>Ga0180435_10000011_pt1 | contig 175334 bp, 131 predicted proteins | sample SS_ome_3_FD_132467 | JGI IMG/M metagenome (GOLD analysis project Ga0180435, IMG submission 132467) | Hypersaline lake sediment archaeal communities from the Salton Sea, California, USA - SS_3_S_1 metaG | ecosystem: Environmental > Aquatic > Non-marine Saline and Alkaline > Hypersaline >... | reverse complement strand
CGGTAAAATCCAATCCACACTTCTACACCAAAACCCAACCTCGCGCAAAGTGCAGGCTGCACCCCTCGGTGGTAGCCCGCTCTACCGGTTGGCCTTCTTCTTCCACAGCCGGCTGATGGGGCGGGCGATGAGGCCCACCAGTAGCGGCACCAGACTAGCGGAGAACGCAAGCGTCCAACCCCAGGGCCCCGGCGGCTGCGTCTTCAGCACGGTGGTTAGCCCGGGCGTATAGACGGCCGCCACGAGCAACCCCAGGCACAGGGCGATCGAGCCCCAGATCCAGCGATTGCGCACCACGTCGTTATTCCAGGCCGGCGCGTTCCAGTCGCTCAGGTTGAAGACGAACCAGAGCTTCGCCAGCCCCAGGGTGAGGAAGGAGATGGTCACCGCGGTGGCCTCATCGGAGCCCAGACCACCTTGGGCGGAGAGCAGTGCGGCGAGCACGCAGGTGGCGATCAGCGCCGCCCAGGCCCCAATGGCGGCCCAATGCCGCCGAGTGAGCACCGATTCATCGGCCGGACGCGGCGGGCGCTTCATCACTGCCGGGTCGCCTTCGCCCACGCCCAGGGCCAGGGCGGGAAAGACGTCGGTGAGCACGTTCAGATAGAGAATCTGCAAGGGGCGCAACGGCAGCGGCCAGCCAACGAACGCGGCCACGCTCACCGCCAGCACCTCGGCCACGTTCGTGCAGAGCATGAACATCACCGACTTGCGGATATTGCCGAAGATGATCCGCCCCTGTTCCACGGCCGCCACGATCGACTGAAAAGCGTCGTCCTTCAGCACCATCTCGGCCGCTTCGCGCGCGGCGTCGGTCCCGCGCTTGCCCATGGCCACGCCAATCGTGGCCTTCTTCAGCGCCGGCGCGTCGTTGATCCCGTCGCCGGTCATCGCCACCACGTGTCCGGCTTCCTGGTGTAGCTTGACCAGATTGAGCTTCTGCTCCGGGCTGACACGGGCAAAGATGGGCACGTCGAGCAGCCGTTGACGCTCCTCTTCGGACAACTCCTCGGGCGGTTTTAGCTCACTGCCATGCAGGGCTTCGACGTCGTCGTCATCCGTCACTCCCACCGCTTTCCCAATGGCCCGGGCGGTGGCCGGCTGATCGCCGGTGACCATCACCACGCGCACGCCGGCGGCGCGGCATTCGGCGATGGAGTCGGCCACGCCATCGGCCGGCGGGTCGTACAGTGCGGCCAAGCCCAGGAAACGGAGCGACTCATAGGGTTCCACGTCCGTTTGCTCGACGCGCCGATCGGCCAGCGCGAGCATGCGGAAGCCGTCCTCGGCGAGTGACTCGCTGCGCTCGATCCACCGCTGGCGCTGCTCGTCGTCCAGTGGCCGGCGACCCCCGTCCTGGCCTTCGCCGGTGGCCTGTTCCGTGCAGACCTCGAGCACGGAGGAAGGGGCGCCCTTGACGGCCAGCCGGTAGCCCTCGCCTTCCTCGTGGAAGGTGCCCATCATCATCACGTTGCTATCAAAGGGCACCTCGCGGGCCTCGGGCAAGCGCTCGAGCAACTGGTCGCGCCACAGGCCGAAGGCGGCGCCGGCCCGAACCAGGGCCAACTCGGTTGGGTCGCCCTGTTCCTCCTCGGCGGCGGCGTCGCGGTCGGGATCGTGGAACACGGCGTTGCTGCAAAGCACGCCGGTCTCGAGGATGCGGCGTTTCAGCGGCGTCTCGTGCAGCGCGCTATCGTCCGGATTTGCCTGGCCGTCGTCGCCAGCGGCCGTCGGCTGCTCGTCGATTTGTTCGTCGTCGGCCGGGCTGACAATCCGCCGCAGGGTCATTCGGTTCTGGGTGAGCGTGCCCGTCTTGTCGGTGAAGATGACTTGCGTGGCGCCGAGCGTTTCGACGGCGGTCAGGCGATTGATCAGCGCCTGGCGTTTGGCCATCCGCCACATGCCCCGTGCCAGGGCGATGGTGGAGACGATCGGCAATCCCTCGGGTACGGCGGCCAAGCCGAGCGCGATGGCCGTGGCGATCATCATCTGCATGTCGCGTCCGATGGCCACGCCGATCAAGGCGATCACGACGGCCACGCTCAGGGTGAGCCAAGCCAACCGGGCGCCCAACTGGTTCAGCCGCTCTTGCAACGGCGTGGAGTCGCTTTCGGCCTCCTCGGCCATTTCGGCAATCCGGCCGAGTTCGGTCCGCATGCCGGTGGCCACCACCACGCCTTCGCCGGAACCATCGGTGATGACGGTGCCGCGATGGATCATCGAAAAGCGTTCGGCCAGCGGGGCGTCGTCCTCGACCGGATCGAGTTGCTTGTTCACCGGGACGGATTCACCGGTGAGCGCGGCTTCGTCGACGCGCAGATTGTTCGACTCGATCAACCGCAAGTCGGCCGGCACCACGTCGCCGCTCTCGTGCGCGACGATGTCGCCGGGGACGAGTTGCTCGATCTTGATCTCGGCCGGCTCGCCATCGCGGCGGACGCGCGCGGTGCGCTGCCCGACGGCGCGCAAGGCCTCCATCGAGCGGACGGCTTTCCATTCGCTGAAGAAACCGATCAGGCCGTTGACCAGAAAGACGGCGCCAATCGCGGCCGCTTCCGGCCATTCTCCCATGAACAGGGCACCGACGGCCGCCACCCCCAGCACCAGCAGGACCACGCTGGTGAACTGAGCGACAAGGATCCGCCACACGCTCCGCTGCTTGGCCTTCCGCAGTTGATTGGCGCCGTACTGCTTACGGCGACGTCGGGCTTCCGCCTGGGTTAGCCCCTGCTCCGCGTCGACCTCGAGTTGACCGAGGACGTCGTCGACGGACTGGGAGTGCGGGGATTCGAGCGGCGTGGAGCGTTCCGTGTCGGCGTCCGGTTGTCTGGTCTCGGTCATGAATATCCCGCGGATCCAACGATGGGTGACACGCCCGGCCGTCGGCCTCAGAGTTATCTTGCGCAACCGTGGCCTTGGTACGTGCAGTCGCCCGGCAGCATACTCAGCCGGCCTGCCGACTGGTCCAAGCCGCCAAGCGCAGATGCGTTACCCCTGGGGCTGCACGTCTTCAGTCACGGCCGGGGCGATCGTGCCCTCCTCCTCGTCCCGCTGATTGGGCGAATCGGTGTTGGACGACTGTTCGCCACCGTCCGCCGATGGGGAACCCGATGCCGAGGGGCCGTTGATGGACGCCTCGGGCGCCTTGTCCGTGCCCGGCTCCTCCGTGGTACCATCGTCTTCCGACGCGTCGACGCGATCGATCGCCGTGGCGGCCTCGGAATAGGCTTGCTCCAATTCGGTCACGGCGTCCCGCAGATCGCCCTCCACTCGCGACCAGGCCTCTTCGCCAGCCGTCTCCAACTGGTCGGTCTGCTGTTCCGCTTTCGCCAGTTGCTCCTGCAAGTCGTCGATCGACTGCTGGAACTGTTCGCGCGTTCCCTGCTTCATCTTACCCACGCGCTGTTGGAGTTTCTTCAATTCGGCGTGAATCTTTTGGAAGCTGTCCTTCGCCTGCCGGACGGCTTCCGCCCGCTGCTGGCGGGAATACGTCTTGAGCGTGTCGGCCGCTTCGGCGATGTCCTGTTGGACCTCGTCGGGTGAGACTTCGCGGTCCTGTTCGGTTTGTTCCGTGTCGGGCTGCCCGCTCTGCTCGGTGTTTGGTGGTTGGCAGCCGGCCGAGAATCCCAGCCAGGCGGCCGTCGCCACGGTCAACACGGCGATGAACGGATGTCGTTGACGTTTCAGCATCGTTGAACTCCCTTGAAGGATGGGGACGCCGCGGGTGCGGCATCGTTGTGGAGACCGCACACGCTTACTGCTTACTGCTCAAAACCAGACTCACCCGCCGCCGGACAGCATGTCCGGGCGATCCGGACAAGCCGTCGCGGAGGGGGAGGGAACGAACCGTCGGCCGCCTCGCAGGGCCACCGGCTGCTCCAGGCATCGTTTAGGGCGCCGTGCCACGGCCGCGGCCGAAGATCAGCGCCAGTACGAACAGCACAAGGAACACAACAAACAACACTTGCGCCACCCAGGCCGCCGCCCCGGCGATACCGCCGAAGCCAAGAACCGCGGCGATGAGCGCAACAATCAGGAATGTAAGTGCCCAACCGAGCATGATTCACCTCCAGTACAGGTAAACGTCTTTCCGCCTGCCGCCGACCATCGGCGACGTGTTTTCCACACTTCACCACCAAGTAGGAGCACATACCGTGCCAATCGATCAACGCGTTGGCTCGGCCGTCGGCGGTTGACCGCTGGAGCCTTCCGCCCGGGCCGGTTCGCCAGCCATGAAAACCGTGCATCCGCTATTGCCCGACACGCGGAGCTGAAACTCCTGCAGGCTCTCGTCGATACACAGCCCCATGGTGTTGTCGTCGATCGAGGCATTCGGTTCGATTTGCCACCACTTGCACTCTTTGCATAGTCCCCAGGCCATGGCAATCTCCTCTCGTTGTTGGAAAGTGTCCGTCTTGTGAGGTTTCGGTTTCGTCTTGGCAGTTTCGTCTTCGCTCAGGACTGATCGGCATCGTCGCCGTGGCGATCGGGCGGTGCGTCGGGCCGGTTCGTTTGCTCGGCCGTGTGCCCTTGGCCATACAGTCGATACTCCAGCGCGCCGATCGCCCACAGGATGACAAAGGCGTAGGCGGTAACTCCACCGGCGATCACGTATTGCCCCACGCCGCAAGCGACGCCGATCGCGCCGACGACCCAAATCGTGGCCGCCGTGGTGATGCCCTGCACCGAGCCACGGGCCTGAATAATCGCCCCGGCGCCGAGGAAACCGATTCCGCCGACCACGCCCTGGACCACACGGGTGGGGTCGACACCTTGTCCTGGATCCACCGTGCGATACATCCAAAAGACCACGGCGGTGAATCCGGCCGAACCGAGGCCGACCATCATCATCGTGCGAAGCCCCGCCGGCTTGTTGCTGGATTCGCGCTCCCAACCAAGCAGTCCGCCAAGCGAGACGGCAACCAGCGGTCGCGTGAGCATTTCGACGGCATCGGTGGGGAAGTCGATGATCGGGCTCCAGTTCTTTAAGTGCGCCCTTGGGTTCGTACTTTGGCTTCCGGATGGTGCCATCGCCGGGCTTGGGCCGCCTCGTGCTGCCGGCCAGCTGCCCCGTCGGCCTAATGGACATGCCAATGCCGTGCCAAACCCGGCCGAATCGCGACCATCGGGTACGCCGTGTCGGCGAAAGTGGTTGGCAGGCCACAAGCGTTGGTCGTCCGCTCCCGAAGCTTCTCCCTGGAGCCGTCCTGAATGGGGGCGAAGCGTCGTCCCGCGACAAAATGGCCCCATGAGGGCGACATCGTGTCGCGATCCCATTCGGCTGGGCTCACCCGCTTATTGGAGGCGGGGGCGGGCGTGCCCGAACGCCGAGTCGTCGCTCATTGACCGTTCTGGCCATTCGAGCCGGCGGAAGTCGCATCCGGCACTCGGTCATGCATCGGTACAAATTTTGCACCCCCACATCTCGTTGTGGCCTACCAAACGCCACCCACCGCACAACACCAGCGAGAGAGATTCAAATGGGCGCCGAGAACCAATCAATGCGGGAACAGGGCTCGAACGATCGGCAGTCGTCGAACGGCGGCCAAGACAGTAAAGACGACAGTCATGACCACGAGCATCACCAGGAGCATGGTGGCGGCGGCGACGACCAGCACGACCACGACCAGCACGACCACGACCAGCACGATCACGATCAGGGTGGACAGGACCACGACCAGCACGACCATGGCGGCCACGACCATGGCGGCCACGACCATGGCTCGCACCACGAGCACATGGTCGAGGACTTTCGTCGGCGGTTTTGGATCTCGCTGGTCTTGACCATCCCGGTGCTGGTCCTCTCGCCGACGATCCAGGGGTGGCTGGGACTGGAGCAGACGCTCGATTTCCCCGGCGATCTGTACGTCCAGTTGGCCATCTCCACGGTGCTGTTCTTCTACGGCGGGTGGCCATTCCTGCGCGGCGGGGTCGATGAAATCCGCCAAGCCAACCCGGGCATGATGTTGCTGATCGCCCTGGCCATCGTGGTTGCCTACGGCTATAGCGCGGTGGTGGTGCTGGGACTGGAAGGCCGAGTGTTCTTCTGGGAATTGGCCACTCTGATCGACGTCATGCTGCTGGGCCACTGGATCGAGATGCGCTCCGTGATGGGCGCATCGAACGCCCTGGGCGAATTGGCCGCCCTGATGCCCAGCACGGCCCACCGGCTGACCGAGTCGGGCGACACCGAAGACATCTCGATCAGCGAACTGCAGCCCGACGATCGCGTGGTCGTCAAGCCGGGCGAGAAGGTGCCCGCCGACGGACGCGTGGTCGACGGCCACACCAGTATCGACCAATCGCTGCTGACCGGCGAAAGCCGGCCCGTCGAGAAGGGCGAGGGCGACCGGGTGGTGGGCGGCTCGATCAACAAGGAAGGCTCGATCACCGTCGAAGTGGAGCAGGCCGGCGACGAAACCTACCTGTCGCAAGTGATGAACCTCGTGCGAACCGCCCAGCAGTCGCGCTCCCGGCAGCAGGACGTGGCCAATCGGGCGGCCCGTTGGCTGACGTTCATCGCCATCGCCGCCGGTGCGATCACGGTCACCGCCTGGCTGTGGATCGGCCGCGACCTGGCCTACTCCATCGAGCGGATGGCCACGGTGATGGTCATCACCTGCCCGCACGCGCTCGGTTTGGCGGTGCCGCTGGTCGTGGCCATCTATACGGTGATCGGCGCCCGCAACGGCCTGCTGATTCGCAACCGCGCGGCGTTCGAAAGCTCCCGGTTGATCGACGCCGTGGTGTTCGACAAGACGGGCACGCTCACCGAAGGCACCTTCGGCGTACGCGACGTGGTGGCTTTCGGCTCGTCCGGCGGCAATCGTGATGCTAACGACGAGAACGGTGGCGATAACGACGGGAACGCTGACAACGGTGGCGCCGCCGACGAAGTGCTCGCCACCGCCCTGGCCGTTGAAAGCCGCTCCGAACACCCGCTCGCCCAGGCGATCGTGGCCGAAGCCAAACAGCGCGAGCTTCAGCGGGACGAGGTGTCGGACTTCGAGAACATGCCCGGCCAAGGCGCGCGCGGCCGCGTGGGCGACCACGAGGTGAAGGTCGTCAATCGCGGCTACCTGGATCAGGAGGGGATCGAGGTTGACGATGAGCGCGCGGACCGCCTTGGTGAAGAGGGGCACACGCTGGCCTTCGTGCTCCGCGACGGGCAGCCGATCGGCGTGATCGCCTTGGGCGACTCGGTCCGCCCGGAATCGCGCGAGGCGGTCGAGGCACTTTCGGCCGAGGGCATTCAGATCATGATGATCACCGGCGATAGCGAGGCGGTCGCCCGCCGCGTTGCCGAGGAACTGGGGCTGGACGACTATTTCGCCGAGGTCAAACCGGACGACAAGGCCGACAAGATCCGCGAGCTGCGCGAGCAGGGGCTGCGGGTGGCGATGGTCGGCGATGGCGTGAACGACGCCCCCGCGCTGGCCGAAGCGGATGTGGGAATCGCCATCGGGGCCGGCACGCAGGTGGCCGTGGAAACGGCCGACGTGGTGCTCGTCCACGACGACCCCCGCGACACGCTCCGCACGGTGCGGCTGGCTCAGGCCACGCACCGCAAGATGCTCCAGAACCTCGCCTGGGCCACCGGCTACAACGTGATCGCCATCCCGCTGGCCGCCGGCGTACTGGCCTGGGCGGGCATCGTGCTCAGCCCGGCCGTGGGCGCGTTGGTGATGTCGGCGTCGACGGTGATCGTGGCGATCAACGCCCGCCTACTTCGCTTGGACGATTGAGGCCCGTCGCCAGCCAGGGTCGTCGAACCAGCCAGTGCCGTCGAAAGAGATCACGTGCTGGGGATGATGGCCCCCGGGGCGGACGGTTCCAGGGGGATGGCCCGTCGTCATCCGGCGGCAACGCAGCGACGCAACGCGGCGAAGCCCCACCCGCTACGACTTTCCCGCGCGGGTGGCAATCAGGGCGACGATCAGTCCGACGGCGAGCACGGTCGCGCCGGTGATCAGCGCGCCGGCCCAGGGATTGATCGCCGCGGCGAGCAGCAGATAGAGCCCGGCGACGAGGAATCCCAGTCCGGTGGCCATCACCAGCGCGGCCAGCGCAAGAACGATCAGGCTGCTGGCCACCTGCATGGTGGAGGCCTTCAGCGCGCGGCCCTCGGCCTCGAGCAGGTCGAACAAACCAATCACGTAGCGGGTGGCTCGTTGCAGCATGATGCGTTGTCCAATGATGCGGGTAAGGAAAGGGGCGATTCGCAGAAGCAGGGCGCGCATGGTCGCTCCATCAATAAGGTGATGTGGAAAGGCGCGATGGTTGTACGGGCGAGAGGCAATGGCTGGCCAGGCCAGCTCTCTCACCCTCCGGCCGGCACTCACTCTCCGCCGCGGCCGAGAATCCACTTAAGCACCATGCCGACAAAGACTCCCACGCCGAACACGGTGAGAACGCTGCGCCAGGGATGGCCGGCGACCTCCCGCTCGACGTTCTCGACGGCTTCCAGACCCCGGTTTCGGACTTCGCCTGCCTGGGAGGCCAAGCGCTCCAGCCGTTCGCGGGCATTGGCCACGGCCGACTGCTTCGTCTCCGATGCGCGAGTCTTGCCGCTCGTGACCACCGAATTGGCCAGGGCTGAAAGATCGCCGCGGAGTTGCTGAAGGTCGTCGCGCAGGGCTTGATAATCGTCTTTCACGGTGCGTTGTGCCATGACTGTAACCTCGTTTTCTTCGAGTTGTTAATGATTGTTGATTGCCGGTGCGTGGTTCGCGCGATTCGAACAACCCGCCATCGGGTCGTCGCGGTACGCGGCAGCGCGGGGCACGTGGCCACCGGCACGGCCATCCCTACAGACAGCGCATGAAGGCGGTTAGCGCCTGCTTTTCTCGGCTGCTGAGGTCCAGGTCGAGCGTTAGGTTGAAGAACTCCACGGTGTCTTCAAGGGTCAACAGCCGGCCGTCGTGGTGGTATGGCGGCGAATCCTTGATTCCCCGAAGCGTGAATGTCTTGATCGGGCCATCGGGAATGCTGTAGTGATCACTGATCATCTCCGGCTCGTAGAACCGCTCCAGGTGCAGGTCGTGCATCTGGTTGTCCAGATAGAACGGCGCGGGATGGCACTCCGCGCAGCGTCCCTTGCCAAAGAAGACCTCCTGGCCAAGCATTTCCAGGTCCGTCGCCTTCTCCTCGCGCAGCTTGCCGAACTCGTCCAGCTTCGGCGCGGGCGGGAAGTCGAACATATTTTGCATTTGGGCCATCATGGCCACCTGGCTTGCCCGATCCGGCAGGTTGACACCCTTCTTCGCGGCGATCACGTGGTCGCCATCGAAATAGGCCGTTCGTTGCTCGAACTCGGTGAAATCCTCGACGGAGCGCAGCGAGCGCTTCGAGCCGTGGATTTGCTGATTAAACAGCCCACGCAGGCTGACCGTATCGAGCCGAAGCCGGGCTGTTTGCGGGCGGGTGTCGGGGTTCAGGTGAAAGGCGGCATTCGTGTGGCCGTTGACGTGACAGTCCAAGCAAGTGACGCCCAAACTCGGCTCGGCCACCTTGCGGTCTTCCGTCTGGTTGAACTGCTGCTGGGGGAAGGGCGTGAGCAATAGACGCAAACCCTCCATTTGCACGGGCGTGAGCTTGCCCTTCATCAGCCGGTAGTAGTTCTTGATCGATAGCACTTCACCTTGCGACACATCACCCAGATCCGGGCGCGAGGTCAGATAAATCGGCGGCGGGAACTCGGGCGTGAGATGGTCGGGCAGGTCGAAGTCGATGTCGAACCGTTCCAGATCACGCTGCTCGAGTCGCTGCATCGCGTCGATCTGGTCCTGCGGGAAGACCTGTCCGCCCGTGGCGTGATGGGCGTGTGGCAAGGGTCGAAACCCCATGGGAAACAGGTTACGACGCTTGATTTCCGCGGGCGACATGTCGGCCAGCCGCTCCCAAGTCATTCCCTCGGGCAGCTTGACGCGGACGCCTTCCTGAACCGGCTTCCGACCGGCCGACATCATCGCATCGGATGGCCGGTCACTCAGATCGTAACGCCGTTGCAGCAGCCGTTGCTGACGCTCCATGAGCCGCTGCTTGGCCGCCTTGTCCTTCTTCTGGATGGTCTTGAACTCTTTGTCGACCTTCACTGGCATGTAGGTCTGATCCGGCAGGTCGGCCGCTTCGGCGCCCCACGTGTCGGGCGCCGCTGCCGACCAGGCAATCGCCGATAGGGCGAATGACGCAGCGAACAGAAGCCCAACTGTACGACCAGAGACTGTGGGGGGGGGGGATGTGTGGCGATGCATGGCGTGGTCCTTTCCAAGCGTGTGCGGTGAACGGAGTGGTGTGTCAGACGTGCCGGCCCGCTCCGCGCCGTTGCCAAGCGGCAGCCCGCCGATGGCAAGGGCGCATCGGAGCGGCGATGCTGGAGCCACTATAGCATGCCAATCTCGTGCCAAAGGGATTCAATGCCGAGGTCGCCAGCTAGTTCTGGGGGGAAGGGCCAACATTCCAGCCGGGGATTCATGGCCTGAATGCACTTCCACAGGGCGAAAATGAGCGCAAGCTTGGTTCGGGCTTCTTCGCGGTGGCGACCAGGTGCGACAAGCTGTCCGGGCTTTGGTGCCAGAATGACGGCACACGGGTTGCTTCCGCGCGTGCCGCGCCGAAGTTGCGATGGTGCGGGGCCGATGCGCCTACTCCTCGGTCGACTCGCGCGTTGAACGCGACGCAAAGGACGGCCCGGCGAAATGGAGGTTCTGGACTTCCGCCAGGCTGGTTGTCCCCTGGGCAACTTTTTCCAGGGCGTCGTTCAGGAGCTGTCGCTGGCCGCGGGAGGCCAGGCTATCGCGAATTTCGCGCTCGGTCGCCCCCTCGAGCAGCAGGTGATAGTCGTCCTCGACGAGCCGCCAGACTTCGAACACCCCGGTTTGGCCCAGGTAACCGCTGCCTCGACACTCGTCGCACCCTTCGGCTTCCCACACCTGATCGGGGACGGAGAGCCCCGATGCTTCGCACCACTTTCGCTGCTCCTCGGTGGGTTCCGACTGCCGGCGACAATGCGGACAGAGCTTGCGGACCAAGCGTTGCGAAATCACGACGGAGAGCGTGGTGGCGATGTCCCGATCGCTGAGCCCATGGTAGCGCAAACCGGTGACTGCCCCCGCGGTGTCACGGCCATGTGCCGTGGTGAGGATCGTCCGCCCCAGCGCGGCCGCTCCGTAAGCCGCTTCAGCCGTGGCCGCGTCGCGCAACTCGCCGACGAGAACCACGTCCGGGTCGTGCCGGGCCAAGGAGACAACACCACTGGCGAACGTCAGCCCGTGTTCTTCGTCGATCTCCACCTGATTGACCCCTTCGACGCTGTACTCAATCGGGTCCTCCAGCGTGCACACGCTGCACTCCTTGAGCTTGAGTTCGTGCAGCAGCGAATAGAGCGTGGTGGTTTTGCCGCTGCCGACCGGCCCGACGACGATGAATATCCCACCGAGCCCGACAAACCAGCGTTGAATCCGCTCGAGATCGTCCTCGTCGAGGCCCAATTCGTTCATCCGCGAAATAATCCGCACGGGATCCAGGATACGCAGTGTAACCTTCTCGCCCTCCAACGTGGGAATCAGCGCCAGGCGGACGTCGATTTCGCGACCTTCATACTCAAAGCGGAACCGGGCTTCATCGGCGTTGAACTGGGCCACCGGGTCGATGCCGGCCAGCATCTTGAACTGATTGACCAACAGCCCCTGCTGTCTTGGCCCCAGCATGGCGGCGTCGCGCATCACCCGATCGATGCGCATCCGCACCCCAATCCCGTCTTCGACTGGATCCAGGTGGATGTCGCTTGCTCGCTCGCGGAGCGCATCGGCCAGCAGCGCTTCGGCCGCGACGGGGCGGTCGGCGACCTCGTGGTCTTCCTTGCTCTCAAGCACGTCGAGCAATCGGCCCGCCAACTCCGTGTTGATGGGACGGCCCGTCGGTTCCGCGGTCGCTTCTCGTTCGGCCGCTTCCCGTTCGTTGGCTGCGGTGGTCTGCATCACAATGGGACTCCTTCGTCTTTCTAACCGTTCATGAGCGGGCCGGAACGCGGACGCGATTTTGGCCAGGACGTGTTGTCCTCTCGATTCGGACAATGCAATCAATCGCGGAGACGCACCCGGATAGGCGGCACTCGCGACGCGGACTCGGCGATCCAACTTCTACCAAAAAGACACGAGTTGCAGGAATCGATTTCATGCAACCGGCGCGCCACGCGGGCAGACCGGCCAGTAATGCGAGCCATTCGGCCGGCACTCCGACAGGTTGGCAGGCCAAAGCGACGATATGTCGGCCCAAGGCCGGGGCGCGCCGGTCCGATCCGCACGTGCCGGGGACGCGGCGGGGCTTCGAGCGGCGGCCGACCGGTATGGAACACCCTTTGCTCCCCTTAGCGGCTTTATGCGGCAGCGGGCTGAACCGTCGGACGCATTGCTGGCAACGCGGCTGGCAGCGCGGCCGGCAGCGCGGCGTCGTTGCCAGTCGGCTTGCAGCCCGATGTCCCCCAACCCCGAGCGAGCGGGGTTCGTCATTGAGATCGCGGTCCTCCAAACGCACAACACACACTCGAGCGAAGCCTGTCGAAGGCAAGGAACCGAAAAGAACGAGGTGAAATGAGTATCGCGGAAGAGCAAAATACGATCCAGGTAGTCAACCCGGCGACCGAGGCGGTGATTGCCGAGTACCCGCAGTGGACCAGCGAGCAAGCGGCGCAACGTGTCGCGGAGGTGCATGGCGGCTTCCGGCACGGGCGGCATCGCGGGCTTCAGGAGCGGGCCACCGCGATCGCCCAAGTGGCCGAGGCCCTGCGGCGTCGACGCAATGAACTAGCGCTGCTTGCCACGCGGCAGATGGGCAAGCCAATCATCGAAGCCGAAACGGAGGTCGAGCGCTGCGCGTGGATTTCCGATTACTACGCGGAGCACGGTCCGCGGATGCTGCACGACCGACCCTTCCCCAGCGACGCCGAGCGTAGTTACCTGCGTTTGGAGCCCCTGGGGGTCATCCTGGCGATCATGCCCTGGAACTTCCCATATTGGCAGGTGTTCCGTGCGGCCGTGCCCGCCCTGCTGGCCGGCAACTCCGTGTTGCTGAAACATGCGTCGAATGTCACGGGCGTGGGGCTGGCCATCGAGGAACTCATTCGCGACGCCACCGGCACGGACGATCTGCTCGCGGCCGTCCCACTGCGTGGCTCCAACCTCGGTGCGGTGATCGATCATCCGGCCGTTCAAGGAGTGACGGTGACCGGCAGCGACCGCACCGGCCGCCGGGTTGCCGAGCGCGCCGGCGCGAATCTCAAAAAGACGGTGATGGAACTCGGCGGCAGCGATCCTTTCATCGTGATGCCGGACGCCGACATCGACGCCACGATCGAGCTGGCCGTCGAGGCCCGCATGCTCAACGCCGGCCAAAGTTGCACAGCGGCGAAGCGGATGATCCTGCTCGAGCCGATTGCCGATCGATTCATCGACGCCCTCCGCGAACGGCTACAGCGACTACGCCCCGGCGACCCGGAAGATCGGGGCACGGATCTCGGGCCATTGGCCCGGGAGGATTTGCTCGCGCAAATCCAACAGCAAGTGGCGGCGTCCGTCGAGGCGGGGGCCCAAGTCGCGCTCGGTGGGCAGCGACTGCCGGGGGCGGGCTATTTTCATGAACCGACGCTATTGACCGGCGTACGTCCCGGAATGGAGGTATTCGACCAGGAAACATTCGGTCCGGTCGCCGCGACAATCCGGGCGAAGGACATGGACGAGGCGGTTCATTTGGCGAATCGCGTTCGCTATGGGCTCTCGGCAAGCATCCACACGCGCGACACGGCGGCCGCCGAGCGCGTGGTGGGCCGGCTGCGCGCCGGTTCGGTTTTCATCAACGGCGTTGCCCACTACCACCCGCGGATCCCGATGGGCGGAATCAAGGACTCCGGCTACGGCCGCGAATTGGGAGAGCCGGGGCTCTTCGAGTTCCTCAACACGAAGACGGTTTGGGTAACCGACCACCACATCGACACCAACGGAGGAGACGCATGACGTTTTCCGATAAGAGCGAAAACCTGCATATCGAACTCGACACGAAGGACTGCGAACTCTCGCCGGACGAGATCGCGAAGATGGAAGACGTGCTCGACCCGCTTCGCGAGCCGACGCGCCAGTTCCCCGTCTCCGATTTGTACGTGACCGTCAGTCACTACGCCCGGAGCGGCGACTATCACGTGGGTTGCAGCCTGATCCTCACCGGGCGGACGCTGTTCACCGGCGAGCGGGATGAGCAACCCGTGTCGGCCTTTGGGCGTTGCGTCAGGAAGCTCCTGCACCGGCTCACGGCGTATAAGGACAACCTGGCTGCCAAGCCGGAGCAAGCCAAGACTCAGCACGGCACGGCCCACGAGATCGTTCCCACGCGGGAACCGGATGCGGAGACGTTGTCGGCGGCCGTCGAAGGAAACAACTACGCCGCTTTTCGCGAAGCCTTGTCGGTCTACGAGGAACCCATCCGGAAGCGGCTCGGACGGTGGATTCAACGCTATCCCGAGGTCGAGGAGCGTCTAGGGATAACCTACGCCCTGGACGATTTGGTCGAGGAAGTGCTGTTGAACGCCTTCGAGCGGTTCGGCGATAAGCCCCAGGCCATGCGGTTGGGGGAATGGATCGAAGAGTTGATCGACCCGTCGGTCAAGGACATGATGCATCACCCGGATCGGGAGTTGGCCAACATCGACGCGGTGCGCAGTTGGCGCGAAGCCAGCGACGACGAAACTAGCCCGGAGGAAGCCTCGGCGGAGGCCGGGCGCGAGTGAAACGCTGGGGGGCGGCGAGGAAGTCGAACGCGGCAAAGACGTGTCGCTTCGGCGCGACCACTCCCCCACGATTAGAGAACAACGCAACGGCGTTGTCCGACGTAGCAGCGACCCTTACCAAGGAGAAATCACGATGGCGATTCGCAAAGCATCGGCTGTTTGGGAAAGCAACCTCGAAAACGGCCACGGAACCGTGACCCTGGGCGACGGTGGGCTTGAGGTCCCGTACAGCTTCGCCTCGCGTTTTGAAGACGGCAGCGGCAGCAACCCGGAAGAACTGGTCGGCGGCGCTCATGCCGGCTGTTTTGCCATGGCCTTGGCCCATGCGTTGGGCGAGGCCGGTCATCCGCCCGTGCGGATCAAAGCGGCGGCCCACGTTCACTTGGAAAAGAGCGGAGACGGGTTCGCCATCCCACGGATCGAACTGGAAACGGAGGCGGAAGTACCCGGCATCGGCGGCGAAGAGTTTGAGCGGATTGCCCAGGCGGCAAAGCAGAATTGCCCGCTCTCGAAGCTGCTTGCGGCGGCCGACATCACCCTTCAGGCCAAGCTGCTGAGCGAGCAGAAGGCCTAATTGAGGCCAGATCACCTAAAGCCAGATCAACCCGCGCGGCGAGACAACCACCGGGTAGCGAAGGCCCGGGCGGACCGGATCGAGCGCCGCTGATCCGCCGCGCGGGCCAACTTTCGCCATCGCGGTGTGTCGAAGCCGAGGAGGCTTTCATGCAGACGATTCAGCGCGAAGAACTCAACGAACGGATGGCGAATGAGCAACTGCCCGTGGTCGACGTGCTCGCGCGGAAGTACTTCCGCAAGTTCCACCTGCCCGGAGCGGTCAACGTGCCGTTCGACGAGCAGTTCGACGAACGGATCGAACGGGAAGTGCCCGAAAAGGACGCCCCGGTGGTCGTCTACTGCGCGGACGAGGAGTGCCAGGCATCGCGGAAGGCCGCCCGGCGGATGGAGGAGTTGGGCTACCGGCAGGTATTCGATTACGAGGCCGGCAAGATGGATTGGAAAGAGGCGGGGTTGCCCGTCGAGCGCTGATCGCTTGGTGGCGAAGGAAAACGGGAATCGGTCATGAGTCGGTCAGCCCATGCCTATATCGGCACGAGCGGATGGAACTATCGCCACTGGCGCGGCCGCTTCTACCCCGACCGGTTGCGGCAAGCCGACTGGCTTCCTCACTTCGCCGGACAGTTCGACTCCGTTGAAGTAAACAACTCGTTCTATCGCATTCCGAAGCCCGATCGTGTTCGACACTGGGCCGAGCAGGTGCCGGGGCGTTTCCGCTTCGCGGTGAAGATGTGGCGGGGGATCACGCACTTCAAGAAGCTGAAGGACTGTCGCGATCATCTGGAACGCTTCATGGCCCCCATGGCGCAATTGCCCACCGAGAAACGGGGGCCACTGCTGGTTCAACTCCCCTCGAACCAGGGCAAGGATACCGAGAAACTCGATACAATGCTCCGCGATTTCAAGGAACTGACGCATCCTGAACGCTGGAAGCTGGCCGTCGAGTTCCGCAACCGCGAGTGGCTATGCCCGGAAACCTACGAAGTGCTGGACCGACATCGGGCGGCGATCTGCCTGCACGACATGCCGCCGGCCGACGTGACCCTGCCGAACGACGCCCGACTGGTCTACGTCCGGAGGCACGGCCCGGCCGGTGATTACCGGGGATCGTACTCCCCGGAGCAGATTCAAAGCGACGCCGCAAATATCCGGCAGTGGACCGATGAGGGTCGCGGCGTATTCGTCTATTTCAACAACGACGCCGAGGGCAACGCGGTGCACGACGCACGACGCCTGCGGCAGGCCCTCGGTATGGTCGATTGACGGAGCCGGGCCTCAAGACGGTTGGCAGCGCGGACACAGCCAGGCGGTTCGCCCGCCGACCTTGAGCGTATCCAGCTCGCCGCCACAGCGGGGACAGTCGTCGTCGGTGTCGCGATGTGGCAGCAAATAGCCGCGCGGGAGGCGCTCGATCTCCGCTCGGCATTCAATGGCCTTGTGCAGCACCTTCCGCATATTCCGGTGCAGCGCGCGGAGGCCCTTGCGGTCCAACCGCCCGGCCGGCCTCTTGGGGTGCATCCTGGAGTGGAACAAGATTTCGTCGCTATAGACGTTCCCAATGCCGGCGAGCAGTTGCTGGTTCATCAGCGCGGACTTGATCATCGCCCGCGATCCTTCCAGGCGCTCCGCCAGGGCATCCACGGTGAGGGCATCGTCGAGGGCGTCGGGACCGAGTCCGTGCCGCTGGGCCAACTCTTCCGGGCCGTCGACCACGGTCAACTGCCCCAGCTTCCGCTGACACGCGTAGGCCAAGTGGTAACCGTCGTCCAGCACGAAGACCGCACGGGCATGGGACGGCGTCTCTTCCCCTTGCTTGGAAGCCTTCAGGAAGCCGGTCATCCCGAAGTGCAGCACCAGAAAGCGGCCGTCATCAAGACCCACCAGCAGGTACTTGCCGTGTCGCTGCGAGGAGACGAATCGCCGTTTGGCCACGGCCTTTCGCAGCCGGGCGGCCGACATGTCGCGCACCAGATCCGCATCCAACCCGCGCACCGCGGTTACCCGCCGCCGCAAGGATGTCGAGTCGAGGTACGACTTGAATTGGGCCACGTCGGGCAACTCGGGCATCAGGCACTCCATTGCGAATCAATACCGCATGATGGCGGCCACGGCGGAGCCGGTTGGCAGCGAGTCGAACGGGCGTACATATACCGTCCCGCCTTGGCAGAACGTATCGACGGCCGCCTGATTGAGCAGCTCGCGGTCTCCATTGCCTGGCGAATCCGTGATCGAGACGCTCCGATCCTCGGGGGCGAAGTGGCCCCATTGCTGCCGGTCGGCGGCCACCCAAAGTGTTTCGACCCGGCCTTCCGACGCGGCCGGCACGACTTCCTCGAGTTTGTCGCTGCCGGAGCGCGCGGCCAGGGCGGCTTGCAGCCGGTCGCGGTCGCGCTGTTCCGCTTCGGCCCGTCCGCGTCGGGCGATTTCCCACGCTTGAGCGTGCAGTGCCTTGTCGTCGGCCGCGTCCACGCTGCCGGTAATGGCCTCCTCGGCCAGATACGGATAATCGTTCACCTGGCGATACATCGGCACGACGCGTTGGTCGCAGGCCAGGATCAGCGGGAGCGTTTGCTGGTTCAGCACGGCGTGAAGCTTGTCGGCGACCATGCGGCAGAACTCGAGCATCCGCTGCTTCTCTTGCTCCGCGTCGCCGCCGCTGGGATGGCCGTGGATCCGAGCGTCGCGCTGCCCGCCAGGGCCCCGGGGCGGGGCTTCGGTGTGGAAGTTCAACTCCCGCTCGTCATCAACGTAGCGACCGTAGTCCTCGAAGTTCGCGGGCAGCTCCGGCACCTCGACCGGTTCAAGTTCATCCCGATCGCCACGGAACAACTGCACGCGTCCGGGACTCAACGCCAAGAGAAAGAACGCCCGATTGTCAGTCACCGCGGGCAACATGGGGGCCAGATGGAACTGCTCGTCGATGGACACGCGTTCGGGCAGGTCGATCGGCAGCCGGAAGCGTTCCGCCCCGTCCGGGCCAATCAACACGGCGAGTCCGTCGGACTGATGCTGCCAGAACAGTTCGTCGTCCAGCAGGCGGCGGACCGGCGCAAGACGTCGCTGAAGCTCGCCGCCCTTGACGCCGTGTTGCTTGAGCCCTTCTTCCGCCGAGCCGAGGAGGTTCTTCAACCGGATGGGATCCTGCCGGGTCTCCCGGGCCGCGCGGTGAGTTGGGAGCATGAGGGTGACATTCGTTGGGTCACGATGGGTGCTGAGTTCCATCATGCGCACGGGGGTTGGAATATCCATGGTCGTCAGCCTTCCTCTTCCAATTCGAGTTTTAGTGAAATCATTCGCATCAGATCGCGATGGCTGATAATGCCCTCCAGGTGGCCGTCGCGGGTGACCAGCAATCTCGATGCGCCGGCCTTTTGCATTCGCTGCATCGCGCGAATCGCGTCGGTATCCGCGTCGATGGTATTTTCCTGGCTGCACGGCTGAAGCACCTCTTCAACGTGGCGTTGCGACCATTCATCCCGGGGGATGTCGTGCAGTTGCCGGGTCGTCATGCAGCCGAGCAAGTGTCCGTGGTTGCCGCGGCCGTTGCCAGATGAGTCGGTCACGGGAAACATTTTGTGGTGATGACGGTAGACGTAGTCGTCGACAAACTCTTGGAGCGTGGCCGAGGGGGGCACACGATGCACGTCGGTTTGCATCAGGCGGCTGATGGGTTCGTCTTCGAGAACGCGACGGACGAGCAGTTGGCGATACGATTGCTGGGCGGCGCCGTAAAGGAATAAGCCGAGAAGTCCCATCCAGAACCCGCCGAGCCATTGTTCGGTGGCGAAGACGCGGAAGATGCCCATGAAGATCAGGAACATGCCGAAAGCCGCCCCAATGGATGAGGCGATCCGCGTGGCCCGCCGTAAATTGCCCGTCATGCCCCAAATCACCGCCCGCAGCACGCGGCCGCCGTCCAGCGGGAAGGCGGGGACGAGATTGAAGACCATGACCACGAGGTTGATCAGCCCCAACCACAGCAGTACGCCGTTGACCGGCACGGGCCAAACGGCCATCTGGCCGACTTGCCATAAGCCCAGACAGACCAACGCGATCAGCAAACTGGCGATGGGACCGGCGATAGCCATGAAGAACTCGGTCTTCGCACTCGGCGGTTCGTCGTCCATTTCGGCCACGCCGCCGAAGATGAATAGCGTGATCCCCCGCATTTCCATCCCGCCCATGCGTGCCACGATACTGTGGCTGAACTCGTGAGCCACCACGGCGGCAAACAGTCCCAGCGCGGCGATAATCCCCATGATCCAATAAGTGGGGCGGGAAAGCCCTTCGTATTGCTGGGGAAAGACCCCAGCCGCCAGGGAGGAACTGACCAGGACGAAGATGATCAGCCAACTCAGGTCCACTCTGACTTGGAAGCCAAAAAGCCGAAACAGATTCAACTGCTTGCCGAACATGTGCCTTGATGCGTCGGAGGATGGTCGGTGATTGGTTTTCAGTCGCCGAGACGGCCCTTACCGTCCTGGAACTACCGGGGCTGCAATTGCCGCGCCATTCCGGCCCATTGCCGGACGTCGACCGCTTAACACATCCGAAACACGGCTCGGCCGGCGGCTGGGGCGACAAACCGTCACGACCCTCCGCCAGCTTGTCGCGGTAAGTTGGCCTGAAGTCGTCCTCAGTGGCTGACGAGGGTTGGCATGGGATATGCACCTGTTGCCCCGCGTATGCTTTCGCAAAACCGGCCCCTTGGAATGCCTTCATGATTGCGTCCGACAATCGGCGCGGCCGAATCGTTTCGGTGCGCGGGAGCGTCGTCGAGGCGGAATTCGACCCGCTGCCCCCGCTGCACCGGAAGCTGTTCGCCGGCGAAAATGAGGAAATCGTGCTGGAGGTCGTCGCCCACGCCAATCCGCGCACGGTCCGCGCCCTTGCCCTGACCCCAACCGCCGGGCTGAGCCGCGGGAGCGGCGTGGTGGACACCGACGAGATGTTCACCGTGCCAGTCGGCGAGGAGTTGCTTGGTCGGGTAATGAACGCCTTTGGGGAACCGATCGACGACGGACCCAGCCTGGACGACCTCGCCCGCGAGCCGATTCACCGCGACCCCATCCCCCTGAGCCGGCGGATGACCGAATCGGAGATGTTCACCACCGGCATCAAGGCCATCGACGTGCTCGCCCCGCTACAGCGTGGCGGCAAGGCGGGCTTGTTCGGCGGTGCTGGCGTGGGCAAAACCGTGCTGATCATGGAGATGATTCACAATATGGTCGGCCAACACCAGGGAGTGAGCATGTTTTGCGGCATCGGCGAGCGATGCCGTGAAGGCGAGGAGCTTTACCACGAGTTGCAAGAGGCCAACGTCCTCGACAATACGGTGCTGTTGTTCGGCCAGATGAACGAGCCGCCGGGCGCCCGATACCGCGTGGGCCATGCGGCGTTGACCATCGCCGAGCATTTCCGCGACCAGCAGCAACGCGACGTACTGCTGCTGATCGACAATATCTTCCGGTTCATTCAGGCGGGCATGGAGGTGTCGGGCTTGATGGGCCGGATTCCCTCGCGCCTGGGTTATCAACCGACGCTGGCGACCGAACTCTCCGCCCTCGAGGAACGGATTTCCACGACCCCCGGCGGTGCGATCACCTCGATCCAAGCCGTCTACGTGCCAGCCGACGATTTCACCGACCCGGCCGCTGTCCACACGTTCGGACACCTGTCCGCTTCGATCGTGCTCTCCCGCGATCGGGCGAGCCAGGGGCTGTATCCGGCCATCGATCCCTTACGGTCAAACTCGAAAATGCTGACCCCGCAGGTGGTCGGGCGGCGGCATTACGAGATTGCCCAACGCGTCCGCCAAACCCTGGCCGGCTACGAGGAACTCAAGGACATCATTGCCATGCTGGGGCTGGAAGAACTCTCCCGCGACGACCAAGCGGTGGTGCATCGGGCGAGGCGCCTGGAGCGATATCTCACGCAACCCTTTGTCGTCACCGAACAGTTCACGGGCCTCGAAGGCCGCGTGGTCGACGTCGAAGACGCCTTGGCTGGCTGCGAACGAATCCTCAATGACGAATTCGCCGATCAGCCTGAGGGGGACCTGTACATGATCGGAAAAGTCGACGAGGCGGAGAAGAAGCGGGGCTCCCGGCGGCAACAGTCCGAACAGAAGCCGGAAACCGGCGAACAGTCGAAAGACGAGAGCGAAGCGGCAGAGGAAGCCAACGCGAAGGCCTCGAAGGAGGAGCGGTAGATGGAAGCGGACCACATCAATCTGCGCATCCTGATGCCCGAACGCGTGGTGGTCGATGAACCGGCGCGGAAGGTTTCCGCGATGGCCGAGGACGGTGCGTTCTGTCTTCTGCCGCGGCACGTGGATTTCGTCGCCGCGCTCGTCCCCGGCCTGTTGGCCTTCACGAACAAAGGGGGCGACGAGACGATCCTGGCCGTTGACCGGGGCACGTTAGTCAAATGTGGAGACGAGGTGCTTGTCTCCTCAGCCCGCGTCATCGGCGGCCGCCCCTTGGGCGAGTTGCGGCAGGCGATCGAGGAACAACTGACGGAACTCGACGAGCGTCAGCGCCGCGCGCAAGCCGCCCTGGGCAAGATCGAGGCCGACTTGGTCCGAAGCCTCGTGGAGTTGGAACAACGCGACTATGGTTGAACAGCGACGCGATGAACAGCGACACGGTGAACAGCGTCCCGTTGAAGATGGGCCCGACGGCCAAAGCCCGGCCGACAACCCCGACGAACAGTCGTTCCGCGACCGGGTGGCGGACGAGGAGCAACGTAAGCTCCGCGCCCGGCGCCGGGGTGACCGCGGCCCTTGGTTCTGGCTGGGGATGTTCGGTCTGGTCGGCTGGTCGGTGGCCATCCCGACCGTCATTGGCGTGATGGTCGGCGTGTGGCTCGATCGGCGATTTCCCGGGCAGGTATCGTGGACCCTGACGATGCTCCTGATTGGCGTGGCGGCCGGCTGCTGGACCGCGTGGTACTGGATCGGCCGCGAGAGCCACCGCGGATAACACTGCGGATAAGAGGGCGCGAAGCTGGACCTTGCACACGGAAGTCAACAGGCAATCCCACGGGCACCGCCCCGTGGGAGACGCGCGGTAATTGAACCCAAACCAAACAGACCAACCAAACACGTGGAGAGTTACGCGGATGGCTTTCTCCATTCTCACCGCCGTGCTTTCGGTCGCCGTGGGCGTGGCCTTGGGCTGGTGGTTTTTCACCGGCCTGTGGTGGACGGTCCGCCGCCTGCCAGCCTCGCGGCACCCAGCCGCGCTTGCCCTGGGTAGCCTCCTCCTGCGAATGGCAGTGCTGATCGCGGTCACCTACGTCCTGGCGCGGGTTCATTGGTCGCTGCCGGGGTTTGGATTGATCGGTTTGATAATCGCGCGGCAATGGATCATCGCCCGCTACACCGCACCCGAGCCGGAGTAGAACAACGATGGACATCACCCAAATCAGCCCGGACGAGGTCGTCTACTGGCGGTGGGGAGCGGCCCAACTGAACGCGACGATTCTCTGGACGTGGATCGTGATGGCCGTGATGGTTGTTGGCTCATGGCTGATTACCCGACGGCTATCCACCTCGGCCGACATCTCGCGATGGCAGAACCTCCTGGAGGTGGTGGTCGGTTATGCGCGCAATCAGATCCGCCAGACCATGCAGCAGTCGCCGGGCCGGTATCTGCCGTTTATTGGCAGCCTGTTCTTGTTCATTGCCGTCTCCAATGCGCTGATGATCGTGCCCGGCTACGTGCCGCCGACCGCCTCGTTGTCGACGACCGCGGCACTGGCCATTTGCGTGTTCGTGGCCGTGCCGCTTTACGGCATCGTGGAACAGGGGCTGGGTGGCTTCCTCAAGCATTACATCGAGCCCACGGTGATCATGCTGCCGTTCAACCTCATTGGAGAGCTGTCGCGTACGTTGGCACTAGCCGTGCGGCTGTTCGGCAATGTGATGAGTGGTACGAAAATTGCCGCCATTTTGGTGGCGATCACGCCCTTGTTCTTCCCCGTGGTCATGCAGGCTTTGGGGCTACTGACCGGACTGATCCAAGCCTACATTTTCGCGATCCTCGCCGCCGTGTACATCGCGTCGGGCCGCGAGGCCAGCGCCTAACCCCAACCCGGAGCATTACTCATGGATCCACAAACGTTGATCGCCGCCGTCGCCGTGTTCACCGCGGGCATCACGATCGCCATCGGGGCGATCGGGCCGGCGCTGGGCGAGGGCCGCGCCCTGGCCGAGGCGCTCCGCGCCATCGCCCAGCAGCCGGATGAGTCTAGCACGATCGTCCGAACCCTGTTCGTCGGGCTGGCGATGATCGAGTCGACCGCCATCTACTGTTTTGTCGTGTCGATGATCCTGCTGTTCGCCAATCCCTTCTGGAACCACTTCGTGGAGTGACCTCCGATGCAGCTCATCAACTGGTTCACCGTCGGCGCCCAGATCATCAACTTCCTGGTGCTCTTGGCGCTGCTGAAATGGCTGTTGTTCGATCGCGTCACCCGGGCGATGGATGAACGTCAGCGCACGATCGCCGACCGCCTGGAGGAAGCCCGCCGCAAGCAAGAGGAAGCCAACCAGCGCGAGCGGGAACTGCAACGAAAGCACCACGAGCTAGACGAGCAACGCGAAGGACTGCTCGACGACGCCAAGCAGCAGGCCGCCAGGCAACGCGAGGAGATGACCGACCAAGCCCGGGAGCAGGTCGAACAGTCGCGCCAGCAGTGGCGGGAGGAACTGGCCGACCAGCAAGAGCGGTTCCTGGACGACATCACCCGCCGGGCTGGCGAGGCCCTCGGCCGTGGCGTACATCAGGCCCTCCGCGATCTGGCCGACACGGAACTGAATCGCCAGGCGATCGAGCATTTCGTCGGGAAGCTGCAAGCGATCGACGACGACACGCGCGACAGATTCCAGCAGGCGCTCCAGGAAAATGCGGACGCCGGTGTCGTTGTGGCGACGGCCCACGACCTGCCCGACGAACAACGCCACCGGGTGAGCGACGCCGTGCGGACCCTGGGCAAGGGCGAAGGGTCGATCGACGTCTCCTTCCAGCAGGCCGACGAACTGATCGCCGGGGCGGAACTTCGCGTCGGCGGCCATGCCATCGGCTGGAACCTGCGGCAGTACCTCGACCGTTTCGACGAGAACCTCCGCCAGCATCTCGCGCGACAGCCGTGAGACGCGCCCCCTGAGCCGCGTACAGTTGACCCGGCGAGCGGCACCGGCTGCCCGCCGTTAAAGGTGGTCGAGCATTGGCAAAACGCCAGTTGCACCCACCCGCCATGCTTCCCAACCTCACGCCACCCAGTTGACAACGACCATGTCCAACAGCCACGCCAACCTGATGCAAGCCGCCGAGCGGTTCGGCAACGCGGTCGGCAGCGCCCTCGACGAGCCGCATGCGGGCCTGTCGGTCGACGAGGTCGGCGAAGTGTTCGAAGTGGGCGAGGGTTTCGCCCGAGTCAGCGGCCTCCCGAACGTCCGCGCGGGCGAGTTGCTACGATTCCCCGACGGGCAGCGCGGCCTGGCCTTCAATCTGGATGCCGACGAAATCGGCGTGATGCTCATGGATGCCAGCCAAGGGATCACCGCCGGCACCCGCGTGCAACGCACCGAGCGGGTCATGGACGTGCCCGTGGGTGACGCCATGCTCGGACGCGTGGTCGATCCGACCGGCCGCCCGCGCGACGAAGGCCGTGTTCCCCAAACCGACGAGCGCTGGCCCATCGAGCGCCCGGCGGCGGGGGTGCTCCAGCGCGATCCGGTCGATGTGCCGCTGCAGACGGGCCTCAAGGTGATCGACGCACTGATCCCCATTGGCCGCGGACAGCGAGAACTGATCGTCGGCGACCGCCAGACCGGCAAGACGGCCATCGCCGTCGACACAATCATCAACCAGCGCGGGCGCGACGTGATCTGCATCTACTGTGCCGTGGGGCAACGCAACTCGGCCATCGCCCGGGTGATCGCGCAACTCCGCGAGCAGGAGGTAATCGACCAATCGGTGGTGGTCGCCGCCAGCGGCGACGATCCGCCCGGCTTGCGCTACGCCGCCCCCTACGCGGCCACGTCGATCGGCGAGTTCTTCATGCAGCAAGGTCGCGATGTCCTGATCGTCTACGATGATCTCACGCGCCACGCCCGCGCGTATCGCGAACTGTCGCTGCTGTTGCGTCGTCCGCCGGGGCGTGAAGCCTATCCGGGCGACATCTTCTATATCCACTCTCGGCTGCTGGAGCGCTCGACGCACCTGATCGACGACCTGGGCGGCGGTTCGCTAACCGCGCTGCCGATCGTGGAAACCCAGGCCCAGAACATCTCGGCCTACATCCCCACGAACTTGATTTCGATTACCGACGGGCAGGTGTATCTTTCCCCGCGGCTGTTCCGCCAAGGCGTGTTGCCAGCGGTCGACGTGGGACGCTCGGTCTCACGCGTCGGCGGCAAGGCCCAGTTGCCCGCCTATCGGGCCGTGGCTGGTGATCTGCGGCTGGCCTATTCCCAGTTCGAGGAGTTGGAGCGGTTCAGCCGCTACGGGACGCGCATCGACAAGGAAACCCGCGCGAAGCTGGAACACGGGCGCCGCATTCGCGAAATCCTCAAGCAGCCCGAAACGGAGTTGCTAACCGTCGACCAGCAGATCCGCGTCTTGCTGGCCGCGAGCGAAGGTGTTCTCGACGAGGTGCCAACCGATCGCGTGGCCGAAGCCGAGTCGGCGATCATCGACGCGCGGGACGAGCGCCTCGACGACATCAGCCAACATATCGCCTCGGGCGAGAAACTCACCGACGAACAACTGGAAACCCTTCGCGACATCGCCATTACCGCCGTGGAGCCCTTGAGAGAAAGCCGGGACGATGGAGACGCTTGAAGCCCTGGGGCACCAAATCGAAGCGGTCGAGGACCTCCAGTCGGTCGTGAAGACGATGAAGGGGCTGGCCGCGGTCAATATCCGCCAATACGAGCAGGCAGTGGCCGCCCTCCGCCACTACAACCGAAGCCTGAAACTGGGGCTGCAAATCCTGCTGAAAACCGTCCCCGAGGCGGTCGGCCTGCTCTCGGCCGAATCGCCCGGGCGCGAGGCCGTCGTGGTGCTCGGCTCCGATCAGGGAATGTGCGGACAATTCAATTCGCGGATCGCCGCGCATGCCGTCGACCAGTTGTCCGACCATGCCGGTGCCGATGCCCATGCCGACACGAAGCACCGACCGCTCGTAATGGCCGTCGGCATCCGCGCGGCCGCCGAAATGGAAACCTCCGCGCTGGGTGTGGACGAGGCTCTCAGCTTGCCCGGCTCCGTCGCGGAGATTACCCGCTCGGTGCAAGAACTCGTGCTTCGCGTGCAGCGCTGGCGGAGCGAAGCGGGCGTGCATCGCGTGCGGCTGTTCCACCATCGGCCGACCGGCGGGGCCTCCTACGAAGCCCACACCCTGCACCTCGTCCCCTTCGCTCAGCCTTGGCTCGACAAGCTGCGCCAGGAGCCCTGGCCGACGCGGATGCTTCCCATGTTCACGATGGACTGGCGGGCGTTGATGGCCGCCCTGATCCGGCAGTACCTGTTCGCCGCACTCTATCGGGGGCTGGCCGAATCGCTCGCCGCGGAAAACGCCGCGCGATTGGCGTCGATGCAGGCCGCCGAGAAGAACGTCGAGGAGCGGCTGGACGACCTCACCGGGCGATATCATCGCCGCCGACAGAACGCCATCACCGAGGAACTACTCGACGTGACCGCTGGGTTCGAAGTGCTCAGCGGTCAATGAGCGTCCGCCGCACTGTCTCCGCCGCACTGTCGTTGCCGCACTATCTTTGCCGCACTATCTCCGCCCCTCTGTCGACGTGGGTCCCCTGGATCGGCAAGTCAGCGCCATGCTGGCCGGCAAGCCAGCTCCATGCTAGGCACGGGCTCGGCGGGCGGTCAGTCCGTAATCTCCCCGGCGTGCTTCAGCGCGAGGCGGGTGATCACGGGGCCGAGGATTTCAAAGATGATTGTCGTGGCCACGACGATCGTCAGGACGCGCGATCCGAACTCGGGATACTTCTGCGAGACGAGCAAGGCCAGGCCCAGGGCCACGCCCGCCTGCGGCAACAGGCACCATCCGGTGTGGGTGCGCACCGCGGTTGGGGCCCCGGCCAGCGCCGCGCCCCCGTAGCCACCCAACAGCAGACCGACCGCGCGCCCCAAGATATAGCCCCCGCCAAGCAGGACGAACTGCCAGAGCTGGTCTCCACCTTCGGCTCCGACTTGCCCGATGTCGAAGTGGAAACCGGCCAGGACGAAGAACACGATCAACAGCGGTTGCTCGACCTCCTCGATGGCGTGGAATGGCCGCTTGTGGTGCCGGGCCACGTTCGAGACGACCGCGCCCATCGCCATGCAAGCCAGAATATGCGATAGTCCCCACCACGTGGCCAGGCCACTGCACAAGAGGACGAAGCCCAGCGTTTCGACCAGCGTCAGTTCGCCCGGCCGGATCCGACCGGTCAGCAGCGCCATTGGCAACCCCAGCCCGGCCCCCAGCAACAATCCCCCGCCGACCTCGACGAAACCATGCACGACGGTCGTCGCCGAGCCGTCCCCGCCCCCGACGACCTGGGCGACGACCACGAGAACGCTGAACAGGATCACGCCCCAAGCATCATCGATCGCCACCACGCCCAGGATCGTGTCGGTCACCGGGCCTTTGGCTTCGGCTTCGCGGATCACGTCGAGCGTGGACGCCGGATCGCTGGCCGGCGCGACCGACGCCAGCAAAAGCGCCAGCGGCAACGGTACCCCAACGAGCATCACCGCGACGAAGACGCACGCCGCGGCGAAAACGACCTCAGTCAGCGAAACCAGCAGGACCGTCCGCCCGGTCTGGCGCAGCTTCTTGCCCAAGAAACGTTCGCCAAGCTGAAATCCAATCACGCTGAGCGCCACGTTGGCCGCCAGGGGGAACCACTCCTCGGCTTCCCGCGGAACGAAACCCAAGACGGAAGGGCCAACCAGAAACCCCAACAGCAGAAGCAACGTGACCCGCGGCAGATGAATTCGCCGCCCCAGCATATGGGCGGCGAAGCCGGCCAAAAGAAACAATCCGACGACGATCAGCCCGATGGCCACGGAGGGGTCGCTCGAATTACCGGCCGCCAAGGTCAAGTGCATGTTCACCTGGGTTAACATCCCAAGCACCAAGTGGCAAGCCACCGTGGCGGTGCCACGCAATGGCGTCAAATGGGTAACATGAACGCGCCAACCACCAAAACCGCGCACCGCCGGGCGAGACGCAAATCATCATGGGCCGCCCGAGGCTCAGGTTAGCACTGAAGGCGAGCAACCACAAGTGTCCCACGGGTTCATGCTCGGCGCAGGGTCGCGTATAATTCGTCCGACGCCCCAGCCCAGTGCCAGCCAGCCCAGTGCCAGCCAGCCCAGTGCCAGCCAGCCCAGTGCCAGCCAGCCCAGTGCCAGCCAGCCCAGTGCCAGCCAGCCCAGTGCTAGTCAGCCCAGTGCTAGTCAGCCCAGTGCCAGCCGAGCACCAAACGCCGGCCCTCCACCACGGAATGCCATCCCCATGTCCTCGCCAAACAACACGCGGAATATCGCGGCGGAATACAGTCGCCTGCTGGTCATTTGGAACAACGCGGCGGGACAGTCGGCCGCCGGTACCCAGGCCCGCGCCGCGTTGGATCAATACGGACAGCGCGGCATGCAGGTGAAGCATCGCGACACCCGGTCCGCGACCGAGGCCTCGGAGTTGGCTGCCGGGGCCGGCCGGGGCACGATTGTCGTGGCGGCCGGCGGCGATGGTACGGTTCACACGGTCGCCCAGGGACTGCTGGACGCGGTCGGCGACGCGTCCAAGAACCAGACCGAGGCCGACGGGCCACCACCAGCGCTCGGAGTGATTCCCCTGGGCACGGCCAACGATTTCTCGCGCTCCCTCGGCCTGCCCGAGGATCCGCTGCGCGCCGTCGATGCGCTTTCCAGGGCGGAGGTGCGACGGCTTGACGCGGTTCGCGTTGACGTGGATGGCCAGCGGCAGTGGATGATTAACGCGGCGGCCGGCGGGAACGCGGCCGAGGTGGGCCACCGTATCAACCGCGAACAGAAGCGCCGCTGGGGTCCATGGTGTTACGTCCGTGGCGTGATCGACGTCATGACCGACTTGCAAGGCTATTCACTTCGAGTGGAAGTCGACGACGCGGACCCCATGGAACTCGATGCCTACAGCATCTTGTTGTCGCAAGGACGGACCATCGGGTCGGTGGAAGTGGCCTCGCGGAGCGATCTGGAAGACGGCCAGGTCGAGCTGATCGTTATCAAGCAAGCCGCCCCCATCGAGACCGCTCACACGGCGGCCGAGTTCTTCGCCGGCGACTATTTGCAGAGCGAGCAGGTCGTCTACCGTCGGGCCGAATGCGTGACTGTCTTTGCCGAAACTCGCATGGGGTTTTCCATCGACGGCGAGACCACCCGCGGAACCGCGTTTCGTTTCACCGTCCAGCCGGCCTCGCTTCCCGCCCTGGTGGGCGCCGAGTACCGTCGTCAGCCCAGCGGCTAGTGCTTCGTTGCAGCTCGATTTTCGGGCGTGTGCCACTGGCGTTCCGCCAGTGCAAGGCCTAACGGCAGAACGACCTATAGCACTGGCACCACCGCCGCTACCAGCCAACTCGGGGCAGGGTCTCTCGGGGTATGGCCCTCTTGGGGGACGGCCACGGCGAAGCGGCGCCGTTGAAGTCATTTTCGCAGTGCAACCGCGTGGCCCCGCGTTCGCTCCAACGTGGCGAGACGACATCTGGCCAGACAATCTGTCGGTCCGGTGCGACAGATTGATCGGCCACTGGGCACGGCCCATAACTCAACGGGGGCGTTTCGCGAATCACAAGCCTCCCGCTCAACCGAACTTACAGACTTCGCATAGTGCCGTAAGGCTTTGGCGCGCGAGGTGCACGAACAGTCGACTTGCGGACACGAACGTGAAGTATCTGCCGGGGTCGCCAGAAGGCGCCGAGCAGAGGGTCTGTCAGTCAGACGCTTTTGTTGAAGGAGGCTCCCGATGAGACGTTTGTTGCAGCGAGTCACGTGTGGGCTGGTCGCGCTGGCCTTTCCCCTCGTAGCAGTGGGTACCGCTGGTGCCCAGGAGGAGTTGAAAGACCGTGACATCACCCTCGCGGTTGAGACACAGTTGACGCTTGAGGAAGCCGTGCCGGCCCACCGGATTGACGTGGAGACCGACGCCGGCGTGGTGACCCTTTCGGGCGAAGTGGACAGCTACCTCGCCAAGCTCGCGGCGGAAGACGAGGCCGAAGAAGTGCGAGGCGTGGTCGGCGTCGTCAACATGCTCGAGGTGGACGTGCCGGAGCGCACCGATGCCCGAATTCGTAGCGACGTGGTCACTGCCTTGGCCGCCGACCCGGCGACCGAAGCCTTCGAGATTTCCGTCGCCGTGGACGACGGCGAGGTCACCCTGAGCGGCGAGGTCGACTCCTGGGCCGAAAAGACATTGGCCGCCGACGTCGCGCGGGATATCTCCGGCGTGGTGGATGTCGCGAATGAACTCACCTACGAGGTCACTCTCGACCAGGCGGACCCTGAAATCCGCGAGGCCATCGAGCAGCGACTACGGTCCGACGCGTCCCTCGATTCCGGTTTAATTGGCGTCACCGTGAACGACGGTGTCGTGACCCTCACCGGAAGTGTCGCCAGTGCCGCGGAAAAAACGGAAGCGAGCACCGAGGCCTGGATGGTCGCGGGCGTCGAAGAGGTGAACAACAACCTCGAGGTCCAGTGGTGGCTGGACGCGGACGAAACGAGCGATTGGGGGCCCGAATGGACCGACGGCAACGCGGCAGCCGCGCTGCGGTCCGCGCTGGCGATCAACCCCCGAGTTGAATCGTTCAACGTGAACGTCACCGTCGACGATGGGGTGGCTACGCTCACCGGTCAGGTCGACAACCTGGAGGCCAAGGATGCGGCGAGCGAGGAAGCGCTCGATACCCTGGGGATCTGGCGCGTGAAGAACCATCTGCGGGTGCGGCCTTCCGACACCCGAACCGACTCGGCCATCGCTCAAGATGTCCGCGAAATGTTGGACACCGCGCTCTATGTGGACGACGAGGGCATCACCGTGACCGTGGCCGGCGGATTGGTCTACCTCGGCGGTGAGGTGGAAAGCGAATTCGCCAAGGAGCGGGCGGAGAGCGTCGCCTCCGGCGTGGCCGGCGTGATCGCCGTGGACAACAATCTGCAAGTCGAGCGATTCGAACAAGCGAAGGCCGATGCCGCGATTGAGGAAGACATTCGCGACGAACTGTTCTGGAGCCCCTTCGTCGACTCCGATGACGTGGCCGTGCAAGTCAGCAACGGCGTGGCTACCTTGCGAGGCGACGTGGAAGACTGGAGTGAATACCAGTCCGCGGAGGAGAACGCCTACGAGGGGGGAGCGGTTAGTGTGACCAACCTGCTCGAGATCGAGTACGGCAACCCGGTCCGTTAACGCTTCCCGACCGTTGACAATTTAAGTGGCCTATGCGCGACGACCGCGCGTCGCATGAATAGGCCAAGTTCCTGGTGGGATTTCGCTCGCTTGCCGAGGCCAGTTTTGGCCGATAGCGTACGGACGGCGAGTCGCTCGGCTTGCGAGCCCCACCATGAACGCCTTCGACCGCGACAAACTTGCGCGACCTCGGCGGCCCCCGCCGGATCCTCATCCCCCGTCCCCCTCTTGCCCACCCCGCTGGACAACACCCCTTGTGCGCGGTAATTTTATGGCTGTCGCGTTCGGCTTCGATGATCCACCTGGGCGCGGTCCAGGTTCGGATGGGCGTGCCATCTTCCGCAAGGCAAGCCCGGTTTGGAAGGGCAAGGCCTCCGCTTGGCCTCGATTTCCAGTGGCCCGGCGGGCGAGGACACACCTTCGCCTCCCGCTCGCCCACCATTGGACGAACTTGAAACCACTGCCGTATGAACTGTGCGCTTATAGGGGGGAGAGAGCGATGGGGCACATCAACTCGGTGGGACGACTTTCGGTCGGTACGGAGATTCGGGTCTTGTTGGTGGAAGACCACCCCGTGGTTCGCCGGGGAATGGCGGGGGTTATCCGCGAGCAACCCGACCTGCGGGTCTGCGGCGAAGCGGCCAACATGGCCGAAGCCATGCGCCTGCTCCGCGAGCACCGGCCGCACGTCGCCGTGGTCGATCTAGGGCTAGGCTCCGGCCATGGGCTGGAGTTGATCGAAATGATCCGCGAGCAGAACAAGCGGGCCCGGATTCTCGTCGTTTCCGCACAAGATGAGCGTCTCTATGCCGAGCGTTGTTTGCGCGCCGGCGCCGCCGGCTATCTCGGCAAGGAAGCCTCGGCCGAGGAGTTAATCGCCGCCATTCGTCGAGTCGCGGCGGGGGAAGTCGCGCTGAGCAGCGAGATGTCGAATCAACTGCTGCACGCCATGGTGGGTGGCGCCGTGAAAGACGTCGACCCCATCTCCACACTCTCCAACCGCGAACTGGAGGTGTTCGAGCTAATCGGCAACGCGCAGACGACCCGCCAGATCGCCGAACATTTGGTTCTCAGTCCCAAGACGGTCGAGACGCACCGCGAGAACATCAAGACCAAGCTCGGTCTGACCAACACGGCCGAGTTGACACGTCGCGCCGTCGAGTGGGTGCTCAAGAACCATTGAGCGGCGGCACCCGGCCGGCATGCGTCAAGATGTCGTGGCGGCGCACTCCCACTAACCCCGTCTTCGGGTACGCCGGGGCGCGCGAATCTGCTACACTTGGTGTTGCCTCTTCCCCGTTACGACGTCTCGTCACGACGTCCGCGCGGAATGTGGCCGTGCCGCCATCAGCAAGAAAGCCGACGATCATGGAAAACTCAGTCGAACAAATCAGGACTGGCATCGCCGGGCTTGATACGATCCTTGACGGAGGTCTGGCACCGCATCACCCGTATCTGGTCCGAGGCGATCACGGCTCGGGCAAGACCACCTTCGGCTTGCAGTTCTGCATGGCCGGGGTCGAGCAGGGTGAACGGGTGCTGTTCCTCAGTACGTGCGAATCGGAGGGCGAGATCCGCGAGATCGCCGCCTCGCACGGCTGGTCGCTCGACGGCGTGACGATCCACTACCACGACGCCCGCGACACGCTCGGCAATGGGCCGGACCAGTCGATCTTCCATCCCTCGGAAGTGGAATTGCCCCGGACGATTGAGGATATCCTTTCGGTTGTCCGCGAGGTGGAACCGCAGCGGCTGGTGATTGATTCGCTCTCGGAGATCAAGCTGCTGGCGGCCGATATTCGCTGGTTCCGCCGGCAGGTGCTCCTGCTGCGCGAAGAGCTGGTCGGACGGAAATGCACGACGTTTTTCTGCGGCGGGCGGGAAACGGTGGATGATCCGGTCGAGAGCATTGTCCACGGCGTGGTCGACCTGCAACACAACCCGCCGGACTACGGCCCCGACCGACGCCGGCTCCGCCTGGTGAAGATGCGGGGCCAGCAGTACATCAGCGGCTATCACGACATGCGGATCCTGACCGGTGGTGTCGAGGTCTACCCGCGGCTCGTCGCTGCCGATCATCCGGGCCGGCATGAGCCGGAAACCATCTCCAGCGGCGTGCCGGAACTCGATGCCCTGTTTTGCGGCGGGGCCGACCGAGGGGCCACCACGCTGTTGCTGGGTCCGGCCGGCACGGGCAAGTCGATTATTGCCACCCAGTATGTTCTGGCCGCCGCCCAGCGGGGTGAGGCCGCGGCCGTTTACACGTTCGACGAACAGCGCGGTACGTTTCTCCAACGGGCCAAAGGCGTGGGAATGGATCTGACCGAGCACATCGAAAACGGAACCATTGCTCTTCAGCAGATCGATCCGGCCGCGCTCAGCCCGGGCGAGTTCAGCCATGCGGTCCAGTGTGCCATCGAGCAGCGCGGAGTGCGACTGGTGGTGATCGACAGCCTGTCCGGCTACGTTCACGCGATGCCCAGCGAGCGAGCGCTGGCGCTGCATCTGCACGAATTGCTGGCCTACCTGAATCAGCAGGGAGTAACGGTGATGTTAACCATGGCGCAACACGGCCTGCCCGGCTCGCATCACTATACACCGTTCGACTTGAGCTACATTGCCGACTCGGTGCTGTTGCTGCACATGTTCGAGTTTGCCGGCCAGTTGCGCCGGGCGATCTCGCTCTACAAACGCCGCAGCGGTCCACACGAACGCACACTCCGCGAGCTTCAGTTCACCGACAGCGGAATCCGCATCGGCGAGCCACTCAGGCAGTTCCAGAAGATCCTCAGCGGCATGCCCGACTATATGGGCGAAACATTGCCCCACGTCGACGACAATGAGCAGTCCTGACATGCCCGGCCCGGGCTGCAACTCGACCGAAACGCGAGACCACCGGGTGCTGATTTTGGCCCCGTTCGGGCGCGACGCGCAGTTGATCTGCGACGTGTTGCGCGGCGCGGGACTGGACGGCCTTGCTTGCGGGGACCTCGAGACGCTGTGCGACGAGATCCGCCGCGGCGGGGCCGCCGCGCTGGTGGCCGAGGAGGTCCTCTCGGACGACGCCCGGGTCAGACTCTCCGCCGCCCTGGCCGAGCAGCCCACCTGGTCGGATTTCCCCGTGCTTGTGCTCGTCTCGCAGATGCGACGCAGGGGCGAAAGTTGGGAGGTGCTGCATGGCATCGAGGGGTCGGCCCTGGTGACGTTGCTCGACCGGCCGTTGCGTGTTGCAACGCTGCTGACCGCCCTGCGGACGGCCCTCAAGTCGCGCCGGCGTCAGTATCAGGTCCGCGACGAGCTGGCCGCCCGACGCGAAGCCGAGCGAGCGTTGAAGCGCAGCGAGCAGATCTTCCGCCGCATGGCCGACGCGAATCTGATGGGCGTCGGGTTCGGCGACACCCGCGGCCACGTCACCTACGTCAACGATGAGATGCTGCGCATGCTCGGGCGCACCCGCGAGGACTTCGAGGCGGGACGCATCAATTGGTCCGAGTGCATGGCTCCGGAGTACCGCGACGAGATGCCTCAGTGGACCGAGCGGCTGTTACGCGAAGGCAGGATCAGCGGCTACGAGCGCGAATTCCTCCGCCCCGACGGCGGGCGTACGCCTTACATCGGGGCCGCCGCGCTGGTCGATCCGGACGACGACTTCCACGTGAGCATCGCCCTGGACCTGACGAATATCCGCGCGGCCGAGAAGGCGCGCCGCCGCAGCGAACACCGATTGCGGTTGGCTCATAAGGCGGCCGGGATCGGGACGTTCGAATGGGACATCCGGCGAAATCAGTACACCGCCTCGCCCGAGCTCGAAGCACTGCACGGGCTGCCCACCGGCGAAATGGACGGCGACTATGACGCTTGGCGCGAACGGGTCCACCCGGACGACCGCGCCCGGGCCGAGCAGGCTGTCCGCGAGGCCATCGAGTCCGGCGAGCTGGACGACCAATGGCGGATCGTCTGGCCCGACGGCTCGGTCCACTGGGTCGCCGGCCGGGGCGAGGTGTTTCGCGATCGGGCCGGCCGGCCACTACGGATGCTCGGCGTGAATGTCGATATCACCGAGTCGAAGGAAGCCGAGGAGAAGCTGGCCGAGGCCCGAGCCCGGCTGGAAGCGGCCCTCTCCGCCGGCGACACGGCCACCTGGGTCTGGGAGATTGCCGAGGATCGTGTCTTCGCCGACAAGAACCTCTCGACGTTCTTCAACGTCTCCGAGGCCGACGCGAACGGCGGCCCCTTCAGTGCCTACCTCCCGTCGATCCACCCGGACGATCGCGAGATGGTTTCGGCGGCTGTTAGCCAGGTGCTCCGCACGGGGGCAGACGAATACCACACCGAATATCGCGTGACCGGCGCCGATCAGGTGCAGCGATGGATCATTGCCCGGGGCGACATCGAACGTGATCGCAGCGGACGCCCGCTGCGCATGGTTGGCGTGGTGATCGACGTCACCGAGCGCAAACGGGCAGAAGAGGCCTTACAGCGCAGTCTTGCACAGTCCAGCGCGATATTCAACCAGATGACCGAAGGCCTGGTGCTGTTCGATCCGGGGGGGAATTTGCTCGACATGAATCCCGCGGCCCTGGCCATCCACGGCTTCAACGACGTGGAAGGACTGCGTCGCCACGTCAACGACCTGCCGGAGTTCTTTGAGCTGTTCGACCTGGACGGGCAGCCGCTGCCGACCGATGCGTGGCCCATCGGTCGCGTGCTCCGCGGCGAGACGTTTGCCCGCTACGACGTCCGCGTGCGGCGTTGCGATACGGGCAAGTCGTGGATCGGCTCCTACGGTGGTACGCCCGTCCACGACCCGCGGGGCCGGGTGCTACTGGCCATTCTCACCTTGCGCGACGTCACGGCCGAATACGAGGCCGAACAGGCCCTGATTGCCGCCCGGGCCGAGGCCGACGCCGCCAACCGCGCCAAGAGCCAGTTCCTGGCCAACATGAGCCACGAACTGCGCACGCCGATGAACGCCGTGCTGGGCATGACCGAGCTGGCGCTGCGCTCGCAGTTGCCACCGGACGTGCGCGATCAGCTCGAGACGGCCCGCGACTCCGGCAACCTGCTACTGGGATTGCTCAACGACTTGCTCGACCTGTCGCGCATCGAGGCGGGTGGGATCGAGCTGGAGCAACGCCCGCTGCGGCTGCGCGAGGTGGTCGAGCAGGTGACCAGCACGTTGGGTGTGCGCGCGGCGGAACAGGGACTTGATTTCAGCGCGCGCGTCGCCCCCGACGTGCCGGATGAAGTGGTTGGCGATTCCCTCCGCCTGCGGCAGGTCCTGACCAACCTGGTCACCAACGCCATCAAGTTCACCGACGAGGGCCAGGTGACCATCTCGGCCGACGTGCAGTCGCGCCAAGATCGCGCGATCGTCGTCCAGTTCGCCGTGAGCGATACCGGGAAGGGCATCACCCCGGAACAACAGCGGCGCATCTTCTCGCCGTTTATGCAGGCCGACGCCTCGACCACGCGAGAGCACGGCGGTTCCGGGCTGGGGCTGTCGATCGTCCGCAGCCTGGTCGCGATGATGGGCGGCCGAGTGTGGGTCGAGAGTGAGCCGGGCCAAGGCAGCACGTTCGCGTTCAACGTGCGGCTCCGCGAGGCTCGAGAGCCAGTCGACGATCATCCGAAGTCAGCTTCGCCAGTGCCCATCGGCATGCCACCCCGCCGAACGCTCCGCGTGCTCGTGGCCGAGGACATGCCGGCCAACCAGAAGCTGGTCGGGTATCTGCTTTCCGAACGGGCGCACCATTTCGAGATCGCCGTCAACGGGCGGCAGGCCGTCGAGCGCGTGCGCGACGAAGAATTCGACGTCGTCCTGATGGACGTGCAGATGCCGGTGATGGACGGGCTCGAAGCCACCGCCGAAATCCGCAAGCTGCCCGACCCGCGCAAGGCTCGGGTGCCGATCGTCGCCATGACCGCCCACGCCCTGGAGGGCGACGCCGAGCGCTGCCTCGAGACCGGCATGAACGACTACTTGAGCAAGCCGATCGACGGCGGGCGGCTGATCGAGCTGATCGAAACGCTCGCCGGCGGAGGGGAGGGCGCCGCCGCGGAGAACACGTCGCAGGGCGCCTCCGAGACTATCCGCCGTGAGAGCCCGGTCGACGAACCCGAGAACGGCTCGCCGGCCACACCCGAAGGCGATGCCGAGGTCGGTTCCGCGGTCGAGCCCGACGTCCTCGACCGCGAGGAAGGTGTTCGGCGCTGCTTCGGGCGCGAGGAGATGTTCCGCCAGATGGTCGAGGCCTTCTTCGACGATGCCGATCCCCTGATGGCGGAGATCCGCGCGGCCATCGATCACGGCAAGGCAGACGACTTGCAAAACGCCGCGCACCGGCTCAAGAACGCGGTGCTGTATCTAGGCGCCGCTGCCAGCCAACGTGCGAGTGAACGGGTCAGCCGGCTCGCCCGAGAGGGGGAACTGGAGAAGGCATCCAGCGCCGTCGACCACCTGGACGCCGAACTAACGAGGCTGAAGCAGGCCTTGCGTACCGCCGGCACGTCACTCGGTACCAACGTGTCGGAAGAATAGCAGGGCGACTTCGCATTTCTCCTGGGGAGAATAGGAAGCATCGGCCCGCGAAACCCGCCGCGTGCCACATCCCAACCGCGCGCATTCCGCGCCGCTGGCCGATCGGCATCAAGCTCATCCGCAACCTGTCGCTTCGGCGGTTTGCCGCACACGCGGCCGCCCGCGTCACTTAAAGCGGTGTGGTTTTGCGGAAGGAGCCGTTTCAACTGGATGAAGATCGTCGACCAGGACAATCACCTTTGCGTCCAACCGCATGTGCGTCCGACGCGCGCGAGTTCCGCAAAATGGCGACCGATCTCGTGCTAGCCTTTAACAGTCGGTGATCGCGGCGCCCCGACTTGTGGCGAAAGCCACCAGCGGCGTTCGCGGTCGGCCGGCTGCACGGGCAGCAGGTCCCCTCCACACGACGGGCTTCCATGGAGGCGGACACGATCCATACGCCCGGGCGCACATTCACGGCGGGCAATCTTCCCACGCCAGGGGAGGCATGCACCACCGGCGAATGCACTCGCCATCGGACGCCCGGCCCATTGGGTCGGCCACCCCAACCGGAAACCGCGGAGCACGCCGATGCGTGGGCATCGAACAAGCCGAGCATCGAAGGCCTATGGGCTGGTGGTTGTCGCCATGTTGGTGGCCGCCGTGCTCTTCGTGTTGGTGCAAATGCAGTTGACCCGGAACATGGCCCACGACCATGTGAACCGGGCGGCGTCGCGCGAGACGCGGTTGGCCGAGACGTTTCAGCAATCGTTGCGGGACTACGTGGGCGAGCACATTCGCCCCGAGATGGCCAAACGCGCGGCACCCGGCGAGTTCATCCCCGAGGCAATGTCCACGTCGTACGTCGCCCGAAGCGTCTTCGATGGGGTACGCGAGGAGTTTCCCGAACTGGTCACGCGGTTCGCGTCGAAGAACCCACGCAATCCCGTCAATCGGGCGACGCCGGCGGAAGAGCGGATCATCGACTACTTCGAGCAACACCCCGACGCCTCCTCCTGGTCCGGCGTCGTGCGGCTCGGGAAGACGGACGAGGAGCACTTCGTTCGCGCGGTGCCGCGGCGCATGTCGGAATCTTGCCTGCAATGCCACGGCCGACCGGAGGACGCGCCCGCGTCGCTGATCGAGCGCTACGGAGCCACGGCGGGATTCGGCCGCAAGGTTGGCGATCTGTCGATCGACATGGCGGCCGTCCCGGTTAGCTCCGCGCAGGCCTCGGCCGAGGCGCTCACCGCGCGGCATGTGATGTTGGTCGGCGGAGTGTGCCTCTTCTTCTTGCTCGGCATGGGTGGGCTGGTCTACTTGCACGACCGCCGACAGCGGGCCGTCACCCGCCAACTGGAGGAAAGCCACGAGCGACTGGCCACGACGCTGCATTCCATCGGAGAAGCGGTGGTTAGCACGGACGCCGAGGGCCGCGTCGCCGAGATGAACGCGATCGCCGAATCCATGACCGGCTGGACCTCGGTCGAGGCCAACGGAAAACCGTTGGACAGCGTGCTGTGGATCGTCAGCGGGCGGACGGGCAAGCCGATGATCTCCCCGGCGACCCAGGCTCTGCAAACCGGGCAAGCGGTCGAGTTGGCCAACGACACGCTGTTGATCTCGCGCGACGGCACCCAGCGACAAGTGGCCCACTCGGCCGCGCCAATGCGCGACGCCGCCGGCGAGTTGACCGGCGTGGTCCTCGTTCTCCGCGACGTGACCCAGGAATACCGGCACCGGGCCGAACTTTGCGAAGCCAAGGAACGCTTTGACCAGTTGGCCCGACTGAGCCGAACGATCACCTGGGAGGTCGACGCCGATGGGCGATACACCTACGTGAGCGATGTGGTCGAGGAAGTGCTCGGCTATCGCCCCGACGAACTGGTGGGCAAGAAGCACTTGTGGGACGCCCACCCCCTGGAGAGCCGGGATACGTTTCGGTCCGACGCCCTGGAGCTTTTTGCGCGGTCGCGTCCCTTCGAGGACCTCGTGGCGCCCATGAACACCAAGGGTGGTGAGACTCGGTGGATCTCCACCAACGGACTCCCCCTGTTCGACGACGACGGGAAACTGGTCGGCTATCGCGGCACCGATACCGACATCACCGAACGAAGGCAGGCCCGCCAACGTCTGCGTCTGTTGGAACGGGCCGTCCAGCAGAGTTCGAGCAGTGTGGTGATCACCGATCGCGACGGCAACATCGAGTTTGTCAATCCGGGCTTCGAACGGGCCACCGGCTATAGCGCAAAGGAAGCGCTCGGCCAGAACCCAAGCGTGCTTCGCTCCGGCGAGCAGCCATCGGAGTTCTACGAGGAATTGTGGTCGACAATCAATTCCGGACGAACCTGGCGCGGCGAGTTCCACAACCGGCGCAAGGACGGCTCACTCTTCTGGGAAACGGCCACCATCTCCCCGATGACCAATCAGCAGGGCGAGGTAACCCACTTCGTCGCGATCAAGGACGACATCACCAGACAGAAAGCGGCCGAGGACGCGATTCGCGAGAATGAAGCCTTCCAACGCGCCCTTGTCGAGGGAATCGACGCGGGCATTCTGCTCGTGGACCCCGAGTCGCATGTCATCGAGCAGGTGAACGCCCGCGCCGCCGAAATGTTCGGGGCACCCGCCGCGGAGATTGTCGGCACCGTTTGCCACTGTTTCGTCTGCCCGGCCGAACGGGGAAAGTGTCCCATCACGGATCTCCAGCAAACCGTGGCGAACGAGGAGCGCACCATGCTGCGGGCCGATGGCCGCACGGTGCCGATCCTGAAGTCGGTCCGCCGGGTCACGGTCCGTGGCGAGGAAAAACTCCTGGAGACGTTTATCGATATCAGCGAGCGCAAGCGGATCGAAACCGAACTGGCCGAGCAGACCACGCTGCTGCGGACGATTCTCGACGGCATCCCGGATATCGTGGCCCTGCAAGACCTCGATCACAAAGTGATCGCCTACAACAAGGCGGGCTACGAGCTGGTAAACGAGACACCCGAGAGTGTCAACGGACGCGAGTGCTTCTCGTTGCTCGGCAGAACTTCGCCCTGCGAAGGCTGTGCCACCAGCGCGGCGATTGCGAGGCGCCAGGTTGTCTCCACCGAACGCTTCCTCCCCGAAATCGATCGCTGGATTCGGGCGACAAGTATTCCCGTGCTGAACGACGCGGGCGAACCGAAGATGGTGGTCGAGCAGCTTCAGGACATCACCGAGCAGAAGGAATCGCGGATGCGGCTCACCGAAAGCGTGGCCGCCTTGGAGTCGGTCAATAAGGAGCTGGAGCGCGCCCGGATCGTTGCCGAGTCGGCCACTCAGGCCAAGAGCGAGTTTCTCGCCAACATGAGCCACGAAATCCGCACCCCCATGACCGCCATCCTCGGGTTCGCCGAGGTCCTGCTGGGAGAAGAGGATATCGACCGGGCGCCAGCCGCACGACGTGAAGCACTCGCCACGATTCAGCGCAACGGGCAGTATCTGCTCGGGCTGATCAACGACATCCTCGACCTTTCCAAAATCGAGGCGGGTAAATTGGAGGTGGAGCGATGCCAGTGTTCGCCCGTCAACGTGCTGGCCGAGGTGGCGTCGCTGATGCGCGTGCGGGCGGCGTCGAAGAATCTCCCGCTGGAGATTCAGTACGCGGGCCCCATGCCCGAGCGCATCCAAAGCGACCCCACGCGATTGCGGCAGATCCTGATCAATCTGGTGGGCAACGCCATCAAGTTCACCGAGGAGGGCAGCGTCCGCGTGGTGGCCCAACTCGTCCACGGCACCGACGGCTTGTCCCGGCTGCGCTACGACGTGATTGATACCGGCATCGGCATGACCCAGGACCAAGTGGCCAAGCTCTTCCAGCCCTTCACGCAGGCCGACTCCTCGACGACGCGCAAGTTCGGCGGCACGGGACTGGGGCTAACCATCAGCAAGCGTCTCGCTGAAGCCCTCGGCGGCGACATCACCGTGTGGAGCAAGCCGGGGAGCGGAAGCACGTTCAGCGTAACCATCGAGACCGGCTCGCTGGCCGAAACGCGGTTGATCGACGACGCATGCGAAGCCGAGGTCCGCGTTGAACGGCGACACTCCCAGCAGAACGCCGAGTCGGCCAGCCTCGATTGCTCCGTCCTCCTGGCCGAAGACGGGCCAGACAATCAACGGCTCATCGGGTTCATCCTCAAAAAGGCGGGGGCTCGACTCACCGTGGTCGAGAACGGTCAACTGGCACGCGATCGGGCTTTGGCCGCAGCCGAGGCGGGCGAGCCCTTCAACGTGGTGCTGATGGATATGCAGATGCCGGTGATGGACGGCTACACGGCGACGGCCGAACTTCGGGCGGCCGGCTACAACGGCCCGATCATCGCCCTGACCGCCCATGCCATGGAGGGCGATCGGCAGAAGTGCCTCGACGCCGGCTGCAACGACTACGCCGCCAAACCCATCGAGCGCGAGGCATTCCTGGCGACCGTGGCCCGCTGGGCGGCGCATCCCGTCGGAATCGCGTAGCTCCGCGACGCCGCACCCGACAGCGCCCTGGTCGGGCGCGGCGGGGAGCGCGTGGCGCCTTGTTCGGAACGGGTGCCAACCACGGAGTGCCCGGCCGGCATCGCCCATCTTCGCGCCAGGCCGACTGGTGTGATGTCGCTCGACCGCCAAGCTGACGATGCGGAGGTCACTCTGCCTTCATCAGTGGTTGGATCTCGTCGACCAACTCGTCCATGGTCGCCAGCGCGGCCTGGAGCGAAGTCCGCGCTTCCGGGAGGTGGTCATCCGCGGCGGCGGACCAGACACGATTGAAATTGCGTTCCGCGGCCGACTCTTTGAGGACGATGTCCGCCCCGGTTTTCATCCCGTAAGTTTCGACCAGCACCTGGCGATCCTCGACAAAAGGCAAGAGCGTCGCATCGAGCAGCTGATCGATCCGCGCGCGGATGGACTGACTGTCCAGCCCGTCGAAATCCGCCTGGATCGCGCGGCCCATGTCGCGGGCTTGAACCAGCAAGGCGAACAGTTCCTCGGCGCTACGGCCGGCGAGTTGACCCTGCTTCGCCTCCGCTTTGATGGTGCTCCGCCACCACACCAGCCCCAAGGCCGCGACGGCGACCCCAACCGCGAACATGGGCCAACTCTCGGGCCACTGCTGGTCTGGGGCGGGCAACTGGGCCGAGCCGACAATCGCCAGCACGATGCCAATCGCGTACAGCGCGAAACTCATGCGTTCACTTTTCATGCCACGCTCGTCTGAAGTGCGGAGGCCGCGATCTCGTAAATGGCGTAGCCGACACCCGTCAACGCTTCGCCAACAATCAAACCGGCCGCGAACGGCACCAGTCGATGCTGAACAAACCCCGGGCCTTTGGTCCGGCGAAAGAACATGTGGATCAGGCAGCCGATTCCATAGCCCAGGCTCATGTAGAACGGCAAGTACATCGACAGGCCGATCAATACACCCAAACCGGAAACGGGCGCGGCGCCCAGCAGGACGCCGATGGTGCCTCCCATCAGGTACTTATCCAACGGAACGTTGCCCGACTGAACGGCCGAGATGATGCCCATCAAGGCGCCACCCTGGGGCGCGGGCAGCGACGTCCCCTCGCCAAATCCGCCTTGCCCGCTGGGCCCACTTTGCCACAGCAGGAAGACCAACCCGATGGTCGTCATCGCTCCAATCCAGGGGAAGGCGAACTGCACGATCTGCTGCTTGATGGGCTTGGCGCCGAGCATGTGCCCGGTCTTGAGGTCCTGCATCATGTCGGCCGACTGCCCGATGCCCACGCATACGGCCACGCCCACGACCATCGCCCCGGCAACATTGCCACCCAGGAGAAACATCATGATGGTCACCGAGATCAGGGCCATGCCCGAGATCGGCGAGATGTCGGTCATGCCGGCGGCCTGGGAGACGATCAACCCCGCCACCGCGAGCCACACCGTGGCGACGATCGCCGTGAGGGCGGCCTGCGGGACGGTGATGCCCTCGGTGAGGGCTGTCGCGGCGAACATCAGCAAGACACCCAGCAGCGCGCAAACGATGATCATGCGCAGCGGCATCTCCTCCAACGATCCGCTGCCGGCCCCCGCCGTCTTCGCGGCCTGGGCCAGCGAACGAAAGGCGTTGACAATCGCCGGGAAGCAGATGATCACTCCCATCAAGGCGCCGCCGATGAGCACGCCGATGCCCGTGGGGCGAAGCATTTTGCCGTAGAGGAAGTCCTTCGTTTGGGACTGATGCCGCTGATCGTAAAGGGCCGCAACGGGAACGGCCTGAACGTCGGCCTGCTGCTGGAGGACGGTCTCTTCTTCCGCGGAGATGGGGAACTCCTCGGGTGTCCAGCCGAAAAAGACGCTGGACGGGGCAATCACCCACCAGGCAAGCACGCCGCCGATCAGCAGCGGCAATCCGCCTTTGCCGGTCAGCATCCCCGCCGCGGCGTTGAGCACCGACAGGCCGATCACCGGGGCAAGCCAAAGCGGGATGACGCCAAAATCGAAGTGCAGGATTTCCTCTTCGATCACCCCGGGGACCTCGAGCCAGCCGGCGATTAGAACGACCTTCCAAAGGGCGCTGATGGCCACGCCGACTGCCAGCAGCTTCGCTTTCTCGACGCCCGCCCGCCCGGAGCGGATGATCGTGGTGACGGCGATCCCGGAGGGGAACCGCAGGCGGTCCATTTCCACCATCTGCTTGCGAAGCGGGATGATGAGCACGGTACCCAGAATGGCCCCGGCCACGCCGCCGATCATCAGCGGCAAGGCGGCAATTTGAATGCCTGCTCCCCCCTCCGCCGTCCAGGCCGCGTTGAGCATGAACAATGCCGGCAGCGTGAACACCACCCCCGCCCCGGAAACGTTGATCCCGGAAGCGATCGTTTGATTGATGTTGTTCTCGACGCTGGTTCCCCGCTTCATCACGCCAGTGAGCAGCGCGTAGCCCATGATCGCCGCCACGGTGGATCCGCCGATCCCGAACCCGATCTTCAGCGCCACGTAAGCGAACGCAATGTTGATGATGATGCCCTGAACGACCCCCAGCACAACGGCCGCGACGGTCAGCTCTCGGTAGGGCGCGACCACGTGTTGGCCGATTTCCTTGGCGTCGATTTGCTCGGGCATGGCGAGGTCTGAATCGAGATGAGTATGGCGAGACCTTTAGCTCTGGCTTCGCCCTGGCCGCGGTCGACCAGATACTGGCCCGCGCCAGATACTGGCCCGCGACTGACCAGGATATTGGCGGACATTGTAGCGGCTCGGCGGATTCCTCGCAACTCGGTCCCCCCGGCAGCGGCCGCCCGCACCACGTGCCCACGCCTGGGCCGTTCGCCGATCACTCCTCCAACGTGGCCCTGATCTCGCGCAGTTCGGCGACCGGCTCCCGTTCGGCGTGCTCCATCTTGCCGGCCCGTTGATACCAGTACCGGCTATTGCTCAGATCGCCTTCGATCTTGTGCAGCACGGCGTGAATCCAGGCCGCCACGGCGTCCTCCTCGTACCGCTGAACGATGCGATGCGCCTCGTCCCAATGGTCATCCAGAGCCAGATCGATGGCCCGTGGTCGTTCGTCGCTCATGATTCATCCTTTCCGGTCGGCGCGTGTGTTGAACGAAGCTTCCGGCACCAGCAGTGTTCTCGAACTCGGCTGAACACCGGACGATAATCCGAACAATCTACTCAGGGAGGCGGGGTTGAGGATAGCTGTCCTCGGCGTTTCCGCACCCACCATAATACGCTGATCGCGATGCCCAGCGCGGTCAATGGAATCGCAAACCATAGCATCGCATGGGAGAAGGTCGCCAGTGATGCGTGACGGATTGCGGTCATGATGAGCACCGCCAGATAAGCGGCGTAGTAGGCCAAGAACAGTGCTCCCTCCCACCGTGAGATGCGTCCGCCGGTAAAAAAGATCGGCAGGCAGGCAAACGCCACAGCGGCCACCACCGGGATGTCGAATCGCAGCGCCGACGGCGCAACAGCGACGCCCTCCGGGGCCACCGCGGCTGACAGGCCGAGCACCGCCAGGATATTGAAGATGCTGCTGCCGACGACGTTGCCGATGGCGATGTCGCGTTCGCCTCGGAGACTGGCGACCACGGAGGTGGCGACCTCCGGCATGGAGGTGCCCGCCGCCACAACGGTCAAGCCGATCATCAACTCGCTGACTCCAAGCATCCGAGCCAGATCCACCGCGCCTTCGACCAGCCATCGAGCGCCGAATACCAGCATGGACAATCCAACCAGGACAAAAAGCACGGCGAGCCATAGTTTCGTCTCCTTGGCCTCAGGTGCGTCTCCATTGTAGGGCTCTGGTTGCTGCGGACCGTTTCTCCGTCCCAGGTAGATCAGCAAGGCGGTGTAGGCCACGACACCGGCGAACAGGCATACTCCCTCGGCACGGCCGATCGAACCGTCCAGCGCCAGCAGCCAAAGCACACCGGACGTGACGATCATGACCGGAACGTCGAGGCGAACCAGTTGCTTCGAAGCCGCCAGCGGGACGATCAGCGCCGATACGCCGAGAATGAACAGCAAGTTGAACATGTTGCTGCCGACCACATTACCCAAAGCGATGTCGGCTTGGCCGGAAGCGCTGGCCTTCGCCGACACTGCCAACTCGGGAGCGCTGGTGCCGAAGGCCACAACGGTCAACCCGATGACCAGCGACGGCAGCCCCACTGCGCGTGCGAGGCCGCTTGCTCCGCGCACCAGCACCTCAGCTCCCACCGTCAATAGCGCTAGTCCAATGATCAACAACACAATGGCCATGTCATGTTACCCTGCCCATCCATTCTTACCCGATTATCCGCGGCGCCGGACGCACCCTAACCATTGTAATCGTTCTCGAGGGAGGGAAAACACGACGACCACCACCGCGGGGAGGATTGCAAAGTCGATAGCCCCTGGCGTTGAGCCTCCCCGCGTCATTCCCGCGCACGCGGGAATCCAAGGAATTGGGACGGAATACTGGATTCCCGATACCCGCTTTCGCGGGCACAAGCTTCTCGGGAATGACGGAAGAAGACGGAACACTGGATTCCCGCTCCCCGCTATTGCGGGCTTCCCCAGCCCCCGCCCTGGCCTGATTTGCGTCGCTCCCGCGTCGGGGGGCCCATCGTCCGCCGAACGCCGACTGAAGCGGGCCGCTTGCATCGTCCCGCGACATCTGGACGCGGCCCCTTCACGATCCGCCGGACAGTTGGTATGTTCTCCGGTTTGATCCCCTGACGATGAGACTCCCCCCCTCGGGGCACCCGCCCCAAGGCGACACAAACCATACGGAGAAAGACCCATGGCAAACGTATCGAACCAGCAAATGGCCCAGTGGTGCAAGCGTATCCTCACCGGCGACGAGGGCGCGGGCAAGTCGATGGAAGACTACCTCGGGGCGATCCCCCGGCTGGAGTGCCTGGAAAACGTCCCGGCCGGCACGCCGGTGCTCATCCGCGGCGACGTGGACGCCAAGCCCGGCAAATCGGTCGGCGAGGGCGACATCCGCCTGCGGTCGATGAAGGAAACGCTCGAATACTGCCGCTCGAAGGGCTGGAAAACGATCGTCTTCGGCCACATCGGCCGCGACCCGGAGAAGTCGCTCGACAAGGTGGCCGCCCGGCTGGGCGAGATCCTCGGCTGCGACGTGCCGCTCGTGGACGACTGGCTCGATCCGGACACCTACCAGGTGACCGACGCGGCGAAGAAGGCCGTGGAGGACGCCCCCGAGGGCGCGGTTTGCGTGCTCCAGAACACGCGCAAGTACGACGCCGAGCGCGTGCTCTGGAAGGCCAAGCCGGAGCAGGCCGACGAGTTGGCGCCGAAGCTCGCCGATTTGGCCAACTCCGTGGCCGAGAAGCTGGCCACCGTCTACATCCACGAGGCCTTCTCCGCCGGCAGCTTGGATAGCTCCAGCGTGGTCGTGCCCGCGGCGATGGACAAGGTGGCCCTGGGCCGCTACATCGGCGAGCAGTTCGAGGGCCCGCTCCGCGACTGCCTCGCCGCCCAGGTGGTGATCTTCAGCGGCCTGAAGATCGACAAGCTGGACGACCTGCAAGCGATGATCGACCGCGGCAAGATCCGCAAGGTGATCGCCGGCGGCTCGCTGGCCGTCGCGCTGAAGAAGGCCGCCGAGGAACTGGACGGACGCGAGTTCCACATCGGCGCCTCGGAAGACTCGGCCAACAAGGGCGAGCCGTACTACATCCCGCCGGAGCGGATTGAGCAGGCCAAGAGGATGGTCGCCGAGGGGCGCGAGAAGGATATCGAGTTCATCCTGCCGGTGGACTTCGTCCTGCAAGACGGCAGCGTCTCCGAGGCGATCGGTCCGGGCAACCAGCAGTTCGACGTCGGCCCGAAGTCTTCGGAGAACTACACCGCCAAGATCGGCCAGTTCATCGAAGCGCACAAGGACGACGCCGAGAAGCCGGTGGTCTTCCACAACGGCGTGTTCGGCATGTTCGAGGACCAGCGTTTCGAGAGCGGAACGCGGAAGTTCATCGCCGAACTGAAGCGGCTGCACGACGCGGGCTTCAAGGTCTACGTGGGCGGCGGCGAAGGGGGTAAAGCCCTGACCAAGTACGGCGACGAAAGCTGGGTCAACTACGTGTTCACCGCCGGCGGCACCGTGCTCAACGCCCTGGGCAGCGAACCGGTACCCTATCTGATTTCGCTCAGTGCCGCGGCCGAGAAGATGGACAAGCCGGCCGGGCATCCGTAGGGTTGGTTGAGAGCGGCGAGAACGGCCAGCACGGACCTGCCCCGCTACATACCAACGACCGGCGGCAGGTCGCGGAGGTGGACGTCGATCGTCTCAACGCGGCCCTCGCGTTCCACGAGCAAGGCAATCGACTTGGCCGATTGGGTGGCGTCGGCCGCCAGGGCGATGAGTTCCTCGCGTCCGGCGAAATCGTGTCCGGCGAATCGCTGGATATAGTCGCCCGGGCGCAGTCCGGATCGCGCGGCCGGTGTGTTGGGGACCACGTGCGTGACCACCGCGGCGCCCGGCTCGGCCGGATCGATGATCCAGTTAAAGCCCAGCCGCCAAGGCTTGCCGCGGGGGTCGATGGTCACGGTGCTGGGCTCCGCCTGGCCGCGTCGTTGATAGGTGAGTTGGCTCGGCCTGTCGATCGTGACGGACGCCCCCTCCAGGTCGCCCGGGGATTTGATCTCCGAGGCGCCCAACCGCAACACGCGATCACCCGCCCGCAGCCCGGCCGCGGCGGCGGGCCCCTCGGCGTCGACCCGGGTGAGCATCACACCGTCGCGGCGATCGGCGTGGCGAGACCAACGGCAACCCAATCGGTTGGGCAGCGGAGCCCGTTGTCGCAGCCGGCGTTTCCTCAGCGAATTCGTCTCACCCAACGCCGCTGCCCGAAAGGTGGGCGGCCGGTTGGCATTGGCCAGCGCGTCGATCGTGCCAAACATCAGCCGGGTCACGCGTTGCATGCCCTGCTTTTCGATCAGGTGGGCGTCGTCGCGCGGCGTGTGATAATCCGCGTGGATGCCCGTGTGCAGCAGCAGCACGGGGATGTCGCGCTCGAAGAACGTCCAGTGATCGGAATTGCTCCGAAGCGTCCAATTGAAGTCGAGATTCAATCGGGCCGAATCGTTCTGACGGCTGAAGAGTCGCCGCATTCCGAGGCTGCTGCGTGTGCCGAAGACATGGAGGCGGTCGTCGCGCAACCGGCCGACCATGTCGAAGTTGATCGCCATGACGATCTTCTCCAGTGGCACGGTGGGATGCTCGACGAAATGCAGCGAACCGTGGAACCCCAGTTCCTCGGCATCCCAAAGGGCGAACAGCAGCGTCCGCCGCGGCGGACGAGGCAGCGTGGCGAAGGCTTCGGCCAATTCCAACACGGCGGAGGTCCCGCTGGCGTTGTCGTCTGCCCCGTTATGGATCTCCCCGACGCCTCCCCGGCTGGTCGATTCGCTCCCATGGCCCACGTGATCGTAATGCGCGCCGACGACGATCACTTCATCGCGGAGTTCAGCGTCGCGGCCGGGCAGCTTCGCTAGCACGTTGCGATACTCCGGATCGAACGGCTGATAGAACGAGCCTTCGGGTCCGGCCGGTTGCAGCCCCATTTCGGCCAGCTGATCGCGGAGATACTTGGCGGCCAGCCGGCTTCCCTCGGTACCCGGCAGGCGGCCTTTGAGCTTGTCGTCGGCCAGGTATTCGACGGCCGAGCCCAGCTCCTTGGCCGTGATGGACTGCCTTGCGGCGTGCCAGGCGGCGTCGTGTTCGGCCGCGACGGCGACGGACGAGAGCAACACCGCCAGCGGCGCCGCCGCCAGCAGCGAAAGCCACTTCGCCGACCGGCCCAAATGGACGCTTCGCCGGAGATCCGGGCAATCCAATCTCATCGATCAATCCTCCTCGGCACGTACGCATGGGAAGGGCGGCCAGTTCAGTATAGCACCATGGCCGGCCGTCGGAGAACCGGTGGCCAAGCCCCGGAATCCGCACGGCGCTGCCCGAATGATCGCTGCAATCGCTATTTCCAGCCTCGCTTGCCAGGGCAACGCCCGACGTCGGGAAAGCCCTTACCGTCAAGGTTTGCTCCCGCGCCAAGCGCGTTGTAAGTTTGCTACGCCTCACGTGGCCCGGGGGCAACACATCCAGCACTCACGTGGGAATCGGTACCATGGACTTCGAAACAACCAATCTTTCCGATCCTTTCAGCACGAGCGATGCCGTCGAGCTACTTGAGCCCGAAGCACGGCCAGAGGTGGACTCATCCGAGACGCCCCGCACGATCTTGGCGATCGACGACGACGACGCGCACACCGAGTTGCTCGCCTATAGGCTGGGGCAGCACGGCTACCGAACGATCATCGCCCATTGTGGCAAGGAGGGGATCGAGAAGGCGCGAACACTCGCGCCGGCGCTGATCGTGCTCGATCTGCGATTGCCCGACGGCCATGGGCTGGACATCTGCCGCCAGTTGGTCGACGATCCGGCCACCTGCACGATCCCCGTGGTCATCCTCAGCGGCATGGAGGGGCCGGACATTCTGAGGGACTGCCGTTCGGCCGGTTGCTGCTATTTCCTCCGCAAACCGTACGACCCCAGCGCGCTGCTGCTGTTGGTCCGTCAGGCGATCCAAGACGCCGAAAGCTGGAACGCGGCTTGACCCACCACGGTGCCACACTGGCGTCTCGCCAGTGCGTATGGTGGTCTCCCCGTGTGCCACTGCTGGCTTGCCCAGCAGTGCGGGGTGTCGGCAGGGTGGCCCGGACGTTTCTCGCACGCTGCGGCCCACCATCACCGCCGAGTTGGCCACGAAAACGTCCGGGTGGCGCAGCCACAAGAGGGACGGGACGGCTCAACCTTCTAAAACCTCTTGTTGCTAAAGCAACACGGACACGGCCTTCTGCTGAAAACAACGTGTGTTGACCGAAAAATGGACCAGTCCCCGGCCGGGCCGCGAACGGTTGCGCCGGAACAACGCACTAGCCCGTGCGTCGGCGGGGCAGGCGTGCCGGGTCCACCGCATCCTCTTCCGCCGACTCGGCCAACATGCCCCAGCAGCCGAGGATGTCCAAGACCTGCTCGAACGATCGGCGCGCGTCGCCGTCGGGCAGTCCCCGCAGTGCGTCCCGCGCGGCGTCGACGTATTCGAGGCTAAGTTTTTGGGCGAACTGCACGGCGCCGCAACGGTGATACAGTTCGGCAACTTCGGCGGCCGCCTTGGCTCCCAGCCGCTTGTTGCCCACCGCCCGGAGCAGCAGTTCCCGGTCGGCGGGACCGACGACGGACAAGGCGTGGATTAGCATGGGGGTGGCCTTGGCCTGTTTCAGATCGTTGCGCACCGATTTATTCGCGTTGGCGCCGATCAGATCGAGCGAGTCATCAACGATCTGGAAGGCGGCGCCCATCCGGCAGCCGAGCCGCCCGACGCGCTCCATTTGGACCGCGCTGGGCGCCCCGAGCAAGGCCCCGCCCTGGACGGCCCCCTCGACCAGAGAGCCGGTCTTCAATTCCACCATCCGCTGGTAGGCGTTCGCCGAGGTGTATCGCCGCTCGCGGGCGAGTTCCATGTCCAGCGACTGCCCCAGGCAACACTTCTCGCCCGTCTCGCCGATCACCCGCAGCAAGCCGTCGAGTTGCGCGCGAGAGAGCGTGGCTCCGTCGCGGGCGATTACCTCGAAGGCTTTAAGGATCATCAGGTCGCCGGCGATAATGGCCTCCGCCACGCCGTATTTTTTGTGCAGGGTGCTTTGCCCGCGGCGCCGGTTGGCGCCGTCCATGATGTCGTCGTGGACGAGCGACGCGGCGTGGAAGAGTTCGTAAATCGTGGAGAGGTTGACGGCCGTTTCATGGTCGACACTGAACATCTCGGCGGCCAGCACGAACAGGTATGCGCGGAACCGCTTGGCTCCGTCGCTGAGCAGGACTTCGTTGGCGTGCGCCTGCAAGGGGCTCTGGTCGCCCAGCAGCGACTCCAGCCGGGCGTTGATCTCCCGGCGATAGTCGGACGCCATGCGGGTGAGTTCATCGTAGACCAGATCGACCATCTCGGCTTCCAGCGTGGTGTAGGCCCGCTGGTGCGAGTGTTCCGAGGTGAGCAGGATACCCAGCGCCTCCTGGACGCGGGGCCGATCGGCGCCCCGCTCGACCAGCCAGTCGACGCTCCGATCGTTCCAGAGCATGGTGCGGATCTTGCGATCCCACTTCTCCTCGTAGTTGTAGAAAAAGTCGTGGGCTTCGGCGTCGTAGGCTTGCAGGTGTTGTTGTTGGCCGTCTTCGAGGAACGCGGCGCAGTGGGGCGCGGCGATCAGGGCCGACTTCCGCGCCTGGTAGATGCCGCCGCCGTGGATCAGGTTGCCCAGTCCGGCCGCGTCGCCGACGATAATCGCTCCTGGTGCGGCGATCCGGCCCAGCGGCCCCATGGGGATCGCCCCGCCGCCACTCTGGACGATCTCGTGGCCTCGCAGTTTGGGCCCGGCCACCGGATGGCTGGCGATGAACTCGCCCAGCAACGATTGCAGGTTCAGCCCCCGCTGGCGCACCGAGCTGGCCGTGGTGCCAATCCCCACGGAAAGCACGTCGCGCTTGGGAAAGATCCAAACATAGCCCTCGTGGCACTCCCGGATAAAATACAGCTCGATGCAATCGGAAAAGTGCTCCTCGACCCGTGGAATACGCAGCCAGTGGTGCTGGGTGACGCACATTTCCTCGGGCTTTTCGTCGATTCCCAGCATCCGCGTGACGCCTCGCGCCGCGGCCCCGCCCGCGTTGACGACCAATCGCGCGGTAAAGGTAACTGGACGGCCCTCGACGTCGACCTCGACCCGACGAAGTGGTCGGCGGCCGAGGGAAGTCTCCACGCCGGACACTCGGGCATGGGGAAGCACGATCGCGCCCGCCGCTTCGGCCCGTTGCTGGAGATAGCGGTCGTAGACGGCACGCCGCACGGTGACGGTGAACAATCGCCGGTTGCGGCCGGTCACTTCCAACTGGTGGCAAGCGGGCGAAATGAACACCGCGCGTCGGATTCGCCGTTCGGTGACCGCGGCCGGGAGCTGCCCGAACTCCAGGAGTTCTTTCAACTGAATGCCGCCGCCGCAGGCCTTCTCGCGGTCGAGCCGATCGCGCTCCAGCACAATCACGCGGTAGCCGCGCGACGCCAGTTGATAGGCTGCCTCGCTGCCGGCGGGACCGGCCCCGACAATCAGGGCGTCGAATTCACGTTCGGATGGATCACGGTCGGATGGAATCGGCATACGGCCACCCCCATGTTCAATGCGCGCAATCACCAAGTGAACGGATTCAATGCCGATACGCTCGGCCGCTCCGACGATAAGCCGCGGGGAAGAGAAAGGCGACGCGACCGATTGTCGCATATCGCGGCCCGGAAGACCAGCCCCCAGGGGGATTGCAACGTCGATTTCGTCGGTCATCCCAATTTCGTCCGTTCTTTCCGGCCCAGCACTTGGATTCGTGGACCGAACCGGGAGGTTCCTCGGGCGGGGATAACCCGAAGGGCTGTAATTCGTTACACTACGTGGGCTTACTGTCTTTTTCGCATCCTGCTTGCAGCGTCGCCCACGAATCGGGAAAATGGTTTGGGTTGCCATGATGTTCGCACCCGCACGGGAGTTGCCCGGGCCACGAGGACGTTCGGACCACGATGATCTACACGCACGTTCTGAACCGAGGCGGCCGCGGCGTCCGCAGTCCTGCGGACGGCCTTGGGCGTCAAAGTCCGGCAGGATAGACAGAAACTTCGTATCATCCCTCAAACCGACTGGTGGAACCATCAACTCCTGGCCACAATTGCCTTTACGAAGAAACAGACCTGGCAGTATAGGCCGCAAATCGGCGGCCTACAGGTATTACGCAGAAACTTCCTAACATCAAGTTGGTTGCAGACAAGATGATCGAGAACCCCAAATCAATCTGGCGTCTTGCCAACGTGCTTGAGCAGAAATCCACGTTCGATCGTGTCGACGGAAACGAATGGGTTCGCGTCAGTCGAAGCGCCGACGCCACATTCCAGGCATGGCTCGATGGCCGCCCTGTGGCCCCAGACAGCCCGATCTTCATCGTTCGCGATGTGCGCGATGTGGAGGAATCCGTGTGGTCCGCAATCCTGTCCGATTGGCAGGGCCTTCTGGTCGAAGGGAAGGCTCTCCGGATCATCGGGCAAGACAACACATGGATTCTCGTCCTCAGCGAAATCGGTGTGGCCAAGTTCGGAACAATGGGAGCAACCAACAAGCCAGGTGGACGCTAGCACAAACAGCCGCGCAAGCGCGTCTGTCCGTGCAGCGTCACCTGCGACGTTGGGCAACAAGAAGAGAGACTTCGATGCGGACCCGAATGACCATCATCGCACTCTGCGGCTTGCTCATGGCCGGCGGAGCCGTTTCAACCTATGGAAATGAGAAGATGATCAAACATGCCGGACCTGGAAGCTCAAGGACATTCAACGTGCTCGACTACGGCGCAAAGGGCGACGACAACACAGACAACACCGAAGCGTTTTCAGCATGCCTCAAGGCGGTGATCGGGGCGGGAGGCGGTCGAATGGTCATCCCCGACGGAGTCTACCGCGGCAGAATCATCATTCCAGGAACCAAAGAGTGGATCACGGTCGAAATCATTGGTGAGAGCGAACCGACCCCGGTCTTCGGGACAATCGGTGCATTTCCGTTTCCAAAGAACGGCACCATTCTCAAGTGCCTGTCGAAGTCCGGTCCCGCGGTCATCTTCACGGCAAACACGCCCGAGAGGCTTTACAATTCATTCTCAGGGGTCAACGTGAGTCTTCGGAATCTGGATGTCCGCACATATGACAATCCAGGCATCAGCGGCATCGACCTGCAGCACGCAGCACAATGCAAGCTTGAGAATGTGTTCGTTAACACCGACGTATACAATGTGCAGGCCTCAAAACCCACGCATGCTACGGCGGGGATTGTCACCCCGGCCTGCAATAATGCAGCCCTGACCATTTTACGCAACGTGATCGTGACCGGATACCATACCGGCATCCTTGTCAACGAACACACCGACGGCGACAACATCAACCTGGCTTCCAACGTCAATGCACTGGAATTCGCCTTTGCCCATCACGCTTCCCGTTTTGGTCGCGTAGGTGCGCAGCGCTGTACGCGCAGCGTCACGGTGTCCGGCAAGCATGGGTTCTCTATTGAGCAACTGGACATGGAAATCGCCGGGACAAATCAGACCGACGAAAACAACAAATGGCAGGCAACCGAATTCAACATCTACGATCCGAAGAATCTGGGCACCGCGGATATCAACTACTGGGTTGTCGAGGGCAATGTCGGAGCGGTGGAAAAGTTCACCCGGAATGGTGGCGAACACGTCCGGGCCCGGCGGATAGGTTCTCTTCCTGTTTTGAAAGCAACGCCATGATCAACCCTGCCCAACAATCTCCTGCAGGCGACGTCCTAAAGTCCGCGCCTGAGGAGTGACGTTGGGCTCGGAGAAATGATGGATACGCAGGAGTCATACGACGCGTGGGTGATAGAGATGATCGATCGGCACTGTCCCGACTTCTTCACCTCCGTCGGCACCGCCGAACACAACGGTGAGACCTTCGTCGAAGCCGTGCTGGACGATCCACGCGGGGAGAAGTACCGCGTCTCTCTCTCCACATACGGACGCGAGCTGACTGTGGAATGCCAGGCATTCCACAGCCACCTCGACCAGTTTGACGAGGACGATCACGAGCAGGAGTTTCTCAACGCCATCGCGTGGATTCGGGACTTTCGGAATGACGAGATCGTGATCTTCACCAAGTTGGAGGGTGATCGCATCGTGTCCGCCATGGCGGCAGAACCGTCGTACCGCGCCGCGCCCGCGGACGGAGAGCGAGTCGAGGTGTTCTCATTCAGTGGCGCGCTGGATCGCACAATGGAGTGAGCCCAACAAGCCAGGTGGAGGCTATTTCGATTGAGCGCAGCGAAATCGAAAAGCCTCACCTGCGACGTTCGATGAGGAAATGAAACGATTCTGGACAGACAGGATTGCCATTGTGACGGCACTGGTGGGGATCGCACTGATGGTGCTAACCATCATCTGGCGAATCAACCCTGCCGAGGGATCGGTCGTGCCCAAATTCCTCACCGGCAATCCTGTCGGCGTCGCCGTCATCGGCGTTCTCCTCGTCACGTGCATGCCAGCGTGGATACTTGCCGTTTCCTTGACCATGTTCGTTCCACTTTCTGACCACAGGCAGTATGTCCTGGCGTGCGGATCCATGCTCATCGTCCAGGCAGCAGCGTACTTCATGATCGGCAAGCTGATCTCCGTTTGCGTCCGGAGATTCAAAAGGAAGAAAGCAATCATCGAACCAGCAGGTCCAGGCGACGCCTGATGGCGCGCCTGACCTGCGACGTTCACACTGGAAGATGAAATGACCAAGCCATCGGGATTTTGGAGCGGAGGGCACGGCGCCTTCGTGAAAGCGTTGCGTGAGGAGGAGAAGGAAGCCCTCGCCCCTCTGCTGCGGAATTTGGAATCGGAATCCGATCCCGAAGCAAGGCGTGGGCTGAAGGATCAGATCAAGCAGATCAAAGCGGAGTTCAAAAGCAAACGGAAGACAGCCGGATCAAGCCTGTTTTTAGAGGCATGACCGGTGTGAACAACTACCTGACCGCGACAAGTGAAAGGCCGCGCTTCGCTTGCCTTTCCCTGGTGCGTTAGGTGGAGTTTATCCCGCATGACGGCCACTGAAGCTCTTTCGACACTTGTCCAGGCGACGCTCGAATCGTCAAAGGCCCGTCGTTTCGTCGCGTTGGCAACCTCGAAAAAACGCCAGTCGAAACTTCTCGATTCTTTGGCTCATCATTTCGAGTCTGCAGTGAAGCCCGAGACGGTCGTAGCGCAGGTGCCTTCGAAGATTCGTCAGTCGCCCTGCTACGTGTTTCATTATCGACGCGGCTATGGCGTGCAGTTTCCCACGTTTGATGATGCCTACGATGATCTATCGACGGACGATAGTTGGCTGATCGTCTCGGCCGATGGTTCAGTTGGCATGCATCGGCCGGAATCGCGCTGGGATGCCGAACGGGTGTTTGCGGGATAACCATCGCCTGTAGTTGACCGGCCACGCCCGCGGGGTTGAGCCTGGGCTTGTCGATGAGCCGCCCCAGGGCTTGCGGTGGGTGTCCTACGAATCCAGCCCTTGCGAGCGGTAGCTCAGGTCGAGCAGGTCCATCGGGTGCATGACTCGCGTCGGCAGAGCGGCGCGCCGCACTTCGCGAGCGATCTGCAGCAGGCAACCCGCATTGGCGGCCAGCACGATCTCGGCGCCGGTGCTCACGATGTTGTCCAGCTTCCGTCGCGACAGCCGGTCGGACATGTCCGCTTCATTCAGGTTGTAGGTGCCGGCCGAGCCGCAGCAGATTTCCGTCTCGGGCAGGGGGCGCAGTTCCAGGCCCGGGATCTTTGCCAGCAGCTCGCGGGGCGCTTCGGTCACCTCCTGGGCATGGGCCAGGTGGCAGGCGTCGTGATACGTGGCCACGGCGTCGATCCGGCCCGGCGGCGGCAGCAGGCCCAAGTCGTCGAGGAACTCGTGCACGTCCATCACCTTCGCGGCGAACCGCTCGCGGTGGGGTTGGAGGCCGTCGCGCCAGTGGACGCCGTAGTCCTTGAGCATGGCACCACACCCGGCGTGGTTGACGACGATGGCATCGTAGCGGTCGAGTTCGAAGGCCACGAGGTTGGCGTCGGCCATTTCCCGCGCCTTGCGACTGCTGCCGGCGTGATAGTGGATCGCGCCGCAGCAGCCCTGGCCGTCGGGGATGAAGATGTCGCAGCCGTTTTGCTGCAAGACGCGGAGCGTGGCCCAATGGGTGTGGCGGAACATCACATCGGCCACGCACCCGACGAAGAACCCCACCCGGGCCCGCTTGCGTCCGACGGCGGGCAGGAACCGCGGCAGCCGTGGTCCTTGCCGTACGGGCGGCGGGAGCAGATCGGCCATGCGGCCCAGGCGACCCGGCACCAGCTTCAGCAGCCCCAGTCGCTCGGCCGCCGCCCACAGCCCCAGCCGTTGCATCAGTCGCACGGGCGTGAGCGCCGCGCGGAGGCGTTCCGCGTAGGGGAAGAGCCGGAAGAGCATCACTTCGCGGAAGAAGTCGAATCGCTTCTCCACTTTCCGCTCGATCTCGCCTTCCTCGACGGCCACGCGGAAGGGCTCGATCAGCCGGCCATACTCCACGCCGGAGGGACAGGCCGTCTCGCACGCCCGACAGTCCAAACACAACTCCAAGTGCCGCCGCATGCGGTCGGTCAACTCGCAGCGGTCCTCGGCCACCATCCGCATGAGCTGAATGCGCCCGCGGGGACCGTCGTTCTCATCGCCCAACTCGGTGAACGTGGGACAGGTCGAAGTACACAGCCCGCAGTGGATGCATTCGAGAAACAACTCGTGGTCGACACCCCGCGCCGGATGGTGATCCGCGCGCTGCTCGCTACCATGGCGCTGCTCGCCACCACCGCGCTGCTCGCGGAGAACACCGTCATCGCGCTGCTCGCGGAAATCCCGCTGCTCGCGATGCTTCGGGTTGTGGTCGTGGTGCGACACGGTCACGGGTCTCGGTTGGGGTGAAGCTATACAAATACAAAGCGGCCTGGGTTCAGGATGCCGCGCGGGTCGAAGCGTTCCTTGATCGCCCGCATGATCTCCCATTCCGCACTGGCCGGCCCCCAGACGTCTGTGGTCGATAGGGGCTCGTCGTCGGTCGCGGCCGTGGCCGTGTGGGCGATCGTCACGTAGCCTTGCAAATCGGCAATGGCCGGGCGAAGCTGCTCGACCACCAGACCGACTCCACCCTCGGAAAGGGTCCTGTCGTCCAGGCCGATGCAGAGGACGCCATCGCCCGCACTGGCCACCAGTCGGGCGTCGGGCAACAGGTCCAGGCAGCGTCGCGTGGCGTCGATCAGCCGGCTAGGACGAACGCCCACCCGCAGTTCGGCGGCGTGCTCGGTCAGGGCCGACCAGGCGCGCACGGCGTCGGCCGCATCGAGTTGCACGACTTCGCCGACTCGCCCGGCTGCTGTGTTCGACGGCCGCGTCCAATCCGCGCGAAGCGTCTCGAGCATCCCGTCGACCTCAGCCCGCAATCCCTCGAATCCCACCAGCAGCCAACCGACCCGGTCGCTTGGATTGGCGCGCAGGGAATCGGGCCAATCGCCGCCGGCAGCGGTGTGTTCATTGCCGATTGGCCGAGGGCTCGCCGTCGCGGCTTCGGTGATGGCACGCGTGGCGACCAAATCGACCGACACCGGCCGCACCGGCGAGTCCACCAGATTGTCGAGCAGTTCATCCGCCGCCGACCAGTCGGATAACTCGCGAGCGAGCATGGCCGTGGCTTCCGGCCGGGGGCGAACCATCAGCGTCATTTCGGTCATCACGCCCAGCGTGCCCAGCGAGCCGACCATCAGCCGCGTGAGGTTGTACCCCGCCGCGTTTTTGACCACGCGTCCCCCAGCGGCGAACGACTCGCCGCGACCGTCCACGGCTTGAACGCCCAGCAGGTAATCGCGCAGCGTGCCGTGACCGAAGCGGCGCGGCCCGGCGCGGCCGGTGGCGAGCAATCCGCCAATGGTCGCCCGCTCGGGCTGGACGGCATCGATGGGTAGCCACTGCCGGCGTTGGGCCAGGGTTTGCTGTAACTGGGCCAGGGTGATGCCTGCCTGCACGGTGACGGTCATGTCGTCCGCCGCGTGATCGATCACCCGATCCAGGGCCGACAACGCCAGCCCCACGCCGGTTCGCGTAGCCGGCGCACCCACGCCAAGCTGTGTCCCGCCGCCCAGCGGATAAACGGGCGTTTCATCCCGGCAGGCCGCGCGCAGCACCTCGGCCACCGCTCCAGGGTCGTCCGGGCGGACGGTCTCGCTCAGCGGCAAAATGTGTTGGGTGGTGAGTGTCACGGGGCTCGGAAGGTTTAAGGCGTGCCGTCTACCGCGTACTGGTTACCGTCTAATGTCAGCCGCTTACCGTTTACCGTTTACCGTTTACCGCCGGCGGTCTACTGTCTACTGCCCAGCCGCGCTCGGCAGCAGCTTGCCCGGGTTCATCCGTCCGTCGGGATCCAACGCGTGGCGAACATGCCGCATGGCCTGCAAGTCGCTGGGGCGGAAAAGCTGTTTCATCAGTTCGATCTTTTCCAAGCCGATCCCGTGTTCGGCCGTCACGCTCCCCCCCTCGGCGATGCACTGTTCGAGCAATTCCCGGCCGGCCGCCACGGCACGACGCACCTCGTCGCGGTTGCGCTCGTCGAACAGCAGAATGGGATGGATGTTGCCGTCGCCGGCATGCGCCACATTGACGATCCTGATGTCGTACTTCTCCGCGATTCGCGCGACGTGCCGCAACATCGACGGCAGCCGGGTGCGCGGCACCACACCGTCCTGGATCATGTAGCTGTTGCTCAGCCGGCCAACCGCCCCGACCGACAGCTTCCGGCACTTCCACAGCGCCGTCCGCTCCTGCTCGGTCGCCGCCGCGATCACCTCGCGGGCACCGTTCTCTCGGCAGATCTCGACCACACGCCGGGCCGCATCGTCGACGGCCGCCGCCCGAGGACCATCGACCTCGATAATCAGGATGGCGTCGGCGTCGGGCGGGAAGCCGAAATGAAATGCCGCCTCCACCGCGCCGAGAATGCCCCGATCCATCAACTCCAACGCGGAGGGGATGATGCCCGCGGCGATGATCCGGCTCACCGTCTCGGTGGCCTGATCGACGGTGTCGAACACGGCCCGCATGGTGCGGCAGTCTTCGGGGTTACGCGTTAGCCGGACCCAGGCCTTGGTGACCACGGCCAGTGTCCCCTCGCTGCCGCAGAGCAAGCCCGGCAGATCGAATTGGGCCGGATCGGCTGGCGGGGTCATTTCGAGCACGCGACCGTCGGCCAACACGGCCTCCACGCCCAACAGATGGTTGACCGTCACGCCGTACTGCAGCGTGTGCGGTCCACCGGCGTTGGTGGCCACGTTGCCGCCGATCGTGCTGGCCCCTTGGCTCGACGGATCGGGCGCATAGTGATAACCGGTGCCGGCCAGCCGCCGCGCGAGTTGGATGTTTGGCACGCCCGCCTCGACCACGGCCATCCGATCGCGGAGGTTCACTTCGAGAATACGGTTCATGCGGGTCAGCATGATCACCACGCCACCGACCAGCGGCGTGCAACCGCCCGCCAGGCTGGTGCCGGCCCCTCGGGCGACCACGGCCGCACCGTGTTGGCCACAAACGCGCATCACGCGCGACACCTGGGCCGTCGTGCGCGGAAAGACGACCGCATCGGGCACGGCCCGCTCCAGGGTCAGCCCATCGCAATCGTAGACGGCCAGCTCGGAGGGCGACGAGAGCACGTTCTCTCGGCCCAAATGGCGTCGCAGCTCACGAACGAGGGGGGAAGGGGCCACGGGCGGACTCGGGCTTGGGCGGCTCGCAGACGGGGCGGATAACGGTCTGCAATTATACCCCGCATCCGCCCAGTTTGCCCAGTTCCCCCGCGTCAACTCCCGCGCGAGTGGGAGGCCGAAGCACCCGCCCCCCGTCATTCCCCCCAGTCATTCCCGCGCACGCGGGCATCCAGGGGATTGAGACGGATCGCTGGATTCCCGATACCCGCTTTCGCGGGCACAAGCTTCTCGGGAATGACGGAAGAAATCCACTTTGCAATCATCCTGGCCCGACCATGCATCGCTCTTGACAACGCCGAATGGGCCAGGCATGATGGAGACCGTGGCATGATCAGCTCCCCCAATCCTTCCATTTCCCGCCCCTCAAGCCGGGGTACGCCCTTCCGCCGACAAAACAAAGGCAGGCCGGGCTTCGCCCGCCAAGATTGAGTTGTCGCTTCCGTCCGGCCAGGTGACAGTGTTCACAGTGTTCTTGATTGACAGCGTTCTTGGGTTTACGGTGTTCCTGGCTTCACTGTGTTCCTGGTTCCCCTTCGCCCTCTTTCGCTGGCGACAGCGCGTGGTGGCCGAGAAGTAGACGAAACAGTCGGCGGCCCGAGTTCAACAGTCGCCCAGATGTCCGCCAAGGAGATATGCCATGCAACGCATTGGGCCATGGATCGCCCTGGGTTTCTTGGTCATCGGCACGAGCGTCGTGGCGAAGCCGAACTCCGCGCCGCGGGCAGCGGCCCATGACGGCTCAGCCGAGGCGGAGATCCAATACGACGTCCTGGCGGCCGACCTGCGAAACCGCAAGCGGTTCGAGAGCTTCGAGGATCAGACCTTCCATCCGGCGGCGTCCATTCACCAGTCGGATCGCGACCCGCTTGATGTGATCCTCCGCCGCACGCGGACCCTGCTCGACGATCTCCGGTCGATGCCCGAGGCACCGCCCTTGAATGCCGAAGCCAAACAACTGGCGGCGCTGGAAGCCCGTGCGGCGAAGGTGGAAGCCAGTCATTCGGCCGAGCGACGCGAAATGTTCGACCAGGTCCACGCCCTGCGTCGCCGGATCGCCTTCGCCAACCCGCTGCTGAACTTCGATAAGCTGCTGTTCATCAAGCGCGATCGGGCGCGGTTCAACCACATGTGCGATCAGTACTACGGCGTCCACGCGGTGCCGGGCGGCGGCCTGTTCGTCCTATCCAACCCGTTCGGCGACAAGCCGGAGTTGCGCGACGTTCTGGCCAACTCCACGGTGCAGCGTGGCCGGCTGAAGGGCGAGCAACTGAACACCGGCGGCTTCCTCTCGCCCGAACTGTCATACGACGGCAAGACGATCTACTTCGCGTATGTCGAATGCGAGGGAGATCGGCATCACATCGACCACCTCGATCACGCCGAGCGCGGACATTGGGAACGGGGACGCTGCTACCACCTGTTCAAGGTGAACGTGGACGGCTCCGCCCTGGAGCAACTCACCGACGGCACCTGGAACGACTTCGACCCGCATCCGCTGCCGAACGGCCGGGTGATATTCATCAGCGAGCGGCGGGGCGGCTACTTGCGGTGCGGCAGGGCGTGTCCCTCGTACACGGTCTTCGACATGAAGCCCGACGGGTCCGACATCCGCGTGCTCAGTCCGCACGAAAACAACGAGTGGCATCCGAGCGTGACGCACGACGGGATGATCCTCTATACCCGCTGGGACTACGTCGATCGTCACGGCTGCGTGGCGCATCACCCCTGGATCATGACGCCCGATGGCCGCGACTCGCGCGCCATCCATGGCAACTTCTCGGTGAAGCGGCAACGGGCCGACATGGAGATGGACCTGCGGGCGATTCCCGGCTCGCACAAGTTCAGCGGCACGGCGGCCCCGCACCATGGGCAGGCCTATGGCTCGCTGATCGTCATCGATCCGAACGTCCCCGACGACGACGCGATGGCCCCGGTCAAGCGCCTGACCCCCGACGTGGGCTTTCCCGAAAGCCAAGGCGGGAAGCAGGTCTACGGCACGCCCTGGCCGCTCGGCGAGAATTACTATCTCTGCGTCTACGATTCGGCGATGCGCGCCGGCGGCGGCCGACAGGGGCAATCGCACAAGCCGGGCAACTATGGCATCTACCTCGTCGATGCCTTCGGCAATAAGGTGCTGATCCATCGCGATCCGGCGACGGCATGCCTCAGCCCCATGCCGCTGCGGGCGAGAAAGCGGCCGCCACTGATCCCCGCCCAATCGGACCGCCTGGCCGATCATCCCACCATGGAAGGAACCATGGCCGTGATGAATGTTTACGACAGCCTGTTGCCTTGGCCCGAGGGCACGGAAATCAAGGCCCTGCGCATCTACCAGACGTTTCCTTGCTCGGTTCCCTCGGGCCGCCCGCCGCACGAAACCGGACGCCGCATCGCCGAGGCGGGCGACTCGGTGAATCTGGCCCGCCGCGTTTTGGGAACCGTGCCCGTCGAAAAGGACGGCAGCGCCTACTTCAGCGTGCCGGCACTGAAGGAACTCTACTTCCAGGCCCTCGACGAAAAGGGGCTGGCCGTCCAGTCGATGCGCTCGGCGACTTGGGTCCAGCCCGGTGAGAACCTCACCTGCCAGGGCTGCCATGAGCCGCGTAGCCGGGCCCCGCTAGCCCGAAAGGACCTACCCCTGGCCCTGCGGCGCGATCCGTCCACACCCAAGCCGGACGTCGACGGCACCGACCCGTTCAGCTATCCCCGGCTGGTCCAACCGGTGCTCGATAAGCACTGCGTGGACTGCCACCAGCGGGAAAAGGCGGCACCGCCGCTCGACCGCGAAATCGTCAAGTGGGGACGCGGCGGCACCCGTGTCTACCGCTCCTACGAGAACCTGATCGACCACGCCTTTTGGCGCTATGGCGATCACTACCGCACGATCCCGGGCAAGTTCGGCGCCAAAGCCTCGAAGCTTTATCCGTTGCTTACCGAAGGCCATTACGACGTGAAGCTCTCCGAGGAAGAGATGCACCGGATCACCGTCTGGCTCGATTCGGTGTCGAACTTCTATGGCGTATACGAGAAGGAGGGCGGCGAAGCCCAACTCCGCGGCGAAGTCGCACACCCCACGTTGGAATAGAACCCCACATTACACCGCCACCACGAACCGAGACGCAAACCATGATCCGCACGATCGCCCTGTTGTCCCTTGCCTTGTCATTCACCCCGGGGCTTGCCTTCACGCCCAGGTCGTCGGCGGCCGCCGAACCGCGCCTGTTCGTCGAACTCCCCGACGACTGCAACACACCCGACGGTTGCACGTTGGATTCGCGGGGCAACATCATTCTCTCCTGCCCGAACTTCAACAACGCGGCCCTGGTGAAAGCCGGCGTGCTCGAAAAGCCGGCCCCGCCGAAGATGGTCCGCATCACGCCCGACGGCAAGCTGTCCACGTGGTACGAATTCAAGCCGGACGACATGCATCCGGAGACCGGAACAGTGGGCCCCATGGACTGTGCCTTCGGGCCGGACGGCGACCTCTACCTGGCCGACAACCATGGCCCGTTCAAATCGCGTCTGCTGCGAATCCGCGTCCGCCAGGGCAAAGCCGTCTCCTGCGAGCCGGTGGTCCGAGGCTTCGGGGTGGCCAACGCCGTGGCTTGGAAGGGCGATACGATTTACGTGAGCGACACCGTGCTGATCCCCGCCGATGCGGATAAAGGAACCGGCCTGATCAGTGGCGTCTACGCCATCCCCCGCGCCGACTGGGCCGACGGCCCGGTCAACCTCCAGCGACCCACGGCCAACGCTGGCGATCCACGGCTCATCACACGGCTGGAGTCCAGCGGGCGGATCGGCTTCGGCGCCGACGGGCTGACCTTCGACCGTGACGGCAATCTCTACTGCAGCATCTTCGAGGAAGGCGTCATTTACCGCATTCGCTTCGACAAACAGGGCACCCCGCAGGCACCCGAGTTGTTCGCCAAAGACCCGAAGATGAAGTCCGCCGACGGGATTGCGTGGCGGGCGGCCGACGATAAGATTTACGTGGCCGACATGCTCATCAACGCCGTGCAAGTGGTCTCGATGAACGGCTCGGTGGAAACGCTGCACCGCAACGGCGACACCGACGGGGCCGACGGAATGCTGGACGAACCCTGCGAGGTCCAACTGCTGGGCGACCGCCTGATCGTCGTCAACATGGACTGGTGGTGGGACTGCCCCTGGCTGACCAACACGAAGGCCGATCGCCCCTTCACCCTTTCGGTCATCGACCTCGATTGAACGCACGATTGACGTCCGAGCATACCGCCGCGAACATCCCCCGACGCCCGGGCTTCCACGATCGCGCGACGCTGGGCCGGTTTTCGGATAGGCTCTGACAAGCAACGGGCGGTTGTAGCGAGAAATCGAACATGAGCAGTCCATCAAACGAACGGCGGTCGGTGGGCGACACGGGGCACCTGCCGGGTGTTCCCCCCTTGGATGTCCTGGCCGTGGCGCCGCATCCGGACGACGCGGAACTGGGCATGGCCGGCACGATCCTTAAGATGCGCGCCGAAGGGCGACGCGTGGGCGTGCTCGATCTGACCGACGGCGAACCCACTCCCCACGGTACGCCGGAGATTCGTGCCCAGGAGACGGCCCGGGCAACGGAGATTCTCGGACTCGACTGGCGCGGGAATCTGGCCTTGCCGAATCGGTCACTGGAACCAACGCTCGACGCCCGCGCCGCCCTGGCCGGCGTGTTCCGGCAGTGTCAGGCACGATGGATTTTCGCACCCTATTGGGCCGACGCGCATCCGGACCATCTGGCGGCGACTGAGTTGGTCGAGGCGGCTCGCTTCTGGGCCAAGCTGACGAAGACCGACCTGCCGGGCGAGCCGTACTATCCGGCCCAGGTGTTCTACTATTTCGCCTTCCACCTGCGGCATCTACCGGAGCCATCGTTCGTGGTCGACATCAGTGAGCATTGGGAGGCGAAGGAGCGAGCGATCCGCGCCTTCCACAGTCAGTTCATCGCCGGCCGGGAAGGTTGGGAGCCGAGCATCCCCGACCGGCTGCGCGAGGTGGCCTCGATGTGGGGCTTCCTGATCAGCGCCCGATATGGCGAAGGCTTCGCCACCCGCGAGCCGCTCGGGCTGACCTCCTTTGGCGGTGTGAAGTGACGGTGGGGGATCGGGCCGCCGCGAGCGGGTGAGGCAGTCCGGGCGAGGCCGCGGCGCTGTCCTTTTGCTACCTGATTGCCGTCCGATTTCTGCCTGATCTCGCCATCTTACCACGGCTCGCGCGGAATCGGCGTCGACTCGCCCCGCGAAGCTTTGGTAAACTCTGCCTAGCCCCGGGTGCCACTGGCGTCTCGCCAGTGCTTGGCCCGACACCGGGGACTCCCGGCGATTGCCCAACGCCGATCACGAACAATCACCCATCAACCATCCGCTTCCCATGTCGCCCACGCTTCACGAGTTGCTTACCCAAACCCGTCGGCCGCGGATTCTCGTCGCCGGCGACGTGATGCTCGACGCCTACATCTGGGGCGACGTGGAGCGGATCAGCCCCGAGGCCCCGATCCCCGTCCTGCAAGTCGAGCGGCGCGAGGATCGCCTGGGTGGGGCGGGCAGCGTGGCCACCATGCTCTCGCATCTGGAGGCCGACGTCAGCCTGGCGGCCGTGACCGGCGAGGACGGCCCGCGGCGTCGCGTGCTGGAATTACTTGAGCAGTTGGGCGTGGAACACGAGGCGGTGCCGGCCGACGTGGATCGACCCACCACGCTGAAAGAGCGATTGCTGGGGCGCTCGCACGGCCACCACCCGCACCAAATGATGCGGATCGATCACGAGAACACCCGGCCGATCGGCCGCGCGATTGCCCGGCGGCTGCTGGCGGCCATTGCCGAGCGGCTGCCCCGCTGCGATCTGGTCTTGCTCAGCGACTACAACAAGGGCGTGTGCGCCGAGGGATTCGTGCCGGAGTTGATCGCCCTGGCTCGGGTGGCCGGCGTGCCGGTGGTGGCCGATCCGGTGCGCGGGGCCGACTATCGCCGCTATGCCGGCTGCCGATGCATCACCCCCAACCGCACCGAAGCGGCGCAAGCCCTGGACCGCAAGATCGAGACGGTGGAGCAGGGGATGAAAGCGGCCGAGGACCTGCTGGAGTTCGGCGTCGAGTCGGCCATTGTTACCCTCGACCGCGACGGCATGGTTTGGGCCGGCGTCGACGCACCAACGCGGCACTTCCGCGGCCGGCCACGCGAGGTGTGCGACGTGACCGGCGCCGGCGACATGGTGCTCAGCGCCCTGGGTTACGCCCTGGCCTGCGGCGCCGACGGGGCCACCGCCATCGAACTGGCCAACCTGGCCGGCGGGCTCGAGGTGGAGCAACTCGGCGTCGCCCCGCTCAGGCGTGAAGAACTGCTCGACGAGCTATACCGGGCCGGCGTGCCCACCGACGCCAAGATCGTCACCGCCGAGCTGCTGCAAGACAAACTCCGCCGTCGCCGGCTGGCTGGGCAGACGGTCGTCATGACCAACGGCTGCTACGATCTGATCCACCCGGGCCACGTCGCCTCGCTGGAGCAAGCCCGACGCCTGGGCGACTGCCTGGTGGTGGGGATCAACAGCGACGAGAGCGTCCGGCGGCTGAAGGGTCCCGAGCGGCCGGTGGTGAACCAGCAAGGCCGGGCGGCCATGCTCGCCGCGTTGGGGTGCGTGGACTATGTGGTCATCTTCGAGGAGACGAGCGTTGCCCCGCTGGTGGAAAAGGTGCTGCCGGACGTGCTGGTGAAAGCCGCCCAATACGCCAAGGAGCAGGTCGTGGGCCACGAGATCGTCGAGCGTCACGGCGGCCGCGTGGAACTGGTCGAGATGCAAAGCGACTACAGCACCACGGGCCTGATCGAGCGAATCACCGACACCAGCGGCCGCGACGCGGCTTGAGGATGTTGGACGTTGGATGCTTGCCAATAGCCGGGAGCTAACAGCTCGCGGACCGGCGGCAGGTTTGCCGCCGGCTATTTCCCGGCGTTTCATTGTTCCCCCGTTTCTCCTTCACTCCCTCTATTGCTCGCCAATGTCTCGCTACGAACTGTTCGACCGATCGCGGATTGAACTCGCCCCGATCGGCGAACGGGGGCACGATCTGCTGGCGCGAGATTGCCTGCCGCTTCGGCCGCCGGCGGAGCCGTACGAGCATCCGGAGTTCCCCGAGTTGGTCGAGGCCCTCCGCCAGGCGCGCCAGACCGGGGCGGCGCGGATCCTCTTTCTCGGGGCCCATCCGATCAAGCTTGGCCTGTCGCGATACCTGGTCGACCTCATCGAGCGGGGCGCGTTCACCCTCGTGGCCACCAACGGCGCCGGGGTGATCCACGATTTCGAGCTGGCCACCATCGGCGGCACCAGCGAGAATGTCGCCCGATGGATCCAGGCCGGCCAGTTTGGCCTGTGGCGCGAGACGGGCGGGCTGAACGGGATCATCGCCAACGCGGCCCAACGCGGCGAGGGCATCGGCGAGGCCACTGGCCGTACGCTCGAACAGCAGCGGGCCCCGCACCGCGAGCTTAGCCTCTGCGCGGCCGGTTGGCGTGCCGGCGTGCCGGTGACCAGCCACGTGGGCGTCGGCAGCGACATCATCCACGCCCATGCCAACTGCGACGGCGCCGCGCTGGGCGCGGCCAGCTATACCGACTTCCTCCTTTTCGCTCGAGCCGTGGAACAGCTCGAAGGCGGCGTGTTCCTAAACATCGGCAGCGCGGTGGCGGGCCCGGAGGTGTATCTGAAGGCGCTCTCGATGGCGCGGAACGTCGCCCGCCGGGAAGGCCGCTCGATCCGCCGCTTCACCAGCGCGATGTTCGACCTGGTTGAACTGCCCGAGAATTTCCGCGACGGACCACCGGGCAAGCAGCACCCGGGCTACTACTTCCGCCCTTGGAAGACGATCCTCGTACGCACCGTGGCCGATGGCGGCCGGAGCTTCTATTTTCAGGGCGACCATCGTCGGACGCTGCCCACGCTTTGGCAGCGGCTCGCCCGGAACGGCGAGTGACGGCACGGGTGGCGGCCGGGTGGCGGCCGGGTAACGCTCGCTCGTGGGGCAGGGGAGCGACTTCTTTTCTATCGATCGACGATGCGGTTGCTCTCGTCCACGTGAACAACCGTCGGCTGCAGGCGGCGGGCTTCCTCGTCCTCGACCGCGCAGTAGCTGATTACGATCACGCGATCGCCGGGCACGGCAAGCCGCGCGGCCGGACCATTGAGCAGCATCGTGCCAGAGCCCGCCGGCGCCTCGATGATGTAAGTGATCAGTCGGGCGCCATTGCTGAGATTCAGCACTTGCACTTGCTCGCCCGGCAGCATGTCGGCTGCTTCGAGCAGATCGCGGTCGATGGCAATGCTTCCCTCGTACTCCAAGTCCGTGCCGGTGACCGTGGCACGGTGGATTTTCGAGCGGAGCATGAAACGTTGCACGGCAGCTCTCCGAGGCGGGCAAATTTCGTGACGATGGCAGGGGTCGCCGAGCGGACCAAGGCGAAACCCCTATTCTGCCCTCACGGCGCGGCCTTGTCGAGTCGCTCTTTCATTTCCGCCAACTCGCCCTCGAGGGCGGCGATTCGGTCGCGGAGCGTTTCCGCCTCCTCCTCCACCGCTTGCGACGATGGGGATTCCGGGGTCTCGTTGGCGGATTGCGACTCGGCGACCGCTCCGGCGGCGGCGCGCTGCCAGCCGGTCAAACCGGTGGCGTGGAACCAGTTGCGCCAACCGCGTTGGCCACCGCCCCCACCACGACGTCCACCGCCTCGGCCCAAGCCGCGCCCCGCTCCCCGACCGAGGCCGATGGCCGGCCCTTCGGCGGGCCGAGCCGGTTCACCGGGGCCGCAAAGCCCCAAGCCACGCCCCGTCCGCGGGCCTTGTCCCATGGGTCCCGTACGATCCACACCTGGCATTTCTTTCTCCTTTGTGATTCGAGGTCGTTTGTTCGTTGCCACAGCTCGCCTCGCCAATCTGGAGCGAGACGAACAGGACGTACCATGGGCAACCGGCGTGCCAGCGTGGAGAAAACGGCCACGAATTGGCCTCAACCTATTATTCAGCAAACGGTTATGACACATGCCAGGTCCAACCGAAGAGTCGGTAAGCGGAGAGCGGGGGACTGCATAATTGCACCTCGCTGCGGCGATCATTGCTTAATTGCAATGGTGTCATTGCGGTCATTGCCGCTTGGCCGGCAGAACGGGGGGCGCTTCCCGCCATCCCCCCGCGCTCACGCCTTGATTGCGTCGAAGTGCTCGCGGAGGAAGGCCTCCAGGGCGGCCCGGTCCACGTCGTCGCTGGTGCGGAAGCGGAAGTGGATCACGTCGTGGTCTTCCGGCGTGGCGTCCAGCTTGGGCCGATAGCCCAGCTTGCGAATCTGCCCCTGCGTGAAGCGATCCTTCGGGCCGTGCAGCCGCAGGTGCACCGCATCGACCTTCTTCGTCTGCACGACCGCCCAAACTGTCTCGCGAGCGGGGATGTAGATCGGCACCATCTGCTTGTTCTTCCATCGGACCTCGCCCTCCGGCGCGGTCTCGGTCAGCAGGGCCATCACCTCCTCGAGCAGCTTGGTATCCCACTCGGGGGTCTGTCCGGTGGGAAAGCCGCGGCGGGCGAAGTGCCATTTCGAGCCCAACTGCTTCCAAGGCTGAAGGATGTCGGACTTCTGCTCGACCCGCTCGCGGAATTGGGCGAATCCGTCGACTGCTTCGTCGACAAACCGCCAGAACTCCGGCCGATCGATCTCCTCGAAGCGGTGTACGCGCAGCTCGATCTCCTGCCAGGGGCCGTGAACGTTGTCGACCTTCGTGCGCGGCTGACGCCCGTAGAGCGGCAGTTCGGGCATGTCGTTAAGCGGCTTCAGCGCCAGCCGCTCGACCAGTTCGTCGCGTTGGAAGGTTCCCCGGCGGGTGCGGAACTTCATCTTCAGCAACCACGGCTCACCGGTGATGGCGTGGAAGAACCAGCCATCCGATTTTTTCGCCGCGCGGATCTCGACCACCGCGCGATCGTTCCATTGGGTTTCGCTAAACAACTCGGGCCGCTGCTGGATGCGGTCGACCACCTCGGCCAGGATGCGGCCCTCCCAGCGGCAGGGCGAACCATCGCGGGCCGTGCGGTCGCGCGTGTGCCAGCGGCGGCCGTCGCGCTGCCAGGGCATCTTCGTGTCGCGCCCCACCTCGGTGATGTCCAGATCGCCCTCGCGGCGTCGGGCCTCGGCCTCGAAGTCGTGCAGTGGACGCTTGCGATGCGGCCCGGCCTCCAGCACCGGAGCAAGCAACTCGGCGGTGTAGGAGTGTAGGCGTGAATGATTGATGGTTGATGGGCCCGGAGGCACCGGCGTTTTCCCAGTGCCGCTCTTGGGTGCCACTGGCATTTTGCCAGTGCCTTTTCGTTTGCCGGACGGCTCGGGCGTGCCGCCGACGGCACCCTCCAGCTCTCCCGGGACGCCCTTGGCACTTTCGACAATCCCCTCCGGCGTGCCGGCGGCCACGAGGTAACCGCCTTCATCGCCGGCTTCCGGGCCGAGGTCGATCACCCAGTCGGCCGTCTTGATCACGTCGAGGTTGTGCTCGATGACCACCACGGTGTTGCCCAGGTCGACCAGCCGATTGAGCACTTCGAGCAGCTTGTGCAGGTCCTCGAAGTGCAGGCCCGTGGTCGGCTCGTCCAGCAAGTAGAGCGTCCGGCCGGTGTCGGGCCGGCTTAGCTCGGCGGCCAGTTTCACTCGCTGCGCCTCGCCGCCGGAAAGCGTCGGAGCGGGCTGACCCAGCGTGACATAGTCGAGCCCCACGTCGCAAAGCGTCTGCAAGATGCGGCGAATCTTGGGGATATTCTGGAACAGCAGCAAGGCCTCCGCGCACGACATATCCAGCACGTCGGCAATCGACCGACCGCGATATTGGGCTGACAGCGTCTCCTCGTTGTAACGGCGACCATGGCACTCGTCGCACTCGACCCAGACGTCGGGCAGGAAGTGCATCTCGATCTTTCGCTGACCGTTGCCCTCGCAGGCTTCGCACCGACCGCCGGGCACATTGAAGCTGAAACGCCGGGCGGTGAAGCCGTGCATCTTCGAGTCGGGCAATTGGGCAAACAGTTGCCGGATCAGCTCGAACACACCGGTGAACGTGGCCGGGTTGCTCGTGGGAGTCTGGCCCAGCGGCTGCTGGTCCACTCGGATCACCTTGTTGACGTGCTCCACCCCCTCGATGCCGTCGTGGGCGCCGGGCAACGTGCCGGCCCGATGCAACTGCCGGGCCAGGGCGTTGTAAAGCACGCCCTCGACCAACGAGCTCTTGCCCGACCCACTGACGCCGGTCACCACGGTCAAGGTGCCGAGCGGGATCGGGACGTCGATACCCTTGAGGTTATGATGCCGGGCCCCGCGGATGGTGAGGAAGGAGGTGGGGATGAGGGACTGGAGATTCGGGCTCTTCGCGTATGCCACTGGCGCCTTGCCCGCTTTGGACCCGGAGATCCGGCGGTTGGTCGGGACGGCGATGGCCTTCTTGCCCGAGATATAGGGCCCGGTGACCGACGTGCGGCGACGGCTCACGCTCTTGGGCGTCCCCTCGGCCACCACCTCGCCACCTTCTTTGCCGGCGCGGGGTCCGAAGTCGATCAGCCGATCGGCCTCGGCGATCACCTCGCGGTCGTGCTCCACCACGAGCAACGTGTTGCCCAGGTCGCGGAGTCGCTTCAGCGCGTTAAGCAGGCGGCGATTGTCGCGCGGATGGAGGCCGATCGTGGGTTCATCGAGTACGTAGAGCACGCCGCACAATCCGCTACCCACCTGGGCGGCCAGCCGGATGCGCTGCATCTCGCCTCCGGAGAGCGTCGGCGCGGTGCGCCCCAGGGTGAGATATTCGAGCCCAATGTCGACGAGAAACTGTGTCCGGTCGATCACCTCGCGGACCAGTTCGCCGGCGATCCGTTGATCCCGTTCGCTCAAGTCCCAGCCGCGGAGTTCGTCCAGCAAGCGTCCCAGCGGCAGGCGGGTGAACTCGTCGATCGTGCGGCCGCGCACACGCACCGCCGCCGCGTCGTCGCGCAGGCGGCTGCCACCGCAGGCGGAGCATTCCACCTCGTCGATGAGCGTATCCAGCCGGCTCCGCAACGCCGGCGAGAGCCGGCTGGCCTCGTCCAGCGCCGGCCACAGGCCCTTGTATTGGAAGCGGAGGGAAAACGAGCGGCCATCGGGGGCTGGCTCCTCAGCCGTGAACCAGCGTTCGCCGGTGCCGTGGAACAGCAGGCGACGATGCCGGGCGCCCATGCGGCTGACGGGCACGTCGGCCGGGATGCCGGTCGCCTGGGAGAAGGCGCGCAGCATCGCCTGGAACATCGGGGCGCCGGGCTCGGGCCAGAGCTGGATCGCCCCCTCGGCCAACGACAGTTCCGGGTCGCGCATCAGGGCGGCCGGATTCGTACCGGTCTGCACACCCAACCCTTCGCACTCCGGGCACCATCCGAGCGAGCTATTGAACGAGAAGTGGTGCGGCGAGAGGGGCTCGAAGCTCCGCCCACACTCCTCGCAGGCGAAATGCTGACTATGCGATTCGACCGGCCAATCGGCCTCGGGCACGTTCTTCAGCGGCTCGGTCACGCGGAGCACGCCCTTGCCAAGCGAGAGGGCATTCTCCACGCTTTCCGCCACGCGGTTGCGCTGATTGGCGCGCACGGTCACACGATCGACGATCACCTCGACGTCATGCCGGCGGCGACGGTCGATCTTCGGCGGATCGTCGAGCGTGTGGGTTTCGCTGTCGATCCGCACGCGCACGTAGCCCGCCCGCCGCAGGTCTTCCCAGAGCACCTCGTACTTCTCACCCACCTGCACATCGACCGGGGCGAGCAGGTAGAGCCGCGTCCCCTGGGGCCGATCGAGTACCTTGTCGGTGATTTGTTGGGCGGTTTGCGTACCCACCGGCACGTCGCAGTCGGGGCAGTAGGGGGTGCCCAGCCGAGCCGTGAGGATGCGCAGGTAGTCGTAAATCTCCGTGACCGTGCCGACCGTGCTCCGCGGCGAGTGGCCAACGTTCTTCTGCTCGATGGCGATGGCCGGCGAAAGACCCTCGATGTGCTCAACGCGGGGTTTCTCCATCTGACCGACGAACTGACGGGCATAGGAGCTCAGGCTTTCGACGTAGCGCCGCTGACCCTCGGCGTAGATCGTGTCCATGGCCAGCGAGGTCTTGCCCGAGCCGCTGGGACCGCAGCAGACGCTGAACTTCTCGCGGGGGACATCGAGGGTCACGTCTTTGAGGTTGTGCTGCCGGGCACCGCGGACGTGGATCGACTTGGCCAGTTTGGCGGCGCTCTTCTTCTTGCGGCGCGGTTGCTTGGATGCCACGGCGGGCTGGGCGGAAGCCTCGCCCTCCCCGGCTCCCACGGGGCGGTGTCCGGGGGCTTGTGCTAGCAGCGGTCGCAGCGCCCGGCCGGTATGCGAGTGCTCGCAGGCGGCCACTTGTTCGGGTGTGCCGGCGGTGACGATGCGCCCACCCTCGGCCCCGCCCTCGGGCCCCAGGTCGATCAACCAGTCGGCCGTCTTGATGACTTCGAGGTTATGCTCGACAACGACCACGGTGTTGCCCGCGTCGACGAAGTCGTGCAACACCTTCAGCAGCAGTTCGATATCGGCGAAGTGCAGCCCGGTGGTCGGCTCGTCCAGCAGGTAGAGTGTCCGCCCGGTGCTCTTCTTGACCAGTTCGCGGGCGAGTTTGACCCGCTGCGCCTCACCACCGGAGAGAGTAGGCGACGGCTGACCGAGCTTCATGTAGTCCAGCCCCACGGCGTGGAGCGTGCTGAGCTTGTCGGCGATCTTCGGGACGTTCTCGAAGTGGTCGAGTGCTTGCTGGATGTCCATCTCCAGCACATCGGCGATCGACTTCCCTTTGAAGCGTACCTGGAGCGTTTCGCGGTTGAAGCGATGACCGTTGCACACCGGGCAGGTGACCCAAATGTCGGCCAGGAAGTCCATCTCCAGCCGCGTGGAGCCGTTGCCCTCGCAGGCCTCGCAGCGTCCGCCCGGCTTGTTGAAGCTGAACCGCCCGGGCTGATAGCCGCGCTGCTTCGAGTCGGGCAGTTGGGTGTAGAGGCGGCGGATTTCGTCGAACACCTTGATGTAGGTGGCCGGGTTGCTGCGCGGGGTGCGACCGATGGGCGACTGGTCGATGGCGATCATCTTGTCGAGGTGCTCGAGCCCGTCGATCCCGTCGTGGTCGCCGGGGGTACCCAGCCCACCGTTCAAGTCGCGGCGAAGTGCTTCGACGAGGATATCGCCCACCAGCGAGCTTTTGCCGGAGCCACTCACGCCGGTCACGCAGATGAACGTGCCCAGCGGGAATTGCACGTCGACGCCCTGGAGGTTGTTGTGCCGGGCGTTGAGGATCGTGAGCGTGGGCGTGGGGACTGGGGATTCGGGACTCGGGGATTGGGATGGATGACCAGAATGTCGCGCAAGCAGCCGGGAGCTAACAGCTCCCGGTCCGGCGGCTGTTAGCCGCCGGCTAGGGTCGGTTGGGACGTCCGACACTGGCGCATCGCCCGTGGCACCCAAGATCCGGCGCTGTTGTGGAACCGGAATCGCCCGCCGGCCGGAGAGATATTGTCCGGTGAGACTGTTCGGCTCGGCGGCCACTTCGTCGATGCTGCCGTCGGCGACGATCTCACCGCCGCGCACCCCGGGTCCGGGCCCGAAGTCGATGATCCGGTCGGCGGCGCGCATCGTGTCCTCGTCGTGTTCGACCACCAGCACGGTGTTACCCAAGTCGCGGAGGTGAGCCAGCGTGCCGAGCAGTCGATCGTTGTCGCGCGGGTGCAGGCCGATCGACGGCTCGTCGAGGATGTAGAGCACGCCGACCAATCCACAGCCGATCTGCCCGGCCAGGCGGATGCGCTGCATCTCGCCGCCGGCCAGGGTGGGGGCGGTGCGGTCGAGGGTGAGGTAGTCGAGCCCCACGTCGCGGAGAAAGCCCAGCCGCCCGCGGATTTCCTTCAACGCCTCCTCGGCGATCTTTCGTCCCGTGGGGTCCAGCTCTACGCTGGCAAAGAACTCCTGGGCTTCGCTGATCGGCAAGTGCGACACTTCCGGCAGCGAGCGCATCGGGCGCTCGGCGAATCGCGGCGCATCGCTCCGCAGCTTCACGGCCCGGGCTTGCGGATTGAGCCGCTGACCCCGGCAAACACCGCAGGGCAGCACGCGCATGTACTTCTCCAGCCGACGGCGATGAGGTCGGCTCTTGGTGTCGCGATACCGCTCGAGTAGTTGCGGGATGATGCCGTCCCAGGTGCCGCCCCACTTCGATCCCGAAGCGCCGGCGCGCCAGGTGTAGGTGATGTGCTCTTCGCCGGTCCCCCAGAGCAGGTCGTGCCGGGCGCGGGGGTCGACTTCCTCCCAAGCCAGTTCGAGCACGGCCCCCTCGTCCAGTTCGTACTTCTTCTCCAGCGCTTCGGCCACGCCGCGATAGATGTGCCGCTTCCAGCGACCCAGGTCGCGCCACCGGCCGAGCAACTCCACCGCGCCCTGCTGAAACGACTTGCTCGCGTCGGGGATCAGCCGCTCGGGGTCAAACGAATAGATCTCGCCCAACCCGCTGCACTCGACGCACATGCCCTGCGGGCTGTTGAAGCTGAACAGTTGCGGGCTGGGTGGCTCGAAGCTCCGCTGGCAATGCGTGCAGGCGTAATGGGCCGAGAGCAGCAACTCCTCGGGCGATTGGCCTTCGCGCTCCACCGACACGATCAGGCTGCCCTCGCCCACGCGGAGGGCCAGGTCCACGGCTTCGGCCAGTCGCGGGCGGGTGACCCGATCGGCGGCGAAGCGTTCGACCACCACCTCGATGTTGTGCCGCATTTGGCGATCCAGCCGCAGATCGTCGTCCAGCCGGACGACGGTCCCGTCGACCCGCGCGCGGACGAACCCCTGCTTCAGCAGATCGTCGAACAGGTCGCGATACTCGCCCTTCTGCCCCCGGACCAGGGGGGCCAGCACGAGCAGTTCGCCGCCTTCGGGCAAGGCGGCCACCCGCTGGACAATCTGTTCGCGCGTCTGCGCGGTGATCGGCCGATCGCAGCCCGGGCAATGGCCCGTGCCCACCCGCGCGTAAAGGACGCGGAGGTAGTCGTGGATTTCGGTGATCGTGCCGACCGTGGAGCGAGGGCTTTGGCTGGTGGTCTTCTGCGAGATGGAAATCGAGGGGCTCAAGCCGGCGATCAGATCGACGTCCGGCTTGGGCATTTGGCCGAGAAACTGCCGGGCGAAGCTGGAGAGGCTCTCCACGTAGCGCCGCTGCCCCTCGGCATAAAGGGTGTCGAAAGCCAGCGAACTCTTGCCCGATCCGCTCACGCCGGTCAGGCAGATCAGCTGGTGGCGGGGCAGAACGAGATCGACCTCGCGGAGGTTGTGCTCGCGTGCGCCGCGTATGAGGATATCGGAAACAGCCATCGTATGGGCATGCTGCAAGGGAAGTTGTGCCGAATCGCTCATTGTACGGGCATGGCGGCACCAGGGGCAACCGCGCGGTTTTGTGGAGGTTGGCCTTGTTAACGATCCGCGCGGCGGGCCGGAGTGTGCCGAGGGCCGAGGTTCCGGTGATCGCCGGCAGTTGATGAGCCAGGCAGGCGTCAATTTGGCGTTGCCCAGGACTCCCCAGCGCTCTCACATTTCCTTCTCCACCCACTCCACTGGGGAGGGCCGGAGCCGAGTTACGAGGCTTCGCCGAGGTGTCCGACCCGGATTTTTCAAGAAGGGATACCGTGCTGTAGGACGGATTGTTCCTCTGTCTCGTAGCAAGGACGGATAATTGCAAAGCGAAGCAGGTCAGGTACCCCGTACCTGACAAAGGGACCGTGGCGGGTTCAAGCTATCAGGCATGGGGTGCCTGACCTACAACTGGATCGAATCGCATGCCCCGCCGGATTCCCCTCCTCCCGGTGGGGCTTCTTCGTGCGCGGTTGAGACTCTTCCGCCGGCGATCCCGCGTGATTGCCGGGCAGATGGGAATCCAGAGAGTTGGCGGGGTTTCTGGATTCCCGCGTGCGCGGGAATGACGGATGGTCGGCCAACACGAGTTCCAACCGACTTTGCAACTCCCCTGGTGCAACCGCGAGATAATTTGTCGGTGATGATAAGCTATGATATCCTGAAGAGAAGAACAGAAGCCTTTTGTCAGTGAGGGCAGGGATTATTGAACACGCGCCCGGCGTTTCACGGCCGGGCTCGTCTTTCGCCACACCGGGAGGCTCAGTATTTCGTGCTCAGAGTAGTCAACCTGAAAGTCAGTCCCCATAACGTAGCAACCCCAAGGTAATCGCCAATGTCAGTCATTCGTTTTTCAATCCGCGCACTCCGTCGCTCGTTCATTTTCAACCAGGATTTCCGCCAAGGGATTTCGGTGCTGTGCTTTTTGTTTTCGATCGTCGTTCTGTCGGTTGCTTCCGACGCGGCTGCCGCTGAAGCCATGATGCATCGGCGTCTCATCTGGACTGACAACCCGCAGAGCCAGGCAGTCGTCTGTTGGGACACGCCAACCGAAGGGGAAAGCCACCGTGTCTACTACGACACGAAAAGCCGCAATGCCGTGATCGAGGACTACAGCAACAGTCAGGCCTGTACCGCCAACGGACCCTATTCGAAAGGCCAGGATGTTCACTATCACCACGCGGAATTGAAAGGCCTACAGCCGGATACGACATACTACATCGTCATGGCCAGCGGTGATGCAAGCTCGGAAGAGTTTCATTTCAGGACCGCGCCCGAGGGAGATGTCCCGCTCAAAATCATTTTTGGTGGGGATTCGCGGTCGGGTATTGATGCGCGCCGCAAAATCAACAAGCTGATAGCGAAGGTGGCGGAGGAAGACGAGTCGATCCTGGCATTCGCCCATGGTGGCGACTATGTGAAAAATGGAACCAACTTCCAGCAATGGCAGTCTTGGATGGACGATCACGAACTCACCATCACCGCCACGGGTCGAATGCTCCCTCTTATCCCGGCCAGGGGTAATCATGAAGCAAGGGGCCCTCTTTACGATCGGGTGATGGCTTTTCCAGGGGGAGCAGAAGGCAAGAACTACTTCGCCACCAGACTCAGCGAGGAAATCCTGTTTGTGACCTTGAATAGCGAGACCGCTCCAGACGGTGCGCAAAAGGAATTCCTTGATGCATCCCTCACCGAAGCCGGAAGTAGCCGATGGCGTGTGGTCCAGTATCACCGTCCGCTCTTTCCCGCCGTGAAGGGGCCCGGCAGGGCAGCCAAGCATTGGGTGCCGCTCTTCGAGAAGCACAACGTGGCCCTTGCCTGCGAGGCTGATGGGCACTGTATCAAACGAACCGTTCCAATACGGGATGGAAAACACGACCCGACGGGCGTGGTCTACATTGGCGAGGGTGGCCTGGGCGTCAATCAGCGAACACCCGACTCAGACCGCTGGTACGTCAAAGAGCCGGGCATGGCCGGCAAGGGCCATCACTTCCAGTTGCTCTCCTTCACAAAGGGCCACTTGATGATCGAGGTCATCGGCATCGACGGTAACGTGATCGACACTTATAAAATTGCCGTGCGCGATGCCCCCAAGGTTGACCGTGACCAGGGAACCAACGATTGACGTTTGCATGGCCAATGATCGAAGGGCGACGAGGGAAGCCTTGACATCCCGTCAGCCGATTCTTTGTTGAAGCAAACCAAGCCCTGCCAAGAAAGGCGGGGCTTTTTCATGCGCCGGGGGCCGAGCTTTCGGTGGTCGCCGGCGGTTCATTACTCTACCGGGCGACAAGATGGCATTCGTCGAACCGGCTTGGCCGCCCGCGGGAGAGTGGGCGGCGATGCGATCGAAAGAGCGCTGGGCGAGGACTTTCGGTGTGCCGTTTGGTGGCAGCCCCCCCTTAGACCATCGCCTTGGACAGCTTACCATGGAAATGGTTGGGAGATGCCCACCCTGCTGCCCAGGACCAAGCGAACATGTCGTCACGTCGAGCCTCCAAGAAGCGTCGCCAAGCAGAGGACCTCCCGAAATGCGCCGAGGCCGTGCTGGCGCATTTGAATCTCTCGTCCGGCACGCCGGACGTGCGGCTGCTGGACAATTTGAACCAGTTATTCGCCAGTTTAGCCACTTTGCCGGACGGAGAAGGGGCGTCGGGCGAGGACGCTCCCCCCACCTGGCGGCGACTGCATGCATTGCTGACCGACGAGTTGCAGCGCCGCAAGGAGGCCGACTCGCCCGCCTTTGCCGACACCGAGCAGGTGGAGGCCGTTCTGCGGCTGGGTTTCGAGGAGTTGCTCGGTGAGTATCGCCGCTGGCATGCCGATCTGCTGGCCCCCTGGAGCGACGAGCAACTCTTCCGCCCGATGTTCCTCGGCCGCGCCTGCGAGGCGGTGATCCGCCAGGGCGGGCCCTGGAGCGAGACCACGCGGGTTGTCCGTGGCGCGCTGCACGAGTTGAACGATTACTTGGGTTATCGGCCGGTGGCGGTGCTGGAAACGGAGCAGCGAATTCAGCCTTACGATCACGAATGGGTGGCCCCCATTCCGCTCTACGTGCGTGGCGCGGGCGTGGCCGTGGGGCCGTACGCGGAGTTGATCGGCGCCGCGCTGAAGATCATCGAGCAGGCCCCGCCCAGCATTCTCTTTCAGGCCTATTTCGACATCGAGCGGCTGGAGGAGCTGGCCCTCGATCCCCGGGCGTACGACTTCGACCATCCGGTCAACAAACGCCCCAACTATCTCTACGGCCAATGGGACCTCAGCCACCTGGACAATGCCGGCTACGCGCGACGCTTCGTGCTGCATCGGGTTGCACTGGAAGCGATCCTCGACCGTGTATCCCAAGCTCCCAAGGGACAGCGCGACGAGTATCTCGTGGAGGCCGCCGCGGTGCTGGCCGGCACCATGCTGATGGGCTCGGGCGTGAGCGCCAATCGGGCGGGGGCCCACGATTCATCGGCCACCCTTGGCACGCTGGTGCAGCCGATCGCGGCCTACCGCGACGCCTTTTACCAGTCGCTGCTCGAGCAAATTGACGCCGAGCACGCCGACCGCTTGCACGCCGAAGCCGAGCAATTGCATCAGCCGTTCGGTGGAGCGCGGCAGCACTTCAATCATTATGTGGCCCAAGCGCGGGCCCAGCAGCTTCAGAATGTTCATCTGGCCATGCTCTACGCGCGGATGGGGCATACCGAGGCGGCCGAGGCTCAAGCGCGCGGCGTGCCGGTCACCTCGGCCCGGCTGCACACCGACATCCACTCCCGCTTGCAGCGGGCGCATCGCGCGTTGGACGGGAACCGTCCGGCCGACGCGGCCGCGCTGGCCGAGGAGATCGAGGCGCTCATCCATCGCGGCATCCAGTGCGGGGCACTGCTCGACCCCTGGAATATCCTGGGGTTCAGCGCGCGGTTCAGCCTGTTTCCGGCGCTGGAGAATAGCGTTCATGACTATCGGGCGGACGATCTGATTTCGATCTTGGGTTCGCTGTTCGATCTGCTGGTGCGGATTCGCAAGACGGCGGCCGCCGGCGGGGAGAAGTCGCTCGACCGAGATATCGCCAGGCGGATGAACGAGTTGGCCACGTGGTGGGACCGCTTCGCCACGATGGAAGTGCCCGACGTGGACAGCTTCTCCGGCCGCGAGACCTGCGAATCGGCCGAGCACGTCGCCACGGCGCTCCGCGATTGGCACGAAGCGGGCACCAGCGCCGGCGATCTGGCTTTTTGGCGCGATCGGGTCGAGCAGTTCCGCACCGCCAAGGCCTACGCCCTGGTGGTCGAAGCCCTGTTGGAGCAAGGCGATCCCACGGCCGCCATGGCCCTGCTGGTGCAGTGGCTGGCTCGGACGGAGGAGGCCGCCCTCTATGGCGACGGCTACAGCTTCCACGAGTTGGCCGTGGGCTGGATGGAGGGCGTGTTGCCCCCCCGGGGCGACACGCCGCACCCGGCCCACGAGCCAATCGACATGCCCGACGAGCAGCGCTGGCCGCTTGCGCGGAAGCTCCTCGATTTCATCGAGGCCAACGCGGACGAGTATTGGGAAGTGCCGCGGTTCGAGTTCGGCGAGGTGATCAACGGTTACGAAGACCTCAGCGACGAGGAACTCGAACAACTAGACGAGATGGGCGCCGAGGAAGACTACGCCGACGATGAAGACGACGAGGACGACGGGCTCTTCAGCGCGGCTTACGAAAACGTCGTCTTCCGCGGCAGCACCGACGACGGCATGGAAGGCGATCTGCACGACGAAGGCCAGTACGATCCGGTCGACAGCGAATTGGCCTACGAACTGGACCGCATCTCCGATCGGCTGGCATTCATCGGCACGCTCGCCCGGCTGTGGAAGTTGGCCGCCGTCTTCCCCGAAAACAGGCTGGCCGATGGCGGCGAGGGACGCGAGGAGTCGCTCCAGCAGTGGCTCACCCGCGCCGGCGAGAACCGCCGCGCCCTAACGCGTTTGATGCGGGCCGTGCATCGTCACGAGATCCCCCCGCCACGGAGCACCCAGCAATCGCTGGCCGAGTACGAGCGCCGGCTGTCGATGAAGGAATCGTTGCTCGAGCAGATCGTGCTGGCATGTCTGGAAATGATCGACGCCGAGCGGATGCTCCGGGTGGCGCTGGACGGGCCGCCGCCGGCGGAGATGGGTGGCGACTGGCGCGCGCCGGCCGAAGCCGTCCTCCGCGCACTGCTGGTCGGCGACCGGCAGGGGGTCGAAAAGCAATGGACCTCGCTCTTGCGACGACTGCGCCGCGAGCCGCTCCTGTTCGTGGCCCTGCCGCGTGGCGGCGATCCCCGCGGCGTGGTCAACTCGCGCACCATCCAGATCGTGCTCCGCCGCATCCTCCGCTTGCTGCCGCGTTTGGGACTGATCGGCCATGCGGGCAAACTGATCGGCACGATCCAGCGGATGGAGGCCGAGCACCCGGTCGGACCCGGCGCCATTACCGAGTTCGACGACGCCTTCGAGACCGGCTTCCGCACCATCGTGCGGTGCCTGGTCCAATCGAGCGAGAACTGGCAACTCGAAGGCGCCCCGCGCGAGGACGGCCCACTGATCGCGCTGCTCGAACGACTCACCGACCGCATGCTCCGCCACTGGCTGCTCTACAGCCGCGGGCTGCGTCTCTCGCCGGTCGAAAAGCTCCTGGCCGAGAACCGCTGGAAAGCCACCCGGCGATTCATCGAAACCTACGGCGCCGATCTCTTCACGCAATCCTTCCTGATGAACGCCGGCAACCTGCGGGCCATCCTCCATGAAGGCGTGGGATCTTACCTGGACGCCCTGGCCGACGAGCCCGGCGCCGAGGAGGAAATCCGGCTGGTGGCCGATCTGCAGAATGGTCGGATCGACCCCACGGAAGCGATCGGCCACTTGGAGACCATTATCGAGAGCATTCTGGAGCATTACCCGGAGTACGTCGACTACAACAACACGACCACCCAGTCCGACAAGGGCGAGAAGCTCTACATGCTGCTCGACTTCCTGCGGCTGTTGGTCAGCTACGATCGGGTGGCGCTGAACCTTCGGCCGGTGTTGCTGGTTCACGATGAACTGGTGCGCGGCGGCCGATTGGACGCGGCCGAAGCCTGGCAACAAGCCATCGCCGCCCAGGCCGAGGACGTGGCCGATCAGCATCTCCGCCGTTTCGAGCGACTGGTCCGCCGCTACGGCATGCGCCTGAGAAGCATCGCCGAGCGGATCGCCGAACGATTCACCCAGCCGCTGGTGATCGATCGGTTGCGGGCATTGGTCGGGCCGGCCATGTCGGACGACGCCAACGTGCCGCGCGAGGAGGCGTTCGCCGAGCTGTGCCGGCAAATCAAACCGCTGGCGGAGAACCTCGCCGGGGCGGGCATCGAGGTGCCCGCTTGGCTCGAAGCACTCCAGGCCGAGGTCGAGCAGGTCGAGGCGGGCGTGGAGGGAGACGACCTGCTCGAACCCCATCTGAACATCCCGCAGCGCAAGCTCGATTGGGAATCGGCCGTCGCCCAGGTGGATGGGCTGGATTGATCACCGGCTGATGTGTTGGGGCCCGGAGGGCTGCCTGGAAGCGTCGCCGGGGTCTGGAGCGGCTGCCGGCCACTCTTCGTTGCGTTCGGGCAATGTTTTGCGCCGGAACTGCCGAAATGGCAGTCGGCGGCTATCTCTTTCGGCAGTCGGCCCCTCCGCCGCAAATTCGGCGTGCATCGGCCGGCCGGAGAATGTAAAATCTAATTGGACCGAGATTTGCGCCGAATTCCAGGGTCCAGCCGGTCGGGTCGCCCGCCAAGAACGGCTCGGCTGGCATCCAAGTTGCATACTTCGATTGTCGGTTCTACTCCGGCGAGGTGCCAAGCCATGTTGGCCGATACCCCATCCCTGCTGATCACCGACGACGATCCCCACTTCCGGGAGGCGCTGCGCGACGCCTTCCAGCCACGCGGATTCCGCACCCTGCTGGCCAGCGACGGGGAAGAGGCCCTGCGCATCGTCCGCAGCCGCGAAGTGCATCTGCTGCTGCTCGACATGCACATGCCCAAGCTCACCGGGCTGGAGACCGTGCGGCAGGTAAAGCGGGTGAAGGGCCTGTTGCCCTGCATTCTGATGTCCGCCCGGCTCGATCCGACGATCGTCGAGCAAGCCCAACGCGAGCAGGTCTTCTCCGTGCTGCCCAAGCCGGTCACGCTCTACGAACTGACCGGCACCGTGCTCCGCGCGCTGGAGCGGGCATATAACTGGCACGCGCGGTAGTGCCGCGAAGCACGGTTGCCGAAATCGCGATCGCGCGTAATGACGATGCGTTGGCCTCGTTCAGCGCGTCGGAGAATCTCAAGGTCGCTGGCCCGATCCAACTCTAACTCGGCGGCCGTGACCGTATCGTGGCCCAGTGAGCGTAAGAAGCGTACGGTCAGGGCATAGACGTCTTGGTCGGTGAGCAGCTTCATGACGGCGCCGCCACGCTGATCTCTTCCGCGCTGACCACGTCAATGGCGTACTGGACGCACGCCCGCACGTCGTCGATTCCGAGTTCGGGATAGTAGTCGCGGACGATCTCGGCGAACGGGACTCCCTCGCGCACCAACTCGAGGACGTTGTGTACGGGAATCCGCGTTCCGGCAACGCACGGCTTGCCGAAATGGACGTCGGCTCGGACAGCGATAGGGTTCTGCATGAGGCCTCCTCGTGGATCTCCCGATGGCTCGATCTCCCGATGTCTCGGCCTCGCCGGCTTGCCCGAGGCAGCGGCCGGCAGAGTCTAGTCGGTCGGTTCATCGGATACGGTGCAGTCTAGTCGGGCTCGCACCGGCCGGCAAGTGAGCGGTGCCGGAGAACTGCAACGTGCTCCCCTCGCCCACCGTGAGCGAATGTGGGAAGGCAGCAACAGTTCAGCCGTCTGAAGCGGGCGGCGAAATCGGGGGTCCCGTCATTCCCGCGTAGGACTCCGGTCATTCCCGCGTAGCATTTCCGTCATTCCCGCGTAGGACTCCCCCCCGTCATTCCCGCGAAAGCGGGAATCCAGTGGATTGCGTTTTTCGCCTGGATTCCCGCGTGCGCGGGAATAGACGCGCCCCCCAAGGGCGCGAATTAAATCCAGAAAAGTGGCGAAAAATCCTCGAAGGGGGTCCCGAAAAAATTTCCGCAAATTCTTTGTCCTCTCTTGTCGGATTGTTAGCTTTGGGTAAACTATAGGGGATATCTCCAGCGGCCTCCGTCGTCCGCACACTGGACTCGACAGGCCCACACCCCGAGTTCCCACCCCATTTTCCCGCCTCTCCCCCCTCCCCCCCGCTGAAGGAGACGTGCCGTGTCTGGATGTGTTCTTGCCATTGCCTTGCAGGCATCGTTGTTGGGTGCCACGAACGAATCTTATGCCGACGCCCATCGAGCGGTCGCCGAGACAGGCAAGCCGATGCTGGTAATGGTCGGTGCCAAGTGGTGTGGTCCGTGCCAGCGGCTGAAGCGACAGGTGCTCCCCAAGCTTCGCCAACGCCCGATCTTCAAACGCATCGCCTTTGCCATGGTCGACGTCGACCAGGAATCGAAACTTGCCCGCAAGCTGACCGGTGGCGGCCCGGTGCCCCAGTTGGTCATGTTCCGCAAGGGTCCCAACGGCTGGTTCCGGCGGAAGCTGGTCGGTGGCCAGGCACTGGAGACGGTCGAGAAGTTTGTCGAGCAAGGCGTCAAGCTGGACCAGGTTGCCAAGCGCGGCCAATCCCAGGATGATGGCGAAGTAGCCGAAACGCGGAGCCGGGGCGAGCAAGTCCGTGGCACACCGGCCAGCGGCAAGCAAGCCGACAAGCCGTCCGGCACACCGGCCAAAGAAGTCAGTGCGCAGCGCGCCGCGCGGTAAGTTCTCTCGAATGGCAGGACGTGCGTTCGGCATGCCGCGGTGTGTTGCCGGAGCGTTGAATGTCCCGTCCGAAGCTGCCATCGATCCCCGATCTCCCGGCCGCCTTGGCTCGTCGCGTCGAACAGATCCCTCCCGGCCGCGTGGCGACATGTGGGGCGCTGGCCCGGTCGCTGGGTGATCCGCTGGCCGCGCGTTGGGTTGGCGAGGAAGCGTGGCGGCGGACGGAATCGCTAATGGCGCCAATGGCGCTGTCGACCCCGCCGCACCGATCGACGGGGAGCGGCGAGCGAGGTCATGCGCCGCCGCCCTGGCATCGTATCGTCCGCGCCGACGGCCATCTGGGTCCCCTCTCGGCGGACGCCCGCGCGCGGAAAGCCGCGTTGCTCGTCGCCGAAGGATTGCACATATGCGGCGACCAGGTGGAACTGTGCGAGGGGTTGCTGTTGAGCCGCTTCCGAGGGCGGCAGCCACTGGAGCGACTCCGCGAGGCTCAGCGGGAAATCGAATTGCGGGTGGATGTCTCATCGGCGGGCGGAGCGTCACCACCGGCGCGAACCGGGCGTTCGCCAGCCGAGCCACGGCGGATCGCTGGCGTGGATGTGGCCTACCCGGCTCGTGGGCAAGGTCGGGCGGCGCTGGTGACGGTCGACCCCACCAGCGGCGAAGCGGTCTATTCGCGCGTCGTGCGGCGCAAGGTTCGCTTCCCCTATATCACGTCCTACCTGAGCTTCCGCGAATTGCCGTTGCTGCTGGCGGTGATCGATCGGGCAGCACGCGACGGGCAACACCCCGACATTCTACTGGTCGACGGCAGCGGCGTGCTTCATCCCCGTGGCGCGGGCAGCGCCTCGCATCTGGGCGTGCTCATTGGGCGGCCCACCGTGGGCGTGACGAAGAAACTGCTCTGCGGCGAGGTCGACATTGGGGACATGGCCCCCGGCGAATCGCGCCCGGTAACGCGCGAGGGTCGCCCGTTCGGGCTGGCCCTGCGGCCGACCGCTGGCAGCCGGCGACCGATCTTCATTTCGCCCGGCCATCTGATCGATCTGGCCGAGGCCGAACGCGTGGTGCGCTCCGTGCTGCTTGGCCGAAGATTGCCCGAGCCGATCCGTCTGGCCGATCGCCTGGCGGGTGGTTAAGATATCGGCCGTGTTTGGTTCGGATACCGACTGAAATCCCGCGATAAGCGTAGCTGCCAATGCGAAAAAGAGAGTCCGTTACGGAACCTTCGCGGCAGCCCGGAAAACAGAATCAAGCCCAGCCCGGCCGTCGACCGATGCCGACCTTGACGGCGGCGGAGGTTAGGTTATTCTGAAGCTGCTTGTTTTGTGTTTTGCGAGCTAGCCATCGCCGCTGGCGAGCAAGTCTCGTAGGCTGGGCATTGCTCATCATGTGGCCGGTTGCCCACCGCGACTGGCGGGCGGTGTCCATCCCACACCCCACCCGATGAACCCCGAGGAGATTGTCATGGCTGCTGTTGTGGACGCGGAAAAATGCACGGGCTGCGAGGCTTGCATCGAGAGCTGCCCGCTGGACGCGATCGAGATGAAGGACGACGTGGCGGTGATCGACGCCGAGACGTGCGGCGACTGCGGCGCGTGCGTGGACGTCTGCCCGGTCGAGGCGATCTCGATGGAATAGCTTCCGCGCGGGGCAGGCAGTAACTGCCGCGCGGGGCGGGTATCGCCCGCCATCGACGAGCCGTGGGAAGGGCATCGCCCACCACCGACAAGAGACCACGCCGACGAGCAATCACGCGAATCGGCTCACTTGGTGGGCAATGCCCCACCCGCGAATTCGGTGCCCACCCCACGGACTTCACTGCGATTCGGTTGCGTCGCCGTCCGCGCTACTCTCGTCCGCGGCGTTACTATCCGCGCCATTCTCGTCCGCGCCGTTGCCGTCCGCGCCGTTGCCGTCCGCTTCGGCGGGGATGCGTTTGACGGCCACCAGGTGGTCGTCGGCCGAGAGCGACATGATCCGCACGCCCTGCGTGTTGCGGCCCGTTTCCCTGATATCGGCCGCCGCCACGCGCTGGAGTTTGCCCTGGGCGGTGATCATCAGCAGTTCGTCCGTGTCGTCGACGCGGACGATGCCAATCACCGGGCCGTTTCGCTTGGTGGTCTTGATATCGCGCAGTCCCTGGCCGCCGCGCCGCTGCGTGCGATAGCTCCGCTGCGAGGAGTATTCCTCGGCGGCTTCGTCCGTCGACGCGTCGTCCGCCGCCACGTCCTCGGTCGACGTTGATTCTTCGCCGGCCGGCTCGTCGCCTTGTTCCTCCCAGTTTGGGCCGAAGGGGGTCCGCTTGCCGTAGCCGTTGGCGCAGACGGTCAGCAGATCGACTTCCGGGTCGGCGCGGACCATACCCACCACGTAATCGCCGTCGGCCAGCTTGATGCCCTTCACCCCGCTGGCCACGCGTCCCATTGGCCGGGCGTCGGATTCCTTAAAGCGGATGGCCATGCCGCGGCTCGTGGCCAGCATCACTTCTTCGCCGGGCCCGACGATGGTCACGTCGACCAGTTCGTCACCTTCGCGGAGCTTGATCGCCCGGATGCCGCTTTTCAGCGGGCGGCTGTAGGCCTCGAGCGGCGTCTTTTTGACCAATCCCTTGGCGGTGGCCATCACCAGGAAGTGGCCTGGCTGGTCGAAGTCGCGCACGGCGCGGCAGTCGGTGATCTGTTCGCCTTCTTCGAGGCTGAGCAGATTCACCACGGCCCGGCCGCGGCTATCGCGGGCAAGTTGAGGCAGGTCGTAAACTTTCCGCCAATACACTTTGCCGCGCGTGGTGAAGAACAGCAGGTAGGCGTGCGTGCTGGCGACGAAGAGATGCTCGATGGGATCCTCTTCCTCGGTGCGGGCGCCACGGAGCCCCTTGCCGCCGCGACGCTGTCGGCGGTAGGCGGTGATCGGCGTCCGCTTGATATAGCCGTTGCTGCTGATCGAGACGACCATGGTCTCTTCGGTGATCAGGTCTTCGAGGTCGATATCGCCGAGTTCCTCGCCGCTGATCTCCGTGCGGCGGGCGTCGCCGTGCTTGCGTTTCAGTTCCTGCAAATCCTCGCGAATGATGGCCAGGATGTTGGCCTCGTCGGAAAGGATCCGCAGGTATTCGGCGATATCGTCGAGCAACCCATTGTGCTCGCCGGCCAGGCGTTCCTGCTCCAGATTGACCAGTTGGCCGAGGGTCATCCTCAGGATGGCGTCGGCCTGCACGGGCGTGAGCGTGTAGTTTTCCAATTCGCCCCGTTCCTCGACCAGGGCGCCAAAGCCCCGCTCGCCCAACGCGCGACGCAGCAGCGCGGCGGGCGTTTCGATCCGCATCAGCCGCTCCTTGGCTTCCGCTTGCGTGGAACTGCTGCGGATCACCCGGATCACTTCGTCGATGTTGGCATAGGCCAGCAGCAGACCCTCGACGGTGTGTTTCCGCTGCCGTGCCCGATTCAAGAGGAACTGGGTGCGGCGGCGGATCACGGCCAACCGGTGGCGGATGAACTCGTCGAGCAGCCCCTTGAAGGAGAGCACCCGCGGCTTGCCGTCGACCAGGGCCAGGAAGATGATCGAGAAACTGTCTTGCAGCGGCGTGAAGCGGTAAAGCTGATTGAGCACCACTTCGGCATCGGCGTCGCGCTTCACTTCAATGACCAGGCGCACCGGCTCCTTCAGGTCACTCTCGTTCCGCACGGCGGAGATGCCCGGGATTTTGCCATCGTGCACGGCGGCGGCGATCCGTTCCTCGACCCGATCGCGTGCCTGCTGGTAGGGGATTTCCTTGATGATGATCCGCTGCCGGTTCTTGCCGAACTCCTCGATTTCGGTCCGCGCGCGAACGACGACCGTGCTGCGTCCGGTGTGATAGCCGCGGCGGATGCCGGCCCGACCGCAGATCACCCCGCCGGTCGGGAAGTCCGGTCCGGGGCAGATCTCCAGCAGTTCGTCGATCGACACGTCGGGATTGTCGATCACGCGGATCAGAGCGTCGCAGATCTCGCTCAGGTTGTGCGGCGGGATGGACGTGGCCATGCCCACGGCGATGCCCTGCGCCCCGTTGACCAGCAGGTTGGGGAACTTCGAGGGCAGGACGGTCGGCTCGGTGCGCGTCTCGTCGTAGGTGGGGATGAAGTCGACCGTGTCGAGCTTCAGGTCCTCGAGCATCAGCCCGGCGATCGACGACATGCGGGCTTCGGTATATCGCATGGCCGCCGGCGGCAGCCCGGCCACCGAGCCGAAGTTCCCCTGCTTGTCGACCAGCACGTGGCGCATGTTCCACTCTTGGGCCATGCGGACCAGCGTGGGATAGATCACGCTTTCGCCGTGCGGGTGATAGTTACCGCTGGTATCGCCGGAGATTTTCGCGCACTTCACCCGCGCCGCGCCGGGCGAGAGGTTCAGGTCGTTCATTGCCACGAGGATGCGGCGTTGCGAGGGCTTCAGACCGTCGCGCACGTCGGGCAGCGCGCGGCTGACGATCACGCTCATCGCGTAGGTCAGATAACTGCCCTTGAGCTCCTCTTCGATGGGCAGATTACCCAGCCGGGCAGCGATGTTCTCGCCACCTTCCTCGGGGCTTTCGTCACTTGGCGGGACGCCCTCGGGCGGTTCGGGCGGCAGGTTGGAATCGGTCGACAATGTCGTACCTCTCGGTCTCGTTTCAGCGGAAGCGTGGAAACCGGTAGTATAGCGGTTTTGCCGCCCGGAGACAACGGGACCGGCGGGAAATCGGGCGTCGCAAACCGTTGTCGTGACACCTCTTGCGCGGGCACTCCGAATCGGCTCCCGCTGCCGGATCGTTCAGCCCCGCGGGTCGGTCCCACGGGGCGGTGCCCGTGGGCTTGAAGCCCATCTCCCCCCGACCAACCCTTGCCCGGTCGGCTCACCGCCCGGTACACTATTTTTCCATGAAGCAGATTCTCGCCGTTGTCCGCCCGCTGATCGCCGAGAAGGTCCTCGACGCGCTAAAAAACGCGCCGATCGAGGCCTGTGCCGTCAGCGAAGTGAAGGGCTACGGCCGCCAGAAGAGCTATTTGGACGAATATCGCGGCGGCGAATACGCCATGGCCTTTTTGCCCAAGGTGGAAATCACCCTTTGGGTCGATGATCCACGGGTCGACGAGGTCGTCCGCCAAGTGGTCGATGCCTCGCGAACCGGCCGGATGGGCGACGGCAAAGTGTTCATCCTGCCCACGGCCGAGGAAAGCCGCGTGATCGAGTTCTGAGCGAGAGCCCACGGCGAGTGAACTCGTGGGGGGGCCTGGGAACTTCGACGCCGCGGCCGGAGCCTGACCCTCGCGGCAGGAGGAATGCAAAGTCGGCTGGGCCCGGAGTTGACCCTCAAGATGTCATTCCCGCGCACGCGGGAATCCAGGCGTTTGGGTGGATTGCTGGATTCCCGCTTTCGCGAGAATGACGGAAGAGCGCCCATGCGGTTCTCTTGACCCTGCCGGTGGTCGGCTTGCCAAGCGGCGAGCGCTTTGCGAGAATTATGTCCATGAGCACGATCGAGCCAAACAAGTCTGACGTCCGGTGGAGCATGCCCCCTGCCAAACGGCGGCCCCTCCGGTTTCTCCTCATCATCGTTCTGGTGCTTTCCGCTGCCGGCTGCGGCGTTGGGGAGTACGAGAAGCGGATGGCGGCCGGCAAGCAGGAACTGGCCGCGTCCAGCGTCTATAACCAGATGACCCCGCCGGTGGCCATCGGTGACACGCCGGTGAAAATCCGCGTCCCCAAACAGATCGCCGAGCCAGCGGCCGGCGATGCCGACGGTGAGGACACGGGCGACACGGACACCGACGGGTCAACCGATCCCAGCGCGGACGGCGAAGAGAACGCCACCGGCGACCAACCGCCCGAGTCCGAGCAGCAGTTTGCCGGACCCGGCGGGGAGCAGTTCGCCCCCGAGGAGATCATCCAGCCGCTGGGCGTCGCCGTGCCCGGGCTGCGTCTTACGTACGAAGGCCACGTCACCGACTCGGCCGGCGGCCGGATCCCCTACTACCTCTACCTGGCCGCCGCCGATAAGCGTCAACGCAGTCGGCGGGCCGCCGATCTGACGACCACCATCGGCTACAACCTCCGCTCGAAGTTCCCCGAAGCAAGCACCGTCTGGCAGCCCTTCCAGGCCACCACGCCCGACGGAGGTGGCATGCTCTGGCAACGCCTGCGACTGGAACAGCCACAGGGATTCCGCTACATCAATGCCGAGGGCGACACACAGGTGGTCGAGCTGCCCGGCGTGTTGGACATCTACCATCGGGCCGCGGGCGATTGGTTCGTCACCATTGCGTGGCGCGTGCCGGAATCGATTGTCGAGTCGGTGCAACTGAGCAAGTGGGCCCCGCTGGTCCCCGGCACGCTCGAGGCTCCACCCGGGACAATCGCCGATCCGGCTTCGCCCTGAAGGGCGGCCTGCTCGCGACGCCCCACGCTTGCCACCCGGGCTCAGAACTTCCGTTCATAGGCGAAGTGGCCCGAGATGCCCGGCCCGTCGACGCCCGAGCCGTGGACACGGTAGGCCTCGTTGAAGATGTTCTCGATGCCGATGCTGATCCGCTGGTGCCGACACAACTCCCAGCCGGTGCGAATGTTGATCGTCTCGTAGCCAGGGGTGCCGCCGTCGGGGATGCGCGAGTCGCGCTGGTCGCGGGCACTCAGCCGGCGTTGCGGCTGTGCGATCCACGCGTACAGCTCGAACCAGTTACGATGCTTCGGGCTGCGCCACCGCAGACCGAAGATGCCTTGGGCGGGCGGGATGCGGCTGAGCGGCTCGTTGTCGGAGAGGTTCTGGCCGTAGGTGGTCCAGAAGTTCCCGTAGAGGCTCCAGCGCGGCGTCATCAGGTATTCGCCGGCCAGTTCAAAGCCATGAATCTCGGCCTGGCCCACGTTCCGCCGCTGGAGCACGGCAATCGTGCTGGTCGGATCGAGTGGGTCGGGGATCGTGCTGATTTGCTCGCGGGCGATCAGGTTCTCCAGATTGTTCCAGTAGTAGAACGCCTGCCCGCGGAGCTTGTCGAAGTTGGCTTTCACACCGACTTCGTAGCTGCGGCTGGTCTCGGGCGCCAGATCGGGGTTGGGGACGTCGATTCCCTCGTTCACGTTGGTCGACACGCTGGTCAATTCATCCAGCGAGGGGGCCCGAAAGCCCTCGGCGATGGACCCGACCAGGTTGATGTCTTCAGTCAATTCGTAGGTCAGACCCACGGTGGCCGTCCACTGGGCGAAGGCCGGACTGATCGGCGTGGAGGCGGCCGGCGCCAGCGGATCAGTCGGATCGAAGAGGGCCACGGATGCCCCGGCCTGGATGTCGGTATATCGGATGCCCGACTCGGCCGTCAATGCACTGGTGATTGGCATCTCCCAGAGCAGGAACGCGCCGGTCCGCTCGTAGATGCTGTCGTCGGGGAACTGGGGCGTCAGCTCTTCGACGAACTGTCCGGTGGTGGCGTCGAAGCGATCGCGGCTGGCCGTCACGTCGTCGTGATACCAGTCGGCACCCCAGGTGAGCGTCCCCAAGCGGCCGAGGTCCTGCCCAAAGATCATGCTCATGCCAACCGTGTTCACGTTGAATTCGCCGAGGTCGTAGTTCCCGCCGGTGGGTGGCTTGCGCCGGTAGGTGCCTTCCTTGTTTCGCTGATACGAGGCGGTGAAGCTGAACTGGTCGAACAGCCAGGTGTTCAGGTCGTGCCCCTGCCAGCGGATGTAGGCCAGGTCGCGCTGCTGCGGGTTGAACAACCGGATTTCATCGGGAAACTTGTCCGTGCGCGGCACGTCTTCCTGCTCAAAATGTTGCAAGGCGACGGTCAGTTGGTGCGTCGCGCTGCGGTAGAGATCGAAGCGCAGGTCGCCCGCGTATTGGCTGTAGTTGGTGAACGGCTGACGGCCGAGCGAGCCGCCGCGATCCAGGTCGTTGATGTTCGAGTAGCTGCCGCCGCCGAACACGCCCCAGCTTCGGTACGTGCCCTGGACATTCAAGCGGCTGTAGTTCCCAGCGTCGGCGGTGGCGAAGCGGTCGACGAACTCGCCGCCCAGGTAGCGGCCGTAGTCCAGCCCCGTTCCGCGCGTGACCACGTTGATCATGCCGCCGATGGCGTCGGAACCCCATTGGGTCGACATCGGACCGCGCACCACCTCGATGTGGTCGATCATGCCCGGGTCGATCAGCGCGAAGTATTGGTTCGGTCCGAAGCGGTAAGTGGAGTTGTTCATGCGGATGCCATCGATCATCAGCAACGTCTGCGGACCGGTCAGCCCGCGGATGAACGGCGAGGCCTGCCCCGCGCCAGTCCGTTGCATGAGCACGCCCGTCTCGCGCTCCACCGCCTCGATCATGTTCCGCGGCTGACGCTCCTGCAGTTGGATCGGGTCGATGATCGACGTCGCCCGCGGCGAATCGAAGATCGACTCCGTCCCGCGCAGCGCGGAGTTGAGCGAAGGAAATTGAAGCTGCTCCAGATTCGGATAGCTCAGCGGTTCGTTGTAGGGATTGGCCGGCGTCGCGGGCCCCGGCGTGAATCCGGTGTCGATCGGCGGCAAGTCGCCGGGCGGCAGGTCCGTCGTAGGATAGTCCTCCGGCTGGACGAGCACCTCGGGCAGCGTGGGCTCCTCGCCATCCTGGTCCGATTCGGTTTGGCCGTCGGACGCGTCTTCCCCCGCGGCGGCAGTGTCGGACGCGCCGGCGTCGCCCGCCGTGGCCGTGCCGGCTGGGGATTCCTCGACGAAGGGCGACCCCTCCGGCTGTTGGGCCCGGGCAAGGGTCGTGCAGCAGGACACGCTGGCGGTGACGGCGACGAGAGCGATCAACACGGTGCAACGCATGGCTAACCTCGAGTCGAAACGGGCCACGGTGACAAGAAGGAACGCTGGTTTTGACGGTTATTCGGCCTGTAGGGCCGGCACCCGCCAGAACAACCCGCAGAACCCGTAAAGTCAACTCAGACATCCTAATCTAACACCGCCAGTGGCCGTCGAGCTGAGGGGCGGGGGGGGTCTGATATGGCCTCCACTATACTAGTTGCGGCTTTAAATTGCAGTTGCTGATTTCACCTGTAGTTGCAGCTTTCATTTTATTGGTCTATACTTCCCCCATGGAGGATTTCCGTCACGAATGGTGGTCCGGCGAATTCAGCCCGTGCGATGCTGGGAAGACCCCATGCCTTAGCCGAGACGGGTCGATGGCAGTCCGCGTCCTGGAATCGACCTCCGCGAGGCGGGGGCTCTACGCCGCGCTGGTGGAATTGGCGATCCTCCTTGGGAAACGGCCCGAGGTGAAACGAGGGTGCCTCGTCCTCTGGCGATGTCGCCTCTCCCGTCAGCGAGCGAAAGCGGAGTGGGACAACGCGCTGAATGTCCTCGACGACCGCGTGGCCCAGCGATTGGCGATCGTGTACGTGGACCAGGGCACTACCTGGATGGAACCAGCGGACGCTTTGAACGAGCAGATCGCCGAAGTCTTCCGCTTGGCGACCGAGGAAGGACGTCGCCGTCACGGACTGGAGTTCCCCGTGCGGCCGCGTCCCCGGCAGAAACTCCATGAGGTGTTCAAGATTCTGCTGATTCGGTGGTTGCGCGGGGACGGGCCGATTCCTCTGGGGAGGCTTTGCGACGAGGTTGGCTGCAGTCGGCCAACGGTCAGGAAGGCCCTGGAGCGAGACTCCCTGCGGGATGCAGTTGCCCACGCCTCGAATCGTTCCGTTACACTGAAAATGTTCCCACGGGCCGCTTGGAACGAATTGCTGGCACTGACTCGTGAAATCCGGAACACGTTTCAGTTTCGAGACCAAAGCGGAGGTCAACCCGATCCAGAGGCATTACTCCGACGCACCGAAAAAGCAAATGTGAGCGATTTGGGCGTGAGCGGGGTGTTCGCCGCCCGGCACTGGCATCCCAACTTCAACCTCCACGGCTCGCCCAGATTGGATCTGATTCTTCATGCGCCGGACGGGCGGGCGGACCTGCGATTCGTCAAGCGCGTTGATCCGGCACTTGCGCTCGATGAGGAACGTCGTTTCCCGGCGGCATTGGTGATTCACGTCATCGACCGAGCGACCTCGCAGTTCGCCCCGAGCAGGGACGGAGGATTGCCATGGGCCGATCCCGTCGAGACGGCCCTGGATCTTCACGAGATGTCCTTGACCGGGCAGGCCAATCAGTTGCTCACGCATCTTCGACCGGAAGCAAGGCTGGCATGAACAGGCTCGATCCGAACGCGATCTTCGAGGGCATCGCCAACGACGTGCCTGAAGAACTCCACGGGAATCTGTTTGTCACGGGCAGCCTTGCCGCCGCCTACCATTATCAGGCACGTCTGCACGGCCGGGCGATCAACACTAAGGACGCCGATCTCGTGGTGCATCCGGCGGGCAACGTGATGTCGTGCCAAGAAGTGGCGAGGCGATTGCTTGAGGGCAATTGGCGTCCCACGGAAGATTGCTATCCCATGCCGGCTCCGGAACCAGTCGATCGGTTGAGGGCCATTCGGCTATTCCCGCCCGAATCGAAAGCCTACTTCATTGAATTTCTCAACATCCCGGAGAGAGACCAAAGCCAGCCCAAACGCTGGATCCCGATGCGGCTGTCGGATGGGTGGTACGGGCTGCCAAGCTTCAAGTTCCTCGGCATCACGTCAATCGGCCGCCTCCGCTCACACGTCGGTCTCGAATACGCGTGCCCCGCGATGATGGCCCTCGCCAATCTGCTGTCGCATCCAACGGTTGGTCTGAGTCGGATCGAGTCGGGGGCCATGCAGGGTCTTTTGCGATCCGCCAAAGACTTGGGAAGGGTAATCGCTTTGGCTTATCTTGCGGGACGAGAGGAGGCCGAGGCTTGGCGCGAACCTTGGCTCGACGCGGCGAAGACCTGTTTTCCAACGCAATGGAAACAGTTGCTCAGCAGGCTGGGCGGCGGGCTCCAAGAACTCATTCACGACGAAAGCGCGCTGCAGGAAGCCCGAACGACGACGGACATCGGAATCTTGAACGGCATGCATGTCGCGGCCGAACAGCTTCAGGCGATTGGGGAGCGGCTGGTCGTTGACGTGTTCGAGCCTCTCCAAGAAGCATGCCGAGGCTGATGGCACGGAAATACCCCACTCAAGGCCGCCGTCACCGCGCCGTGTCGTCTTCACCCAGGGCACGGCGAATCTCGCGGATCACCACCTCCGCGGCGGGCCGGCTGGGCAACATCTTGGCCAGCTTCACCTTGCGCCCGTCCTGGCAGCGGGCCACGATCGTCTGAAACACCCGCTTGCCCGACTGCATGCCACGTTCGATATCCAGTTCGGCCAGATCTGCGCGATCGATCCGCTGCATCCGTCCCAGCCCCAGCAGGCCGCCGCGGGCGGTCAGTCCCGATTCGTCCACATCGATCGTGGCGCGGTAGAACATCACATCGAGCAGCCCCCAGAGAATCAGCACCCCGGCAATCCCGAAGACGATCGGGAAGAGTAACGGCGCCCCGAGCTTCCACGTGGCGATCGTCACGGCCCACCAAATGACGCTGAACGCCAGCAGGCCCAGGGCCGGGCCCGGGTTGCGCATGATGGGGAAGACCAGTCGGGTGCCGTATCCCACCGCCGGCAGCGTGCGGCGGACACCCACCCGACGCAGTTCCACCTCCGGGTCCACCTCGGCGGCATAGTCCGCGATGGGCGAGTCGTCCAACTGGAAGTCCTCGCGGCTTTCCTCGGTTTTGAACACGGGCAAGTCGAACGAGGCGTGATAATCGACCCCCGGCACCTCCGCGATACACTCCAATCGCCAAATCACCTGCGGCGTGCTGTCCGAAACGGTCGACTGGGGCTGATCGTACGGCAGGGCGAACAACACGGGCACGGCCGTCACGTTGGGCTCGCCGCTGGACATGCTCCGTTGGATCACGCGCTCGTCCTGATAGACGGTCGTCTCCTTGGTCGAGCGGTTCTTCCCGCTGCCGGTGGTGATGCGGCGAACGCAATTGAGCGTCTGCCGGAAGCCCTCGGGCGGCTCGATCAGACGTGGGATACGGATCACGCCCGCCAGGGGGCCGCCCAGCACGCCGGGCGTGGCGGCCGGTTCGAACGTCGACGTGCCGTACTTTCGCCAGCGGGCCAACTCGTACACGGCCCATACGACCAACAGCACACCCGCAGCGGGAAACAGCCCCATCAGGGCAATCGCCCACCACGGCTTACCCTGTTCGATCACGACGGGGATTCCCAGGGCAACACCGCCGCCGACCACGCCGGCAATCGCGGCAATGATCACCGCGGTCAGCATGCGGGCTTTGCTGCCGGAGTTGATCCGCCCGGCGGCCCATTCCGACCGGTGTAGCCAGGGTTCGCCGGGATGCTCGGCGGCCAAAGCCGTTTGCCGCCGCTTCTTGCCCGTGGACCAAACCCCGCCGATCACAATGCCCGTCCCCACGCCGAAGAAGACCAGCCCGAACAGCGACATGAACAGCACCAATCCCCAGCGCGGCGTGCGGAAGAGGATCGCCTCGCTGGGATTGGACGGGTTGACGAAGCAGCGGAAGGCGGTGCCGTCCTGCTTGTGCCGTTTCAAGAGGCGATGCGTGTCCTGGTGGAACGAGCCGATATTGTCCGACCCGCCGTGCAGGCTGACCCGTTCGGCCGTGTACGGTCGGCCGTTGAATTCGTAGCGGTAGCGGGCGGTCACCTTGTACGAGGTACTGTCGTCACCCCGATGCGACTCCAGTTCCGTGCGGAGGATTTTGCAGGGCACTTCAACCCAGCCGGTCATGCCGCGGGCCTCCAGCAGCGGGCTGAGACCCAGGTACATGACAAACAAACCAGGGATCGCGAAGACGGCCCCGAAGAGGATCAGGCATCCGCCACCGTCCTTGAGGTTCTTTCGCCCCATGATCGATCGGTTCTCCCTTTGGTGTGTTCGCTGCAATTCCAACCGGCTTGTGGAAGAGGACGGAAGATTCGCTATTCGCCCAACACGGTGACCACCACCGTCCGGCGACGGGGTTTGACGTCGCACTCCAGGTGGAACACCTGCTGCCAGGTGCCGAGGACCAACTCGCCGTCGGTAATCGGCACACCGAGCGAGGGGCCCATCAACGTGGCCTGCAAGTGCGAATGGCCGTTGCCGTCGTGCCACGCCTGCTCGTGGCCATAGTGCCGGCTGGGCGGCAGCAAGCGGTCCATTTGCTCGGGCACGTCGCGGCAGAGCCCCGGCTCGAACTCGACCACACTCACCGCCGAGGTACTGCCTACGCTGAACACCTGGGCCACGCCGGTGTTGATGCCCGACTGGCGAACCACCCCGGCCAGCATGTCGGTCAGGTCGGTCATCTGGCCGTGGTCGGACGTCTCGAACTCGATTCGCTCCTGGTATACCATGGGGACGCACCTTCACCGCGAGGGGACAAATGGGGTTGATCGAATCCTGCCGATTGTAGCGGTTGAATGTTGCCGACGGCACCCCGGCGACGTAAGTTGTGGTAGACGGGGGATTAGGGATTGGGGGTTGGGGATTAGGGTTGGTGGGGCACACTCCATATCCGCACTCGGCACGATCCGCACCTGATACTCCGTACTTCGAACCACGTCTCACTTCAGACGGCTGAAGTGTTATCGAACCGCATACTCTCTCCATGCCCAGCGACGACACCAACGGCGTGCTGCTCCGGCTGGAGCATCTCGGCAAGACCTTCCGAATGGGCGAGGTCGAGGTCCGGGCCGCTCGTGACGTCTCCCTCGACGTTCGTCGCGGCGAGATGCTCGTGATGGTCGGCCCGAGCGGCTCGGGCAAGACGACGATCCTCAACTTGCTCGGAGGGCTGGACACGCCGACCGAGGGTCGCCTGTGGCTCGGCTCGCGCGAGATGACTCGCTTCGATCAGGCTCAGCTAACCCGCTATCGCCGCGAGACGGTCGGGTTCATCTTCCAGTTTTACAATCTCGTGCCCAACCTCACGGCCGCCGAGAACGTGATGGTCGCCACCGAGCTGAGCGACGATCCGATGGACGTCGACGAGGCCCTCGGGCTGGTCGGTTTGGACGATCGCCGCGACCATTTCCCCGCCCAGCTTTCCGGCGGCGAGCAGCAGCGCGTGGCCATCGCCCGGGCGGTGGCCAAGAATCCACAACTGCTGCTCTGCGACGAGCCGACCGGGGCCCTCGACTTCCAGACCGGCAAGCGCGTGCTCCGCCTGTTGGTGGACCTGAAGAACGACCTGGGCAAGACCGTCATTCTGATCACGCACAACAGCGCCATCGCCGACGTGGCCGATCGCGTCGTGCGGCTTCGCAGCGGGCAGGTGACCGACGTCCACGAGAATCCCGAGCCCATCGCGCCGGAGGAGGTCGTCTGGTGAGCGTCCTCGATCGCAAACTGGCGCGCGAGCTTTGGGCCTCGGTCGGGCTGCTGTCGGCCATCGCCGGCATCATCATCGTCGGCGTGGTCTGCTTCGTCGCCCTCGGATCGGCGTACAACAACCTCCAGTACGAGAAACAGCGCTACTATCGCCAATGCCGCATGGCCGACTTCTGGATCGACCTGAAGAAGGTGCCGCTGGCCGAACTGGAGCCGGTGGCCACGTTGCCCGGCGTCGCGGCACTGCGCTCGCGGGTGCAGTTTCAGGCGACCGTTTCGCTGCCGGGGGTCGTCCGGCCGATGAACGCCCAGGTGATCTCCATGCCCGACCGGCGTGGGACCGACGGCAAGGTGATCAACGACATCGTCCTCCGCCAGGGCGGCTATTTCACGGCGGAGCGGGAGAACCAGGTGATCCTCAACGATGCCTTCGCGCGTCACCACAAGCTGCGGCCGGGCGACTGGATTCACGTGGTACTGAACAACCGCCGGCAGGAATTGCACGTGGTGGGGACGGCCATCAGCAGCGAGTTCGTCTACCTGCTGGCCCCGGGGGCCTTGATCCCCGATCCGGAGCAATTCGGGGTGTTCTACATCAAACGGAGCTACGCCGAGGACGTGTTCGACTTCGACGGCGCGGCCAATCAGGTCATTGGCCGGCTGGCGCCCGGTGCCCGGCGTAACCCCGAGCCCATCCTCGACGAGGCCAAGCGGATGCTGGCCCCGTATGGCGTGTTCACCACCACACCGTTGTCGCAGCAGGGGTCGAACATGTATCTCTCGCAGGAGATTCAGGGCTTGGCCGGGTTCGCCTTCTTCATGCCGATGATCTTCCTGGCCGTCGCCGCGCTGGTCCTCAACGTGCTGCTGAGCCGGTTGGCCGATCAGCAGCGGACCACCGTCGGTACGCTCAAAGCGCTCGGCTACAGCAACCGGCAGGTCTTCGCCCACTTCCTCAAGTTCGGCCTGACCGTCGGTATCTTTGGCGGGCTGATCGGTTGCGTGGCGGGATACTGGCTCGCCGGACTGATGACCGTCATGTATCGCGAGTTTTTCGAGTTCCCCCGTCTGGACAACCATTTCTATCCTGGCTTGCAACTGGCTGGTCTGGGGATCAGCGTCGCCTGCGCGGTTGTCGGTAGTCTGCGAGGGACACGGCAGGTACTCCGCCTGGAGCCGGCCGCGGCGATGCGTCCCAAGCCACCCCGGCAGGGCGGGGCGATTGTGCTCGAGCACCTCGCCTGGCTCTGGCGGAGGCTCGGCAGCGGTTGGCGGATGGTCGTCCGCGGCGTGGTCCGCAACCATGGCCGCACGCTGGCCGGGGTGTTCGCCGCCGCGATGGGCGCCGCCGTGCTCGTCAGCGGTTTCATGATGGCCAAGGCCGGCGGCTATCTGGTCGACTTCCAATACAGACAAACACATCACGCCGACTTCGAACTCAGCTTCAAGGACGAGCGTGGCCGCGACGCCCTGGACGAGATTGGCCGACTGCCCGGCGTCGAACGGGCCGAACCGGTGCTGAACGTCGCCTGCGAGTTCTTCCATGGTCCGTATCGGAAACGGGGTGGAATCACCGGCCTCCGCGCCGACGCCCAACTGACCACGCCTCGCGACGTCGAAGGGCAACCGGTGCCGCTCCCCGAGGTCGGGCTGACAATGACCCGCAAGATGGCCGAGATCCTTCACGTGAGCCGCGGTGAGACGATCACCTTTCAGCCCATCACCGGACTGCGGCGGCGACACGAGGTGCCCGTCGTGCATATTGCCGACAGTTACCTCGGTACGGCCGTCTATGCCGACATCGAATACCTCAGTCATCTGGTCGGCGAGGAACTGGCCATGACCGGCGTGCAACTGACGGCCGCTCACCAGGGCGAGGAGTTGAACGCCTTCTACCGTGAACTGAAAAGATTGCCGGCGTTGCAGGCGGTCAGCTCGCAACGCGAAATGGTGGCCCAACTGGAAGAGACGCTAGTCCGCAATATGTGGGGCTTCATCGGATTCCTGGTCCTCTTCGCCGGGGTCGTGTTTTTCAGTAGCATCCTCAACTCGTCGCTGGTGAGCCTCGCCGAGCGGCGGCGAGAACTGGCCACGCTACGGGTGCTGGGCTACGGCCCGTGGATGATCGGCAGCCTACTGCTCCGCGAGAGTGTGATCGTCTCCATCGTCGGCACGTTGGTGGGCATGCCGCTGGGTTTCCTGCTGACCGTGGCCCTCGCCCAGGTGTACGACAGCGAAATGTTCCGCTTCCCCGTGGTGTCGACCGTCGGCGTCTACGTGGGCACGCTCGCTCTGGGCGCAATCTTCACCCTGGCGGCCCACCTATTCGTACAACGCTCGGTGAACCGCACCGATTGGCTTGAAGCCCTGCAAGCCAAGGAGTGAGGGAGCCAAATCGCGTAACACGTTACCCCAATCCGCAAGTTTCAAACACAAACATGAACAAGAAAACCTGGCTCACGCTGCTCGCCGTCGTCGCGATCGCCGCCGCGGTCTTTGGCGTCTGGCAGCACTACACCGGCGGCGTTGTCGTTGATACGGTCACCGTCGAACGGGGACGCGTCGCCGAGTGGATCGACGAACGCGCGATGACCCGACTGCCCGAGACCCACCTGATCACCATGCCCCAAGCCGGCCGGCTGGACGACGAGCCGATTGCCGACTTGCGCGAGGGCACACCGGTCGGCGCCGGGCAAGTGGTGGCGCGGATCGTGCCGCGCGACCTGTCCCTCTCGGTCGACCTCGCCCGCGCTGCCGTCGAGCGGCTCGAAGCCAGCCTTGAGGAGAACAGCGACGTAAGTGTCGAGCGGACGGCCAAGCAACAGGCCGAGCGATTCGTCGACTCCATGGCCGCCGTGGTCCAATCGGCCCAATCGCGACTCCGCGCGGGTCAGGCGAAGCTGGACTACGCCGAACGCAACCTGGGCCGCATCCGCCAGCTGGCCGAAACTGGAGCGGCAACGCAGGACGCTCTCGATCAGGCCGTGCTCGGGCAGATCGAAGCGTCGGTCGATTACCAGCAGGATCAACTCGTGCTGGCCGCGGTCCGGGCCATCCAAGCCGCCACGCGATTGATGCCCACGATGGTGCAGCAGTTCATCGACCGCAAACTGGAGAAGGCGGCCGACGTATTGCGGAAACAGAAAGCCGAGGCCGAAGTGGGCCTTCAGCAACAGTTGCAGGACCAACAGCGAGGCTCGATGACCAGTCCAGTGGATGGCGTGGTCCTGCGTCGCGAGGTGACCGGCGAACGCTTTCTTCAGGCGGGCACGCTGCTGCTGGAGATCGGATGTTTGGAACAGCTTGAAGTGGAAGCCGACGTGTTGAGCCTCGACGTGGTCGACGTGCAGCCGGGCGACCCGGTCGAGGTCTACGGGCCGGCCGTCGGCCATCCGCCCGCCCGGGGAACGGTGAAGCGTATCCACCCGGCCGGGTTCACCAAAATCAGTTCGCTGGGCGTGGAGCAGCAGCGGGTGAAGGTGATCATCAACCTGGACGATGACGACCGCCGGCGTCTGCTGGCCGAGCGTCACCTGGAGGTCGGCTACCGCGTACGGGTGAAGATCACCACGTCGGCCCGCGAGGAGGTGCTCCTGGTGCCCCGTTCGGCGCTGTTCCGCGGCGATGACGGCCAGTGGCAGGTTTACGCCGTCGAGGGCGGCGCGGCCCGACTCCGCACCATCGAGCTCGGGCTGATCAACGACCGTCACGCCGAGGTGGTCGAGGGCCTTTCCGAGGGCGAACGCGTCATCCGCACCCCGCCAAACACGCTGACCGATGGGGTGCGCGTTCGGATGGGGGAGTAGGGGATGGTATCGGGAAGAGTCCTTCTTCCGGTTGAGGTTCGCTAGGTCTGTCAGTCTGGGAAGACTTGGCGACACACTACTGGCTCACCAATTCCTCAAAGATGGAGTCTCTTTCCTGCCCGATCGCTTCCGTTACGGCAGAGAAGTTGCTATTCGTCGGGGGTTGGGTTCGGGCGAGATCATAGCGTCGTATAGCATTCTCCACTCGCTTCTCAAGCTCGTCCGGGCCTAGCCGCAGCTGCACTTCGCTGACACCGGCAGAGTCAACATCGATTTCGATCTCATGGAGCCGCTCTGTCGTCTTGCCGATCCCCAGGACGATGTTGTCTTCGGTGCTTTCATGCTTTAGGGGCTCCTGGCCACCGAGGTACCGGAACTCAATAATGAATTTCTTGCGGTCCTGGCTGTAGTACCCCCGGACCTTCTCCGGCATGTCGTAGGGAGAGAAAAAGACAGAGACCGTTACGCCCTGGATTTCTTCCTCGCGCGGCGTATTGAGCCGGTCCCAATCCACCTTTGTCCATTTCGCCATTGCTCAGGCTCTCCTTAGCAAGGTCTTCAGTATTCGGGCGGTAGCCTTGAACTGTTGAAGGGTGTTCTGGGGCGCCGGAAGAGTGGCTTGCCGACTATCAATCATCAAGACGCCCCACCGTCGATTATCTTCTACCTCGATCCTTATAGCAAGGAAGGAGCGTGCGAGGGGCCTTCCGCGCTCGAGCCTGTCTCTTATCCACTTCGGCTGAACATGCGTATCCCTCGCATAGTCACAAACCTTTAACTTGCAGCAGTTTGTGTCGACATCTGGCAAGTTCTTGATCTGACGCGTCCCGCTTTGCGAGAAAAAGACGTGTCCCACAACGCCCTCGGAATCCTGGGCGGATTTGGCCAGAAAAACCGTCCGAGCCTCCCGGGTTGTCCCAGAGCGAACAACTGGCACAAGCCATCCCGACCACGGAAATAAGCCACGCCCCCAGGGCCACAGAAAACACCAACGGTTGCCCGGCCACAAACACCATCGAAGATGTTTGTAAAGGGTCACCCGATGGTCGTCTTGAATCGCTTCACGAGGGAGTCCCTCGAAGATATCTCGTTGGAAATCGTCGATCACCGATTGAAGATCCTGCCAGAAGGTGGGTTCGCCAACCCAGTGACACGTCAGACGGCAACCCTGGACGAAGAACACCAGCGATGGCAGCAACCAAGCTTGGTTCCGTTCGACAAATCCTTCAGCGGCAACCAAGGATGGCCACCAAACACGATGATCCAGTTGGCACGGCAAGCCAAAACCGCAAAGCACGGCCCGTACAAACCACGCAGCCAATAACACGAGGACGATGACGCCAGCCCACCAGGAAAAACGATGAGTCCAGTCGCGCCAACTACTCGGCCTCATAGTCACACCTCCCTAGCAGGCTGCCCAATCGTAACTGGCACGACCAACCCACGCAAGGGGGCATGGTAGTCCACCGAGGGCGATCAAGTCGAGGGCATTTTCACGGAACCCGGTCCGCTGACGCTGCCTTTTCAAAGGCTCGCCCCCTCACTCCACCCCCTGTCGCTGGGCCATTTGTTCCGCGGTCATTGCGCCGGCTTTCACCAGGATCCAATCGGCCTGGGCATCGCGCAGCCGGTCGCGCACCGCCAGCGTGGGCGGGATGACTTGCACGTCCACCGCCGCCAGGGCTTCCTCCGGCAGTCGGCCCGCCGCGGCCGCGTGCCGCAATGCCCGACGCATCACCGCCCGGTCGTCCACGGCCATGTCGTGCTGCAAGCGCTCGAACATCCGCACGGCCGGGCCTTCGGCCACCATTGTCGAACTGTAGTTGGCGTTGCTCGCGTCGCTGCTGAGCATGAACTCCGGCATGACCAGCCGGGCGGCGATCGCCCGCAACTCGGCCTGGAGCACGGTGACGAAGCGTCCCGCGTCGATGCCCGCGGCGGGGAACTCGTAGTCGATTCCCGCGGTGGCATCGAGGATGGTGCCGGGGGCGTAGCGTCGCAGATGGGCGCCGCGGCCGGTGGCGGGGTCGGTGACGGCGGCGTCGGCCCCATCGGCCACGAAGTCTTCCAGCGCGGCGGCCGAAGTCTGCGAGTGCTTGCGGATCAGGGCGATGGCCGACTGAATCTCGCTGACCATGCTCATGTTCCGCAGCAGTTTCTCCGCCCGACGGAGGTTCTTTCGTACCGCATGGAACAGCGGCAGACCCCGTTTCACGTTCCCGTCCACCCCAAGCTTGCGATGCTGAATCTCCTCGGCCGGTACAAGCAGGCCGTCCACGTAATAGCCGACGACCGACTCCACGTCGTGCGGCTCGGTGACCACCCCCAGACCATGGCCCGGCTGATTGGCCGCGTCGCGGGGCGTGGCCACTTGATCGGGCTCGATGAACCGCACGCGCAACAGCCCGTCGTCGCCGGCGAAGAAGCGGAGGAAGCACTCGCCGTCGCGGTCGCGGCGGCGTACGATTTCCTGCTGTCGCTGATGCCAGCGGTTCTCGGCGGTGAACTCGTCGATCACGGTTTGGGCGGCGTCGAGCACGTTTCCGGGAACGTCCAGTCCGGCGCGTGCCACAACCCGATACTTGTGCCCCGCGCCCACGATGTAGCTCACGCGGTTTTCGTGGCCATTGATGGCGAATTCGTTGTGCAGGGCGAGCAGGCGGCATTGGCGGCGGATGTCGGCGAGCCCGGCCTCGTCGGCGAAAGGGGCCGAGGTGGACGCGACGCCAGCGGCCGAGCCGTCACCGCCGGCCAGTTGTTGCCAGCGGAGCCCGTCGACGTCGTACAGGGCGTCGCTCGGGTCGACGAAGCGATCCCAAAGCTGGTCGAACGATTCGATCAGCCGTCGCTCAAGCTGGGCCAGTCGCGGGCGAGTGGACGTGGTGGACATGATGGATTGCCTTTCGGTTGGATGTGGTGATGGGGGTATCCAAGCCCACGGGCACCGCCCCGTGGGAATGTTGGATGTTGGGATTTCGATGTTGGACGTTGAACGCTGGACAATAGCGGGGAGCTAACAGCCCCCGGAGCGGCCGAAGGCCGCCAACGGCGGTCGACCAAACAACGCGGCGGCCGGCGCCGCCGTCCGGGACCTGTTAGTTCCCGGCTATTGGCTGTTGGAAAAAATGGCACTGCCAACGGTTCAGCCAACCGGCAACCGGTTGCCCAAACCGTCGTGGTGGCGGCGACCGTGCAGCAGCTCGGCGGCCAGGCGGACGGCCATCTCCAGGGCGTCGGGCCCGTCGTCGTGATCGGCCACCGGAAACATGCTCAACTGCTCGACCAGCAGTCGCGTGCCGGGCGAATGGCTTTTGAACCGCAGCCGTCGGGCGGACAGGTGCGGTCCCAGTCGCCGGATACGCACGAGCTTGTTCACGCCGTTGTGGATCGGCCGTGGGCGGGTGGCCAGCAAACCGGCGCGACGCATCGCGGTGGCGAATTCGCCGGCCAGCAATTCCTGGAACTGATTGGCCTCGATGCCGAACACGTCGGGCCGGAACCGCCCACAGCGGGCCACACCTTCGGCGACCATCTGCGGCGTGGGGCGTCGGGCCAGGTCGGCCTCGACGTACATCATCCCGCGGCGGTCGATGCCCAGCATGACCAGGGCCGAGTAGTCGCCCCGCCGTGCATCGGTACCCTTGCTCGGATCGAGCGCCATGGCGCGAACCACCAGCGACTCCGGCCAACGGTCGAACCAGATCTCGTCGCCAAAGTACTCCTCCGGCCACTCACACAGCTCGGGGTTGACCGGCGAGTTCTGCTTCTCCCGCTCGAAGGCGGCATGGCCGCTCTCGGCCCGCATGCACATCAACCGGTAGAGATCCTCAACCTCCGGCCATAGCGGCAGGGCGTCGCGGTCCATCTCCGTCCGATGCGATTCATAGAACTCGCGCGCGGCTTGCCGGGCATCGCCGCGCGAAAGGTCAACATAAATCGCTTCCCACTCGGCCCACAGATGCATGGCGCTGGGCCAGCGCTCCAGGGCGCGGAAGGTGCGCGAGGTCCAGCCGGGCGAGCGGCCAAGCTCGACCGCCAGGGCGTCGCGATGCAGGGCCGTGGCCAGATTGATCACATTGGTCCGTCCGTCGCCCGCCTTCAGCAGCGTGCCGTGGAACCAGTCGCGGGATCGGCTCCGCGCCCAGGCCGAGGTGATGTGGCTGTCGTTCTGCAAGTCGTCGCAGACGATCAGCGACGGGCGATGCTGCCGATGGCGCCGGCCGCGGACGCGCTGGCCGGTGCCATAGGCTTCGATCATCGCACCGCCGGGCAGGCGGAGGGCACCGCTTCGCCACACGTCGCCCCGGCCCACCTTCTCCGGATACGCCTCGGCCAGGGCGGTGTTCTCGGTCAACTCGTTGCGGATGTTCTCCAGGTGGGTTTGGGCTTGCGGCCGCGTGTCGGAGACGATCCAGATGTACGGCTCCCGCTCCTCCAGCGCGCAGCGAAGCGGGTAGGCCAGGGACCCAATCGTCGACTTCGCCCCACCCCTCGGCCCCAGCACGTTGAGCTTCGTACCGCGATGATCGTGCATCGCCGTCAGGCGGCGGGCTAGCCAGCGGTGCATTAGCGACGGTGGGCGGCTGAAGTGGTGCGGCAGGAAGCGGCGCCCCCAGGCGAGCAAATCGAGCCGGCGGGGATCTTCGCCCGCCGCCCGACGCCGGGCCTCGCCATGCCGCCGGGCCAATTCATCGCGCAGGTGGTTCAGCAGATGGGTAAGTGACATGCAGTCCGATTCCCGTGACGTGTGAACCTCGCGGATGAGCCAATCGCCGAGAGCTAACCGCTCCGGGCGGTTCGCACTCAATCGCCATCGTCCCGCACTTCGGCGATCATCTCCTCGAGCCGTCGGAGGATACGGCGACGGTAGCGGGCGACGGGCACTTCGTCGGCCACGAGGCGGGCGATCCGGTCGAGCAACGCAATCACCTCTTGGCGATCGAGCGCGCCCGCGCGGCGTGGGCCGAAGTCGTCCGGATTGAGTCGCTCCAGTGCCCAGGCGGCAGCCCGCCAGTACTGTCCCTTCTTGCCGGCGTCGTGGATATTCTTCATGAACGTCAATTGCGGCTTGACGCTCGCTTTGCGCAACTCGGCGGCAAAGGCCGGGTCGCGGTCGGCGGTATTGGTGATCGTCGAAGGTGAACAACCCACGTAGAGCGCGGCCATCCGGCGCGAGCAACCCACGCCAACGATGGCGAGGATCTCGGCCCGTTTCGTATCGGTGAGGATCGGCTTGCGTCCGCGCATTCGTCGTTCCGGCGTGGGAGAATGGAAGCTCATGGCGTGATGGCGTTATGCGCCGCGATACTCGAACGAGACAACCGCCCGGCCGGCCGAGCCCCGGTAGTTGGCGATGAAGCGTTGCGTGTTCTTCGAGCCGGTGCGCTGCACGCCGACGGTGCGCCAGTGCGGCGAGCGACGGCAGTGGGCGATCACCGCCGGGTGGCTGGCCGTCACGTTCACCCGATGCCCCTCGCGGCGATGCAAGTCGGCCACCGCCTCGGCCAGCGTCATGCCGATGCCGATCCCCTGGTAGTCGGGAAGCGTGACCACGCGACTGATCCGCCAGTGGTTCTTCCGCCCGATGAGCGACAGCGTGGCGCAGAACGCCACCGGCTCGCCCTCCCAGGTGGCCAGGAAGCAGCGGGCGAACCCGCTGAGGCTGCCGCTCAAATAGTGATGACGCGCAAACAATCGCCACGCACCGCGCCGGCAACGAAAGACTTCAAGCTCGATCGGCGGTCGTTGAAGACACCTCCTTTGGAACGTCGACGTCGCCATGTCGATAATCCAGTCGGGGGCCAGCCAAGGGGTAACATCGTAGTGACAGGTGACGGCTACGAAGCGTCCATCGATTCGCCCGCCGCGAAGCGCCTTCGCCACCGCGGTCGAGACCACCCGGGCCACGTTGCGATCCACCACGCTGGTAAACTCGTCGAACGCGACAACGGATTGCGGGCCGGCGTCGGCGCTGGCCAGCAGTGCTCGGGCCAGGTCGCAGCGGAATCGTTCGCCGCCGGAGAGGACCGCATAGGGCTTGATCCAACTGGGCGGCGAACTGAATCCCACGGCGGTGAACATGCCGGTGATCTGCTTGATCGGTCGGTCACCCATCTGGTCGACTACCGCCCGATCGTCGGCCCAGTCGCCGGGGCGGTGAAGCTGCTCGCCGAATAGTCGCCGGGCGACGGTGCTCTTCCCGCTACCCGAGGGCCCGACGATCAGCCCCACGCGCCACTCGTCGCCCAGCTCGGGCATCTCCACGCGGAACCGCTCGCGGACTTTCTCGTGCAGCGGCACGTCGAACATCCCGGCCACCTGCTGCACCCGGAATGAGTCGTGTACCGGGCACTCAACTTGAACATCGATGTTGGGCATGGTTAGATATTGGCTGTTGGTGGAATAGCGCCGCGACTGGGGCCCGCGTCTTGGCACTGGCGAGACGCCACTGGCACACACCACGCATTCCTCAGCGCTCACAGTGCCAGCAGCCGGCACTTGCGACCCTCGGCGGTGAGTTGTTCGTAGACCGCCCGCTGCTCGTCTTCGTCGGCGCACTCCACGACCACCTGAAACGCCGAGGGGATGTCCGGCTCGGGCGGTTCCGGACCGTTGCCGAGACTGTCGTCGGTCGTGGGCAGATCGGGCTCAGCGCTGATCTCGGCGAGCAGTTGCCCGAGCGCCGCGTTGTCCGTTTCCACGTCGTCGAGCAACTCGGCGAGCAACCCGTGATCCGTGCCCGCCATCCCGGCCAGCGGGTCGAGCAAGGCGAGCAGCTTGGCCGCCTCCGCTTCCGAGAGGTCGACCACCAGGACGGGCACTTCCATTTCCGGGGTGGTCTCGGCGCGGAGATGTCCGTCGATCAACTGCAGCGAGCCGTCGTCCAATTCCCGGGCCACCAGGGCGTCGGCGTAGCCCACCTCGGCCAGCACGCCGCGCAACGCATCGCGCTGTGTGTCCGGGTGGGTGCGCCAGTTCTTCGGATGTGGCCGCAGTTCGCCGGCTCGGACGCGGCGCAGCTCTTTCACGCGATCGCGAATATGCATAATGAATGTTCGGCTAATAGTTGGGGGCTAGCAGCTTCCGGAGCGGCCGAAGGTTGCCAGTTTCAGTTGACGATGTTGACGAAGTAACGCCGCGGCTCACTGCAAGTCCTGCACGCGCTCGGCCAGATGGGCGATTTGCACCTCGTGCGTTTGCAGGCGGATGCCGTGTTGCGAGCAGCAACTCCACAGCTCCTGCTTGTCGCGATTGGCCCGGGTCATCTGCTGATGCATCTCATCCAGCCGGCTGGCGATGACTGCCAGTTTCGCCTGGACCATCATCATCCAGGGAGCGAGCGTCAGGAGCCCGGAAAACGCCACGCCGATGATGATGCCCCATTCCTGGATCGTCATGATGGTCCTCTACTTGCTGCTGGTGCGACTCGCAAGCCGCTTGACAATAGCCGGGAGCCGGCGGTTACCGGAGCGACGGAAGGCCGCCAGCGACGGTGGGTGGAACAACGCAGCGGCCGGTACCGCGGGACGGAGCCGGTGGGACGGAGCCGGTGGGCTGGGGCTACTTCGCGTCGGTCTTCTCGGGGCGGACGAGGCGGTCTTCCAGCCGGTCGCGGAGCCGGTCGATCTTGCCATCCACCCGATCGAACAGCTTCTCGATCAACAGCGGTTCGCCGGAGGCCAGCTTGTCGCTCAGGCGGCGGGCGATCAGCCACAAACCGACGGCCAACGCGATGGACAGCGGAGCCGAAAGCCCCAGGGCCGTGGCGATCATCTTGCCCATGGTGAACCCGGCCGTGCCATCCAACCGCTCGGCCAGCCGCTGCCGTAGTGTGAGTTCGTCGGCGATCTCGCCGCTGGTGGGCGGGGCGGGTGTCCCGTCGCGCTGGCGGTCCAACTCCTCGATCAACAGCGCGATCCGCTCCAGCCGGCGTTCCACCGAACTGAGGTCCATCCCGCCCCTTGTCCCGCCGCTCGTGCCGTCGACCGGCAGCGTCGGCCAAGGGGCGCCGGGCTGTTGCGGCTGCCGTTCATCGCGACCAAAGGGTAGCAGGCCGAGCGTGCAGCCGCCGGATGGACAGCCCCTTGCCGCGACGTTCGAATCGTCCGCGTTGGAGGAACGCCCATCGGTCGGTGCTTTGGTGCCGGGGCGAAACGAGGGCCGCGTGCTCGCCGGCGAAAAGGCCCCGTAAAGGGCGCCGACCGACACGGCGATGCCCGTGCTGTCGTCCATGGTGCGGGCTTTGATCAGTCCGACGATTTTCTGGCCGTGGGGATCGAACAACGCCGATCCGCTCCGCCCGTTGGCCGGCGGCGGGACGAAGCGTACTTCGCGCCCGTCGTCGGCCAGCACGTGTCCCTTCCAGCCGGTCGACCATCGCCCGCCGGCACAGCCCACCGAGGTGATCGTTGCGCCGGGCAACAACCGCGAGCCGCGCGCGGCCAGCTGCACCACTCGCGGTAGGCGACCCTGGAAGACCGCTTCACCGATGCGTACGATGGCGGCGTCCACATGCACATCGCGGGCGATCACCTCCGCAGGGAGTGGGCGGGAGAGATGCCCGTCGCGCCAGAACTCACACTCCACGGTCGGCGAGCTGGCCACGTGGGCATTCGTGAGGATGAACAGATGGCCGGCCGACCGCTCGAACACGCAGCCGGTCCCCATGCCGCCGTCGGTGGCCGTGACGCGGCAGGTGGCGTCGATCGCGCCGGCGAGGTCCGCTCGCGCAACGGTCGAGAGCAGCAGAACGATCAGCAGCGGCAGCGTGAGGCGTTTCATTTCGCATTCTCCGACGTTGGGATGATGAATGTTGGAAGATCGCCGGGAGCCGACAGCTCCCGCTCCGGCGGCTGTTAGCCGGCGGCTATTCAAGGCACGAGCGTGAATCGATAGCCATGGAATGGGCTGCGGGCGAGGTCGGCCGGTTCCGTCAGCCGGTCGGCCAGATGCGGCACCGGGTCGACCCCGCCGCCCAGCCGGTCGGCCATCGCGCAGGCATGGCTACAAAACGGCGGGCGGCCCTGTACGGCCGCGTCGTCCACGTCGGCCGGCACCAGTAGTCGCACCAGGGGAAGATGCAGCAAGCCGGCGCCAATCAGACCCGCGTAGCCGTAATCGCACCCGCACAGCCGCCGCATGAATCGGGTCGCCGCCGCGCGATCATAGTGCGGCCAGCGGTTGTCCGGGTTGGTTTCGTAGACGTCGTACCGCCCTGGCCAGCCGCGCACCTGGCTGGACAGGGTGACCGCCCGACCGCCGCGCCACTGGAGCACTTCGAGCAGGAACAGGTCGTCGTGCCACCAGGCGGCCTTGGCGGCGTGGTTATGCCGGCCGCGCCCCAGCCGGGCAATGGGGCCCCGGGAGCGGAACAGCAACAAATCGCCGTCGCGGATCAACTCGCGAACATCGGCATATCGTCGGATGGTTAGCGCGGCGTCGGACATGGGTTGATGTTGGGAGTTGAAGACAGGTCACGAGGACAGGGCAACACATCAGCCATCTGAAGCGGGCAGCGAAATCAGGGGATTACCGTCATTCCCTCGCAGGACTCCCGCCATTCCCGCGTGGAACTCCCGTCATTCCCGCGCACGACTCCCGTCATTCCCGCGCACGACTCCCGTCATTCCCGCGCACGCGGGAATCCAGTGTGTTGGCGGATGGCTATGACCGGCTGGGGCCAAATCCCAGCGCGGCCAACGCGTCGGCCGGCCGCATCCGGGCGAGCGTGCGACGGGCCGCGGCTTCGCGACGGGCCTCGCGTTGGGCATCGTGGCGTGCCCGCCGGGCCTCTTCCCGTTCTTTCCGCGCGCGGATGGTTTCGTAGCGCCGTCGATGACGCGGCTCGAGTTGCACGCCCAGCGGCTCATCCAGGACCCGGCCGAAGGCGCGAAGCTGGGTCGCCACCGCGCCCATCTCTTTGCGCACCCGGCAGGCCACGCAAGGCATCTGAACCAATGCGCCGCAGCCCGCACAGCGTTGGGCTGGCCCGTCGGGGGCGGGCACCTCGCGCTCCTCGCGGCGGCGTCGAAGCTCTTCGTAGTCGGGCCGGTCGCCCCGCGAGATTCTTGCGACCGTGCCCCGGCTGACGCCCAACTCTTGGGCGATCCGGCGCTGGCTGAGTCGGTCCTCGGCCAGCAGGCGTTCGATTTCCTTGACGGTTTCCTGGTCGATCATGAGTCTGGCTCCCACCGGGCGCACAAAAAAAGCCCGCCGCCGGAAGCGCGCTGCGAAAGGGCGCTTCCCGCGACGGGCCGTATGAATACCCGGGCCGTGGCGCCGGGCTCCAATCGATCCCCTCAACGTGCCGTCGACTCTAGCAGATGGAACCCGGCGGATTCAACGCCTGTTTTTGGCCACCCCGGTTTCGGCTGTTGGATGTGGATACTTGGATGTCCGAACCGGGAAGTCGGGATTTGGATCGGCCAACAAATGCCCACGGGCACCGATCCTTGCGCTGGCGGACGGTCTCCCCACACCGGCCGTCCCACACGGGCCGGCCAAGGCGGCGGATGCTGGCGCCTTCGCCCATGGTCCGCACTGAACGAGCACGGGGTCGACGGAATGACCTTGTGCCGCCGCGCGATCGCCCGGATAATGCCCCACATGCGATCCACCTTGTTTCACATCCCGCGCGAGTTGGGCGGCTATCCCGTCTTTGGGTTCGGCTTGCTGCTGGCCCTTTGGGTGATCATTGGCGTGATCGTTCTGGTGGTGATGCTCCGTCGGCAGGGCAAGCGTTTCGACTGGTTCAGCTATCTGCTGCTGGTCGTGCCGGTGGGCGTGGTGATTTGGGGCGTCCTGCCGCGGATTTCCGACGACCTCGGCCTGCCCATCCGAGCCTACGGCGTGATGATGCTCTTGGCCATCCTCGCCGGAACCGGATTGGCCGTGTGGCGGGCACGTCGCGCCGGGCTCGATCCGGAGGTGATCTATTCGCTGGCCTTTTGGGCGTTCGTGCCGGGCATCATCGGCGCCCGGGCGTTCTATGTAATCGAGTATCGGAACGAGCAGTTCTGGCCGGTCTATCAACAGCGGGGAGCGATCGCGCTGCTGGGCGAAGTGGCCAACCTGACTCAGGGGGGGCTCGTCGTCTACGGCTCAGTGATCGGCGGCGCTCTCGGATTTGCGTTGTTCGTCCGCGCGCGGCGCCTGCCCGTGCTGGCGCTTTCCGATCTGATTGCGCCGAGTTTGGTGCTGGGGCTGGCGCTGGGGCGGATCGGCTGCCTGCTGAACGGCTGCTGCTACGGCCACCATTGCGAGCATCCCTGGGCGGTCACCTTCCCGGCCGGCAGCCCTCCGTTCGTGGATCAAATGCAGCACGATCAACTGTCGCTGCACGGACTGCGGTTCCACGCTGGCCGCGGTGGCGAAGTGATCCTCGCCGAGGTCACGCCCGATTCCCGGGCCGAGGAAGCCGGGCTGCGCGAGGGCGATCGCTTGCTCTCGATCAACAGCACGCCGCTGGGAACCATCGACGACACGCCCGGGGATACGTTGCATCGCGCCAGGCATGCCCTGCTGACCGCCCACAAGCCGCATCTGCTGATGGAGGTCAAGGCGGCCGGTTCCGCCACGATCGATGCCGCGTCGCGCAAACGGGCTGACGCCAGCGATCGGCAAGCCGCGTCGCTTCCGTCCGAGCCCCGTTACATCCATTGGGTTCTGCCGCCGCCGGGGCGTGACGACTGGTTCGAAGTGCGGCCCGGGGGACTGTCGTTGGCCGGGGCCACGCTGGAAGACCATCCGACCGGGCGCGGCGTGATCGTCCGCTCCGTGCGGCACGCGTCGGTGGCCGAGCGTTGGGGCATTCCGCCAGGGGCGCGGCTGATCGCGGTGCAGGGGCGGCCCGTGCGCGGGCTGGAAGACGCGCGGCGTTTCCTCGCCATGTTCCAGCGTGAGCCTTGGATCCAAGTGCGCACCGCCGAGAACGACGTGATTCGCTTTGCTTTGGATCGACCGTTACCGCGCAGCCTGCCCGTCCATCCCACGCAGCTCTACAGCTCGATCAACGCCGCGCTGCTCTGCCTGTTGCTGTTGGCGTACAGTCCTTTCAAGCGGCGTCATGGCGAGTTGACCGCCTTGCTGCTGACGATTTACCCGATCACGCGGTACCTGCTCGAGGTCATCCGCACGGACGAGAGCCCCGTGTTCGGCACCGGGATGAGCATCTCGCAGAACGTGAGCCTGCTGATCCTGCTCGGCGCGGCCGTGCTCTGGTGGTGGGTATTGCGGCAGCCGCCGGCCAAGGGCTCGGGCTTCTTGGAGCAGGGGGGCGCGTAGGGCGACCGGATCAAACGGCCGAGGCGTCGGCCTCCGGCGAGCAATCCTGGCTCGCCTCGCGATACGTGTCGACCAGCGTGGCTTGGGCGGGCGGGATCTTCAGGATGGGCGCGAAGTCGGAGAACTCCTCGTCCACCGCCGCGAAGATCTCCTCGATGCCAGGGGCGCCCGCCGGGCAGACCTGCTGGAAACCCTTCTCGAATTGCGAGCATTCGCACCAGCCCTCCTCACTCAGCGAGGGCAGCAAGGCCGACATGGCCACGGCCAACTTGCCCGGCTCGCGATCGGCGTTGGCCATCCACTTGTCGATTTCCAGATGGTGCTCGATGAGTGTACTGAAGGCGTCGGGCAGCTTCCAGTTGCGGGCCATCAGCCCGGCGGCATCGGCATGAGTCCAGCCGAAGGCATGGCCTTCGAGCAGCGAAAGCCGGGCGCGGGCATCGTGCTGACGGGCATCGAATAGTCGCTGATAGGCACCCGGAACCTCTTTGGCCAATAGCGGGATGGCCATGTCTTGCAGCAGGGCGGCGGCAAACGATTCCTCGGCCGCGTCGGTGCCAAACGCCTGGGCCACGCGTCGCGCGAACAGCGCCCGGCGAAGCGAATCCTGCCACAGCTTCTTCAGGTCGAACCGCCCACAGCGGGGATTCGGGATCAGGCTGAAGACCGCGCTGTAGAGGGCAAAGTTCTTCACCGTCCGCATCCCCACCAGCGTGATTGCCTGCTTCACGTTGCTGATCTCGTTGGGGAAACCAAAGTACGACGAGTTGACGAACCGCAGCACTTGTACCGTCAAACCGGGATCGGTCTCGATGGGCACGGCCAACTCCGCCGCGCCGGCGTTCGGATCGCGCGAGACCTCCAGGATCCGCAGCGCGCTCTGCGGCATCGCCGGGAGTTGTGTCGAGGCGAGGATTTCTTCCAGGTCGGGTTTTGTCAACGTGGCGCTGGCCATGGGGGCTCGTCCTGTTCGCGAAATGTTTGATGTCGACACGCTGGAGGGCGGATGCGCCGGCTCGACCGAAACCCCTCGAAGGCGCGCAATGCTCCACCAATCAAAGCTAGTCCACAACTGGACCTCGGGCAAAGGCCTCCGCCGCGGAAACGCCCTCCACGTCGGCACAACCCTTATAGCCCCCCCGGGGCGGCACCTCCGCGCCCGCCACACGGCAGGATATACTGGCGGCAGCACGCGCGCGGCAGTTGCGGGCTCGTAGGCGACGTGCTTCCGGCGCGGACCCGCCAGACGACCGGCGGATGCCAATTCACCACCGCTGGTCCCGCGTTGCCCCTTTCACCGACGCATCATGCCACGGTCCGAGCAGTCCACTTCCGAACTCGATTCACTGGTCCGACGCGGACGGACCGGCGACGCCGAGGCCCGACGACGTTTGCTCGGGCAGTGTCGCACGTATCTCCGCGTGGTGGCCGATCGTCAGTTGGACTCCTGGGCACGCCGCCGCGTGGATGCCTCCGACCTGGTCCAGCAGGCCATGCTCGATGCCCATCGGGCGTTCGACCAATTCCGCGGCGAGGGCGGGCGGGAATGGCTGGGCTGGCTGCGGCGAATCCTGCGGAACAACTATCTCGATCTGGCCCGACGCCGCCAACGCCAAGGTCCCGAAGTGTCGCTTCCGCCGGGCGATCGCGCGGGGTGCGAACGCTCCGGCCGGCATGTCCCGCCGGAGCCGGCCGACGGCGAACCCTCGCCCAGCGTTCAGGTTCAACGGGCCGACGATGAACTGCGCCTGGTCGCCGCGCTGGCACAACTACCGGGCGACTATCAGCAGGTGATCCGCTGGCGGGTGTTCGAGGATCTCCCCTTCGCCGAGGTGGCCCAACGCATGGACCGCTCGCGGCCGGCCGTGCAGATGCTCTTCGCCCGGGCCGTGAAGCGGTTGCAGGAGTCGCTGGCCGAAAGTGCCGCGCCGGCTCCCGATCCGTAGAACGTGTTTGGGATGTAGCCGGCGGGCAAGTCGGCTGCCACCTGGACGTACCTCCCGTCGCTCCGTGCCCCCGGTTCAAGATGTGGTACCAGCCGCCGGACTTGCCAACTTTGGGCCAGTCCCGTTTGCGTCCCCGGTGAACTTGGCCCGCCCACGAAAGGCGAAGGCCCACAGCCACCCGCAGGGGGGGCACGGTTGCCTGTGGGGCGATACTGACCAGGAATACGGCACCCGGGGTTTGCGGCCCCGAGGCGTTCTGCTATCATCGCCCGCCACGGCTGATGCGGAAGAAATTGACGGATGCTGGACCCGCCGGTCGGCCGATGCTACCCTAGTAGTCAGACGTTCACATGGAGGAGAACCCATGACGAAATACCAGCTTGCCAAGCTCATCGCGATGGCTGAGGGACTGAAGTCCCGCAAGCGCATTCAGAAGACGGTCCATCTTCTCCAGGTGGCAGGCTGCCCGATCGACGCCGATTACCGTCTGCACTACTACGGCCCCTACTCATCGGACGTCGCCGAATTGCTCGATGAGATGACCGCCAATGGATTGCTCGAAGAGAAGGCGGAAGAACTCACGCCGGGAAAGCAGCAGTACAACTATTCGCTGCCGGAGAATGTCCGCCACAGCATGGAGGAATTCGAGCAGTCTGAACGTGGCGACGGCGCGACGAAGGAGATGACGGCCTTTGCCCCACTGCTGAGAGACCTCTGCGGTCAGCCCGCCAAGACACTGGAGTACGCGTCGACGATCGCTTACTTCGTGAAGGTTGGACGCGATTGGGAGAGCGCGGTCGAAGAGACCGCCAAATACAAGAATGTGACGCCGGCTTCCGCGTCCCTTATCCATGCCCGCGAACTGGCCGAGCGAGTGGTGCAACAGGGCGATGGCAACGACTGACAAGATCTTTCGCGATCCGCTGTTCAACTATGTGGCCATCAAGCGGCCGGAAGATCAGTGGTTGATCGACCTGCTGGACTGCCCCGAGGTCCAGCGGCTGCGTCGTATCCATCAACTTGGCGTGAGCCATTTCACCTATCCCGGCGCAGACCACAGTCGGTTCTCGCACACGCTGGGGGTGCTCAACATGATGCAGCAGGCACTGCATCGCGTCGACACGCTTCCAACCACGGGACCCGCATTTTCTAACGCCCAGTCAACTCTTCTTGCCGCTGCCATCTTGCACGACGTTGGACACGGACCCTTTTCTCATCTCGTTGAGCAGCCGCTGGGGTTTAAGCACGAAGAATGGTCCGTTCAGATCGTCACCTCCGAGGATACCGCTGTTCATCAGGTCCTGTCGGATCCGCAGAACGACGTTGACCCCCAAAAGGTTGCCGCCTTGATCAGCAAGGACAGCCGAAATTGTGCTCCTTGGCAGAAGGCTTTGCTGTCGAGCGAATTGGACGTCGACCGGCTCGACTATCTTCGCCGTGACAGTTACTTCACCGGGTCGGGCTACGGGCACTACGACTGGTACCGAATCTTGAACACGTTTGAGTTTTACGAGAACGAAGACGGGATGGACGTGCTCGCTTGGCCGCAGGGTGCTATCTACGCGATTGAGGAGTACATCTTTGCCCGGTTTTACATGTACACAAATGTGTACCAGCACAAGACCACCAGGGGCTTCGAGAAGCTTCTGCATGCGGCCTGGCATCGCGCAAAGCAATTACACGGCGACGGTGAGGATGCGGGATTGGTATCCGAAGCCGCACAATTCCTCGACACGCAAACGCCGACGATCGCCCAGTATCTGGCCCTGGAAGACGCGACAATGGTGTACCAACTCCGGAAGTGGACGTGCCATCCGGACAGAGCGTTGAGCGACCTCGCACGACGATTCTTGAATCGCGACGGTTTCGCGGCCATTGACGACCCGGTGCAGGAGGCCGATTTCGGCGAGCCCAGAACGGCTTGGGAAAGCGCTCTTCAGAAGCTTGTCGAATCGTGCGGGTACTCTCCGCCCGAGTGTTACGCGCTGCGCGACGACCTGAAACTCACCGTTTATGATCCGTACATGCCGGAGAAGGAACGAGAGGAACAGGACCCGTACAATGCCATTATGGTCCGCCCAAAGCCCGACGGCACGCCCCAAGAGATATCGAGCCTTCTGGAGAAGCGACTGGGGCTCGTAACGGGGGTCCGGGAGAAGCAATACCGGTACTACGTCCCGAAAGAAGTGCGTCACAAGGCACATGAATTGGCCCAGTCGCAGAAATGGTAGCCTCCGCAGTGATCCGAACAGCAATGGCTCCAGAACAGTCTTCTGTTGAACGCCTCTGATTGTCGGCCATTGCGCTAGGCCAGGGCACGACAATGAGTAGGCAATTCCCAGACTTGCAACATGGATGACTGGAGAAATGCGAAGTCGACTGCGACTGCAAGTAAGCCTCCCGATGTCATTCCCACACATACGGGAATCTAGGGAGTCGACGCGGATCACCGGATTTCCGTTTGCACGGGAATGACGAAGAAAGTCGGCTTGGCAGTGTTCCTGGGCGAGGTTTTCGGCCGGAATGACAAGAGACTCGGCGCTCTTACCCCCTCTGCCGAGCCGTTCGCCGCCGCCACCCACCGCGAAGGCTTCGCCCTCGACCCTCCCCTACCCAAAAAAGGGGGGGGTGAAGATCGCGGCGAACAACCACTGCGGTACCTCGGCTACATAACCCTTCCAGCCCGACTTTTCCCTCCGTTCCGAACTGCTCTCCAACGCGCCGCGCGGTTCATGGCGGGCTATGCTTGCGCGGAGAGTTTTGCGCCCGTCCAACAACGCTTCGCGAGAAGGCCATCGTGGTTCTGCTTACCTTGGTAATCGGCATTTTGAACGTGTGTCTCGGCTACGCGGTGGCCGTGGCGTTGGGATACGGTCCGCCGGGGCTGATGCAAGCCTGGGACTCGCTGACCCGCGATCCGGCCAGGGAGCTGGAAGCGGAGTTCGACGGCATGGTGGAGGAGATGCCCAACCTGACGGCCGAGGCGATGCTCGACGACAGCCCGGAGGAATCGACCGAGATCGACCCCTACGACGAGCCTTACGACGACGACGCTTTCGAGTTCTCCCAGGTGGCCATGGACAACCCCGAGCACTGGGACTTGAACGAGAAGTACGTTGAGACGTCGATCCTCAAGCTCAACATCGCCATGATGAAGAGCGGTCAGCGTTGTACCGAACTCGACACCCGGCTCCGCGCCTGCCAGGGCCACGCCGACGCGCAGACCATCGCCGAGTGCTTGCAGTTGCTTCGCGAAGACTGCGAGCAGTATTTGGCCGAGCAAACCGAGAACGCGGAACGCTTCCGCGAGCGGATCAGCGAGCTGGGTGAACTCAGTGCCCTGGGCGATGAGATCGAGATGGCCAACCTCGATCAGGCGGCCCAGGTGGAGACCACGCTGAATAACTTGGAATACATGGACTTCGAGTCCGACCCCGAGGCGGCCAATCGCCGGCTGATCGAGGAGATCAGCAACCTCCGCGCCGCCCGGCACCGCATGCGCGACAACCAGGAAATTGCCTTCCTGGCCGTCGCCCGTTACGAGGATCGGGTCGACAAGATCGAGAAGCAGCTGTTCATCGATCCGCTGACCAAGCTCCGCAACCGCGTCGGGCTGGAGGTGCAGTTGGGGGAATGGTGGAAGCAGGGTCGGGCCGGACAGCGTCAGATGTGCGCGGCGCTGTTCGATTTGGACGAGTTCGGCGCGATCAACGAGAAGCACGGCTCCGCGATCGGCGACCGCGTGCTCTACGAGCTGGCGCAGTTCCTGCTCCGCAACGTGGGCAAGGCCGACACGGTGGCCCGATATGCCGGCCAGCGGTTCTTCGTGCTCATGCTCGACGTCGGTCCGCGGCAGGCGATGAAGACGGCCGAAGTCGCCCGGCAACAAATCCAGCAAATCGCGTTCACGCGGCCCGAGGGCACCATCGAGCTGACCACCTGCATGGGCATGACCGACGTCAAACCCGACGACAGCTACACCGACGTGTTCAACCGGCTGGAGGCCGCGCTCGACCATGCCAAGAAACGCGGGCCGAACGAGGGAAGCCACCAACCGAGCGATGCGGACGAGCCGGAATCGACCGAATCGCCCAACTTCGGCTGCGAACCCATGGAGATATTCGTCTGAACCACGCGGGGTCACGGAACGCACCCTCGCGCCGGCAAGCCCACCGGGCCCAGCACAAGCGGCGCGTCGACCACACCGAACCAGCAAGCCGAGCCGACCGCGTAAGCCAAGCCAGTCACGCTAGCTGCGATGATCTCGCGTGACACCGACGCAAGATCGTCCCCCAGACACCCGATTTCGCGGAAACCCAATCATGTTCGACGAAACCGACATCCTGCAACGTGGCGTCGCCCTGGCCGAAAAGCACGACTACGACCAGGCCATCGACAAGTTCACCGAAGCCCTGCGCGCGAACTCCAAGTACACCGAAGCCTACTTCAGCCGGGGCAACGCCTACGAGGCGAAGGGTCAGTACGACTACGCCATCGCCGATTACAACGAGGTGCTCCGCTACAGCCCGCGCGAGGCGGCCGCCTTCTACAACCGCGGCGCCGCCTACGCCCAGAAGGGCGATCACGTGCAGGCCATTGCCGATTACGATCAGGCCATCCGCCTGAAGCCCGACTACGCCAAAGCGTTCTACAATCGGGGGTTCGCCTATTTCAAGCAGGCCAAGTTCGACCGGGCCATCGAAGACTACACGAAGGCCATCGAGTTTGATCCCCACGACCCGGACGCGCTGGTCTCCCGCGGCTTGGTCCGCGCCGTCAAGGGCGAGCTGGACGACGCCGTGGCCGACTACGATCGGGCCCTGACGATCGACTCCAAGCACGCCAAGGCCCACGGCAACCGCGGCAACGCCTTCGAGAAACAGGGCGACCTGGAAACCGCCATCCTCGAATACAGCGAAGTCATCCGGCTGAACCCCAAAGACGCCAAGGCCTACGCCAACCGGGCAATCGCCCACTTCAAACAGGACGAGTTCGAGAAGGCCATCGCCGATTACACCGAAGCCATCCGGCTGAATCCCCGCTACGCCCGTTACTACGTCAGCCGCGGCCTGGCTTATTCCAAACGCCGGCAAACCGACAAGGCCATCACCGACTACACCGAAGCCATCCGCCTGGAGCCGCGCAATAGCGACGCCTACGTCTCGCGCGGCATCGCCCGATCGGCCAAGGGTAACCGCGACGGGGCCGTCGAGGATTACAGCAAGGCCATCGAACTCTCGCCCGAGTGCGTGAAGGCCTATTACAATCGGGGCGTCGCCATGGGGGCGATGGGCCAACTGGACAGCGCCCTCCGCGATTACAGCAAGGTCATCGAGATCAACCCCGACGACGCTCCCGCCTACTGCCACCGCGGCGTGGTCTATACGCGAAAGAAAGAGCTGGACCAAGCCACGGCCGACTTCACCAAGGCCATCGAACTCGACGAAAACTACGCCCGGGCCTACTACAACCGCGGACTGGTCTGGCTGATCGAAAGCCGAGGGCAAGAGGCCGTGGACGACTTCACCCGCGCCATCGAATTGGATCCCAACTACGCCGTGGCCTATTACAACCGCGGCCTGGCCTGGAAAAGCCTCAATCAGCAGGCCAAGGCCAACGCCGACGTGAAGAAAGCCCGGGCCCTAGGGCTGAAGAAGTGAGCGGCGGGCGCGGGCTCGCGCCGCCCCCCCGCGGAGCACGGACACCGATGCCCTGGAGCCTGGCGATGGCTTTGCCAGTGCCCTTGGGGGGATCTGGTAACGTGCTGCCTCTTCCGGCACACCGTGGGTCATCGGGAGACCGGGCTGCTGCTGCCGCCCGGGCCACCCTGCCACCAGCGCCACCCGCCGTCGTGCTTCGACCGTGGCTGCTACTTGGCTGAGTGCTGCGCCAACGGCTCTTTCAGGATCCGGTTCGCGTACTTTGACTCGAGAGAGCGGTAGTGAGCAATCAGCGCACGGGTATCGTGCCCGTGTCAATTCGAGCGGCGTGGTCAGGACCGGTACGTGAAGCCCGAGGAGTGCGTTCACATGCCTGATGTGTTCTTGCTTGTTGGCGTTGGCCAGGTGCGCGCAATTCCATGTCAGCAGGAACTGACAGCGATGGTATGATGCCAAGGCGAGATGCAGAGCATCGCCCTTCGGATCCTTGGGCATCAAGCGATGCTAAATATAGGTGTCAACGATCTCACCAATCGGTTCGGGGATGGACAGGACGGCAATCGCCTCGATCAGGTGGAGACACTCTTGTTTCCCAGGATGAACTCCGGCTTCCAATTCCTCGATTACGGGGATACTCGTGACAAGCGCATATTGCTCTCGGTGACAGTCCCACCAGTCACGGGTCCACTGCCGGCCGAGCGATCATGTCTGGCTCTTGGCGGATCTCGTGGTAGAAGCTCGGTATGCTTGTCTCGATGTAGACTCGTGGGCGCATGGACTGTCTCCCATTCGCACCTGAGTATAGCACCCCCCAGCAGCAGCGGCAATTCCTTTGCCGGCCGAACGTCCGGGGACTAGCTGTCAGTAGCTGCCGCGTGCCGTTCACACGTCGCTGGTCAGCTTATCGTAGAACGCGACGAAGTCGTCCGGCTGTTCACCGCGGGCCGCGATGGCCGCCCGCGGGTGCTCATTGCGCTGCCCGGTCATCTGGTACTGCACATAAGGGCCCCATTCGACCTTCTCTTGCAGCGGCAGCATGTAGTTCTGCAAAAGTTGATAGATCGGGCGGATGTGGAACTTCGGGTTGCGGAGGAAACCGATCAGCAGTTCCATGGGGCAGTTACCCGCGCCGCGCCCCAGCCCGGCCATCGAGGCGTCCACCCGGTTGGCGCCGCGGATGATCGCCTCGATCGTGTTGGCGAAGGCGAGTTGCTGATTGTTGTGGGCGTGCATGCCCACCTCTTTGCCCTTGGGTTTCACGGCTTCGAGATAGCGTTCCACGAGGATCGCCACCTGCTCGGAATACATCGCGCCGAAGCTGTCGACCACGACCATCACGTCGGCGGGCGACTCGGCGATCACTTCCAGTACCTGATCGACTTCCTGCTCCGTGTTGGTCGTGACGGCCATCAGGTTGGCCGTCACTTCATAGCCCTTGTCGGCGGCGTCCTTGATCATGTCGACCGCCTCGGAGAGCTGATGCGCGTAGAAGGCAACGCGGATCACGTCCAACACGCTCTGCTCCTTGGCCAGGATGTCGGTCCGCCAGTCGGACTTGCCGGCGTCGGCCATGGCGGTGAGCTTCAGCGATCCGTCGTTCTCGCCGACGATCCGCCGCAGGTCGTCCTCGTCGCAGAACTTCCAGGCGCCGAAGTCGTCCTTGGCGAAGATTTTCGTCGACGCCTTGTAGCCCAGCTCCATGTAATCGATGCCCGCCGCCACGCAGGTGTCGTAAACCGCCTTGACAAAGCCATCCTCGAACTGATGATCGTTAACCAGCCCGCCGTCGCGGATGGTGCAGTCGAGCACTTTCAGTTCGGGGCGATAGGTAATCCAGGGAGCGGTCACGGCGGGGTTCCTTTAGAGGGGGGGTGATACGGTGACATGTTGTTCCAACGGCGAGCCGGCCGGCCGGGCAAGCCCGAAACGCTCCATTGTGGCCCGTCGGCGGTGGAAGTCAATCGGCGTGCCCCAATTGGCAGGAGAAATGCAAAGTCGGTTGCAGCTGGTGTTGAGCCTCCACACGTCATTCCCGCGCACGCGGGAATCCAGGGAGTTGAGGCGGGTCACTGGATTCCTGATCCCCGCTTTCGCGGGAACAAGCTTCTCGGGAATGACGGAAGAAATCGACTTTGCAATCCTCCTGCCCCAATTGGGTGGCCGCGGCGGTTGACAGGCCGGCGGGCGACCGTCATACAAGAGGGCGCGGCTGAGGCTGCTCGATCCCCGCCCCGATCCGCGAAGAATTGCGTGAACCCCGAATGAAGATCCAAATCGCCAGCGGAACCGAACTATTCTGCGCCCAGTCGACCACCGCCCCGCGCGGTCCCGGCGGAGACGACTCCAGCCCGGGTGAGCCGGCCGAGGTCATCGTCCTGCTTCACGGTTTCCCGATGAGCCACGCCATGTGGCGGGACCAGTTGGACGTGCTGGGGCGGCGCTATCGGGTGATCGCCCCCGACCTGCGTGGCTTTGGCCAGAGCGGGACGAGCGAGGGCGTGGTGAGCATGCGGCGGATGGCCGACGACGTGGCCGAACTACTCGACGCCCTGGAGATCGACCAGCCGGTCCACCTCGGCGGCCTCTCGATGGGCGGCTACGTGGCCCTGGCCTTCTGGGCCGCGCATCGCGAGCGGTTGCGGTCGCTGATCCTCTGCGATACGCGGGCCAACGCCGACTCGGCCGAGATGGTCGCCACGCGGCAGGAGACGGCCGAGCGCGTGCTGACCGACGGCGTGGCCTGGCTGGCCGAGCAGATGACTGGTAAACTCTTCGCCCCGGGCACGCTGGCCACCCGACCCCATGCGGCCGAAGCCTTCAAGCGGATGGCCCTGGCCTGCGATCCCCGCGGCGTGGCCGCCGCCAGCCGGGGAATGGCCCAGCGCGAGGACTTCACCGAGCGACTGGGGGAGATTACCCTGCCGGTGCTCAGCCTGGTGGGTGCGTCGGACGCCGTAACCCCGCCAGAGGTGATGACGGCCATGTGTCGGGCGATGCCCCACGGCCGGTTCGTCGAAGTGCCCGCCGCCGGTCACCTCGCCCCCATGGAAAACCCGGCCGAGGTGAACCAGGCCATCGTCGAGTTCCTCGGCAGCCTTTAGCCGCCGCAATTCGGACGCCCGTTCCCTATCCGGAAGCCAACAACTCCCGGTCCGGCGGCTGTTTGCCGCCGGCAATCACTTTCACCGCCCCCGGCCGACGTGGCTACCACTGAGGCCGACACGGCCACCCCTGACAAACCACCGGCCGCCTTGACGAAAGACAACCGGCCCCAATCACCAACACAACCACCAAACATCCCCACACGGAGAAACCTCACATGGCACTCGGATTTGGAATCGTCGGCTGCGGAATGATCTCTCACTTTCACGCGCGGGCAATCGGCGACTGTCGCGGCGCGAAACTGGTCGCCGGGTTCGATACCGTCCGCCCGGCGGCGGAGAAACTGGCCGACACCTTCAGCTGCACCCCCTACGACAACCTCGACGCCATGCTGGCCGACCCCAAGGTCGACGTGGTCACCATCGCCACGCCCAGCGGGGCCCACATGGAACCGGCCGTCGCCGCCGCACGGGCGGGTAAGCACGTGATCGTCGAGAAGCCGCTGGAGGTGAACCTCAGCCGCTGCGATCGGATCATCGAGGCCTGCGAGCAGGCCGGCGTGGTCCTCTCCACCATCTTCCCCTCGCGCTATCACGACTCCTGCCGGGAGATGAAGCGGGCAATCGACCAGGGCCGCTTTGGCCGCCTGGTGGCCGGCGACGCCTTCGTCAAATGGTATCGCACGCAGGAGTATTACGACGGCGGCGCGTGGCGCGGTACCTGGAAGCTCGACGGCGGCGGGGCACTGATGAATCAAGCCATCCACAGCATCGACCTGATCTACTGGCTGATGGGCCCGGTGCGCGAAATCCGTGCCCGATTCGGCTGCTTGGCCCACGAGCGGATCGAGGTCGAGGACGTCGTGATGGCCACGGTCGAGTACGAGAGCGGGGCGATGGGCGTGCTCGAAGCCAGCACGGCCTTTTATCCCGGCTACCTCAAGCGGATCGAACTGCACGGCGATGCCGGCTCCGCCATGATGGAAGAGGAAGACATCAAGGCCTGGGACTTCGCCAAAAAGGACCGCCGCGACGAGAAGATCCACCAGCAGATGGCCGAGCAAAAGAGCGGCGGCGGCGGAGCGGCCGACCCGGCCGCCATCGGCCATCATGGCCACGCCAAACAGTTCCAGGACGTGATCCGCGCAATCAACAAGGGCGAGCAGCCACTGATCGACGGCCACGAGGGCCGCAAGTCGGTCGAGATCATCCTGGGCGTCTACAAAGCCGCCGAGTCGGGCAAGGCCGTTCGCTTGCCGCTGGAGCGCGACCCGGTGCTCAAGTCCCGCAAGCTGGGCGTCGTAGGCCTGCCAAAGTAACCGACCGAGCCGCATGCTGCCACTGAGGTAACAGACTCACGCAAAGCCGCCAAGACGCGAAGGACATCACGCCAAGCCGACAACACAGCTCCGCGCCTTGGCGCCTTGGCGTGAGTCCTCTTTCGCGCGAGGGCCGTTGAACGAGAACTGACTATGGCCGAGAACGAGAAGAAACCACAACGTCGGCGTTGGCGGCGGTTGCTCCTCGGGCTGCTGTTGGTCGTTCTGGCCGGCTGGTGGACGCTCGACTGGTGGCGCGAGCCGGAGATCATCATCTCGCCGGAGACCACCTTCCTCACCGGTCCACTGGACGCCGACGGCAACGTGGACTACGCCGCCGCCCTGAATGAAATGGCCTCGGAAGGGGTGACCCCGGAGAACAACGCCGTCGTGTTGCTGGTGCAGGCCATGGGGCCGGAATGGGGTGTAACTGAAGTGTTCGGCCCGGGGGAGCGAAAGGCAAGATCGCTGCCGAGTGAGTTCTACAAGAACATGGGGATTTCCAAGCCGCCGACCGACGGAGACTATTTCGTTGATCTGCATGATTTCTGCAAAACAAAAGAGAATCGCGAGAACGTTGCTGCGGGCACAATATCCGACACCGTCCACGATCAGCTTGACGTGGCCATAATTCGGCCGTGGGAAAGCGAGCAGTACCCGCACCTTGCCGAATGGCTTAAGCAAAACGAGAAGCCGCTGGAATTGATTGCGGAAGCCAGCCGGCGATCGCGATGTCACGTACCATTGGAATCGGGAAAACTGCTAGGACGAACGGCCATTGCGATAGATGGCTTTTGGTGTGTAATTGAAGCGTTTTGCGTCCGGGCGATGCTCAGGGCGAGTGCTGGTGATGTCGAGGGCGCCTGTGCCGACGTGATCGCCGGGCGGCGCTTGGCCGCCCTGGTCCGGCAGCACCCGACGACGTTCGCTAACCTGAGTTACGTTATTCTCGAGTCGGTGACCTGTCGAACCCAGAGAGCGCTGGTGCACTTTTGTGACCTGCCAGAGGAATGGTACGAACGCTTGGCGCAGCCGTGCAGCGACATGCCGCCTGGGCGGTCACTGGCCGGGCTGCTCGCCACGGGTACCCGCTTCGAGGCTCTCCAGATCGCGACCACACTTGCCCGGGGTGCGGACGCGGAACTGCGTAGAGAAATGGAGGACGCCAACGTCCGCGAGCCACACGACTGGAATGACGTGCTTCGGCAGATCAACGGCCACTTCGACCACCTCGTTACGGCAGCCTTGGAGGCAGAGATAAGTCCGCGTTTGGATTTACTTCGTTCTATCAAGAATAGTCAGAGACCATTGACTCTGAATCCCAGGCGCATTCCCGTCGTTCACGGACTGCTTGACTTCATCGGAGTGAAACACCACGGAAAGCAGCCAACCGATCCTCTTGATTTTTGCATTCCCGTTACCGTTTATTGGGCTCAGTCCACAAGCGATACTGGAAAAATCCGCCGCGATTTCGCCCGGTTGGCCCTCTACCTCGGCGCGTATCGGGCGGATCATGGTCAGTACCCGGCGAAACTGGCCGACCTGGTCCCCGACTACCTGCCCGGGCTGCCGAAAGACCTTTACGCCCCGGGCCCCTACCGCTATCGTCTGACTTCAGAGGGCTGCCTGCTCTACAGCGTTGGGCTCAACGGCCAGGACGACAACGGACGGAATGCGATGTACGAAATGGACGAATCTCTCCCCGCCGACGCCGACGACATCCCACTGCACATGCCGCCCAAACTCGAAGAGCATCTAGTAGAAGAGCCCGAGCCGGAAGAGCCAGCTTCCGAGAAACAGTAGACCCACGCAAAGCCGCCAAGACGCGAAGGACATCACGGCAAGCCGACAACGCAGCTTCGCGCCTTTGCGGCTTGACGTGAGGCCCCAATCAACCAAGACCAGACATGGCCAAGAAAAAAGTACGACGCAAGAAAGCCCGTCCCAAGACCGACTCTTCAACCCAGAAGATGCCCGAGCGCGATCGCCGCACGATGGACTCCCTCGGCCGGCTGGCCGACTCGGTGGTCACGGCGGCCGATCGGCGCCGCGATCCGCACGTCGATATCCCCTCGCGCACCCTCTCGAACGTCCGCTACAACAAGCGCAAGCGGTTCCTCGAGATGGGCCGCAACACCAATCGCCGCCAGTTGTTCAACCTCTCGCAAGCCAAGAGCTTCATGCAAACGATGCTTGTGGCCAGCGGGGCCAAACAACTGATCGAAGAAGGCAAGACCACCAGCATTCGTGGTCTATACTACCTGCTCAAACACACGATCGAGGGCACGCGCGAGGAAACCTTCGCCGAGCAGAAGGAATGCGACCCGGTGATCGAGGACGTGGAAGTCCTGCTCGGCTCGCTCCGCGAAGAACTGCACCTCTACGCCCAAAAGAAAGGCGACATGGTCGGCGAGATCCTGCTGGAAGACAACGGCGACGAAATCGACTGCTCGCGCATGGGCTCCGGCGGATACGGCATCCCCTCGATCGTCGAGCCCGAGGTAATCCGCTTCAAGAAACACAACGCGAAGTTCGTCCTGCATGTCGAAAAGGACACCGTCTGGCAGCGGTTCAACGAGGACAAGTTCTGGCGCAAGCACAACTGCATCCTCACCCACGGCGGCGGCCAGCCGACGCGCGGCGTGCGGCGATTGTTGTATCGGCTACACAACGAATTGAAACTGCCCGTCTATTGCCTGCTGGATAACGATCCCTGGGGGTATTACATCTACAGCGTGATCAAGCAGGGCTCGATCAACCTGGCGTTCGAGTCGAAGCGAATGGCCATCCCCGAAGCCCGGTTCCTAGGGCTCCGCTCGCGCGATTTCAAGAAGTGTCAGCTCAGCGACAGCGTGAAGATCTCGCTCAGCGACACCGACCGCAAACGGGCGCGGCAAATCGCCAGTTACCCTTGGTTCGAGCACAAGAAGGCGTGGCAGAAGGAGATCAAGCAACTGCTGGAGAACGGCTTTAAGCTCGAGGTGGAAGCCCTGATCAGCAAGGACATCAGCTATGTGACCGAGGTCTACACGCCCGAACGCCTGGCCGACGAGGACTGGCTGGACTAAGGCGGGTTGACGGGCAGCGCGATCGCCAAGCCCACGGGCACCGTTCCGTAGGAATCGGGCGAGGTTTGCTGCATTCGCGAATCCGGGGGGCCGCCGTCGGCTTTCTTCGATGGCCCAGCGCGCGTGGCGAGATGGCTCAATCCGTGTGCAGTCCGCATTCGGTCTTGGCCGTCCCGCTCCAGCGACCAGCCCGCTCGTCCGCCTCGCCTTCGAGCACCTTGCGCGTGCAGGGCCAGCAGCCCACGCTGGGGTAGCCCTGGTCGTGCAGGGGGTTGTAGGGGATCTTCTCCTGGGTGATCCGCTTCCAGACGTCTTTCTTCGTCCAGTTGGCCAGGGGGCTGATCTTCACCAGGCCGAACTTCTTGTCCCAGCGAACGATCGGCGTGCCGGCCCGAACGGCGCTTTGGTCGCGCCGGATGCCGCTCATCCAGGCATCGTAGTGACGCGTTACCCGATAAAGCACCAGCACCTTGCGGTCGAAGCAGCACTGGTCGGGATTGGTCTTGTAGAGAGGGCCGCCGTGGCTCCGCTCGTACTGCTCCACGGTCGTCTCCGGGTATTGATAGTCGACCGTGATGCCAAGCTGCTCCGCGACACGGTCGCGCAGGTCGAGCGTCTCTTGAAACTGGTAGCCCGTCTCCAAATTGAAAACGTAAGTGTCCGGCTTGATCTTGGCGAGCATCGAGAGGATCACGCAGCCCTCGGGCCCAAAGGCCGTGGCCATGGTCAATTTGGGCGAGTAGCGCTCGACGGCCCACTCGATGATCTCCTCGGGCCGTTTGCCTTCCAGCCGGCGGCTGTATTCCTCGAGTTCGGCCAGCAGCTCGTCGCTGGGCTGGTTGACCGGATAGGTCTCCGGATCGAGCGAAACTTTCTTGCCCTGGCAGGCGGCGGCCGCCTGTTGGGCCTCTTCGCCCTCCTTGCCGCACGAGCCGCAGCAACTCCCCTCGCTGAGTTGACCGGGACGGACCAGCTTCAACGCCCGTCGCACGCCGGGCTTATTCGGCGTGGGCTTATTCGGCTGAAGCCGCTCCGGCACGGCGATCCCCCGATCGCTCCCCGCCACGGGCTCCGGCTCCCCCTGGCTGCTGCTGGCAGCGTGGTGGCCAGTGGAGTCGTGCCCGACGGGGTCGTGGTGGGCACTGCAGCAGTGGGCACTGACGTGGTGGGCGCTGTCGCATGTGAAGGTGTCGCAGCGGTGGGCAAGATCGCGAGGCAAACTAATGGCGGTCATTGCGATTGATTGGGCGAGAGGATGTGTCTGATGGCTTCTAATGGCGATTGTCTGTCGAGCCGAACAATAATACAATGTGTAATCAAGTTGATAATGTATATGTTGTGGAATACCGAAAAGTGGCCGGTGCCGAGAGTATTCATCGGCGGGCGGAATCATCTCACTTCGGGTATTTTTGCCATGATAGCCAGACGAGGCGACCCGCACCACCCACGAGGAGGGCACGGCGGGACACTTTGCCGCCCAGGACCGAGACCCGCAGCGCGAACCGGCGATCGGCAACCCGAGACCGCCCGAGGGGCGGGTTCCCGAAGTTCGCCCGCCTACAGTTCTCACGGCCGGGCGGTAGAATGACCTGGTCGCATCGCGGCCTGGCCGGGGCCGCGGCCGTATCGGTTCCCGGGCCGCTCGTTCGCCGACCCACGGGAGCCCGTCCAGACAATCCCCTCCGGAGCAAGCCCGTCCACTACTGCGGGAGTTGTCAGCCGCACTCGCACCCCTCGAACGATCCGATGAGCCACCAATACGTCCAGATCAGTTTCGATTGCCTGCCGCTACGTTCGCTCGCCCGGCTCGACGCCCCGCCCGACGCCTCCGACGAGGAGGAAGCACTTTCGTTGCGGATTCGTCAGGCGGTGGAGAAGCACGGCGCGCACAACGCGTTCTACTTGCACAACGCGCGTTGCATCTACCATCTGACCAATCATGAGTCGATCGGGATGATCGAATTCTCCTTCGAGGGGACCGTGCTGACCGACGCCGAGGATCGGCAGACGGTATCCACCGACCTTGCCGTGGAGTTGTCTCGCGAGACTTGCGACTGGCTCACCGAGCCGGCCGTCGAGTGGTTTCGCCAAACGGTGGCCGAGGCCGTTCGCGTGGAGTTCGATCGCTATATCGAGGCGGGTGATCTGTCGCGCACGGTCGAGCGGATGCAAAAACTGGCCGACGAAACCGACGCCCGCGGCGGCTTCCTCGGCATGGGACTTTGAGTCGATAACGAAACGTGACCACTCAGCCGACCGGCACGCACGGACTTGTCTCGTTGGTGGGCGCCGGGCCCGGCGATCCCGAGGCGGTCACCCTGCGCGGCATCGCCCGCCTGCGCCAGGCCGATGTGGTGCTCTACGACTATCTGGTCAACCCGGCGCTGCTCGAACACGTGCCAGCCGATGCGGAACGGATTTGCCTCGGCCATCACCGCACCGGTCGCACCATGACGCAGCAGCAGGTCAACCAGCGAATGGTCGACGAAGCAATGGCGGGCCGGAACGTGGTGCGACTGAAGAGCGGCGACCCGACGATCTTCGGCCGGCTGGTCGAGGAGGTCGGCGCGCTGGACGAAGCCGGGGTCGAGGTGGAAGTCGTGCCCGGGGTGACGGCCGGCATCGCCGCGCTTTCCGACGTGGTCGGCTCCATGGCCGGGTTCCCCGCCTCGCCCGTGACGCTGATCACCGGGCACGAGCGGCCGGGCAAGGGTGGGCCGCCGCTGGACTACGCCCGACTGGCCCGACTACCCGGCACGTTGGTCTTTTACATGGGCGTGACGACCGCGCCGGTTTGGAGTCGGTCGCTGATCGAGCACGGCCGGGCGGCCGACACGCCGGTGGTCGTCGTGCGACGCGTCTCCTGGCCCGACCAAACGCGGATCGCCACGACGTTGGCCGAACTACCCGTCGCGTTGCAGGCAAGCAGGATCCGGCCGCCCGTGGTGGTCCTTGTTGGAGAGCCGGCATGAGCGCACAGTCGTCCGGGGCAAACAATCAGCGTGGCCTGGTGCTGGCCGCGCACGGTGCGCGCGATGAGCGGACGATGGAAGCCACCCGCGCCTTGGCCCGATTGGTGTCGGTCGAGTTGCCGGACGTGCCCTTGGAGATGGGTGTGCTGGAGTTCGCCCGGCCGACGATCGGCGAGGCAATCGACCGGCTGGCGGGGCGGGGTGTGTCTCGGGCCACGGTGGTTCCGCTGTTCCTGGCCGCGGGCGCGCACGTGCAACGCGACATCCCGGACATCATCCGCGAGAAGGTGGCCCACCATCCGCGGATCGCACTCAACCCGACACCGCACATCGGCAGCCACCCGTCGGTGCTGGCGATAGCGGCAGCGCGGTTCCGCGCGGCCCTCGCCGGGAGCCAGGGGCGGGTGCCTCGTGCGGAAGACGACGGGCGGAGCCTTGTGCCTCGCCACGACGATACTCTCGCCGAGTCCAAGGTGGCCGACGAGCAGCCCGCGGCACCCGGGCCGAGCGACTGCGGCCTGATCGTGCTGGCCCACGGCAGCCGTCGCGGCGAGGCGCTGGAGGAGACACACCGGTTCACCGAGCGACTCCGGGCGGAGTTGGGCGTCGACCACGCCACGTGTGGCTTCCTGTCGATGGGCCAGCCGCGTTCGGATATCGTGCTCCGCGAGGCGGCCGGCTGGCCGGTCGACCGCGTCGTGGTATTCGGTCATTTTCTTTTTCGCGGCCGGATGATCGACACGGTGAAGCAACTGGTTTCGGCCACCATGGCGGGCAATCGGTCGAAGCAATGGCTGGCGGCCGGGCCACTGGGAACCGGTCGGGAACTGGCTCAAGCCGCCGCCGAATTGTGGCGCTCGGCAACGCGGGACGCATAGGCTGAGCGGGACGCATAGGCCGGGCCCAACAAGCACACGGTCAACGGATCAAATCAACCCCTGCAGCGGACCGCCGCGGGCGGCCAGTTGATCGACCCGCCGCGTGACTCTTGCGTCCTCGACCAGTGGCGGCGCATGCCGCGGCTTGGTACGGGCGTCGATCACCAGCGGTCCCCGGCATCCCCAGTGCTTATCCACGACGGCCGCCTCCACGCCATACACGTCGGCCGCCGGATCGCTGCGTGTGAAGGTGACCCAGAGGAAGTTCTCCAGCGATCGGGCCGTGAACTCGCTATCGTCCACCACCACGACCAGCGGGTACATGCCTATCGGATCGTCGGCGCGGAAGAAGTCGCAGAAGCTCTGCATGGGGGAGTCGGTGGCGGCCCCCGACCCCAGCGGGGAACTAGCCGTTGCTGGAGCGGGCCTGGTCGCGTTTTCACCGCGACGATCCGCCCGCGGTCCACGCACGACGAGGATGCCCGGCAGGACCACGCGGGGGTCGCCGAAGCCCAGCTCCTCGGGCAGGCGGAGGTTGCGATCCACCCCGACGGGCAACTGCCGACTTGGCGGGCCGGCGGCCGCGACGACCAGCTTGGAGCCCTCGTTCAGCCCGGTACCGGAGTAGTCGAGTGTGTCGATCGTGGTCCGCGTTTGGAAATGCAGGTCACGTCGCCAGTCGACGCGCTCGAGAACGTGGCGCAGGAAGTCGGCCACGTTGTGAACGGTCAGGTGGGGGTCGTCCTCGCCGGCGGCAATCAGCAGGTACTTGGCCAGCGAAAGCTGCCCTTGCCCGAGCAAGCCGTGGGCTTGGGTGAGCAGTTCGCGCGGCCGGCGCGGCTGCTGGTAGGGTACATAGCGCTCGCTGCCGACGGCCAGCAACAGGGGATGGACGCCGGCGGCGTCGACCGCGTTCACCTCGCGAATTCCCGGTACGGTTTGCGGAATGACCGGCCCGACCAGTTCGTGGATCAACTCACCGAAGACGGTATCCTCTTGCGGCGGCCGCCCCACCACGGTGAAAGGCCAAATGGCGTTCTCGCGGTGATGGACCTTCTCGACCCGCAATACGGGGAAATCGTGCGCCAAGCTGTAGTAGCCCAGGTGGTCGCCAAACGGGCCTTCGGGCTTTTCCGTGTTGGGATCCAGCCGGCCGGTGATGCAGAAGTCGGCTTCGGCGGCGACGGGCAGTTCGCCCGCGCGGCAGATCATTGGCACGCGACGCCCCGCCAGCATGCCGGCGAAGGTGAGTTCGGTCATGCCCTCGGGCAGCGGCATCACGGCGGCGACGGCCATCGCCGGCGGACCGCCAACAAAGATATTCACGCGCAGCGACTCGCCACGGCGCAGCGCGGCGGCATGGTGCGCGCCCAGCCCGCGGTGGATTTGGTAATGCATGCCGATTTCGCGCCCCGGCTCATACGCCCCGCCGGCCAGTTGCACGCGATACATGCCCAGGTTGGAATGCACCAGCCCGGCGCCGGGCCGATTGCGATCGAACTCGGCCTCCGGGTCTTCGCTGTAGACTTGCGGCAGGGTGATGTAGGGTCCACCGTCGTCGGGCCAAGAGACCAGTTGCGGCAGCTTGTCAACCATGGTCTCATGTCGGAGCACCGGTCCGCCACGCACGCGCTTGGGTCGCGCGTTCCAGGCCGTCCAAGGGGTGCGAAGATAGAGTCGCGGGCGACGCATCAGGTCCGAGGGATCGGCACGCAGGGCGACCAGCCGGCGGAGTCCCTCCAGCGTGTCGCGGAACAGATAGCGGGTGCGTTCGATGTTGCCGTAGAGATTGGCCAGCATCGGGAAGTCGCAGCCGACCACGTTGGTCATCAGTACGGCCGGGCCGCGGGTACGGTAGAGACGCCGTTGGATCTCGGCTGCTTCCAGCCGCGGGTCGATCGGCTCATCGACGACGACCAACTCGCCCCGGCCAAGCAGATCGCGGGCACATTCTTGCAGGTTGCGGTATCCCATCGGTCTCCGGCCGGCTGCGTCGCGACACCTCTTGCCCCTGTTGCCATTGTACCACCGCCGGGCGAGGAGTGTGGATGGCGGAGTGCGGAACCGGAGCGGGCACCACGCGACGCGAGCGACACCTCCGCAAGACGCGGCCTCGCGGGTTTAGCGCAATTGGGTTTCAAGCCCAAGGGGAGCATGCGACACGTTGCCGAGCCCCCAGGCGTCACCCCGTGGGAACGGCGCGAGGGCGTGCACGCGCACAACCAACGGGCACCGCAACGGCATCACACCAGCGGGGTACCGGCATCGCCCCAGCGCAAGGCCCGGGACAAACGGCCGCCCATTTCCCATCACGCCGGGGCGGCTTCTAGCAGCCCCAGTTCGCAAACTTTGGCCAGGAGTTCACTCTCCTCGATCGGCTTGGTGATATAGCACTCGCAGCCTTCGCGGAACGATTGCACGCAGTGCTTCGAATCGCGCAGGGCGGTGGTCATGATCACCTTGGTACCGGACGATCCACTACGGCCGAACTCCTGCTCCACGCGGCGGATTTCCTGCAGCGCGCCATGGCCGCTGACGCCAGGCATCATGATGTCGAGGCAGATCAAGTCGAACGGCGCGCCATCCTCCAGAGCAAGGCGAACGGCGTCGATCGCCTCCTGCCCGTCGTAGGCGAACGTGCATTGCCCGTAAGGCGTGAGCATCGTCTTCAGCAACGCGCGGCAAACGCCGTCGTCGTCGACGATCAGGAAGCGGGGTAACTGGTCGCGGCCGGAAAGGGGAGCGTAGCCGCTAGCGGACGCCTCGGGGACGGGAGCCGGCTTCGGTCGGGCAGCCGGTTTCCGCGCGGGAGTGGAACGTTGCAGCTTGTCACCCAGCAGGGCACGCACCTGTTCCAGCAACTCGTCCACGTGAAGCGGCTTGGTCACGTAGCTCTCGCATCCGCCCTCGAAGGCGCGGACGCAATGCTTCGAGTCCATCAACGCGGTGGTCATGATCACCTTCACCGCGTCGGTGCCGCCGATGCCGTGCCGATGCTCCAGCGCCCGGATGGCCTGCAGGGCTTCGTGGCCGTCGGTGCCGGGCATCATGATGTCCAGGCAGATCAGGTCATAGGGGGCCCCGTCTTCCAGGGCCAGGCGAACGGCATCGATGGCCTCGCCGCCGTCAAACGCCTGATCGCAATCGGCGTACGGCGAAAGAACCGTCTTCAGTAATTTGCGGCACGCGGGGTCGTCGTCGACAATCAGGAACTTCATGATGCGTCCTCCTTCGGCCAGTGGCGCGAAGCGATATTGGGCGTGATGGTGGCGGTGTTCGTGGCAATACTCGCGGCGGTGCTTTTTGTCGTGTCGATGGTGTCCGTGATCTTCACCCCCCCAGCCAGGCAGCGCAAACCTCTCGCCGGGCCGGGGTGGCCGGGATGATGCGGTCGCTTCTTCTGGCGGTCAGGTCATGGTTCGCTCGGCGTGGTGGGCTTGACTCATTCGTGGTGGCAACCGGCCAGTGCGGCCTGATCCTCTTCCGTTTCAAGCAGGTCCTCCGCGCGGCAGGAGGTCTTCAGTCGCCGGACAGCGGTACCAACCGATTGCAGGTCGCCGCCGCGGGCGGCGAGTTGTACGCGCATGGCATGGTCGGTCAGCGCACGCTTATCCAGCCGCGAGACCACCCGCTTCAGATCGGCGGCCGCCTTCTCCAGTCGCTGGAAATCGGCGAGGTTGGCCGCCTGGAAAACGCAATGCAAGTGCTCTTGCACGAGCCCGGCGGTAACGTGGTCGTTCCTGGGTTGCGTCCGCTTGCTCGATGCGTCCGCCTGTTCGGCCACGTCACCGCCCGGCTCCAGCCCGCCGGGCAGCAAGCGGTGGGCCGCCGCCAGCAGCGTATCGGGAGCGACCGGCTTGGGCAGATAACCGTCGGCCCCAGCGTCGAGGCATCGCTGTTCGTCGCCCGGCATGGCCATTGCCGTAACGGCGAGGATGGGTGTGTGTCGGCCGGTCTCTTTTTCATTTTGACGGATCTGGCGGATGGCCTGGAGACCATCGGTCTCCGGCATGTCCACGTCCATCAGGACCAGGTGGTAGGCGGTTCCCTCGGCGGCGGCGACCGCCTCGCGACCGGTTGAGGCCAGATCGATCACGCAGCCTGCCCGACCGAGCAACATCTCCACCATCGTGCGGCTGAGTTGATCGTCCTCGGCCACCAGCACCCGGCGGCAGCGGGCAGGGGAGGCTGGCCCCGCGGGATGGTTTGGGCCGTGGCCCGACTCGTCCGCCAGGGCACGCCCGGCCCGACCGCAACGCGCGGCGGCCTGGTCATTCCCGCCACGGCTCGTTCGATCGTTCGTTGCCGCGGCGGCCGGGACACCCATCGGCAGCGTCACCCAGAAGCTGCTGCCCGCCCCCTCGGTGCTGCGGAAGCCGATTTGGCCGCCCATCAGGTCGACAACCTGTTTGCAGATGGCCAGTCCCAACCCGAGTCCTCCATGGCGTCGCGTGGAGGAGCCGTCGGCCTGGACGAAGCTGTCGAAGATCACCGCCTGGCGATCGGCCGGGATACCCTGCCCGGTGTCGCTCACGGTGATGCGGAGCACGACGCTCTCGGCGTCGTCTTCGTCGCGGCTGACGCGGATGTGGATGCCACCTTCTTCGGTGAACTTCACGGCGTTGCTGGCAAGGTTCACGAGCAATTGGCGAAGCCGCGTGCGGTCGCCCAGCAGCCGGCGTGGAACGGATTGCTCGATGAAGTAATCGACGGCCAATCCCTTGTGCAGGGCCGTCTTGCCGACGGTGGCCAACACGTCGTCCACGACGGCGTCGATCTCCAGCGGTGCCCGACCCAGCTTCAATTCGCCCGCGCACAGTTTCGAGTAGTCCAGCACGTTGCTGATCAACTCCAGCAGCGACTCCGAGGCATCATGAACGTAGCGGAGTTTCTCAAGGTGGGCTTCGGCCAGCGGTTCTTTCAGCAGCATTCGCGAGAAGCCGAGGATGGCGTTCATCGGCGTGCGAATTTCGTGACTCACGTTGGCCAAGAACTCGTTCTTGGCGGCCACGGCGTTATCTTGATCAAGTTTGGCCCGATGCCGGGCGACCCGCTCGGCTTGGAGTTCCCGCTCGATGGCTTGCGATTGCCTCAGCAGGCGGCGACGCTCCAGTTGCAAGGCCGCCACCCGACGCAATTCGTCCGGCGACGGATCGGCCGGCATAACGTGAAAGCGATCCAAACGCCGCAACTTACGGGTAATGTAGCCCCGCGCCGCCGGACGCCCCGTTTCGTCGACCAGGAGGATCAACGGCAGCGTTTCGTCTTCCTCCCAAAGTTCAACGACCATCTCGAGTGCGGCCGACTGACCCGAGTCGAGCAAATCGACCAAGACCAGATCGATGGGCTTGCCGGCTTCGCGGGCTTCTCGGCAGGTGGTCAGCGCACCCTCCGCGTCGTCGGCCACGTCGATTGTCAGCCCATGCAGCGTCGCTGGTAGCGGCAGTCGATCGGCCGACCCGTTCTCTCCCGCACCGAGCGCTTCGCGCAGGCGCGTCAAGCGCTTCCGATCGGAAAGGACGGCCAGCATGCGTGGTTTGGAGGCATTGGTCATCAGCAGTTGCCCGTTCAATTGCGGCTGGGCGAATGCGGGTGACGTTGTGCGACATCGAAACACACAACGTCCCGCCATCCGACCCCACCAAGTCGGTTCGCGCGGACTCCTCGTCGAATGCACCGACCGACCGCTTGGAGTCTCTTCCCAAGGATAGGTTGCGGAAAACCACTGGGGCGGAAAAGTTCGCGTCGGTTGGCCGGCGGATGGCAGCCGGGGCAGATTTGGCAAGCCCTGCCGATTTAGCAAGTTTTCTCGATTTTGACGATCGTGCGGCCGATGAACGATCGTGGGCAGCATCGACCGCGGCCGCGCGGCTGCGCCGGTGCTAGCACCTGGGTTCGGTCCGACCCGCGCCCAACACGCTTGTCACGCTCGATTCGGGCAAGTTTTAAGCCTCGTTGCTTCTGGGGGAACAGGAAACCATGAGACGACTCTTCACGCTGGCAATACTGGCATCGCTGCTCTCGTTGGGCAGCGGGTGTGTCGCCCTGCATCGAATCGCCTACCAGCCCTTGGGACCGACGGGACCCCTGGCAGCCGGTCGCGGCGCCTGCGGCCCGATGGCTTGTGGTCCGACGGAGTGTGTCGAGGAGGTCGGCTGTGGCTCGTGTGGCGAAGTCGGCTGTTGCGACGACGCCTGCGGACACTACGGACCATATCGTCCCTTCGCCGGCTTGGCCTGCGTGCTGCGGCTGTTCCGGCCGGTCACCTGGTGTGGCCCGGCTTGTGGTGAACGCTACTGGGGTGACTTCTACAGCGATCCGCCCGACTGCTGGGACCCGTGCGATCCGTGCGGCAACTTCACCGGCGAGAGGCCGCCCAAGTGGCCCCATTGCCCGCGTCGCTTTAGCCTGTTTGGCTTCTGTAGCGGACGGGACTGTGGAGGTTGTGGCGGCTGCATTGAAACCTGCGGCGCGGTCGGCGATTGCGGCTGCGAGGAAGTCGGCTGCGATACGTGTGCAGCAGTGCCTGGCCTACCCATGCAACCCATGCCCGACGGATGCTCGACCTGCTTGGGCAGCTCGCCTCGATACGGGACGTCCACGCCGATGCGCCAGCCGAGGGCCATTCACCATGCGTCGGGCGACGGTCCGGTGCTGCCCGCCCCCAAGCTGATCTCGGTGACCGACAAGGTGGTCGAGTCGGCCGTGGTTGAGTCGGAACAGAAGTCGGCGGGAGATCCGCTCGTCGCCAAGCGTCCGACCAAGACGTACGACCGGTAGCAAACGGCGAACCGACCACGCCAAGTTCGTCGCCCCGGTGATCCATGTCCGACCCGCTTCGTTACGAGACCGATCTGCTCGGCCAGCGCGAGATACCGGCCGACGCGCTCTGGGGAATCCACACACTTCGGGCGACGGAGAACTTCCCGCTGGCGGGCCGGCCAGTGCATGCGGGGTTGATCCATGCCTACGGCGCGGTGAAACTGGCTGCCGCGCGAGCCAACCGCGATTGCGGGGTGTGGGATGACGGGCCCAACGCTCGGGCCCCGGGGCAGACAGCATCGCGGCCCGACGACCAACACGGCGGCCAGACCGCCAGCCGGCCTGATGGCCGCCCCGATGGCCGGAGCAAGTTCGCCGCCATCGAGCAGGCCTGCCAGGAGATGATCGAGGGCCGCTTGGACCGGCAGATCCGCGTCGACGCCCTGCAAGGCGGAGCGGGCACCTCGACCAACATGAACGTCAACGAGGTGCTGGCCAACCGCACGCTGCAACTGCTCGGTCAACCGCTGGGGCGATACGCGGTGGTCAGCCCCCACGACGACCTGAACCGCCACCAGTCGACCAACGACACCTACCCCACCGCGCTAAAGGTGGCCGCCATCGGCCTGCTCCGCCAACTGGAGCAGCGGGTCACCAGATTGCAGGAGGCCTTCCAGAAGAAGGAACGCGAACTGGCCGACGTGGTGAAGATCGCCCGAACGCAACTGCAAGACGCCGTGCTCACCACGCTCGGGCGAGCCATGTCGGCCCACGCCGAAGCCGTCGGCCGCGATCGCTGGCGAATCTACAAATGCGAGGAGCGGCTGCGGGTGGTGAACCTCGGCGGCACCGCCATCGGCACCGGGTTGGGCGCGCCGCGACGCTACATCTTCCGCGCCGTCGAGCACCTCCGCGACATCACCGGCCTGGGCCTGGCGCGGGCGGAGAATCTGGTCGACGCCACGCAGAATGCCGATGTGTTCGTCGAAGTGAGCGGCATCCTCCGCGCCCTGGCGGTGAATCTGGCCAAGATCGCCACCGATCTGCGACTGCTCGCCTCCGGGCCCGACGCCGGACTCGGAGAAATCCGGCTGCCCGCCGTGCAAGCCGGTTCGTCAATCATGCCGGGCAAAGTCAATCCGGTGATTCCCGAAGCGGTTGGGCAGGCCGCCATCGCGGCCATGGGTTATGACCAGATGATCGTCCAAGCCGTGGCGGCGGGGAATCTTGAGCTTTGCCAGTTCCTTCCCCTGGTGGCCGACGCCTTGTTGCAAATGCTGGACCTGTTATGCGCGGCCTGCGAACTGTTCGCCACACGCTGCGTCGAGGGGATCGAAGCCGACCGCGTGCGATGCCGGGCTCAGGTCGAGGGCAGCACGGCCACGGCCACCGCACTGGTCGAACGCCTGGGCTACGAAGCGGCCCAATCCCTGGCCCAAGACGCGGCCGCAACCGGTCGACGTCTGAAAGATCTGGCCATCGAGGGCGGGCTGCTCAGCGCCGAGCAGTTCGACCAACTCATTGCCCCGGAACAAGTCACCCGCCTGGGCTCGGCCTGACCCGTGTTATTCACGAGCCTTCTCCTGCGAGGTCGCAAGTCGGGGAGCCGCCGGGCTCACAGCGTCGCCATGTCCACGTTGTTGAACTCGCGGCGGTAGTAGCCCATGTATTGCACCTTGCGCTCCAGGGCGTTCAGCACGGGCACGGTGAAGTTGACATTCTCGAACGACTGCGCGCTGCCCAATCCACCGGGCGAGAAGACGTTGATCTCCATGAGCTTATCGCCGACGATGTCCAACCCCACGAGGAACATGCCGTCCTCGACCAGCTTGGGGCGGACAATCTCGGCGATTTGCAGGGCGCGGGCGTCCACTTCGGCTTGTGCTTTGCGCCCACCAGCGTGGATGTTGCTGCGGATGTCGTCGCCGGTGCGGAGCCGGCGGAAGGCGGCATAGCGGCCTTTGTGGCGAAGCGGCTGGCCGTTCATCATGAACAGCCGCGTATCGCCTTCGGCCGCCGCCGGCAGATACTCTTGGGCGATCACGTAGCCATCGCGGGCGATGGCGTCGACCATCTGGTTGATGTTCCCCAAGTCGCCCTGCCGGACGAGGAAGACGCCCTCGCCCCCGGACCCTTGCAGGGGTTTGATCACGATGTTGCCATCGTGCTCGCCGGCGAAGTGCTTGATCTCCGCCCGATCGCGGGTAATCAACGTGTCGGGCCGGACCTCCTCGGGGAAGAGCTGGAAATACATCTTGGTCATGGCCTGGGCCAGGCCGTCGGGATCGTTCACCACGATGGCTCCGTGCCGCTTGGCGGCGTGGCCGAACATGACGCCGGCGGTGGATGCCCAGGGACGCCGGATGCGGTCCTCGGCCGGGTCGTTGCGGAGCATGAGCACGTCCAAGCCACTCACGCTGATCCGCTCCACCCGAGCTTTGGGGCCCTTCACGTCGGCCAGGAATGTCTTGGTGGCCTTGTAGTTGGTCTTGGGGGCGGTGCGGGCGCGGGCACGGATGGTGCCATCGGGATCGAAGGCCAAATCGCCCACGCCGATCAGCCAGGCGTCGTGGCCGCGGTTGACAGCCGTCATGGCTAGCCGCGTGGTGGTGTAGCCGGCTTCTTCGCTTTGGACGTCGTTGACAACGAATCCGATTTTCATCGCAATGGCCTTTCCCGGCGGGCGGCTTGAGTTTCAATGAGTTGAGGCACGGTCACGCCCTCGCGCACGTGTTCCAACCGTTGCCGCACGTCGGGGCGGTCGAGATACATTGGCCGCAGCGGCGCCGGTCGCAATACTTCGCGATGTTGTAGCTCGCGGATCAGCGGGACGTGGTCGACGGCGATCTTGCCCACCAGCAGCGGTTCCAGCTCGCCGCCGGCGCGCAGGTAGTCGAGCACCTCGACCAATCCCTGGAGGTATACAACATCTTTGGTCAGTCCACCACCCCGGTAGACGCGCATGGCGATGGTGTAGGCGACGCGCTGGGGGAAATCGTACGTCTGGTGGAGCAGGCGGAAGGTATCGACGAAGGTATCGCCCTGGACCATGCGGTTGACGGCGACGACGCGCGCGGCGAGCAACCGTAGGCGCTGACGGCTAAGCCCCCCCACCAGGTACTCCGACAAAACGGCCAACCCCTCTTGCAGGGCGTCGTAACCGGCCAATCCCACGTGCAACTGCCGAAACGGCTGCGCGCGGCCGTTGAAGTAGGTCAGCAAATGCGTGCCCACCTCGTGTTGCAGGAGGGCATCGACCCGCGCGTGGGGAATCCGCGTTTGCCGGCCAATGAGCAGGGTGTCGCCCGAAACGAGCAGCCCGCTGAACATGTCGTCGCGCACCGCCGCGCCGGCGGTGAATCGCGGATCGGCCGCCCGATATTGGGCAATCTCCTGCTCCGCCCGGCGGGCGAAACCAGCGGCGTCGAGCGAACGCCGATGGGAGCCGTCGCGCGCGTGGTGCGGGATGGCGTCGAGCAACTGATGGGCCAAGGTCAGCAGCCCCGACGACACGCCGCCATACAGGGCCCGGCTACCCAGCAGGAACCGGTGCGTGCCGATGTCCTTCAGCAGTGTGATCTTCCGATCCAGCGCGTCCTGCAACTGATGAAACAGGTGAGCCAACGTGGGGTCCTCGACCCGCTCGACCGGGATCTCGTGCAAACGGCGTTTGAGAACCACCGGGTCGGCCGAGAGCGGTCGATAGACGAATCGCGGTGGAACGTGGAACAGCCCACGGCGGAATTCGCGCCAGGCGGCCTCGGCGTTGACCGGCGTGACCTGCAAGAGGAAGTCGAAGGAGTCGGCCACTTCAGCCAGGCGGCGATCGACTTCCCAAACGGCCTTCACCATGGCCCGCCGCCCCAGCGAGTAAAAATGCTGCGGACGCACGCGCGTATGAACGCGAGTGAAAACGAAGAAGGCTTCCTTCAGTGCGCGGCTGAGCCGGCGTCGCAGGTTGCGCAACGCGGCAGGATAGAACTCACCCGTCTCGGCGTCGGCCCAAATGCGGCGTACCTCCAGGCCGAGAACCCGGCATCCCATCCGCCGGGCGTCGGCCGGCGAGAGCAGCGGCGGCATCGATGGCGGGCGGCCCACCGTGTGCTCGCGGACCTCGACCTCGGCCCGCTGCCGATTCACGCGAATCCGCGCCAGCGAGCGGAGCAGCGCGTTGATCGTGCCATACGGCGGGTTGGGCCCCCGCGTGGCCAGCCCGAACCCCGGCTTCCATCGCCGCGGCACGCCGCCCGGACCACGAGGTGCCGCCGGCGGCGTCGGCCCTTCGAACGGCGAGACGAGTGTCATCTCCTCGGCTGCCCAAACCTCGACGATCAGAAACGCCCCGAATTGGGCGCTCATCTGCTCGGCAATCCGCCGCACCAGCCGGGCCACCGACCGGCGCAAACGCGGGTTGCCCGGCGCGATCAGAAACGACGGCTCGCCGGTGACCAAACGTTCGGTGCCCGTGTCGTCACCCTCGGCCGCACGCCGGTGGATGCAAAGAAACGGCAACTGCCGGTCGACGTGCAGCCGCCCACCCTCGGGCAAGGTGCGGCGCACGCGCTGGTTCCGCGCCAATCGCTGACAGACCTCATCGATGAAGGCATCGGAGATCGCGCCGCGCGCGGTCGCCCGGTCGCTCGTCCGCCGTTTCGGTGTTCCGCGTTTTTTGGGCGACAATTATTCCTCCCCAACGTGACTTCCCCCAAGCCGACGGCTCCGCCGCAAGCACTAGCGACGCTGGCATCAATCAGCGCCCGGCAGTTCCGCTAGCGATTCCAGGACCGCGGCGGCGGAGGTCTCGAGGGCCTGGCCGATCGCCGTATGCCGCTCGGGGTCGAGCCGGCCGGTCCATTCGTCCATGAAGACCTTCTTCGCCTCGATGGCCAGGGCACATACCCGCCCCGGATAGGTCTGGTGAAGCCACCGCGACCACCAACCGCCCTGGAACTTCACGTTGCGACGCACGTCGATCGGCCGACCGTCCAGCCGGCACCCGGCCATCGCACGCTCGAAGGCCGACACGATCGGCTCCCAACAGCCGAGATCCATGCTGCCCGTACCCAAGTTGATGATCGGGTTGGCCTCGGGGTCCGCCGGTGGGGCCGTTGGACCACCGCGTCGGTGATTATAGCTGTGCAGATCGAAAACGACGATCCGGCCATGCCGGGCAATCAACTCGTCCAGCAACTCGCGCATCTCCGTGTAGAACCGGGCGTGGAGTGCCCGCGAGCGTTCCACAACCTCGGCGGGCAAGGGCGACTGCCACACTTGCAGGCCCCAGGCGTCGGCCGGCTGCAGGTAGACGCACGACTCGGGCGGTCGATTCAGGTCGACCTCGAACCGCGACCGCTCGACGACCACGCGGGTGGCGGCCACCTTGGCCCAGCGGTCGGTGTAGGGGTCTTCCTCGCGGAGCCGCTCATCGCCCGACAAAGCCACCAGTGGCTGCAACTCGGCGCGAAGGGCATGACCCTGGTGAATGGCCGTGGCCAGCAGGGGCGTGTCGCCCGAGGGTGATCGTTCGACGATCCAGGCTGAATGCTCCGCTTGGTCCGATGAAGGCATCGCCGACTCTGGTCGTGATCTGGTACCGAGTGAGGCGAGTGTGCATCGCGGCACGCGCTGCGCGCTCCCGCCCCGGTGATTGAGCTTCTATTCTCGCGTCCCTTCCGGGAAGGGGCAAGCGGAGGGGAAGAAAACCCGCCATGGGGCAGATGCCGAATTGGCTGTCGGCGCGTACCAACTGGCAAATCCGCGGGAGAGGTAAGTCCGACTATTGACGCGAGGGCCGATGCCAGAGCGAACGCCAGTATTCGCGGTCCAACAGATAGGGGTCGATCGGCGTCGCGGCGTCGCGGTCCGCCGGCAGGACACCGTAGTTGATCATCTCGCGGAGATACTCCTCGCGCGGCCGGAAACGGGGCATGTCGAAGCGGGTGATCTTCTCCAGGTACTCCTTCCCAGCCACGCACATGGCGAGAATCTTCCGATAGTCGGGGTCGTCGGTCGTCTGGAAGACGCCCGACGTCTTGCCCTTGCCCTCATCAGTCGACTCGGCCGGCGCCGCGTCGGAGTCCATCGGTCGGCAAATGCCCAAGCCACCGGCGGAGCGGGCCAGCGGGGCCAACAGCATCAGCGACTTCTCCGGCCGCGATAGATTGAAGACGACGTGCCGCGACTTGTGCAACCTAGGGTCTTCCAGGTTGGGGCGCCAGAAGGAGACACCCCGCTCGTCCGAAAGCGCCCGGGGCAGAACACGGCGGTCTTGGTGGCAGCCTTCGCAGCGACGCCGGATCGCTTCGCCGGCCGCCTTGGTTTCCGGCCACGCGCGGTCGGAATGGATTTGGTTGTTCTGCTGATACCCGCCGATCGAGCCGCAGCCCAACGCCGCGTACGTGCCCGGGTACGCGGCCCCCGTTTCGATCCACAGGCGGAGCATCTTTCGCTCGTGGGCGGTGGCCTTCGCGCCATGGTGCGAGCCGTCGATCATCTGGAGGATCCGGCTGGCCGATGAGCCCAACGTGCGCGGCGGATAGTTGCTCTTCGCCCGGTTACGGCCGTCGGAGAATAGCCGGTGGACGGTCATTTCGTAGTAGGCATGCGAGAACATCGGGCCGCGGTCGCCGGTGAGAATCACGCCGCCGGCGTAGGGCCCGCCGCGTTCGGTTTCCTCATAGCCGTGGCAGTCGACGCATAGCCGGTCGAGGATCGGCTCGATGTCGCGGGGGAAGTCGAAGACGTCGGGCACGTCGTCGATCGGCCGCACGGGGCTCGGCTCGCGCTGCATGGCGCGCAGCCCCGCCAGGTCGACCGTGGGCGCGCGGGTGCGCTGCTCATGGCAGCCGATGCAAGTGGTCGTCTCGCCCGGCATCACCGTCAGGAAGCTTTGCATGCGTTTGACCGAGAGATCATTCTCGTCCAGCGCGACAAAGAAGAAGCTGCGCAGCGCGGGCAGTTCCATGTAGGCCGAACCGTCTTCCTCGACCGGCACGGTGCCCACCACACGTTCCAGCGTGAAGGTGCCGCCGTAGCTCAGCGGGTCCATGCCACCGGTGTAGTTGATCGGCTTGGGTAGCGACTCCACGACGAGGAGCTTCTTGATCTCGCCCGGCTCGACGCCCTGCATGTTGCGACCGTCGTGGGCGTCGATCAACAGTAGCCGGCCGGTGGCTTGCGAGCGATCCACCTGAACGGGCACCGCCGGTTCACGTTTACGCGGAACAAGGGGACGCGGCTCGTGGATCCACCAGCCGGCCTGGCGCTCCTCGGGCGACAGTTCGTGGATGGTTCGCTCGCGGCCTTCGCCGTCGATCAGTTGCAGTTGCGGTCCCTTGGCCGCCATGAACATCCGCTCCGAGAACGCCCAGGGATCGCAATGGTTGCTGTGCCGCCCAACGGGCGTGGCCGAGGGCTGATGGTCGGGCCCGGCGCTGGGGTCCACCACGGTGATCCGTCCGGCGTGATCCTTGCGGCCGTGGCCGGGGGAGAACGAGGCCACGATCTTCCGCGAACCGGGGATCGGCTTGGCGTCGATCATTAGCACGCCCGGATGCAGGTTGCCGAAGTAGACCGTCTGCCGGCTGCCGTCGGGGGCCATCATCCACAGGTGATGGTAATCAACCTGACTGCGATCCACGTACTCCCAACGCGTGTAGAGGATCTGACCGTCGGGCAGCACCCACGGCGTGTTGTCGTGCTCGATGTTGGCCGACACCGGGCGGATGTCCTCGCCGTCGCCGTCGCAGCGATAGAGGATCGCCACGCGCGTCAGCCAGCAGTTCACCCAGCGATTGCAGCGCGACGAGACGAACATCAACTCGCCGCTGGGCAGATAGATCGGCTCGATGTCGTGATACGGGCCGTCGGTCAACTGGCGCAAACCGGTGCCGTCGGCCTTGATCTCGTACAGATGGAAATAGCGGGTGTCGCCCGGACGGTAGGAAAATAGGATGGTTTCGCCATTGTAATGCACGACCGGATCGCGGACCGTTCCCCCCGGATCGTCCAGCAGCGTGGTCACCTGGCCGCTGCCCACGTCGAGCTTACAGAGCCGCCCACCGTCGCGATACGGCCGGGCGTTCTCGTCGTAAGCGTAATGACCGAAGTTGGCGTACCAATGCGGATCGATGCTCGGGGGACGGGCGGCGAAGACGATTTCCTCGACGTCGCGGAGCGCTTCATCAAAGTGGTCGGCGTCCCCCGTGTCGGCCGGGGCTTCGCCCGCCAGCGCGACGACGGCATCCTGGCAACAACCGCAGAAGAATGCGGCCGCGATGATCACCATCACTAGTTTCGGCATGCGATGAATCATGACGATTGAGATTAACGCGGTATGGGGTGGGGCGGCGTGCAGGAGGGAGAGTCGCCCGCCGGGGCATGGCTTGGCTCGCCGCCGGCTGCCCGCAACGGCAACTCGCACCGAAGGTTTCAGTGTAGCCGACACGGCGGACCAAGTCTACCTCCAGCGGCGAAGGGCCGGGCGCCCATTTCGTCATCGTGCGAATGCAGGATGATGAATGCAGAGTGCAGAATGCAGAATGATGGCGTTATTCCCGCGCTTTTTCTCGTCATTCCCGCGCACGCGGGAATCCAGAGCGTCCAGACAAGACACTGGATTCCCACTTTCGTGGGAATGACACTTGGCTGGTTCTACTGGATCCCCGTTTTCACGGGGATGACAAGCACCGACGGGGATGACAAGGACCGACGGGGATGACAAAGACTGACGGGGGTGAAGACGACCGACGGGGATGACCGGCTGGCGTCATTCTGCATTCTGCATTCTGCATTCAGCATTCAGCATTCTACCTCCACCCGTCCTCCGGCATTCCCACGGGGCGGTGCCCGTGGGCTTGCCGCCCGCTCACCCGCGCTCGGCGATCAGCCGGTCCAGCTCCTCCTTCACTCGCGGGAGGATTTCCTCATAGGTGAACGCGCCCACGTGGCTGCCACGCCGTTTGAGATTCACCAGGTTTGGGCCGCACCAGAGCCCCAGATCGGCGTCGTCCGTTTCGCCCGGCCCATTCACCCGGCACCCCATCACGGCGATGGTCACCGGGCAGTCGGCCGCGTAACGGGTGGCCTCGCGCACCCGCTGGGCCAGCTCGATGAACGCCCGATTCTGCACGCGCGAGCAACTCGGGCAGGAGATGATATTCAGCCGGGTGCCGCACAGCCCGGCGGCCGTCAATTCCTCGGCGCCAAGTCGGCGGCCGGCGGTGATCTCTTCGAGCATCCGTCGGGCGGCCTCCACCTCTTCATGCTTCCGCTCGGCCGGCAGGGTGAGCGAAACCCGGACCGTGTCGCCGATCCCCTCGGGAACGAGTTGCTCGAACGCGGCCTGCGTCTTCAGCACGCCCTCGGGCGGCATGCCCGCCTCCGTGACGCCCAGGTGCAGCGGCACGTCGGAACGTTCGGCCGCGAACCGGCGATTCACTTCCACCACGGCCGTCGGATCGGAATCCTTCAGCGACACGCAATAGTCCTTGAACTTCAGCCGATCGAGCAGTTCGCAGTGCTCCAGCGCGCTGGCCAGCATGGGCCCGAAGTGGTCGTCGGCGTCGAACTGCGCGCGCTTGCCGGGATCGACCGAGCCGCAGTTCACCCCCACGCGCATGGCCAGCCCGTGCTCGCCCGCCGTCTCGGCAATCAGCTTCACCTTGTCCTGCCAGGGGCGCTCGCGCTCGTGGTGATAGAGGTGGCCGGGATTGTAGCGGACCTTGTCGACCCACGGGGCAACCTCGGTCACCAGGCGATAGTTCTCCTGCAAATCGACCGAGAGATTCACCGCCGAACGTTCCTGCCCGGGCCAGTCGCGTGTTTGGCGACGGATTTCGGCCAGGGCCTCCGCGTCGCGTTTGGTGTCGACGGCGATCCGCACGATCCCCGCCCCAGCCGCGGCGAGTTGTTCGATCTGTGCCAGCGTCTCGCCGACGTTGGAAGTCGGCGTGGCGCACATGCTCTGCAAGACGATCGGATGCCCGCCGCCGATGACCACCGACCCGACGCGGATCGCCCGCGTCCGCTGCGGGGAACAAATGCTCGTGATCGGCGGGCGGGAGGTCATTGGAGGAACCGGGCGGTCGAGGGTCGTCGTAAGTCGGGGGTCGTGGTGGGTGGTGACTCCCGGTAAACGGGATCCGCCCGTGGGGGAAGGGCCTGCTTCAGGTGGCCGGGGCGTACCAGTCTTTCATTGTCCGCATCCTGGTCGATCAATCAAGACGCACCTCACCCCGGAAGGCGTAACCCCCTGGACGAGGCATGGGAGCGCCAACCAGCAACCAGCAACCGAAAATTCCGCAAATCCGACGGGATTCCCACGCCCCTTCCCGTCATTCCCGCGCACGCGGGAATCCAGCGCGTCGGCTGAAGACACTGGATCCCCGTTTTCACGGGAATGACGCTTGGCTGGTTCTACTGGACTCCCACTTTCGTGGGGATGACGCCGCCACCGCTCTGCCCGGCGCCCAGTAGCGTCAGCAGGGCCACCGCGGCGGTCTCCACGCGCAGGATGCGGGGACCCAAGTCGACCGGCTCGAATCCGGCCTCCCGCGCGGCGGCGACTTCCTCCGGGCTGAACCCACCCTCGGGCCCGACGGCCGCGACGACCTCTCCCGGCCCGGGGGCGAAAGGGCTGGCCGACCCCGTACCGCCCGCTGCCTTCCCGCCGCCGGTCGCCGCTGGCCGCGGTTGCGCGATCAATCGTCGGGTTGTGCCGTCGTGGCGGCCCAACAGCGTGGCGAACTGGACCGGCTCGGCCACCTCCATCAGCCGGTTGCGCCCGCATTGCTTGCTGGCCTCGACCACCGCCCGTCGCAGCCGCTCCAGGGCCTTGGCGGTGGGCTGTGCCACGCCGCGCTCGCACTCCAGGGGGATCAGCCGCGCCGCGCCCAGCTCGGTCGCCTTCTCCACCAGCCAACGTTGACGTTCTCCTTTCGGCAGGGCGACGGCGAGCGTGACGTCGCGGTCCAGTTCCCGGTCCACGGCTTCGCAACACTCGATCCGAAGCCGGATGTCGCTTCGTCCAAGCTGCTCGATCACGGCGGCGAACTCGCGCCCGCTGCCGTCGAACAGCACGACCCGATCGCCCACCCTCGCCCGCATCACATGCAGCAGGTGATGGGCCTCGGTACCGCCGAGCACAACCTTGGCGTCCGGCTGATCGGGTGGCGGGGGAGGCTGCTCGATAAAGTATCGTCGCGACATGCTGATCTTGGGTAGTGGCTGGTCGCGGGACAATGACTCGCGGGATAATGACTCGCGGGACAATGGCTATTGGTCGCCGGCAAGTCCCAGCGGCGGCTCGACGGGGGCCTCGCCCTCCCGGGAGGAGCGGTTCCCGCATTCCGGCTGGAGCGGTCGAACCGATTCTACCGATAAGCAAAGGGAGGCGGAACAGGCCGCGCGCGCAGGGGAATGCTATGTACCAGTCGTATTGGGGGATCGACCAGTCGCCGTTCAGCGGGCGGTTCGATCCACGATTCTTCTTCGAGAGCCCCACGCACGAGGAGGCCCTCGCGCGGCTGAACTTCCTTGTCGAGCAGCAGCGTCGGATGGGCCTGTTACTCGGGCCGGCGGGGAGCGGAAAGTCGTTCCTGCTCGACGTGTTTGCCGCCGCGATGCGTCGCCAGCATCGGGCGGTCGTCCGATTGGCCCTGCCGGGACGCGAGCCGCTGGAGGTGCTGGGTGAACTGCTCGGCCGACTGGGGCGACCGGCCGCGCCCGACCGGGGGCTGCCCTACCTTTGGCGCCGACTGAGCGATAGCCTGGCCGAACAGCGATTCCAGCGGACGCCCGTGGTGCTGCTGCTGGACGACGCCGCCCGCGCGGAACCCGAGGTGCTCGCTCTGCTGGAGCGGCTTTCGCGATACGATCTCTCGCCCCAGACGCAACTGACGATCGTGCTTTCCTGCGAGCCGGAGGGGCTGGGCGCGCTGGGCCGAAGGTTGCTCGACCTAGTGGAACTGCGGATCGAGTTGGAGCCCTGGGAGTCGGCGACCGCGTCGGACTATCTGCAAACGGCCCTGTCGCGTGCCGGGCGCCGGCAGCCGCTATTCGATTCGGCCGCCATGGAGCGAATCCATCAACTCAGCGGCGGGATCCCTCGACGCGTGGCCCAGTTGGCCGATCTGGCCCTGTTGGCCGGCGCCGGGAGCGACGCGGATCGGGTTTCGGCCGAGACGATCGACGCGGTGCATCAGGAGTTGGTCGGCACCGCCGAGCAGCACGTGCCGGCGGAGTGCGCGCGGTAGACTGCCGTGCGTTCCGCGCGGCGTTGGCCCGGCGTTCTCTCCAAAGGGTCCCGCGCGACGGTCCGACGGCGCCGTGGCCCTGGGCTTGATCGCGCTGGCCTCAATCGCCGTGAACTCGATCGCCGCTATACTTGATCTCCCGCGGGAAGGCGCGCGTGGCCGTTGACACCCCGCGGCGGCGCGACGACACTGTAGGGCATGAGCCCTTCCGGTACGCAGCAGGAATCTTCCGCGGCCGCCCTCGCCGGGCTGCGCGTGGTGTTTGTCGGCAAGTTGGCCAGCATGTCGCGTCGCGACGCGGCCCAACTTGCGCGCGAGCATGGGGCGGTGGTGGTCGAGCAGCCCGACGCCTCGGTACATTTGGCGGTGATCGGCGAGGAAGGCCTGCCGGAGCCGGGCGGGGAGGAGTTCGACGCCTGGTTCGATGAACCAACCCGCGAGGCCGTGGAGCGGGGGACGCTCTCGGTGATTACGGAAACGCAACTCTGGCAGCGACTGGGACTGGTCGAGCCGGCCGGCGACATCCACCGCCTCTACACCCCGGCGATGCTCGCCGACCTCTTGGGCGTGTCGATCGCCGTGGTGCGGCGCTGGCATCGTCGCGGGCTGATCCGTCCGGTGCGCGAGGTGCGGCGTTTGCCGTACTTCGACTTCAGCGAGGTGACCACCGCCCGCCGTCTGGCCGAACTGCTGGCGGCGGGGGTCTCGCCGGCGGCCATCGAGCGGAAGCTGGCCACGCTGGCCGAGTATCTGCCCGACGTGGAGCGTCCGCTGGCCCAACTATCGGTGATCGTCGAGGGACGCCAGCTCCTCTTGCGGCAGGGCGATGGGCTGATCGAGCCGGGTGGCCAGCGCCGGTTCGATTTCGACGCCACCGGGCCGTCGGCCGAGACTGCGGCAGCCGATCGGGCGGCAGCCGACGCGGATGCCCAAACCGGCGCGGCCAATGCCTTGACCGATGGAGTGGCCACCGGCAGCGTCGCGACGGAGTCGGCCTTCTCGCCGCCGACGATCAGTCTGGCCGCGATCCTCGAAAACCGTCAGGCGGCCGCGCTGAGCACGCCGGAACAACTGCTCGACGCGGCGGCCGAGCTGGAGGACGATGGGCAACTGCACGCAGCCGCCGAGATGTATCGCGCGGCGATGGCCGCCGGTCGGCCGCGGGCCGACGCCTGCTTCCTGCTGGCCGAACTGCTCTACCGCTTGGGCGATCTGCCGGCCGCCCGCGAGCGATATTACACGGCGGTCGAGATCGACGAGGATTTCGTCGAAGCTCGGGCGAACCTGGGCTGTGTCCTGGCCGAGCAGGGTGAACGGGAATTGGCCCTGGCCGCTTTCGAGGGGGCGTTGCGCTATCACCCGGATTACGCCGACGTCCATTATCACATGGCCCGGGCACTGGACGACTTACAGCGTCGCGACGAGGCCGAAGGGCACTGGCGCCGGTTTCTGGAGCTGGCCGCCGACAGCCCCTGGGCGGATCAGGCCCACGCACGGCTGGGGTGCTGAGGGGTTTTCGGCCGGTCCACCCCCAATTGGCTGGAGCTTTGTCCGAAACTCTTTTCAACGGCCGGGGTTGAAAACTACAATGGACGGGACGTTCGATGTGTTCCGACGATCCCCCGAATCCCGCGGTCCCTTGGTTGCCACCGAGTCTTCCGCCGAGCGGCGTGCCCTGGCCGATCCCGACGTGCGGCTGATGCTCGAGGTGCGCCAAGGCAGCGCCACGGCGTTCGAACAACTGGTCGGTCGCTATCAGGATCGCCTGGTGCGGCTGCTGCAACACATGGTCGGCCATCGGCATCAGGCCGAAGACCTGGCCCAGGACGTGTTCCTCCGCGTTTATCGGGCGAGGGAGAACTATCGCCCGGGTGCCAAATTCGCCACCTGGCTGTTTACGATTGCCAACAACGTGGCCTTGAATGCACGGCGTGGCAACGCACGTCGGCGCGAGGTGAGCCTGGGCGGGGGACCGGCCAACCAAAGCGGTCCGATGTCGGCCGCGCGTCCGCTGGAGGGGATGCTGCAAGTCAGTAGCGGCCAGCTGCCGGCCCGACAGATCGACAAGGCCGAGATGCGCGACATTGTGCGCATGGCCCTGGAATCGCTCGGCGAGCGCCAGCGCATGGCCGTGCTGCTGAACAAGTTCGAACAACTCAGCTACGCCGAGATTGGCGAGTCCATGGAGATGACTGAAACGGCGGTGAAGTCGCTGCTTGCCCGGGCGCGGGGCAATTTGCGCGACGTGCTGGCCCCTTACCTCCAGGAAGGCCGGCTGCCGTCCGGCCGCGCGGAGGATGGATCAGACGGGGCACGCTCCACCGCGTCGGAGCGCGACGGCCAGGGCGAGAGCGACAACCGGCAGCAGTGTGCCAACGCCGCGGCGCGGAGCGCCCGAGGATCGGACCACAACCCGGCCGGCGAACTGAGCGCTACGGAAGAAATCCCCGGCAGCCAACTTCCGCGAACCGATTCCTCATGAACCAACCCCAAGCCGAAAACGCCGACGCGACACTGGACGAACTGCTGGTCGCCTACCTCGATGGTGAACTGGATGCCCAGGCCGCGCGCCAGGTGGAAGCCCGACTGGCCGCCGAACCGGCGGTTCGCGAACGCTTGCGCCGGCTGGAACAGCCCTGGGATCTGCTCGACCAAATCGACACGCATCCGGTGGACGCTGACTTCACGCACACCACGTTGGAGTTGGTCGCCTCGGCCGCCGTGGCCGATGCCCGCCAGCTTGAGCAAGCGAAACCGCGCCTGGCAACCCGGCGACGCTGGTGGATGGCCGCCGGACTGATTGGAGCGGCCGCCGCCGGGTTCCTGCTGGTTGCCCTCATCCAGACACACCCCGATCGGCAGCTCGCCGAGGATCTGCCCGTGCTGGAACACTACGAAACATACCGAGCCGTCGATGACGTCGAGTTCCTCCGGGAACTCCGCGAAGCCGGACTATTCACCGAGGGAAGAGAGAAGTGACGCGGGGAAGCCCGACCAACCACGGAGGAGACACCCTTCCGCGGCCGGTTACCAAGCAATGAATCCTGACGTCCTGGCCAAACAACGGGGCGCCATGCCCGAACAGCCCCATCCGAGGAACATCGTTACCGAGAAGAGCAAGCCGTGAAACTTCTGGTTCCCTTGATCATCGTCGTCGCCCTGGCTAGCCTGTCCTGGCCGATGCCGCGCGCCGCCGGCCAGTCGGTGGCTGAAGCGCGGGCGAAGATCGACGCCCTTTCGGTCGACCAGCGCGAGAAGTTGCGGCATCGTTGGGAAGAGTTTCGCGAGTTGCCGGCCGAGGAGCGTAGTCGCATTCGCGCGTTGCATCACCACCTGGAAACCGACCCCGACGGAGCGGAACTGCGTGGTGTGGCGGACCGCTACGCGACATGGCTGAAGCAGTTGCCCCCGCTGACCCGCTCGGAACTCCAGTCACTGCCGGCCGACAAGCGGATCGAGCGCATCCGAAAGATCATGAAGCAGCAAGAGGCCAGCGCGCTGAAGGAACTCGACGAGAGCGAGGCCGAGATTGTACGCCAATGGCTTTCCGAGCACGCCGACCGCCTGATCGCTCGGCTGCCGGACCCAATCCGCCACCGCCTGATGAGAATCGAGGACGCCCGAGGCCGACGCTTTGCCCTGATCATGATGTGGAACGCGCCGCAAAGCCGGCACGATTTCCGCCGCTTGCTGCGCGAGGAGGACCTCGCCCCACTGCGCCAAGCCCTGCCGGCGGACGTGTCGGGAGCGATGAAGGACTTGCCCACCGAACAGCAGTGGCGACTCGTCGAGGGTTGGATTCGCCAACTGGTTCAACACCGCTGGCGGCAAGGACGTGATGCGAGTGGCTTCGGTACCCGAGGCGAGGAACAACTGCTCGAATTGTTCGAGTCGGGCTTAAGCGACGAGCAGGTCGACCGGCTAGTGAACATGCCACCCGATCAGATGCGCGGGGAGTTGCTGCGGCTGTACATGGAACGCCGTGGCGTCGGCCCGCGTGGTGGTTCGGGCCGGCGCGGCCGCGGTCCGCCCTTCGGCCCCAGCGAAGGAGCGCGAGGTCCACGCCACGGCGAACCGTGGCATGCCGATCCGCGACGGAGCACGCCCGACCGCCGTGGCCCACCACCCGGCACCGATCCAAGCGGCTCGCGCCGCGGCAATCGCCGGCAAGGGACACCGGCTCCCGCCGATTCCCCGGACGGCCTTCCACCGCCGCGACCCGGTGCGGGCAGGCCGGGTTAACGTCGCCTGGGCAACCCTTCCTCACTCCGCCCGCGGTGACGTGGTTACCAGAACAGAGTTCCCCAGCTTTTCGCGGGCAACGGCGATCACCTCTTCGAGCGTAACGGCGTTGATCCGCTCGTCGAACGATTCGTCGTAGTCGTAGCCCAGACCGTAGAGTTCGTCCAACGCCGATTGTCGGGCTTGGCCGGCGATGGTCGTATTGTCCTGGGCGTGCATGGCGATAACCATCTTCTTCGCCCGCTCGAACTCCTCGCGCGAGATATCGCCCTGCTTGGCCTTTTCGATGTTCGCCCGAATCCGGCGGACCACTTCGTCCACGGCGTCGGGTTGGGTTTGGGCCTGCACGGCGAAGAAGCCGGGCGCCGGACCGGTGATCTGGAAGGCGTGGACGTAGTAGACCAAACCCGCCCCGCGCAGCTCGTTATGCAACCACCCGCCGGGATAGCCATAGCCGGAGGTGATCGCGTCGAGCACGGTCAGGGCGGCGTACTCGTCGGCATCGCGGATGCTCGTGCCCTCGTAACCCAGCAGCACCAGCCCGGTCGGCTTACCCGTCTGCTTGTGCCGGGTGATCGACTTGGCGATCTCGTTGGGCCGGTCGAACGAGATGGGCTTGAAGCTCGGATCGGCCGGCAGTTGGCCGAACAGTCGCTCGGCCGTGGCGCGCGCTTCGTCCGGGTCGATGTCGCCAAAGATGGTGACCACCATATTTTGCGGCACGAAGTACTTCTGGTGATACTGGCGGAGTTGGTCGACCGTCATTTCCTCGACCGTTTCTTTCTTTCCGCCCTGAACGATGTGATAGGGCGACGCGGCCGGCAGGTTGTCGAGGAAAAGCTCCAGCGCCTCGGAGGCCGGGTCGTCGGCCCGGCGAGCAATCGCCCCCAGAGCCAGCCGCTTTACTTTGCGGAACTCGTCCTCGGGAAAGGTAGGCTGCAGGAGGCACTGGGCGAACAGTTCGGCCGCTTTGGGGAAGTCGTCCTTCAGCACCGTGGCGGAGGCGTACACCGTGTTCCGCCCGGCCGCCGTGGAGAACTGGCCGCCGACGGAGTCGAACCACGCGGCAATTTCCTCGGCCGAATAATCGGGCGTGCCGCGGCTGAGCATCTGGCCCACCAGCGACGCCCGGCCGGCAGTCTCCTCGGTATCGACCAGCGCCGCCCCGAGCGAGTAGGCCTCGATGTTCACCAGCGGCAGGTGCGTGTGTCGCTTGAGCAACACCCGCAGGCCGTTGTCCAGCCGGATCATTTGCACGTCGCTTTCGGCTCCGGTCGATTCGCCGCTCGCCGATTGGGGCGCTCCGTCAGGCGGGGCGATCAGCACGCGGTTCAGCCGCAGCGGGTTGAAGTATCGTCGGGCCACTTGGCGCACCTGCTCGGCGGTGACCTTCTGGATATTCTCCACGTAGGTATCGTCGAACAGCGGGTCGGCCGTCGAAAGAAGGTTCTGGCCCAGACGCTCGGCGGCCTGCTCGGCCGTTTGCCGATCGAAGACCAACTCGGCCGCTTTTTGCTTTTTGGCTTTGGCCAATTCCTCGGGCGAGACCAAATCGTCGCGCAGCCGGTAGACCTCGTCCAGCGCCCCGTCCACCGCCTGCTGCCAGGTGTCGGGTGGCGCGCTGCCGAAGACAGCGAAGAAGCCTTTGGCGAAATGCGGCGTGTAGCTGGCCGTGTCGATCGAGAGGGCCAACGGTTCGTCGTGTTTCAGCCGCATGGCCAGACGGCTGCTGTCGCCCTGGCTGAGGATGTACGACGCCACGTCGAGCGCATAGAGGTCGGCGTGGGAGAGCTTCACCGTCGGCCAGGCCAGCACGAAGTCGTACGTGGCGCCGTCCATCTCGCGAACCACTTCGCGCGGTGCAAGTTGCTCGGGCTCCTCGGGCATCACCACCAATGTCTCGAAGCCGTGCGGCGTGGCCGCCCACTCCCGCGCAACTTGATCGAGCACGGCGTCGGTGCGCACGTCGCCCACCACCACGAAAACCTGATTGTTCGGCACATAGCGGCTGCGATAAAAGTCGATAATCGCCTCGTTGGTCGTCTGGTTGAGCACATCGAGATAGCCGATCGTCGGGTAGCGGATGGGATGCTTCGTGTAGAGCGTCTGTTTGAGCAGGTTCCACTGCACCCGACGGCGGTTCACCTGACCATCGGCCAACTCGCGCCGAATGACGGCCAACTCGCGAGCGAATTCGTCGGGAGCGAAGGCGCAGTGCTGCATCATGTCGGCCAGCAGCTCGACGGCCAACTCCACGTTCTTCGCCGGGCAATCGATGTAGTAGGCCGTCACGTCGGTCGAGGTGTAGGCGTTGGTGGCTCCGCCGATGGTGTCGATCGCTTTCTCGATTTCCTTTTCCGTGCGATGCTCCGTGGTCCCGCCGGAGACGACGTGCTCGAGCACGTGACTGAGGCCCGCGCCAAGGTACTCGCCCTCGAACGCGCTGCCGGTGTTGTTCACGTAGCAGCGAACGGTGGCCACCGGGGCCACGTGGTTCTCCTGGACGATCACGGTCAGGCCGTTGTCGAGCGTGGCGACGGTGGTCTGGCCGGGCAGCCGGCGGACGCTGGTATAGCGCCCGGGCGGCTGACCGGGCGGCTCGGATTCCGCCGTCGCCCCATTTGCTCGACCACTGGGATCGGCGGCTTCCGCGGAAGCCGGTTCTCCGTGGATCACGCCGCCGGCGACGGCAACAAGGGTGGCCGCGCCGATCAGCGCCAGCAGCAAGCGGGGTAGCGAGGAAAGCAAACGGTGAGACGAGTTGCAGCACATGCGGTTGACTCCCTGCGGGGTTCTGGTTCTGAATCGATCGATTGTAGCGGTCATGCGGCCGCCGGCAAACGCCGGGAAATCCGCACTCGGCCGCGGTCGCTCGCGCCGCCCTTGACGCGCGCGACTTGGCGGTGCTCCTGGGGCTGATCGGCTCGCTGGGCGTGGTTAACCGCATGGCCGGTCGTTTTTTTGCGGAGAGCCGCCAAAATCCGGCCACTCGGGGGCCCAAGGCGAACTATACTTGCGGAGAACGATGCCTTGGCGACCGCACCCTGATTAACGCACCATTGACGCCGCACCCACTGATGACCGCCACCGCGACGACTGTTGCCGCCGCCCCGGAAAACCTGTCTGATGTTCTGCGCCGACTGGGCAGGGGGGAGGCTCACGGCAGCGAATTCTCCCGCCGGCAGGCCGCCATCGTGGCCTTCGGCCGCCGCACAATCGCCCGACCCTCGGTCGCCCTGCTGATGCAGGACGCCGTGGCCCTGGTGGGCGAGATTCTCGAGACCGAGCTGGCCGGCATTGGCGAGGTGATCGACGGGCATCGACTTCTGATGACCATCGGCGCGTTGGACGAGGGCGGACGGATGATCAGCCCCGCCTCCAAGCAGTTTCCGCTGGACGAGACCTCGTCGTTGGCGGCCAAGGCGCTGGTCAGCGGCGCGGCGGTGATGGCCAACAATCTGGCCGAACAGTCCGACTGCGACGACGCCTTCCTCCGCGGCCTGGGGGTGACCAGCGCGCTGGTTGTGCCCATCCACCTCGACCACGAACCGCTGGGAACGCTGGGCGTCTACTACAGCGATGAACGGCAATTCGAGAAAGATGACATTGGGTTCGCCGAAAGCATTTCGCACTTGCTGGCTTCAACCGTCGCCCGCGACCATGCCGAAAAGAGTGCCCGCCGGGAAAGCCGCTTCTCCGAGAGTCTGGTAGGCATGGTCGACTCGCTCGTGGCCGTGGTGGACGGCGAGGGGCGTGTGTTGCGGATCAATCGCGCTTGCCAGTCCAGCTCCGGCTTCAGTTCCGAGGAGATCGCCGGCAAACCCTTCGGTGCCACGCTGCTGACCGAGGAGCAGCTACCCGCCTTCAAGCACTTCCTGCGCGGCGTGCACGACGGCGTGCCCGGCTGCCAGTTCGAGGCAACCTTGGTGACCAAGGAAGGCCAGCATCGTCAGGTGCGCTGGACGGGGGAACGCATCCAGGCCGGCCGCAACGGCGCCGAAGCGGAACTGGCCCTGGCCGGTAGCGATCGCACCGAAGAACTCGCCGCGCTGGAGCAACTGGAGCAGGCCAACGAAAAGGCCAGTAAGGCCGTCGACCTGCTAGCCGAAGTGCGACGCCGAGTGGCCGAGGGCCAGCCAGTCGATGAATTGCTGGGCGTGCAGGCCGATCGAGTCGGCCGAGGACAATCGCCGCCCCTTCCGGCCAACGCCGATCCCGACGGCGGAGACCGCAACGGGCTCGCGGCCGCCCCGGCAGCGCGTCAGGCTTGGAGCGACGAGGAACCGCGTCCCTTCCAGCAAGTGGGGCAGCCGAAAGGGGCCGAGATGCGGGGCAGCCCCCGCCGGTCGTATCAGTACCGGCAGTTGATCGCCCCCATGCTCGACGACAAATTGCCCAGCCGCAAGAACTTCTTCGAGGTCGTATGCCAAGACATCTCGGCCAGCGGGATCTCCTTTGTCCTGGACAACGAACCGCACTTTGAAAGAGTGGTCGTCGCCCTGGGGAAGCCACCGCGGTTGACCTTCTTCGCGGCTGAAGTGGCTCGCGTGCAACCGCAGGAGTTGGACGGCCGCGAGAAGTGGATCGTCGGCTGCCGTTTCGTCGGACGCGTCAAAGGCTGAGCGGGTACCCCGCAAACAACTCCGCCGGCCGACCGCCGCCAGCACTTCCCAGGCTAGGGCCGCCTTGGACCCCGCTCACTCCACCCAGCCGTGCGCGCCGCGCACCGCGAGCATGGCCCGAAGGATGTCGTTCCAGGTTTCCTGTTTCATCATCACGTCGTTGGCGAACATGCAGCCGTCCCAGCAGATGTGTTTGATCGTGCGGGTGGGTTCGCCCTTTTCGTCGCGGAGCCAGTAGCCCGCGTGGCGGGTGATATCGAGCTTGCCTCGCGGATCGTTGGCCAGGCAGTGGCGCCCGGTCTTGTCGTGCGAGCCACTTCCGTGGACCGTGGCGTCGTTCTGCGCCACGTGGAAGTCGATCGTCCATGGCCGCAGGGCGTCGGTGATCGTCTTGTAGGCCGCCTCGAACGCTTCCTCGTCGGCGAAGTCGAAATCCTGTGGCAGGATGGCGTCTTCCGGGGCATTGTAGCCCAGCAGGTAGAGCAGCGTATGGGCCATGTCGGCCTGGAAGCCGAGCACGTCGGGCCGGTCGACCGTTTCGAGCAGCTGGAGCATCCGCCGCCAACTGTGCATGCCACCCCAGCAGATCTCACCCTCGGCGGCGAGTCGCTCGCCATGGTCGTCGGCGATGCGGCAGGCCTCGGTGAAGGTCTCGGCGATGCGCCGCTGGTTGCCTTCGGGGTCTTCGTACCAGGGCTCCACGCCAGAGGCCGAGTCGATCCGCACCGCTCCGTGCGGCCGGACGCCCAATCGCCGGAGCCGCTCGGCCACGTGGCAGGCCTTCTTCAGTTGATCGAGGAACTGGCGGCGATCCTTGTCGGTACCCATGGCGGGCCCGCCGCCGGTGGGCGGCCAGACCGGGGCCACGAGCGAGCCGATTTCCAGCCCGCGCGACTGGGCCTTCTCGGCCAGTTCCTTGATGACCGCGTCGTCCCGGGCGGCGGCGTCGATGTCGACATGCGGCAGGAACAGAAACAGGTCGACGCCGTCGAACCGCGTCCCGTCCACTTCCGCCGCCGCGGTCAGGTCGAGCATGGTGTCCAGGCCGATGGGCGGCTCTCCGCCGTCGCCCTTGCCCACGACGCCGGGCCAGGCTGCGTTATGGAGTTTGGGATAGGTGTTCGTGGATTGTGTCATGGGGGGCCTCTCGGTTTGCCCAAGCCGACAACGAGTTGTCGGGACTTTCGACCGCAAGCGGTCGGCTTGGATCAAGTGGTCGGCTCGGAGTGGGTGTCCCGGCCGTGAATAATCGAGTTAGTTACGGGGTTCTCCAAACGTGGATTGCAGCACCCTCATTGCGATGACGCTCAACGTACTCGAATGCGGAGCGGATGGAAGCATCATCGTCACAAGATCGCATGTGACACCCCTTGGCCCAGAATCGCTTATCGGGCTCGCTTCCGCATTTTTCTCTCATCGCACGAGTTGCCGCCGCTTTGAGGCGGCCCACCATCCGGCGGATGGGCACCTCGCCAAACTCGGCCAGCAGGTGAACATGAGCCGCTCCGACGGCCAAAACAGTCGGTTTCAGCACTGTTTCTTGTAACTCGTCACGCACCGAAGCAAGTACAACCTGACGCTCCGCGGCGGACAAGTTAACCTCTGCGTCGGCGGCTGTCCGCGCGGCTTCCAAGCGGGCCTTGTAAAAGCCGGCATCATACGTTGGCCGATCACCAACGGCATATCGCTGCGGCGGTGGCACGTACTCCCGACCACGCCAAGTACGGAATCCCCGCGAATCGCCGGGAAGCCACGTGGCGTAAGTTGTCCAGGTTACCAGCCAGTGTTTCATGATGTCTGCTTGTCCAGAAGCACCAAGCCGACCGCTTGCGGTCGTTTCATCCAAAAACCAACTATCGATCGTGGCGTTCACCCTAACCCGTTCAGTTGTTGTCGAACATCGGTATGGCCGTCGGTCCACGACAACAAGTTGTCGGCTTGGGCCCTATTTCCGATGATCTCCAATGTCCGGCATGTTCTCATGCACGGCCGGGCCGAAGTAGCGGAGGATCACCAGCGGCTCGCCCCCGGTGTTCTCCACCTCCACGCCGCGGACGGCCGCCTCGTGGGTAACGAAGAACTCGTCCCAGGGCTCTTCGCCGAAGCGGATCATCACCGGCGTTTGCAGTTTCAGCGAGCCCACGCGGCCGGCCCCTTGCACGGCGATCCAACCGCTCGCGCCGGGGTCGTTCAGCACACACTCCGCCCCCGGCTCGACGGTCAGTTCCTTGGCCGAGACCAACTGCTCGCCGTCGAAGCGGCCGTAGTCGATCCAGCGATCGGTGTAGCCCTCGCCGGAGGCCGTCTCGTCGACGATCGGCTCGACATAGTTGCTCACTTTGAAGTGCGGATCGACGTTCTTCTCCCAAGCGAGCTGGTCGACGATGAACTCCAGGTCGCGGTGCTTCTCCGGTGGCACGTCCTTGACGAGCAGCTCCCAGGGCACCTGCCGCCCCTCGACCAGCGACTGGTACATGCCGAACACGTCGGAGCCCCACTGCGGCTCGTAGGTACACATCGACCCCGGCGCGTGCAGCACGCCGGCGGGGATCATCCAGCCTGTGCCGGGCTTCAGCCGGTACGCCCGCGAAAGGTCGAGGATACCATTATCGCCGCGGTTCCAGTTCTCCAGGCAGCGGATCACGTCGGCCTTCTCGGTGCCCGGCTCCAAGCCCATGAACGTGTAGTCGAAGTGATTCTCGGCGGCGTTCAACTGCGGGGGGAAGTAATAGCACTCGGGCTTGCCCTGCTGATTGGTCAGTTCGGCGTGCTCCGCCTGCTGGTGCATGTGGTGGGGGATGGGGCCCATGTTGTCGAAGAACTTCGAGTACACCGGCCAGCGTTGATACTCGTCCCACATTTTCTGGCCGATCATTCGCGGGCCGGCCTCGGCCACGGCGTCGCGGAGGAGGAACCGCTGTCCTTCGAAGACGCAGTAGCTGAGACCCTCGTCGTCCGCGCGATTATCGTTCATCGCCTCGGTCGTGCTGGCGAACCAGCGCTCGTCGATCCCGCCGCGATGCACGCCCAGGGCGTACCAGTCGTCCGGGTGGAGTTTGATCCGCTTGCCCGGGTGCAGGAAGCTGCGGGGGACCCAATTCGGGGCGAGCCGCAGGATGCCGGCCCCGGCATCGAGCGCGCGTTCCAGCGCGGCGCCCACGTTGTCCTTGGCGAGAATGGGAGAAGCACACATGGGTTTAGTCCTTGGTTTAGTGCTTGTCTGGATCGAGAGTTCCAGCGCTCGACGTTCGGGAGGGCGAGGCCCCCGCCGAGCCACCATCTCGGCCGAGACTCGCGGCTCAACGGGAGCTTTGTCCTCCCGGTCACATCCGAGGGGATGAACTGGGAACTACCGAAGTGGATTCGTTGGATGATATTATGCCGTGGCAAGCGACGTTTTCAAGCGGGCAGGAGGATTGCGAAGTCGATTGCAGCTTGCGTTGAGCCTCCACACGTCATTCCCGCGCACGCGGGAATCCAGGGAATTGGGACGGATCACTGGATTCCCGATACCCGCTTTCGCGGGCACAAGCTTCTCGGGAATGACGGAAGAAGACGGATCACTGGATTCCCGATACCCGCTTCCGCAGGCACAAGTTTCTCGGGAATGACGAAAGAAATCGACTTTGCAATCCTCCTGGTCAAGCGGGTGGGACGGAGACTCGCCAGAGGCGAGAATGTCGCAAAATGACAACGGCCACCCCGTTTCTCTCATGCCGCCGCCGTGGTATGCTGCATCGTCTCGTGAGCGATTCGCGATGGGATGTCGCCATCGCCAACCCAGCAATCCCCGGGGAGCTGGCCGGTATGCCAAGGCCGGAAAGCGACAGCGCCGTGTTCGCCTACCTGCCAGTCCCCGACATGGTGACGCGGCTGGGGTTTTACATCACCGGGGCAGGCACCGATCGGGTTCCGCCGGGCGCAGACTACCCCCGCGCGGAACACCCGGAACTGTACGATTTTACCTGGGCCGAAGGTCGCGTGCTGCCAGAGTTTCAGTTTGTCTTCATCGCCGAAGGCGAGGGCGAGTTCGAGTCGCGCGAGGTGGGCCGGCGGGAGGTGGGACCCGGCACGATGATCGTCCTCTTCCCCGACGTCTGGCACCGCTACCGTCCGCTAGCGGACGTCGGCTGGACGGAGTATTGGATATCCCTCGGCGGCGAGATCCTTTTCCGCTGGCAGGCGCGGGGATTGCTCTCGCCGGAGACACCGCTCATGCGGATCGACGACTGCAACGCGATGGCCAACCAATATCATGAACTCGTCGGCGCGGTCATGCGCCATCCGGACCGGCATCCGCCCTCCCATTCCGCGCTGGCTTTGTCGATTGTCGCCGCGGTGTTGGGGGAAACGGAAGTCGCTGACCAAGACGAGCCAAGTGACACGAAAAAAAACGCCGACGAGTTGCTTTCCCATCGCGCCCTGCAAGTGATCTGGAACTATAGCCACCGGAAAATCTCGGTGGCCAGCATTGCCCGCGAACTGTGCGTCACGCGCCGGACGCTGGAGCGAAACTTTCGCCGCGAATTGGGACGCACGGTTCACGAGGAGTTGATCGCCTGCCGCATCGAGCGGGCGAAGCGGCTGTTGAGAGACACCCACGTGCCGATCAAACACGTCGCGCACGCGGCCGGTTTTACCTCGCTCTCGAACATGTGCAAGGTGTTCCGCCGCACGCTGCAAACCAGCCCGGGCGCCTACCGCAATCGCTTCCTGCGCGAGGCGGCCGAGGGGGTGTTGAGGGGGTGAAGGGTTGACAAGGTGAGCGACTGTGTTGAAAGTCAAGGGGCTTGTTGATCGGGTTGCCGACTCGGCTTAGCTTGGCTCGCCACATAGCGGTTGTGACACAGAAGAAGGACGGGCTGATCATGGGCGGAAATGCGTTGCTGGGAATCGTACTCCACGCCATCGGCGGATTCGCCGCCGGGAGCTTCTACGCGCCGCTAAAGAAAGTACGCCGCTGGGCCTGGGAAAGCTTCTGGCTGGTGATGGGGTTGGCCGCCTGGCTGGCCGCGCCCTGGATCGTTGCCTGGCTGACCACGCCCCGATTGCTCGACGTGCTTCGGGCAAGTCCCCCGGTCGCCGCCCGCTGGTGTATCATCTTTGGCTTGCTGTGGGGGGTGGGCAATCTCACCTTCGGCCTCTCGGTGCGTTACCTGGGGATGGCCCTGGGGTATGCCGTGGCGCTGGGCTTCTGCACCGTCTTCGGAACGCTCGCCCCGCCCATCTTCGGTGGACTGTTCGGCGGCGCCGAGGGGTGGGCAAAGCTCGTCGCCATCTTCACCACCCCCGCCGGACAGGCGGTCTTGGCCGGGCTCGCCGTCTGCGTGGCCGGGATCGGTCTCTGCGGCTGGGCCGGCATGAGCAAGGAATCGGAACTGACCGACGAACAGAAGCAAGACTCCGTGGCGGAGTTTTCCCTGGGCAAGGGATTCGCCGTCGCCGTGATGGCCGGACTGCTCAGCGCCTGCTTCGCCTTCGGGCTCTCGGCCGGCAAACCCATCGCCGAACTGGCACACGAAATGGGTGCCCAGCAGGTCTTCTCCAAGAATGCCGTGCTCGTGGTCATCCTGCTGGGCGGACTGACCAGCAACGCGCTCTGGTGCCTGTTTCTGAACTTCAAGAACCGCACCTTCGGCGACTACGCAAGCGGCCCGGTCGGAGAACAAACCCGAAACTACCTGCTGTCCATCCTCGGTGGGGTCACCTGGTACTTCCAGTTCTTCTTCTACGGCATGGGTACGACCCAGTTGGGTGAGCGATACGATTTCTCCAGTTGGTCGATCCATATGGCATTTATCATCATTTTCAGTAACCTATGGGGAATCATCTTCCACGAGTGGCGAGGCACCAGCGGGCGGACTAAGGCCCTGGTTTGGGCGGGGATTCTCACGCTGATCGCCTCGACGATGATCATCGGTTACGGCAATTACCTGGCGGAATAGGATTCACCATGACAGCTTCGAACAGCGTTGAACAAGCCTACGATCTTGCCCGGCAGCGATACGCCGAGCTTGGTGTCGATACCGATGCCGCCCTGCGGCGGCTGGCCGAGATCGCCATCTCGATCCACTGCTGGCAGGGCGACGACGTCGGCGGATTCGAGGGCGGCGGGGCGGACGAACCCGGCGGTGGGCTGGCCGTCACCGGAGGGTATCCCGGCAAAGCCCGGACCCCGGACGAGTTGCGTTCCGACCTGGAGACGGCCCTCGGTCTGATCCCCGGCACGCATCGGCTGAATCTGCACGCCTGTTACGCGGACACCGGCGGAAAGAAGATCGACCGCAACGAGTTGCAGCCGGAGCATTTTGCTCCCTGGATCGATTGGGCCAAGGGTCGCGGCATGGGCATGGACTTCAACCCCACGTTCTTCGCCCACCCGAAGGCCGACGATGGATTCACCCTGACGCATACGGATCCCGATGTCCGCCGGTTCTGGACCGAGCACGGCGTCGCCTGCCGGCGGATTGGGGCGGCCATCGGCTCGGCCTTGGGATCACCCTGCGTCACCAACGTCTGGATTCCCGATGGAATGAAGGATCTGCCGGTCGATCGTCGCGGGCCGCGCGAACGGCTGGCCGCCGCGCTGGACGAAATGTTCACCGAAAAGCTCGACCCGGCCCACAACCTCGACTCGGTCGAAAGCAAGCTCTTCGGCATCGGCTCGGAAAGCTACGTGGTCGGCTCGCACGAGTTCTACTTGGGTTACGCGGCCACTCGCGGCAAACTGCTGTGTCTCGACGCCGGGCACTTTCATCCCACCGAGGTGATCTCGGACAAGATCTCGGCCGTCATGCCGTTTGTCGAGCGGCTGTTGCTGCACGTCAGCCGCGGCGTCCGCTGGGATAGCGATCACGTGGTCATTCTCGGCGACGAGCTGCGGGCGATCGGCCAGGAACTGGTCCGGGGCGATTACCTCGACCGGATCCACATTGGGTTGGACTTCTTCGACGCCTCGATCAACCGCGTGGCCGCCTGGGTGATTGGCACCCGGGCGATGATCAAGTCGCTGATGCTGGCCCTGCTGGAACCGATCGACCACTTGCGGAAGCTGGAAGTCGCAGGCGACTTCACCGGGCGGTTGGCCCTCTTCGAGGAATTGAAGACACTGCCGGCCGGCGCCGTTTGGGACCATTACTGCGCAACCAACAACGTGCCGGTCGGCCCGGCCTGGCTCGACACGGTGCGGAAATATGAAGCCGACGTGCTGCTGAAACGCTGAAAGACGAACTGGACCAGGACCCTCTCATGACGGAAAACCCAAACACCCCGCCGGGCGGCAACGCCTCGGCCAACGAACACGAATCGGTCGCCCACACCAACGGCGAGTACGAGCGCCAACCGGTGCCGGGCAAGGCCCTGCTGGGATTCAAAAGCTTCATCGGCATGTATGCCGGCGAGCACTGCGCGGGAACCGAATTGATGATCGGGCCGCTGTTCGTCGCCGCCGGTGTGAGCGCCTTCGACGTGGTCGTGGGGCTGATTGTGGGCAACGCCTTGGCCGTGCTCAGTTGGATGCTGCTCTGCGCCCCAATCGCCACCCGTGCTCGGCTGACGTTGTACTACCAGCTGGAAAAGATTTGCGGCCGCAATCTGGTGACGCTCTACAATCTGGCCAATGGCGTGATGTTCTGCTTCCTGGCCGGGGCGATGATCACCGTCTCGGCCACGGCGGTGGGCGTTTGGGTGAGGTTCCCCATGCCCGGGCTAAACGACTTCTATCCGAACAGTGTGGGTTGGGTGCTGGCGGTGGCGGGCGTGGGTGTACTGATCTCGCTGGTGGCAGCATTTGGTTACCAGATGGTCGCCCGGGTGGCGAACATCGCTGCGCCGTGGATGGTGCTCGTCTTCCTGGCTTTCGGTGTGGTGGCCTTGCGGCAATTCATCGACGTCAGTGGCGAGGAAATCCAATCCGCCGGCGATCTCTGGCGACTGGCCTCCACCGAGATTTGGCGCGGCGGGGCCCCTCTGCCGGGACAGACGAAGTTCACGTTCTGGCACGTCACCTTCTTCGCCTGGTTCTGCAACATGGCGATGCACATCGGCATGGCCGATCTCTCGGTGCTGCGTTTCGCGCGGAAGAGTTGGTATAGCGTGGCCTCCGCGGCCGGCATGTACGTGGGCCACTTCATGGCCTGGCTCAGCGCGTCGATGCTGTTCGCCCTGCAACTCCGACTGGCCGGCCTGACCAGCGACGCGGCCATCACCCAAGCCGCCGAGGCGGGCACGCTGCCCGCCCCGCTGCCCGGGCCGCTGGCCTACGAGGCATGCGGTATTGCCGGGCTGATCTGCGTGATCGTGGCCGGCTGGACCACCGCCAACCCGACAATCTATCGAGCGGGCCTGGCGTTCCAGGCGATTATGCCGCGGTCGTCGCGGTTCGTCGTCACCCTGGTCACCGGCGCAGTGGCCACCGTGGCCGCCATGTTCCCCGCGCTGGCAATGAAGCTCTTGGAATTCGTCGCCCTTTATGGCCTGGTGCTGATGCCGATGGGAGCGGTGATCTTCGTCGACTTCTGGCTCAGTCGGCGGCTGGGATTGGCCAACAACTACGCGGAGCGGGCCGGGATCAAATTCAATTGGGCCGCCGGCATCGCTTGGCTGGCAACCGTGGGGATCTGCATCGCGCTGGTCTTCAGCAACATCGAGATCGGCGGCGTTCATCCGTTTGAAATTTACTTCGTTTCGCTGCCCGGCTGGTTCGTGGCCGCAACGCTGTACGTCGTCGTCAGCGCGGTCTATCAGAACAATCTCCACCAGAGTTGGCCGTTCCGCCGCCTGTGCCAACTGGCGTCGTGGTTGAGCCTCGCCGCGGTGGTCGTGCCGGGCGGAGCCTACTTGCTCGAGATGGTGGAACTCGAACAAGTCAAGGGCGTCATGCTCACCGCCACCGTGGTCTGGTTTATCGTCACGCCGCTCTGGATGGGGCTCGCGGACGAAACCAACTGACCAACCTCCCCCTCGGACCACCTCCCATGATGAATACCGCCAGAACCACCATGACTCCCCGCGACCGCCTGCTCACCGCCCTGAATCATCACGAGCCGGATCGTATCCCCATCGACCTCGGCGGCAACCAGACGGGCATCCACAAGGGAGCCTATCAGGCACTGATCGATCACCTCGGGCTGGACGAGGAGATCCAGATCATGGACCCGGTGCAACAACTGGCCCAACCCAGCGAGGCCGTGCTCCAGCGGCTGCGGGTCGATACCCGATACATCGCCGCCGGCGCGGCCGCCGACTTCGAGGGGGCGATCGTCGTCACCGAGCGCGATGGCCGCCGCTGGCACGATCTGACCGACGAGTGGGGCGTCCGCTGGTCCATGCCCGATGACTCGCCGCTCTACATGGACATCACCCACCATCCGCTGGCCAACGCCACGCTCGCCGATCTGGACGCCTATCCCTGGCCGCGGGGGAACGACCCCGGGCGATTCGTCGGCCTGCGCGACCGGGCCGAGCAGATCCTGCACGAAACGCCCTACGCGCTGGTCAGTGGCATCAGCGGCGTGGTCTACGAGACCTGCTGGTATTTGCGCGGACTGGAACAGTGGTTCATGGACATGCTCCAGCAGCCCGAGTTCTGCGAAGCCTTGCTGGATCGCACGCTCGCCTTCTGGCTGGATTGGTTCGACGGCTTCCTGGCCGAGGTGGGCGATGTGGTCGACGTGATCATGATCGGCGATGATCTGGCCGGTCAGACGGGCCCGCTCTTCCGCCCGGACTTCTATCGCCAGGTGGTCAAACCGCGGCAGAAGCGGCTCGTGCAGCTGATCAAAGGACGCACGCGGGCCAAGATCTGGTATCACACCTGCGGAGCATGCCGCATGTATCTTCCCGACCTGATCGACAACGGCATCGACGCGATCAACCCGGTGCAGATCAGCGCCACGGGAATGGACCCCGCGGAACTGAAGGCCGAGTTCGGCGACAAACTCACGTTCTGGGGCGGAGGGATCGACGCCCAACACGTGTTGCCCCATGCCGACCCGGACACGGTCCGCGATCATGTGCGCCGCAACATCGAACAGCTCAAGCCGGGCGGCGGCTACGTGTTCAACAACGTCCACAACATCCAGGCGGGCGTCCCGGCCGAGAACGTCGTGGCCATGTACGACGCCGCCTACGAGTTCGGGGCGTACTGACCCGGTGATCGCACCACCCCAGCGGCCGTTTTTGCCTTCACCAGCAACACTTCAGTCGGGCGAAGCAGGCGGCCACATCCGCGTATTTCCGTCATTGAAGCGGGCGGCCACATCGGCGTATTTCCGTCATTCCCGCGCACGCGGGAATCCAGTTCGCCGGCGGTCAGACGTACCGCCTCGCGCAACGTCATTCCCGCGCAGGCGGAAATCCAGTGAGTTGCAACAGCATGCACCACGCGTTTCCTCCGTCATTCCCGCGCACGCGGGAATCCAGTGGATTGCGGCAATCGCTTGGATCCTCGCCTGCACGGGGACGACGTGTTCCAGACGGCTTAAGTGCAGCAATTCCCGGCGGCGCGAAAAACCCCGTAAAATGGGGGTCCGCGGGATGGTGTTTTCGTAAACTTTCTGCCCTGGGCAAATGCTCTCCTACGGTTTGATCTTATCGGCTATCAT
>Ga0180435_10000006_pt1 | contig 219279 bp, 171 predicted proteins | sample SS_ome_3_FD_132467 | JGI IMG/M metagenome (GOLD analysis project Ga0180435, IMG submission 132467) | Hypersaline lake sediment archaeal communities from the Salton Sea, California, USA - SS_3_S_1 metaG | ecosystem: Environmental > Aquatic > Non-marine Saline and Alkaline > Hypersaline >... | reverse complement strand
TCGATGATTGAGTCGTTTCCGCCAACCGAATTTCCGAGCCCACTGCTTGATCGTACTGGTGGACATGCCGAGCTTTTCGGCCACGGCCGCGTAGCTGCGCTCATCTCCCAACGCGTAGTAGATTTCAAATGCGCACTTCTGGTAACCTCTTTCCGCTGACACGTGCTTCTTACCCATCATTTTTCATTCTCCTGCCTTTGCTCTTGTTGACATCTTCGCTGAGGAATTGCGCTCAGCATATCAATCCACGTATCTCACAGACCTCCGGACTTCTTACCAGAGTCGATACGCACGACACAGCTGACATCTGCGGTTGCCTGCCGGGCCCTCATGCCATTTAGCAGTTCTCCCGCTTCCAAACGCGCTTTCATTAAAGAGATTAACTCCCTGATGGTCGGGTTCTGTTTCCCTCCCGCAAGACACTTGATTGTCCATGCCTTCGCCGCCCGAGTTAGTTCTAACAGTCGTTCGTTCGTCTTGATCGCACTAGGGTCAAGCGACATCTTTAGAATCTGTATCTGTTCCATATCCATCTGATCGATCCGCTCCCGCCAAGTGTATATGCTCGACCAATATTTAACGGTTCTAATCGAGACCTTGAACTTCTCGGCCACTGCTGCATAATTCCGCTTGTACCCTAGTCCGAAGTAGTATTCAAGGGCAGCTTTCTGTCTGTCATTCTCAGGTCTGTGTTTCGTCTCATCCTTCATTTCTGAATTACCTCCGAAGTTTGACCATGGCCGCCAGGCACTAACTGAGCCTTATTCCCGGTGTATGTTTCCCATCGCCCTACGACTACATCGCAGTACTTTGGGTCAATTTCCATGGCGAAGCAGCGCCGGCCCAACTGCTCACATGTTATGAGCGTGCTGCCCGAGCCGACGAAGGGATCCAGCACATTCTCCCCCCGGATGGTAGAGTTTCTCAGGGCTCGGGACATGAGCGCCACCGGCTTCTGTGTCGGATGCTGGTAGTCACCATCTCGATCGATATGCCAAACTGTGGTCTGTGTTCGATCCGTGATCCTGCGATGTCCGTCGCCTATCCAGCCATATAAGATCGCCTCGTGTTGTTCGCGATAATCCCCCCAACCCATGGAGGCCGACTGCTTGACCCAGATGATGGTCGATGAGAGATGAAATCCGGCCAACAAAAACGCCCGTTCAAAGGCTACTCGCACACCGGCGGCACCGATGCCATGACATACGTACGCTGTGGCTCCTGGGCGACAAAACCCGGCGGCATTGCCAAATGCCTTCATCAGGAATGCCTCCATGTCATGTGAGTTCATGTCATCGTTTTTAATATCCCCCCACTGGTGTTTCTTGCGGCCTCGGCTGTGATAATCCACGCCGTAGGGCGGATCGGTAATGAGACAGTCCACCTGCTGACTATCGACCAGCCGCTTCAGATCATCGGCTTTGGTTGCATCGCCACACAACAGCCGATGTTCGCCCAGTAGCCACAAGTCGCCGGGCTTGGCGGCAGCTACAGTCGGCAGTGGAGGCGCTTCATCGGCCTTCTCCTCGTCGTCTTGGTGGTCCCAGTCCAATATGTTGGTCAACTCCATGTCGTCGAAACCGAGTGATGTCAGATCGAAATCGGCATCCGCGTTGAGCTCCGCTATGATCTTGTTGAGCAACTCCGAATCCCACTCGGCGATCTCAGCGGTTTTGTTGTCAGCAATAGCGAATCCGGTGAACTTGGATCCTACCAGGCCAGGAACTCGAATCACCGGGACTCGGGTCAGTCCGAGCTTTTTGGCCGCCTTCAGGCGAGTGTGGCCGGCGGCGATATTCAATTCGCCATCGGTGATGATGGGATTGTTGAAACCGTACGCCTGAATGGAGCGAGCCACCGCATCCACAGCCGTGTCGTTGATGCGCGGGTTGCTCGGGTTGGGCTTCAGCTTATCTATCGGGATATGTTCTACGGAGTGAACGGATGACACCATCTCTGCCAACGCAGTCTTGCGTTCAGCAGAAGGCGCTAATCTCGTCGGTTTTCTGGTTGAGGCGCCATCAGGTTGATTTGTTTTGCCCCCTTTTCGGCGACTCTTACCTTTGTCGCGGAGATCCTTGCCGGAGCCACTCCGACCTGCATTTGTCGGTGTCATTTTTCTTCTCCCCAGTCGTTGTCAGACGTGTCACGCGAGACATTTTCGTCTGCAACAACTGCTATTTGATCGGAGTACAGGGACCGCCTGTCACTCCTGTCACACCGAATTTCATCAAGTGCAGGTACGGAGACCGTCCGTCACCTACAGCTTGTGTTTGTCAGTAGCCTTTATCGTGACAATCTTGCCATGCTTGGTGGTTGCCGCCACCTCACGGAAGTCGCCCGCCCGCAGAGACAAGATGACATCGTCCACACTGAACTTGCCCTTCTTCCAACTGACGGCCTTGACCGTTCTGACCCTCCCATCTGATTTCGTGATCTCGATCTTCTCGTAATTCTGGTCCGCTATTATCGCAAGCAGTCTCTTTTCCTGAGCACTGAGTCTGCGTGGTTCGAACGAATTGATGAACTTCACTTCTGCTTGTGTAAGACGCAACACTCTGCGGACATACTCATACAGGGGGCAGACAACCAGCGGACCGCGGCTTTTGACGGGTTTGACAGCGTCTACCAGGCCTTCATCATTCATGGGGGTGTTGATAGATCCGGCCCGGTCAATAACGAAGATGTACCATCCTCCGCGTATGGAGCTGACAAGGCATATCTCAAGCCATGAGACGCCCGGCAGAGAAGAAGTCAGTTGAGTCAACACGTGGCGGATAACAGGAGTAGCCAAACCCAGGTGCTTGAGATCACTGATCATCAGCAACTGTACTGCCTCAGCAAACGAAAGCTTCCGCCAGCCGGTCGCCTTTGTCTTCCGCTGGGGAGATATCAGTTCTGAGCCCTCCCACGAGTGGAGTTTGCGATATGTGAGCTTTGGATCTAGCTGCTTGAGTATCTTCATCGGATACCGCGGTTCCCTCAACTGCGGCAGAAGCAGTTTAATGTCATGCGCTGAGGGTTTCCAGTCCCGAAGAGAAAGATTGTCGGTTTTCTTGGTCAAGAGGACACCTCCAAAATTATACCATCCTATTCAAATTAACATACGTATCACATTTCCACCGTGAAGTATAAATTTGAGGATGCGTTGAATTTTCCCGAGAATCTACACTGGTCTTGAAGAAAGGTCTATGCACGCCTCATCATAGAAAACCTCATCTCAGCGGAGATGAGGCGGTCGTAAGTCCCACTTTGACAGTAGCTTGATTTGGGCGGTCGCTTCCCCAAGAACCGTGACTCAGGCTAGTTTCATGCCTGTTCGGTTTCGCTGCCTTGCGGTGGCCGATCCACCTTCGGGATGGCATTCCGAAGATAGCTGGAAATATCTTCTCTCGACTCAACACGTTAACGGCCAGCAAATCTGAGGTGTTTCCGCTCTGCATCCGGTGGCCCTCGTTTCTCATGGACAACGCCGAACCATTGCAGGCAAACTGAGCCACCGTGGTTCTCCTGCTCACACTGCTGTTACCAACCAGGGAGAGTCTGACCCACGTGACGTTCGACGTGATCGCTGCGTAGGAGTGCGCGACGTGACGAGGATCGCTGCGGAGGACTTCCGTCCCTTCCATCGCATTTTCACAGCACACGCAGATTAGTTTCTTCCCACTCATGTTACTGAAACTCCTACTTGGAGTATTCCATGTCACCAGTTGGCTGGTATATTCTTGGCAGTAAGCTCTAAGAGGATTTCGATTATCGGGGGTCGCTTCCCGCGTGGGATAGGTGTGACCTTTTAATACGTAGTGAACGAAAAGATGAAGCTAAGAAACAACGATTTTCCGCTTCTTTTTGAAAACTTGTCTTGCCCTTCGCAAGTCTTTAGATCATTCTGAACGCGTCGAAGAATGGTTTTAACATCCGTACCGCGCAAGAGCTGCTCAGGCGCAAGGACATTAGGACAACTATAATTCGCACCCATGTGCTCAACAAAGGAAGCCACGGTGTTCGCAGCCCTGTGGATGATCTGTAATGCATGGGAAGAGGCCTCTTATGTGGAAAGCATATATTCATTGTTCGCAGGAGAAAGATGAAGACAACGCCCGACCTATTCGGTCAGGCCCTCGCGGACCACTTCCATGGTGAACCCGAGGGGCCATTTCTGGTGTGTGACGAGGCCGGGTGAGCGTCCGCTCAGAAAGAACTGCGTTTACGTGAATACAGAGAACCGCTTGATTATACCGCATCAGTGGACGCAAACAGACACTAAGGAGGGCTTTTGGACAGGTGAGAGTTGCACAGTGGGCGGAAAGCTAATCGCGACTCAATTCGAGTCAACCCAGCGTTGCCAACATCTCCGTGTCGATGCCTGGAATCCTTCAGCCGTACTAGCCAGGCTTGGGGTGAAGACTACCGAGGCATTCCCACATTGAGTTGACCGCTCAGTTCGCCAAATTCCACGCCCTCACTCCTCATTGGACCGCTTGTCTCTCCGTACGTAGTTGCCCGGAGCCATATACCCGTATTAGGGCAGCGTGAGTACAGAAAAGGCTTGACTTCCAAAAGACGATTGCTTATTATGCAAAGCAAATGATACTGGCTTGCTGAGATAACGGGGAAGGAACGGGCCAGAATGTCATACGTAAGGATCTCGAGGGATTTCGCCGCTGTATCGCCAATGTCTCGCCGAAGGCAGAACACCATATGAAGGAGGCGACTAGCTCGTGGAGACGGATCAGAAAGCCCGCGTTCGATATAGAATAGACGAAAGCAGCTTTAGGTTGAAGCGAGAGACAGAACCACCGACCAAGCTGGAGGGGTCTCTATCGGTCTCGGTAACTGTCCCAGCGAATTCTGCGCTCTCGCGCGCCGGGAATCCGACAGAGTTCACACTCAATATCGATGAGAACAAGAATCCGGGATTCTGGATCGTCCACGGGCCTCACAGAATGAACATTAGCGCAGAGAAATCTATAGACTGCCGAGGCTTCGTGAATTCAAACCTGGCGCAGTTAGTTGGACTGGTTCTGGGGACGCTCGTGAGCCGAGGCGAAGAAGACTTTCTCTGGGTGGGACCGAAAAGTGCAGAAAACGTGTGGATCCTAGGTTTGGTTTGGGATGACCGCAATCGAGAATGGGAGGGGATGTTAGCGGAAGGCTCGCGTCAGCCCGACTTGGCCAGGGATTTCTGGATCTTAGACACAGAGGAAGACAAAGAGCACAGGAGGTCGTTCGCCCGTCAACTGTACAGCTCTCTCACGGACCGGAGTGGACTACGGCTCCCTGCTGGTTTTCCCTTTTGCTCCGACAAGACTATCTCTAACGACTCGGGCACCCGCCAGCTAACTGTGAAAGTTGATCCCTCCGAATTGTGGTTTCTGCTGTTCCCCATCGATCACTTCTGTCGGTTTCGGTACGCACGGTTCTCACTGTACCGAGAGGTGGAATGGATCATGACTCGGCAGAAGACATTTATTCAAAACACATTGGAGCGGTCGTCGATACGCGAGGAATTGCGGGATGTCAGGAATTTCCTGAATCACAGTGTAATAGTTCTGAATACATACTCCCATTTCTACCAGGAGCCCACAATTAGAGAGAGTGTGGAGGAAGGAACGAATCTGGTGACAGAAATACTGTCCCTGCTGCAGGATGTCACAGTTGAAGACGAAGTCGCGTCTCTAAGGTGGTACCTTAACCCGACGAGAAATGAGATCATCCAAGAGCTCTTAGATCGTGACACCCGATACTTCTTTGCGAACTTCCATGCCGAGAAGGGAGAATGGCAAACCGGAGATGGGAAAAGAGGCTGTTGGTCCGAGGATCCTATGATCCAGAGGGAGGGTGATAGGGATTTCTTAAAGAAGGGCTCTCTTTCTCACATACGCTTGATGAGAGTTTTTCACTGCCACTCCGTGATCGATCCGTATGCGACCGGTATTCATCCTTCAATTGGTGTCTCACTGCTGCACGCGGGAGCGCGGCGCGTTGAGGGCAGCATTATGGAGGAAAACTATTTGGACTACCTTTGTTCTCTCTTGCATGTGATGAGCCAACCGCAAGGCCTGAATATCGTTCTCATGGGCAAGTGTCTGGAAAGGAGTAAAGATTTCACCCAGACTATGAGAAGAGTAGGCGATTTCATGCGATCTCGACATTGGGATGTCGTCACCTAAATTAAGTCACTCAAAACTCAAACTCGTAAGAGGAGGTTCCTATGACAGGCAGAAGGAAAGTGATCCTAGCTGGGGCTTGGATCACGATGCTGCTGGTGACCTGGGTCACTTCTGTCGCTCTTGAGTCCTTTGATCCAGTGTTTGAGAGGACGGATCGGTTTCGAATGGGAGACGAAGTAGAGTTGTCAGGCAGCGTTAGCACCGACTCCTTCACCTTTTTTCGGAATCGTATTACGACCATACGCAGGAGCGAGTTCGAGCGTCTGATCGGAGACCGCGGGTCTCAGTTGCCTGTTAGTCTAAAGATCTTGGCCGATGGAGACCTCGTGGTAGGCTACGAGCTAAGCAGATCAGTGCGCTTAGAAGAGACCCGGAAAGACGACGAGCCCAGAGCTTGGAAAAAGGTGGAACTTGTTCAGATTGCGTCGTATCCACGAAGCCTTTGGCCAAGTTTCCTCAAAAGGGCGGTCTCTCACGGAATGAGGGAATATCGAGTGATTGAGGATGAAGGAGATTTTCACGTCTCTCTCACCTTCTCTCAGACTGACCCTTCGAGATTACAGTTCGGCGGAAAGGTGCTGGACCTTCCCGACAACTTCTATCACTACATGAGGATTGAAAGAGAATTCGTACCCTGGGCTGGTGACGATGACAAGTTTGTCATTCTGGTTCACGAACCCCATTGGTGTTTAGCTGGTCAGTATCAACTTATCGCGGGGTTGAAGACTCTTCTAAAGTCTAATTCGAGTCAGAAGTTTAAGTTTTTGGTCGAAGGGTACTTTACAGAGGAGATAAAGCATATACCTACAAGTCCCCTTCTCACGCAGTTCTCCTCTGATGCTTCTAGGGCGGAACAGGTTTTCAGCCTCCTTAGAAGTGCCCTTATCGACGGACCGCTGGCCTATCGGCTGATCTATGATCCTGATTTGCCCGCAGTTGCAATCGATGATCCGGATTTGATTAGAAGAACGCTTCCCGAGCAAAGACCTGCCGGTCTTTTTAGAGCATTCGATACCCTGATAAAGATAAGTGAGAAGCTGGAGGAGTCGTCATCTAGTAGAGCTAACGATGCTTACCCGGCACTGAATACGCTGGCTCTATATATCAGGGCGGAACTCAACGGAATAAGAGGCCAACCCCTGATAGATTTTAAGCTTGAGCAAGCGGCACGCCATGATGCGTTATGCGAGTCCCTTCGCGGTTTCAGCTCCGACATGTTTTCGGAAGAGATATCGTTTCTAAGGACGGAGGCAGAAGCATACCGCACAGGTGCTAAGCGTTTTCAGACTGCACTTGAGAGAGATGCAGTGATGGCAACGAATATTGAGGAGCACTTCAGCTCAAAAGACCTCCATGACCACATTCCCGTGGCTTTCATCGGCAATTTCCATACGTCTGCCATAGTGTCCCACCTCCACTCCAAGGGCATAGGCTATGTCGTTGTGGGCCCGCTGGACTTTGTGGGGGCAAGTGAGACAGAGCACAGGAATTTCAACCGCGCTCTCAACCTCGGTGCACGCCATAACTACTTGAGAGAGCTTGCAGGAGACCTCAAGTCACCAGTTGCCCCAACAAGCGACGAGTTGCCCTATTACAGAGCTTTTCTAAGAAGGAGTGCAGTTCCCAGGATAGAGAGAGAAAACAAACATGCTCATCAAAGTTTCGAGTCCTTGGGGCCAACTACGATCAACTGGGCGTTGCTCCGCGGTGCTCTTGAGACAAACGGATTCTTGAGCGGTGCGGAGGTTAGTTTCGCGGATCGTGGCGTGAATCCACCCCCTCCGTTCACAAATGGATTCGCTTATTTCTCCGTGGAGCCCCAGGGTAGGCCACCCAAGTTGGTATTCCTTCAGCCCGAAGAGAAGGGTTGGGAGAGAGAAGACCGGTATCGCTTGCTCGGCAGGGTGAGTCTCGTCGCACCCAGGGAAGAAATTCGAGGGCAAACACGCAAAGTTCGGTTTTACCAAGATCAAGAAACTAATAGGATATTCTGCAGCTATTTCGATTCTGAAAGCCAGCGGTTTTACCTTTTCGAGGGCGAGAGGATAGACATATTCAACACGTTACCAATGCCGAAAATCCAGGGCGAAGAGGAGGCACTGATACACCTGCTATTAAGCCTGCGGAACTCCCGTGCTGGTGTAAAGGAGAGGTCGCATGGATGAGCGCTGCGGACGAAAGCCGAATGACCTGATGCTGCGATGCATCAAAATCTCTTACCGGGGCTCAAGCGGGGGAAATGAAGCAGAACGCTTGCATGAGACGATCAACCGCAGACTTCGACTGGTGACCGAGCCTCCGAGAAGAATCTCTGGGCGTACGGCAAGGCTTGGGGGCGTGGAACTCATTATAATAATCGTTCTTGCACCAATAGTTCAGTATGGAATAACCATGCTACTCGATGCTCTCAGGGACTCCCTCCGGAACCGGAGGGGCAAAGCATTTGAGGGGCAAATCATCATCAGACTCGATGAGAACGATCCAGGAAAGAGATTCCCATTTCAGACGAGAGGAGTAGACTGGGACGAGCTTTTCAAGGCAATCAACGAGAACACAAAGAAGCTCCAATGCGAGTCTCTGCCAAAATCAATCGAGAGAAGGGTGGAGACTGACGATGAAATGAAAAGGTTGCTTGCGACGGAAAGGACATTTCTCCACCTGGGTATCCTGTCTCCCGAACGGATCACGGAAAACGAACGAGACTTCATGGCAACCGTCTGCTTTTTTCAGCAGTTTCACGACCATTTGAGGTTGAAGGTAAGAGCAAACAAGGGCACAGTTCTAATCTCCAGCTCAACAGAGGCACTGGCATGTTTTGCAGTACCAAGTGATGCAGTTCGTTGCGCTCTGACCATCTTAGAGAAGAAGACCTGGTTCAACAACCAAAAGAATAGACCGGGGAATCCGTTTGAGTTTAAGATTGGAATAAACTCAGGTCGTGTGGTGCTCGATGCTACTGAGGGGAAAGCTTGTGACAGGGAAGTCTTGAAACTCACAGAACTCCTTCAGAGAGGGGCCGAAAAGGGCACGTTGTTAGTATCAGAGGAGACTCACAGGAAGCTGGAGGATAAGGGCCACTTCCGTGAGCATAGGCGGATAGGCCAGGACGGAATACGGAGCTACGTTTTTTCGGCACCAATGGGCGGAGAATCTCGAAGCAATGGGAAGCAACAGTCGGGCTCCGAAGGGCCAGACCAGATGACATGACAGGGGTGGCCTGATTTCATCTGAGTCTGACTAGGCAAAGACCGCGAGCAAACGCTCATTCTCAGTGCGACCTTCTCTCTGATTAGATCCACGGTTTGACTAGGTCTACTATTGTCCACAAGGCCAGTGAGCTAGTCATGGGATCGGTAGAGCTTTGTGGTGCCGAGCTCATGTGCATCCAGAACTCCTTTCTCCAGACGTGAGAGTTTTCGATTCACATAGGTCAGGTAAGGCGACGAAGTAAGCAACGTCTATTAGCTCGGAATCAATGAAAGACCCAGCATGCCAAGCGCTTCGTATCGCCTTTCAGGCGACCTTCAACGAGATGACTTTCCCTTTTACAAGCCAACACGGGGATACCTTAATGTTTCCTCTTCCCGTTAAGATCGAAAAACGCCTTGACAAAGTAAGTCTGTTATAGCTATATTAATTTGAGGAGGTATCTATTGGAATCAAAAGATAAAGTAAGTAGGCGTCGGTTCTTCAGGGTGGTAACCGGCGACTTTATTGTACTCTTCGACGAATTGCACGGAAAACCTCAACTTCGATTGTCTGAGCTTTCTGATTGTCCACAGCACGTGTTATCGCGGATTAAGCCAATATTGCTACCAGGAGCCCAGGCAGCCGTGTCGAAACAGCAGGTCACCACACGATATGAACAGGTGAAGACAGTCGTGAGCGTTGAACATCCTGATCAAGCGACTAAGTTCCTAATTGATCGAATCTATGATGGTCAAAAGACGATCGGGCAACTAACATCAGAGTTAGCTGCCAACATGTCTTGGGATGAGCAACAGTCCTTCGGTTGCGCAAGAGACCTATTTCTGAAGTTGGTGAAGGCTGGAGTCTGCATACCTAGCAATTACATCAACATGTAGCAGGTTCTTTTGAAATCGATAATGTGTTGAAATTCGAAGTAACTGTATGAACAGTTGTGTTTTTGTAATTCCTGTAATCGATCGGTGGCTGGTTCATGCTCCTCTTCATGCCGTTACCGCTTTAGTCAACCGCACGGCTCCAGCGAAGTTGAAGGAAGGGCCGTTACCCAACCAGTCTAATCAGTTAAGTGAGCTAGAATCAGTCATCACGAGTGAACCGGAAAGCGTTCCGAGGCCTAGAGAGGGAGAATTGTGCCCGAAGTTTCTGGGCCTCATCCCTACTAGAGCATGCAATCTTTCTTGTGTCTATTGTGGATTTGGCGCAGACGGTGCACCAAGGACGACTATGGATTTGCCGACCGCCGTGGCATCTATAGACTGGATGGCCGACCATTTGCAGAGAATTGGTAAAGAGAAACTGGAGATTCACTTTTTCGGAGGTGAACCTTCCGTCGCTTGGGACGTGTTGGTCGTGGCAGTTCATCATGCTCGCGCTGTGGCGGCTCGACGAGGGTTGATGGTACGCCTTCAAATCTCTACAAATGGTGTCTTCAAAGAAGACAAAGTCCGCTTCATCGGTGATTATTTCGACTCGGTGGTGCTTTCATTCGACGGGACTCAGGACACGCATGATCGCCTCCGGCCAATGAGCCAACACGAAGGAAGCTTCGAAGCGGTAGCACGAACTGCTGCGTCACTGAGCAAGTCGCCGGTTGAACTGTGTCTTCGGTGTTGTGTTACTCAGGATTCCGTGTTGCATTTGCAGGAAATAGCCAACTGGTTCTGTGATACTTTTCAGCCCTCAGTCATCAATTTCGAACCGCTCCAGCCGACTCCAGCGACCTTCGCAATGGGCGTTCAACCACCAGACCCGTTTGACTTCGCCATCAACTATGAACACGCCAGTCGAACATTAGAAAAACGTGGTATTCGGCCTGTTTATGCCGCAAACCTGACCAAGGCTCCCCGCCTCAGTTTCTGTCCCGTAGGAAAGGACGCGCTTATCGTTTCTCCTGACGGCCAGATAAGTGAGTGCTACTTGCAGACTGCAGAGTGGAGAGTCCGGGGTCTGAATCTCGTCTGTGGACAGGTTGAACCTCAGAGAGGCATTCGGCTTGATTTTCAGGCTATCCAGAGAATGCGCTTTCTTGTTACGGAGAAGCCGCGGTGTGAGCACTGTTTCTGCAAATGGTCGTGCGCTGGCGGTTGTCACGTCAACCACTCTTACCCCGGTTGTTCTGAATCATATGACGATTTCTGCATTATGACCAGAATTATCACTGCATGCTCCCTCCTCAGAGAGCTGGGCTACGAATACCTGGTCGAGAGTTTGTTGAATGATCGATCTGCTTTGGTAGCTCTGTCACTTCAGAAATCTGATTGCATTGAGGATTTGGAGGTGGCATATGACTGAAGCCGCAAAAAGCAAAAGAGTTGGCTCTTTCATCTTTCGCTGTGCCCCCGAAGTATCCTGGGCAGTGGAAGGTGACGGAATTATCTTGATAAGACAGGATCGTGAGGGGGTCATCAAACTTGGATACCCTCAGAGCGCTGTCTGGGATTTGATAACTCAGCACTATCCATTTGATAAAATGATTTCTCTAGTGTCCGCTATCGACTCATCCGATGATTCGACTTCTATTCGCATTGTGGCCGAAAGTCTCAGGGAGTGGGTCAATGCCGGACTACTGATAAGCGAGAGGGTCTATGGCTAATATTTCAATTACCTCAGTGTGCAATCAGGAATGCGGCTACTGTTTCGCACGATTAGCATTGGGTCGTCAGGGGAAAGCTGACACGCATATGAGCCGATACACCTTCGGTCGAGTCCTTGACTTCCTTGAACGTTCAGGTATCAAGCAAGCGCGTCTATTGGGTGGTGAGCCCACTCTGCATACTGATTTTCCTCTTTTGAGTCAACAGGCTTTGAGTCGTGGGTTTAGTCTGCTGGTATTTTCAAATGGCCTGATGCCTGAACATGCATTGCGATGGTTGGAAGCAGCCCCCCCGGATCGCGTGAGTGTACTAGTCAACGTTACGGATCTCAATGAAAAACAGCGAAGATCAAACCGCAGGAAACTGACCACCCTTTGCAGGTTGGGGGCAAGAGTAATTCCCGGTGTGAACATTCAAGCCCCTGCCGTCAAGCTGGATTTCTTGTTTGAACTTGTTGAACAATGCCAACTTTCCCCCAAAATACGTCTTGGTTTGGCACATCCGTGCGTGCAGGGAAGCAACGTGTTTTTGCACCAGAAATACTATCCTGAAGTCGGTCGGAGGGTTGCTGCTTTTGCTTTGGCTGCCCTGGAGAAGGGAGTGAGATTGGAATTCGACTGCGGCTTCGTTCCTTGCATGTTTCCCTATGGAAGTCATGCCAGATTGGGGAAGGTTGCTCTTGACTGCGGTCTGCGGTGTAATCCCATACTCGACGTACTTCCTGGTGGGCAGGTTGTTTGGTGTTATCCTCTCGCCGATATCCACCATGAGCTTATCACAGACAGCTGTGACGCCGCCTGGCTGCGAGCCCGATTCCAGGCAAAGCTAAAACCTTATCGTTCTGTCACTCTGTACCAAGAGTGTGTTAAGTGCGAATTATACAAAAGCGGGGGTTGTCTGGGAGGGTGTTTAGCGACCTCCATGCAGCGCTTGCGTCGAGTCCAGTTTAAACTGCAGGTACCGGAGAACGCTATCCGCTTGGAATCGACTATGTCTTAGAAGAAAAGAGCAAGTAGGACCACAGAATCAATAATTGGGGTAAGAAATGAGAGATAAAAAGCCCAAAAAGCAAAAACCTGAAGAAAGTCCGCCCGATCACAGAATCAGGCCAGTAGAAGATGGCAAGAAGGATGAGCCCCCTAAGATCTTCAAGATAGTCAAAAGGATCTCTGTTACTTCAGAAGGTAGGCGTGAATTCCTTAAGAAAATCGCGGGCGCAGCCGGGGTTACTGCTGTTGCCGATATTCTTGCCGGATGTGACGGATCGGATTATGTCGTCAACTCTGATGGTCACCAATGCACTTGCCATGTAGTTTGTGCTTGCGATACCGTTGGCGATAAGTCAGACAAATACGGGACGAAGTGGGGCCACGAATGGGAGGGCACGGTGTGTACGTGTGACGCGGTATGTACCTGTAATACTGTTTGCACATGCCACAGCGTTTGCACATGCGATTCTGAAGGCGGGGATGATGGTTATGTTTATCATTACTGGTATCCCAACTAGGCATGGCAGTCGATTCAGGTTGAACTAAGGAGAAGGGAATTCGGAATGTCCAACGATGGGAGATTCGTTGAATGGAGGAATTCCTTCCCCCACTTCAGCGTGCCCTTACTGGATCAAAAGTGCGGAGTACAATCATGTTTAGAATCATCGTATGGTTGTGGGTGATCTTCATCCCGTGCTGTTGCGCGTCAAGCGGGGTTGCTCAAGAAGGTGACAGGTACTGGATAATGTCCGGCGCGCAGTATGGAGGATTGCGGGATTCTGGAACGGTGGGCAACTGTTTTGACGAAGGGACTGGATTCATAAGCGAGGTAGGGTTTGTCGCTCCCTCAGGGTGGTCCTTTGTCTTCTATGGCACAAGTGCTTACTGGACAAAGAACCGGGTGCACGATGACAAGGCGGACGTGCGGTTTTACTCACCGTACTATACCGAGGTCCGAAGATTCTTTGGCTCTGGAGTGTTTAGCCCTTTTTTGGGGGTTGGCTTCTCTTGGAGCAGAATGCATTTTGAGGGAACCAAGGGCGCCGATAATCAGTATCTGCTTCTGCTATGCGGCGGGGCGCAAGTGAGGCTAGGCCAGAGACTTATCTTGCAGGGCATGATCAAGCCATATAGGGTTCTCGGAAATACACTCGGACAGAGCTGGGGAATCGAGACGAGTGCAGGAATTGGCATAACCTGGATCAAATGACCGCTGGACGGCGACGGAAGGATTGACTCGTGGACGATACAGGTCTCTTTGAGGACGTCTTCTGTATTCCTCATAAGGGTAAGTGCATCATCTACTTGCCCTTGCGGGGAATCCTCCTGTTGGGAAATGCTAAGTTTGTTAACCTTCTTTGTCGGGCGCGGCTGGGTGACAAGGGTGCGCTGAAACGGCTAAATATCGATCAGAAGTTCATCAACGAGTTCTTTGCCTCAAAAAGGCAACTGGATTATCTTCGGCGCCCAAGACCTCTCACCTCCTTTCAGCCGACGAGCGTATCCTTGTTTCTAACCAATGACTGTACGCTTCGATGTCGATACTGCTACGCAGAGGGTGGTAGCAACACCTTACTGATGCCATGGCATGTGGCTTCCGGAGTTCTTGATAATGTGCTCGGCCATGTGCTTGCGACGAGATCTCCTGAGATGACTGTACATTTCCACGGGGGCGGTGATGTGAGTGCAGCTTGGCCCCTTCTCGTTCGTACCAGGGAATACCTGAGCAAGCTTACTGCTCCCCACCACATCAAGGTAAGAACTTCCGTAGGTCTTAACGGCATTCTTAACCGTGAACAGCGTGATTGGATTGTTCGCAACATCGATAGTGCAACCGTCTCAATCGATGGTCCTGCACATATTCACAATCTCCAACGCCCACTTGCCAACGGAGGTCCTTCACTCTCTTTTGTAACTGATACCTTAGAGGCCTTTGACGCCAGTAGCTATTCCTACGGCATTCGCTGCACCGTGACCGACATAAGTGTTACCCATCTTGAGGAAATAGTCTCGTACTTCTGCGACCGTTTCGGAACGAAGCGCATTAAGGTGGAGCCAATGTATCCGCGTGGTCGCGCAGCGAGTTCACAACTTCTAAAACCCCCGTCGGCGATGGCATTCATTAGACAATTTCGCAGGGCTCACAAAGTAGCACTCGATGCTGGACGCGAACTTGTCTACTCGGGCGCTCGACTGAATGTACTATCGAACGTTTTCTGTCAGGCGGCCGGAGAATCGTGCGCCATTACCCCATCGGGACAGATAACAAGTTGCTACGAGGTTTTGAATTCTAAGGATCCCTTGTCCAAGATGTTCTTCTACGGTTACTTTGACCTCAATAGCGGTCGGCTGGTTGTGGATGAGGAGCGTCGAAGGTACTTGTTCAATTTATCTGTACTTGATAAGCGATATTGCGCCAATTGCTTTTGTAAATGGCATTGCGCAGGAGACTGCCCCGTCAAGGTGTTGCATGCGAGAAGCACGGGTTCTCATAGTATGACGGATCGATGCTATATTAATCGCGAGTTAACCAAAGATCAGCTAATTGAACGGCTAAACGGTGACAAGATGGAGCGTTCTCAAGGAGGAGCAGAAAGGTGATCAGCAGATTTAGGCGTTTCCATCCCAGGGGGCTCCCTATCTTCAGTGCAGAGGTCGAAAAAGAAGTCTTGTTGTACGCACCTGGACACGTGTCGGTGATGAGCAGGCAACAAGCGAAATGGGTTCTCGAGCATTATACCGATAATTATTGCCAGAGCGTGGCTTCAGAATATATTGAGTTTGCTAGGGCTTTAGAGACTATTGCCTCTAAGGCTGTGCGCGAATTGCATCAACAATCTGTTTCTCCTTACTCGCCGGAGTGTTTGACGATCTATCTAAGCAATCAATGCAATCTAGCCTGTCCTTACTGTTTTTCTAAGGAGGGCGCCCCAAAAGGCAATAGTCCCAAGACATCGGCCCGATCAACCGTGATAAACGAAAAGGTTGTAAAATCTGCTGCGCGTATCGTGGCACGTTATTGCAGGGAAAGGAAGCGTAGGTTTCACTTGGTTTTGCACGGTGGGGGCGAGCCCACACAGCATCCTCAAGCAATAAACCGTATTCTCTCGGTAATTCGAAGAATAACAACCGAGTTTGGATTGGAGTTGTTCGCGTACATCGCCACCAACGGTGTTATGGAAACTTCTCAGGTGCATTTCATTGCCAGGGAGTTCAACGTTGTAGGCATCTCCTGCGATGGTCCCCCCGACATTCAGGATATGCAGCGCCCACTGATTGGAGGCGGCAGGTCTTCGCCTATTGTAGAACGAACCATTCACACGTTAGCTGAAGCAAATGGGCAATTTGTTATACGTTCCACAATCACGCCCGAGAGTGTACCGCGGCAGAAAGAGATCGTCTCTTACTTATGCCAACACTTAGGTGCAAGCCAGTTAAGATTCGAACCAGTTTACCGTCAGCGCGGTGATGTCCGAAGCGGATTTGGCCCGGACCAGGCCGCACACCTCGCACAGCACTTTCTATGTGCGCAGCTGAGAGCGAAGGAACTGGGGTGTGAGCTGACATTTTCTGGCGTGCGTATAGATGAGGTGCACGGACCATACTGCAATGTCTTGAGAGATGTTCTTTGTCTCACCCCGGAAGGCACAGCAACCGCATGTTTCCTCTGCAGTAACGTTTGGAACTCCGACTCATCCTCTTTTAGAATAGGAGGCATGGATGAAAGCACCAGCGATTTTGTATTGAATACCGAGCGAATTGCTGCTCTTCGTCTCCGTGCTGGGAAAATTCCAGTCCGGTGCAAAGATTGCGTTAATGCCTATCATTGCGCGAGGGGATGTCCTGATGAATGCATTCTTACAGCCCATTTCAATTCAGAGAAGACCAACTCCAGAGTTGCTTCTAAAGACGCTGCGGATTTCCGATGTCGAGTGCAGCGATTTTTGTCGGAGGCTTGGATCCTGCAACTTGCCAATCCGCTCCGAAATGAGACAAGGCTGGTTGCCGGATCTCCGTGCATCGAGGTTAGGGTCGGTGATATGCCGAAGCTGAACATGCTCCTGAGAGAAGCTGCACCATATGTGGACATTGATGCGATATTACGCGAGTGGGATGCGGTACGAACCAAGATGTCAATCGAGAGAGCCAAGTTGCCCCTTCCGGTCTGGGGGCAGCGCGGATTTGATCATAACGGTGAACGCGCCTGGCAACAGTTATCCAGGCACGTTGGATGCGAAAATAACCACGGAGCAATGTCCATCTATATCCACGTGCCATTTTGTGATCGCAGATGCGGCTTCTGCAATTCATTGGCACGAGCACTGGGAAGGGACAGGCAGCGATATGAAGAGGAATTTTCAGGAGTCCTTGAACGTGAGATCGAGAACTGGGCAGAACTGAGACCGCTCGATCAACGACCGATTAGTACTATTCACTCCGGTGGCGGCACACCAAATCTGCTCAGCGAGACGATATTTGCAGGCATATTGGAACATTGCCGAGATCGCTTCAACGTAATATCTCAAACGGAATGGGCACTTGAATCAACAAGCAGTTTGCTCTCTGATGAGCATCTTGGGTATTTGAAACAGTGCGGCTTTACGCGGTTGCATGTGGGTGTTCAAACTCTTGAAGATCGGGTACGAAAGGTTATCGGCAGACGTGAAACGTCATCCAAGGTAATTGAGAAGCTAAACCGTGCCCTGAGATTCGACTTCGTGGTTTCTGTGGATGTAATGTATGGTCTGCCCGGGCAGACTATGACAGGATTTCTAAAGACTTTGCAGCGACTGACGGAGATTGGGATAAAGGGATTCTCACTTTATGGCTTACATATTACGCATCTCAACCGTCGCTTCCTCCAGCACCACGGGGCGGCTGAACGGGATATGCTTCGTGACTATATATTCGCACATGTGGGGGAGCAGTACCTTATCCGCAACGGATACAGCAAGACCCATTTTACCCATTTTGCGCTGCTTGAGGATTCCAATCTCTATTACAGTTTTCCCCAGCGCGGCGAAGACCTGTTGGCGTTGGGTCCAACGGCAGATGGAGTGTTCGGACATTACCACTATCGGCATTTGGACTATGAAGACTATGTGGCCCCTGCGCCCGATCACTATCCGGTTCTGGAAGGCGGGGTGTTGGAGACAATCGCAGAAAGGAGAATTCGACCAGCAGCAACCGAATTGATGGGGGGCAAGTTGGGCGGTGCGACGGTCCGCGATTTGGGGGCAGAAGCTTTGCTAAGCCGCTGGTTGGATTGTTGTCTATTGAAAGAGAGTGCTGACCAAACGCATCTCGTCCTGACAGCCAACGGGTCATGGTTCGTCGACGATATGCTCAAACAGCTGGCGCAGCATCTCGCTGGCGAAAAGCGGGGAAAATGAAGCAGCACGCTTGCATGAGACGATCAACCGCAGACTTCGGCTGGTGACCGAACCTCCGAGACTGACGGTGGAGGAGTCAGTGTTTACCTAGACGCCAAATTTGATGTTGATGTCGCCGGAGCTCACTTTGAGATCGCATGGGATGAAGAAAAGTTTGAGCTGACGAGCACCTCGCTTGCTGGAAGAACTCAGAAGCTGCAACTCTGCACGACAGAACAGACGGCAGAGGCAAAGCTGGGCATCGTTGACCTCGAGGGCAGAGAATTCGTGAAGCCGGGCGAAGGCTCAATTATTGAGTTAAAAATGAGATCAAAAACTGACTCGGTGGATCTGGCCAGTCTCCAGATAAAGCAAGCGATCCTAGTCGACCCAAGCGCCCGAAAACTCGACGTTAAAATCTTGGGCAAAGCTGACGACGTGAATCTTCCCAGGCAATTCTCTCTGTGTCAGAATTACCCCAGCCCATTCAATCCAACCACAGTCATCAAGTACGCACAGCCACGGGCCTGTGAGGTGCTGATAACAGTCTACAACATCCTCGGCCAGAGAGTCAGAACCCTGGTTGATGAACATCAAGACGCGGGATACAAGCGAATTGAGTGGGACAGCAGGAACGGGGAAGCCACGAGGTGGCCAGCGGGATCTATTTCTACAGGATCGAAGCTGGAGAGTTTGCCGATTCTAAGAAAATGGTGATACTGAAGTAGGCTCAAGGATCTCGAGCCGCCCATCCGGACATCCGAGCAGTCTGACGCATCGACATCTATCGTCGTCGGGCTAAAAGCCCGAAGGCCACCGAACGCAAGATGTATCCGTTTTGTATCCGGTGGCCCTCGTTTACCACGAACGAAGCCGGACTATTACAGACTAATACGGACAATCAGGATTTTGGTTAACCTCAGAGGGGAAAAGGAAGTGCGTTGATCTATATGAAGCTAGAGCCGACCCTCGTCACGTCCTCATAACCCGACGATCGCTCAGACGAAAACGGATCGGTTTCGCATCCACTGCCCTTGCAGTGCGGAGCAAACCCTCACAATGATGACACCTCGATCTCGATGCTGTTGGTTAACATTGTACTCACACCGAAATGTGTGATGGCAAATCAATCTGAGACAAACTAGACGCAGCCTGGCCTCAAGGTGTTGAATGGCAACGACCACCGTCGGGCAGCCACCGCGTTGAGTATCGGAGGACCTCTGTTGGCCACGGGTTAGAGAACGGACGGCTAAGAACAAGAGCAACTCCGCCCCAGTCCACAACACTCAGACTCTCGTGTTGCGTTCCATTGTCGGCCGCCCCCCGTTGATGCCCTACTCGTTCGAGGCGCTGGGCGTTTCCTCGGCCACGACGGACTCCTGCGCAGCAATTAGGTGGCAGTCGGTTTCCGGATTGAAATCATCTCGGTTACTGCGAGCGATATTGCAGAACTTGTAAGCGATCCGACCGTTCGCTAACTGAGTCTTGCCTCCTTTGCTATGCGGGGTGATGTGATCCACTACCGCGTTATCGAAAGGTAGGGTGCGGCCGCAGACTCTTCCGTTGTGCTCAAGCTGACAGCGCCCTTTCGATCTGTGGTAGAGAATGAGTTTTTCCTCGTGTGTGAAGTTCCTCTGGGGGTCTAGCCCAGGGCGCTCAGCCAGCTGGACGCCGTCAAACAAGAAGCGTCCAATGACATCGTGGCGTGTCGATATGCCATCGACTCCGGTGTTACCGCGGGACATGGCGAGGCTCAGGTCCTCGTACACGTCGTCATCACTCTGTGCATAATCGCGCTCCATGGCCTCCAGGCGCGCCACATCAGTCTTCTCGAAATTCTGACGAATCTTTGGATATTGATCCTCTGGAATATCGTACGTCAGCAGCAAACGCGAGAAAAGCCAGTAGAGGCTTACAGCATAGTTCTGATTAAGGTGGGGGTTCCTCTCTGGGAAGACTTTGCCGAGAACACCGACGATTTTCTTGACTCCAGCAACAATGACCGAGTCAACAGGGACTTTTCTGTAGTGTTCGTAGAGCTTGTCTAACTGAGGCGAAGTGCAGCTCACGATCTTGTCTTTGAGTTCCAACTGTACCATCTGAGAAGCCACGAGGTGATGTGTGGCCCCGGCTTTGTCGAAGTTCACCGACACTTTGAAGAAACGCTCATCAGCCAACTCTCTGGCAATCCGTCCCATGGAGGAGCCCATTGCATCTCTCTTCTGCTGGGCATTGAGCGGTGTTCCGTTCTGAAGACGAAGGAACATGTCTCTGATCTCGTGGATAGTTGCGTCTTCCAGAACCATAACCGAAAGAGGGCATTCGTAGAACTTGATTTGCTGTTCTGCATTCAGTTGACCGTAGTGCCTCCCTTTCGCCATGGGAGTCTCTGGAAGCGAGGGGAAAGATTCTAGCCATGGGCCGCGGTAGCACTTGTCATTGGGCGGTTTAACCCCCATGAACTCCAGAATCGTCCGAATCCGTTGCTGACCATCCACTACCTCAAAAACGTAGGGATCGGGGTCATCATTGTCGACACGCTTCTTTTCGAGAATCCTCTTGTAGAGCTCTCTTGCCTCGCCATCAGGATAGCCGCGGGAAACGCTACGTTGGTCAATTCTCCAAAGGTAGAATTTGGGAATGTCCATTCCTCGAAAAATCGTATCAATCAGCAACCGCTTCTGAGGTAGACGCCAGGCGTTTTCTCGCTGGTACTCCTTTGGCGATAGAAACAGATTCCCACACGCGAATTGCTTCTCTATCTGGCCAACATTCTGTGGGCCTTTCGGGGATATGATCATTTCAGGCCTCCATCAAAAGTGTTTGCAGTGAAAGAAAGCATTTTCTCTAATCCTCCGGCAGCTGCTCAATATCCGCCTCGTCGAGAGGTTCCTCAACCGCGTTTCGCAACCACGAAGGGTCGTAACCTTCCGTCGCCTCCCCTTCGACTCGGATCTTCACTTTCGCTCCATCAGACTTGTCGGCCAGGTTCGCTATGGCCGGAAACGCCTTGAAAACTTGGTCTCTTGTGGCCTTGAAGGCTAAGGCTATTCGTTTCTTCCGACCAGCGATCTCGGTAGTCGTCGGAGTCCCAGTTTCGTCCTTGCCGCCGGGGGGTGTGGGAGTCTCCGGCTTACCCGGGGGAGCCTCGGGTGGATGGGCTTCTGATACCTCCGGTACGGCAGTTGGCATCATGAGGAACCCGGAGTCCAAATCAACCTCGTCCTCGGCCATCGGTTTTTCCACGACTACCTTGTCACGGTTAACCTGGAATTTGCCGTCCGGTCCGAGCGCAGGAGGAGCACCGCTCGTGTATGCAAGAACGCCCTCTTCCACTCCGCGGGCAATTCCCTTGCGGAGAACGTCAGCCGACTCCAAGCGGGGTGGCGTGATGTCGCGGAAGAAAGACTCCAGGACTTCAGATGTCTTGACACCCATTGTCGTCTGTTCACCTTCGGCCACTGGCTCGCCCAATCTCAATCGTTCCGCAATCTTTCGGGGCACCACCTTACCGTGCACGTGCCGTATGCCTGCATTCGTAAGCAACTCCATGATCCTCTCGTGCATACCTGTTGCCTGTAGAGGTCGCCCGCCCTTTTCTACCTTTTCTATCTCAAGTTCTCCGCTCTCAACACGCGGCAGCCATGCGGCCGTGTAAAGGTTCCTGAGGCACGATTCTGCCGCGGCCTGCTCGGTACGTTTCCTCTCTCTAAGCTGATCAGTCTCGTACTTTGTGAGCCTTAGCTGTTGCTTCTTGGCTTCGACTCGTTCGATTGCGAGCAGATATCTGACGGAGCGCCGGAGAGTCTCGATTTGTCTTTTGTCCGGGACTGCCAGTCCGAGACCGTTCCGATAGCGCCGGGGCTTGTCCCCATATTTGGATAGTAGTTCTTTGCCTTGTTTCTGTTGCTCTGTCTTGCTGTGGCCAGCGAATTCCAACGGAAGGTATCCCACCAGAAAACGGGGCTCTTCATCAGGAATATCCTGGCTCTTAGCGGGCCACACGAACGCTGCGTGGTGACCCGCAAGGCGGGAATCCAACATCTCCTTGATTCTCTCTCGCACCGGGCCATGGCCTCTTGCTTGGGTTTCCTCGCGAGACACGCTTTGCTCCGCTTCCTCTATGAGCTTGGTCACATTCGGGTCTTTCTTGAAGCAGTACCGAACGCCGTCGTAATGCAAGTAAAGGCAAGTGCTGCGAAGCTCTGAAAGCACGGCAGTCGCTGTGATGTTATCCAGATCGGGACCGACACATGCCCCAAGGAGTTCGTTCTCAGTTACGCCCGGCGGGAGCGTCTCCTCATCCTTTGCTCCCTCGCGCCTCAGACCCCCGAATGAATAAAGAAGAATAGCCGTGGCCATGCGAGTGGCGGGCCTCACCCCCGCCAAAGCTGGTGTCTCGCCTGCCATTCTCTCGTCAATGCGTTTGGCACGTGCATTGGGTCCATTAATATCGGCTGTGATAACTGGGTCGTATTCATTCTGGACTCCCAACTCCTTGAGCATTTTCATACGGACATCCACGTCTCTCAAAGGAATGTCCCCAGGTCCAAGAAGCGGTTTGACACCCTCATTCTTCTTTAGGGAATACAGACATGATGCCAGAAAACGCAGTGCTCCACGAGTTCTCTGAAATGCATCCACAGCTGTCCAGCGTTCTCGCATGATATCTATGAGCGCTGGATGGAATGGATACGCTGACCGCATGCGGTCACGGAAGAGACTACCTTCTTCCTCAGCCTGCTGGCGTTCGGCGGGCGTTTCGGCATACGCCCGCTTCATACCGGTCACAATCTCCTGGTATGCCGTGGCTACCTCGGTGACAGCAGCGCTTTCAGGAGAACCGCCAAGGAGGCGCCGCTGGAGAACGGGGAGTATCTCATCTCCGCTCACAGGTTCTCGCAGTTGGTCAACTCGAGCGGCCAGCTTGTCGATTTCAGCAAGCAACCCGACGTTACCAAGCGCTTCGCGGGCACTCCATGTCAAGGAGTACACTAAGGCTGCGTTTTGACTTCCCGCAACCTCAACGGTTAGGCTCTGAAAGAAATCCTTCGCTTGTCGTTGCAGCGTGGAGTCCAGCACACTTACTGCGGCCGATCGCTCCATGTATTTCAGCACCTCGTCCAGAAGGATCAGAACGGGTCGCCCCCCAGATCCTTTTGCGAGAACCTCGCGGATCAAGTCGCCGCCTGGAGCCACACGGCCCTTGTCGTGATCTGCCACGATAGGGAAAGCTTTGTCAGGGTCGATTTGCCAGGCGATCCAGCCCCACATGGTTTGAATCGTCCGGCCGTCATCAAGAGTCTTCCCGTTGCGGGCATCGAATTTCTGTCCATCAAACACTGCCACATTCACCTCACCGGGACGTGCGAATCCTTTAGCTTCCGGTATTCCCTCAAGAACCTTTGGGTGTTTTGCCGCATGAAGAAGCGCCGCCAAAGTATGAGACTTCCCGCCCCCGAAAGGAGTCCGCAGTTTGAGAACTCGATTGTAGCCGGGTTTGCCGCCAAGGGATGCGAGAACCTCTTCGAGCAGCTTCTTCAGATCAGCGGTTAGATGTGTCGCTCGGAAGAAGGCTTCCGGATCACGATTCACCACCGGCACGTTCGGGTCGCCTGTGGCGATGGCTCCCAGATCGATGGCGAAGACCGCCTCGGTGAGTGCTCCTGCCTCTACGTCTGGATGAAGCTTCACTAACTCGGTCCATGGACGAAGTACTCGTGTGCTCATCTCCTCATCTCCTGTAGTTATCGATATCAAACAAGGTTTCCTTGCTTGCGGCAAGTCGCTGGTCGATGATGGTCCGCCAATTGGCGACCAGCTTTTTCAGTGCCGCCTGCTCCGTCGGCGTCGTGGTCACTACGAGTTGGGCGCCCTCACCTTTCTTGCCCTCCAGCGCCGTTCCGGCAAGTGCCTGCGCAACCAGACGCAAACGCTCTCTGTCAGGCCTCGCCTCGTCAAGAAAAGGATTCAGGTTGCGCGGTTGGTTCTCCACCAGCCAAAGGATGCGGTGTAGGACATCGATCAGTGGGGCCGGTGTGCCATCGTCTTTGGGCATCCCCAGCTTTTCATCGTCTCCCCGCTCCGTGAAATCGAGCAGACGATATTTCCCCTTTTTCTTCTCGATCAAAGCTCGGCTTCCCGTGGAAAGCCCGTTCTGGCCATCCAACTCAACATTCTGGCCATAGGTGAAAACGATTGCTTCGCCTGCGTCCATCTCTGCGGCCTTATAGGTATACCTCCAGAGGACATAGAATCGACTCTGACCGTCCACGCCTGCCACGCCACCCCCCGTGAGCCCGAATATCTTCTCCAACAGCGTCTCCAGAACCACACCCTCAACCTCCGCAAGGAACTTCTCCGCGAGAACCTCCTCGCCGTTGGCGTACTCCACGCAGGAGAAGCGGGTGAAGGCGCGCAGGCCCGCGCCCACGGCGGCAATGACCAGATCGGCGCCGGTGATGCCCATCTTCCAGAGCGAATCCACCCGTTCGCGGACGATCTTTTCTAATTCTGGGCGGACTTCGTCTTCATATGAACCCGTGGCGGAGCCTTCGCGCTTGCGAGCTACGAGGAAGATGCTGGTGGCGAGGGCGGCCGACTCCTGAGCACGGAGCCTGCCCGGCTTTTCCGTGTCAAGCGGCCACGCCTCGCTGACGACGAATCCAGCACGCCGAAGGGCATCGACCAGTGTCGACCATCCAAGTGTGGTCTTGTGGGCATAGACGATCGTCAACTGGCCTCCCTGCCTCAAGACACGCCGTGCTTCAAAGAGAGACTCGGCCATCATCTCTTCATAGGCTGTGTTGGCTCGGGCGCGGTCTCCCTCGTGCCGAATGGCATCAGCGACAGCCTCTCTTTTCCTGGGAGTAACGTTATAGGCAAAGTGCGACGGATAGAGGTGACCCACTGAGCGCTTCAGCCACACGTAGAAGTAGTCCGAGATGTTAGCATACGGAACATTGTCGTAGTAAGGTGGATCCGTGACCACAGTATCGAAAACTTCTTCTCGCCAGGGAAGCGCCATAGCTGAGCCGCGCTCCACAATTGCAGAAAGGGACATGTCGGCATCGCGCAGACCCGCCGGCACATCTTCAATGCCAGAGACCCAACTGGCACCGTCGGGATTAAACGGGTTTGTCTCTGCGTAGTCCCAAACCATTGGCAGCGCTTGACGCCCGAACGTATGGACCACCCCGCGCCCGCCCGTGTAGTTGAAAACACACAGGCTGGAGTTGAAGTCGGCAACGCGGTCGATAATGGCAGCGAGCAAAGTTAGAAGGGTTTTCACACGTTCCTCTTGGTACCCTGAACTTCGCATCTCACCTTCAGCACAACGAACCGTGGCGCAAAGTGTGAGCAGGGCCAGTGTCTGGCGGGCAGTGAACAAGTCGCTGAATTTGGTCAAGCCATACAAAATACAGAAATTAGCGCTCTTCGCGTCATTGGTGATCGGCTCATCAGGAACGGTGAGGCCGGTTTCTTCGCACAGCTTGGCGATCCCCACTCGGATGTCATGATCATCTGGCACGAAGTCGATGAGGCCGCTCGCAGACAGGTAGACTTTACCAGTCGTCTCAGGTCGCGTTGCCGCGACCGCCATCATCTGTTGTCCTATGCGTTTGGCACATCCCTCAGCCTTCACGTAGTCGCTATCCGCCACCGTTCCACAGAACGGACATGTCGCACTACCACCCTTCGATCCAACAGAGGGATCGAATCCGAGATCCTTCTCAGTGGTCGCTTCCACGACCTTGAAGCGCACCTTTTTCCCGCCCTTGGGTGCAACCACCTTCAAAGCCACGTAACGCCCCTTCTTCTTGCAGAGCCAAGTCTGCTTCACAAGCGGCACTGTAGCACCGCAGGAAGGGTTTTTGCAGCGCGCGGTGCGGGTCCAGAGGTAGGCCACGGGCGTCAAGTAACCGTCGGGCGTCTCCTGCGAGAACTCTTGCTGTCCTTTCTTCTCAAACCCTTTGCCAGGCAACTCGGTCTGGCTCTTTCCCAAAACAGTCTTCGACTTCTTCGCCTTGGGATCAGGAATAGGCGGGTAGAGATCGCCTATCTCGGCTTTGACTTTGTTCAGCACCCAGTTGCCCCAGTACCTCACTTCCTCAGCCAATCCGCCCCAGGTGGGTTCACCGTTCTTGTTCCTCGGGCCTGTCATCCCTCGGGCATCCGGGTCGGGTTTACCATACCTCTGCGGATAGACGAGGGTACAAAGCTCAATAATGTGCGCAACCGGGTTGAGATCGAGAGCATACGCTTCACAGCCGAGCCGAAGCGCCTCCAGGGGAATGGCTCCGCCTCCCGCGAACATATCGAGCACCTTGGGACGAGGTGCCCGTCCTTCCTCGATGTCCTCGACCGTCACCTTCTTCCCGGTTTCCTTGGTCAACCGCTCGGCATGTGCTTCGAGGATATGCTTCTGCGCCTCCCTTATGGCTTTTTCAGTATCGATCTTCTGTTCGGGCTTGGAATCACTAGGATAACGGCAAAGTCGCTTGACGAATTTCGCCGCATTTGCTCGCATCAGGCTGTCGCGCTTCTCTTCCGGCCCGTTAGCCGGACGGAACCGGCTGGCCGGCACAAGTGCTCCGTACACCGCGGCCCGGCACGCCACCAACGGCCTCCGCGCCCACCAGAGGTGCAGGGTCGAGATATGCCCCTTCCGGATGGACTTCTCCCGCGACGCCTCCGCACTGATGGCTTGGATAGGCAGGTAGTCTTCAATCAGTCTGCGATCTTTCTTCATTTGCCGATGACCTTCAGCTTGGCGACCGGTTGGCGTGTCAACCTGTCGATAAGCTGGTTGGGTAGCAACCCATGTTCGTTCAATCCTTGGAGTAATGCCTCAGTGAACTTCTCGTCAGCTGCATCGATCGATTTCGCTCTGACGCTTCTGAGTACAGAAACCAACTCAGTTGCGATATCCCTGACCAACCAGGGAGTGACGTGGTAGAGCTCCTTGGCATGGGGGACTGCGTCAGGTTGAAGCGTTTCTCGGGCTGCTTCAAGCAAGCAGATAATACGTGTGGCTGGGTTATGGGGTCGGTTGGCCTTCATCCACTCCCGGTGACCAGTGGCCTGCTGCACGTGTTTCTTGGCTATGGGGTTCTTGGGATCCTGCCCCGTCTTGGCCTCGTGTACGACATGGATTGAGTCACCAAGTGACCAAACGCAGTCAGGAGTTCCACTACCCTTGGGTAGCTCAGCCTCGAATCCGAGCAGTTGACCAAGCACCCCCAACCCACGATGGAACGCACTGGCCTCGTCCTTTCCTATGTCTACCAGCAAACTCTTCACTTTCTTCTCGAAGCCCTTACCCGCCAACCCCAACGAGCTGAGTTGCCTCCTTATGGCTTCAAGAGCACGTGGTGTTGCAGGATCGACTTCCTTCGTAGTAGCAACGAGCTGTCCATCAACCTTGAGCCGAGCTAGCTCTGCTAGCCAACTGACCGATGGCGCACACTTGGCGGCCCGCCGGAATGAGTCTCTCGCAACAGAGGCAAGTTTCTGGTCAGCAGACTCGCCGTGGAGCATGAGTGCGCTATCTCCGTGCAGGTAATACCACCAACCGCGGTATCCCTGAGTCTCGTTTCCTTCCAGTCTGTCTGAGATTGACTTGGCTTTCTCCAACGCTGTTTCATAGTCGTTGCCCCACAGGGCATACACGTAGCTAACCTCATCCGATGCAACAGCCATGAGACGCTCCGCCACTTCGTCTGAAGTCCTCTTCTTCTGCGTCCGCAGGCCAATGATTGTCTTCTCCGCCGCATTCCAGTCCTCCGCCTGCTCAAGGAAGGCCTTGAATAGGCGTTGAAGATCGTCTTCCGTTATGTCCTTAGAGTTCTCGATACCAAAGTCTAGTTCGGCCTGCAACTCTGGGTGCAGACAACTCCGGTTTTCGGCCTTAAGCAGGAATTCGATGAGTTCGCTTCCCAGTAGGAATACCGCAGCGTAATCACTGTCAGATCGCGTACAACGACCGAATCCCTGGGATAGCCGAGTCAATACGCGGTCTCGTAGCAACGAGGTTGCGGCCAACCGGGATAAAAGGAAAGTCTCCTGTAAGTTGGTGCCGCACGGTAACCCCATGATGACGAGAAGTCGACAAGCTTCGTCTGGGAGATCAAGTCCGTCATATCGATTCGCAAGCACCAGGGCACAGTCTTTCTGGTTCGTGAACCCTTCAAGAGACTCTTCGATATCTGGGGCGCCAAGTACTTTGATGTCTTGCGAGATGAATTCCTCCGTGGTGGAACGTCTCAGGATGTCATTCGGTACGAGCACCAAAGCACGTTTCGCTTCTTCGATACATTCCACCGTTGATGGAATAGTCGATGTGGGTTCAAGCGAAAGCTCAGGCATTAGGATTAAACGTCGACCAGATCCTTGCTTGTCCCACCCTGCAGGTATGGGAAGTCGCGCGATATGCTCTACCCCGGTAATACGTTCCAGCTCTCCGCCGCTGCCAAGCGTCGCAGACATATAAACGCGTTGTCGAGCTTGCTTGAAAGGGGGATGCGTTTTTGCCGGCGGTATGATTGGCCGAAATAGCACATTTGTCCATGAAATGTAGAGGTTACATGCGTGCAGATGATCTTTGACGAGCTGCCAAGAGAACCAGGCCGACTCCCCCTTCGGAAGCAAGGATTCCAAAAGATCGCGCAATGCGGTCTCCTTCTGCCTTAGATAGGGCCCGGGTAAGAGTTCTACGTCCCGCTTTCCCCACAACGGAACATCATCTGAGTGTAATTGGTAATCAAAGGCAGAAGGCAAGACATCTCTCATCAGATCGATTATTCCCTTGAATGCCTGGGGTTGTGCGTCTCGCGTGATCTCTACAGACCACAGATCGCTGATGTAGTTTTCGCCAGCGTGGGCATCGTCGAGTATTATGACGTGAGGATCATCGATTTTGGGACTCGTGTTGAAAAGGCCGCTATAGGTAGTGATCGCAGTTGCGGTGCTCTCCTTGTACTCGCGGAACTTGGCGGACGGGTAGTTTGCTTGACGTCCAACGAGCACGTGCGCGGGAATGCCGTATTCCGCTGCATGAGCGCCCACCTGCCCGGCCAACTGCCGCGTGGGACACAGATAGACAACGCGCTCATCGAACTTCCGTCGCCGAAAATCTGCAATGAGCAATCCAACAAGCGTCTTTCCTGCTCCCGTTGGCAACTCCAAGGCTAGATTTGGAGTCTTGAGATGCTTCTTGTTATACTCCCTAAGTAGATCCGCCTGATGTGACCACAGATGCTTTAGATTCGATGTCAGAGACTTCTTCAGATCGCGAAAAAGGCTCTCTGGATCTTCAGGACGCTCGCGGGTATCGAACTCCGTTTTAAAGACACTTTTTTTCGGCTTTTCCTTCATCTCGCCTCGTCACCTTCCTCGAGCGCTACCTGCTCCAAGTCGTGTGCGGCAATCTCGAAAAACCGCGCGGCTACGATTTCGCGCTTCGCATGATCGAGCCTTACGGCCGGATTATGAACACGCACAAGCTCGGGTGAATCCCCGAGCGGATCCCACACCACATAGAGCCAGTAGGTATCGGCCAGTTGTTGCGCCTTGTACCACTCATTGGTCGTCAGCCGCACAGGTTGGCCGCGCGCACGTCCCTTGACCTCTATCCTCTTGACCAGAATCTCGCCCGTGGCTTCATCAGCAATCCTGTGAGCACGTATGTCGAAACCGAGCTTCAAATGCCCAACCTTTTCAATGCGCTCCTGGGGGAAGCCCTCTTCGACAAGGGCTGCCACTACAAAATCTTCCGCTGCGATTTCGCTTTTTCGTCGAACATTCGGATCGAGCTCATCCACGAAATCAGCGAGTTGTTTTTGTCCTTCAGCATCAGGCGGTAAGACAATCGCCGTGCCAAGATGTTTCACAGGACCGGTGCGGGCAATCCCCAAGCGCTCCAAACCACCGAGGCGCTCTTCCTTTGTTCTTTGAAGCTCGTCCACACGTTTCCTGGCCTCGTCGGCGGTCAACTTGTATTCAGGTTTTGCTATCGCCTCCGCTGCCAGCAGCATGGCTTGATCTTGAACTCGTTTGATCCTAACCTCGAAGGACTTCTCAAGATATTCCCTACAGACCTGGGCAAAGTGCTCGCGTTCTCTCTGGCACCGGCCTCTGCATTCCAACTGGTAAGTGCTTTTCAGGAAATCGGCGGCGTTTCGCGGGGATGATGACTCGATTTCTGTCGGCGGATTGGGGCAATGAGGCAGATTAAGGAGAGTATCAGCTGGAACGACCTCGAACTGGCCTTGCTCCTCGCGAACTGCAACCAACTCGGCGTGTAAAGGAACATCATTGCCCTTCGTATCCCGGCCCCGGATCGATATCTCGAAGAAGTGAAGGCGGTAGGATTCACTGCAGAGAGGATCGACATAGAATCCGATCCCGCCGAGCAGAGACGCAAGCCGTCTATTGAGCTTTTCATCCAGAGCCGCGTAGAGCGGGTGTCCCGGCCCCATCAGCACAGCGTCAAGATGGGCATCTTGCTCCAAATGGTGTTTGTGGAAAGTTATCTTTCGGTACGACGAGTCCGCCTTCCCAACTCGCGGGACGCACCGGAGTCGCTCTGACCGCAGATCGGCAAGCACATGCTCGATCCGCCAGAGCCCATCCGCTCTGGGCTGGACACGGAGACCCACCTCACTGGCAGCCGCCACAAATTGCGCCTCCACATAACGCGGCATCAACCGTTTTTCTTCAACCTCTAGATTGCGTTGTTGAAATGAGCTGAAATCTACATGGCTTCGCGCCAGGGCGATTCCTGTGGCCTCTTCGTACTTCCTGAGCTTGGCCGGGTCCATACGACTAATTTGGTCGAGATACTCATCCAGTCGCCTGGGGTCATAAGCTGCCTCGCGTAGCATTTCCGAAAGGTTGACGTCATTTACCGAAAGAACCTCGCCTATCACATCAAAAACCCGACCTTCCAATGCCTCATTCATCTGATCCAATTTCTCAAGCAGGCGGTGAAGGATCCGTCCCTCAACGATTGGCTGACCGTCTTCTGAATCTGTTGCTACGAAGTTGAAAGCATATACATCTCGGTCCTGGCCGATGCGGTGAATACGCCCCAGCCGTTGCTCCAACCGGGTTGGGTTCCAGGGCATGTCGTAGTTGATCATCAAATGACAGAATTGCAGATTGATCCCCTCGCCTGCGGCCTCTGTTGCCACGCATACCTGGGCACTGGTCCTGAATGCCTCCTGCGCCCGCTTGCGTTGGTGAGGATTCATGCCGCCGTGGATCTCGCAAGTAGTGTAACCCCATCGCTCTAGATGTCCCCGAACATAACCCAGAGTGTCGCGGTGTTCGGTGAAAAGCAGAAGCTTACCCCGTCCATCCTTCAATTCCATAAACTGCGCCTCACCGAGACACTGCTTCAGGGCGGCCAACTTGGAATCGCTTGCGGTCTCTCGCACCCTTCGTGCCTGTTCCACGAGATCCTTGAGCGCTGCGATCTCTCCTCGTAACTGCTCAAGTTCAAGTGCAGCCGTGTATTCGTCCACTAACTGGTCTCGGACAGTATCGTCCAGATCATCCTCATCCTGCTCGGCATCTGGCAGGCGCCTCTGCAGCGCGGCGAGACGCCTGGCACGTTGGGCGGGAGTGAGACCCTCCAACTCCTCCAGGAGATCTCCCTGTTTCTTCAACCGGCGCTTGATCGATTCGTGGATTGCACATGTGGAACTAACCAGGCGCCTTTGCAGAACCGTTCGCGTGAGGGCAGCTGACGAGCGTCTCTGCCCAGTTTGCTGTGGAATGAACTCATTGATGTATGCCGTGACACTCTTGTACAAAGCATACTCATCGCTGTTGAGGCCGAAGGTGACCGTCTTTGTATGGCGGTCGGGAAAAAGGCGCCTGCCGTCGATGTCTTTGAGATCCTCTTTCAGGCGACGGAGGGACCATGGTGAGTCCTTGCCAAGACAAAACACATCCTTTCGCACTGCAGCCGCCTGATTTCCGAGACGGTGCGGTTCGGGGAACAAGTCCGGATCGATCAGTCGAAGGAAGTGTGCGAACTTGTCCTCGTCTCCGTGATGAGGAGTGGCTGTCAAAAGCAAAACATGATCAGCCTGGGCTGTCAGGCGTGACGCAAGATCATAACGTTTGGTCGTTGCCACCGTCGATTCCCGCCCCTGTCCTCCGGAAGCAGTGCGGGCCGAGCACTTGTGGGCCTCATCGATGATGAGGAGGTCCCACCTCTGCTGCCACACTCTTTCCCGTACGTCTTCCTGCTTGGCATAATCTATGGAAGATATAGCTTGGTTTTCTCTGGCCCACGGATTGGTGAGACTCCATTTATCCCTTCCGGAATCGATCGGCTCGAAGGACTCGTTGAACCACCGAAGCATCTCATCTTGCCATTGGGGCACAAGCGGTGCTGGGGCAAGTATCAGCACACGCTCAATGGCTTCCCGGAGCTTCAGCTCCTTCACGAGAAGCCCGGCCATAATGGTCTTGCCTGCTCCAGGGTCGTCAGCCAGAAGAAACCGCAGCCGGGGCTGGGGGAGCATAGCCTGGTAAACCGCCTCGATCTGGTGAGGCAGTGTACGAATGCCGGAGAGACTGACCGCGAACTGCCTGTCATGAGCATAGGCTAGCCGAATTCGGGCCGACTCAATCAGGAGTCGAAGCTTCTCAGCGTCCACCGGCCTTGTCCGTTCCCGCTCCTCCGGGCGCTCCCCGATGATAGAGGCTACTTCATCAGCGGAGATCACGGCTTCTTCAAGTGAGCCGTCAGGAAGCCGAACGCGACACTCATAGCTCGCCGGGTTTTCTCCCAGCGGTCTTGCGTCTTCTAAAATGACGGGAACATCGAAATGACCGGGGAGAGATATCCGTTTCCCAATATGCTCTGTCAGCGGGTTCGTGCCCATGTGCGTATTTTCTGCTTCAGCAAGCTCTTGGGTAAACTCACCGGCTTCGGTCTCCGAAGAAATCGCTTCAACTCGCCGTGAGCCCCTGTGCTTCAAACTCCAGTGCTTGCCTGCTCATGGGTGCCGGGGGGGATAACCATCCCTTTAGGCCGACCACATATTCCCCGAGTGGCTGCGTTTTGCTCTGGGGCAGTTCCCAACAAAGCACCCACTTTTTGCCTGCGAATCCAAGGGGAAGTATACCGAAGAGGGAAGGAACTGTCAAGGATAAAACGTGTATCCTGAAGGGCACACCGGAGCAAACGGGGCCACTGCGGGGGTCAGTGCAGGCGATGCCGCAAAGAGACCGTATGAGGCTATTTGGTTGACAGTGGTCCTTTCGAGGAACTGTGGTGGCTGAAGGGAGAGACGGCCAGCCAGCATCTCATCTTCCTGAGTGCCATAGTTGCGCTCGCAGATCGGTTCTGTCTCGCTCGTCGAAGCAAGTTTGAGACAGTGCAGACCCAAGTCGTTTGGGAGTGAAGTTAACCTTCGGGCTATGAACCCGAAGGAGATGCCCAAGCGAGGATTCTCACTATCCTTGGAGGCAGGGCAGTAGTCAGATACCCGGCTGAAAGAATATAGTACAGTACGTGTGGCAACTGAATAGGAGGCGCTAAGATTTCCCCAAAGGTTCTTGAGCCGAGCTTGGAAAACGACACCCAGGACGGATCTGTGAGTCTCATCTCAGCGATTGAGCTCGAGTCCAGGTTGAGCTATGACTGTCGTTGCCTCGGAATGGAGACGTCGTCTCTCCTCCTCGACCTGTTGGTACCTTTTTATGAGTCCAGGATCGGAACGGCCTTATGAGTTCCAGACATCGCCTTGGGATTCCATCTGTTCAATTCTGCGGATTACCCTCCTCTACTATTCAGCGAGCATAGCCAGTCGCTGGAGCTTAGCCTCTGCTGGCATGCGTATCACCTCCTTTCTCGGAAATAGAAGAGTCGGAAACAGAAAAGCTTGAGCAGCTTCGGCGTCAGACGAGACCTTGCTCAGAGAGTGAGGTTTGAAGTCAGCGCTAGATCAGAGGGAGAGGGTTAAGTCACAAAAGGGTGAGTATGATACCGGAAAGCACGCGCAGATCTCTTTTTGCTGGATACTGGAGATGTCGTTTGGCTTGTCGTGGCTATTCGACATAGAAGATAGCTTGGCGTTAACTAATTCCGAATGCAATTGAGGACGCTAGTTGCGATGGCTTATCGTGAAAGAGAGCCAGATATTGTGACCAGCAGCTCTAAGGACCAATAACGGAAAAGTATTTCGTGCGGTATTCAAAGGCCTTCCGAATGCCGTACACGATGATTTCTGTGAGAAGTAGATACATGAGGTTCTCAGAGATCCATAGAGCGGTTGTCCCAGGCTTTCATTAAGTATAAGAACTCCCTGGTATAACATTCTTTGCTTGACACCAGAGCCTAGATATCCTATCATACATGTATGAGTGTTGCGAAGATTACATCCTTTGATGCAAGGCTCTTTAACTAAACTCGCTATGACATACGGCGTTTGTTCTCGATACCTACCTAAATCAGCAAAAGTCGAGGTGTAGATGATCAGGTTAAAGTAGGAGGAAATATGCCTAGGAGGATCTGTATAATCTTGCTCGGAACGTTTCTGTTTTGCCCTTATTTAGCCAGTTCCCCGAGTAGAGATCTTGCGGAGTGCCAAAGAGCGTCAAAGAATGAGCATGAACGGGGACTAATCGGCATGCCTAACCCCGCAGCTACTTACTGTATCGAAATGGGTTATGAATACAAGGTTATCGATGAGCCTTCTGGCCAAAGAGGGATTTGTATATTCCTTGATGGGAGTCAGTGCAACGCCTGGGATTTCTTGAAAGGCAAGTGTGGCGAAAGGTATTCCTACTGTGCTGCACATGGCTACCACATGGAAAGGCGCTCGGATGGCCAGAATGAGTTTTCGGCAGAATACGCGGTGTGCATTTCCGACGAAGGTAACTTGGTAGGCTCAGTCACGGAGTTGATAGGCATGAGTGAACTATGCGCTGGGGGAAGCGCTAAACTTCCGTTCGAGCGCGACAAGAGTCCGGACCAAGCGTCTCTGGGCCTTCAGCCTCCGGCTACCTTTGATTGGAGGGACCATAATGAACACAATTGGATGACATCTGTAAAAGATCAAGGTGGTTGTGGCTCATGCTGGGCTTTTTCAGCTGTCGGAGTAGTGGAGGCAGTGCACAATATCCGGTATGACAATCCCGGGCTCGACCTGGACTTGTCGGAAGAGTATCTTGTATCCGACTGTTACAGCTATTCAGGTTACCAGACTTGCTGTGGTGGTTGGCACAACATCGCGTTGCAGTATATAAGAGAACAGGGTATTCCGGATGAAGCTTGTATGCCATATGTTGACAGAGTCGGATGTTCATGCTATCCGGATACCTGCCAGGATAATTGTTATTACAAAGGGTATGGTGTTTGTAGTGATGCCACATGTTCCGATAGATGTGCTGACTGGCAAAGCAGGCTGGTGACAATAGATAGCTCAGATTATGTCCCCAGCAACCCGCAAATCATCAAAGAGTACATCGTTGGCAAGGCCCCGCTGGCCGTTTCCATGGGGATTGGTTCCGATTATGGCGGTTACTGGGATGGCGACATTTACAGATGTTCAAATGATAATGGCGCAAATCATGCCGTGGTAGTTCTGGGGTATGACGACGCTGCTGGCTACTGGATTGTCAAGAACAGCTGGGGAACAGACTGGGGAGAGAACGGCTACTTTAAGGTTGGCTACGGTGAATGCAGAATCGAAGATAATGTGCACTATGCTGACAAAGGAACCGTCCCCGTGGCCCCATCTGACTGTAATGCCAGTAACAGCTTGTGTGACATAGTCCATTTCAGCTGGCAAGACAATTCCGGCAATGAGGATGGATTCATCATATATCGGAATGGCACTCCCGCAGATAGCGTGGGAGCTAATGTCACCTGTTACGACGATTACAGCGGCATAGCTGGAACCACTTACAGCTATTGTGTTAGGGCTTACAACAATAACGGGGAATCCGACCCGTGCTGCGATGACGGTGCTAGGGTGGCGCCGTCTCCCACACCCACAAACGTCACTGCTGAATGCATAGATCAATACATCCATATCTGCTGGGACGATGTGGCAGGAGAATTGGGCTACTATGTGTATCGTAACGGCTCGTTACATGATTCCGTCGGGGCCAACATGTCCTGTCATGACGACGGTGACCCTGGTTCAGGTTTCCAGTGCTACCGAATCTCGGCATACAACTCCTGTGGGGAATCACCCCAGTCAATGTCGGCTTGTGATTCTTGTCCAGACATCCTTGAAACAGACTCCGTCTGCTTAGCATATGGTTGGAACATGGCATCTTTACCTTCGCTTCCTCCTTACAGTCCGGTGCCTCGGGATTCGATATTCGATTGGATGCCTCTTTATGGGTATGACTGCAACACTTGCAGTTACTATGTCCCCCCATATCTGGACGCAGGAGACGGCTACTGGGTTGCCAGAGCGACCCCCCCTGACACCTGTGTGACATACCCAGGGACTTCGATAAGCTGTTACGCCGAAACCCTCTGTTTGGTGTGGAACATAATAGGAGCAACCAGTGAACCAGTTCCTTTCTCAACCGCCGTCCAGAATCCACAGGGTTGCATCATCCCCCATACCTTATATTGGTGGGATCCTGTGTTGCGTGACTATGTTTTGCAGGATACCCTCAAACCGGGAAGAGGTTACTGGGTGGCAGCCATATGTCCGTGCACCTTGACTGTAAGTAACGCTTTTGTGTTTCCGCTGGCAAAGGCTGGAGCCACCGCGGAGTTCAGACAGCCGCTTTGGATGGCCTCTATCTTTGTTACCAGCGACGATCGGTATGGTGCTCCTCTCGTGAGGCAGTTAGGTGTCTCGCGGGATGGCACTGAGGGCTTTGAACCCGGCCTAGACCTCGTCCTTCCTCCTGCTCCCGTGGAATCTAAGGGACTGAATGCGTACTTCAAAAACGATGGAGTCTTCCAACACTATGCCAGAGACATAAGGGGCAGAGGTGAACCTCAGGTTTGGAATCTAGGAGCGTTCTCCAAATCGTCAATCACCCTTACCTGGGATGTCTCTCAGGTTCCGGGTGGCGTGGAGCTGGGACTGATGTATGCTGACAGAACGATTGATCTGAGGCAACAAACCTCAGTCCGTGCGACAATAGAGGGAGCCGGCGACTTCAAAATAGTCGCAAGTCACAATTCAGCTGGAGAAATCGAGACGAGAAACACACAGGTGCTCCCTGGTTTCGAACTCTTCCAATGTTACCCCAACCCGTTCAATCCTCAAACGACCGTGGAGTTCTATCTACCGAAAGACTGTCGTGTTTGTATTTCTGTTTGCGACATCTCCGGTCGAGAAGCAAAGACACTGGTTAACCGACTGCTTGATGCAGGTCAACACACCGTATCGTGGGATGGAACCAACGCTGACGGCAAGCCGGTCGCGACAGGCATTTATCTCTGCAGGATGGAGACAGGACAGTTCTCCAAGACCATCAAGATGGTGCTGCTTAGATAGACCATGTCCGTCGCCTTGGTTTGGCCGTACGCTAACCACGATCGGCAATCGCAAAGGGTGCTTGACGTCTGTGTAGGACCACGAGCACCTGGCGAAACCTTCCGCAATGGCTTCCAGATAGTTACATATCATTGACCTGATTGCCACATACAGCGTCAGAAGGACACGCTGGGGATGTAAGGGTCCGCAAGTAAACGGATCAACCAAAACATCCACGGCGACTCGCGAACTACTCAACCCGCTTGCAGTGCGGGATCGGTGTGGATTAATCGTGACACGGAATAAAGTTAGATCATCTGCAAGAAAATCCTTGACATACCGTATAAGAGTGCCTAGATTACGAGACAAAGCACTTCGGAGCCGGGAGTATTATCCAATGCCTAGGGTACCTTTTTAGTCCCTAAGTGATTATGAAGTTGTCAGGGGCTGCTTAAACACGGTCTTCAGCAGTGCTTTCCTAGGATGGAATTGGTGTAGGGGCGGAGATCTTCCATGTGCTGTCGGTAGGCGTCGCGTCGGCTAACGCTACGTGTAGTCTGCTGTTCAGCCAGTCCATAGGCGTTTAGTTTACTAAGTATCCGGCACAAGAAGGAGTTAATAAAGAAAACATGTTACAGTGTTCGCGAGTCCAGAGAGCGGGCCTGCATCAGAGACCACATCGGAGAAACGAAGGGTTTACCATCACGAGAGTCATTATTATTGACAGTACCCCACAAAGGGGAGTTGACTACTGGGGAGAGGCCGTTGTCGCACCTGGCCAATCTGTTCAAGGTTCGCGAGAGACCGGAGAGGGACGACTGTGGCAGGTATCTGATGGCGGGTTGGTGCGGTACGCACCGGTGTAGGGAACGGCAAATACATTCAAAACGACCGGGTTCCAGCGCTGGAGCCAAGCACATCAACAAAAAAAGCTCTCCAGTTAATTCAGACGGCGGAGGGAGCACGGCTGTCGAACCATCACTTCCAAAAATCGAGCGCAGCGCCTGTCGAGCCCTTGAACAGAAACTATAGCTACTTTCCTTGGGAGAAAGGAAGGAGGATAACATGAGTCTGGTAAACGCTAGGACACAGCGATCCGCTAATCGGTTCTTGGATTTCTGTCAACTTATTCCCCTAATCCTGGTTCTCGCCTGCCTTCCGGACACAGGGTCGAGCGAAGAGCTTACTCAGGCAGAAGTTCAACACGCTGATCAAGGTGCGGTCGCTTCAAGGGGAGACCTAATGCGCGAATCGAATGCTTCTCGGAATTCGTCGCAGGCGGTTAGCAGTACAAGCGAGTCAGTCTCTCACGAGAACGTGATCTGCAATGCGCGCGTAATCTCTATCGGTTCTCCAACGCCAGCCGAACTTAAGGAAGCGGCGATTCGGAAAATCCCCGCGCTGGAATTTGTCGCTCTTGGCCGAATTGACACCAGTTCATTGGTTGCAGGAGACATACTTTTCATGTCCACACAGCGTGCTTCCTTCTTGACTCAAGAGGAATTGAGCGACCTCCGCGCCCTTGCAGAATTGGGTGTTCGGTTCATTGTCGAAGGAGAAGGACTGAGATTCCGTGAGGCATTGAATCTACATCCCGAAATGCAAGCCTACCCCGGCTCGAACTACCGGTTCCACGGTTTCTTCTTATCGGAGAGTGGATTCCTCTGTGACATGTTTGCAAGCGATAGCATCTCGGCTCGCTACAGGGTACATAACTCGTCTGAAGGGGACCCCGTTGACACTGTACGAATGCCAACCGAACACAGTCCTCAGGAGCGAGCTGAGTCCAGGACCCGTTGCTTTGTAGCAGCAGTGGAGTGGGCATGCACCAAAGAGCCAGAGCTGGCTGAACTCGTCGACGGGCAGAAGAATGGGGCCTGGAATTCAGCCTATTCAACAAGATGGCAGTGGACAGCGACTGATCGTAGCTTCGTTTTCGACATCGATGTGTTCAAGCTGATCGACACAAGGCATCATTCTGATTGGTACCGTGTGGACGTGACTCCATACTCGGAGGTCACCAATTTTCACATTGACACGTGGTCGTGCGGATGGTATGTCCCTGAGCGAGACATAACGTCGGATTTCCGCCACTATGATATCCCCGGATACAGGGAGTCAGATCTAGCAGAATACGGGCCTACAAGCACCGTGGGCGGGTCCACGACTGGTTTCACTATAGGAGCTTCTCTTAACGGCGTCACTCCCGGGCTGGACGCCTCTTACTCGCAACAGTGGAGTTCGCCGTGTGTCTCGACTACCGACAACTCTAGCGTTCCCAACGCCTATACGCATTGGTGGGAGGATTTTGACGGGCCGAGCTATCTTCTATGTCCGTTCAATACTTTGGATTGCATACCGGCAAAAGCCACATTTTACTCCAACCCTTCTGCAATTGGCAAGGTCGAGTCAAATGGGACGGACTGTCCCAACGGGACGAAAGTAAGGTTTGATCCACTCTGCGCATTCTACTATGATCATCTATTGTGGCCTCCAGTGCCATGTATTCTCCTATGGAGAGATGTCCTTGTGCTTGGCGGTTACGACGGTTGGGTCCACGTTAACGTCAATCTCGATCCGACTATTGACAGTTATTATCCGACCAACACAACGCCGCCAATCACCATACCTGGTTACTTGGACTTCGGAGTAGAAGCTACTGACCCAGATGGGTCGAATCTGGCTTGTCAGTGGTCGGTTGATGACCAGCCACGGTCAACTAATTTCGATTGGAGATATGAGCCATCGCCGGGTGAGGCTGGCACGCGCACTGTCAAGGCAACTGTCACCGACTGTAAAGGGGCCTCGGATGAACAGGTATGGACTGTCACTGTTGAGTGCGACAAGCCTGGAACACCCACGATATCAGGTCCTTCGGATGTCTGTGGGAATCAAGGGGAGACTTACAGTGCCAGTGCGTCAGGTAGTCCCACTAGTTGGAGTTGGAGTTCATCCTGTGGGGGACAATTTAATCCTCAGAATGGTAATCCGACCACATGGACTCCACCCACCGGTTACACCGGTTCCTGTCAGCTTTCAGTGACAGCCACGAATATCTGTGGGACATCCGACAATGCGGGGTCCAAGTCGGTGAATGTGAAGCAGAAGCCTGGAACACCTACGATATCCCCTAATCCACCTTCCCCGATTTGCTCCGGCAGCTTCTCTCAACTCACCGCCAGTGCCACCGGCAACCCGACCGGCTGGAGCTGGAACGCGTCCTGCGGGACCATCGGCGGCAGCGGATCGAATGTCACATACTACGCTCCAACAGTCGGCTCTATCACTGTCTGCAACATCACGGCGACAGCGACCAACACATGCGGGCCCTCATCACCGGGAGCCTACTCGATGACTATTGACCCCTGTGTGGAGGAGATGATAGTTGTCACCTCACCTAACGGGGGAGAAAGTTGGTGTGCAGGAAGCACCCACAATATCACCTGGACCTGCTCTGAAGTCTCCAACGTCAGAATCGAGTATACAACCAACGGAGGTTCAAACTGGACGCCTATCGAGAGTAGCATAGCTTGTGCGCTGGGAAGTTATCCGTGGAGCGTTCCATACACACCTTCTGGGATTTGCTTGGTAAGGATCTCTGATTCGGCGGATGGACAGCCAGCGGACGCCAGTGACTCCTATTTCGCGATAGAGGTGTGCGAGGAGATAGACTCCGTATGTATCGCGTATGGTTGGAACATTGCTTCCTTGCCTTCTCTTCCCCCTTATGCGCCGATACCAAGAGACTCGATATTCGGTTGGATGCCTCTTTACGGATATGACTGCAACACTTACAGCTACTATATTCCCCAGTATCTGGATGAAGGTGAGGGTTACTGGGTAGCGAAGGTTGTGCCGCCCGACACGTGCGTCACTTATCCTGGCACTCCCATTAGCTGTTACACCGAGACTTTGTGTTTGGGCTGGAGCATGATAGGCTCAACCGGCGAGCCGGTTCCGTTCTCAACTGTCGTCCAGAATCCCCAGAGCTGCGTGATTCCCCACACTTTGTACTGGTGGGATTCTTCCTCCCGCAACTACTTGTTGCAGGACACAATCAAGCCGGAAAGAGGTTACTGGGTGGCAGCTATGTCTCCCTGCACCATCAGGGTATGTAATCCTCCTGGCAAGCTTCCGTTTGCGAAGCTGGAAGGAGCGGAGGAGCTCGAGCAGCCGCTTTGGATGGCTTCTATCTTCATTAGCAGCGACGGTGTGTGTGAGGCCCCTGTGGTGCGGGAATTTGGGATTTCGATGGAGGCTACTGAGGACTTCGATCCCTGTTTAGATCTGATCCTTCCGCCTCCCTCTATGGACCAGATGGCAATTGACGCCTACTTCCAAGGCGGCGGGCTCTTCAATCGCTTTGCCAGAGATATAAGGGGTGCAAATGAGTCGCACGTGTGGAGTCTGAAGGTGAAATCTGAAGCAGGAATTACCTTAGCATGGAGCATATCTCAGGTTCCGCAGCATCTGGACCTGAGACTAGACTATGCTGACGAGACCGTAAGTTTGGAAAAGGAGAGCTCTCTGTCCATTCCTGAAGGGGGAGTCCGCATATTCGATGTGATTGTCGACCGCAAGAGGGACGAAGGCAGTGAAACAGCGGCCGACCAGGTGCTCTCCGGCTTTGAGCTTTTCCAGTGCCATCCGAATCCGTTCAATCTTGAAACTTCAATACGTTTCGAGCTACCCAAGGACCACCACGTTAGGTTGGCGATATTTAACGTCTCTGGTCAGCTGGTGAAGACACTGGTTGAAGAATGGAGGACAGCGGGAACCCATGAAGTGGTCTGGGACGGAAGGGATAACAGTGGGAAGGAGGTAGCAAGCGGAATCTATCTGTACAAGCTACAGGCAGGTGAGTTCCAGAAGGCAAGAAGTACGGTCCTACTGAAGTAGGAAGAGTTTCGAGAAGTCTGAATCGAACAGATGTCGGAAGCGGAACGAAGTAAAATCTTTCTAAATCAAAAGGAGGTTTTCGATGCAGCTCCACAAGTTCCTACGCGTCATTCTGATTTGTGGTGTTATCGTGGTGTGCGGGTACCCGCTCGCCGTCGGAGATATCCCGCATCTTGTTAACTACCAGGGCAGACTGACAGACAACGGAGGCAACCCGTTGGACGGTAGTTACGATCTGACATTCAAGATATACAACGCCGCTACGGGAGGGACCCTTTTGTGGTCAGAGGTACGCCCAAGCGTTCCTGTGAGCAATGGGATTTTCAGCATTATCTTGGGGGAGGTGGCCTCCCTGGATCTGGCGTTCGACACTCAGTACTGGTTGGAGGTTATGGTAGGAGCAGAGACGATTGCACCCAGAAGAAAGCTTACGAGTGTTGGTTACGCGTTTAGAGCTCAGGTGGCGGACACTGCGGAGCATGTGATCAATAGCGGAGTTGCGTCAGACACCGCCAAGTATGCTTGGAATGCTGATAGTCTGGACGGACATAACTGGGGAGATACTTACCCAAACGCTGACAAAGTGGACAATTACCACGCAGGTAACTCCTCGGGGCAAGTCCCCGTGAGCAACGGCACTCTCTGTTCCGATCTAAACGCTGACAGGATGGACGGTTATCATGCCGGGACCTCTTCCGGTCAAATCCCCGTGAGCAACGGTAGTCTATGCTCCAACCTGAACTCTGACAAGTGGGACAATCACAATTGGGGTGATGCATATCCCAATGCAGACAAGGTAGATAACTATCACGCCGGCAATTCCTCCGGTCAAGTTGCGGTAAGCAATGGCAGTCTATGCAATAACCTGAATGCGGATAAGCTGGATGGTAAGCAGGCAAGTGAGTTTGTTGATCTTTCGTCAACCCAAACGGTAGGAGGTTCAAAGACTTTCACGGAGGATCTCGAAACCCAGGATGACGTGTGGGCGGGAGGCGACCAAGCGGTGTTGGGATACGATAATACGTATGGACATGGATATTGTGTAACGTACACGCCGAACGGTAACCGACTTAATCTGGTCAGTTATCTAAATGGAACCAATGGTTTGAATGGTGGCGTTTGGATCTACAACGATGGCTCCACTCGTGGATACTACTACGTTGATACGGACAACTCGTCCGTACTTGCTTTGACAAATTCCGGTGGAAGTTCCACCATCTATCTGGAGGGAAGTACAGGCACGATTTACAAGAACACTTGCAGTTTTAGGACCACCCATCCTCTGCATGCAAACAAAGACATCACGTACTGTGCTCTCGAGGGACCTGAGGCGGCGGCGTACACAAGGGGTACAGGGATCCTCATAAACGGAAAAGCTCACATAGACTTTCCTGACCACTTCTCTTTGATCATCAGCCGAAACACCATAACTGTGCAGCTGACGCCATTGTCTGCGGGGTCACGCGGTCTTGCTGTAACACATAAGGACTCGACTGGATTTGCTGTTGAGGAACTGAACAACGGCACTGGCAATTATGAGTTCGATTATCTGGTGCAAGGAGTGAGGAAGGGTTACGAGGATTATGAGGTGGTAAGAGAGAAGTTGGCTCCGAAAGATGGGGCACTGGAAGCTGATGAACAGAGATGATCAGCACTTTGCGCTACTCGTCGAGCTAGAAGTCGAAGAGCGAATTCAGGTGCCTTGCTTTCAATCGTGGAGTTGACTCAATCAATGCTCCTGCTACAGACCTCGGGCGTCAGCCCGGTTAGGAGGTAACATGAAATGCTGCAAAACGTGTCAGACTATTTGCCTTCCTGGACTTATTATCCTGTTATGTCTTGTTACCCTAGGAGGTCCCGCTAGGGGTTATCTGATCCCTACCGATGCGCTCAACGCAGGGGGCAAAGAAGGGACTTCAGGAAGCTACAGACTACATGATTCTGCAGGACAGCCTGTGATAGGTGATCTTAGCACGAGCCCCAGCTATAATCATTTTGCAGGTTTCTGGTACGCGGTCACTGAATCCACCCCGCCTTGTCCTCAGTGGTCGATGCCCTTGTGCATAATCTGTTGTGAAGCAACAAATGCTCGTACGTTTGGCGTCCACTGCAGTGCAACGGACAATTATGACCCAGGATTGGACACGTTGGTCCCACCTCCGGGTTTTGAATGCTATTCCTACTTTCAAGGGGTTCCTCCGTTTAACTATTTATCTGCAGACATTAGATCCTCCGATAGCACGCTGATAGAATGGGGCCTGGTGGTTACAAACAATGATCCTGATTCATCTTTCAGTGTGAGCTGGAGTCTCGCTGATCTTCCTGATTCAGGAACCCTGACTATGGCAGACTCCATCGACATGAGGATCCGAAACAGTGTGACCTTTTGCTGCGGAAATCTGACGATCCCCATAGTCTGTGGTTTCGAGCGCGATTTTCTCCTCAGTGTCCTCCCCGACACAGAGAGTGTCGAGTGCGGGGATACCGCTGAGTATGATGTGGTGCTAACTTCCCAGGCCGGATTCGATGTGCCCTGTTCACTTACAGTGTCGGGTACGCCAGCCGGAGCAAGTTCCCTCTTCAATCCAGAGATTGTGGTACCGACCGGAACCTCATCTTTGCGAATAGCCACCAGCGCGTCGACCCCCACTGGAAACTACGTGTTAACTGTCACTGCTCGGTCAAACGAGCTTGTTCGTTCCGAAGACATCGTGCTGATTATCACTGGAGAGTGTCCCGAATGGTGGGTGCCTTTTACCGTTGCCGGAATGGGTCTGAGTTATTCCCGCACCTTTGGCGCCCACTGCGAGGGGACCGACGGGTATGACGCGGCACTGGACACTCTTATTCCGCCGCCTGGCTTTGACCTGTTCCCCTATTTCCAGGGAGCGCCTCCCTTCAACTATATGTCGGCCGACATTAGGTCGTCCGCTGAATGTCTGCACGAGTGGACGTTAGTCATAACCAACAACGATCCGGATTCTTGCGTCACTCTGAATTGGAACCCGCTTAATATACCCGATACCATTTGCTGCAGAATGGCGATCACAGGTGATACTGTAGACATGAGAAGCGAAAGCTCAGCTCTCTTTTGCTCAGGAAACATGGAAATCGGTATAGTTTGCTCCTGCGGCGTTGGCCCCGACTTCGCTATCAGCGCTATCCCCTCTTCAAGAACGATATCCCCCGGTGATTCCACCACGTATACGGTGACAGTCAGTTCCTTGAACGGTTTCGACTCTGCGGTAGCTCTAAGCCTTTCGGGCCTGCCTGTGGAGGCATCCTTTGAGTTCGAACCCGACACGGTAACACCCACAAACAGTTCGATCTTGACGATCCATACGGGCGCTGCTATTGACACCGGGACTCATCAGCTAACAGTGACTGGGACCGGTGGTGCTAAAACGCACAGCACGCAGGTTTCTCTTATCATTTGTGGGGAAGGTTGGATTATGCCACTATATGCTACCTGCGCAAGTTCAGCGACCGACTCGCTGAGCTATCTCGGTGTCAGTCCCTCTTGTAGCGATTTGTTTGATGCGGACTGTGATATCCCCGAGCCACCTCCACCTCCTGTAGACTTCGTCAGACTATATTTCCCCCATCCAGAGTGGGGATTGATGTTTGATGAATTCAATTCCGATATCAGAGAGCCATTCCCGTGTGACAGTAGCAAGACTTGGGATTTTGACGTACAAACCGATCACGCTACCCAGGTGGAACTGAGTTGGGAGACTTCGCAGGTGCCTCTTGACTGCGATATAATCCTACTAGACAGTGGCGGAGGCATGTTGATTCCAGACGTGAGGACGACGCCAAACTACTCGTACACTAGCGGGGACCAGACTGAGACCAGAAGCTTCAAGATAAGAATAGGCTGGCATTGGTGTGAAGCTTGCACTCTGTTATCCGGTGGGTGGAACCTAATCTCCTTGCCGTGTGAACCCCTGAATCCTGATCCCGACTCGGTGTTTGGAGACGATATCTCCTTCTATCCTCTGTACGGATGGGATAATTGCAATTTCTATTTTCCTGTTGAGGAAGTGCATGGCTGCGGCGAAGCATACTGGTTGGGACTTCTGGAGGACGACACAGTGTGTGTCGAGGGAACCTTCTGCGAACCCGCTGCGGGACCCATTTACATTCCTTTGGATTCTTGCTGGAACGCTTTAGGCTGTCCTTACAGTACCTGCGTGGATTGGAGCAAAACTGAAGTCTGCCGCTACGGTGACACGGTAGACTTGGCAACGGCAGTCGCCAGCGGCTGGCTATTCAATATACTTTACGGCTATCGAGAGGGAGGTTATGTCATCGACCCGACGTTATGCCCCTGGTTAGGTGATTATATCCCGGTCCTAGTAGGTGGGTGTGAACTGTGTGTTTATCCACAGGCTCCGTTGAGGGCTTCAACCCGGGTTGGCACGAGTGTTTTTGATAGAAATCCTGCTGATGGCAAAAACAACTGGTTGGTTCGTCTGACCGCCTGTCTCGAAGACGGAACGAGTGACGCTCTATCTGCTTTTGGAGTGTCGAACTTAGCTTCGGATGGTCTTGATCCACAGTTTGACATTCCAGAGCCTCCGGATCTGTCTGGTGCGACTGAGGGGGTAAGATACGTTGGTCTGTATTTCCCGCATCCTGAGTGGAAGTTAACGACTGGTGATTATTTCAATTGGGATGTAAAGAAGTCTTTGAGGGTTGGGGAGAGGCAGGTTTGGCATCTTGAAGTGGAGACGAATGCAGCTGGTGCTGTAGTGAGATTATCCTGGCACGCTGTGGAAGATCAGATTCCAGACGGCTATGATCTGAGGTTGACTGATCTAGACGGAGGACATGTTGAGCATGATATGCTGGAGTCAAACGGCGTGGCTTTTGTTGCTGGCGATTCTGGAGAGCCGCGGCGCTTCATGATCACAGTTACGAGGAAGTCAAGGGAGGTCTCGCCATCTACTCCAGAGTCCTTCCGCCTTTGGCAGAACCACCCTAATCCGTTTAATCCGATCACAGAGATCAACTACCAGATTCCCAGCCGATGCCACGTTCGTCTCTCGATTTATAATGTTGCGGGACAACTGGTGCGGAACCTAATGGATCGGACTCAAGATACGGGGTGCTATACCGTTCACTGGGAGGGACTGGATTCTGGCGGTGAAGAGGTCGCCAGCGGAATCTACTTCTACAGACTAACAGCCGGCGATCTTGAGATTACCAGAAAGATGGTTCTGTTGAAGTAACTTCGGATCCGGCAAGTGCATAACAGATGTTGGATAGAATCTTTTGTGCTCTTCAACAAAAACCTGTTAAGGAGTGAGGGCCAATGATAAACAAAAAGACAAAAAGATTGTTGCTTGCATCGTTGCTTCTGGTGATTACTCTACTCTGCGCACCTGATCTGTTGGCCCAATCCTGGGACATCCCGCTTCATGCCATCTGCACCAGCTCAAATACAGATACTCTTAGCTATCTGGGAGTAAACCCAGCCGCGACTGACGGTTTCGACCCTCTGTATGACATCCCTGAGCCACCGCCGGGGCCTGGATACTGGGTGAGGTTGTACTTCCCCCACCCCGAGTGGGGACTTCCCATGTTTCCAGAATTTAATTCCGACATCAGGGCCCCCATTGAAGAGGACAGCACCAAAGTTTGGATCTTTCATGTTCAGGTCAATCATTCAACAACGGTAAACCTTACCTGGCCTGACTTGTCTCAGGTTCCGGAAGGCTACATCCTCCTTTTGATCACAGGCTCGAAGGTTGACACTATCGATATGAGAGATAGTCCCGTGTATTCTTACTCTGTCCCCGGTGATGAGATACCTGATACTTTTGAAATAAGCATAGAGAATCCTCCGCCGCCAGACTGTGACGTCTCTCCGACCAGCCTAGACTTTGACACGGTCTGCGTAGGCGAATATTCGGATAGAACCTTTGCCATCACCAATACGGGTGGAGGGACCTTAAGCGGCACGGTGACTGAGGCGTGTGCGGATTACCGTCTGGTCGGAGACAATATCTACAGCTTGACGGCCGGACAGTCGGATACTTTCACGGTCAGGTTCCAACCTGAGTCTACTGGAGCTAAGAGCTGCACTGTCAAGACAGGCAACGGTATCTGCAGTGACGTAGGTTGCACCGGTACAGGAAAAACCATTCCCTCAGCGCCCACCGGCTGTGTGGCCAGTGACGATCTGTGTGACAAGGTTCATCTCTGTTGGCAGGACAATTCCAACAACGAGGATGGATTCAGAATATACAGAAATGGAACATGCATAGACAGTGCACAGGCTAATATCGCCTGTTACGATGATACCGCTGGCGCCCCCGGGCAGACTTACAGCTATTGCGTCCGGGCTTTCAACGGGTGCGGAGAGTCCAGTCAGTGCTGTGACGATGGCAAGAGAGAACCTGTTCCTTCACCTCCATCGAGTTGCGACGCCAGCGACAACTTGTGCGATTATGTGCATTTCTGTTGGCAGGACGATTCCAACAACGAAGACGGGTTCGCGATATATCGAGACGGGACATGCCTTGACAGCGTGGATGCCGGTGTTACCTGTTATGACGACCATACGGGCGAAGCTGGCGAGACTTACAGCTATTGTGTCGAGGCTTACAACATTTGTGGAGAATCCAACCAGTGTTGCGACGACGGCAAGAGGAAATCGGTGCCAGCGGATCCGTCGAACTGCGCGGCCAGCGACAATCTGTGCGACTCCATCATGTTCTCTTGGCAGGATAACTCCACCGACGAGGATGGGTTCAAGATATGTCTGAACAGGGCAACCATAGACAGCGTCGAAGCTAATGTGACCACGTTCTACTGCACCGGATGCACACCGGGGCAGGATTACGACCTCTGCGTCACAGCCTACAATGAATGCGGAGAGTCGGACACGTGTTGTGCCACCGGAACGGCCTTAGATAAGCCAGCCTCCCCCGATACTGTGTCCTGCAGCCCCGCTTCCTACACCGTCACCATCAACTGGTCTGACGTGGTTTACGACACCGGTTACATAGTCTACAGAGACGGTATTGCTTTAGATACGCTGCCGAGGGATGACACAACGTACCTTGATTCCTCCTATTTCTACGATTATTCACTACTTGGGGAGCACTGTTACACCGTCTGTGCTTTCAATCAATGCGGCGAATCAGAGGTCTCCCTGTCTGCATGTGATACTCTTTATCTCGTTAAGGGCACCGTCAGAGATGAGGATGGGGAACAACCGCTCGGAGATGCCTTGGTTTATGTGCAAGGCCAGTCGAGACAAGCGGCTGCGTCGGAATCAGTTGTCTTCGATTTCACCTATACTGACCCCTCAGGAGATTATTGGTTCAAGTTGCCGAGGGGAGCTTATTTTGTTTACAGAAACCCCGATGGGGACAAATACCCCGTAATCTTGCCACCGTCTTCTGGTTATTCCTTGACGGGTCTGAATTTTCACGGATATGCCGACATCGAAAATCCAACCGACGATGCTGACGTACCAGGTAGGTTCTACCTCTCACAGAACTTTCCCAATCCTTTCAACCCTGAAACGCGAATCGAGTTCTCGCTGGCCCGCAAGTCTGTTGTGACTATCGACATTTTCAACATCTTGGGCGAGAAGATTCGGGAACTGGTACGAGAGCAGCTTCCGGCCGGAACATGGACACTTTTCTGGGACGGACGAGATGAAGGAGGCAGAGATGTGGCTTCCGGGATATATCTCTGTCGCATCAGGGCTGGGGATTTCATGGACACGAAGAAAATGGTCCTGTTGAAATAGCGACGCCAGTCGCAACGCACAGCTTCAGGAGAAGAGCAGTCTGCTCTAAGTACAGCTGGCTGCTTTTCTTTTCCCCGTTCTCGGGTTCGAAACAAAGCTGAAACAGCGTCTTGCTAAGGCACTGGCGATAAACCTCCCTCGTTGGGCTAAGCGCCCGACGGTCTGTCGGAATCCTCATAGAGACAGACAGTTAAGTTTACAGGAAGCCCGAAGGTTAAACCAGACCTTTTCTGTTTCGACTTTGTTTCAATCAGGGGTCGATTTTGGTGGGTTTTCGTCGGTTTAGGTGGGCTATCACGAAATCGCAACTTTTTGTCTATGTTCGTAATAGCCCACCTGTCAAGAGCTTCAAAAACGCGGTTTATCCGCTCATAACCCGAAGGTCGCAGGTTTGTTTCGGCTCAAACCCTCAGCACTGTCGTAAATCCTGCCCCCCTGTTGAATCCCAAACAGTTGCCAGAAGGAGGGAACTGAGTCCACGCCAGAGTGTCTCCATTTTGCATCCGGTAGTCACTATTCTTTCCAGAATTGGAAGAATCTAACAAGACTTTGTTCCGGCGATATCTGATTGATGCTGAGGGGTCCCGGAGGGCGCGTGGGCCTCCAGCGGAGGGGACAATGTTTTTGTCGTATTCTGACCGGAGCTCTTTGGGCTTCGTTCGACGCGGGCCGTGGAGGGTGTTCCCCCCGCCCTCTCTCTCTGGTTCCACAAGAATCTCTTTGCGCCTCTCTACTCTTGCGACCGACCTGGAAAGGCGATTACCTCACCCCTCAAAGGATTCCTTTGCCCCACTCCATGAGGCGGTCGTGACCTGTCCCCTGGCCTGAGATATAATGATCCACGGGGTGGGGTGAGGCAGAGACAACGTGACATGGTCCGAATCTCGGGATTCTCAGACAGTCTCCATTATATCTAATCGTTTGTCTGTCAGAGCATTAAGACCTCTTCCTCCGTTTCCTTAGTTAACCTTGCATACACACAGGTACGTCTAGCTGAGTCGGCAAACGCCGCATATGCCCGGTAGTCCAACGTTCAACAATCCCGCCCGGCCGACATTGACGTCGATCGACCGTAAGCCACTGAACATCAAATGGTTACGATGTTGTACTTTCACCGAAAGCACTCTCTTTTAGCTTGACTTCCGAGCCTCAAGGTTGATCTAGTACACTAGCCATGGAACCGTAACATTAACCCTAACCAGGAGTTGTCATATTTCGAGCAGAGAGCACGAGAATCCAGCTTGGCGCACGATCGCCGAGCTGCAGAAAATGGGGCTCGGAGAATTGCAGGAAGAGTACAAACGTGCCTTCGGGAAAGAGACCAAATCCAGGAACCGCAAGCACCTCTACACCGTCATCGCAAGGAGACAACAGGAGACCGCCGGACACTCGGAGTGTGAGAAACCGCAGAAATCAGCCTTAACCACGAAGTTTAGGCCGAAGCGGAAACGATCAAAACAGAGCGACCGAGGAGGCGAAGGCAATCAACAGCAACCGCGGAAACGGCAATCACGGGCCTTGGGGGCAGCCGATCCCCGCCTGCCCAAAGTCGGGACGATCATCACCAAGATCTACAAAGGACAGAAGATCAACGTACGCGTCCTGAGCAACGGCTTCGAGTGCTCCGGCAAGCAGCTTAGGTCGCTGTCAGCCGTCGCCAGAGAAGTCACCGGTTCAATCTGGAATGGCTACCTGTTCTTCGGTCTGACAGAACGGGCGAACAAGAAGCGATAAGCCTGATGACTCTCAAGACTGCGACCGGGTCACGAGAAAGAAAGAGCCTCTCCCCTACCAGGATTGTCCGTTGTGCCGTCTACACCCGTAAATCGACGACTGAAGGACTTGATTCCGAATTCAATACATTGGACGCCCAGCGGGAGGCCTGCGAGGCCTATATTGCCAGCCAGCGGCTGGAAGGATGGCTGGCGCTATCGGATCGGTACGACGACGGCGGTTTTACCGGCGGCACCGTCGAGCGACCTGCCCTACAGCGGCTGCTGGCTGACATACGAAACGGCCTGATCGATTGTGTGGTCGTCTACAAGGTTGACCGTCTCTCGCGGTCCCTGCTGGATTTTGCGAAACTAATGGAGGTCTTTGATCTTCACAAGGTCGCCTTTGTATCGGTGACTCAGCAGTTCAATACTTCCACTTCTATGGGCCGATTGGTCCTGAATGTTCTGCTGTCTTTTGCCCAGTTCGAGCGGGAGATCATCTCAGAGCGAACCTCTGACAAGATGTGCGCTGCTCGCCTTAAGGGGAAATGGCTCGGGGGACCACCGGTGCTGGGCTACGACATTGACCGGGACCGAAAACGGCTCAAGCTGAACCCCAAAGAAGTCAGTCTAGTCAAGTCCATTTTCGTCCTGTACTTGAAGAAGCAATCGGTGCTGGAGGTCGCCATAGAGGCCAATCGGCGAGGCTGGAAGACCAAGTCACTCATCACCAAAACCGGCAAGAGACGGGCGGGTCACAGTTTCACCAAGACCGATGTTCAGCGGATTCTGACCAACGTTACCTATATCGGTCAAATCAACCATAAAGGGAAGATCGTGCGGGCGGAGCATCCCTCTATTATCGACAAAGCAACATTTGAAAATGCTCGACAGCTGATCAAACACAACCGGCACGCCGGAGGAAAAGCCTACCGTCACCAGCATAATGCACTACTCAAGAGACTGCTGCACTGCGGGCAGTGTGGTGCGGCCATGGGGCACACTTACGCGATCAAGAACAAGAACCGCCTATACCGGTATTACCTGTGTACGACCAGACATAAACAAGGTAACGAAGCCTGTGATACCGCTCCGCTTCCAGCCCAGGAAGTTGAAGATTGTGTGGTGGAGATGATCAAACGAATCGGTCAGGATCAATCTTTATCTGAGAGGGCGTTCGCCGAAGCGGTCACACGACGGAACACCCGGATAGCCGAGCTGACTGGAGAGCTTGGGCAGCTAAGACGACGGATGAAGAAAGAGCAGGATGGAATTGATAAACTGACTGCTGTCATTGAAACGTCTCGCAAGCCACTCGAGACCATACTGGAGCGGTTGAACCAGGCAGAGGAAGGCCTCAGACAGACTAAGCATCGCCTTGAAGAAATCGAGGCGCAACTTGAGAGGCTTGATTCAGAAGCAGTTGAGAGAGAGCACTTGCTGGACGCCCTGAGCCGGTTCGGGCTCCTCTGGGATACATTGGCAGAACGGGAGCGGACGTCGCTAATTCGGCAGATTCTCGAGGCTGTGATGTACGACCCAAGCGAAGAAGAGGTTTCACTGGTGTTTCGTCTAGTGCCATGAGATTGTCTGAAACTCATATTTGAGGTATGGGCCTTTTGCGCAAGCCCCAGGAATAATACCTGCCCCTGTTTTTGTGCAATCTGCAACCCCTCGCACGGCGCCGGGTCATCAATCGAAATATAGTCTTTAATGGATGAAGCAGAATACCGGATTCGAACCTCGTCTTAGACCGTGCTCTAAGTCACAGGAATCGAGATCATCGGGGTTTATGGCGGGATTCTGTCCAGTACTGGACCTTCACTCAACCAGGCGCAACGATGGGAGCCACTTGTGGGGTTGACACACACTTCGCTAACCTGCGGCCAAAGGGCAGGTTACGCGCCCAAGTGTGAACGGGAACCAGCTACTAATGAGTGTTCTGGGATGATGGTGTTCGAAACGGGTTTAAAAAAGCTCACCTTTTTGGACTCGGCGATTGGAGTCTTCCTGCCCGCGATCTTCAGAAGAGTCTGGGAGGTGAACCGGCCTTTCTTTCGTAGATCGGGTCTTTCCTCTTCGGAGAATGTCTTTAGATACTTCTGGATGTCTTGTGTTTTATCCAACGTACGTGAGATTGTCTTGCCAGTGGCGATATCAGTAACGACCTTCTTGTATCCCTTCTTGAACTCCTCTGGTTCGATGCTTCCGACGACCTCGTCGCTTTCATCAAACTTGATACCCAGGAAATCCATTCCAATTTTATGGACGTAAAACCTCTGAAGGGTTGTGGCATTGAAGTGACGGGGATTGTGGACAACTTTCGAAACCTCCTCAGGGAGTTCTAGCGTGCACGCGATGTTGTACATGTTATAGAGCCTTAAGGAAGTGACGATGTCCGAACTCGAGACATTATATTCGTTTGACAAATCCTCTACTGAGAGACCACCCTGGAGGAGTCTGTGATAGAAGGAAGCCTTCATGATCGGCTTCCAGGACTCGATCTGAGGTTTTGTATGCCGGCTCATAATTAGCGGGGCAGCGGCCTCCCGCGAAGGAGCGATTATCACCCTAACCTTTTTCACCGAAGTCGTATCGACGCGCCTGGAGATTGCGCGAAACCTTGCCACACGGTCCTCGGGGGCACTTTCAGGCGCGAGAAGTAGCTTGAGGGCTGCAAGACGTCTGTTGCCTTCGATCACAACAGTCTTCCCGTTCTGTTTGACCGCAATGAGGGATTCAATCGGGAAGTAACCGTTGTTGGCGATATTCCGCGCAAGTTCGTCCACTTTGTCATGATAGACTAAATCAGCTATGAGGGTCCTCTGATCCAATTGCTGATCCGTGGGTGGTATTCTGGGATTTAGTGGGTCTAGTAACATGTTAGTTACCAGAAGACGTTTCTCCGGCCATTTTGAAAAATCCATTTGATCCTCGTTAGTGTATCCTGTTCTCTCTCACGGGCCGCGACAGAAGGCGCTGACCCGGTTCAACGCCGGCGACTCCTGTTCTCGAACCATCATGGATCTTCAGAAGGCGATCGCCGTATCTCCGTCTACAAAAAACAGATTGCTATCCCAAGTTTTCCCGAATTCGACTGACGCAGCAGCTTTGGCATCAGAAAATGACTGGGCTATCGTCCGGCCACTCGCTAAGCTCGCATACAGAGCGTAACAGAATTTCTCTGCTATCACGACTGGAAGAGAACGGGTCACTGCTATCAGAGCGCCTACCCCGGCGGCCGATGCAGTCGAAACAACCTTTACCGAGTCGCAATCCATTAAGACCAGGAGGCTTATGTCTTTGCCGGAGAGCAGCTGATTCAAGGCCACGGGGGCGATTGGCCCATCCTCTAAGCATAATTGACCCTCTGGGCCTACGACGCAGTCAAAATGGAGGATATCCCATTTTTCCCTCAGCGCCGACACAATTTCTCCTTTCGACGCGCTCTCCAGATGCGTCACCAAGGCTCGTCTTCCTCGTTTCTCGAATTCTCTCTGAATGATTATCCCGTCTGCTATTACATCGGCGACAATCTCCGGTTTGTACTCCACGACCCGTGGTCGACGATGTTTCGCGCGGGTCTCCGGGTCGCGACCAAGCGACTGATAAAGATAATCGGGTCTCGAACGAACCACCAGAATCGACAGAACACCGCCCCCTTTCTTACGCATCTTGTGTCCAACCCGACGCTGGCCGGCCTCCTTAGGCTCCCTGGTCTTGATGTTGATTCCAACCTCTGTTTCTTCGTGGCCACTGCGTTTGAGTCGCACCGAGATGCTGTGCGCGACCGGAACGATGACTGTGATTGTGGCGCAGACGATCCCAACTATGATACCAGCAGACACCCAGGCTGCATCTCGCATTATCGCGACCACGGAGACCCCGGTGATGCACAGCGTCGCCATGCCCCCCACTACCGCGAACGTTTTAACATTTTTGTCCATTGATCGCTCACCCTACGAATCCCCTGCAGGCAATCAAGAATCCTCGCTTCTCTTTCGGCCCCTGTCCGCCTGGTTCACGGGTGCGAGCCGTTCCCGGGCCCGGCCTCGGCCAAAAACGCGCGACTATCTCCCGCGTGAACCGTGTTATGCCTGACAGTCAATAGATATTATGGTGATTTATCCAACCCTGTCAAGCACTTTCTAAGTTACTTTCCCGGTGGGTAATGTCTGGTTGGGCAAGGGGTATCCGTAGGTAGGCCTGCATTCTAGCCGCCAATGACCACGGTCCAGGGGCGTACTTCCCATTCGGTAATCAGCCCATTCTTTACGTATGGGTCATTCTTGGCAAATTCCTCGGCAATGGCGGCGCTGCCGCTCTCGAACACCAACACCGCACCGTCCGCCGGCTCGGCAAGCGCTCCGGCCATCACCAAATCACCCCTTTCGTGGGCTGCGTTGGCGTATTTCAGGTGCTCCTTACGAAAAGGCTTGCGCCTCTCCACGTAGTTGTCCACCGTCTTGTAGAACAGGATGTAATACATGTGTTTTCCTCCTTAAGTCTTACCTCTCCCCCTGTCCTGCGGATCTTCGATTTCCCCCTCTCCGTAAAACGGAGAGGGGTTCACCCTGAAGGGATTCACCCTGAAGGGGACCGAAGGGGGTGAGGTGCTTTCCAACGGCGAAGCGAAGCAATCTCCTCGGGCGGGCTTGTCCGCCTCTGGCGGGCAGAGAGAGGCCAAGGGATTGCCACGTCCCCTACGGGTCCTCGCAATGACCGCACAGTACTAGGGCGCGCGGCCAGCGTCCTACCGCTCTCATGGGGCTTGCCTCTCATATATCCCAACTCCCAATCTCCCCGACCTGAAAACTCTCAGCAGAACATACTCTTTCTGAAACCAATCTTCGTCTGTCATTCCCCCAAGCGCCCCTCGGGGCGGGTCGAGGAACATGAGAAAATCCGGCTGGTGGTGGTGGATATACCAATCGAACTCGTTTTGCCTGATGTGCTCCACTATTTCCGGGTCAACCAGTCCCGCCCCGTCGATCACCGGGCCTTTCTGGTAAAAGTACCTCAATATGCCGATGTCGTTGGCCCCCACACTTGCCCCATCTTCTGCATTGGCATTCAGCCAGTCCGCCGCCTGAGTGTAAGTCCTGTATGTCCAGGACTTGGGAGCCTGGGTCAAGATGAAGGGCACGTATAATCCGGCCAGGATGAGAAGCACGTAAATGGTCGGTACGAAGATTCTCGTGGCCTGGTCCGCTTTGGAGAAATAGAGGAAAAGCTCCTCGGCCAGCAGAGCGATAATCAGGGACATACCCAGAGCCAGCGGGGTGTAGTACCAGTAATAAGCGGGTGCGTTCAGGATGAAGCCATACGTGACCAGATGAACCAGGTTCCAGAGCAGGATCAACTGAAACACCGGATGCCGAAAGATGGTCCACTGCCTGCATCTCACCAGAAACACGGCAAGTCCCAACAGCAGAACAGTTCCCATGATGATCATGGTAATCTTGTCGCCGTGCTGGAAAAGGTAATAGGACAGCCCCTGGAAGAAAACCGGGCCGTCCCCCCAGAACCCCGCCTCTATCTGGGCCAGCTTGGCCGACAGGGTGGACGGAACGGCGGTGCCGAAATAGATCAGGCTGAACATCACCCAGGCCGCAATGGGGAGCAGGAACACAAGTATCATGCTTATCGAAGGGAGCCGGCGATTACGGATGAAATCGTAAATCATCAGGACGCCCGCCAGCAGAAGTGCATCCGGTCTGGCCAGCACCGCCAACGAGCAAGCCAACGACGCGGCGATGAGCCTGCCGTTGACATAGAAATAGAGGCACATCAGGGCCAGCATCATAGTGAGAAAGGTCTCCATGCCGATGGCCTGCGGCAACAGGGTATTGGTGAGGAAGATTAGAGGAAGCACAAAGGGGAAAAGGGTCGCGCTCTCGGAGTTGAACGCTTTCATAAGGAAAATGCATATAAGAAAAAGACTGACTATTCCTATGAGGTGCCCGATCAAAGGTATGGTCACGAAGGGAAGAAAGCGAAGGATCGTGTAGCTGACGGCCAGAAGAAGGGTGTAAAGGGGGGAGGTCGTGGCGTTAACCCGCTCTCCTATGTTGAACACGTATCCCTGGCCGTTGGACAGGTTCTTCGCATATGAATAGAAGATATACTGGTCGTCCTGCTGTATGCTCCAGTAGCCGACCAGCATCAGCAGGACCACGATGGATACGCCCGCCAGGGTGGCGAGGGTGAGACGTCGTTGTTGGGCAGGGAGGAGATTATTCAAGTCGGCTGTTCTCCCTTAATCGGGCATGATATGATGGCCTTAAACTGCTTGCTGGGCACCGGGCCGCCTCATGATTACACCAGGTTGGTTTATCTATTGTCACCTGCGTGCCCAAAACAGAGCCATGCAGCCAATAACTTCTACGCTGTTCTGCTCAAAACGTTCCGACAGCTCTTCTCTTAGATCTTTAAGATCGTCGTCAAGGTTTGTGAATACTTCCCTTCTGTTTAGAAAGTCCATTGTCCACTCCGCAACTCGGCTCTTCCTGACTCCTCTACTCAATATCGTGCAGCCGAAGAGAACACCGCCAGGATTCAAGAGAGGCTTCAAATGATCGAATACAATCCCTTTGGTTCGCATCGTGCCCGGCAAACAATGAAGCAGACCGTTTATTGCCACCGAGTCGAACGGTCGAGTATCGATATTGATGGGTTCAAGGACGTCCCGGCAATGGATGAGTGGAGAATAACGTGACAAGCGTCTTCCGCTGGCTTCCAGGCATTTGGGGTTCAGGTCCATCAAAACAATTCGCGGCACATCGATTGGGAATTTGCAGTGATCCAGGAAATACCCGGTACCTACCCCGACATCCAGATGGTTTGCAGTAACGTGTTGATGGTAAAGTTCTAAAAGATGGTGTACGGGGCACTTCCATATGAAGCGACAAACCAAGCCCAGCACAAACAGATCGTAAATGGACAAGAAAGCTCTATTGTAAATGGTATATCCGGATTCTGCTTGTTGCGGGGAAGGATCTGCCATAGTCACACCCTCATTTGATAAAAGTGTCGGGCGAAGCGCATGGTCAGAGAGAGAATAGACCGGATCTTAACAAATGCACTGATTAAAGGTGTTTCTTAAAGAAAGCCAGCTGATCGCCTACGCCTTTTTCGAAGTCATCTCCGACATAAATGTCGAAGTGACCGATGGGGTAGACCTGCAAGACCAGCCCTCTCCCGTCAAAGGGAGAGGGAAGCATCTTTTCCCTCCCTCGATGGTTCGACCATTCGACGGTTCGACCATGCTCCTTTCGATTTGACTCAAGGTCCTCGACACCGCCCTGAGCCGGTCGAAGGGCAGGCTCATGGTGCTGAGTCTTCGACCCTGAGCTCAGACCGAAGGGCGAAGTCGAAGCGCAAGCTCACCACAAGTGGGAGGGAATCAAAGGGAGGGTGAAATCACGCACGTGAACCGATAGCAGGCTGCCAAGCGCCCGGGGCTCCTGACTTGCAGCTTCGCACTTAAGTCTTGACGGCTGCAGCGTTATCTCTTCCCTTTGCCGAAGACTACTCCAAGCGACATGGAGAACTCGGGGCTGCTGTAGTTCTTCTCCGACCCGATCCGCTCTCCAAAATCGGCGACGAAATGATAGCCGCCCGCAAAGCCGAGCTTCAACCACCTGGTGAGTAGCAGGTCTACCCCTGCTGCGAGACGCGTGCCGGGGGCTGCCTCAGAGCGAGCCTCCACAATGGTCGTGACCCCTGTCCGAACTTCCGAGGCAAACCCGGAGTAAGGTCCGATAGAGACAGATAGATAGGGTCTGACGGCGCCGGTGTTGAGAAGTTCGGAAGGCTGGTATCTTACTCCGAACAAAATGGGAACGACCGTGGCGGCCTCCACAGAGGTGCCCGAACCGCTCGTGGAGACGGTGGCATCTACGTCTGAAGCACCCATGCTGAAAGTGATTCCCCAATCATCTTCAAGCCAGTAGGTATAACCGATGGACCCCAGGAAACCATTCGCCTCGCTTTTGGTCCTTACGTCACCTGCCGACACTTCTGCCGTGGAAGTTATCTCACTCAGAAGCCCTCCCGTGACTTCGATGCAGTGTCTGCCTCGAAATGAATTCGAAGCCGGCCTATCTGCAGGTCCTGTGTCGTGAGCACTCGGCAGGCTCTGCCCCACCACGGAGATGGGAAGAATCATCAGTGAGATCACCGCTATGGCTCTGAACAAAGATATCATGGCTCCTCCTTTACCTACACGATCGATATGGCAAATCACGTCCTCTTCTACTATCCGTATACGGTTTGCGTGCTTGTGGGTTTCGCGGACGACGCAGGGGACTCAGAGCCCTCCGCCAGGACAGGGGCGGGCGCAAACAACCGGTCATTGCGAGCGAAGCGCAGCAATCTCCTCGGGCGGGCAGAGATAGGGCAGGGGATTGCTTCGTCCCCAACGGGTCCTCGCAGTCACGAGCACCCCGTTACATTCACCCGGCGAGCTGTGTCATTCCCTCGCGTCGGCCATCTCCCGTCGAAACTGGCGGGTCAACTCCTCCTTATCTTCCCCGGAGAGCCAGGAGGTCATGATGCCCTGCAGTATGATCGATTCAATCTCGCCACGAGAAAATCCGAGTTTGGTTTCTAACGCAAGGTACTCGTCGGCAAGTGAATTCCCGAACATCTTTGGGTCGTCGGTGTTGATGCTGAATGGAATGCCTCTTTCGAAGAACAGACAAGCTGGATGCTCTTCAAGCGAGTCGATAACCCTGGTCTTCAGATTGGAGATCGGACAGAGCTCCAGGGGAATCTGGTGTTCAGCAAGGTAATCGACCAGCTTGAGATCTTCGGCCGCCCGTGTGGCGTGACCGATCCGATCAACCCGTAGGGTGCGAACGGCGCCCCACACGCTTTCCGGCCCGGCCCCCTCACCGGCATGAGCGCTGGTATGAAAGCCGAGTTCGCGGGCCTGGTCGAAAACCGCTCGGAAAGCCTCGGGCGGAAACTCGCTCTCCGATCCCCCGATCCCCACTCCGATGATCCCGAGATCCCTCACTTCATTGACCGCCTGCAGCATCTTGGCTCCCCGCTCCGGTCCGTGGTCACGAATCAGATCGGCCACCAGCGCCACTTTGATTCCCTTGCAGCGATCCAAGCCGGCTCGCAGCGCCTCTGTCAGACGCTGCGGTTCTAAGCCCCGCGAGAGGTAATCCCCGGGAGAATAGAAAGCCTCGACATATCGGATGTTCTGACCCGCCAGGTCGTGGGCAACCGCCTCTGCCATGAACTCGAAGTCCTCATACCGGCGCAGGAAGGTGTTCTTCCATACCCAGGTATCTATGAACTCCGGAAAGCTCTTGTAGGTGAATTTGGCGGTCAGCGCCTGGAGGGTAGGAACAGAGGGGTCACCGCCGTACTTCTGCATCAGCTCCCACAGCGCCGCATGGGGGATGGCGCCTTCTAAGTGGAGATGGAGTTCAACCTTGGGGATTCGTTCAAACCAGGAACGATTGGGCGTTCTGTCAGCACTCATAGAAATCGACCCAGGAGTCCTCGGCTCTTGATTTCCCTCTTCACTGTCTGAGCGGCCCTCAGGCTTGATAAATCAGGCCCCTACGGTCTCACCCGACAATGTCCCACGAGAATGATCCGATCGGGTCGCTGTAGATTTCAATCGTATCGCCGATCTTAAGGGGACCGACCCCGGAGGGGGTGCCGGTGTATACCAGATCTCCCGGACGGAGCAACCATATCTTGCTCAACTCCACCAGCAGCCTTTGGATGCTGAATATCATCTTACCGGTGTTTCCCCTCTGTTTCTCGACACTGTTGATCTTGCATCCGAACGGGATGCTCTTCAGGTCGAGCGATCGATCGTACGGGATGAAATCACCTATGGGAGCGCTCTGTTCGAAAGCCTTGGCGATTTCCCAGGGCAGCCCTTTTTTCTTCAGCTCCCCCTGCACGTCCCGCAGGGTCAAATCCAGGCCGACGGTGAGAGCGGAGATGGAGGAAAGCGCCTCCTCTTCCGTCCCTACTCTTCCCTCCCGGCCGACCTTCACCACTATCTCAACCTCATGATGAAGCTCGCTCCCGTGCTTGGGGAAATGGATATCCTCCCCCGGCGCGACTAAACAGGACGCGGGCTTGATGAAAACCACCGGCTTCTCGGGAATAATATTCGACAGTTCATGAACGTGTTCGACATAGTTTCGGCCGATGCAAAAGACTCTAGCGGCGTTTGAATTCTCTTTTGCCATGTTTCAATTCTCCCTGAAGACCTCTTTCGTCCGGCAGTCGTTCGGACATGCTTGATCCAACGGAATCATTGCCCCCGCCGATTCTGGGGAACCATTTCCCGGTTCTTCTCCTATAACTCCGATACTCCTCTCCAAATCTATCCTCAAGCAATCTTTCCTCATAGCCGGCAATGTAATTATGAAAGATAAATATCGGTACGAGTAAGACGAAACAGAAAATCGACATCGTGGAGACCGTCAGTCCGATGTAAGTCAGGATGCTAGCCAGATAGAGGGGGTGCCTCACGTACCGGAAGGCACCGGTCACCATTACCCCCTTTGGTTGCTCGCTGTGCTCGACCACAACGTGGCCCGATTTGAAGAGAAGCATGGCGACGATGAGCGTAAGGCCCAGGATCATCAGACGCATGTACAGCGGCACGTACTCGGACAGAAATGTCGATGTGTGAAGGAAGAATGAGTCCGCTGCCCAAACGACCAGAAACGCCACAAGCAATATCAACTGCCCCGCGTCGCCGAAGGGATGCTCTCCGCTTCTTTTGCTCATGCTGGCCTCCTCTTGTCAACCCCCCCAGCCTGAGATAATCCGTCGCCAGCACTGGTTCGTCGCACAAGAGTATCGTCAGAGGCGCATTACTTCTGGCTCACTCCGATTACTGCAACTTCTCCCGGGCGTGCTGGTTGGCAAGATTCACGTACATTTGTTGCGGCAGAAGCTCACGGCTGACTATCTTAAGAGTCTCCGAGTTCATCCGTCCATCCTCGGCCAGTTGTCGTCCGGCTTCCTTTGCCGCATCGGGAACGTCGTTCACCGGCATTCCCTGATTTATCATGGCCTTCAGGGCCGGACCGTGAGGTCGCAGAAGCGCTCCGGAGAACTCGCGCCCCAGGTTCCTGCTGATAGCTTCCATATGGACGATCAGCGGGTCGAAGTTGTCCAGTTCCCAAAAGCCGCAATTGGAAACCAAAACCAACTTCCCATCCTTGATTTCTTTCCGGGCAGGATGACGGCAGTGTCCATCGCGTATCTCTATGACCGGATCTCCTATGGGAATGGCCCGGTCCAAAAAATTCTTCAGCGGTCCGCTCATCCCGTCCACGTATAGCGGCGTGGCAAGCACCAGCACATCTGCCTCCATCAGCTTGGGGATGATCTGCTGCATATCGTCTTTCTGAAAACAGACTCCGGGCGTCTTAAACCAGCAGTTGTATTCCCCCAGGCAGGGGTTTATCTTCAACTTCTTGGTGTAGAACAGATCGACTTGCGCCCCGCCCTCTTTCATTCCATCAAGGAACGGGCCTAGAATCAGATCTGTGTTTCCCTTTTCCGCCAGGGGACTACCGTTGATGGCCAGCACTTTCATTCTATCTCCTTCCGGTTTCTTTGTCGTCTCGGACGGACGATCCGGTCGCTCCGCGTTGGACCAGCCTGTGCATTAGACCGGACCTGCAAGACAGCAGCAGTATACACGATCAGTCATGTTGACGCAATCCACTATATCCAAACGTCCTCTTCTGCCGTCAAATCGCCCGGCGCATTGCCGGTATTAGTCGTCCCGGCGGGTTCGACCAGCATGATCTGGCATTCGTTCCCAGCGAAGGGCTTATGCTCCACACCCTTGGGAACGATAAACATCTCTCCGGGCTTAAGGTCAACTTTGCCGTAACGAAAGTCGATGCGCATCTCTCCGTCAAGAACGATGAAAGTCTCATCGGTATCATGGTGACTGTGCCAGACAAAATCGCCTCGAAACTTGGCCAACTTGAAATGGTAGTCATTCATACGGGCGATGATTTTCGGAGACCAATGCTCCGAGAACTTGGCTAGTTTCTCCTTTAAGTTGATCGCCGAATGCTTCATATGTTCCTCCGGATATCGCGACAACCGACACGACTCATCACCGCTGCGCGTCAGGCGGATCGACCAAACCGAATTGTCTAACGCGGCTGTCACACAACGGTCGTAGATGGCGTCTGAGGGCGTTTAGAACATCTTCGCCCAGCGGTGGCTTACCCATTTCTTCTGGAATCCTATCTCTTCGTAGAACCGCTGGCCAGAACCGACCTGGACTTTCTCCGCACCCAGGTTTGCCGCGCGTCGGATGCCTTCCAGGACGACTTCTCTCCCCAGACCTAATCCTCTGAAATCGGGATGGGTGCCGACAGGTTCCAGAACGGCCATCCTATTGTGACTGTCGTACCAGGTGATGCAGCCAGCCACATGCTTGCCGTCCGGGCTTATGACGGAAAGATCCAACTCCTTGCGGTAATCCGGCGCCCTCTGCAGCTCCTCATAAGAGAAAGGACTGGGCCATTCCGCCGGATCGATGTGGTTGAATGACCGGCCAAAGACCTCGCGTTTTGACTCGATGTCATTCTCCTGGGCCATGGATTGAATTCTGTACGCGTCCGGCAGCTTCTGCTCGGGCAGGTCGCCAAGGATCAATTCCGAGTCATACCTGGCACGCTCGGCATCTTTCTCATACCCCCGCTCTCGAACCAAAACCTGGAGCGCTTCATCATCGTCGTAGATGTAGATGTGGAGCGCGTTCGTTTTCCTGTTGATCAGCGTCTTTTCCGCATAGTCAAGCATCTCGGCAAGAAGAAAAGAACATTGCGGATGACGCTGCAGGAAAGCTTCACCAAATCCCGGATGGTCAGTATCGGGGTGTTCTGTGTTCACCACGCCCACGATCTCGCTATCCTCACTTTCCCAGACCCCGATGGTCTCCTCCCAGAAGCGAATGGCTCTGCGACTGTCTTCGAGTTTGGGATCTTTCTGTCCATAAGCACCCAGGAAAGGCGCAACGAAATACCTGGCGTAGTTCCAGCGCTCAAGACGCCAGTTGAGGGGCATTCCGAAAGCACGATAGGTGTTCACAAGCAAGTCCCGGATTCGCAAGAAGTCCTGCTCCGGTTTGTATTTCCTAAGTCTCACCCTCACGATTGCCTCCCTTCGAAATCAATCGAGGCGCGGGTCAGAGAACCATCATCAGAATCCCAGACTCTCATCTACGATTATGACATGAATCCTGTCCTTGTCCAGTTGCCTCTCGATGATCGATACCTGCCCCCAGATCTTCTCTTCGGTTATTTCGATGGTTGAAGCGACAGGTGATGATTTGGCCAGTTCCTTCAGTCTCTTCACATTCAGAGGGCAGGCAACCTTTCTGATCCGTTCGACCGCCGCGTCCAGATCGCTGGTGATCTTATTCTTACCGACTATGATGATCACTTTTTTGGGGCCGAAGGTTATGGCAGCCACCCGGTTTCCCCTCCCATCGACGTTGACTATTTGCCCCTTTTCGGTAAGGGCATTGGAGCTCGACAGGAAGACATCGCAGGAGAACATCCTGGCATATAGCTCATGGAGTCGCTTCGAGTCTTTCACTTTGGTCCTATCCAGAAGCTCGATGTCTTCTCTCTCCCTCAAGATATCCAGGATGCCTATCTGCTCCAAAGTGACGCTTCCTCCGAAGCCCACCGACGAATTTTCGGGAATCAACTCGAGGGCTTTCTTCACAGCCTCATCTCTATCTGCAACCAAGTAACCGTTCATATTCCCTTTGTTCAGACTGTCGATTAATTCTTGCATACTCTCCCTCTTTTTTTAAGAAGTGTGCTTGGTTCCTTTAGCTTCAAGTTGTTTTCTACTTGCCGGCACAGAAGGGCGCGACCTGCGCGCGGTTAACGTTGATCTGTTTCCAGACTTCGCCGACAACATAAGGCTCTACTTTGAGCCATTGATCAAGCTCGTCCCGGGAAGGAAAGTCACAGACTATCATCGAGCCGATCATCTTTCCATCATCATCCAAGATTCCAGCCGCATATAACCACTTGCCGTTATCGAACATCTTCTTGGCCGACTCGAGATGAGCCTCCCGAACCGCCAGCCGTCTTTCCAATGCTTTTTCATCCGTGCCATCGTAAGCGATAACAATGAACTGCATTCTGAACCTCCGAGTTGTGTGGTGTTTCTGATGCTTTGGCCGGGAGCGTTTCCGCACGGCCTGACGCACCGGCCCGTCCGACGCGGGTCCACTTGGACACAGCGATTACGCTTTCTCGCAGTGCCCCGTGCCTCTAACAACGTAATTCTTCTCTCTGGGTTTCGTGAAACCTGCGGGTTGTGGTGAGTTCCCGCGAAGGCACTATCTATCATCAGGAATTCTGACTGTCGAAGTGGAGAAGAGGCTCATCTGTTTAACCCCCTCCTTCCCCCTTATCAGGGGGACGAATTCGTCTCGTCGCCCTCCAATGGCCTGATCTACCATAACAGGGACCGCAACGATCACGACCGCAGGCCTCCCGACTTAGACCTTCGATATCGTCGACTAGCCGACAGGCGGGTTTCTTGACATATCATCCATAAGACCTCTGACGAAACCGATCGACGCCTTCGTTACATCTTCGTAACGATTCATATTGTTTGTGAGCAAGGTCTGCAAGGGCACTCTTGAAAATCTTACGCTGTTTTCGCGCAAGAACGACCGGCTGACAACGCTCGTGATCACATCCACGAACCGTTTCCTGCGAGAATCTTCCTTCATTAACGAAACGGGCAAAGTGCGAACATTCAAATCGATACTTTGCTCTTGATAAAAGGAGTTCACGTCACTTTCGATTGACCGGGCCCAATCCTTCAAATAAATCTCCATGTCATCTCTTGGGAGGGACCAATCATCTACACATAGCGAGATGACAGAACTGGTCAAACCACGCTGCACGTAACCAATAACAGACATAAAAACAGTCTCGACGAGTATATGAAAATGCAGTATCTGGGCGATATTTCTTTCTCCAACTTGGCGATGCTTCTTGCGTAGCTCGTTGCCAAGTTGCTCATAGACAGTTAAGGCTTGCTGAAATTCATGATCGGCCAGATTCACCGATCTTACTATCGTTTGTAAAGGCAGCTGGGTGACAGAAGCCGATATCCGTTCAGCCCGCGAATTGCTTATTCTGTTGTTCTTGAGAGGTCTCTGATTAGATAACCCGAATAGTTCATCACAAGTCCTGAAAATCCCTTGTTCCTCTGCAAGATCGTATGTGACTGCCACACCCAAAAACCAATCGTTTTCTCTATCCCGTCCGAATGTAGGCGTACCTTGCTCGTCGAATAGGACTATGATTTGTCTTTCGAGGTCCTTTCCAACCATCTTAGTCTATCCCTCCTTTGGGTCGGGCGAGGCCCCTGACTTACCACTGAGACGCGAACAGATTGTCTCGCAGAGTCGTGAGAAAAGCGCGGGGTGATAGGTGCGCAGGACAAAGAATCGATGGGATGAACAGAGAGTCACAAAGTCTTCACCGGTCGACTCTCCGCGGTCCACCACCGACAACAACGTCAAGTGTAACCGGGACAGCTCCGACGCGAGGCCACCTCCGTCAAGGCCAGCTAACTGCCCTTTCACCTTCCGAGCCTCAGGAAGAAACGCAAACACCGTACTCCAAATAGTCTCTCGGGATGCTCCCAGATGGTCCCACGCCTGTCGGTTTAAGCAGAGTTCTATGAGGTAAGAAAGGTAGATGGCCAGCAAATTCCTTGTCCGCTCTCTATCAAGCGACTTCTGCCATCGTCGAAATGCGCCTCGGGAGAAATCCCCCCTGAATGCTGTCCAAGAAGAAGCCAGGAGGAGACGGGTGATGTCACGCAACGGTCGCTCTAAGCTCTCAACCTGCGCAGCGAGCTGCAGGAAGACGGGAACGCAGACCAGGTTCCAGTGTTTCCGTCTTCCCGTTAAAACATCTATCACACTCCACACAAACCACTGAACAGCTTTCCTCATGCGTGCCTCTCGGGTACAGTCGTTAGCCAATTCATCTGGCCCGGCCTCCTCGCGTGCCTGATCTGTGTTGGAATTAGCGAGCACTAAGTCCGGGACACAAAGGGCCCACCCTGCTACTTCAGCAGAACCACTTTTTGCGTTTTAGAGTAATTCTCGAAGCACGATCGAATGAGATACGTTCCGCTCGCCGCACTATCCGCCGTCCATCGAATCTGATGTTCTCCCGCCTGCAGTGGCCCGTCAACCAGCGTCGCAACCTCTTGCCCAAGCACATTGTACACTTTCAATTTGGCGATGCCCTGCTTAGGCAAGTTGAACCGGATGGTGGTTTCCACATTGAACGGATTCGGATATGCAGGATGCAAGGTAAACGAGGAAATTCGTTGGCCCTCCTCGTCTTCTTCAACGGCGGAAGGATGCTGGCTTATGTATGTGCTGTATACACCATTCCCGTGCGTCCCCACCACCACAAACCCATCCGATTGCCGCACGTCCACCATGTCGATGACCACATTTCCTATTGCGGTGGCGCCCTCCAGAACCCAAGCAGTGTTCATCCCATCCAGCTCAACTGTGGAAAAGAGGCCCACGCTGGTAGCTGCAAAGTAGATGGGCTTTCCCTCCACGTAAAGAATCGAGACCCACCTCACGGAGGGGCCTGCGCCGCTGCCGTCCGGGAATTCCTCCAGATTGCCTGCAACCGGAGTCCAACTGGTTCCCCCATCTTCGGATGCGTACATGCTGATGATACAATAGCCGGGGAATGCGACTATCACCTTGTCCGCATTCAGAGGATCGACCGCGATGCAGTGTATGTATGGACAGAACGGGTAATAGGGGAAGTTAACACCTGTAATCTCGACCGGCACAGGCTGTCCCAGGTGGGGATTATCCAGCTTGAACAGATGGCCGTCCTGTGAACCGTAATACAGTCTTCTCGGCTCTGCCGGGGACATGGCTAAGGCGGAGGTGTAATGCTCCACGTTGTCGAGTTGAGTCCAATTGACGTCTGTCGGCTGGCCGGGCACGATCTCCGGTATCTCGGTCAGATCGGAATTGCGCCACATTTCCGTCCGCCAGGGCAGATACATCATTTTGGTATCATGAGGATCAAGGATAAACGGGGGAAGCCACAGACTTCCGCCCAGCGTCGAACAAGGCGTGACTTCTGTGAAGTGATGCGTTTCGCCGATATACCAATGTCGGTATATGTGAAACGACGCCGCCTGATGGGTGTAGAAATAATCTCCATCGTCGCTGATCGCTGTGAAGCCGCCGTCCCTCGATCCCCTCCAAATCGACGTCCAGGGAACCAAAGGATCAGACGTGGTGGTGAACAGCCACGAGTTGTCCTGGGTTCCCCCTAAGATAGTTTCGCTGCCCGGGGTTCCATGGTCCAGGGCGATGGAATAGAACTGCGTGGTAACGTAACCGTTGTTGAGCGATTCCCAATCGATTTTGGGGCCATAGGGGGTCGAGTCCACCTCTGCCGTGTTATCGCCGGTCTTGAACAAGCCGCCGTCGTTCCCCACGATCATCACCTTTGGGTCTGAGGGGTAAAAGGCAATGGCATGCTGGTCAACATGAAACTCGTGGTAGGCACCGATCTCCCCGAAAGACTGTCCTCCATCGGTGCTTCGATACATGCCAACCGTACCAAGGAACAGCATGTTCTCATCGTCAGGTTTCACATAGAGGATCAACATCTTCCCCCCGTAGGTGATCATCTCCCCTCCGAAGGGCAGATTCGCCGATAGATCCGTCCAGCCGACGCCGGCTTCGTATTTTCTTAACTCTTGTTTCAAATGCTTGACTTCAATCAGGAAGTAGACGACATCTTCATTGGAGGGCGCCACGCCGATCACGATGCGATCGGTGGAGTCTGGCCAATCCAGGGGAGTGATGTTCTCCCAGGTTTCCCCGTCCCCGGACTTATAGATGCCGTTGTCAGGTCCGTCTCCGGCAACCGCGGCATAGCATGTATCGTCACTGGTAAGAGCTATGTCTGTGCTGGGGTAATCTTCCCCTAAATCGATCACATGCTGCCAGGAATCCCCGCCGTTTGTGCTCTTGAACAGCCCGGCGGAGGTAGCCGCGTATACCCCGTCTTCATCGAAGGTTACGATCTTCCAGACGAAGTCGAAGGAGTCGGTCGCGGTAGGCGTTCCTGAGACGGTTGAGGGCAAAAGAGACCAGCTTGTGCCACCGTCGGTCGATTTGAATATGCCGTCTCCTCTATAGGTTGCGCCTGCCGCCAAGGGGACGGATGCGCTGCCGCCCCCCCATTCGCCCGTCCCGTAATACCATATGTTCTCGTTGCCCGGGTACTTGTTTTGGCCGATGCAGGATACACTGTGAAGCTGGTCTGGGGCCGTGGTTTTTCGCCAGGAAACCCCGGCGTCAGCCGATTTCCACATGCCGCTGGAAACACAGCCGGCATGTATGATGTTTTCGTTGGTTACGTCCAAAGCCAGCGCCTTGGTGCGGCCACCGATATTGCAGGGGCCCCGGGCCGCCCATTGGGTGTCCAGGAGAACGCTCTGTCCCGTCGTAGTGGCGGCCGGGCTCTTGACGAACTCCAGTTCCCGCCTGCCGATGCCTTTGGGGATCTCTCCGGTTGCTGGATCCTGCAACAGAAGTCTCTTGTATCGCACCCGGGCATGCGGGTCTTCCTTTGTTCCCTCCGAGGCTTCAAACCCTCCCATACCTGTTTCTTGAGACGTGGGAGGAATCGATTTCAGCAAATAAGCGATCACTGCCAAGCCACTGACCAAAACGATTCCGCAGATAATGAATACTCCCAGTCGTTTCGTCATATTCCTCTCCTCCTAATTCCGGTTGGAAGCATGACTTTCGATCATATCATGTTCAAACTCTTTCCAAAACAAGGCGGGAAACAATCACGCTTTTCGGAACCCAAGATACCTTGGAGTCTTCCGATAATAGCGTTTATATTCTTCTCCAAATGTTCTCCCCAGATGCTCCTCCTCTGTCAGCACCATTATGTGCAGCATAGTCCAAAAAAGCCCCACCCAAACCAGACCGGTCCACGAGGGCCAGAGTATTGCATAGCCTATGTAGAAAAGCGAACCTGTGACTATCTGGGGATTTCTTGTATAACGGTAAGGACCCGACGTCTTAAGACCGGCCACCTTCAGTCCAACCACGTCACCCATACCCAGGGCGATCATCACAGACGCAAGAAGTGCAACACCCGCAACCATAAGGATAATCGCCAGTATGAAAAACGGGCTGTCTTTGCTTACCTGACCGGACCCCACGTAGACGTATGCGCTCAATCCATGAAGAAAGAACAGCAGCAATTGGAGGAAGCTCGAGAACAGCGACAACCGACCTCTTTTCCGATAGTCGCGTCGAACGAAAACGCGAAAGGTGACGAAAGCGGCCAGAAGCAGCACCAGCGCTGTGATCAGTTTGAGAGCCAATCCCATACCCAAACTCAGACTTTGAACGGCAACTATAAGACCGGTGCAAAAACTCTGCGTTTACATCGGCGCACCGTCGGCCAACCTCAGACGGACCTTAGGTGCCGCGGGCTCGATCCGTCGAGCCGTGCCATCGGAATTACTATTTACTATAATTATAACAGTTGTTTTCTTCAGCGCAATTGTTCTTTGAGGATTCCGCAGAATTCGGCCTTGGCCTGTCGTTCGATCCAGGGCTTGTGCCCGCAGTTGGCCAGCAGGATAAAACTGAAAGTTTTGAGGATTGCAGATAAGGGCTTTTGGACCCCTTTCGCGGGATGCGGATCGTAGTCGCCGTGGATGGCGACCACCGGACATTTGATTTGTTTTCCGAGTTCAAGGAGTTTCCCGCTCCTTCTCAGTTCAGCCGCCTCCGGCCACACGCGCAAGAAGATGTCGGGTCGATAGTCGACCGGTTCGGATTCCTGCTCTATTGGGTCATAGGCATCCGCTTTTGAAAACAGTTCTCCGAACCGCGCAAAGGCTTCGCCTTTATCGGGAGCCGCGGGATTCTCCAGGACTTTATAAAGAGACTCGACCTGCGTTCTCTCTTCTTGCGTGAGACGACTTAGTCTGATCTGTTCGATCCCTGCGACATACTTCTCTTCAAACGGCCCACTGGACAAGAGTATCAGCTTTCTGACGAGCGCTGGATGACGGGCTGCAACCAAGTAGCTGAGCCACGCTCCCCAGGAAAAGCCGATCAAGGACACGGGAATATCTGCTTTCTGTTCGAGAACAGACTTCAGCTCTTCGATCTGTCCTTCGACCGATGCTGCCGTTTGGAGCGGTTCCAAAACACCCCAGCCCGATGACAGTTCGCGCGCTACCGGAGCCATCTCACCGGCCGCGCCCGGCCCGCCGTGAATAACGGCGACGTTAAGGGGCGGCTTGCCGTACGTTCTGAAGTTAGCCATAAAAATGGGTCGCGCCCCGTCATTGCGAGCGAAGCCCTGAACCGTATGGTTCAGGGCGGAGCGCGGCAATCTCCTCGTGCGGGCAGAGACAGGCTAAGGGATTGCTTCGTTCCCTGCGGGTCCTCGCAATGACAGCCTCACAAGCCAGGTTTTCCCGGCACCCAAAAAGGGTTCGGGTCCGGCCGAAGTCGCAGAAGCCCCGCCGTAAAGCTGGACTTTCAACGAATTTCTGTACTCCAAACCTACAGTTGAAAAGTCACATTGGATAACGCGTGATAGTAGTTTCCCCACTCGGCCGTGAACCGGAGGACCGAGTAATCGGGGTCAGTGACGCCCAAAGGATAATACTTCTCGTCCCCTTCTGTCCACAAGCGTTTTTTGGACTCTGCGTCTTGAAGCACCTCCACGGTGCCCACCAGCATCAAGCCCTTCCACTGGTCGAAATCCACGAAGTAAACGCACGCCTTCGAGTCGCGGAGGAGCTGGGCAACCCTCTTAGACGACGTATTGGTGCTGAACCAGATCGTTTTCAGACCCTGATTCTCGGCCTTAATCATAGCCTTGATATTGGGATATCCATCATCTCCGTTGGTCCCCAACATGGCGATCTTGGAGTTATTGGCCAATGCCAGCCCCTCTGCCATGGCTTCCTCTTCCTGCACCAGGTTACCCTCCTTATCTGTTATAAGCCCCGTTGGTCAGCACAGTGTCAGTAGCAAATGACTCCTGGATTATCATCTTACTCAACCCGCACGCTCCGAATCAGCTTGTTAGTCAGTTTCTCTCGCGTTGATCCCCAGTCTCGCCCAGATCCGTCGCGCTGCCTTCTCAGGGCTGAGTTCAGTTATATCGACCACGAGATTGCGTCGTGGCAATGGTGGCGCCTTGAGAGCACCTTGAGCTTCAAGTTCCCTGAGCTTTGATACCGATGTGAGTTTACGATAGCCCTTGCGAGAGGGATCGGTCAAACGTTCTTCCAGAATATTTGGATCGCACCTGAGCTCAACAAAAAAGATGTTTCCGCTACCACTCTCGATCATCTCCACCGTCGCCGGAACAAAGCGGTTGGTAACGGTCGGTTCGAAGGCGAAGGTGAAGATGAGACCGGGTAAACCGGAACCCATCGCCTTTTCGAAAACCGACAGCCAAATCGACTCTCTGAGTTCCACGAAGGCCTGAGTCCCGAATTCAAATACTGATTCTACCAGATCCACAGTCAGATGGTTGTGAAACAGTTTGTATCCGGTAAGCCGAGATAATTCCCTTGCAACGGTAAGCTTACCGACTCCAGGCATTCCGTGGACGAAAATAAGATTCACCGTGAATATCCTCAATCCTATTTTGTTGCACAATCCCGAATAGTCTCGGGAGTTTGGATCTCCTCCCCTGCTATTTCAACTGACAACATTCTTCTTCACCCACGACGAAAGCCACTCCTCTGCAATCTTGAGCTTCTTCTTATCGTGTTTAAACAAGCAGGCGGCAACCCAGGGCTTCCTTTCCTCAACATGAGTCCACATATCGTAGAGGCAGGCATTGCACGAAATGCAGTCTGTACCGCTACCTCCACGGCCTTCCAGCCAGCGTTTGGGCAAATTCGGTTCACTTATCAGGGGTCGACACAGAGCAAAAAAGTCCACCTTTCCCTGTCCTATTATCTCCTCCAGTCGTTCGATGTCTCTGTTGCCGCCTACCAGGATGACCGGGATGTTCAGATTTAGCTTCTCAGCATACTTTAGAAAGTAACTCTGCTTTCCCGGACTCTTGATGCGGGTATGCGATTCCGGAGCAGGTACGGGACGAAACCCAAGTTCGTCTTCGCTTCTGACCAGACAATCCCACATCCCACCGCTGATTTCGATGGCATCGACGCCCGAACTCTCTATCCCCTGTGCTAATTCAGGAAAGGTGTGGATGTCGATGCCTCCCTCCACATAGTCCGTGCAGTTCATCTTGATCAGGATGGGAAAGTCTCCGACTATCCTTCTGGCGCCGCCGACGATCTCTCCGATGATTCTGGCGCGGTTCTCTACCGAACCTCCATACTCATCCTCGCGGCGATTCGCATATGGGGAGAGGAATCTGCTCAACAGCCCGCCGTGGGCCGCATGAAGCTGCACCCCGTCGAATCCGTCCTCCTTAACCCCGGCTATGGCCTGGATGAAGCAGTCGACGATCGCCTGAATCTGCTCTGTGGAAAGGGGCTTGAGCCTCGTTCTACCCAAGGGTGAAGGAACATCCGAGGGGGCCACACCCCGGTATTCCCCGCTGACCTGTGCCATAATCTTGCATTCAGGTGCGGATGCGTGAACCTCTTCCGCCAAATCAGCAAACCCCTCAATCCTCACATCGGCATAGGACATTCTCCGACGCCCGGATGTGACCTCGTCTAACATTCCGCCTGGAACCACAGAGAAATCCCCGGTTATGATCAGACCCACGCCGCCTCTTGCAGCTTCACGGTATAGGCTCAGCACCTCTTCATTCATTCTCCGCTGGTGAAGGATGGACGGATCCCAGGTGGCGGACCTAACCAAACGATTCGACAGCCTCAGAGAGCCGATTCTCCCCTCAGAAAAGACCTTGTAGTGGCTCCTTTTCACTTAGCCCTCCCCAGGGGAATTAAGAAGGTGACACTTCCGGTGATTCGGGCAGAGCATTGTCGGGAGCAGGGGGTTCCCGACCCGCTACTGATAGCCGGAATCATCTCTCTTTAAAGAGGCTTCGTTCGCCTTCGCCTTCCCGGTCGGAAACTTGAACTCATGTCGTTTATTCCTGCGATTTGGTGCTCTCCTCCCCACATGCGTCGGACGCAAACGAGAAGTGCATCTGAACGACCAGCCATTTCCCCTCACGTTTTTCCAGAACGCCCGTCCATCGGGTGTTCAACCATGCGTAAGGCTTGCCGTTATCTTCACCGAAGTCATCCAGAATGGCCGAAAACCAGGCAACCTCGCCGGACCGCGACAGATTGACCCTCAAATCTCTGATGTCGCTTCCCGTTGCCTTGAAACCCGGGTTCATGAAAACCTGCTCCACCAGATTCCGCATGGCATCGAAACCGACGATGGTAGATTTTGAATCCGGATGAAAGATGAAAAACGAGGGGTCCTTGGCTATGGTTGAATACAGCAGCTCCAGGTTTTTCTCCGGATAAGGCCACTCTATGTTGTCATGAATTGCCTGTGCGACTTTGGCTTTTTCCGCTGCAGCACCTGTTTGGGGAGAACAAGAGCCACCCTCGCCGCTGAACAGCGGGAGCGATCCGGTGATGAACCTCAGCTTTTTGTTCCACGTCATTTTAAGACTCCTGCTTTTGGCGTTTCCACTTTCTACCCGCTGACTCGGCAAACCTGGTTGTTGCCGTTGCGAACCGACCCTATTCCCAGTGCATCCCCGTTATGTTACGAGTTCCGCGTATGACGGGTTGCGCACCATCCGCGCGGTCGATGGGCGAGATGGTCTCCGGGGCACAGGGCTACTGATTTACTGCTGATTGTTAATTGCGCGGGCCCCGGAGCAACCGGGAGGTCACCAGGGCAAACCGCGCAGATCGATGGGGCCTTCGGGCCAGACTCGCGACCCAAGTTCCGTTACCATGGTCAGGCCCTTGCAGGTGCGAAGACCGTCAGGTTGCGTAAAGACGGTTGGGCCGATGACCGTCTTCCACCCCAACCTCTGGTAGAAAGCCTCCAGTTTCGATCTGCAGGTCAGCAGTGCGAAAGGAAGACTCAGGCTGTTCTTCACGAAGGCGACAGATTCGTCAAGGAGTGCACTGGCAATGCCGCGACCCCGGAGCTCGGGAGCTGTCACCACACCGCATATTCCACCCACCTGAAGCAGTTCCTTGCCCACCAAGATCGTGCGCTTTAGGATGCCCACCCGACCGACCAGGTTCCCGTCGAGGACACCCATCGTATGCCAGCTTGGCAAGTCGTAAACCAGACTGTGATGGCCAAATTCGCTTTCAAACATCCGGTCAAGCGCAGCCTTTCTCTCCGGCGGAAGATCATTCTCGGGTTTGATTTCAATAATAAGGTTCATCACGCGGTTTCGGGGGTTGGGTGCCTCGCTCTCATCCAGGCGCTGCCGACGAGGACCGGCCTGACAATACTACTGGGTGGGCTCGAAGATGTAGACATTGTCGTACACCAGAGCTGTGTCTATGTGAACCAGAGCAAAGCCCGCCCTGGAACACTGGTCGACCACAATCTCCCGGGCGACTGCATGGCCGCCGTGATCTTCAAGTTTGGTGGGATCATATACGATCACTCCCAGGCGACCTCCGGGCTTCAGGCTCGCCCGTGAGTTTCGGAGCAGGCTGACCGGATCAGAGAGCTCATCGTAGGTGTTGATAAGATAAACCAAGTCGAGCTGTCCTGGCGGAAGCCCCGGATCCAGCTCTTTGCCGTGAATCACCATCAGATTGGTGATTTTCTCTCTGCTGCAGCGTTTCTCCATGAACCGGATGGCCTTGGGATCGATGTCGTTGGCATACACTCTTCCTGCCGGTCCCACTCTCGCCGCCACCTTCACTGCAAAGCGGCCGTTACCCGCCCCAATCTCACCGACGACCATGCCGGGCTTTATCCCCAGCACGTCCATGATCTGACCCGAAGGTTGAAATGACTCGAACTGATCCTCCCACTCTTCGGACCACCTGCCGCCCCTGTCACAGGAATTGACCAGGAGAAAGACAGGTGCCACCCAGAGAAGTATGAGAATTGCGGCCGGTTTCTTTGTCAATCTGAATCTAGTCTCCTCTCCGTACGATCACGGGATATCCTGAAGCCGTGTGAGGAACACGGCGCACCTGGCTTATGATCTTTCGAGTACATAAAGGACCCACGGCGCGATCTTGGTTTCATTGACCCACTCGAACGGCTCGTCATCCCTTGCTAACGGTTTGTCGGTTTGAATCAGCCTCAAACCGGCCTTCCGGTAAGTTTCCCGATAGTCCTTATCCGGCCAGATGATGTCCTCCACCGGCCGCTTATCATCTATGGCCGTCACGATGATCTTTACCTTATCTCCGCATTTCGCCTTCTTGTTCTCCGGAAAGTCCTTGGTGGAAAGTGACTCCCACTCGTTTACATAGATCTCCGGGGACGAAACTAAGTTCACTATCTTGCCTTCACTCTTCAACAAGCCCGCGAGTTTCTGCAGCAGTTCAACCTTTTTCTTTTCTGTAGGTATATTGTCAAATGTGAATACGGATAGTAACAGGTCGTAGGCACCCTTTTCGAATTGGCTGAAGTCGCCGTCTTTGATAAGACGATAGTCCCCTTCCGGATCGATTTCTCTTGCCTTGGTGATCATATCCTCCGCGATATCGACCCCGACAGCATCGAATCCTAGTTTCTGCAGAAACCGTGTGGAGCGTCCCGTGCCGCAACCAAAATCTATTGCTCTTCTTCCTTTAACATGTTTGAGGATGATCTCAGGCAGGTCTCGATAGGCCAAGTAATACGTGCCGGGAAACTCTAATCTCGCATAGGCGTCTGCACGCTTGGCATCATCGTATACGTTCTTGAACTCCATAATCGCCTCAACGTTTCTTAATCGCTTCGTCGCAGAAGAAAGAAAAGAACCAGAACAAGAGAATCGTGTCACTGACAAAAGGACGCGCAGCCCAGGCTCAGTTGAGCAGCATTCCGATGATCGCACAAATCAGGGCCAGATTGATCGAAATGATATAAGAGTAGAACCACGGCCCCGGCTTTCCCTTCTCCTGCACAGTGATCTTATGGTACTGATGGATATACTTCAGCACCAGGATCCTGAAGAACAGCAGGTTGATCTTGACACCGCGCTTGGACAGGAAGGAAGAGATCACGATGGAGGATACGACCGCCCAAGCAACAGATACGATCGCTAACGCGAAGAACAGACTGCTCATAGCTTCCTCACCTTTCTGCTGGTTTGCTTAGCTCTTCTAACACGTTTCCGTATACGAATGCTTATCGATCTTGTTGCCCGCATCGGACGGGTGGCTATTATGACATCGAGAAGTGAACTTTGAATCTGGTGTTGACTCCCCTATTATGTTGCGGAATTCTTTCGGCAGCACCTGATTGACACGCTCGACTATCTTTTTCGGGATCGACTTGTAGTGAGCCTGGGCGATGCCGCCGGTTATACAGGCCTGGGTGTCGCTGTCACCTCCGAGCGATACCGACTTTCTGATCGCATCCTCATAATCGTCCGATTCCAAGAATGCGATGATCGCCTCCGGAACGGTCCGCTGACATGATTCGTTAAAGGTCTAGTGGGGTCTGATCTCGTCAAGTGTTCTGAACAAGTTGTAGCCAAACTTGGAGCTTATTTTGCCTCGTATCTCTGTTTTCTTCCGCCCTTTTCTGGCCAGATAGATTGCCAATGCCGTTGCCTGGGCGCCTTTTATGCCTTCGGGATGATTATGGGTGACTGCTGCGCTCTTTTCTGCTTCCGCCAGGACTTCCTTAATGCTGTTGAAAGCGAAACCGACCGGGCTGACCCGCATGGCCGACCCGTTGCCCCAACTGTTATATGGCTCACTCTCATCGTTATGAAGCCAGACATTGAACATCGAACCATAGCCGTAACCCCGGTATATACGTCCGAATGCTTTAAGCGCTACGCCATAGTCTTCCCCCTTCAGAATGGCGTAGGCAATTGCCACGGTCAGAACCGTGTCATCCGTGAAGGTTGAGTATTCGTGAAAGAGCTGAAAATCATAATCCTTCATCGGGGGATATTCATATACCGATCCGATGACGTCGCCGGCAATTGCTCCAAACACGTCACCACCTCCAGATTCTACCACCTATACTTACGTTCCCATGCTGTTTTCTGGAAATCTGTCAGGAGCGGGGGCCCTGACCTACTCCTCAGAATAAAAACGGTATAAACATCCTGGTCTGTTTCGTATAGTTTTCATATGCTGCGCCAAAAAAGCGCGTATTCTCGGCTTCCTCTATCCTGGCAGTCACTATCAAAAAGAAGACCGTTATCGCCGCCAAAAGAAAACCCAGCCAGGAAGGGTGTTTGAAAAAGACTCCCCACGCCCCAAAGAGCAACGAACTATAGAGAGGATGCCGGATGTAACGATAAGCTCCTTTCGTCACCAATTCGGTTGTCTTTTCTATACCAACCAATGACGAGTCATTCCTTTTGCTGTCTGGTTTCCCCACCATGCGCAATAGCAAGAAACCGTGAACGGCCAAAAACAGCGAGGCGGCCAGCAAAAGCCAAGAGATTGTCTGATGAAAGCTAAACGGTTCATGAAACCAGAAGTCAATGTTCAGCAGAACCAAGGCCAGAATTGCCTCCCAGGCGAAGAAACGGTAGAAGCCATGGAATCGGAGGCCACGCAAGGATGGCCAAGACACCCAGGCAAGTCCTAAGGATGCCACGATGAAGACAATGACTTTGAATTGGAATGGCATGTTAATTCCTGGAGACTGACTGGATGAATGTCAGGAGTACGGGGCTCTTGACCTACAACCCGTAACTCACCCCCTTGATCCCCTTCAGGGTGAACCCCTCTCTTTCTAAGAGAGGGAACGCAGGGGTGAGTTCAAAATCTTCGTCATCCCGCAGCAAAGCCGCGAGCCAGCTGTGCATAGGATGTCTGGACGGGGACCTCTAGCACAACTACCGTGCCTTGGTGAAGGATGCCAGCCACTCACGCGAGAACGCGTATTGTTCCTTAACCGTTGCTGGCTCGACATCCGGACCTGTGTCGAAGATTCCCACCAAATCTTGCTCGCGCGCATACTGCCCCAGGGCGATCCTATATGCAACCGTACCGCCCCCCATGTTCCTGCACATCCCGGATGGCCAGACATTACGGCTCGCACCATAGCAGTGCGGCAACCACCCGCGACGCTCTAATTCTTCCCGGACACGGCAGAAGGCTTCGAAGGAATCAGGCCCTTCGCCCTTGATCTCAAAACCCTCAGCAGATAGATGAATTTGGTGAGCCTCGGTGTATCCACCTTGAGATACAAACTTGCATTCGATTTGCGCAGGAAGCGACTCTCCTGACTTGTTCACCAGAGAGATCGTTCTCATTCTCAGCCTCACTACGATCCCGCAGCAGAGCTGTGGGCTACCTGTCAGCTGAATCTCAGATTTGCTCGTCGCGCGGCGTCCCTTCACGCAGCTCTCGGCTTCACAACCAGTTGATACCCAAAGCCCAAAGTGAAGAAAAGATAGACCAGGACGATGAGCCAGCCGAGTGGGTTCATCAAGCCGGAAAGCTGAGCCAGTAAGGCGACAACAAAGCCGATAGCGTCATAGACGAAGAGATCAAGTGCGATGGTGCCCCGCGCGTTGGATTCGGCCACGTTTCTACCGTACCAGCTGAGCATGAGATTACCGAAAAGGGAAGCTCCATATAGTCGAGCTATGAAAATGCCTCCCGGGCCTACCGTGATACCCAAAAACGACAATAATGCTCCGGGCACAACCACCAGGAGAAACCCAAACACGAGACATACAATAGCCTTGAAGGCCATTACAGTGCCGAATTTCATCAGACTACCTCCTTTCAATAGAGTAGTGTCAGGAGCACGGGGCTTTTGACCGACGCGCTTGATTAGCCCGGCCAACCATCCCACAGCAGAGCTGCGGGCCACCCGCCCTCCGTTGAAGGGCGCCTTTCCGTATATCCCCAGGTTCTTCATCAAACAGCATCTACTCTCCAAGGGGCCAGTTTGGGTAAACAACATCGTCGGGGCCTTCGAAGGACCCTACTTCGCCGCCTGCCACGTGGGCGACCTGACCTGTCACGACAACCACGAAGTAGTCGGTCGGAGCACCGAGCGTTTCGAACGCCTGCCGGGCTGCTCGGCGGTATAGCAGCTGGTGGCCGAAGACGAGGGCGGGTTCGGAGTTCACAACGAACACAAGCCCGCGGTATCTGCAGCCGGCGGATTCCTTGGTGTTATTGAGCTGTTTCTCCTTAAGTCGACATACCTCCAGCATGTATGCTGCGAGAGCGTCTACACCTCGGGCAGCGCCAGCGCTTGAACACGCGATATCAAGAGCATACTTCTGATCGTTTCGCTCAGCTACCAGATCAGCTGTGCGTGTACCCGGCTGGGCTCGAAGGAGTCTGATGTTTTTGAATCCCTCCTTCCGCAGGTGGTTGATACCTCGCAACTCGGCGATGGCTGCGTCGAGCCTGTCCGGATCAAGATCGTTCGGGTCGAAGTCAGTGTCCCGGAGGAGGCTGTCCCGGTCACGCCCGGTGTTCCGACAGGCCGCATCGACAATCGTATTCGTGCTTGTCACGACCTGGTCGAAGTCTTCCTCGAGCGCGTCCTGCCAGCGATGACGTTTTCCTTTGTGGATACACCGAATGAGGTGATTCTTGATCGCCGTCGGCAGATCACAATCGCGAATGCGCAGTTCCAACGGATCGGTCTCAGTCATGTCTTGTTTCCAGAACACCGTCAGGAGGACGAGGTTCCTGACCAACGACTCCTACTCTTTTTCTTCCTCAGCCTCGGGCTTAACCTCCCAAGGCCGACAGTAGGCAGAAATTCCTTTGAAATAGAGATAGCAATTCTTGCCGTAGGAACTAATAACGAGTTGCCGAGGCATGTCTTGCCTTCCTCCTATGTATTTCACAGGTAGCCCGGGCTTTAACCGGTGCCGCCGAACGTACTCGTCCGAGCGGCGGTCGAGTTCGTCTGCGATCTCCGCGCTTAGCATACGAAAGGTCTTTTGCTCGATGTCGATCCCCAGGTCTGTTGCGAGTCGAATCTGCTTCTCCGTCGGCGCCCGAATCATTTCCTTACTCCACCTGACTACTGGTTATCTGGTTTGGAGACAAGCACCCTCCGCTTTCTTTCCATTGATATTCCATATTATAATCATCTATCCGATCCTGTCAAGCGCTCCTTGGGCCCGACTTCACTTTCCGATGCAGAACTCCGTAAATATCTTGTTCAATAGGTCGTCGGTTACGGTTTTCCCAACCACCTCGCCTATGGCGTCCAGAGCGGCTTTCACGTCCAGCGCCACGAACTCCGGGCTTATCTTCTTCTTCAGGCTTTTTCTGGCGAGTGAAAGGCTCTTTTTTGCCCTGCTCAACGCATCCTTGTGCCTTAAGCTGGAGAGCATTACCCCTTCGGTCCGGTCCTTCTGAAGACGCCGGGAGCTTGACACGATCATCTCCTTGAGGCTATCCAGGCCGTCTCCTTTCAACGCGGACACCTTCACCATGGCCGCATGCTCTTCGAGCCTTCGTTCATTCTCTCCGATCAAATCCGAGGAAGCTATGTCGATCTTGTTAAGGACCAGAAGATACTTGCTGCGTTCCACCTGTTTTTTTAAGTCCAGATCCTCCTGATCGATTTCCGAGGAGGTATCGACGATGAGAAGCAGCAAGTCTGCCTCGCTCATCTCGATCTTAGTCCGCTTGATCCCCTCCAGCTCAATGGTATCTTTGGATATTCTGTATCCCGCAGTGTCCACCAACCTCACCGGAATTCCCTTGAAATTGGCAAACTCAGAGATGACGTCGCGCGTGGTCCCGGGGATGGGCGTCACGATGGCCCGGTCTTCTTTCAGAAGAGCATTGAGCAGGCTGGATTTCCCCACGTTCGGCTTTCCTACGATGACCACGTTCAGCCCCTCTTTGAGTATCTTGCCTTCATCGTAGGTGTCGAGCAGAGCATCCAGGTCTCTTACAATGGACTCCAACTCTTTGATGACCTTGTTCCTGTCCAGAGGCTTAACATCCTCCTCCGAGAAGTCTATCTCCACCTCCAGCCGGGCCAAAATGTCGATGAGCTTGTCTCGGTACGAGTTGATTCTCTCAGACAGATCGCCCTTCAGATGTTTGAGCGCCAGCTTAAGCCCCAGATCGGTCTTGGCCCGTATCACCTCCGCCACTGCCTCGGCCTGAGAGAGATCGATCCGGCCGTTGATGAATGCCCTCAGAGTGAACTCGCCCGGCTCTGCCAAGCGCGCTCCGCATTTCAGTGCCTGTTCCAACACTCTGGTCAGCACCAGTTGCCCACCGTGGCAGCTTATCTCGACCAAATCCTCTGCGGTATAGCTCTTGGGAGCAAGGAAGAGGGTTAGAAGGACTTCGTCGACGGCTTCGCCGCCTTCTGAATCGACAATCTCGCCGTAGTTGACCCGATGAGAGGGCAGTTGGCTGACAGGCTTTTCGCCCTTGAAGATCTTCTCCGCAATCTTAATCGCGTCCCTCCCGGAGACGCGAACGATCCCGATGCCTCCTTCACCTAAAGGCGTGGAGATAGCAGCAATGGTATCGTCGAGCACCGAAAGGTTGTCCTTCTCTTGGTTTTGCATAAGGGAAATATACCGGTTTTGATTGTAATGTAAAGACGCGAAGCTGAGAACGAAACAGGGGCAGGAATTCATCCCGTCCCTACGGAATCCTTGACTCAGTCTTTTGTAGGGGTCGCATTCATGCGACCCGTGACCTGCTCATCCGACCCAGGTGAATTCTAAACGCCTCGAATCCTGTGTATTTCTTGCGGGGTCACTATGATGCCAACCCTTGCATCATGCTCGACCCGGGGAACTGACTCCACCAGCTGGAGAGAGTGAACCGTGGTGACAACGGGGATGTCGCCGAACTCGTCTCTGATCTTCTTCACCTCGATATCGCCGTAGCCCCCTCCTTTGCCCAATCTCCAGCCTGAGTGGTCGACAGCTACGCAACTGGTTATGATCAGATCCGGCCGGGGCATATCCTCTACGCTCTTACCGCATTTGAAGGCCCCTTTGATGCTTGAAGCATCTCTCTCCTTCCCCTTTACGTCTTGCGGGTTGATCCGCAGAAACCCGTGCTTGAGCCGGGGCGAGGCCATGATCAGAATCTTGCCGTCTTTGAGAGCGAATTCCCTGATCCTCTTCTGAGGCGAATCGGGACAGGAGAAAACCACCTTAGCTTTTTTCCACTCCGGCAGCCTTCGCACCAGCCTGGCCGCCTCATTACTTCCGATGAAATTGGGTATTCGGCCCCTGGCCGGCAGAGGAGAGATGGCCACGTTCTTCTGTTCCAAGAGCGTCCATATCTCGTTTCTCAGATCCTCTTTCTTCCGGGCAATCTCACTTTCCACTTTCATCATCTCTTATCCGGTAGGGCGACCGTACGGTCCCCCTTCAGGCCTGTAGGGCGTCTGGGGGCATCCTGCCCGCCGGATCATCCTCTGTCACCTACTTGGTAGGGCGGGCGTCCCGCCCGCCAAGTCATCCGACCAAACGCGGGGCTGGAAGCCCCGCCTACCCAGTCGATTCTTATCCATGTGGTGAAGAACTGGAAGCAGGAGATGAGGTCAAAATAGTCTGTCCATCACCCAAATCAGAATCACTATCGATATCAGCGCGTCGATCACAACCATGATGGAGTACCTCACGTCCCGCCAGGTGACGTCCGAGGAGAAGGGCGACTTGGTCAAAAGAAACCTGAACCTCTCTCCCTTCCGCGACACCGCCACCTTCTGCCAGCCCTTCAAAAGCGGCCTGAAGATGATAATGAACAGAAGGACAAGTATTGCTAACTCTAATCCGCCCAGATTCTGCAACATGATACTATCTGCTCTTGAAAGAAGGAGTGGAGACCTGAAGGTCTCCGCTGCGTCCAGGAGGTTAAGATGAGAGAACCAGAACCTAACTTAAGTTAGGTTCTGGTTCTAAGTCCTCACCACATCCGTGCTGTCGCAGACCCCTATTCTTCCTTATCGCCTGCATTCTGGTTGGCGTTGTTATTGACCTCTCCCGTGACCACCCGCGCCACATCCACCAGCTTGTCCCCGGTATCCAAGTTTATCAATTTCACGCCCTGGGTGGCTCGGCCGATGGTCTTTATCTGCCCCACCGGCTGGCGAATGATGATTCCTTTCTGGGTTATCAGCATCAGCTCATCGTCGGTCAAAACCTCTTTTATGTCCACCACCTTGCCGTTGCGCTCGGTTGTTTTGATGTTGATGACCCCTTTGCCGCCACGATTGGTAACCCGGTAGTCAGCGATATTGGTCCTCTTCCCAAAGCCGTTCTCCGTCACTGAAAGCAGCGTGGAGTCTCTTTTAACTACCACCATCCCGATCACCCTGTCTTTCTTTGCCAGGGTAACTCCCTTCACCCCGTAGGCCGTTCTTCCCATGTTTCGGACCTTGTCCTCCGGAAATCTTATGGCCTGCCCTTCCCTGGTCGCCAGGACTATGTCACGGGTCCCGTCGGTGATCTTGACCTCGATCAGGTTATCATCCTTCGGGATGTTCATGGCGTTGATTCCGCCTCTGCGCGGGTTGCTGAAGGCGGAAAGCAGGGTTTTCTTGATTATCCCATTCTGGCTGGCCATGACCACAAGATGCTTGTCGTCGAACTCCTTCACCGGCACGAAGGCGGCGATGCTCTCCTCTTCTCCCAAATCCAGCATGTTCACGATGTTCTTGCCCTTGGCCAGCCGACCGCCCACCGGAATCTCGTGCACCTTTACCCAGTGGCATCTCCCTTTGGGAGTGAAGAAAAGGATATAGTGATGGGTTGAGGCGATGAACAGGTGCTCCACGAAGTCCTGTTCTTTGGTCTCTATTCCGATGACCCCCCTTCCGCCCCGGCCTTGCCTTCTGTACGAGGTGATGCTGAGCCTCTTGATGTACCCGCCGTGGGTGATGGTGATGACCATATCCTCCTCGGCGATCAGATCCTCGATGGTAAACTCCCCTTCTTCCTCTTCTCTGATCTCGGTCCGCCGGTCATCCCCGTATTTCTTCTTGAGCTCGGTAAGCTCCTCTTTGATTATGTTCATCCGCTTGGTCTTGCTGGCCAGGATTCCCTTGAGCTTTTCGATCAGCTTGATCAAGTCCAGGTACTCCTGCTCGATCTTCTCCCTTTCCAGGCCGGTCAACCTCTGCAGCCGCATGTCCAAGATGGCCTGGGCCTGAATCTCGGAGAGCTTGAACTTGTTCATCAGACCCTGTTTGGCATCCTCCGGGGTCTTGGAAGCCCGGATCAGTTTTATCACCGCATCGATGTGATCCAGGGCGATCTTCAGACCCTCTAAGATATGCGCCCGGTGCTCTGCTTTGTCTAACTCGAATTGGGTTCGGCGGGTGATGACCTCATGCCGGTGATCCAGAAAGAGCGAGAGCATCTGCTTCAGGGTAAGCACCCTGGGCTGCCCGTCGACCAAGGCCAGCATGATTACCCCGAAGGTGGTCTGCATCTGGGTGTGTTTGAAGAGGCGGTTTAAGACCACGTCCGCCTGGGCATCCCGTTTAAGCTCCACCACGATTCTCATCCCATCCCGGTCCGATTCATCTCGCAGATCCGAGATCCCGTCGATGAGTTTATCGCGCACCAGCTGGGCAATCCTCTCTAAGAGGTTGGATTTATTGATCTGGTAGGGTATCTCGGTGATTATGATGGATTCCTTCCCGCTCTTCTGCTTCTCGATGTTCACCCGGGCTTTCAGCACGATCCTTCCCCGGCCGGTTCTATAGGCTTCGAATACTCCCCGTTTTCCCTGGATAATCCCTCCGGTAGGGAAGTCCGGACCGGGGACATGATCCAGAAGCGTATCGTCCTCGACCTCCGGATCGTCGGTTAAGGCGGCCAGAGCGTCCACCACCTCGCTTAGGTTGTGGGTGGGAATATTGGTGGCCATACCCACAGCGATTCCGGAGGCGCCGTTGCAGATCAGATTCGGGAACTTTCCGGGAAGCACCACCGGCTCCTGCCGGGTCTCATCGTAGTTGGGGACGAAGTCCACCGTCTCCTTCTCCATATCCTGCAGCATCTCCATGGCCAGCGGCGCAAGCCTGGCCTCGGTGTATCTCATGGCCGCAGGCGCGTCGCCGTCGATAGAGCCGAAATTGCCCTGCCCGTCGACCAAGACGTACCTCATGTTGAAATCCTGGGCCATCCGCACCAGGGTGGGGTAGACCACCTGCTCCCCGTGGGGATGATAATTTCCCGAGGTATCTCCGGCGATCTTGGCGCACTTGCGATGCGGCCTTCCCGGAGCCAAATTCAGATCGTTCATGGCGGTAAGAATCCGCCGGTTGGCGGGCTTCAGCCCGTCCCTCACGTCCGGCAAAGCACGAGCGGTGATCACCGACATGGAATAATCCATGTAGGAGGATTTCATCTCCTCTTCGATGTAAACCGGAACAACCTTCTCTCTTTCCATTGCCATATTGTTAAGCCTCATTCATAAAGAGAATCTGTCACACTGAGCGAAGCGAAGTGTCTCATTTTCAGATTCTTCGCCCTTTGGGCTCAGAATGACATATGCTGCGTCTCCCCTCCTTTCCCCCTCTCAACAGAGCCGGTAGGGGAACCAAAAGAGGGTGGGGTAAATGTAGAATAACCCGCTGCCGCTCACTTGGTAGGACGGGCGTCTCGCCCGCCAGACAATCGCGGGGCTCAAAGCTCCGCCTACCCGATCTTGCCTCAACCTCTGCCCCTTCTCTCGCCCTCTCCATTCGATGGAGAGCGGGAAACAGGGGGTGAGGTAAATATAGCCTTTTTCCGCCCTTTTTGCAAGGGTTGAAACGATCAAAAAGCTTTTTCGCGACGAAACAAACTCCCGCCGCCATGCACGCAAATTTGTGCCGGTAGCCGCGGACTTTAGCCCGCGTTTGCCCACCCCACCCCTGCGCACTCTGAAGAGTGCGGCTACAAAGCCCCACCGCTCCACTCTGAGACGGTAGGCCCGATATGGTCTCCAGATCTATCCGACAAATTCCTCAAGGCAGCCCACGAACATCAGAACAGGCCCAGCTGCTCGGTGGGCGCCTTTTCTTTCTCTGCGAATATGTCGATTTTCCCGTACACCCCGTCGTGGCCGGGAACGATGTGCAGGTCTTCCTCTCTGACTCTCTTTATCCCCTCCACTATCTTCGGTGGCGTGAATTTCTCCAACTCCTCCAGAGGAAGATCAAGCACTATTCTGAACTCGGAGCCGAAATAGGAGACCAGCCGGAGGTATTCCTTCTCCACCCCTTTGGTCTCCGCTCCCTGGCCCAAGGCCTCTGCAATTATCTCCATCAGGGGGATCAGATGCTTGCACGGAATGGCTCCCTCCGGAGTGAATCCCTCCGGCCGATCGGCCAGGGCCTCCACCCGATGCAGCACGCCGACGGTCAGCTTCCTGCCGCACACCGGGCAGATGTTTTTGTGTTTCCTGGATTCGGCCGGCGAAAAGAGTATGCCGCAGTTGCGGTGACCGTCGTAGTGGTACTTTCCCTCCTCCGGGAAGAATTCGATAGTGAAGAGGAACTTCTTCTTATCCTTGCTCTTGATGGCCTTCACTATCTCCTTGTAGCTCATCTCGCAGTCGAACACGTTCGCCTCCCGGCCGATGCGGTTGGGAGAGTGAGCGTCGGAGTTGGAGATTAGAGCCATCTTGTCCAGCTTGGACCATCGCCAGTTCATCTGCGGGTCGGAGGAGAGACCGGTCTCGATACAGGAAATGTGTTTGGTCTGTTCCTCAAAGCACTCCTCGATGCAATCGAAACCCGAATTGGCCCCGAAAACCGAAAACCAGGGGGTCCAGGCATGAGCAGGGACGATGAAGCACTCGTCGGTGATGTCGGTGATTATCTCCACCAGCTCCTTGGTAGGGAATCCGAAGATGGGCCGTCCGTCCGAGCCCAGCTTGCCGTATTGACCCAGCTCCTCGTTGATCTTCTCCACCACCTCGAAGCTGGGCGCGAAGATCATGGTGTGAAGCCTTCTGGATGAACCGCCCTGCTGAAACATGTTGCTCACCTCGGTGGTGAGCATGAAATGAACCTCTTGGTGGGAGCCGTTGTCGACGATCCCTGCCGATTCTTTGAATTCCTTCTTCAAGGTGAACAGACCGAAGCCTGTCGGTTTCAGTTTCTGTTTCAATCCGGCAAAATAGAAGGGGTGCGTGAAATCTCCGGTTCCCAAAAGCCCCACGCCTTTGAGGTTTGCCCATCGGGCCATGCTCTCCACGTCCATCTCCTTGGAGGTGGCCCGGCTGTATTTGGAATGCACGTGAAAATCTGCTGTGAATTTCATTTCTATCTCCAGGTAGGAAAAAGTCCGATTTACCTATGTACTAAGTATACTCTAGGAATGACCCTTTGTCAATCGAAACTTGTCAATTGCAATCCAGAAAGGAACGAGAAGGACGGACGAGCTCTCTGTGAAGCCGGAGTGCTCACAACTGTCGTGGTTATCCCTGCTCCGCTGAGGACGCTTCGCCCTTTGCCCTTGACTTTCTTATGTGCCTCAGATAAGTTACGGCCAAAGGCGTGAGTGCGGCAGAGATCGCCGAGAAAGGGCCAACCGGAAGAGAGCGAACAAAAGAAATGGCTTGGTGACCGGCACGAACTCACCGGAGCAATCTCGGGGAAACACGAAGAGACGAAGGATTACGTGCGGAGACTAAGAGTGAGAGAGGAAGGAGGATGAATCTTCATGCCGAAAGCGAATCCATTTACCGCAAAGTCCGGATGGGAACCCAAAGCGTTTGCCGGCAGAGAAAAGGAATTCAAGCTTTTCGAGGAAAAGATCCGAGACGCTGAGAACGGAAGATGTGATCATTTCTTGATATTAGGTGACTGGGGCATCGGAAAAACAGCGCTATTGAAGGAGTTCCAAAAAAGAGCTAAAGATAAGGATTTGCTCACGGCCAAGATAACGATCAGGAAGTTCACGGAGGATGAGAGACTGAATGATGCCGCCAAGCATCTGGTCAAGAACATCACGATGGAGCTGCCCGTGGAAGAGGGGAGATTGAGAAAGCTGATGGAGAAGGTTGATGCCGTCGGCATCAAAGTCCTTGGGAGTGGATTCACAGTATCCAAGTCGACGATGAAGGCCGCAGATTCACAGCTGTTTCTCCTGGAGAGCCTACGGGGATTGTGGGAAGATTTAAGGGATGAGAGTAAGATTGTCCCGATACTCTTGGACGACGTGCAGAACTTCGAAAGGACCTCAGAAATCTTCACCGCGATTAAGAATGTTCTGAGTAATGACAAGATTGTAAAAACGGGGCTGCTGTTCATCCTTTCATGCACTCCGGATGGTTGGTCGAAATTCATGCAGTTGCATCATCCTATAGGGAGATATTTCACGCCCCGTCTGACATTGAGAAGACTGTCCAAACAGGAGACCTTCGAGGTAGTTGACAAGACGCTGAAAGGAAGCGGTGTGGTATTTGACGCCGAAATAAAGGAGTTGATATTCGAATACACTCAGGGTCATCCATATGAATTACAGTTGTTGGGAGCTAACCTGTATGACAGGGAGGCCAAAGGCAGAGTGACCAAAGCACGATGGCGTGCTGCTCTGAATGAAACCATGGAGACTCTGGGTCAGGACGTATGGGACAGTTTGTATGACGAGGCTAGTGATAGCGAGAAAAAAGTCCTTTACCTCGTATCTCTTTCGTCGAGCCCTGCTTCCCGGAAAACCATCGTAGAGGTGGTCAGGAAACATAAACTCGATATTCAGGAAGCCAACGTAAGCCAATTCTTAGGAAGATTGGTGAAGAAGGGATTGCTTTGCAGGCCAAAGATATCCCAATACGCGTGCATCGACAAACTCTTTAGAGAGTATGTGTTCGCAGTCAAAGGTGTAGATGGAGAGGGAACGGCCTCGTTGGGACAAGTGTGACAAAAGACAGTCGAACCTGTCACCGTGCTTACTCAACCCTTCTATCTCTAGCGGGTGACGTGAACATGAAACTGCAAAGCATGTGAAGTAGGTTTAGCAGTTTGATCCTCTCAGCAAAACGGCCAACTGTTTTTCTCTGGCTTGTTAGAATCTCCGAATCATTCTTCATCGCTGCCCTCACCCACGGTGCGGCCTGAAACACCCACCTTACTGACAATTGAGATCACTGAGGTTAAGATTAGAGTTTCGTATTCAGAGATCTATATCAGGATATGGACACAAAACGGAGCGGTATACATTTAACGCTTTGGCATCCCGGTGTGATAAGAGAGAATTAGACTTGAAAGGTGGAATCCAAGCAGTTTGGAGGGCAAGAGAGCATTTTGCCGTGACAAGTGTGACAAGATAATTTGAACTATTTTGGTCTTTTTTCATTGACAACTAATGCAAAAATGACTGAAACGGTGTCTGCACAATCCCGCCATATTCCAATTCCGAGTAAGAAAAAAGAATGAAGCTGACAAGAAGTGTTATCAAAGCAGACATGGGGAACATAGGGAATCAAGCGAAGTCACAGGTCCTGATCCCAGAGTGGTCTGTCTTCGGGCGGACTTATGGGGTTCCATCGCCGTCAGTATGTTTCATGACAAGTATCCGGAGAGAAAAGACAGATTCCTGAGTATGGGGATTGCCGAACAGAGCGGCACTAGCGTGGCAGCCAGCCGGGCTGAGGAAGGGATTATACCTGTGTTTGGCACCTATGGGGTGTTCCTTGCGGGTGGAAGCGTGGACCAACTCCGAACAAAGGTAAACCCAAGACGACCCAATCGCCAGCAGGATTGCTATCGGCGTCAAGGAGGGGGAATGGGCTCTATGATCGGCCCCATCGGATCCGGGAAGACTGCAGCTGTGCGAGCGATAGCTGGGTTGCTAAAAACGAGTAGAGAAGGCCTGACAAGTGGTTTGCAGTCGTGGATGGAGAAGACGGTAAGCCGAACGGTCGCATGGCTAAACAGGAAGTTTCATCTTGCGGTGCGGCGACCGAATGGCTTCTTGGGTACAGACCAGATCTGTGTGACAGCTTCAACTTGTTTTTGTCACAGTTGTCACAACAGAACACCGCGATGAAATTCTGTGTGATCTGGGAGCAATAGTTCTTCACGGACCCGCCTATCTGCAGAGCTTTGTTTAGCGCCGCACGGGGGGGGCTGACTCCCCTCGACTTTCTACCACAATCGCTTGAAACACATCCCGCGATATCCTTCCTTAATTGGGTCCGCTATTACCTTTCAATAATTACCCAAAACTTGACTTCTCCATCATCCTCTGTCGTTCTCGTCTCCAGTGTCACTAAATGCCTGAATGGGCACCGAGGACCGAACATGCACGTCACGTTGAGGAAATGGTATCTGGATATTGTTCTTTCTGAAGATGTCGTCAATTGCCTTATTCAGTCCGCTGATCACCTCGGGCCTCTTTTTGGGGTCATGCGTCCAGGCCAGAAGCTCAAAGTTCAAAGACGAATTCCCGAACTCGGTGAACCAGACCTTGGCGGGAGGGTCTTTCATGACATCGGGGTGATTCTGTGACACCTCGAGCAGGGACTTGATGACCAAGGGAACGTCCGATCCGTAGGCTACGCCGACCGGGATGTGAACTCGCACCTTGGGGTCACCGTGGGACCAGTTTATTACCTGGGAGCTGATGAACTCGGAGTTGGGCACTATTATGGTGATGTTGTCCACCGTGCGCACCAGGGTGGCCCGAAGACTTATGTTCACCACGTCTCCCCAGACGTCGCCGATAGTGATCCGGTCGCCTATTTTGATGGGACGCTCGAATAGAATTATCAGGCCGGATACGAAGTTGGAGGCCACGTTCTGAAGTCCAAATCCGATACCCACGCTCAAGAGACCGAATACTACAGCCAAACTGGTCAGATTCAGCCCGATAGACTGCACGGCTATGATTACTCCCAAACCCACCAGCAGGTAGTGCATCAGCTTCAGGATGACAAGCTGGATTCCCTCGTCCAGCTCGTACTTGTCAAAGACCCTGGTCTTGAGAAGTTTCCTCAGCCCTTTTGAAATCAATATAAACACCAGAAGAATCACGATGCCAAGCACGATGGACATGATTGTGAGGGGCCTCTGGTTGACGTGGACGATCGGATGTTCAATGATTCCGCCTATTTCACTCAGGATATTTCGTAAGGTCTCCATCTTTTCCCTCCCTTAAGGTAAGGCCAACTCGTTTTCGAGGGGCAATATCAGAAAAAGCCGGCGAGTTGTAAAGGGTTTTTGGCAGGTGACTGGCAGGAAAACTTGCGGAAGCAAGCAAGACGCTAAGCGTTTTGAGACAAACTCAGGAATTCACCAACCGTGAAGTGCGAACCGGTCACGCAGATGATGTCATCGGTTTGAGCCTTCTGCAGAGCGAAGAGGTGGGCCTTCTCGACCTGAGGGGCGATTTCATAAGCGATGCCTTCCTCTTCCACGGCCCCTATCAACGATTCCGGATCGGCGGCCCTTTTGTATTCAGGTTTGGTGAGAACCAGGAATTTGGCCCTTGGGGCCATCTCTTTTAGCATCGAACCATGATCTTTGTCCTGCATGACCCCGAATATGAAGATCACTCGCTTTTTGGGGAAGAATTGGCCCAGGGCTTCAACCAGGGCTTTCATCCCGGCGGGATTATGGGCAACATCCAAGAGGACCAGAGGCTTTTTTCGAAAAACCTCCAATCTCGCCCGCCAGTCTACCTTTCTGAGGCCACTTCTGATCGCCGGCTCTTCAATATTCCAGCCCAATTGGCGCAGCTTTTCGATTGCGGTCAGGGCGGTGACGGCGTTTAGAACCTGATGTTCGCCCGGCAAATTCAATTCCAGGTCCTCGTATTCTGAGAGATTCGAGGAGAAAGTGAATTTTGATCCGTCGATCGATGATCCGAGGACGCTGTAGGTCGAGTCAGCCTGGACATGGATCAGCTCTGAGTCTCTCTCGGAACAGATGCATCTTATGGCCTCCAGAGCTTCGGGCTGATCTGCTGCCGTGATGGTGGGGATTCCAGACTTGATGATCCCGGCCTTTTCCCTGGCTATCTGTGCAATTGCGTTCCCCAGTTGTTTGGTGTGTTCCCGTCCTATGTTGGTGATTATCGAGATTAGAGGCCTGATCATATTGGTGGCATCCAGCCTTCCGCCCAAACCTGTTTCAATGATCGCTAGGTCGACTTTCTGCACTCCAAGATACTCGAAGGCCATCGCTGTGGTAACTTCGAAGAAGGTGAAATGCTCTTTGTCAATGTCCCTTTGCAGCCTTTGCACGAAATCGAAAATGAAGTCCTTTTCAATCAACTCTCGTCCCACCCTGATCCTTTCCCGGAAATCGACCAGATGTGGAGAGGTATAAAGGCCCGCATTGTAGCCGGATTCGCACAGGACGGAATGAAGCATGGCGGCGACAGAACCTTTCCCGTTGGTGCCGGCCACATGGATGGAGGGGAATCTCAAATGAGGATTGCCCAGACCGTTCAGTATGGAGGTGATATTCGTCAGGTCCAGCTTGATCCCGAAGCGCTCTAAATTGTAGAGATACTGAAGAGTCTCTTGGTAGTTCATGGGTTACTCATCTCCGCCCAGATCCAGAAGCCCAGATCGACCCATCCGCTTAATCCGTCCAGACGGACGCCCGTCCGGGCGTTACATACTTTGGCATGAACCAGATGGTTCTTGCCGTTGGCCGATCCTTTTCAAGAAGAAAAGACCCCTCAACGGATTTAACGTATGTGAGGGGTACAATCTGCTGCATCTGCCGACCTATCCGCTGCGTCCGTTGACTCATCCGCTTAATCCGTCCAGACGGACGCCCGTCCGGGCGTTACATCCGTTGACCGATCGGTTCTATCCGCCTACCGACCTGTTGACGAGCCCACCGTCAGCCCCACCCAGATTTCATTCTCATCGTTTATGGTTTCGTTGGGCACGATCACATAGTTAAGGCTGGGAGTGAAGGTCAGATGCTTCGACTCAAGGTTCGTGGAGACTCCCAGGCATATATCCGAGAGCCCAGGATCGACGTCAAGTTCTCGATACTGCCTTGTGTAGCCCACCAGGAGGCTGGAGTACATTGTCCCTCCCAACACGCTAAACTCGGGGCTCACAGAGAGGGTGGCATAAACCCCGTCCCCCATATTGAAATCATAATAGAAGGTTAGATTCGGCGATAAGGGAAACGATGTCAGGGTCACTCCGGCGTACACCTCCGGCGTGGCCGAATTCTCATCCGGGTAGTTGGGCATGCTGGGAAATGTGAAATAACCTGCCCCGGCAGAAAGACTTAGATCTTCGGAGAAAGCCTTGTCATAGCCCAAGACCAGATCCAACTCCACGAAGTCAGTGTCGGCTAAGGCGAAAGCGGACCAGGCGTTAAACCATACTCCGCTTGTGCCGAACTCAAAGGTTATAGAGGGCTGAAGGGAAGGACGATCGTCCACGATACAGTCAAATCCTCGCCAGATGTATCGAGAGGCCAGGGTGATGTCAGTGCGAATACCGATCTGTGAGAGCGCGGAAGCCGGAGCCACTTGCACAACCAACGTCACCATAACCAACAACCCGAGTCTTTTTTGGATCGAACGTTTCGCCGTCATGAGATCGTGACCTCCTTTGGTTTCTCGACCATCGCCCAAAATGTAATCGAACGGAGGGGTGTTGTCAATCGTATTAGTATAGACCCTTGGGGGGTCGAAAGGAACGAGCGGGTTAGTGGGAAAAATGTTGACAAAATCGCGTTTTTGGTTAGATTGAGGGTAGGCTAAACTCATAATCTTATGTGAGTTTGGCCTTTTTGATCGGCTGTTTTGCTTGGATTGCCAATTTCTCATATTTTCCCGGGAGGTTCTTGGTGAAACGTTTTATGCCCATCCTCGTTTTGGGGTTGTTTGTCTGCTTCTCCGTATGCACGCTTGAGAATGTTCGTGCACAATGGGCGGAGGATCAGGCGGAGGAATCCCTGCTGACAGATCAGAACACCACCCCCACCCAGTTTCATCAGATGCTGGCGGAGATGAAGCAGGCAAGGTTGAACAAGTTGCGTGAGATAGAGAAGAGGATTCCAACCAAGGGTACCGCGGCTCAGAGTCACTATGACGCCAGGTATTACCGGTTGGATTTGAACTTGAATGATACAGCCGAGATAATCAGCGGAGCGGTCTACGTCTATGGCGAGGCGCTCATCGACGGCTTCAACGTGCTGGAGCTGAATTTCTTCGACAACCCGGAGATGTATGTCGACTCGGTGAAGAGCAACGGCACGACGGTTTCTTATACCTGGAGCAGCGACATCATCCGTGTCTTCCTAAACGGGACTTACAATTCCGGTGAGAACTTTGCAGCGACGGTCTATTATCATGGCCACCCGCTGGAGGGCGGGCTTCAATCCTTCGACTGGGGATATCACGGAAGTCCCTCCATGCCCATCATGTCCACCTTAAGCGAGCCCTACTTCGCACAGTCCTGGTGGCCCTGCAAGGACCTTCCCCGCGACAAGGCCGACTCGGTGGATATCAACATAACCGTCCGGTCAGACGTCTATGCGTCCTCCAACGGGCTGTTGAGAGAGATAATCAATAACGGCTCCACCAAGACCTACAAGTGGCACGAGAAGTATCCCATCACCACCTACTTGGTCTCAATTGCCGCCACCAACTTCACCATCTTCTCCAACTGGTATCATCCCATCTCTAAAGAGGATTCCATGGAGGTGGTCTATTGCGTCTATCCCGAGCGCTACGATCAGGCTGTGGCACTGTGGCCCATCACTCCGTCCATGATCGAGCTTTTTGCCGAGACCTTCGGCGAGTATCCCTTTGTGGAAGAGAAATACGGGATGTCGCATTTCACCTGGGGCGGTGCCATGGAGCATCAGACCAACACCAGCTTTTCGTCATCCTGGTATTCCGAATGGGTGGTGGCTCACGAGCTGGCTCACCAGTGGTGGGGGGATTATATCACCGTGCACAACTGGCACCACATCTGGCTGAACGAAGGATTTGCGTCTTGGAGTGAGGCCCTGTGGGCCGAACACCTGGGCGGGATGAGTAGTTATCACTCCTATATGAACGGTATGCAGTACACGGGCGGCGGGACCATATTCGTCGAGGACACCACCAACGCCTGGAACATCTTCGCCAGCATCGTCTACGACAAGGGAGCCTGGGTGGTGCACATGTTGAGAGGTCTGGCGGGAGACGAGGACTTCTTCCAGATTCTAAGGAATTACTATTCCGATCCCCGGTATGCCCACGGGGCGGCCGAAACCGAGGACTTTCAGGAGATCTGCGAGACCACCACCGGGATGGATTTGGATTATTTCTTCCAGCAGTGGATCTACGGGGAGTATTATCCCAAGTACCAGTACTCCTATACCTGGGAGCCTGTCGGCGGGAATTACAGCGACGTGTACGTTCACCTGGAACAGACCCAGACAAGTGATCCCACGCACTTCACCATGCCGGTCGAGATCAACGTGAGCACATACACCATGGACACCACCGTGGTCCTCTTCAACGACCCCCGGCACAAGGATATTGGTGTGCGGGTGTACGGCATGTCCGGCATCAACGTGGCCGTGGACCCGGATCGCTGGATACTGAGATCGACCTCGTCTGCCTCCTACGGCATGAACATAGTGGTTACCGACCTGCCCTCCGCCCCCTTGGCCGGCGCTTATGCCGAGACTCTTCTGGCCAGAGGAGGCACCGCCCCGTACGTCTGGGAGTTGGAGAGCGGCAGTCTTCCGAACGGGATGGCTCTGGACTCCCTAACCGGTGTGATCTCCGGCGTCCCGACGGTCCAGGACAGTTTTCACTTCGCCGTCAAGGTGACCGATTCGAGCGCTCCGAACAAGACAGATACTCAGGAGCTGTACATCCTGGTGACTGAAGTTGAGTACATAAGGGGCGATGCCAATCACGATCTGGTGATCGACGTGGGAGACGTGGTATACATTGTCGGCTACCTCTACCAGGGCGGACCTGAGCCGCTGCCTCTGGAATCCGCCGACGTGAACTGCGACGGGGTGGTAAATGTTGGGGACGTGGTCTATCTGGTCACCTACCTGTACAAAGGAGGCCCACCGCCCTGCTAAAAAGAAAATTGGTGGTCGCGGTGAAGTGACAACGAACCTTGAGCCGCGCGCCACGCTCGCCCCCGGACGGGCGAACCACGAACTGATATTAAGGGGAGCACAACAGGCCTCAATCTCTGGAAGGGGATTGGGGCCATTTTTCGCCTGTTCCCGCACCCAAGGCTAGCCATAGGGCAGGCATCCTGCCCGCCTGGGTTAGAGCAGCGGGTCCGGCAAGAAGGCTGTTGACAAAAGCGGCTCTCGTGTTAAATTGAGAATAGGGTAAGCCTGCGAAAGTAGAAGAGCGGGACTGCTCGACCGCAGTTCCCTGCTTTTGACGTCAAATCTCCAATTGAAGCAAGGAGGTTCTTCGTGAGAAGATTCCTATCAGTTTTGATCCTGGCGATTCTGTTTTCCTCTTTGGGATTTTGGTCCCAGAATACTTCTGCCGAGCAGCCGAGCGATCAGGATATGACCCCCAGCCAGCTTCACCAGATGTTAGCGGATATGAAGCAAGAACGTCTCAACAGGCTGCGCGAAGTCGGGAAGATGATTCCCCTCGAGGGGACTCTGGCCCAGAGTTACTATGATGCCAAGTATTACCGCTTGGATTTGAACCTGGATGACACCACCGAGATCATATCCGGCTCGGTCTTCATCTATGCCGAGGCGGCCATCAACGGCTTCAACGTGCTTGAGCTCAACTTCTTCGATAATCCTGATATGTATATCGACTCGATTAAAAGCGAAGATGTTTCCCTCTCTTACACATGGACCGACAACATTGTCAGCATCTTCTTAAGCGGCACCTACGATGTTGGCCAGGCCTTCGGCGTAACGGTCTACTACCACGGCCATCCCTTGGAGGGCGGGCTTCAGTCGTTCGACTGGGGATATCACGGAAGCCCGCTCATGCCTATCATGTGCACGCTGAGCTGCCCCTATTTCTCCCAGTCCTGGTGGCCCTGCAAGGACCTTCCTAAGGATAAGGCCGATTCAGCCGACGTGAACGTCACCCTCCGCGGAGATCTCTACTTAGTCAGCAACGGACTCTTAAGAGAGATAGTCGATCATGGCTCCACCAAGACCTTCAAATGGCACCACAGCTATCCTGTCGCCACCTACCTGATCTTCCTCTCCGCCACCAATTACTCGATGTTCTCCAATTGGTACCAGTCGCTTTCCGGGGATTCGATGCAGGTGAACTACTACGCCTATCCGGAGCGCTTAAGCCAGGCCATGGCCTACTGGCAGCTCACCCCGTCCATTATCCACTGCTTCGCCGATCTCTTCGGAGAGTATCCGTTCATACAGGAGAGGTACGGTATGGCGCATTTCAGCTGGAACGGCTCCATGGAGCACCAGACCTGCGCCAGCATGTACCGCAACGGGTTCTCCGAGTATCTGGTGGCCCACGAGCTTTCCCACCAGTGGTGGGGAGACTACATCAGCCCTCACAACTGGCATCACGCCTGGCTGAACGAGGGAGCCGCGACATACTGCGAGGCGCTCTGGGAGGAGCACAGGTGGGGAGAGTATTACTATCACCAGTATATGAACGATATCCAGTTCTTCGGTGCGGGGAGCATATTCGTGCAGGACACCACGGATGCATACGGAATCTTCTCTCTCATAATCTACGATAAGGGGGGATGGGTTCATCATATGCTCAGAAACGTGGTGGGAGACTCCGCCTATTTCGCCATAATGAGGGCATATTATTCCGACCCCAGGTTTGCCTATGGTGTAGCGGAAACTGAGGACTTCCAGGAGGTCTGCGAAACCGTCTCCGGGATCGATTTAGACTACTTTTTCCAGGAGTGGATCTACGGAACCTATTATCCGAAGTACGAATACTCTTTCATCTCCGAGCCGGCGCGTGAAGATTACTACGACCTCTTCATGCACATAGATCAGACCCAGACCACCGACCCAACCCATTTCACCATGCCCATCGACATTGCCATCGGCACCGACCTGATGGATACGACGATTGTGGTCTTCAACGACCCCCGACACGAGGACTTCGCCTTGCGGGTGCGGGGCACAGTTATCAGCGTGGACCTGGACCCGGACCGGTGGGTTCTGAGGCAGGTATTGGCCGTCTCTTACGGTACGAACGTCATCACCACGGATCTGCCGGTTGGCTACCAGGCCGCCTCTTACACTCAGACCCTTTCGGCCAAGGGAGGGGTGTTGCCCTACAGTTGGGAACTGGAGAGCGGCAGCCTGCCGGATGGCCTGGAGTTGGACCCGCTGACCGGGGTCATCTCCGGCCAGCCCACGGTGGTGGACAGCTTCGATTTTGCCGTCAGGGTGACCGATTCCGACCTGCCCGGCCAGACGGACACCCAGCAGCTTTTCATCATAGTCAAAGAGCTCAATCGGGGAGATGTTAATAACGACTCGGTGGTGGACTTGGGAGACTTAGTCTATATCATCAACTATCTTTACAAGTCCGGGCCCGAACCGATCCCCTGGGAGGCCGGGGACTTGAACTGCGATGAGATCGTGGACTTAGGCGATGTGGTGTATCTGATCAACTATCTGTACCGGGATGGCCCGCCGCCCTGTTGATCATTGTCCGACTGTTTCATTGACAGGCTTGACCGCAATTGGCGAATCTTTGCGGTGTCTGCGCCTTCGGCAGGGGGCCTTAGGTCTGCCTCAAGGCAAGGAAGCATACCGCCTTAGTGATGTGGTTTTGGAGTGCATCACCTTGGTGATGCGGTTTTCAAGGTTGCAGAAGCAAGCCACTGCACTCCTGTCCCGCGATCCCACGCATGGCGGGGTCCGATCAATTGGTCCCTGCACACAGCGAATACGAACACCGGTAGGGCGGGCATCCGTCCGAACGCAGCCCGACCTGTGCCCCTCAAGCTCGCGGCAATAGTACCCAAAACATTGCCACGACCTTCAGGTCGTGGAACAAAAGGGACGCCCCAATCCGATCGGGCTTTAGCCCGTCAGATTCAGGGGCTAAAGCCCCAAGACTCTCTCCGATTCCAATCCACGAGCTAAAGCTCGTGGCAATAACGCCAAAGACTCTGCCAACAGGTTATCGTTGTGAACGCATTATCGCAGGAAATCGGCATAATGATCCTTACTGAGCGGGCATCCTGTCCGCCGAAGCGATTACGGGGCTGGCCATGCCATGGGCAGATCCCCCGCCTACCGGGAATCTGTCTATCCCATTCGCTCACGCCCAACCGGGCTTGGCTTCTTCACACAAAAAACCCCCCATATGGGGGGCTTTGAGCCAAACACCACTGCTTCAAAACTTACTCGGTCTTCTCGTAGACCTTGGTCATTACAACCTTCTCTTTGGGCATGTCCCGAGGCCCTCTCTCCACCTGGGCGATCTTGTCGACCACGTCCATGCCCGCGATCACATGAGCGAACACGGAGAAGTTCTGGGCATCCAGATGAGCGGTTCTCTCCTTGGAAAGGACGATGTAGAACTGGCTTCCGTTGTTCCCCTCGGCGCCTCTGGCCATGGCCAGGGCTCCCCGATCGTGCTTCTTGGTGGTCGGCTCATCAGGCAGGGTATAGCCCGGTCCACCGGTTCCGGTCCCCAGCGGGTCGCCTCCCTGGATGACGAAGCCGGGCACGATGCGGTGGAAGGTTAGCCCGTCATAATACTGGCTGATGACCAGTCTGAGGAAATTCTCGGCGATCTTGGGGGTCTCCTTCCAGTACAGTTCGATCTCGATGTTGCCGTGGTTGGTCTCCATCACCACGATGGGATTCTTGTCTCTTTCAATCGGCTCCTGTGTAATCGGCTTGCCTTTCGTTTCCATGGTCTCCTCTGCCTGGGTGGCTTCCTCCATCTCCCCTGTTGCCTCCTCCATCTGAGCCTCTTCCTGTGCCCCGCATCCGGCCAGAAGGAAGGCTAACAAAACGCATAGAATGAAAGCTCTTTTCATCTTGCGCTCCTATGGGTTAAAAGTTTAAGGATTTGAGTTTGAAATGGTCAAAAAGAGCGAACTATCCCTCCTCTTCGAACCAGAAACGGCTTCTGGTCACGCCGAAGATATGAAACCTGCTTTTTCTTGTCAAGATAATAATGGCCTGAGCGTGAAAAAGAAATGCCCGACTTCGGTTGCCTCGATTTCGTCCGCGGAAATCAAGAGGAGCGGGATGAACTCCCGCCCCTCTGTCAACTGAGATGCTATTTAAAAGCTTCGAATAAGCCGGGATCAAGGGAAGATTCCCCGTTCTTTGTAGACCGTCTCCAGGCGGGATAGGGCAACGATGTAAGCGGCGGTGCGCCAGTCGGTATTGTGCTTCTTGGCCGTCTCCCTCACCCGGGCGTATGCCTTGGTTATCCTCTTGTAGAGCTTTGTGTCGACCTCCTCCAAATCCCAGGATTCGCTGCGCTTGTTCTGCAGCCATTCGAAGTAGCTGACGATCACCCCACCGGCATTACATAGGATGTCCGGAATAAGGTCGATACCCCTCTTCTGCAGAATTTCGTCTCCGTCCGGATCGGTCGGTCCGTTGGCCCCCTCGGCCACCAGCTTGACTTTCAAAAGCGGCGCCGTCTCGGCTGTGATCTGATTCTCAAGCGCCGCAGGAATGAAGATGTCCGCCTCGGTTTCCAAAAGCACCTTGTGATCAATCGGCTCGGCTTTGGGATATCCGGAGATGAGGTCTTTGTTGGTACCGGCGTAAGCCAGCAGATCATCCGGGTCGATCCCCTCCGGATGGAAAATGGCTCCGCTGGCATCCTCGACGGCAAGCAGCTTGGAACCGTGCCCTTTCATCAGACGCGCGGCCCATGATCCGACGTTTCCGAACCCCTGGACCGTGTAGGTGGCACCCTTGAGGTTGAAGTTCTTGTCCTTGGCCCACTCCTCGATGGTATAGACCACCCCCTGGCCGGTCGCCTTGTCGCGGCCCAGGCTCCCGCCGGATTCAACCGGCTTCCCCGTCACCACGTGGACATTCGCCTGCCGCTGGTGCGGGGGCTGGGTGGAAACGTAGGTATCCACCATCCAGGCCATGATCTGGGCATTGGTGTTGACGTCCGGCGCGGGAATATCGTACTCCGGCCCGATGTTGTTCCCCAGGGCGAAGGTGAAGCGGCGGGTTATCCTCTCCATCTCGGCGCAGGTGCACTCTAAGGGATCGAACTGAAGTCCTCCCTTGGCTCCGCCGAAGGGTATGTTGGTGAGTGCCCCCTTCCAACTCATCCAGGTGGCCAGCGCCCGTACCTCGTCGATGTCGACCGCGGGATGGTAGCGCAGCCCGCCCTTGAAGGGCCCCAGCGCGTTGTTGTGCTGAACCCGGTAGCCGCAGAACATCTCGATCCGCCCGTCGTCCATCTTCACCGGAAAGTTGACTATGATCTCGTTTTGCGTCCTGGCCAGAATCTGGCGTACGTCCGGATCGAGCTTCATCAGGTCGGCAGCCTTATCGAACTGCCTGGTCACATTGTCATAAACGCTCATGCTTCCCTCCTTTGCATATTGGAGCTTCCCTCTGGAAACGAGACGCTCCCGGCCGGACGTCCCCGGCGCTCAACTCCCTCGAACATACGGCTCACTCTATTGAACAACCATCTGTCCTCCCGATACTGCATAGGATGCGCGCAGGTGGCAGCAGCATTGACCTCCCCTCTCGTCCGCGCACCTGCAGTCGTCCGACCGGCAGGTCCTTCTGGGGGCCCTCCCCTTAGGAGTCCAGTATCTTTTGCGCTTCCTCTTTGTCCACATCCATCACATAGGGGATGCCGCTTATCTCCGCGGCCTCCCTGGTGATGGCGCCGATATCGTCTCGGGTGATGCGGTCCAGGGTGAACTTGCGGTTCCCTGTCATTATCTGCCGCAGCCCCTGGGAGAGTCTGGACGCGTAGGTGTATACTCCGATGGCGCCAGGCGGGATCTTGTCGAAATCGCTTCCGAATTTGTTGCGCAGCTCCGGTGCGTTGACGAAGACCTCTTCGGCGTGGGTCCCGAACCTCTCCACGTATACCGGAAGCTGTCCCTCCTGGATGCGCTTTCCGATGGTCTTGCCTACCATGGCCGCAGTCAGCGGCGCCCGGGCCATTCCGATCAGCTTGACGTAGGGAGCGCCCAGAGCCAAACCCTTGAACATCTGATCTTCAAAGGTAAAACCGCCGGCTAAGGCGAGATCCGGAACGTACTCTCCCTTCTTGGCCAGCTTATCCGCATACTGGTACAACAGAGACCAGAGCTCCACTCCCGGCATTCCCCACTCGTTCATCATCCGCCAGGGACTCATGCCGGTACCACCGCCAGCCCCATCCACGGTCAACAGGTCGATCTTGGCCTTGGAGCAGTATTTGACCGCTCTGGCCAGATCCTGCGGTCGGTATGCGCCGGTTTTCAGGAAAACATACTTGGCTCCGGCCCTTCGCAGCTCCTCCACTCTCCGCATGAAGCCTTCCTCGCTCACCATGCCGATCCTGGAGTGGCGTTCGAACTCTCTGAAGGACCCCTGCTCAAAGGCCTTGATCACATCCGGGTTATGAGGATCGGGAAGGACCACATACCCGCGGTTCTTGAGCGTCTGGGCTCTCTTTAAGTCCTTGATCTTGACCTCGCCGCCGATGTCCTTGGCACCCTGTCCCCACTTAAGTTCGGCCACCTCCACACCCAGTTTGGAGAGGGCATATTCCTGGGTTCCCAGCCTGGTGTCCTCCACGTTGGCCTGAACGACGACGGCCCCGTATCCGTCCTGCTGCCAGTCCTTGTAGAGCTTCACCCGATTCTCCATATCCTTTGAGAAGACCACTCGTCCGTTCTTTATCTCGGAATCGGGATCCATTGCGCAGACGTTCTCCCCGATGGTGAGGAGCATTCCGGACAGGGCAGCCCCGATGGCCAGACCCTCCCAGTTGTTCTTGGCCACGGCGGTCGATCCCAGTCCCGGAACCACTATGGGGATTTTTGCCTTTATCCCCTTGTCGTGCCCGATCCTGGTTTCGATCTTGGCATTGGGGAAAATGGCCTTGTCCGAGTCGGCCTCGATTCCGTGGGCCCCGACGCAGGAACCCAGGATGGTGAAATGAGACAAATCCACCGGGTAGTTCTTCTCCGCGGCTGTGGTCATAATCCCGAAGGGCTGGGGATATATCACCTCGGCTCCCCGGTAGGCGGACTTGCCCACCTCGCACATTCCGATGCAGCCATCCACGCAGGTCACGCAGAGACCGGAAAGCGATACCACCGAGTCCTCTGTCCGGTTCTTGGTCAACGTGGCCGCTGATGCGTTTATTCTTGATAGGGACATCAATCCTCCTTGTTTGGAATCAGAAGGTAGAAAGCTCAAGGCTTGATGCAGCTCAAACCCGGGGAGCTTGCACCTCACTTTTTGATTTTCACGCTCGTTTCCTTCTCCGGCTTTTCGGTGATGCAGGTTCCGCAGTCACCCTTCAAACCCATATAGCACTTGTAATCCTCATAGTGGTCCAGACAGGTCGGCTGCATGGCATTGTAACACCTGCCGCACACCACCTCGTCGGGCTCCGGTCCCTCGCAGCGGAGCTGACAGGCAGGGCAGATGTATATGCAGCCCCCGCAGGTCCGACAAACGTCGGAGGTCTTATCGAACGGGGTGGTGATTATAAGCTTGCCGCCCCGATCTGCAAAGCCGATGGCCTTGGCCATCATCTGCTCCTCGCAGATTCTCACGCACAGCCCGCAGTATATACAGTCCTCCCAGTCCGGCTTGAACCTGGTTCGCTGGACGCCCAACTTGGCCGCCAAATCTTGTATGACCTTGGACGTGGGACAGCTGGCCAGCAGAAGCTCGATCAGCACCTGTCTTGCCCTCACCACTCTCCTGCTGGCGGTCCTGACAACCAGCCCCTCTTGGACCGGATAGGTACACGAGGAGGCCAGCCTGGTATCTTTTCCCTCGCCGATCTCCACAACACAGAGGCGACAGCCTCCCCAGGGACTGAGTCCCTCGTCGTAGCACAGGGTGGGGATGTCCAATCCCAAAAACCTGGCCACCTCCAGAACGGTCCAGCCCTCCTCGGCTTCAAAGTCAATCCCATCGATTCTGATGTTAGGCACCCGTCACCTCCTGCGCAACCGCGGAATCCTGTTTCAGTTTTTCTAAAAAGTCCTTGCCCTCCTGAGTCTCCAGATCGCAGCGCAGGCATCGCCTGGCTTCCTGCACCGCCATCTTTTCGGTCAGTCCCAGCTCGACCTCCTTGAAATTGTGCTCTCTTTTTGCAACCGGAAGATGGGGCATGGAGGGAGGCTCGGCCTGGGACAGCTCCTCCTCACCCAGTTCCACCGGCTGAATGTATCTGGACGGCCTGGTCAGTCTGTATTCCCTTTTTATCTCCTTGCCGGAGAGGAATTGGTCTATGGATTCGGCCGCCACCTTCCCTGCTGCGACGGCATCCACGACCGTATTGGACCCGGTCACCAGGTCTCCGCCAGCAAAAACCTCCCTCCGGCCGGAGGCCAGAGTCTCGGCGTCCACCACCAAGGTTCCTCTGCGCGAGAACTCGAGCCCGGATGCCTTCTTTGCAAAGGATGCGTCGGGCTGCTCCCCTATGGCGACTATCAGAGTGTCCAGCTCCACGATGAACTCCGAACCTTCCACCGGAACCGGCCTTCTCCTGCCCGATTCGTCCACCTCCCCCATCTTCATCCTGATGAACTCGCATCCGAAGAGCCTGCCGTTGTCGGCCACGATTCTCTTGGGTGCGGTGAGATATTCGATCTTTATGCCCTCCTCCAAGGAGGCGTCCACCTCTTCCTTGTACGCCGGCATCTCGTTGATGGTCCTTCGGTAGAAGATGGTCACGCTCTCGGGCGTTCCGGTGCGCAGGGCCGCCCGCGCGGCATCCACGGCGGAGTTTCCGCCGCCTATCACCCCAACTCTTTTGCCCAGCTCGATCTTCTCACCCAGGTTTATGGCCGTCAGCACCTTCATGCCGGGAAGCACCCCCCGGCTCTTCTCGCCGGACACGCCCAAAGTGAGAGACTTGTGTGCACCGGTTGCCACAAATATGGCCTTGTAGCCCTGAGCAGAGAGGTCATACAGGGACAGATCCTTTCCGACAGAGCAGCCGGTTCGAATCTCAACACCGGCGCTCTTGATGTAGTCGATGTCTGCCTTCAATATCTCCCTGGGCAGTCTGAATTCAGGCACCCCCACCGCCAGCATGCCGCCTGCCACCGGATGCTTCTCGAATACCATGGTCTGGTAACCCTTTTGTGCCAGGTAGAATGCGCAGGTCAGTCCGGCCGGCCCGGAACCGATTACGGCTACCTTGCCTTTTCCGTTCTTGGTCACAGGTTCCGCTTTGAGCATCAGGCCCTTGTTGAGTCCCCAGTCGGTGACGAATCTCTTTAGATTTCTTATCTTTATGGCTTCGCCACCCTCACCCGCCCGGCATTTTGTCTGGCAGGGATGGTTACAGGCCCGGGCCAGGACTGAGGCAAACGGATTGTCCTTCTTTATCACCTCCAAGGCCTCCTGGTATCTTCCGTTGGCGATCAGTCCGATGTAGACCGCGGCCTCGGTATCTATAGGGCAGGTGTGCTGGCAGGGAGATGAGATCAACTCCTTGCACACGGCTGCCTCACATTTCTTCTTCTTGACGTGGTCCAAATACTCGTCACCGAAATACCGGAGCGTGGCCAGCACCGGATTGGGTGCGGTCTGTCCCAGACCGCACAACGTGGTGTCCTTCACCACCTCGGCCAGCTCCTGCAGCGTGCTGAGGTCTTCCATGGTGGCCTTGCCCTCCGTGATGTCGGTAACTATCTCCAGCATCTTCTGAATCCCTTTGCGGCAGGAGAGGCATTTGCCGCACGACTCATCCTGAAGGAAGTTGAGGAAGTATCTGGCCACGTCCACCATGCAGGTGCGCTCGTCCATCACGATCATACCACCCGAGCCCATTATGGAGCCTGCCTGGGCCAGGGAATCGTAGTCCACCGGCAGATCCAAAAGGCTTTCCGGAATGCATCCCCCGGAAGGGCCTCCGGTCTGGACGGCCTTGAATTTCCCGCCATCCGGGATCCCGCCTCCTACGTCGTAAACGATCTCCCGGAGGGTTATTCCCATGGGCACTTCCACCAGCCCGGTATTTCTGATCTTCCCCACCAGTGAGAATATCTTGGTGCCCTTGCTTGTCTCCGTCCCGATTTGCGAGAACCAGTCCGCACCGTTCTTGACGATCAGCGGCACGTTGGCCCAGGTCTCCACGTTATTGATGTTGGTGGGCTTCCCCCACAGGCCTTTGCGCACCGGAAAGGGAGGACGCTGCCGGGGCATTCCTCTTCTTCCCTCGATGGAGGCCAAAAGTGCGGTCTCCTCGCCGCATACGAAGGCGCCCGCCCCGGTGGCCAGCTTTATGTCGAAGGCAAAGCCCGAGCCCAGTATGTTCTCGCCCAAAAGCCCGCGCTCTCTGGCCTGCTCCAGTGCTATGTTAACATGTTTGACCGCAAGGGGATATTCGTGTCTGACGTATATCCATCCCTCGGAGCTCCCCATGGCAAAAGCACCGATCAACATGCCCTCGACCACCGCGTGGGGGTTCCCCTCCAGCAGGCTTCTATCCATGTAAGCACCCGGATCTCCCTCATCCGCATTGCAGACCACGTATCTGACCTCTCCCTTGGCCTTTCTGCAGAACTCCCACTTGAAGCCGGTGGGAAACCCGGCCCCTCCTCTGCCCCTTAGGCCCGACTTCTTCACCTCTTCGATCACTTCCTGAGGGGCCATCTTGTCGAGAACCTTGAGAAAGCCGGAGTAGCCCCCAAGCGAGAAGTAGTCATCGATGTTGGTCGGGTCGATCTGCGAGTTGCTCCCCAAAAGGAGCGGAAGTTGTTTCTTGTAGTAGGGAATGTCCTCTTCGTTTGTCGCCTTCTCTTTGGTGTCGGGATCGACGTACAGCAGGCGATCCACCACTCGATGGTTCAGAAGGGTCTCCGAGACGATCTCTGATGCATCCTCCGGTTTCAGCTTCTGGTAGAATATTCCCTTCGGCTCGATCACCACATTCGGCTCGGCCTCGCAGAAGCCGTGACATCCGCTCAGTTTTATATCCACCTTCTGCTCAAGCCCCTGTTTACGAATCTCGTCTCTAAGTGCCTGATCCACCCTCAGAGAACCCCTGGCCTGCCCGCAGGTGCCGGCCGAGATCACCACCCGGGTCTTCTTGTTTTCTTCCTCCCGCTCTTTCACCTTGTTGGTTATGTGGTTCTTCAGATCTTCGATGGTTCTCATCTCCACGACCTTTCTTCGTGTCTCCAAAGGGCAACACTAGGTGCGCTTGAAAAATAGAGAGTACTTGTTGTAAAATGCCCTCAATTCAGATTCCAAGTTCTCGAACTCGATCAGATGCTTTTTGCATCCTCGACGGGAGCATATCTCGACCGTGCCCCCCTCCACGAACTTCAGGGGAATCATGGGGGCTTCGCATTTCTCGCATACGCGACGACCGGTTAACTCCGTATTGCAGTGAGGACAGAAGAACCTGGCCACCTCACCCTCCGGCATTTCGAGCTGGCACTCGATGTTGTAGCTTCCGTAAAGCGAACTTAGGCGGAGCCTGCCCCGTTCCCCACCCCATTGGATGTTCACCCTAACACTGGGATGGCCGTCGATTTTGATCTCCTCGTCCATCAAGCTTTTCCCGCAATGGGGACATTTGACATTAACCTCAAGCATGATCTATTCTCCTGTAGTAATCCTGTATTTATCAAGGACGGACTTCACCTTTCTGGTCGTCATCTCGCCGTAATACTCCCCGTCGACCACCACGATGGGGCCGATGGCGCAGCACCCCAGACAGTTGACCGTCTCAAGGGTAAAGTTCATGTCCTCGGCGGTCTCTCCCGGGTTGATCTCCAGTTCGCGGCTGATCTGGTCCACCATCCGCTGTCCACCCCTGACGTGACACGCGGTTCCCACGCAGACCGTGACGATATGCTTGCCTCGCGGCTTGAGGCTGAAGGTACGATAGAAGGTGGCCACCCCGTAAACCTCCATCAGGGGCACTTCCAGTTTCTCCGCAACGGCCTTTAGCGTCTCCTCGGGGAGCCAGTTGAGATCGGACTGGATGTCTTGGAGGATCGGGATCAACGCCTCCTTTTTTGCCCCGTATTTGCGGATTGAACATTCGACAAGATCGGTCTGGGCCTGCATCGCTTTCCTCCGTTACAGTTGTTTTCGCATCGCTGCCAGCTGCACAGCGAACAGTCTTGTATGATACGTTTTTTTCCCCTTTTGTCAAGAGAAATTGGGCATAAACGCCCCGTTTTATTGTCTTTCAGGGCGGCACATCGGGGCGAATTTCCCCACGACTCCGGCTGTCGGGAAACTGGCCCCGATTCCTGGGCCGATTCATCCGCGAGACGGGAATGCCAGCTTTTCAACTGAATGCGGGGCAAGAATTTAATCTTGGCTTGTCGGGTCTTGGGAGGATGACTGAGGTGACAAAAAGATTCAAGAGGGGAATTCGAGGGGGAACCAAGAAGAGAGAGATCAGCCCTCAGCGGCGGGAGTCTCTCCTGGCTCAGTCTCTTGGTTTACCGCTTGCCCTTGCGGCAACTTGTTCACCATCGTTTCTTGATGGGTGAGAAGCTCCTTTAAATCGCTTCTGACGAACTGCAGTTCCCTTTTCACCACCAGAAGATCGGCCTTTATCTCCTCGGCCAGGTCCTCTTCTTCGGAGGAGCCTTTTTGCAGGTCCGCCAGCCTGGATTCGGTTCGGGTCATCATACTCTCGACCCCGTGCAGAAACCCGTCCATGGTCTTCATCTCTTCTCTGAGTTTCTGCAGCTCTCCGTTGAGGTCCTTCTCCTGGTCCCTGATACCACCCAGGGACTGATAGAGAGCGGCCAGAGCCCTTTTGATTTCGCCAAGCTCTTTTTCCAGCATTATCCCCAATGCCTCTACCGCCTCTCCCACTTCCTCAATATACCTTCGCTCTAGTTCCACTTGGTTCCCCCAAAGCTAACGGTTCCTGAGTCCCCCTGGTCTCTTCACCAATTGACCACTTCACGATCGACCTGATCTCTCTGAATCTGGTATGCTTGCTCGGAGCGCCCAAGACCACCGCCAACAACTCTCTCCCCTCATCTCCCTCCACCAGGGTCCCCTGGCACCATCCGGAAGCACGGATATACCCGGTCTTTCCTCCTATCACCTTCAGGGAGCTGAACAGCAGTTTGTCCGTGCTTCCGACCCGGTGTCTTCTGTTCCATTGGTTGAGCGAATTGAACTCATAAAAGCTCTTGCCGGCGATGGAGCGGATCGTACTGTCCTGCAGCGCAGCATACAGAAGCCTGGCGCAGTCCAGCGCACTGGAACGATTTCGCTGGTCCAAACCCGTGGGCTCGCAGAAGAAGCTGCTCGAAAGTCCGAGCTCTCTTGCCTTCCGGTTCATACGCTCCGCGAATTGATGATGCGAGAGACCAGAGGCCCGGGCCAGGGCCCTGGTGGCCCGATTGCTCGAACTCATCAGGCTGGCATGGAGAAGATCACGCAGAAAAAAGAGCTCTCCCACTCTCAACCGATCCTTTCCCGAGCGCCAGGCATCGGCTAAGGTTATGCTGGCGGTATCTCTCAAATCAGGATCGGTTTCCAGGAAGGTGAGCGCGCTCATCAGCTTGGTCAGACTGGCGATGGGAAGCCTCTCATCCATGTTCTTCTCAAACAGTATCTCTCCCTTTTCTGTGTCCAGCACCACTGCGGCTCTGGACCTCAAACCGAACTCGTGGCTTTCCTTGGCCCTCTCACCTCGGTAGATGGTCTGGAGCGGAATCCGGTATCCCGAGATTGAATCGTTCTGCTGGATTTTACAGGAATCCCGGTGGAAGTTACTCCACTCGATCCTCGATATCAACAGAGCCAAAAAAACATAGGCGAAGAAGTATCCGGGTCGTCTCATAGGGCGAACTTCATTCGGACGAAAGCATATCGCGGTCTGGTCGATCGCGCAGTCACATACTACTTATACTCATTTACTCTTGGTTTTCTTTATGATCTGGAACCTGGTTCTGCCGCATTTTGGGCAGATCCACTTTCTCTGCTTGTGGAAAGGTCTTTTCTCCTCCCTCATCTTGGTCTTGCACCTGGGGCAATGCATGGCTTGACGATTTACCGGTCACTTCCTCAGAAGCTCCAGTGCTCCCATCAGCTTGTCGCAGCCGAACCTCACCGGATCGATGGCGGGCAGGCCGGTTTCCTTTTCAACTCTCTCCATCTCCGCCCCTGCCTCTTCGTCGGTCATCTCCTGGGTGTTCAGAGAGATCCCTATCACCTTGCAGGGTTTGATCGGCCTGGTGAGATCCTCATGCAGCTTGATCATTTGGTGAAGCGGCGGAATCTTCACCTTATAGCTCTTCACCAACTCCCTTCCGGGGTAATGGCAGAGGATCATGGCATCCGGCAGAGAGCCATGTATCAGAGCCAGGGTGACCCCGGAGTATCCCGGATGAACGATGGTTCCTTGGCCCTCCACGCACAGCAGGTCGTAGGTCTTCGATTTCTCGATCAGGTGCCCTTCTATGGCGCCCGACATGAAATCGCCGATTATCGAATCGATGGGTACCCCCTCGCCGAAGATGGCGATCCCGCTCTGGCCGGTGGGGACGAAGTGCGGATTCCAGCCGTGCTTCTTCGCTTCTCTCGCCAGCTCGATGGACGTGACCTTCTTTCCGGATTTGCAGTCGGTTCCGACGGTGAGAACCACGGTAGCTTTGATCAGGGCCGGATCACCAATGGCAACCGCATTGTACTTGCCGGCCTCCCGCAGATCGTGTATCCTGGCGCCCTTTGATGTGGCGAGCTTCGAGAACTCTGGGTCCTGGTTTAATAGATCGTGCAGGCCGTTGATTACGTCCAAGCCATTTTCAAGCGCCTCCCTGATTATCCCCCGCCACTCGGGCGGAAGCTTTCCCCCTCTGGGCGCTATGCCTATCAGAAGCGCGTTTGGCCCATGCTTCAATGAGTCCCTCAGACTGGCCACGACAGGAATGTCGCCCCCGTAGCCGAGAACCTCTCGCGAAGCCTTTCCCGCCTGGGTCGAGTCGATAACCGCGACGACCTCTTCGGGCTTATACATGATTAAGCCAGAAGCGGTCTTACCCTCCAGGTCACCGAAGTAGCCCTCGCATAAGATGGCGATACGTCTTTTTCTCTCTTGCATAGCTTCTTCCATCCGCAGAGCAGCGCACTCTGAAGAGTGCGGCTACAAAAACACCTGTGCCTCTCGGTCAACAAGACCGGACCGCGGTGGGGAGCTGTAGCCGCAGGCTTCAGCCTGCGTGGAAGGGTCACATCTGCGCACTCTGAAGAGTGCGCCTACAAAACTCCTCCCCACCTTTTTAAGATACTCATTCTTCGAGAAAAGACAAGATCAGCTTTATTGCTATCCGGCAATGTTCAGGAAATCACCAGGGAGAAGCCGTTTGCGGGTGACCGGAGGGAACATCCAGGTGAGCTTCTTTGACGAGGAACCCTCTTCTACCTCACTCCCCACTTCCCCCTCTCCGTTTTAGGGAGAGGGGGACCAAAGGGGGAGAGGTCACTTCAAAAGCAGCATCTTCTTCGGTTGCGAGAAATCGCCGACCTTCAACTGGTAAAAGTAAACTCCCGAGGATACGTCTTTGCCATCGTCATTCTTCCCATCCCAGATCACAGATTTGTAGCCTGAAGAGAGCTCTTCTGAGACCAAGGTTCTCACTTTCCTTCCCAGAGTATCATAGATCTGCAAGGTGAAGAAACCCGACTTGGCTAAGGTGAACTCTATCTTGGTTGACGGATTGAAGGGGTTGGGGTAGTTCTGGGAAAGATCAAACTCAGAGGGCCTCTCCCTATCTCCAGTCTCGTCCTTGACCTCACTCGAGGTTTCAACATACCTTATGGTGCAGTAGTCCCAGCCCGACCCGTCGCCATCACTCCGTCCGGTCACGTACACGTTGCCGGAATCATCTACGGCTATTCCCCAAGCCAAATCATCCCCGTTTCCCGGGCCATTGTATCTCATCGCCCAAGCGCTGTCTCCGTTAGCCAGATACTTGACCGTGGCATAGTCCCAATCTCCGCCGCTGCCTGCGCTATTCCCAGTCACATAGACATTTCCAGAGTTGTCTACCGCTATGGCAGTAGCCTGGTCTCTGTCGTCTGCCGGCCCGTTGTATCTTCTCAACCAGGCGGTGTCTCCGTTGGGAAGATACTTGATCGTAATATAGTCCTCGTATACCCCCGCGTCCACGCCGTACCCGGTAACATACACATTGCCGGAAGCATCTAAGGTTATGTCACTAGCCCATTCGCCACCTCCCGGAACACCGTATCTTCTGACCCAAGCGGTGTCTAAGTTGGGAAGGTATTTGATGGTACAAAAGTCCGCACTGCCTCCGGTCACATAGATATTCCCGGCACCATCTATGGCCACGGCGTTGGCATGGTCAGGGTCGATTGTCGAACCGTATGTTCTCCAGGTGCCCCCCTCTGAGCAGTACTTCATGGTTGTGTAGTCGAGGAATGTTCCAAAACCGGTAGCCCCTCCAGTCACATAGACATCTCCGAAGCCGTCTACTCCAACAGCGTTAGCATAATCGTGATCGTTTCCCGGGCCACCATACCTTTCCACCCAGGCAGTTTCCCCATCTTGATAATACTTGATGGTGAGATAGTCGTAGTCTCCGCAGCATCCCGTACTGCGTCCCGTCACACAAACGTTGCCGGAGCCGTCTACGGCTATGGCACGAGCCTCGTCACCACCGTTTGCCGGTCCGTCGTATCTTCTCGCCCAGGCGGTGTCGCCGTTGGAAAGATACTTAACGGTGGCGTAGTCGAAATCTGTTCCACTACCATAGCTCTTTCCGGTCACGTAGACATTTCCGGAATCATCTACGGCTATGGCATAAGCTTGGTCTTGGCTGGTGCCTACGGTGTATGTTCTCAGCCAGGCGGTGTCTCCGTTCGGAAGATACTTGATGGTGCCATAATCCTGGCTTGTCCCCGCGTTCCAAAGAAATCCGGTCACATAGATGTAGCCGGAATCATCAAGGGCTATAGCCCGGGCTTCATCGTGGGTGCTTGCCAATCCATCGTATCTTCTCACCCAGGCGGTGTCAACACTCTGGGCAAATACAGGAATCACCAACAACACAACCAGCACCACCCCAAAGACCACTCTCAGTGGTTTCAGCATGGCATACCTCCTTGTTGCTTTGTTTCGACCCTGGCCTTCTCTTCCCGTGATGGAAGGGGAGTAGGGAGGAAAATGAACGAAACCTGGAAGTATAAGTAACCAAACAGACTATCGCAAGCAAAAACCGCACGTTTTCGTAAGGAGTAATCCCTGCTTTTTCTATCCTTGTTTTCTGGTGATAGATGTTCATTGGATGCGCCTCAGTCTCTGACTGAACGCCTTCCCTACTTACACAAGCGCGCTATTCGGCAAGATGCCCTTGATTGCAGTAGAGCTAATCGAAGATGGGTTTATCATGGTTGTGTAAGGTTCTGCTCCCTCTAACGGGTCCAGAATTGGGGCGTCTGATCTGAAACAACACCAAGGATGTCATTCTGGGCGTTAGGCGAAGAATCTCGGTTTTCCGACCTATTCGATTCACCAGATTCTTCCCCCGGCAAAGGCGGGGTCAGAATGACAAAGAGGGCATTGCAGTGGTTCCGCAACGCCCTCCTGGAATTCAGATCTCTTAACCAGTGGTCATTTCAACAGCAGCATCTTCTTCGGTTGGGAGAAATCGCCAACCTTCAACTGGTAGAAGTAGACCCCTGAAGCCACATCTTCCCCGTTATCGTTCTTCCCATCCCAGATCACCGACTTGTAGCCTGAAAAGAGTTCCTCGGAAACCAAAGTCCTCACCTTTCTTCCCAGGGTGTCATAGATCTGCAGGGTGACGAAGCCAGACTTGGCCAAGCTGAACTCTATCTTGGTTGACGGATTGAAAGGGTTGGGGTAGTTCTGGGAGACATCAAAGTCCGAGGGTCTTTCCCGATCTCCGGTCTCGTCTCTGACGCCGCTGGCAGTCTGAACGTACTTCACGGTCGCATAGTCATTACAACCCATCTCAACACAAGCATGACTATATCCAGTCACACACACATTCCCAGAATCATCCACGGCTATGGACTGGGCCACGTCACTGGCGTTTCCAGGTCCATCGTATCTTTTGACCCAACGCACTACTCCCTCAGGGTCGTAGCTTAGCGTGGCATAATCGCCCGAGCTTCCAATCCCACCACTTTCTCCGGTGATGTATATGTTGCCCGAGTCGTCTACGGCGATGGCGGTCGCATTGTCGTAACCGTCTGCCGGTCCGTTATATGTTCTCACCCAGGCTTCGGTGCCGGAAGCATCATATTTGACGGTGCAATAATCGAAGTTCGTCCCCACACCGTAGCTCCGTCCCGTCACGTACACATTGCCTGAACCATCCACGGCTATGGCATTAGCCTCATCAGTGCTGTCCGCCGTCCCGTTGTATCTTCTCACCCAGGCGGTGTCTCCGTCGGGTATATACTTGATGGTACAATAGTCCTCATCGGTTCCGATGCCAACGCTCTCTCCGGTGACATAGACGTTGCCAGAACCATCCGTTGCTATGGCAGAAGCCCTATCTTGCCCATCTCCGGGTCCGTTGTATCCTCTCACCCAAACGGTATCTCCATCCGGATCATACTTTATTGTCACATAATCGAAAGGGTGTTCACTCCAACAGACTCCAAAGCCGGTGACACAAACATTGCCAGAGTTATCGACCGCTATTGCCGTGGCATTGTCTCCGGTGTTATCGGGTCCATCATATCTTCTCACCCAGGCAGTATCTCCATCAGGTTCGTACTTTATGGTCGCGAAGTCGTAGTCCGTCCCGCTGCCGAAGCTTTGTCCCGTTACATACAGGTAGCCTAAACCGTCTGTGGCCACATCCACAGCTCCGTCCCCGCTGTTTCCAGTACCGTTGTATCTTCTTGCCCAAACAGTATCTCCGTTGGGATAATACCTCACGGTCGCATAGTCCTGGTCCGTCCCGCTGCCATAACTGAATCCCGTCAAAGCGACATAGCCCGAATCATCAACGGCTATGGCCAGGGCTTGATCATGGCCATCTCCCGGGCCACCGTATGTTCTCACCCAAGCAGTGTCTCCGTTCGGAAAGTACTTTATGGTGGTATAATCATTATATGTGTCAGTCTCTTTACATCCCCCGGTGACATAGACATTACCGGACGTGTCTACCGCCACAGCGTAGCCGATATCATCGAGGCCCCCCGGCCCATCATGTCTTCTAACCCAAGCGGTGTCAACCGTCTGAGCAAATGCGGGACCCACCAACAACACAACCATCACTGCCCCGAGAACCACTGTCAGTGGTTTCAGCACAATACACCTCCACGTTTTTACCTCTCCTCCTGCACACCCTCTTCGTGAAACGGAGAGGGTGACCGAAGGGGAAGAGGTCATTTCAACAGCAGCATCTTCTTCGGTTCGGAGAAATCACCAACCTTCAACTGATAGAAGTATACTCCGGACGCCACCTCGTCTCCATCGTCGTTCTTCCCGTCCCACATCACGGACTTATATCCCGACGAGAGTTCCTCGGAAACCAAGGTCCTGACCTTTCTTCCCAGGACGTCACAAATCTGCAAGGTGACGAAACCCGACTTGGCCAGGGTGAACTCAATCTTGGTTGTGGGATTGAAAGGGTTGGGGTAGTTCTGGGAGAGAGCAAAGTCGGATGGTCTTTCCCTATCCCCGGTCTCATCCCTTACCCCGCTGGTTGTCTGAACATACTTTATGGTGCAATAGTCATTGTCTGTCCCGCTGCCTTCATCACCATATCCAGTCACATAGACATTGCCGGAGTCATCGACGGCGAGGGCCTGGGCATAGTCAGAGCCGCTCTCCGGCCCGTTGTATCTCATCACCCATGCCGTATCCCCGTTGGAATAGTACTTTATGGTTGCATAATCGAAGCCTGCGGCTCCTCCACTCCCGCTGAATCCGGTTACATAGACGCTGCCGGAGTCATCTATTGCCATGTCGTAAGACTGTTCGGTTCCGCTTACACCATAATCGTATCTTCTCACCCAAACCTGATCGCCGTCGGAGTCATACTTGATGGTGGCGTAGTCCTCGTATGTCCCGGTACCCTCACTGGAACCTGCCACATAGACGAAGCCGGAGTCGTCTACGGCTATGGCCACGGCATTATCGGAGCCGTTTACCGGGCCGTCATATCTCCTTAACCAGGCAGTGTCTCCGTCGGGATAGTATTTGATCGTGATATAGTCATAGTCTGTTCCGCCGCCCTCACCATTCCCGGTCACGTAGACATTGCCTGAATCGTCTACGGCTATGGCCGACGGCCGCTCCTGAGTTAGTCCCACTCTGTGGTATCTTCTCACCCAAGCGGTATCTCCGTTAGCGTGATACTTTATGGTGGCATAATCGTTGTGAGTTCCATCGCCGACACTATATCCGGTCACATAAACGTTGCCTGAATCATCTATGGCTGCAGCTTTAGCGATGTCAAGACTGTTTCCCGGTCCGTTGTATCTTCTCACCCAGGCAGTATCACCTTCAGGAGTGTACTTTATGGTGGCATAGTCGTAGTTTGTCCCACTGCCCGCACTCTGTCCGGTCACATAGACATTGTTGGAGCCATCCACGGCTATGGCCAAAGCGTAGTCAGTGCCGTTCCCAGGCCCATTGTAGCCTCTCAGCCAAGCAGTGTCTCCGTCAGGAGAGTATTTTACGGTGGCGTAGTCGTAGCCTGTTCCACTGCCCGTACTTGGTCCGGTCACATAGACATTGTCAGAACCATCCACGGCTATGGCAAAACCATAATCGGTCCCATTACCGGGCCCATTGTATCTTCGTGCCCAGGCGGTATCACCATCCGGCTGGTATTTTATGGTGACTAAGTCATAGCCCGTGCCACTGCCCATACTTTCTCCGGTTACATACACATTGCGAGAAGCATCAACAGCAATGGCATAAGCATAATCGGAAGAGTCTCCCGTTCCGTTGTACCTTCTCACCCAGGCAGTATCAGCGGGCTCGGCGAGCACTGGACCCGCAAAAAACGGCAGCATTGCCACTCCAAGTACAATCCTTAGTGGTTTTAACATGGTAACACCTCCCTGTTTTTTGACCTCGCCATCTTATTTCCTCCTCCCATTCCCAGGAATGAGAGATCGTAGGGGCAATTCATGAATTGCCCCTACAAATCTAAACCTCACCTTTGTTTCCCCGGAAGGAGACAAGAGGCGGAAAGGTTATTTGATGATACGCAAGAAATCTCCCAGCAGAAACTGCATTCTTCCGATCAGAAGGGAGATTCGAGACATAACCGTATAGCCAAAAGTGGCCCCGAAGAAGATCATCAGAAACCATGTGCCTGCTCTTGCCGTCGTGCCAAACCAGCCCTTGTGGTCTTTGGAGAAAAAGAAATACGCCAGCGTGGTGGCTATGCCAACGAATACGATGATGCCGTCCACCGAAGCGAAATCGAGCATGGTCGCCTGCATCTGGGCGAGGATCTTGGCCTGAATGGTGGCCGGAATGGCCACGCCGGCACCGGCCCCGATGATCAGGGCAATCGATATCCTGGAAAGCCAGGCATATTTCGGAAAGAACCTCAGCAGCATGAATAGACCAAGAATACCGGGTACGACGTAATCGAGTCTTCCGTCCCTGAACACGGGATTCATCAATTTGGGCACCACCGTGGTGTTCAGGGCGATCACCAGCACATAGCCCACCGAAACGCCCACCAGCAGGTGTTCGGCGAACCTGTAAAAGGGATTATCCCTGTACAGAAATGAGAAGATGCACAGGGTTAGAAGAGCTGCTATCAGAATGCCTATTGACATAGCTTCCTCTGTGCGATCAAATCACTGTGTACTGTCATTGCCAGCGACTCCAAGGAGCGCGGCAATTTCAAGGGGTTGCTTCGTTCCCTGCGGGGCCTCGCAATGACGTTTCCTACTCTGTCCGTTGTCCGTCGACCGCCGCTAAAACCTTCTCATTCTTTTGCGGCGGACTGCCGACGGCGGACGGCGGACGATCTCCTCCTGAAATAACCCACGTTTCCGACAATCACCAGGAGAATGATCACCAGGTGACAAACAGACTGCGCGTCCATTCCTCTCTGTCCCATCCCCGGCTTCTCGATCAAGATCTCATACTCCGCCGCCCCTTTGAGCCCGCCTAAGAGGCCGATCATCTGGCCGGAGGAGAGGAATGGATAAAACGAGGTTGCCATTACCGCGGTGGCGGCCACGGCAAGCCTCTTGTGATATCGGGAGACCGCATAATCGACCCACCACACCGGCATGTCTCCGTCCGACACCGAGATTATGAGTGCTATATCCTCGTAATTCCTCACATTCCTCATCATTGGCAACCGAACCAGTGGGGTACTGCTATAATCCTCCGGGAAGACTCTTTCCATATCCTCTCCCATCCCCAGAATGGCAGCCTGGAACTGCGGCCTGAAGCCCAGGAAGACGAAGTTTTCCCCATACCCTGCTTCGTATTCATCAGCCGTCTCTCTGAGAATCTGTTCTCCGATCGCAGTCCCCTCAGCCAGAAGAGCAAGGCCGATCACCTTGAGTTTTTTCGCGAAACAGTGGCGCAGGATCGCCTGAGCCATCGGTTTGACCTCGGGTAAGGAGGAGGCCTCATGATCAAACGATATCAAGACCACCGACCCGGGATCCAACCGGTCTATCTCCTCGTATACTTGCATCACCTCTGAGGTCACCTCATTAGGCAGTCCGATTCTGATCACCAATGGCACGGCGACGGAAAGGGCGATTAAGACGAATATCAATTGTCGAGACATAAGTCTGCTCTGTGTAGGTCGGATATGTCCCGCCCTCGGCGGGACTATCCGACAAGTGCCATCTTTCTGTCCTACTTCCTTTTCAACAGAATCATCGCTATGTCATCCGTCTGGGGCACTCCTTTCAGCGAACCCTCCACCTTCTTCAGGATCATCTCGGCTATGCGATCTGCCGGACCTGAGTGGATTTCCGTCAGATAACTCTTCAGATTGTCTTCTCCCCAAGGCTCGATCTCCGGAAGGCCGGCTTCAGTTAGTCCGTCCGTGTACAGCAAGATCAGATCCCGGGGTTCGAGAACGATCGATCTGGATATAAACTCAGAGTTGGGGAGTATTCCCAGAATGGTTCCGCCCGAGGTGAGTTCCTCCAGCCTGCCGTTCTTCCGCACCACCAGCGGCGGATTATGGCCGGCGTTTACGTACTTCAGCTCGCCTGTTGAATCGTTCAGTACTCCACAGAAGAAAGTCACGAAGAAGTCGGGCGAGGTATCTTCATAGATGCTGCGGTTGAGCCTGGCCGCCAGCTCCTCGGGAGGAGAATCCTCGGCCAGAACGTGCAGCGCGGCGTGGATATTCGCGGTAACCAATGCAGCGGGCACGCCTTTGCCGGAGACGTCTGCTATAACGATGGCCATTCCCCTCTTGAGCGGGATCAGATCGAAGTAGTCGCCCCCCACCTCTCTGGCCGCCCGGAAGAAGGTGGCCACCTCGAAACCCTCGATTTGAACCTCTCCCTTGGGCAGAAAACCGGTCTGCACCTGGCGAGCCACCTGCAATTCTCTCTCCAGCAACTCTTTTTCTCTTATCTTCTCGTAACTCTTCTCCAGTTCGGTCTTGAGGTGTTCGTAAACCGTCATAAGAAGCGTGACCATCAACCCGATGCCCGCAGCTATGAACATGAAGGTCAGCAGCATCCGGCCAGGCAAACCGGGCATCATCTTGAGTTCGACCATCAGGAAAAAGAAAAGCGTGGCGGCGGCCAAAGCCACCACGAAATAGGTCAAAGCCTGACTTATTTTGCTGAACGGCTTGGGGAGTGACTCCAACTTCTTGGAGATCGGGTCTCCCACCAAAGCACAGGAGAATCCGATCATGTTGCCGATGATCGGACCAAAGACGGCTGATTTCAGCAGCAGCTTCCACGAGAGGGCTCTGGCGAAGAAGAAACTTATTATGAAGAAGGTGGCAAAGCCGGCCACTGTAGAAACCAGAAGGACCACCATGTAGGTTTTAGCCTTCGACCTTTTCATACTCGATCCTGACTATTTGCCCGGTTCAACCGGCCTCTGCCGATCGCCCGCTACTTGCCTCCCAGGTAGGTTCTCTCGATTCCCAGGATGATCCTCAGCGAGGTGGAGATGGTACCCAGTCCGATTCCGATGTAGATTCCCCTCTTGGCCGCCATGCTGGGGGTGCGCAGAATCCAGTTGGCGGCATCCGGAATCCAGTGCGAGACAAGATTTCCAAGAGGAACCCGGCCCAGCATGACAACGATTGCCACCAAGAGCAAAACTCCGGCCTCCCAGCTTCTGGCGCGGAATCCGCGATATGCCGCGGATGCCACGAAGAAGGCCAACAGGGCAAACATGGTGGACTGCATGGGCGCCTGCAGGTTATTGAAAATCCACAGAAACGGTGTTCCCTCGCCGGTTCCCTTCCACAAACCGAGAATCACCATCACCACCAAGCCCACCAATCCGATCGCATTGTAGCCCCAGCCGGTTTCCCTCCGGGAGACCTTCTTCGCATTCAGCCTCGCATAGCTTATCGCCCCTACCAGCAGGGTGAAGACGAACACGATCTGCATCCAGTCCAAGACCGTCTCGTAAGCTCCCCCGGACAGCCGGTGAGGAACGAAGAACTGAACCAGCATGAACAGGCCAAAGACGAAGCAAACGATTATGGGGACTCTCCTTTGCATCTTGTCTTCCTGATTGTCTGGCTAAGTCATTGCGAGCGACCGAAGGGTTCGACTTTGCTCACCGTCCCTGAGCGGAGTCGAAGGGAGGGAGCGTGGTCCCGCCAATGGCGGGACTTCGTCGTCCCCCGTACGGGGGACTCCTCGCAATGACATGAAGCTTTTTAAGTTCATGCTCACCGAGCGGACCAGAACCCAACCTAAGTTAGGTTCTGGCTGGTTTCTTTTCCTCACAGCTGATTGAACAGATTAAGCGGATCAAATTCCTTGTTCTATAAATGACCCGCTTCATCAGCTGTGAATCATATCTCATTTATCCAACCGAGAAGAGTTTGACAAACCAATCCCAACCCAGAATCCCAGCTATCCCGCCGATTAAGATCAACAAAACCACCACCGCCTTCAAGAAATCCTGCCCCTTGATGCTTCCCAGGACCTGCGGATCCTGCGTCAGGTAGCCGCTGGCAACAAAAAGCTCCTCCCCTATCAACGTGTAGTCGCATGCCACGATGAAAAAGGAGAGTTGGATGGTCGAGTCGGTTCCGGCGATCTGAAGCGCGCCCACCGAGTTGCCGGTCTCGGCTAAGATCAGCGCTTCCGCTTCGAAGGTGCCGAAGAAGAGATTGGTGGCGGGAAGCTGCCGGGTCATGATGCCGTCCACGGCCGCCGCATAGCCGAACTGGCTCTGGGTCACGAAGAATATGTTGTCCGGATTGAATGCATCCGGATGCCCCGCCTTGGAATATGCTTCGAAGACCACCTCCTGAGCAGTGGCCATCACCACCGGATCGTAGTTGGGGAAGATCAAAGGGGTGTTGTACTCGGCCGTCTTCTCCGCCACGCTCCCCAGGATGTTCATCGAGGCCATGGTGGCCACCCGGTCCATCTTGCCTAAGCCTGCGGAGTAGAGTATGGGCTTGCCCATCTCGGTGGCCCTGCCGACGGCGTTGTCCACCGCCTGCAAGCCGGCAATCGGCCTGACGTAAAGCTTTCCTCCTTTTCTGGCATAAAGGGCAAAGCCCAGAATAAACAGACAGCAGATAATCACCCCCAAAAGGACGTTTGTCCTTTCCGGGTTGAACCACTGTCCCCGAGAGATCACCGGTCCCACCACCGCCGAAAACAGAACGCTGTCCCCTTCGGCCCCTTTGAGCAGATATAGATATGCGACTCCGTCCTTCACGCCCTGGTCGATGAAGAGCGTGTCCTTTGCCGACCAACCCTCGACTACCTGGAACTCCTCATCTTCCAGAGTCGATCTCCATAACTCATATTCCATCCCGGAAGTATCCTGGTTTAGGCCTTCGATGGTGAGGGTAATGCTTTCACCCCTGTCATTGGGCGTGTCGATAGCCTCCAAGTCGACCGGAAGCCCGGCGGCGTAAACGGCTGGGTTAAGTAGAAGTTGGATCAAACAGAGGAGAACAAGTTTGGTTCTGCGCATCTCTACCCCGGCAAAGGGTTGAAGATTCTCCGTAAGCTACCTAATCCACCTTGCTTGTCAAGCTCAAACTTGTCCCCATGCTTGAGGAGTGCTTCTCTCACTGGCCGGGGAATCGTAACCTCGATTACATAACTCTCGTAGAAGTGAAATGGCTCACTGCCTGGAAGGTGGGAGTCCCGGTACAAGAAGAGTTTTCTCTTGACCTGGCAACCCGGATCGGGTATCTTTTGCCAAATTGAAACCTTTAAGGAGGTGTTACATGAAGTTCAAAGCTATTCTTCTGCTCGGCGCGCTTCTGATGGGAGCGTGGTTGTGCATTCCGGGTGCCTCGGCCGAGCCCCGGGTGTTGGAGATACTCCAGGAAGCCGATACCTGGATCATCGACGACACCGCCCGCATCATGAGCTACATCGATAGCTGCAACCAAGTGGCCGATCAGGCCCTGAGGAGCTCCAAACACTGGCAGTCCACCTACGACGACCTGAGCTTTCTTCTGGGGATAGACCTAGCCACCGATGCCAAGGTCGACAACACCGGCAGGTATTACTTCCAAATGCGGATCACCGGCCAGGTCCAGTCGCTCTTCTACGTCGACTCGCCCATGGAGTTTCCCCACCAGCTCACTCCCAACAACTGGGCCGACATGGGGATCAATATCGGCTATTACCAGCCGCATCCCTCGGGCAAGTATCTTCTGGTAGGCATCCACCAGTATGGAAACGAGAATTTCGACGTCTACAAGTTCGACCGGGACGGGCAGTTCCAGCCTCTCCTGGCCGATCCGGCCATTCAGTTCCGCAGCCTGGTCTTCAAGAGCGAAGATGAGTTCTTCTGCATCTCCAATGACCGGAAGAGCCAGACTTTGATCAAGTATACCATCTCCACGGGCAAGATAGATACCCTGCACACGGAGACCGACTGGTTCGGCCCGAACGATTATCAGGAGGGCAAGCTCGTCCTTACCCGATGGTTGAGCTTCTCCGAGAGCCAGCTTCTCCTGTGGGATGAGAAGACCGGTAAGGTCGAAGATATCAAGGCACCGAAGGGCCTCTACTACGGAGGACTGTTCACCAAAGAGGGCAAAGTCCTGACTTATACAGACGTTTTGTCGACCGCCGAGGAATTCTCCAAAATCGCCCTGATCGATTTGAAAAAACCCAAGAAGCCGCAATTGCTGTATGATCCGAAGCTGGAGCTGGATAATTACACCTGGATGCCGGAGATCGGCATCGCCGTCTGCGTTGCCAACAAGGACGGATATTCCGAGTTTGTCGCATTTGACCTGCACGGCAACACGGTTAAGACAGCTCAGCCGGAGATCGGGGCCATCATCGATATGTCTTCCAACGACTATGGGGATGTGGTTTTCAGCTATAGCTCGCCTCGCGTGCCTCCCACCTGCTACCGTTTCCGCCTGGGATGGGATCGCATCGATCAGTTGGTCCCGGTGGCCACCTTTGGCTTCGATTTCTCCAAGGTGGATGTGAAGGTGGTTCGGTATCCCTCCAAGGACGGCACCATGATCCCGGCGCTGCTGTATGTACCACAAGGTGCAAAGAAGGATGGAAGCAATCCGGCGGCAATCAACTATCACGGCGGGCCGCCCGATCAGAGCCGCCCCTACTTTCAGCGCAACATCGCCTTTGCCCTGAGTCGCGGCCTGATTCTACTCTTTCCCAATGTTCGCGGTTCTTCCGGATACGGGCCCGCCTGGGAGCGAGCCGATAACTTGGAGGGACGCTTCTCTTCACTGGAGGACGACGTTGCCGCCATCGACTATTTGATCAACGAGAAATGGTCCAATCCCGACAAGATCGCCATCTGGGGTGCCTCGTACGGAGGCTACACGGTCAACTATCTGGCGGCCAACTATCCCGACAAATTCGCCTGTGTGGTCTCCGAGGTGGGTGTGGCCGACGTGGACTACTCCACCACCCACGGAGACGTTACCTTCGCCGCCGGATGGGAAAAGGAGATGGGGCCGGTGGGCAGTGAGCTGACCCAAAAGCTCTCGCCCATATTCAACGCCCACAACGTCTCCCGGCCCATCCTGGTTACCGCCGGCTTCCACGACCCGCGTGTCTTCCCCGGCGATCCCCGCCGTTTCGGTTACGTGCTGAAGGAGCTGGGCAAGGACGTGCTCTATTTCGAGCAGACCAAATCCGGCCACGGAGGATCACAGAAGAGCCTGCTGATCGAGGATTTCACCCGCTCCTACGTGTTCATGCTGGATTATCTCCTGAAATAGCAGACGGACATTAAGTCTTACGCAGATCCATGACAGTGGCGCGGGTTGCTTCTAACCCGCGCCGCTATTTTCTTCATCGCAGAGGTTCGGTTTACCCAGCCCGACAAATCAGGCAACAACCCCTATCTGGAGAGGGCAAGACCAAGAGATTGTTTCGCCTCGCCTCCGGCGGGGCTCGCAAAGATACAACTCAGACCGGTCATTGCGAGGACCCGCAGCGGACGAAGCAATCTCAATCCTGACTTCCGCCCTGCCGGCTGGCGACCCCAGCAACTTATCTCTATCGATGAACCCTTTCGCCGAGAACCCTACCAGCCTACCTTTTTCTTGACACCCCGGAAAACCGCTCTTATATTGCCCTTCAACATGGTAGTGCGTCCTGCCCGAGCCGGGCAGCTACTCTGCTGCAAGGCCGGATGGTGGCCGCAGCCTTTAGGTTGCGCAAATTCAGGGGAGAAGTGCCAATGGAACAGGAAAGCGAACTTATCCTGCGTAGAAAAGAAAAGCTCAAGCAGCTCAAAGAGCAAAAGATCAATCCCTATCCTTACAGCTTTAAGAGGACACACCTGTCTTCCGAGATAATCCGAGACGGTGAGAAGCTTGAAGCCGAGGAGACCGAGGTCAAAATCGCCGGCAGGATCATCTCCCTTCGCTCACACGGAAAGAGCCTGTTTGCCCATCTTCAGGACGGCGCCGGGAAGATCCAGATCTATGTCAAATCAAATGAGGTTGGGCAGGAGAGATTCGAGCTGTTCGAGCTGTTCGACATCGGCGATTTTCTGGGTGTGACCGGAAAGGTGTTCAAGACCAGGACCGGCGAGATCACCGTAAGGGCCTCGGATTTCTGTATCCTCTGCAAGTCTCTCCGGCCACTTCCGGAGAAATGGCACGGGCTTCAGGACAAGGAGTTGAGATTCAGACAAAGATACGTCGACCTGATCGTCAACGAAGAGGTGAAGAAGATTTTCCTCTTCCGCACCGAGCTGGTGAAAGCCCTGCGTGCTTTTTTGGATGACCAGGGATTCGTGGAGGTGGAGACTCCAATTCTCCAACCCCTCTATGGCGGTGCCTTTGCCCGACCTTTCACCACCCATCACAACGCCCTGGACATCGATCTCTACCTTCGCATCGCAGACGAGCTGTATTTGAAGAGGCTGATTGTGGGAGGATTCGACAAAGTCTACGAGGTTTCGAAGAGCTTCCGAAACGAGGGGATGGACAGAAATCACAATCCCGAGTTTACCATGCTGGAGCTTTATCAGGCCTATGCAGACTACAATGATATCATGGATTTGTACGAGAAACTTTTGAACCATGCGGCGACGCAGGTCCTGGGCGCAAACAAGTTCGAATTCGAGGGGAATCAAATAGACCTCACTCCGCCCTGGAAGAGGATTCCCATGTTGGAATCGATCAAGGAGCAGACCGGGGTGGATCTTCGAGATAAAGATGAGGAACAGACCAGAAAGGCGGCCGAGGAGCTGAACGTCAAGGAGGACCTCAACCGGCCAAAGGGCAAGTTGATCGAGGCCATATTCGAGACGCGGGTCCAGCCGCACCTGATTCAACCCACCTTCATCACCGATTTTCCGGTGGAGATGTCTCCTCTGGCCAAATACCATCGGGAGAAAGAGGGCCTGACCGAGAGGTTCGAGCTTTTCATGGGCGGCTGCGAGATGGGGAATGCCTTCTCCGAGCTAAACGATCCTCAGGATCAAAGAGAGAGATTTCGACAGCAGGCGGAGTTTGCCAAGAGGGGAGATGAGGAGGCCCAGCTCTTGGATGAGGATTTCATCCGGGCCCTGGAATATGGCATGCCTCCCACCGGAGGTCTCGGCTTCGGCGTGGATAGGCTGGTCATGGTTCTCACCAACACGCACTCCATCAGAGAGGTGATCCTCTTCCCTCAGATGAGACCGGAAGAGTAAAGTTAAAAAGGCAAAATTCAAAATCGCAATTAGAAGTTCAAAATGACGGAAGGCCTTAGATTCCCTCTCCCCTCTGGGGAGAGGGATAAAGGGTGAGGGGATGGAAAGATCAGAATACAGGATTGTCCGAGTTTGGATCGCCCAGACAGCTCAAAGTTCAGAGTGTCCAACCTGGTAGGGACTCTGTCGCCGGTGCTCCAGGACTTATGAAGAAATGAACCTGCGTTTATCCGCCCGATATGCCCGTGCTTTTGCCTCCTATTGGCTGGGCAAGTCTCGTTTGGGCTACCCTCCCCTCTTCTATTCCGTCGAGGCCACCAACCTCTGCAACTACCGGTGCGGCTACTGTCCCCAGAGCGAGTCCGGGGGGGACAACCCGAAGAAGGGGCGGATGGAGATCGAGCTGTTCGACCACATCCTGAAGAAGATCTCCGCGGTGAAACCGGTGTCACAGGTCTATCTCACCGGGACGGGCGAACCTCTTCTGCACCTGGAGTTGGAGAAATTCATATCGCTCTCAAACCAATCCGGCTTCATCCCCAGTTTCTCCTCCAATGGCTCATTGTTTGCAAAGGAGCGGATCGCGGCCCTCTTAAACTCGGGAAAATTCTGTCTCACAGTGGATTTCTCTCCCAACAGAGAAATCTACGAGACCCACAGAGCAGGGGGGTGCTGGGAAACCGTCCGGACGAATCTGCATAACCTTCTCAGCGCCAAGAAGAGTTCGGGAGCAGACTACCCTAAGATCGAAATCCGCGATATGTCAACCATCTCCTTGAGCACGCCCAAGGAGAGACATGAGTCTCTCTCCAACCTGAAGGAAACGTTCAAGGATCTGCCGGTGGACAGATTCTCACAGCTCGAGGTTCACCGCTGGACCGGGGATGTCGACCCTAACCTCGTCCCGGCACGGTCCAAACCAGGGAAATACAAACTCTGCACGCATCCCTGGTCCATCTTCGTCATCACCTGGAGCGGTGAGGTGGTGGCCTGCTGCAGGGATTTCGAAGCCGGCTATGTGGTGGGAAGAATCGATGGGGAGCAAGGCATCATGGACGTCTGGAACAGCCAGAAGATGAAATCTCTCAGAAGGGCGCTGGCCAGGAAGAGGCCGCAGGATATCCGGATATGCTCAGCCTGCGACCGGCCCTTCACCGGCGGGAGCGTGGCACACACCAAGCCGCAGATGCTTAAGAAGATATTGTGGGATAAAATCGCCAGCAGCTGACACCCAAATTCAAAGACCAAAGAGCAAAATGCAAAATTACAGCTCAAAATCCAAAATTGACATCAAGAAAAGAGCGTATTCTTATGCGTTGGACTTGATCAAGGCTATTGATCAGCTCAAATAGAAGGACCTGTCGGTTCAGGTGATAGCCCGGCCACTCTTCCGGAGTGGAACCAGCATCGGAGCGAACGTGGTAGAGGCACAGGCAGCGAGCTCCAAAAAGGAGTTTGCTAACTTCCTCAATCATGCCCTCAAGTCCGCCAATGAATCCAAATTCTGGCTCGCCATCCTGAGGGATTCAGGGAAAGGAAGACGTGAGGTAGTTGATAGACTGCTTTCCGAAACTAAGGAATTGGCAAACATTCTGGGATCTAGCATCTTGACTCTGAGAGGCAAACGAAAAGTCTGATTTTGATTTTTGAACTGCAACTTTGAATTCTTCTTTTTACTCTTTTAATTTGACTGTTGTGTCATACGAATTCTTCATAGCTAGAAGATACTTAAAGTCGAAGCGGAAGACTAAGTTCGTCTCGGTCATCACCCTGATCTCCATAGGCGGAGTGCTAATAGGGGTGACCGCGCTGGATTTCATCCTATCCATGATGAACGGGTTCGAGAAGGAGGTTCGCTCCCGCATCATCGGCACCACCGCGCATGTCAGCGTCTTCTCCACCTATGAGGAGGGAATAGACAACTACGAGGAGCTCATTCCTCAGATCAAAGAGGCAGAGCAAGTGGAAGATGTGGCCCCATACATCTATTACAAGGCTGCCATCGCCTCCAAAACCGGCAGCGACGGCATTGTGGTGAGGGGCATCGTCCCGGAGAAGGAGAAGCTGGTCACCGAGTTGGAGAGGAATCTGAAGGCGGGGAGTCTAAATCTGGACTCAGGTGAAGACGATCTACCCGGAATCCTTCTGGGGGCCACGCTGGCCGATAGGCTGGGGCTGGACTTGGGTGACAATGTTGTCCTATTCAGCTTGAAGGAGGGCTCACTCACCACCGGGTGGAGTCAGCCCAAGGCTTCCAAGCTTAGGCTGAGAGGGATATTCGAGACCGGGATGTACGAGTACGACGCCTCCATGGCCTATATCTCTCTTCCGACCGCTCAGAAACTTTTCAACTTAGGGGACCGGGTGACCGGGCTGCACGTCAAGCTGAGCAACCTGTATCAGGCCGGCGAGGTCGCCAGGCAGCTGGAGGAGAAACTGGGTTATCACTACTACGCCCTCGACTGGATGCACATGCACAAGAACCTCTTCTCCTGGATGCAGTTGGAGAAGTACGCCATGTTCATCGTCCTCAGCTTAATCATAGCGGTTGCCGCCTTCAACATAATAAGCACTTTGATCATGGTGGTGATAGAAAAGCGAAAAGACATTGGTGTCTTGAAATCTATGGGAAGCACCAACTTCAGCATAATGAAGATCTTCATGTTCGAGGGATTGGTGGTGGGGGCCATCGGAATAGTATTGGGAACGTTTTTCGGCTATATCCTGTGTTGGATTCAGAGAACCTTCGATGTCATCTCCCTTCCCGCCGAGATATACTTCATCAGCAAGCTCCCGGTGGAGATGCGCCCGCTTGATTTCATCCTGGTGGCTGCCGCCGCCATGGTCCTCACCTTCTTGGCCACGGTCTATCCCGCCCGCCGTGCTGCCCAGCTCCCGCCGGTGGATGCCATCCGTTACGAGTAGACTTCCGATTCATTCAAGCACCCGAATGAAGCAAAGGATCGAGCTCAGTCGCTACGCGCTGGATTAGCATCCAGCCGAATATTTCCCTTGACTTTATCGGGTTTTTCCTTATAGTGGAAGCAGGCCCCTCAACTCGATAGGATGGTTGATCAGCGGAAGTCTGAACTTTTGTCAAAAGGAGCTTGAAATGTTTAAGATCCTGTTTGCTCTGGCTGTTTTCCTTCTGCTGGCCGCGCCGGGTTTTGCCCAGTGCGTGGACACCGCTTGGGTGAGGACCTATAACGGTCCGGGGAACGAGGATGACAAAGCATTTGCCATGACGGTGGACGCCTTGGGGAACGTCTATGTGACCGGACAGAGTTACCAGAATGGGGGGAGGGATGACTACGTCAGCATAAGATACTACCCCAACGGTGATACCGCATGGATCAGGAGGTATGACGGACCGATAAGCTACGATGATCAGGCTCGCGCCATAGCTGTAGACTATTCCGGCAATGTTTTGGTGACGGGGTTGAGCTGGGGCGATGGCACGTCCGAGGACTACGCGACCATAAAGTACAACTCCGATGGAGATATTGCCTGGGTGAAGAGATACAATGGAGAGGGAGACTGGGCCGATCTCGCGCTGGGGCTGGCGGTAGATGCATCCGGGAACGTCTACGTCACAGGTTGGAGCTGGGGAAGCGGGACGTATGAGGACTATCTCACCATAAAATACCTTCCCAACGGAGATACCGCTTGGGTGAGAAGATACAATGGTCCGGGAGACTCCACCGATATCCCATATGCCATAGCAGTGGATGCTTCCGGGAGCGCCTACGTGACCGGGGCGAGTTATGGCAGTGCCACAGATCTTGACTATGCCACCGTCAAGTACGGTCCGGATGGTAGCGAGTTGTGGATTGAAAGATACGACGGTCCGGGAAATTCGCTCGATATAGCCCACGCTCTGGCACTGGACGCGTCCGGCAATGTGATTGTCGCCGGCAGAAGCTCCGGGATCACCACGGGCCTTGATTATGCCACTATCAAGTATGACCCGTACGGCAACCAGCTCTGGGCTGACAGATACGGTGGCCACCAGCTTGACGACGCTGCTTCTGCCGTAACCTCAGACGCCTCCGGTAATGTCTACGTCACCGGAACAAGTGTGGCCCAGGTGACCTCCTATGACTATGCTACCCTGAAGTACTATTCCGATGGTACTCGGGCGTGGGTCAAAAGATATAGCGGGAAAGGCCCCTCTGGCTCTGGTACGGATTATGCCTACGACATAGCTGTAGACGATTCCGGCAATGTGTATGTCACGGGCTACGCCTTTGGCGGCTATAGGGCAGCTACCGTGATGTATGATGGTGACGGCAGCACCGTCTGGATCGAAAGATACCCCGCGGAAGGGGGCCACGCTATCGCACTGGATACCTCCGGCAACGTCTATGTGGGAGCCGTCACCGTGTTCGAGGAAACATCCTGGGATTACCTCACCATCAAGTACTCGCTGTTCGACGTCGAGGCTGACCCGGGCGATGCCAATGCAGACGGCATAATAAACATCTCGGATCTGCTTTTTCTGCTGGATTTTCTCTACGTTAACGGTGGAATCCCGTGTCCTATCGAAACCGGCGACGTCGACTGTAACGGGGTGATCAACCTTGCTGACGTGGTCTATCTGATCAACTATCTCTACAAAGGCGGCCCCCCGCCCTGTGGCGGATGATATCCTTCAGTTTTGGGAGAACCTGCCTGACATACCAAACATCGATCTTACTGGCTTCAGCCTTCAGGATGGACGGGTTAAAACCCGGCTATGCTGAGGGGCTCGGAACCCACGAGCTAAAGCTCGTGGCAGATCGGGATTGACGATTCGATGAGGAAAAGAGCGACGCCGAGAACCCTTGCTGCGATCCTCAATTGCCACGACCTTTAGGTCGTGGAACCAGAGTCCAAACAAACGTCGTGGGCTTTAGCCCGCAGAGTAGAGGGATTGAAGCCCGCAATCTTCTTATTTCATTGATTCAAAACCTGCGCCGGCGGTTCCGCCGGGGCGAGTCCTTCCGCCTCGACTTCCGCTCTTGTGAAGACCGGTAGGGTGATGGTGAAGGTGGTGCCTTTTCCCGGTTGGCTTTCCACAGTTATATCGCCATTGTGCCGTGAGATGATGCCGTGAGCCACGCTTAAGCCGATGCCTCGCCCCTTTTCCTCCTTGGTGGTGAAGAAAGGCTCGAATATCCTGGCCCTGACCTCCTCGCTCATCCCTGAGCCGTTGTCCGCCAGCTCGATCTCCACCTGGTCCTCCCGCATTCTGGTGCTGATGGTGATTTCTCCGCCCTGGGGCAGCGCGTCTACGGCATTGAAGATCATGCTGGTCAGCACATCCTTTATCTCCGGGGGATTGCCCGTTGGATTGGCCAGCTCTCCTAACTCGGTCTGGATTTCTATCTTAATTCCCTTGAGCTCCGCCTCATCCCTCCACTTGACCCTGGTCTTCTCCAGCGCTTCGGAAACGATGGCGTTTATGTCCAGCTCTTCTTTGTCCTTGCCCTCATCCGACCCGGTTTGAAAAGTCCTGGCAAAGGTCTGCACGTGTTTGGCCGTCTCCACGCCGTCCCGTGCCAGTCTCTGGGTCGCCTTCAGCCAATCCAACACCCTCTCCTTCTTGTCCTGCTCATCAGTGGAAATTCCCTCCACCCCTTCCAGGGTCAATTCGATCTTATCCAGAATGGTGGTCAGGCTGTTGGTGAAGTCGTGTGCCATTCCACAGGCCAAGTTGCTCAGGGCCCTAAGGGTGCCGGGCTCGGCAAGCTGCCCCTGGTTGGCTCCCATCTCTTTGATCATGCTCCGGAGAGTCTTGGTCTGTTTCTTGAGCTTATCGTAAAGCCCGGCCCGATCGACGGCCAGGGCCGCGTGCTCTGCGAATTTCGCGGCAAGCTTCAGATCCGATTCGCTGAACCTGCTCTCCTCTCCGAACAGGCTGATGTTCAAAACCCCCTTGGTCTCATCCTTAACCTTCAGGGGAAGGCATAGGCTGGAGTTGATCTTCTTGTCCTTTTTCACCAATTCGCGGAACGGGCCGTCTGTCAGGTCACCGTCCAGATAGAGCGGTTCCCCGTGCTCGATAACCCAGCCCGCAACGCTTTTCCCCACCCCCACTACGGCGTCCCTCACCTGCTCGCTCTTGGGTCCCCACACCGAGACGCAGCGCAGCTTGCCTATCTCCGGATCCAAGAGAAAGAGCGAGCACTGATCCCCGCCCAAGGCGGAGAGTGCCTTGCTGGTGATGGCGTCGAAGACGTCCGACAGGATCATCTCCGAGTCGACCAGCTTAGTCAGATCGTGCACCGTCTGAAACTCGGCTATGTGCCGCTCCAACTTTTGCGAGGCCACCCGGTGAGCCATCAGCTCTCGCTGCAGCCTCTTCAGCGACATCTCCTTGAGTACCACGTAACCGATGAAGAGCAGAGAGAGGGCCACGAATCCCAACAGCAGGAAATTGAACATGCGAGCATCTATCTCTTCTTCATAGAGGCGCTGGAGATCGGAATAGAAGACCACCAGCACGATGAAGGTGGTCAGGATCAGAAGCACGGTCAGCATCAGAATCCAGATCTGCCAGTCCCGTCTCTGAATCCTTTTCAGTTCTTTTTCGAATGCATCCATTCTTCCGCCCCAAAGGTGATATAACTCATAAATAGTAATCGGCAGAAAATGTCGCAAGTTAAGCAAAACCGGCTGGCAAGGCCACCAAAGAAGCGCTTGGCTTGAGACTCAAACATCAAGCCCGAATGGACGCGGCAATGCTATCTCCTGGCCAATTGAACCGCTTCCACCAAGAGGGGAATCAGAATGAGCTGCAGGGCGATGCCGGGAAGCCCGGTGATCACCGACACCTTGATGAATGCCTCCGGCCCGTAAGGCAGCGACAAAAACAGCCCGAAGACGAACAGACCCAGGGCGAAGGCCAGTCGACCTAAAATCATGGCCAGAAGAAGGGAGAGGATGGGTAGTTTGATGACTCGGATGAGCAGCCCGATGGAAACGCCGTAGACCGGCAGTTCCAGGCTCATCAGGGGGACGGCATAGGGTGGGGGCATGCCGGTTAGAAGGAAACTCAAGAGCGGACAGACCAGCCCCACGATCAACCCGCTTACCGGCCCCACGAATATCCCGGCCAAGAAGACCGGAACGTGCATGGGAGAGAAGATCCTGCCGGACAAAGCCACCTGGTGGAACACAATGGGCAGGGTCACGCCCAAGGTGATGAAGAGCGCGGTTAAGGTTATCTCTTTGCTGGTAAGCTTGATCATCTCAATCGGTGATCGGCAGTTCCCCTCTGCGGGTGCCTTAATCTGCCCAGTGGAAACTGGCGACTGAAGTCTTAGGTTGTTCACTTCCTGGCGCTGGCCAGATAGAGCCCGGGCTGGTCGATGATTCTTATCTCTCTCAGCCCTGCCCTCTCCATCATCTCTCTCATCTCCGGGTCGACGGGCAGAATGTCGTCCCGAACAACACCCCCCACCTCCCGGTGATACTCTGCCAGCTTTTTGCTCTCCAAAGTGTGCAGAACGTATAGCCTGCCGCCCTTTTTGAGTATTCTGCCCATTTCATTTAATGCCACCCTCTTGTCGTTCATGTGGGCGAATGCATCCATGCAGCTTATGCAGTCGAATGTTTGGTCCTTGAAGGGCAGTCTCTGCACGCAGGCGTTGACCAGACAGGAGGCTTCTTTTCCCCGGGCCGCGCTGGCCTCGCGGATCATCTTCCAGGAGAAATCCAGGCCCACCACGCTGCCTGATATCCCGACTTTTCGTCGGAGATGAGGAATCAGAACGCCGCCGCCGGTCCCCACATCCAGGACCCACTCCGCCGGTCGCAGTTCGAATCTCTCCACCAGCCGGCACATCTCCTCCTGGTCGTCCTGATGACAACGATCATCCCACCCGTCTGCTTCGTTGTCGAAGAACTCTCTTTTGGACAGGTGGTTCATAGGGTCACCACACTTTGGGCTTCTGTCAGCACCTTGACCATCTCCGGCATACTGGTCACCCTCCCCGCATCTATCTGATCTGCCAAGCCATAGAAGTTGATACAGGTGCCGCAGCAGATTATCTCCACACCTAAGTTTTCCAGCGAGTGCAGACTCTCCAAAACCTCCGATCCCCTGGCTGCCAGCTTCACCCCAGAGTTATAGAGCACCATCATTTTGGGCTTTTCCTCCGCAGTCATCAGCTTGGCCAGGAAATTCCTCATCAGCTTCCTGCCCAGTTCCTCGTCTCCTTCACCCATTTTGTCGCCCTTTATCACGATCACTCTCTCCATGGCGTGTCTCCTTTCCCTCAGCCGGCAGAATATACCATGCCAGACCCGGACTGTAAAGGAGTTTAAGAAAAATCCCTCCCACCGGAAGGCGGGAGGGATTCAAAGAGGTCAAATCAGCAGGGGTCGGGGGGAGCAGGCCCGTGTTTGTACAGGTAGTTGATCAGGAAGACCACGTCGTCGATATTGGTAATCCCATCGCAGGTCACATCGCCGGTCTCGGCAGGATCGGGAGCTTCTCCTCCCTTGTACAGATAGTTGATCAAAAAGAGCACGTCTGCAATGTTGATTATTCCGTCCCTGGTGGGATCGCCCACAACGTAGCCGATGGTGTACGCCTCGCTGACCAGTGTGGCCAGGCACATCTTCACCACTTCTTTCATGTAGCCGAAGTCGAGGCTGTCCATGGTGTCGTAGTTTTTGTGCCACCCGCCGTAGAAGAAATCGCCTTCCGCGGCAAAAACCGCGTCGTGTCCCCACTGGTAGAAGGAGTAATGATCCGAGCCCGAGGATTGACCGCCGTACGAGGGAGTCAGGTAGGTATAGGTATTGGCCATCTCCATCATCAGGTTGACGAAATAGACGGCGCTTGAATGCGCGTAAATCACCACGTCCTGGTAGGGATCGACGCTGTGGGCGATCATGTCCGAGTTGATCATGAAATGTGGGTCCACGTAATGATAGTAGAGCCATTCAGCAAAATACCAACTGCCGATCAGGCCCTGCTCCTCCTGAGCGAAGGGCACGAAGATCACAGTGACCGGCAATGGATTGGCCGCCACGATCCTGGCCATCTCCAGGGTGGCCACGGTTCCGGTGCCGTTATCGTCCGCCCCCGGCGCCCACACGTACGGATCGGTGCCCGTCCCGTACACCACAGAATCGTAATGGCCGCCGACCACGATCACCTTGTCCGGCTGGGCCGTCCCCAACACGGTGGCCACAACGTTCCACTGGTGCACGTCGTCGATGTAGTGATGAAGCCACAGGCTGTCGATGCCGAAGCTGGCGAACTTGTCGAATAGCCAGTCCCTGGCCCTGAGCACCGAATCGCTGTAGGTGTACCGGGTCTGGAAATTCTGCAGCCTCAAGGTCCACTCGAAGAGTGAATCCTGGTCGATCTGCGAAAGGTAAGAGTCGATGTCCGGATCGTAGGGGCGTCCTTTTGGCGAAGTCTCCTCGGCGGCTCTGTATTTAAGGGGGAGTGGTCGCTTGAAGACCTTGGCGATGTAATAGCCCTTGGCAGCCACCGATCTGGCGTTCTCATCGGAGATCTTCATAAAATGCGCTTTCCCGGAGCTGACCAGAACCCGGCCATACTCGGCCAGATCGATCTTTTCAGCTGCGGGGCTCTCGGAGATCAGATAGTAGTTCTCTGTCCAGGGCTCTTCGTCCACGACCTGGTAGATCAGGCCTGCATCTTCCAGCCTGCTCAAATCGGACTCCTCATACTCGGCTATCACCAACTCCTCGCCGGCGAGTTCCCCGGCCATTCTGTGGTAAGCCGCAACGTTAAGCCTGCTTGCGGCCTGAAAACCCGCTTCGTCTGCCAGTCTCAGCTTGATGAGGACCGGCGCACCGTGGGCGACCGGAAGTGCCCAGATCACCACTATGCCGAATACCAGGAGAAAAGAGATTAATCTGTTGGCTCGCATGGAAGCTCCTTCAGAGAGTTATCAGTTAAGAGCAAGATTACCGTTCAAGTAAAACCAACCCGGGTCGTCCGCAGAGGCCTAAAAAGAGGCGAAGCCTCCTCTCGGGCAGACTGACCTTGTCAATTGAAATATACGCCGGGATTCGAATTTGTAAAGGTCAAATTTCACCTAAAAGGATGTTTTTTGACCTGTTTTTTTCGAGTCGAAAGGAGTTTGCCCCTTCCTGCAGCCCCACCCGGCCCCCCCTTGACCTGGTCATAAAGCCAACCGGCCTAAAGCCCGTACTTGGCCACGATCTCTTTTTTCTTCTTCCCCAAAATGTCGTACTTCTTGCCGATCTTGGTGAAGGCTCCGATGGCCTTATCCAGGTGGTCCGTCTCGTGGTCTGCCGATATCTGCACCCGTATGCGGGCCTGGCCGCGGGCCACCACCGGATAGAAGAACCCGATCACGTAGATCCCCTCGTAGTAGAGATCCTTGGCGAAATCCTGGGCTAACTTAGCGTTGTACAACATGATGGGGACGATGGGGTGAATGCCCTCCTTGATGTCGAAGCCCGCCTCGGTCATCTTCTTCCTGAAATAGAGAGTATTCTTCTCCAGCTTGTCCCTTCTCTCGGTGGTCTCTGATATCAGATCGAGCACCGCCAGGGAAGCCGAGACGATCACCGGCGCCACCGTGTTGGAGAAAAGGTAGGGCCGGCCGCGCTGCCGCAACATCTGTACCATCTCCTTGCGCCCGCTCACGCAGCCGCCGGAAGCTCCTCCCAGGGCCTTGCCCAGGGTGGTGGTGATGGCATCTATCCTCCCCATCACCCCGCAGTGCTCGTGAGTCCCCCTGCCGGTCTTTCCCATGAACCCGCTGGCGTGGGAGTCGTCCACGCAAACCATGGCATCGTATTTATCGGCCAGATCACAGATCTCGTCCAGCTTGGCCACGTCCCCATCCATGGAGAAGACACCGTCGGTGACAATCATTCGGAACCTGGCATCCTTGGCCTCCTGAAGCTTCTCCTCCAGATGTTCCATGCTGGAATGCTTGTAGTTGTATTGCTGGGCGTCGCAGAGCTTCATCCCGTCCACGATGGAAGCGTGAACCAGCCTGTCGGCGATGATGGCGTCCTCCTTGTCCAGCAGCACCTCGAATATGGCGGCGTTGGCATCCATGCAGGAGCCGAAGAGGATGGTATCCTCGGTGCCCAAAAACCCGGTGAGCTTATCCTCAAGCTCCCGGTGAATGTCCTGGGTGCCGCAGATAAACCTCACCGAAGACATCCCGTAGCCCCGGTCACCCAGTCCCTGGCGGGCCGCTTCCATCACCTGGGGATGACTGGACAGCCCCAGGTAGTTGTTGGCGCAGAAGTTGATCACCTTCTCCGTCGGCGCCCCGTCCGGATACTCCACCTCCACATCCGCCCCCTGAGGAGTGTGGATATAGCGTTCCTCTTTGAAAAGCCCGCCCTCTTTTATGGTCTTCAGTTCGCTTTGATAGAATTCTTTCGCCTTGTCGTAAGCCATGATTACCTCCTGGAACAACCTTCGGTCAATCTCGGATGCGGTGAGAATATGACGGACTCCCCCCAGCCGGAAACCCGGATGCAGAGAAGCGGATGTCTGATGCCGACCGGAGAGGCAAGGCCAAGCTATGCCTTGAACTGACCTATGATCTCCATTATCTGATTGACCGTCTCGAAGTTCTCCACGGTTCCCTTCTCGTCCGGGATCTTTACCCCGAATTTCTTCTCTATGAACGCCACCAGCGAGACGATGGACAAAGAATCGATCAGCCCGGACGACATCAGGGGCGTAGTCTCGTCGATCTCCTCATCCGGGTCCTCGACGAATTCCTTCTTTATGTACTCGATCAGCTCCTCTTTCATCTAAATCCTCCTTTTGGCAATCAGGCTATGTTTCAGATCGCTGTTGGAGTGCATCGGCTTGCCGATGCATGCAGAAGCAAGCTTCTGCACTCCACTAGAATCCCTCGTTTGGCTGGCCTTCTGTGAGGCCAAAATGACATTTCGTGTTATGGTGCTGCCTCAGTCGTTCTCCAAAGTCGAAAGGTCACCTACCGGCTCCCCTCTCTCCTGGGCACGCAGGACCCTTCTCATGATCTTGCCGCTGCGGGTCTTGGGCAGGGAATCGACGAACTCAATCTCCTGGGGCATGGCGATGGAGGAGAGCTTCTTGCGGATGAAGTTCATGATGGAGAGCTCAAGATCATCGTCGGCCTCGAATCCCGGCTTCAATGCCACGAAGGCCTTGACCACCTCCATATTTATGGGGTCTGGCTTTCCTATTGCCGCAGATTCCGCCACCGCCTCATGCTCTAAGAGCGCGGACTCAATCTCGAAGGGGCCGACCAAGTGTCCGGCCGTGTTGATCACGTCGTCGTCCCTTCCCATGAACCAGAAGTATCCGTCTTGGTCGATGCTGGACCTGTCGCCGGTTATGTACCATCCGTTCTTGAACTTGCTGTCGTACCCGGTGGGGTTCTTCCAGTAGGTTCGGAAAATCGAAGGCCAGGGTGGCCTGAGGGCCAAAAGTCCCGGCTTATTCTTCTCACGTATGGGCTCGAATTCGTGACTTAGGACAGCCGCGGTTACCCCCGGAAACGCTTTGCCCATCGACCCGGCTTTAATCTCCATTCCGGGGAAGTTGGAAACCAAAATGCAGCCCGTCTCCGTTTGCCACCAGGTGTCGTGGAAGGGCAAACCGTAGACCTCTTCAGACCAGATCACCGCCTCCGGGTTGAGCGGTTCGCCCACCGAGCAGAGATGCCGAAGGGACGACAGGTCGTATTTCTTGATTATCTCTTCTCCCGCCTTCATCAGCATCCGGATGGCGGTGGGGGCGGAATACCAGACCGTCACCTTGTGCTTCTGGATCACCTCATACCACTTCTCCGGAACGAAACCACCATCCAGCACCACCTGGGTTATGCCCAGACTCCAGGGGCCGATGATCCCGTAGGAGGTGCCGGTGACCCATCCCGGATCGGCGGTACACCAGTATATATCCTCCGGTGTTAAGTCTAACACCCACTTGGTGGTCAGGTACTGAGAGAAGATGGAGTTGTGAACGTGCAGGGCTCCTTTGGGCTGGCCGGTGGTGCCGGAGGTGTAGTGAAGCACCGACGGCGTCTCCGGAGTGGAGGGAAAACACTCAAAGGACTCAATCCGGGGGGCCTTGGCATAGGAGAATGCCATCTCCCGCTCTTTAACCGGAATGCCCTCATCCTCCGACATGATCACCACGTGCTTTAAGTGCGGCAGCTTCTCTTTTATCTTCCTGATTCTGGGCACAAGCTTTTTGGTGGTCAGGACGGCCGATGCACCGCTGCTTTCGAATCTGGTGAGCAGAGACTCCTCCTGAAAGGCGGAGAAAAGCGGCATGGCGATTCCGCCCATCTTCAGAATTCCCAGGAAGGCAAAGTAGAGCTCAGGTATCTTATCCATGAAGATGACGACGCGCTCGCCGTCCTTCAGTCCCAACTTGTCTTTTAGCAGATGGGCAAATGAATTCGAGTGTATTTTCAGATCCTGGAAGGTGAACCTCTTCTGCTCTCCGGTGAAGCCTTCCCAGATCAATGCCAACTTATCGCCTAAGCCCTGTTCGCAGTTTCTGTCCGAACAGATGTATCCGATGTTGACAGGATCACCGTCCTTATACGAAAGCTCGTTTTTCGCCACAGACCAATCGAAATCCTTGACTCTTTTTTCATATGAACCGATGTTGCTCATTCCCTAACACTCCTTGTTATTCAATCACTCCAGCCAGCGACTATTCAAATCGCCGGATGAACCGGAGGACACATCGTAGTTGCTCGATTTATCGAGCAAACTAAAACCGCCCAATGTAATGGGCAACTACGAATTCTCGATCTCCTGCTCAGTGAGCCGCTTGTCGCGTGCTCTCATCCTGCTTCGGGGAAGAATACGACCTTGCCTACCTCTTTCTTGGAGGATACCACCGCCTCCATGCCCTGGTGGAAATCCTTCAGCGGCATCTTGTGGGTTATCACCGGAGAGACATCCACCTTCTTGAACTTCAACAGGTTGCTCAACTGAAACCACGTGTCGAACATCAACCTTCCATTTATCCCGATGATCTTTGCTCCTTTGAATACCACGCTGTTGGCAAGATCAAACTCAATCTTGGAAGAGGGGATGCCGAAGGCGGTGAAGGTTCCACCTTTTTTCAGAACCTTAAAACCATTATCAATCGCGCCCTGCACGCCTGTCATCTCCAAAACCACATCCACCCCCTCGCTGGATGTGGCGTTCATGATTTCCTTCACCGGATCGTGGGTGAGAATGCTCAAGGCCATGTCCGCGCCCATCTTCTTGAGCAGGTTAACCCGGTAGGGGAACTCTCCCACGGCAAAAATCTGAGCAGCCCCGACGGCCTTGGCTATTCCGGTGGCAAAGCAGGCGATAGGACCATCGCCCATTATTGCGATTATCTTTGCGGAAACCTGGCTCTCCATTACTGTATAGGTGGCATTGCCAAAGGGCTCCTGCACCGAGGCGGTCTCCGGGGGGATGCTCTTATCGTTCTTCCAGGCGCAGACCTCCGGAATGGCCACATATTCGGCAAAGCAGCCATTGATGTCCACGCCTAGAATCTTTAAGTTTTGGCAAATATGTTGTTTCCCGGTCAAGCATTGATAACAGTGTCCACAGGGGATGTGGGTTTCCGCTGAGATATAATCACCCACTTCGATTCGTCTCACCAGGTCGCCCACCTGCACCACTTCGCCGGCGCACTCGTGCCCGAAGATCATGGGGGGCTTGATCCTGCCGGCGGCCCACTCGTCCCAACTGTAGATATGAGCATCCGTTCCGCATATTGAGGTGGCCTTCACTTTGACCAGCACCTCGTCCGGCTTGATCTTCGGAATATCCACCGTCGCCAGCTCGGCGCCGGGCGCCCTCTCTTTTTTCATCACTGCAAGCATCTTGTCAGACATAGGTTCTTTCCTTCCATACTGGCCAAGAACAAAAAAACAGAGCTAACTTTCAAATCAGCTCTGCTTCACTCAATCCCATCAAAAATGGTAGTCCTCGTCGGTATTCCAGTCGTCTGTTCCGCCCCGCTTGTCTCTCTGCGATAGGACATTCCAACCTGCCGTGACCTGAATGGATTCTCCTTCTCGTCTTGGTCGAAGATATCAAATCAGCGGGGCCTTGTCAAGCGAAATGGAACGTTGCTGCCCACTCTCTTTCCCTACGCCCCCTGTCACGCTGTTGTTGCGAGGTATCCTTCAGAGTGAATCCCTAATGGGAAGACCAATCTTACTATTGTACTTCGACCCTCGTCCTTCCGTTCTGGTTCAGCTTTCTTCTATTCACTACAACAGCTTCTTCACAGATATCTGAAGAATGTTGCGTTCTAACTCTCCGGGTGCATAACGAGAATGATATTCCCATATCTCGATGGTTCCCCAAGTATATCGATATGACAGGTCGACCAAAAGCTTGACGCGAGCGGACTCGTAACCCAGTCCGAATGTCAGGATATCGCGCCACCCTTTTCTGCTCTCATCATAAATCGGAAGTTCTCGAATTTCTTCCCTAACATATCCTCCCCTGATTGCAACACGTTTTCGTGGGAGTATCTCTAATCCCAAATTAATGGATTCTCTCTTTCGCCGGCGATGCTGGAACATCCCTCTTTCCCGGGCAGTATCTCTAAAATGATACTCTACTGCAATGTGTGCCTTCTGCTTCAACTTGTAGACTCCACCCACGCCCAAGTGCCTAACCATTAAATCATATTCAGGAAAACCGAAGAAATCATAAAAGGGATCGAAAAAGCTTACGAAGAGATCGTTGTCGTTGTAATACAAGCCGGCACTGAGGCTTGAGGAAAGATCGTAGATTCCCCTCAGTCTCAAGAAGGTCGACGTAAACTCATTACGTTGCCCACGAGCCCCGTCGCCGTAATCCAGCCACCCAAAGCCCATCTTTGTGTAGGCCAACACGGTCTCAATACCCATTCTTAACCTGTTTTGTAGCCGCAGAAAGTTCTGGAAGGATAGCTCTACGGATCGCAGGTTCGTAGCATTATAGAAATCCGGCGTGGGGTTGAATTCGTAGTAGGCAAAACTCCCACCCAACTGAATCAGATCGGACAACTCGGCAGCCACACCCAGCTTGGTGCTGAAGTCCTCCGCGCTCTTCCTGTCCCAAGTGTGCTCAAGCCCGCGGTATTCTAAGCCGATACCCAATGACGCTCCCTTAAAAAAGCGTTTGCTGAAAGACAAGGCGAAATCGGACGTTTTGATTTCGGATTCGTAGGCCCGACCTTCAATAGTCCTCTGACAATAACCTGCCATGAAACCTAGCGCGAAGTCATCCTTTTTTCTAAAGACTCCTGAGATTCCATTGTCTAGTATGCTTGCTTTTTCCACCCCAAAGAAGCCGTAAGGATATGGATAGTCGATCAGGGAAAAACGCCTGGGCTTTTCTGCGCTGTAAAGAAAATCTCCCCTTATTATTGAACCATTCTCGTCGCCCAAAAGCCCGGCTGGGTTCTGAGCAAAATCCCACAGGTTGATCATGTTGGATTCGTCCTCGATAACTATGGACAAGTCACCCATGCCTGACAACCGACTTCTTGTGGCTAATGCCTGTGAACAGAAAAGTAGAAGAAGAACGGCGAGAACAATCCAGGCAGAAAAGAAGATTCTCGATCTCATCTCCACCCCGGTTTTTAAGGGTTAGGCTTTGCGCGCCAGCACTACTCTTTCTATTCCCCCCAAGTCCTTCTTTATCTCCGCGTCTTTGAACTCTTTCCGATCTCCGATCAAACCAGCCACCTGAGCCGCCTGACCCAGTCCCACCTCCATTATCAATATGCCATTTTGCCTTACGAAGTCAAGCGAATTCCCGATTATCTTGCTGTGAAACGACATTCCCTCTTCGCCTGTCTTGAGTGCCACGACCGGCTCATAGTCCCTCACCTCTTCGGGGAGACGCTCGAATTCCTCCTGGCTGACGTAAGGCGGATTCGACGCCACACAGTCAACCACGCCCTCGAGCTTTCGATCCTTTAGAGGCTCGAACAGATCACCGCACAAGAAATCGATCTGATCCGCCACCTTGTTCATCCTGGCGTTCTGTTCTGCCACCTTCAAAGCGTCGGGCGAGATATCGGTAGCAAACACAGAAGAACCGGACACGTTCTTAGCTAAGCTTATGGCGATCGCCCCTGACCCTGTGCCCAAATCAATAATCTTCGGTTCGGGACGATCCTTGAGAAGCTCGATGACCGTTTCAACCAAGGTCTCGGTCTCCGGACGAGGGATCAGAACGCTTTCGTTCACCTGGAACTCTAAACCGAAGAACTCCGTGCTCCCGACAATATATTGAAGCGGCCTTCCGGAGACTCTCTCCCGAATGAACTCATTGAATCTGTCTGTTTGCTGGGGGGTTAGAACGCGATCCCGGCCCAGGTAGAGATCTATCTTCTTGGCATGAAGAACCGCCCCCAGCAGAAGCTCTGCATTGGTGCGGGGACGGTCGATTCCTTCCGATCGCAGCCGGTCTACTGCCTTATTTAGTATGTCAAGACAAGAATTGCTCATGGGAAGCCCGGTAGACGAAATCCTGCAAATCTCTTCCTGCCTCTCCCAGACGCTCCAAGGTTAGGCCTGGTGTGGAGCAGCCCCTGCGGGGATACCCATAGAGCCAGTTTCTGACCTTAACGCCCGCCCTTTCACAATCTGACGCTTCTGAGAGAGATTTCCTGGTAAAGATCGTCGGTAGGAACGAAAACGCCAGACTGGCCAATCCAAACACTTTCAGGAATTTTCTGCGACTGATCATCTTGATTTCCTCGTGGTAGTGCCACGGGCAGGATGAATCCTGCCCCTACAGCCATTTAATGCCTGATGAATCAGGCAATTACACAAGCCCTAACCTCCGATGAACGTAAAATCCTTTATCTTCATGGCCGGCACGTACATCACCACGCTGAATTGAGGACAGAGCTTCCTCTCCTTGCTCATCAGCTCCACGTTGGAGAAGGCTTCCAGTATGCTCTGGCCGATGCGCATATTTGACACGGCCGATTTGATCTGTCCGTTCTCGACCAAGTAGGTCCCGTCCCTGGTGGTTCCGGTCACCTGCGTCAGCATTGGATTCATGTAGTTGATGTACCAGAAGTGAGTGATCAGGATCCCCTTCTCTGTAGAGGCGATCATCTCCTCAATGCTCGATTCTCCGGCGGACATGACCATATTCTTGGGGTACGGCCCGAAGGTGTTGTTGGGCGGAAGCGCATGCCCGGTGGATTGGGTGTCTCCCTTGTTGGCGTAATAGGAGTTGTAGACTACTCCCTTGGCGATTCCCTTTTCGATCAGGGGCACCCTCTTCTTTGACACGCCCTCGTAATCAAAGGGCAGGGCGTTCATCGAGGGATGGAAGGGGTCCTCCGCAACGCTGATCTTATCGCTGGTGATCCTCTCTCCCATGTTCCTGGCCATGAAACTCCGCCCCTGAAGAAACCCCTTGGCCCCGAAGCCCAGGAATCCGAGAAACAGCAGGAGAGATGCCACCGCCGCCTCTTCCAGGATAACCGTGTATTTGCCGGGAGGGAGATCCATCGGCTCCTTGGCCAAAAGGGCCTTGAGGTTGGCCCTGCGGGTGACCTTCTCCACATCGATTTTGTCCACGTCCCGGTCATAACCCTGGGCCCAGCCGGAGATCCCTTCTTCGGCGCCGGAGGTCAGCGAGAAATGCGCCTTGGTCTGTTCGAAGAACTGTCGTGTTCCCAGCGAGTTGGCCACCGCGGTCAGGTCGGTCTCGATCTGATAGGCCCCGGTGCCCAATAACCCTTGCTCCTTGCATCTTTTGACCACCGTCTGGATGTCCTTGGCTCTTGCCAGGGGGGAATACTCGGAGGTCTTCTTGGAGAACCCTTCCACCTCCTGCGCAGGTGATGAAAGGGGAAGGGAGACGAAATCCGGGTCTTCCTTCTGATAGCCGGCGATCTCCTCGGCGGTGCTCACCACCTGCCTCACCGACTCATCGTCGATGCGGTTGGTAACCGCCACCCCGATCTTCTTTCCCAGGACCGCTCTGGCCATCAGGGTGTGATCCAGCCGGGAGATGTTCTGTCGAATCACGTTCTCCACAAGCTGGGTGAAGGAGAATTTCTCCCCCATTAAGAGTAGTTCGGTCTGATCCGCCCGGCCGGACTTCAGCCCTTTGTCTAAAATCTCGAATGCCTTCTCTTTATCCATCATCTTCGGCTCTTCTCCTCAAGAGAATCCGATTGTATCAGCTTCCCACCTTGACGTTTCTGACCCTGATGGGTGAGGCACCCTGGCTGGTGGGCATGTTCTGTGCCGGCTGGCCTTTGCCGCAGTTGGGAGTGCCCCAGATCTCCCAGCTATCCTGATTGCCGATGGCATCGCAGGAGTTCCAGAACTCGACCGTGTTTCCGGAGTAGGAAGGTTTCTTTATCATCTCCCCCAAACTGCCGTTTTTGATCTCCCGTCCGATCTCGCAGCCCATCTGAAAGCTCTCCCGGAAATCGTCGATGGACCAGGTGCGCACGGTCTGCATGTAGATACCGTCGTCCACCTCGGAGATCATCTGCTCTAAGCTCTTGTCTCCGGGCAGAAGATTGGTGTTGGTCATCCGGACGATGGGCACGTTGGCCCAGCTTGATGCCCGCATGCAGCCGGTGCTCTTTCTCTCTATCCTGGAGGCCGTGTCGCGAGAGGAGAGATAGCCGGTCAGGATTCCGTCCTTGATCAGAAAGCTCCGCGAAGCCTTAATACCTTCGTCATCGTAACCGAAGGTTCCCAGACCGAAGGGCCCGGTGGAATCATTTACCACGTTCACTATCTCCGAGCCATATTTGAGATTGTTCAGCTTATCCGGCGTGGCGAAGCTGACTCCCGAGAAGTTCTTTTCCGCGCCGAACACCCGATCTAGCTCCAGCGGGTGCCCGATCGATTCGTGAATCTGCAGTGATGCCTGCGGCCCGTCCAGGATCACGGTGGTGTTTTTGGAGGGACATTCCTTCGCCCCTAAAACCGCCACCGCTTCACCGGCGATCCTCACGGCGTTTTTATCGAACTCCAGCTCCCCGATCAACTCGTAGCCTTTGGTCTGGTGCTGTCCGCTGGAGTTGGGATAGGATCTGGTTCCCATGTCCCGGTGGCTCTTCATGGCCGTGGCCGTGATCCCGGCCCCGCTCTGGACTATCAATTGCTCGATTACCGACCCTTCAGAACTGGCGAAGAGCTTGTTTCTCTTGATGAAGGTCATCATGCACTCGGTATGACTGACCCCGGACACGCTGGCCATGAGGCCATCCAGGAGCAGAAGAAAATCGAGCTTCTCCTTCAGCGGCACCGAAAAGGGATCCGTGACCATGGGGGTCTGGTAGGAATCCACGATCTTCTCGGTGGGAGCGAGGACGATGTCTCTGTCCTTTACCCGTGAGCTGGCCCGGGCAAGCTCAACCGCCTGCCGGCTCGCCTCCTTGACGCTCTCCTCATTCACGTCGGCGCTGGCCGCAAATCCCCAGGCGCCGTTTACCATCACCCTGACTCCCAAGCCGAAGTCGGTCGACTTCTCGATCAACTCCGCGGTCCCCTTGCTGACGCTTATGTTCTCCTCCTCAATCTGCTCGATTCGCACGTCGGCGTAGCCGGCCCCCTTATCTTCGGTTAGGGATAAGGCCAGGTTGGCCAGATCTTGGTATTCTTTCATTTCGCTTTTCCTCTCATCCATTCTCACAGGCTGTGGGGGATGGCCAGTATCAGGAGGGTAGCTATGAAGGAGACGAATACCCAGGTGGCGTAACCGCTGCCGGACACCAGATTCCTGCTATCGTCCTTGGCCCACAAGGTTCCCTTGACCAAAAACAGAGTCACCAGCCAAAACAGAATCATGATCTGCGATTTATTGTCGGTCACGTCCCGACCAAAGGGAAACGCCTCCCACAGCACTCCGAAGGCAAAATAGTTCATGGCCCATCCGAAGGGGAAGAATCCCAAGAACAGAAGGAAAACGGTTATGCCGCACAATTTCACCGATTTCTTGAGGGTGCCTGTTCCCCTCTTCAGGTCTATGGCCGAGAAGACCGTCAGGATTGCGAAGAAGATCGCACTGAAGATGCACAGCACGTGAGGAATGATGATATAAGCCGGTACCTCCCCCTCAAACTTGAGGCGGACGGGCTTCACCTCGCCCGAGCTTTTCTGCGGAAGTACGACTGTAACAGCACCTCCCTCATCGATTCTCGCGGCCTCCAGATAGTACCAGGCCTTGACGGCCTTGGGGTGCCACGGGATGGATGCGCTGAAGACCTTTTCCCCTCCGCTCTTCGGCAGCATCTCCACCGAAGTATATTCCCCCTCTTGTCCGATCTTGTAGACCAGCCTTACCTGCGAGGCTCCCTGGACCCGGGCTGATATCACCGGAATCTCGTCCCCTACCTGCTTGGGCACCGTATTATGCTCGATCGAGATGCCGTGCTGCTGGACCGTCTCATAGACCGAGCGCACCGCGGCGGTCTCTCTGCTGAAAATCAGGAAAACGATGGTGAGGAGAAAGGCAAGTCCGACTTTCCAGAACTTCATTTGATTTTGCTCTGCTGATTTGTCAACTTCTGATCCAGAAGTCCGGTTCGCGAGTTTCCCAATCTCTGCTCCTGATCCTTCTTCTTCAGGGTTTCCACAAATTCCTCGATCTCACCGGTTAAAATGTCCTCCAGCCGGTACAAAGTCAAGCCGATTCTGTGGTCCGTCACCCGCCCCTGGGGGAAGTTGTAGGTCCGGATCTTCTCAGATCTGTCGCCGTGACCCACCATGGTCTTCCTCTCCCGGGCGATCTTGGCCCTCTGTTCTGCGGCCACCTTGTCCAGAATCCGCGCCTTCAGGACCTTCAAGGCCTTGTTCTTATTCTTCAATTGTGATTTCTCGTCCTGGCAGGTGACCACCGTGTTGGTGGGGAGATGGGTGATTCTCACCGCCGAATCGGTGGTGTTAACCGACTGCCCGCCGGGACCGGAGGACCTGAACACGTCCACCTTGAGCTCCTCAGGCTTGATGTCCACCTCCACGTCCTCAGCCTCCGGCAGTACCGCCACAGAGGCGGCGGAGGTATGGATTCTTCCGGAAGTTTCGGTGACCGGCACCCTCTGCACCCGGTGAACGCCGCTTTCGAATTTCAACTTGCCGTAGGCGTCTTTTCCTTCCACCAGGAAGATGACCTCCTTGAATCCTCCGATACCGGTGGGGTTGGAGTTCATAACATCGGTCTTCCAGCGGTTCTTCTCTGCGTATTTCGAATACATTCGATAGAGGTCAGCTGCAAAGAGCGCGGCTTCCTCCCCACCCGTGCCGGCTCTGATCTCCATGATGGTGTTGCGGCTGTCCAGAGGGTCTCTGGGAAGAAGCATAACCTTCAGTTTCTGCTCCAATCCCTCCTTCTTGGGATAAAGCTCCTCCAACTCTGACTCAGCCAACTCAACCAGCTCCTTGTCCTTGGACTCGCGGCTGATCGTCTCGTCGTCTTTAATGCTCTTCAGCAACTTCCTGTATTCTGAGGAGAGCGAGACTATCTCGGACAGATCATTATGCTCCTTGGCTATCTTTTTGTACCTGTTCTTATCCGAGTGCACCTTCGGATCGGAGAGAAGCTCGGTCAACTCCCTGTGTTTCTCCTCAACCTTCCCCAAAAGATCTAACATAAGATCACCTTCTCAATCTGACATTTCTTTGCCCGCAGGTCTTTAAGGACTCTCTGCCGGTTTCTTCTCGGTGTCCAGGGCGTTGGTCAGAGCCACCAAGGCCACCTCCATCTGATCATCGGTCGGCTCGTTGGTGGTGATGCTCTGTATCCACAAGCCCGGAGCACTCAAGAGTCTGATCAGCTTGTTCTTCTGTCTCTTTCCGGACGCCCTCAAAAGCTCATAACCCACCCCTGCCACGATGGGCAGAAGGCAGAAGTGGAGCAAGAATCTCTTGGGCAAAGTTGGCGGGACGCCGGTGATCAGATAGTAGACCGTATCCGAAAGCGAATAAAACAGAATGGCGAAGACCACCACGATCAATATAAAACTGGTGCCGCAGCGGGGATGCTTGGTCGAGAAACCCTTGACGCTCTCCACGGTCAACTCCTTGCCCGCCTCGAAGGTGTATATGGATTTATGCTCAGCGCCGTGATACTGAAAGATCCTCTTGAACTCGCCGATCCTGGATAGAACCCAGACATAGACGATAAAGAGGAAGACCCGCACCAATCCCGCAGTCAGGTTAAAGGTCAGCGCCTCTCTTCTTACTCCCAGGAATTCAGAGAACCACAAAGGGAGGAAGAAGAAGATGCCGATTCCCAATGCCATGGCCAGAACTACGGTCAGGCCCAAAGAGGTGCTCCTCCAAAAATCGGAGCTTTTCTTCTCCTTCTTGGGATTCGATTTCTCCTCCTCCTTCATAGCCACCTCGGCGGAGTAGTTCAAGGTCCCGATGCTGATCACCAGCATCTCCACAAAGGTGACCAGCCCTCGGACGAGCGGCAATCCGAGTATCTTATACCTCTGAACGAACGAGACGTAGTCTCTGTTCTTGACCACGATCTCCCCGTCCGCCTTTCTCACTGCCGTCGAGACTCGGTGGGGCGAGCGCATCATTACCCCTTCGATCACCGCCTGCCCGCCAACGTGTATATCAGCCAACTTATATTTCCTTCTATTGGTAGCCGCAGGCTTCCCTCGGGCTGAGGACCTCGGGACGAAGTCAGCCTGCGCGGACTTGGCAACATCCCCCCCAACGGACACAAAAATGCGACTGCTGTCCACAACGATACTCCCTACCCCTTGTTGACAACAGTCGCTTAAATGTCTTGGCTACTTCTCTCCGCTGTCCGGAGGGGCCTTCGGCCCTTCTGCCTTGGTTTCGGCCTTTGCTTCTTTCGGCTCCAGCTTTGGTGCTTTGCTTTCGACCTTCGCCTCTTTAAGTTCCGGCTTCGGCGCCTTGCTCTCCGCCTTGGCTTCCGGCTTTACTCCCTTGGCCTCGGCCTTCTTCTTTTCGAAGTCCTGATACTTCTTCCTGAACCTCTCCACCCTTCCTGCGGTGTCGATCAGCTTCTGCTTACCCGTGAAAAAGGGATGGCAGGCAGAACAGATCTCCACCTTCAGGTCCTTTATGGTGGCCCGAGTTTGGATCTTGTTCCCGCAGGCGCAGGTTATGGTGGTCTCGAAATACTTGGGATGAATCTTCGGCTTCAACTTTTCTCCTCCTTCACACCTGTGATACCAGAATATAACCAAAGGAGTCAAAAACGCAAGACAAATATGCCTCTTTGTCGACGTGCATTAATACGAACCGGATGGACTCCTCGTTGATAATTTCGGCATGTTTGGCAGCAGGCATCACTGCCAGGTGCTTCCTGATTTGAGTGGCAGACTCAAGATTTCTGTGTTATGTTAGACTGCTTTTCTGATCGGAGGGCGGATGTACGATTTGATCATCATAGGCGGCGGCCCTTCCGGATCAGCGGCAGGCAGGGCCGCCGGAAAGATGGGCCTGCGAACCCTTTTACTCGAAAAAGAAACGTTCCCCCGATATAAGCCTTGTGGTGGGGCCTTCTCCGAGCAGGCCATGTCCTGCCTTGATTTCGATGTTCCTCAAAGCATCATTGAGAGGGACGTGTTCGGGGCAAGGGTGCACTTCAGGGGTCAGGTGATCGAAAAGCACAAGGAGTACCGAATCTCAACGATAGTGACCAGGAGCGTTCTGGACAATCACCTGCTTGAGAAGGCCAGGGAGACCGGGATAGAGGTAAGAACCGGCGAAAGGGTCATCGACTACAGGGAGAACCAGGGTTTTGTGGAGGTCTTCAGCCAGACCGGGTCTTACCGGGCCAGATTCCTTATCGTGGCAGAGGGTGCACATGGCAGACTGAAGTACCGGGTCAGGAGGAGGGACAACAAGGATGAATATGGCATCTGCCTGGTGACCGAGATCGAGGAAGATAACCAGTTAATAGACAGGTACATCCGGGGGGCCATAGACATTCATTTCGGGGTCGCCAACCTTGGCTACGGTTGGATTTTCCCGCACGAGAACTATTTCTCCGTAGGAATAGGGGGCACGGCAAGAGATTTGACCGATCCCAAGAAGATCATGACCGACTTCTTACATGCCAACGGCTTCAAAGAGAAGTATAAATGGAAAGCTCACCTGATTCCCGCCGGGGGGATTAAACGAAAACTCGTTGGGTCCAGAGTCTTGCTGGTTGGCGACGCCGCAGGGTTTGTGGATTCATTCTATGGAGAAGGAATAGCCTACGCGATAAGATCCGGACAGCTTGCCGCGGAGATAATCTCCGAGATTCTGCTGGAGAACAAGAAACTGAGCAGGCTGCAGGACTATCAAGCGGCGACCGAATCGGAATTCGGCCGGAATTTGAGGTATTCACTGAAGCTGTCCAGACTGATGCATCGCTTTCCTGGAATCTTCTTCAAGATCTTCACTGGCAACGAGGAGGTCATCGACAAATATCTCGAGGTTCCCGCCTTAAGAAGCAGCTACAAGAGCTACCTCAAATGGCTGATCCCGAGAGTGCCGAAGTATCTTCTTCGGGGAAGCCGGTAGGAGTTACGATTACCATTCGTTACTCCGGTGCCGCTGGAGAAGCCTGCCAACACTGTCCGATTTTGGTTGACTCGAGGGTACAAACAGATTATAATACCATAGGAGGTACGCAGTGCTACGCTAACCAATAGACAATTGGTTATTCAAGCTAAGTGAGTTTTGTGTCTGTCTATTGGTGCATCTGGTTCGGTAATATGGAGAGGTTCAGCCGAGGCGAGAAAACTCACCTCGGCTTTTTGATATGTGGGAGTTATTATGACTATTCTAAGTCTGGTAGATATTGCACATAATTACTCGTTCGGAGAGACGAGTCTTTTCGAGAAAGTGCGCTTTGACATAAGCCGGGGTGACAGGGTAGGCCTGATCGGCCCCAACGGGTGCGGCAAGACCACGCTTCTTCGCATAATCGCCGGTGAGCTGAAGCCCATCTCGGGGAGGCTGGTAAGACCGAAAGAGCAAGTCGAACAGGGCTATTTGAGACAGGAGGCAAAGGAGACCTTTGCGGGACCGCTCTTCGAGTACGTCTTCTCCGTCTTTGCGGAGGCATTCGAGGTCAAGCGGGCAAAGGATGCGTTGGAAGAGGAGGTCGGGAAATCGGAGGGCCTCTCGCCCGACTTGGGGATGAAATACAGCGCGGCGAATGAGAAATTCGACTCTCTGGGCGGCCCTGGTCTGGTTCGAGAAACAAAGGCAACACTCCGCGGATTGGGATTTGCGGAAAACCAGTTCAAACAGCCCTTCGATTCCTTGAGCGGCGGGGAGAAAACCAAAGCCTCGCTGGCCCGATTTCTGTTGAACAAACCCGAGTTTCTCATACTGGACGAGCCGACAAACCATCTGGATCGCGACTCGCTCGAGTGGCTGGAACAGTATCTTCGGAATTTCCCCGGCACATATCTTCTGGTATCACACGATCGATTCTTCCTCGACAGGACCGTCGACCGAATACTCGATCTGAGAAGAGGCGGGCTCAGAGAATACAAGGGCAACTACAGCTTTTATCGGGAACAGAGAGACGCTGAGATGGAAAGACAAAGGGAGCTCTTCGAGCAGAGGAGGAAGAAGGTGCGCAAGCTCAAGGCAGAGTCGCAGCGAAGAAAGGTCTGGTCGGCACGAAAGGAGAAGGAGAAAACCGGAGCCAAGAAGGAAAAGGGATTCATCAGCCACAGGGCTGCCAAGCTGGCAAAAAGAGCCAAGGCGGTGGAGAAGAGAATCGAGCAGGCAGAGAGAATCGAAAAGGTGGAAAAGCCGTTCGAGGAAAAGAAGATTTCGCTGAGATTCCCCGAATTCAGGGAAAGCTCGAAGGCCGTTTTGTCCGTCTCCGAGCTGGCCAAATCCTTCGGCGAAAAGGAGCTTTTCTCGGACCTCTCCTTCACCGTCTCGCGCGGAGAGAACCTCTGCATCCTGGGGCCCAACGGTTCCGGAAAGACCACCCTTCTGAAGATCATTCTCGCGCAGGAGAAACCGGATGCAGGCCAGGCCCGCCTTGGGCATAACGTCAGAATCGGATATTATGACCAGGAGAGAGCCACCCTTGATTCGGAGAAGACGATTCTGGAGGAAACGGTTGAATCTGACGTCAGCGGCGATCAGGCCTGGGTGAGAACCGTTCTAGGCGCCCTGATGTTCCGCGGGGATTCGGTATTCAAGAAGGTCGGGGATTTGAGCGAAGGGGAGAAGGGCAAGGTATGCATCGCCAAGCTGCTGGTGTGCGGAGCGAATTTCCTCATGCTCGACGAGCCCACAAACCATCTGGATATAGATGCCAGAGAGGCGGTGGAGAATGCCCTGGCCCAATATCACGGGACCATCCTCTTCGTCTCCCACGACAGGTTCTTCATCGACAGGCTGGCGCAAGATACTGTCAGAATCGGTTAGAGTACCTGCTCATGGATTGCGGCCTCAAGGCTTAGCCCTCTTCCTAACCCTCTCCCAGGAGGGAGAGGGAACACAAATTTCCCTCCCTTGATGGTTCGGCAAGCTCACCACAGGTGGGAGGGAACAAAAGGGAGGGTGAAGCCTTATCGTAGATTAGGAGGCGTTCGGGATTGCATCCCGAGCGCAGTCGCCTGCATCGGATCCGCTCGCCTCGCGAAGGCCAAGCAGTGGGGGTAATTTTGCCACGAAAGCTCATACAATGATTTGACTTCGCACGTACATAAAGATACTTTGCGCTTAGGATAAGAGGTGAGCATGTCGGAACATGCCAGGCGGTACAGATTCTTTGGGATAGAGCTGAGGATATTCCTCTGGCTTTTGGCCCTGCTGCTCCTGATAGTGGCAGCAGCCGGTTTCAGAGCCTCCATCTTTCTGTCCGCGCTCATCTTTTTGATCTGCGTGCTTGTGGTCTTTTTCATTCGCCTGGATTCGACCTATCATCTGGTTATCGTCACCTCCGGCACCTTGATCTTCGAGAAGGTAATCTACAGGAGGCTCACCACTTCCTTTGTGCACATACCGTGGGCTGACGTGGAGAAGGTGACCACCGGCCCCTGGGGGCCCTTCAGCATCATGAAGTCCACCAGGATAGAAAGCAAGGGACGAAAGTCGATCCGGGTTTTCTCATTTATGGAAGACTATCTGCACTTCCTGCGGGATTTGACCAGTCAAGCCAAGTCGGCAGAAATCGACAAGCTCACCACGGATCTCCCCGCCGGGAGGGCGGATCTTTAACCTTCTGCATAGGCCGTTGCCATGTTTCAGCATTTGATAACTCTTGCTCTACTTTTCACACTCGCCATAATCTTTCCCGGCGGACCCGCCTCTGCCCAGCCCGGCATTGACTCGCCCCAGGTGGATTCGATCATAATGAAGGCCATGGATTTGGTCTATGTCGATCGAAACTCCGAGGGGGTGGAGGAGTTCAAAAAGCTGATCGACCTCTTCCCCGACAACCCCATCGGCTACTTCTATGTGTCGGCCAGCTTGCAGACCGTGATGGACGATTATCGGAATTACTCGAACACGGACGAGTTATTCAGGTACATGGATCTGGCCATCGAGAAGGGGGAAAGGATAAAGGAGACGGGCAATCTCACCGCGTACGATTGGTTCTATTACGGCGGGGCGGTTGGCTTCCGCGGAATCCACAAGGCTCTTACCGGCAACTGGATGGGCGCATTCGTGGACGGCCTGAAAGGAAAAAGCTATCTGGAGAACGCCCTAGAGCTCGATCCGGAGATGTACGACGTCTACTACGGGCTGGGGTCTTATCACTTCTGGAAAAGCCTAAAGTCAAGAGTCTTCTGGTGGCTTCCCTTTGTCTCCGACAACCGGCAGATGGGCATCGACATGATCATGGTGGCCATAGAAAAAGGAAAGTACTCCAAGAAGGACGCCAAACTGGCGTTGGTGCGCATCTGGGTGGAGAACAAGGAGTACGACAAGGCCTTTGCAATGATAGACGAACTTGAGAGAATCTATCCCGACAAACCCTTTCTCCTCTGGCTGAAGGCCCAGGCCCAGTCGGAGAACAGCATGTATGATGAGGCCATCACCACTTACCAGAAGCTGCTGGCCGCCTTGACCTCCTCGGCCTATTACCATCCGGCCGGTGAGGTGGAGTGCCGATACTTGATGGCCCGTGTCCTCTACGAGAAGAAAGACTACCGGGAGAGCTACGCTCAGCTCAAGGCCCTTCTTGTTCTGGAGGATGCTGCCGGGAACAATGACCTGGTCAGGGATTTCCTGCGCAAGGCCAAGAAGCTGAAGAAGAGGATACAAAGGGAGGCTAATATCGGGTGAGACCAAGATACGCTCTATTCTGGGCCGCAATTCTGTTCCTCCTCAGCCCGCCTGTTTGTTCCTCCGAGAAGTACCTCGACTATCAGAGTCCCCAAATACGAACCATTGCGCTTCAGGGCATCCAGGCCTCTTTTCGGGAGGACTATGCCCTGGCGGAGATTTGGTTTAACACCTTGATCCGGATGGCGCCGGAGGATCCGGCCGGCTATTTCTTCTTGGCCGCGCTGTATCACGCCCAGATGATCGACTACGAGAGCGACTTCAGGGAGGAGGAGCTTTATACCAACGTGAAGATAGCCAAGAAATTCGCCCGCCAGAAGATCAGGGACGACGACAAGGATGCCTGGGCTCACGTCATTCTCGGCAATTCTCACGGTGTAAAGGCGGTCTACAACGCCATGAAGGGGAAGTGGTGGTCAGGCTTAAACGAGGGGCTCTACGCCAAATCCGCCCTCAAGCAGGCGGTGAAGCTCGATCCGGAGCTTTATGACGCCTACGTGGGGCTCGGCTCTTACCACTATTGGGCCAGCGTCAAGACCAGGTCCTTCTGGTGGCTCCCCTTCGTCGGGGACCACCGGGAGCAGGGGATCTCCCAGACCAAGCTGGCCTACGAGAAATCGGTTTTCTCAGAAGCCGCGGCCGCCAGCGGACTCATCTGGATGTACATCAACGCAAAGCGGTATGATGAGGCCATAAGCTTAGCCCAAAAGATGCAGTCCCGGTACCCGGAGGGAAAGTCCTTCCTGTGGCCGCTGGCGCAGGCTCAGTTCGAAAAGAGAGACTGGAGCGATGCGCTTTCCACCTACCGAGAGCTTCTGGACCGACTCGAGGAATGCCATCCGTCGGGAAACCCGGATCAGTCCTACAACATAGTCGAAGCCAGATACTACATGGCCAACTGTCTTTTCAGCTTGGGAAAGTATGCCCAGTGTGACTCGGTCTGTCAGGAAATTCTGACCTTTCCGCTGGATGAGGAGACAAACAAAAGACAGGAAGCCAAACTGAAGGGCGCCGGCGAACTCTCGAAGATGGCCAAAGAACTGCTGCACAGAAAACAGTAGGGGGCGCACGGACGCCCAGACGGGGGCGTCTGCCTGCCCGTCTGGGCATTCATGCGACCCGCTCTGCCCCCCCTGTCACTCCCTTTTTTGCTCTCCTTCGGACGACCCAAGAACCTGTAGCACGTCGTTTTCCATGATATATTCGATTTCTCTGATCCCCCCGGAGGGTGCGGCATTGGGATCTCCCGGCTGGTAGATGGGGAATGTTCTGGCAATCCTGTTGTCTTTCACCTCGAATGAGTCATGCCCCATATATCCGGCTGAGAACTCTTCCGGCAGTTCGGGAAAAGGTACTTTCCTGAATGTGTCTTGAACACCAAGTTCGTAGACGACCATAGTGCCATAACTGCCACTCCCAGCACTCCGCATGGCTATGATCACTTCGAATCGCCCGTCTTTGTCCAGATCAGCCAGCCAGCAATCCGAGATAGACCCGTCCCGTTCTCCTGATACCGCCGAGTAGACATTAGCAGAATCGTCTGACAACAATATCAGATAACCGCCGACCGATGCAGCCCCCCAACTCAAGACATCAATCCCTGTTCCATCCGACAGTTCAAGCCGCTGGTGAAAACGGAAAACGTCCGCCAGATCGGTCTGTTCTTGAACCAACCTCTCCTGCTCAGTTCCCTGGTTCCCCTGCTGCTGACCGCCATTCGTATCGCAGCAACAGAGTGAAACGGCGATGAGCGTTGCCGTCAATATCCCTTTCCGGCACGGTCCGATTATCATGCTCGCCCTCTCATATGAACCTCTTCATAAGTTCACTTGTTACCTTATCCACGTTTTCAGGAGTCACCCCCAACTCCCGGCAGGCTCGCTCGGCTCGGGCCATTCGGTTGGGTTTCTCCATGTCGCTCAAGGCCGAGAAGACCCCAATTCTCCTTCCCACCTGATACAGCGCCTGGCGCTCTGCGTCCATTTCAAGAAAGTCATGTAGGATGTTCAACATGCGTTCCTTCTCCTGAGGAAGCCTTCCTTCCAGATCCTGAAGCAGATTCAGGACATGATCGCTCTTGACCACGCTGGTGATCCCATCCAGCTTCTCGATGAACATAAGAATCTCTGTCACCACCTCGACCTCGGAACACTTCTCGAAGCGGCCCGTATGCCAATCCTCGAAGAGCGGCGCGAAGTTCGGAATTGCCAGGGTCCTCAGCCGGATGAAATCCGGATTGACCTGGTTCAGTGCATCAGCCGTTTCAAGAGCATGCTGTTTCGAGTACTTCCTACCTCCCAACCCGGGCATGTGGTATTCCGACAGTTCTATTCCCGCCCTCTTCACCTTCTGCCCGGCCTGTACGTGCATCTCCTTGGTGACACCCTTTTTTACCATCTTCAGCACTTCGTCCGATCCGGATTCCAGCCCGATGTGGATCCGGTTCAATCCGGCATCCCCGAAGGCCTTCAGGTCCTCCTCCTTGCTTCGGGCAATGGTCTGAGATCGGGCGTACGAGGTGATTCTCTCTGTCCGGGGAAAGCGTTTCTTCAGGTGGGCGAGTATCTCCACTAAATCGGAGGGCTTGATTATCAGGCTGTTGGCATCCTGTATGAAGACCGATTCCATGCCCCCGGCGAAGTACCAGTTGAATGCCGCCACAAAGGCCGGCGACCTGTCGGCATCAACCTCCTCGGCAACTCTCTTGATTTCGCTGGCGGGCACACGTCCGGATTGGTCGGCCAATTCCAGGAATAACTGGATGTGTTGGTGGACCGCATCGATGTCCTTTTTCACGTGCTCGACCGGGCGGCGGGAGAACTTGGTTCCCTTGTATACCGGGCAGAAGGTGCACCGGTTCCAGGGGCAGTTTCTGGTCACGCGCACCAGAAGGCTGTAGGCCTCGCTGGGCGGCCGTATGGGTCCCTGCTCGAACCCAAGATAGGAATCAGAGGTTCTCTTCTGTGTCTTGTCCGATGATTCCTTCATCTTCCTCACGCGATACGAAGCCCCCGTATCCTCTGGTACGAATGGCCCGGAGGAAGTGTAGCGGAGACCTTTCTTGCCCTGAGGTACTGCTCAGCACCCTGAGTTCATCGAAGGGTCGAAGGGAGGTCTCCAGGGGGGCTGGGTGGAAAGCCACGGCCAGCCCTGCTGTTACTTGCGGCAACAGCGCCCAAGGCATTGCCACGACCTTTAGGTCGTGGAACCAAACGGACGCCCCAATCCTATCGGGCTTTAGCCCACCAGGCGGCAAGTAGGGTGGCCCTGCGAGCCTGCAGGGAGAATTCCCGCTGAAGGCCCAGATGAGCTACCCGACAATGCTGCTGAAACCTTCCGCCACTATTTCCTAGAAAACTCTTGACAAATCGACCTTCCTTGGATATATAGAATTCAGAGCACACTTGCGAGGCCCTACCTCGCAGAGCGCCGTCTAATTTTCAGGAAGGGAGGTGAGGAACATGCCAATGGTAAAAAAACGCTCAGGGAAGGAGGAGGAGTTTGACAGGACAAAGGTGGAGCGGTCCATGAGGGCAGCCGGAGCCAAAGAGGACACCGCCCGCAGAATAGCCGAGGGGGTGAAACACCGCGAGGGAATGGCTACCTCAGAGATTCGCAACCACGTTGCCGCCGAGCTGAAACGCCACGAGCCGGAGACCGCCAAACGCTACGAGACACATCGCAAATGACCTCTGGTCGGCTGGCAGGTCAGGGATTTCTGTCAAATGTCCGCATCTGGGGGGAGCTGCAGGCCCCGGCTTACGTCCGCCGGGGCCTGCGGCGTCTTCATTTGAAAAAGCTCGATTCTCCTGATAAGATAAAGGTGAAAGCTGAAGGCCGTGGCAAGGCCCTGAAAGTAATTGCCACGAGCTTTAGCTCGTGGATTGAAATCGGGAGACAACCTTGGGGTTTTAACCCCTTTAACCTGCTGGGCTGAAGCCCGATGGATTTGGGCATTCTCCTCCTTCCACGACCTGAAGGTCGTGGCAATGTCTTTGACTTTATTGCCACGAGCTTTAGCTCGTGGATTGGAATCGCAAAACCATCTCGGGGTTTTAACCCCTCAACCAAGCGGGCTGAAGCTCATTTGAGGCAACCGACCTTTCCCCACGACATCATCTGAAAACCCTTTCCATCAAAAGAGAATCCTATTATATTAATCAAATGAAGCCCAAGAATCTGATTCTACTACTCGCGCTCATTCTCCTTGTGGCCGGTTGCTCCACCAAAATCACCGCGCCTGTCGATAGCCGGTGGCAGGTTGTGCCATGCGAATACAAACTGACCGGGGATGATGAGTCAATATTGCAGGTTCGGGCTCAAGTGGCCGAATTCGACTCGGCCTTTGTCGTCGCCCATACCTTTCACTGGACCATCTACGGAGACACGCTTTCCCGTGAAACAGTACTCTACCCTCGCGGGCACAAGATAGCCAAGCTCTATACGATTTTCACAGCAGACAGATCCCTGCCCATAAACTCAGTCCTCAGATCGGTTGAGCTGTTTATAAAGAATTAGAGAAAAAAGAATCCAGCAAAAAGCCGCTTGCACCATGCGAGCGGCTTTTTCTTGCTTTGGAAGAATCGTAGGGGTCGCATTCGTGCTACCCGGAGACCTGATCAAGATGGAATGGAATAGTCTCATCTTATGAACTTCCTTGTCAGGGTCACAACGAATAGGATTAAAAGCACCCAGCCTAGAGCTCCCTCTATCATCGAAAGGGTCCGGAATCTGATCAACCTCAATCTTCTGCTGTTAATGAGGAACTGGTCTGTCGAGCACCAGCCGGGCACGGCACCCACCAAAAACGTTTGAAAACTATAGAAGAAGGCATCCCTCAGTTTCGCGGTGCCGCTGGAGTGCATGCGGAGATGCAGTCTTCGCCTCCTGGCGGACGCAGGTAGTATGTCACGCTGCAAAATGGCACCGTTGCGGGTGTAGAACAACATGAAGACGAGGATCACTCCGAAGCTCCAAAAGAACAGCCGCTCAGGTTTCACCCCATACCCGCAGGTGGCTTGCAGGAGCCAGTACTCAGCGTGTCGCCGCAACCAGGGCTTCTTTTTGCGTTCGTTATCCCTCAGAAAGAGGTAGCAGTCGTCCGCATCGCCAAGGAACCTAAGTTCTTCGAAATTCCTGATCAGCCTGGACATAAACCGGTAGTCCGCGTTGATGAAATGCGCCAGTTGCGACCACCTGGCGTAAAAACTGCCGAACGTAGCTAGGCTGAAGCTTACTCTATCCGTGAATACCGCGTCTGTGAAAACAACATCCTCTTCAAAAGTTGTGCTCGTGAAAGAGGTCTGCGCAAACCTCGTGCCCCCGAAGTTGCCTGTCGACTTGAAGACGGCGGATCCGAAGTCGGTATAAGCCTGGAGGGTGTCCTCAAAGAAACAAGCCGGACCCTCAAAGCAAGCGTCCCAGAACCGCGTCACGTCCCCGAAAGTTGAGCTCCAAAAAACGAGTTCCTCCCCGAAGGTGGCGCCTTCAAAGTCTGCCCGGGCGCGGAAGACCACGTCCCGAAAATGTGCATTCCCGCTGAAAGTAACGCGGTCGAAGCCCGTGGGCTCGTCGAAAGAAACGTCGCCAAAATACGTGTAGGACCCGAATGTGGAACCCCTGAAACCAACGGGTTGCGCGAAAGTCCAATGCCTGAAAATGACGGAGTCCGTGAAGGTCGACCTAGCTATTAGAATGAAACCCCCTATCGTGTCCCTTTCGTCGCCTTGGCCCAGCAACTCAATCTTTCCCACCACAACACATGAATCTAGCATTACCCCTTCTCCGCGCTTGATCGCGTCCGCGATGTCCCTGGCCTCGACCGTAGCGTGTTCCGCGAAGATCGCAGATGCCGAGCTGTCCTCAGTCATGCCCGCCGCCAGACCAAGCGCAAGAACAAGACACGCTGTTTGGGTCCTCATGGGGAATTTCCTTCCGCTGCTCTTGCGCCCCTCTTGTACAACTCTATGTCGCATGTATTGACGACCCAGCCTTCTTCCCCTCCAACTGGGGCTGGGGGCTCAAATGACCTGTTTCGATGCGGGGCCAAAGCACATGGTGTGAATGGAGCAAACGTGGCCCCTCTACTCAGCCGCTGTTAACGTTCAGTGTCAGGCAACGTGACCGCGACCTGACCTGCGGACTTCCTCGGTTGTGGACTCGACGAATCGGGTTTCTACAACTGAAAGCGAACCTATACGTCCAGATTTCTGACGTACTTGGCGTTTTCTTCGATGAACTTGCGGCGGGGTTCCACCTGATCGCCCATCAGAATGCTGAAGATGTGATCCGCTCCGGCGCCGTCCTCCAAGTCAACCCGCAACAGGGTGCGGGTCTCCGGGTCCATGGTGGTCTTCCAAAGCTGCTCCGGGTTCATCTCTCCCAAACCCTTGTACCTCTGAATCGAGGTCCCGGTCTTGCCCAATCTCTCCTGATGGCGATCTCTCTCCTCGTCTGAAAAGGCGTAAAGCTCGGTCTTGCCCTTCTTTACCCGGTATAAGGGAGGTTGCGCGATGTAGACGTATCCTCGTTCGATCAACTCCCGCATGTGGCGGTAAAGGAAGGTCAGAATCAACGTGCGGATATGAGAGCCGTCCACGTCGGCGTCGGTCATGATGATGATCTTGCCGTAGCGAGCCTTGGCTATGTCAAACTCATCCTTGATCCCCGTTCCCAAAGCGGTGATGATGGTCCGAATCTCTTCATTGGATAGGACCCGATCCAACCTTGCCTTCTCCACATTGAGGATCTTTCCCTTGAGCGGGAGGATGGCCTGAAACTTCCTGTCTCGTCCCTGTTTGGCCGAGCCGCCGGCGGAATCTCCCTCGACGATGTATATCTCGCAGAGGGCGGGATCGCTCAACGAGCAGTCGGCCAGCTTGCCGGGAAGGGTAGAGGTCTCCAAAGCGCTCTTTCTGCGGGTCAGCTCGCGCGCCTTCCTGGCCGCCTCCCGTGCCCTGGCTGCCGAGGATGCCCTCTCCAGGATCTTCTTGGCGACCGAAGGGTTTTCCTCGAAATGCTCGGCCAGGCTCTCGCCTAGAATCGACTCCACGATCCCCTTCACCTCGCTGTTGCCCAGCTTGGTCTTGGTCTGCCCCTCGAACTGGGGGTCGGGGATCTTGACCGAGATCACCGCGGCCAGCCCCTCCCTGACGTCTTCCCCCTCCAGCGGCGCCTGACCGTTCTTGAGCAGCTTGTTTTTCTGGGCATAGTAGTTGATGGTCCGGGTCAGGGCGGTCTTGAATCCGGAGAGGTGGGTTCCCCCCTCGATGGTGTTTATGTTGTTCACGTAGGAGAAGATATTCTCGCTGTAGGAATCGTTGTACTGCAGGGCCATCTCAACGTCGATTCCGTTCCTGGTATTGTGCAGATAGATGGGACGGGGATGTATCACCTGCCTGTTTTCGTTTAAGTAGTTGACGAAGGAGGCGATCCCTCCCTTGAACTTGAATATGTTGGACTTGCCTGTGGCCTCCTCCTTGATCTCGACCTTCAGACCCCCGTTTAAGAAGGCCAGCTCCCTCATCCGTGCCGAGAGGACGTCGAAGTTAAATTCTATCTTGCTGAAAACCTTCGAATCGGGCTTGAAGGTGGTCTTGGTGCCGGGGTGCTTCCCCTTACCCACCTCCTTGAGAGGCGCCGCCGTCTTTCCCCTTTCATACCTCTGGAAATAGCGCTTCCCATCCCGGGTTACCTCCACCTCGCACCATTCGGAGAGCGCATTCACCACCGACACGCCCACCCCGTGCAGTCCGCCGGAGACCTTGTAAGTCTGGTGATCGAACTTCCCCCCGGCATGCAGCATGGTCATGACCACCTCGAGGGCCGGCTTTTTCTGGGTGGGATGCTTGTCGATCGGGATGCCTCTTCCGTTGTCCTCCACGGTCACGCTGCCATCCTTGTTTAGCGCCACCCTGATGCTGTCGCAGAACCCGCCCATGGCCTCGTCGATGCTGTTGTCCACCACCTCGTAGACCAAGTGATGCAGTCCCTTGTTGCCGGTGTCACCGATGTACATGGCCGGCCTTCGGCGTACGGCTTCCAGCCCTTTCAGAACCTGGATGGTTGTCGCATCATAATGTTGTCCCATTGGCTCCAGTCCTTCTCCTTTTCGTTTTTGCGTATCCATATGGCGTATCTTCTCCCCGCTAAAGATACTACATATTGAGCTTCGTTCCCATCACAAAACGGAATTTGCCCTTTTTTCTAAGTCCCAACTCAAGCGGCTTGACAGGCAGGTCCCTCAGTTGGTGAACACTATATCCTTTATTACGTTAGCCCTTACCGATTGGTTGAGTTCTTTGATGATCTTGGCCTTCAGAAAGACAAGCTCGTTGCGCCAGGAGGCGTTTTCCACTTTCACAAAGAGGATCGAATCTTTCACCCGCAGCGGCTTAGTCTGAGCCGCGATCCGCTCACCAACCACCTCGGCCCACTTCAGAATAGTGGTCTCTTCCTTCACCCTCCGATCGATTTTCAGTCCTTTGAGGGTCCGGCTTAAAACCCTGCCGATTCTCTCCGGCTGGCGTGCCCTTCTTAACATAACTCTTTAATATAATAGAAATTAGCCGCGAGGGCAAGTTTTTTTGCCCGCGTCCCTTGAAACCTAATCTGCCAAAAAAACGGGAAGACCCTCCCCCCTCGGCGGCTCTTCCCATTCTTGATCTGTGGCTGGTACGCTTGCCCCCTTATCTTCTATTCCGCCAGACGCAGCGGCATCAAGAGGCACACGTAATCTTCGGACTCTTTCTTTTCGGTGGAATATATCTTGGCAGCCGAGATGGGGGTGCCCAGTTCATACACCACCTCGTCCCCCTCCATCTGCTTCAGCACGTCAAGAATGTAGCTGGCGTTGTACCCCACATCCATGGCCTCTCCTGCGTAGTCGCATGGTAGCGACTCCTTGGCCTCCCCCCCCAGATCGAAGTTGGCCGAGGAGAGCTCCAGGCTGTCCTTTTTGAGTGCAAACTTCACTTGGTGGGTCAGGGTATTGGCCAGAATCGAGGTCCTGCGAACCGCGCCGTTCAAGAACTCCTTGTTCACCACCATCTTCTTGTCGTGCTCCTTCGGTATCACCTGATCGAAATTGGGATAAGGCCCCTCGATCAAGCGTGATGCCAATACGGTATCTCCCAAATTGAAAACAATGCTGTTCTCCTCGAAGACTATTCCGATCTCCTTCTCCTCGTCCACCAGAAGCTTCATCAGCAGGTTGAGCGGTTTAGGGGGAATAATCACGTCCTCGTGAAGCCCCTTGAGCTTGGTGTTCTTCAGCGACATCTTGGCCAGCCGGTGTCCGTCTGTGGCTACCATCAACATATTGCTTCCCGAGGTCTGCCACAGCACCCCGTTCAGCGCCGGCCTGGTCTCGTCGGTGGATACCGCAAAGATGGTCTTCTTGATCATTCCCACCAGATCTGTTCCCGGAATCTTTATCTCCTTGGCCAGGTTGACCGCCGGCAGCTTGGGATACTCCTCCGCCGGGATTCCGGACAGTTTGTAGTTTCCCCTTTCAGCTTTCAACTCCAGCCGGTTCTCCGATATGTGAATCTCCACATCGCACTCCGGCAGCTCCCTCAGAATGTCGTAGAAAGCCCGTGCCGGAATGGTGATGGCCCCCTTCTTGGTAGACTTCACCGGGATTGTGGTCATCACCGAGACGTCCAAATCGGTCGCGGCCAGGGTCAGTTTGGAGTTGGAACCCTCCAGAAGCATGTTTGAAAGCACCGGTAGCGTTGTGCGTGTGGGTACCGCATTCATGACATTCTGAACGCAGGAAAAGAGCTGACTTTTGGGCAGCGTGAATTTCATGGCTCCTCCTCCAGTATGAGTTGTTTTTGGCATTTTACGAATCTCCGGAAGATTGAAGTTTTGAACAACATTCTATAGGGTTTATAGTTTTGTCTCTAACTAAATCATTCTAATAATGATGTTGAAATGTTGATTCATTCATACCTTCAGACGCAATAGACGACAGCTCTTCTGTTTATATTCAAGATCGACCGTTCTACCTGTCGAATTGGTTGTTCAAAGAATGTTGATCTTCGCTCATGGACTCAGAAAAACAGGGGTTGCCAAGTTGATCCCAACAAGATCTAAACATACAGACAGTTTATGATCTCATCCACCTTCAGTTTGAAATTGTGATCTTTCTTTAGATTCTCGGCCACCTGGGTACAGGCGTGGATCACGGTGGAATGATCTCTTCCTCCGAAGTGCAGTCCGATCGACTTGAGCGAGTTATTGGTCAGACTCCGGGCTAAATACATGGCCACCTGTCGAGCCAAGGCGATCTCCTGTGTTTTTCTTTTGGAGCACAAAGCCTCGGTGGGCAAGTTGTATGCGGCGGCCACCTTCTTCTGAATCTGGGCCATGGTAACCTCCCGGGTGCCGTTTCTTATGGTGTCCTTTAAGACCGCCTTCGCCAGCTCGACCGTTATTTCTTTGGAATTGAGGGAGGCATAAGCCAAAAGCCGGATCAAAGATCCCTCCAGCTCCCGGATATTCGACGTGACGTTGTCGGCTATAAATGAAGCCACCTCTATGGGCAGGGCCACCCAGTCCGATTCGGCCTTCTTGTTCAAGATGGCTATCCGGGTCTCCAAATCGGGAGGTTGAATATCGGTCACCAGCCCCTGTTGGAAGCGGGATGATAATCTCTCCTCAACTCCCCTTATCTCCCGTGGCGGGCGATCGGAGGTCAGAACGATCTGCTTCCCGTTCTGGTAGAGCACGTTGAAAGTGTGGAAGAACTGAACCTGGGTGCTCTCCTTGCCGGCGAAGAACTGAATGTCGTCCAGAAGCAGGATATCCACGTTGCGGTACAGGTTGACGAAATCCTGGGTGGTGTTGGAGGTCAGGGAATTGATGAAGTCGCTGGTGAACTTCTCGCTGGTTACGTACAACACCTTGGTTCCCCGGTAAGCTTCCCGAGCGTAGTGACCGATGGCTTGGGCCAGATGCGTCTTGCCCAGGCCCACGCCCCCGTACATGTAGAGGGGATTGTACCTGGTTCTGCCGGGAGCTTCCGCCACCGCCAAGGCGGCTGCATGGGCGAACTGATTGCTGTCTCCCACTACGAACGCCTCGAAGGTGTACTTCCTATTCAACCCCATTTCTCCCGGCGCGGTCAGCTCCGGGATGGTTCCCTTGGGTGGCCGATCGAAATCCATGCTCACCTGAGGATGATAATCCTCCGAATCCTTGGAAACATGAAAGGCCAATGCGAAGTCCTTCTGCGTCACCTCGCGCAGGGCTTCCTTTATCATACCCAGATAGTGTTCCTGCAGCCAATCCGCTACAAACCTGTTGGGAACAGCCACCCTGATTGACCCTTCCGGAGATGGAAGCCCCTTGGTTGCTTTCAACCAGGTGCAGAAACTTTGCTTCTTCAGTCGTCTGCTCAGATGGGAAAGACACTCTCCCCACAGTTTTCCGTTATCAACTTCCATGTCGTACGTCCCGCCCTTCTTACTCGGAGTTTTTCTCCGGCTGAACTGTTCATCGTCAACAACAAACAACTCACATTTGTTGAAATCTGGTAATCTTTTGATAAAGAGAGACTTATGGGGCGTTCAATGCCCTAGAGTGGGAGGTTTTCCACAATCTGGCCTTGAGTTTCGACTCCCCTTACCTTCTCACTGCTATGGACTTGCAAAAGTTGCACGAAATTTCCACATCTTATTAACAGATAGTGACTTATGAGTTGTCACTGACCATGATACTCCTCCGGTTTGAGCTTGTCAAGCATTTTTCTGAAGTCACCGGAAGAAAATTATAACTTGCACAACATGACCCTCTTAGAGAACGCGATTACGGGCTGGGAAACAAAACCAATCCGGTATTGATCCGGCCGATGCGCAACCGCCCTTTTGGGCGAACCAACTTTCTCTACTGCGTTTTTCGATATGCGATTACAATATGAGATTGTTTCCGTATAGTTGAAGTACGCCGACTGTGGAGTCGGCTTCCCGGATCAATCGGGATAGGATTGGGTTGGGAACCCAACCGGACTTTTCGCTTGACGAAGGTTAAGGAGTCTTTTATATTCGGAACTTGATTGGAATCGGAAGAGTGAGAAGGGAGAGAGAATGAAAAGGACATTTCAACCGTCCAACGTGAAGAAAGCCAGGGATCACGGTTTCCGAAAGAGAATGTCGACCAAAGCGGGGAGGAAGATTCTCAAGAGGAGACGGGCGAAAAAGAGAGCCCGGTTGACCGTGCATTAACAAATGATTTTTGAAATGGGGACTTGCCGGAGGATGGCAGAGGAAGGCTTCTCCAAGAGCGTTAGAGTAAAAAAGTCGATCGAGTTTAAGCGAATAATGGTCGAAGGAGCCAAGAGCAGGGGGCGCCGTTTGGTGCTCTACCGTTTGCAGGGAACAGAGGGACAGAGATTCGGAATAAGAATCGGCCGCGGCACCAAGAACGCCGTTGTCAGGAACAGGCTCAAGCGGACCATACGAGAGTTTCTAAGGAAGAACAAGGACTCGTTCGCCCGGGACGAGAGTGTGGTGGTGGTGTGCAAGGCCCCCGCGGAAGCGTTGAATCCCGAGAGGTTAACCGAGGAGTTGGCCGGCCTCATTCGATCCGGAAACCCAAGCTGAACAGGCCCCGGGTTTTCGCCCGGCGAGGAGATCTGATGGCAGATTCAAGGCAACTCGTACCCGACAGAGTCGTTCCGGGGATAGGAATGGGGATCAGTCGCCTGGTGATATTGATAATCAGGTGCTACCAGGTCACACTCCGGTTCCTCTTTCCTCCATCCTGCAGGTTCCACCCTTCGTGCTCGGACTATGCCATAGAGGCCTTCAGGAAATTCGGACCCATCAAGGGGGGATGGCTCTCTGCCAAAAGACTGTCCCGCTGCCATCCCTTCAATCCGGGAGGGTTCGACCCGCTCCCATAGGCAAGAACCATCCGGTTCATACCGCAGGAGACATTTGTGGACAAGAGAACCATCATAGGCTTCGTTCTGATAGGATTGATCATAATCCTCTATCCGATTTACATGGAGTGGTTATCCGGAGAGAAGAGGGTTCAGGAGGTTCCCCTTGAGCCGCCCAGCGAGGTTGATACCCTGCCGGGAGCCCCAATCCAGGCTGAAGAGGCACAACAGGTTCCTCCGACCGAGCCCGAGCTTCAGGCGGCGGGACTGGCCATGATTGACCTGCCGGAGGAGGAGAAAACGGTGCGGGTGGAGACCGATCTCTATACCGCAGAATTTTCCTCCAGGGGAGCGGTTCTGAAGAGCTTCGTCCTGAAAGAGTACCAGCATTGGGAGGGAGGGGAGATTCAACTGCTCCCTTCGGATCCGAGGCGTTCGTCGCTGAACCTGAGCTTCCCGGACAGCAATATCAGTCTGGATGGCTTCAACTTCGGGGTGGATCGCGAGAAACTAACCTTGGACCGGGGCGCCTCAAGCGGATCGGTCAGCTTCACCCTGACCACTCAATCAGGCATCCAGATCACGAAGAGATATACCTTCTTCGGCGGGAGGTACGATTTTGAGCTGGAATTCGAGATCAGAGGATCAGGTCCGCTTGATTTTGGGAGGAAATATCTTCTGTCCTGGAATTCGGGTTTGAATTCTACCGAGAAGAACAGAAAAGACGATCTGGGCTACTTCTCGGCCTACTCTCTGATGGGCACGGAGCTGTTGGAGGCCAAAAAATTCGACCAACCCAAGGGGGCCGAGGTTGGGGTGTTGCAGGAGGTCGCGTCCGGGCAGACCGGGTGGGTGGCCACCCGCACCAAGTATTTCGTCGCCGCCGTGGTGCCGCTTTCAAAAAAGGGCACGGGATTCTCGGCCTCCGGCAGGAGGAGCTTCGCCGTCCGGGAGGGGGAGGAGGTGGAGAACAAGAGAATAGGTGTCTCCCTGGAGATGCCCCTGGAGAGGACCATCGGCTTAAGCGAGAAGTTCTTAGTCTACGTCGGCCCCATACACTACCAGACCTTGAAGGATTACGGGGTGGGCTTGGACAGGATCGTGAACCTGGGCTGGAAGATAATTCGTCCCTTCTCCATCGGGATTCTGTGGCTGTTCGTCCAGCTCCATAAGATAATCCCCAACTACGGCCTGGTGATAATTCTCTTCACCATCCTGATGAAGGCCGCCTTCCATCCGCTCAGCCGCAAGAGCACCAAGGCCACCCTCAGGATGCAGGAGCTGCAGCCCAAGCTGGCGGCATTGAAGGAGAAGTACAAGAAGGAACCCGCCCGTCTTAATCAGGAGACCATGAAGCTTTACAAGCAGTCGGGGGTGAATCCTCTGGGGGGGTGTTTGCCGCTTCTCTTCCAGATGCCGGTCTTCTATGCCCTCTTCGTGGTCTTCCGCAGCACCATAGAGCTGCGCGGGGCCAAGTTCATCCTGTGGCTCACCGATCTCTCACAGATGGACCCCTACTATGTACTCCCGGTGGTGATGGCCGCCACCATGTTCTGGCAGCAGAAGATCACCATAAAGGACCCCAAGCAGGCCATGCTGGTCTATTTCATGCCGGTGCTCTTCTTTTTCTTCTTCTTCAAGTTCCCGGCCGGGCTGACCCTCTATTGGACCATGTTCAACATCCTTTCTTTAATCGAAACCTACTACTTCAAGAGCAAGGGATTGCACCCCTCGTCTCTGAAGGCCCAACCCGCACCGGTAAAAACGTGATCGGGTCTTTGGACTCAACGGATTACACAGAGAGGGCGCCTGATTTTTCTTGCCTCAGGGGAGCGTCGATGCGTATTCTAGATTTGGGACCTATGAAGTGAGAGATACCGGCTCCTGCCGATATTCTGAAGTCCTTTGGGTTTAAGATTGAACGCAACGCCGAGGTGAGACTGATGCGCAGAGTTTTTCTGACGGCCATTCTGTTCTGTATCTTTGTACTACTCTCTTCTCCAACCTCCCGGGCCGACAAGATTCTGATCCACATGGACCTGGGCCAGCCCGACCATCTCAAGGCTTACGGGGTGGCCTACTGGGCCCTGCAGCAGGGATACAATGTGGAGTGGCTCCTAAACTATCGGGGCGGGTCGTTCATGGCCGATGCCACAGAGGCGCTGGTGGACCTTTGCAGGTTAAGGGGAGTGGGCTTCAGCGTAATAGACCTCTCCCAGGCCGGATCCATTTACAGGGAGATCGAGGAGAACAACATGGAGATGGTGCTTCTGGAGAAGGCGCCGGCCATCGCCATCTATTCTCCTCCCAACAAGGAGCCCTGGGATGACGCTGTCACCCTGGCTCTGACCTACGCCGAAATCCCCTACACCACCCTGTGGGACGAGGAGGTCTTAAGGGGGGAGTTGGAGAAATATGACTGGCTTCACCTTCACCACGAGGATTTTACCGGGCAGTACGGGAAATTCTATCGCTCCTTCAGAAACGCCCTCTGGTACAAGCAGGAGGTGGCCACCTCCGAGTTGATGGCCAGGAAGCTGGGGTTCAGAAAGGTACCGGACGAGAAGAAGATGGTTGCCCGGGCCATCAAGGACTATGCCGCCCGGGGGGGATTCCTCTTCGCCATGTGCTCGGCCACCGAGACCATGGACATCGCGCTGGCCGCCGAGGAGGTGGACGTCGTTCCCCAGGAACTGGACGGCGACCCCATGGACCCGGATTGGCCGGAGAGGCTGGACTATTCGAAATGCCTGGCCTTCACCGACTTCGAGGTGTCGACCGACGCCAACAAGTATGAGCACTCCAACATAGACACCGGTCCAGAAAAAGTTGCCGCCCGCATGGGCCTGGAATCGGATTACTTCACCCTCTTCGATTTCTCTGCCAAGCTCGACCCGGTGCCCACCATGCTGGTGCAGAATCATGTTTCGGTGGTGAAGGGATTCATGGGGCAGAACACAGCTTATCGGAAAAGCCTCTTGAAAAAATACGTCACCATCATGGGAGAGACCGAAGGAAAGGATGAGGTCAAATATATCCACGGCAACATAGGCCGGGGCACCTGGACTTTTTTGGGCGGGCACGATCCCGAGGATTACCAGCACATGGTGGGCGACCCGCCCACCGACCTGAGCCTGCACAAGAGTTCTCCGGGTTACCGGTTGATACTGAATAACATTTTGTTCCCTGCAGCGAAGAAGAAAGAGAGAAAAACGTAAGGACCCTTGAAGACCAATGAGCAGATTCGCGACCAGGTCGATTGCGTTCGGAATTCTACTCATAGTATCTCCCTGGGTATACACGTATCCCTCGACGCACGACATCCAAACTTATGTCTCTCTTAATGCCTCGACGAGCCTGTCGCCGCAGAGCGCTGGTTTTCTGCTTGCTCAACAGGTGGAAGATTCAACGGCAGTCCCGAAAGCTGATTCGATTCGCGGCACGAGAAGCCCAGCCGTAAAACTGAAAAATCCATACATGGCTTTGGGTATAGCAGTGTATCCAGGGATTGGCTTGCGCGGAGCGGGACACTGGTATGCGGGAAAAGAGGGCACTGCGATGATTTTAGCGGGCGCCATGGTGGTGGGTGGTTTGCTGCTTGTGGTCCCCGGTTACGGTTATCGCGACACCGAAACGTGCGGGGACACACTCAATGGAGACCGTAACAACGATGGCAGCCTTGAATTGGCCTGCGCCGTTACCGGGCTAGTTCTCGTTGCTGGTTCATGGGTTTATGATATCGTGGGAGCTCCTCTCGCCGTTAAGAGGCAGAATGCACGAATTCTCAGAGAGAGAAACGCGACGCTGGAATTCGATTTCGAGCGTGGAGGCGAGTTCGTCCGAATTCAGTTGGTAAGAAGATTTTGACTCGTAGGCCGGGCATCTTGCCCGACGGTTTTGTCCCCTAACTCATAGCCGACTTCCGAACATGAAGAAATGCAAGATCAAGGTAAGGGTCGTCAGAATCCTCGAAAAAGGCACCTGTCCCGACGGCTTGAAGGTGGGGGACGAATTCGTCTTCGAACGCCTGCCCCCTCCCAACTTCTGCCACTGGGCCTATTACTCCATCCTACCCTTCGTCACGGCGCTAACATTCGGCGGCAACATCCCTTGGGAAGAAAAGGAGGGCACCTGCCGCCTCTGCTGCCCCGATCCTGATAACCCGGTGGTCTTCGAGATCAGCCGGGTGGAAGACTGACTACACTCAGAATCTTTGCTTCGCAGGACATAAATACCCCCACCAGTGTTTCCGGGCGTGTCCTCCGCTCACAGACATTTCACAATACATGAAAAATAAGTTGACTTGGCGGAGTGATCTGCTATCTTCTTGGTAGCTTTCAAAGATTCCATGATCTTATCGTAGGAGGAGTTATGCAGCCTTTCAAAAGTAGCATATTCTGGGCAAAGACCACATCTCTTTGTCTATTCTTGACGATTTTGCTGTGCCTTTGGGCAGCGCCTGCGGCCGTCGCAGCGGACAACCAGCGGTCTCAGCAGCCCAAGCCACCTCTTCGTGACGGGAGCACCTGTCGGGCTTTCACCTGGGACAATGATGTCACCATATGCACCGGTCCGGTTTCCGGAGGAATATCGGTCGATTATGACACCAGTGGTAACCTGTATGCAGTCAGGTGCACCACCGGTGATGATTTTAGAATCTACAAGTCGACGGATGGTGGAAAGAACTGGCCTAACATAGCTACTGTTGTCGCCCCTCCCGGAAGTTCTTATCCGGTGATTTTGACCGGAAGCACTGGGAACAAGTTATATCTTTTCTATTTGAGTTCAAATCAAAACGGAGACATCCGGATGGCTCGCCTCACACAGAGCGGAGTGTTTGAGGGCAGTTATGAGGTCAAAGTGGGCACGGATACCATCACCTACTTTTCGGCTTGTGCAGACTACGAAAACGGAAACTATCTCATGGTCGCTTACCAGAAAGAAATACCAGGGGATGCCACCCCTAACATCTACACCATTACGTCCGCCGACTATGGGGAGACCTGGGGCAGTGAGGCATATGTTTGCTATGATGGGGCTCATCCGGACATCGCTTACGGCAGGAATGGACATGTTTATCTGGTGTTCGAAATGACCGGAGGATCAGACCATGATATCTTGTTTTACAGGAACCCGGATTATTGCTCCCCTGGCCAGTGGGACTTCAGGCATCTCACCTATGATGATTCATTTGATGATACCTACCCCAAGGTGGCAGCGCTTCATACCCTGCCTGCAGACTCTCCTTACGTTTGGGTGGCATATAACCATGAGAACCCGGCTGGCACGAATATCGACTTAGGATATGGATATACCAGGGATGGGGGGGGGTGGTGGTCCATCGAGCGCATTCTGGACAGCTCTACCGTCTATCATGAGATGGCGTGTGATCTGTGGACGAAAAGGAGCCCGGATTATCATAATGTACATGTATGCTACTTTGTGGGCAGATATGTTCTGCCCTTTCCCCACGGGCACATTTTCTACGGATCGGCCAGTCAGACGAATCCGGATAACTGGGGATTCCTCTTCGGCGTAAATAACCACTGGCCGACTCAGTCCGAAGATGGCAGAAAAGTATGCCAGGGCACTTTTGCTCCAGGTAATTATGCCCTTATGGGGGCCGCCATTATGTATGCCGGCAAGGATCCGGATGACTATTCCGGAGATGACTTCTATGATCTTTGGTTCGACAACAGTGCCTGGCCGGTAGATGCAGAGGAGGGGATGACAGAGGAAGAGGTGACGACGGGAATCTCCTTGTCTTCCAACTACCCCAATCCTTTCAACCCCTCAACCATTATACAGTACACAGTAAACAGCAGAGGGATTCCCCTCCGCGCCACCCTGAAGATCTACAACATTAGGGGTCAGCTGGTGAGGACCCTGGTGGATGAGCCCAAGGGGCCGGGCACCCATCAGGTCATCTGGGATGGAAAATCGGATGTGGGCCGCGATGTGGCCAGCGGCATTTGCCTTTACCAGCTGAAAACGGGAGATTTCAGCCAGACCAAGAAGATGGTTTTCATCAAATAGGTCAACCGATTGAAGGGATGCAACCGATTGCAGGTTCAGCGGCGGACCGCGCACGCGAGGACCGCGTCAATGGATTGAAGAGACGCAACGCATTTGATCCGCTTAATCCGTTTCATCCGCTGACCGGTTGGCCTTTGGAAAGAAGAGCCGGGTCAACGGATTTAACCGAGCGAGCGGATTTCGCCGGAAGTCCGGTGCCAGCGCCTCGAGCAGAGGGCGCCGGTATTTTTCTACCGGCCGGGCATCCCACGCAAAAGTCGTGCACGCAGACCAGAAACGTATTGACAGAAAGAGTCATTCCTGTATCTTGTTGGGGATATTGGAAGGGAAGTCTCTCGGTTGGAGGAATCATGCCAAGGGTTCGATTTGAGTTCCTGTCGGCAGGAGCTGTCTGTTTTTCCCTCGTCCTGGTCACGCTTGTTTCTCTGCCGGCATCACCGGGGATGGCTGGGCCGGATGATATGGTGGTTGTGGGAGGGTCGCACGCCGCTTGCGGCAATAGCCATAAGGCCTTCACCTGGGGTAACGACGTAACCATAGTCAACGGAACGGTTGAGGGCGGGATCTCGGTTGCCGGCGACACCAGCGGGAATCTCTACGCGGTTCGGTGCAGCACCGATGTGAGCACCACTCTGATAATCTACAAATCGACCGACGCCGGCGAGTCATGGTCCTATCTTACCCAAACCGGTGCTCCCAGCGGAAGCATGCTTCATCCCGTCTTGCTCACCGGAAGCACCAGGGACAAGCTTTACCTGTTCTACCTAACCTCGAGTCTTTACGGGAGCGTCCGTCTCCTGCGCTACACTCAGAGCGGAGGCTGGGACGGCAACTTCGGGGTCAAGCTCGATTCCGATACCGTCACCTACTTCTCCGCCTGCACCGATCTTGGAAAAGGTGACTATCTTATGGTAGCTTATCAGAGGGAAGAGACGGGAGATGCAACGCCCGACCTGTACACCATCGTCTCCACCGACCAGGGAGAAACCTGGGAGAACGAGGTCAAGCTAAGCGAGGATGGGTCGCATCCCGACATAGCCTACGGAAATGACGGCTATGTCTACCTGGTCTGCGAGACGGCCGGAGGAACAGACAGCGAGATCCACTTCCTCAGAAGCAACAACTATGGTGCTTCCGGCTCCTGGGAGTTCTCGATCCTGACCAGCGATTCATACCACGACACCTACCCCAAGGTGGCGGCGCTCCATCACGCGCTCCCGGATGCTGCTCATGTCTGGGTAGCCTACAACCACGACTGGGGGAATGGCAACATCGACCTGTACTACGCGCACAGCAGCGATGGCGGCGTTAACTGGTCCAAGGACCAGCCGCTGGTCAACAGCGCCGATTATGATGAGATGGCCTGCGATCTTTGGGCCAAGCCTGATGAAACTTATAATTGGATGAGTGTGTGCTATCTCAAGCACAAGCTGGCGATTTTCCCGGAGTTGATTGAGTACTCCGAGGTTCATCGAGCCTACGTCTCTCGCTCCTTCCCCACAACCTGGTATTCCGGCGGCCAGGTGAACGACAGCACGGCCGCCAAGTCCGAGGACGGTAGGGAAGTCTGTCAGGGCGCCTACACGAGAAACCAGGTGTGTGCCGTCTACGCGGGCAAAAACTCTGCGGGGAACTTCCAAAACCTCTATTTCGACAACGGGAGCTGGGTCGATGTAGAGGAGCAAGCCGGAGAGGAGCAGTTGATGCCCCGGTTCTCGCTTTCCCACAACTATCCCAATCCCTTCAATCCGGTCACCAGAATACAGTATACGGTAAACAGCAGACAGACTCCCCTCCGCACCACCCTGAAGATATATAACATCCGGGGGCAGTTGGTGAGAACCCTGGTGAACGAGCCAAGGAGGGCTGGGACCTATCTGGTGAGCTGGGATGGGAAAGATGAAAGCGGGAACCAGGTTGCCAGCGGGGTCTATCTCTATCGGCTTCGGGCGGACGATTTCAGCCAGACCAAGAAGATGGTCTTGTTGAAGTAATGGTCCGCGAAAATCCTTGCGTTCGTCTTTCGGCGGGCAGTTCTTTGCACCCGAATCTTTTCAACGTTAGATAGGAGGAGAAATGTTCTCACCCAGGAGAGTATTCGCCTGTTTGGTGCTTCTGATCCTCTCATGCGGTTTTGTATTCTCTGCCGCGTACGGGAAGGATAAGAAAGGAGCGCCCTCGAGCATCACCGTCAATCTGAAACCCACTCAGATCCACGTTCCCTCGAAGCAGTTGAACCCTCCGGAGGCCCGGGCGGAGATCGAGCCAACCGAGGTGAACTGGTGGAAAGCAAAGCAGGCCGGAGACTTGGAGGAAGCCAGCCGGATTCGGTCCATCCTGGATGAAAAAGCGAGTCAGACGCGGCGCTCCCTCTCGCACGACATTGTTCCGTTGCCCCCCAGCCCTGTTCCGCCGCAGCGCGACGGAGAGGCCTACAGGCATTTCATCTGGGGCAATGACATACCCGTGGCGGAAGGATCGGTCTCCGGCGGGATTTCGATCGACTGCGATGGCCGGGGCAACATGTATGCGGTGAGGTGCACCACGTATCTCGACTCTAGCAACGCGGGTGTCAGGATATACAAATCAACCGACGGAGGAGCCTCCTGGTTCGCGTTGTACGGCTTCGGTGCGCCGGGAGGAACACACCGGTTCTCCTATCCCACGGTGGTGACCGGATCCTCCGACAACAAGCTCTATGTGTTCTATCTGCGCTCGGATCAGAATGGAAAGATAGGCGTGGCCCGCATGCTGCAGGATGGAACCTGGGAGGGCGCCTACGACGTCAAAGCCGATGACGACACCATCACCTACTTCTCGGTCTGCGGTGACTTCGGGGCGGGTGATACTCTGGTGGTGGCCTACCAGAAAAAGGATAGTGCCAACAGACTCTATACCGTTTCCTCCACCGACTATGGGGTCGGGTGGGGGAATGAGTGTTACGTGGACTACGACGCTGCGCACCCGGACATAGCGTACGGAAGAAATGGATATGTGTATCTGGTTTGGGAGAAGACCGCGTCGGACGATTCGGAGATATGGTTCTTCGCAAATTCCAGCAACGGGGCTCCCGGCTACTGGAAGGATCTGGAGCATCTGACCGATGACACCTTCGACGACCGCTATCCCAAGGTGGCCGCGCTTCACACCCTGCCCCCCAATGCCGCTCACCTGTGGACCGCTTACCACAAGGAGGTCAAGAAGCACTACTATCTTCAATATGACGACGATGCAGTCACTTATTACTTCACCATACCCGATGGTTACGGGGACGATTTGTTCAACGTCAGGTTCACCGCGCCGGGCTATGACGTCAAGCTGCTTACAGCCGAGTTCTACTTCTTTTTCAAGACAGGTACCGGGCCGGTACGATCTTACGTCTGGCAAAGCGACGGTACCTATCCCACTACCAAGATCGACTCGGTGGATCTACAGCACGGAGACTTCCCGACCCTGCCCGACTGGGTGGCTGTAGATTTTTCGTCCAAGAACATAGTGGTGAACAACTATTCCGATTTTCACATCGGTTATCACCCGCTGGGCCCAACCTCCACCGACACGGTTGCCATCATCTCCGATGACGGCGAGCCCGAGGGCGATCACCGCAGCGTTGAAAACTATGGCGGAGTCTGGGGTACCATGTTTGACGACTGGGGTGCGGACTACAATTTCATGATCCGAGCCGAGGTGGAAGAGCATTTCAGTCACAACAAGGATCTGCACTTTGCATACAGCACCAACAGCGGAGCAGATTGGTCCAAGAACCATGTGGCGGCCGAATCGGAAGACTACGACGAGATGGCCTGTGACCTTTGGGTGAGACGGGATGAGGGTGCAACCGAGGCGCACTTGAGCTATCTTAAATTCAGGTTGTGGATTCGTGACCAGGAGTCATACGTCTATCACGGGTTCGCCAACACCGGCGACCCGACCGACTGGCATTCCCCTGCACCGATAAACGATCATCTGGGGGCCTGGGATTTCGACGGCAGGAACGTGGCTCAGGGGACCTTCACCGGCTCGGAGCGCGGCATCCTGTACGGCGGCATGCTCTCGTTTCCCTTCAACTTCGAGGACCTCTACTTCGACAACTCGTCCTGGGTGGATGTGGAAGAAGAAACCGCCGGGCAGGATCCGCCGGCAAGATTCTCGCTGGCCGGCAACTATCCCAATCCCTTCAACCCCGTCACCAGAGTACAGTACACAGTACACAGTAAACAGATACCCCTTCACACCACCCTGAAGATATATAACATCCGGGGGCAGTTGGTGAGGACCCTGGTGGATGAGCCAAGGGAAACCGGGACTTATGAGGTCAGCTGGGACGGAAGAGATGAGGATGGGAATGAGGTTGCCAGCGGGGTCTATCTGTACAGGCTTCAAGCTGGGGATTTCAATCAGGCCAAGAAGATGGTATTGATGAAATAGGTCGGAGAATCGATCGGATTGCGGGGTTGGCTGTGGACCGTGGACGGCGGACGCGGAGACCCGGTCAACGGGTTAGACAGATGTAGCGGATGACATCCGTTCAATCCGTCCAGACGGACGCCCGTCTGGGCGCTTCATGCGTTGACAGTTTCGATCCAGGCAAGAGTCACAGACTGCCCGGTACGTCCCTTGGAGTGTTCACCCGAAGGCGAACCGCGGCCAGGTTTCTGCCTTCGGACAGGTTTTTGGTCACACTGATATTGGGGGACCCGGCCAGACGGGGCTTGACAACCGAGCGAAACCTTTTATAATTCCCTTCTTTAATGCACCTTTGGACCTGTTGGGATGCTTTCGACCGATCAACCCCCAAGTACTCAGTCCGGCTTGAAAGACACAATTCGCATATACTCGGCTACCAGGTTTCTGGTGGCCTTTGCCTTCGGAACCATCCTCCCGGTCTACGTTCTTTATTTCCGTCACTATCGGATGAACCTTTTTGAGATCGCTCTGCTCGCGGCGGTCTTTGAGGCGTCCATCCTGCTCTTTGAGATGCCGACCGGGCTGGTGGCCGATCTCTACGGAAGAAGAATCTCGGTGATACTCTCCGCCGTATTCTCCCTGATCTCGGGATGCGTCTTCATCTTTTTTCCTTTTCTGGCTGGTTTTCTGGTCGCCGAGATTCTGGCTGGTTTCGGAGAGACGCTCAGATCCGGGGCGCTGGAAGCATGGCTGGTCGATTCACTGAAGCATCAGGCCAGAGAGGAGCGGGTCAAATCCGCCTTCGCCGCCGGGACCAAATTCAAGAGCGCAGGCAACCTCCTGGGCTTAATCCTGGGAGGATACTTGGCTTCGCTGAACATGGGATTGGTCTGGGTACCCTTCACAGCACTGTTTCTGATTCTGACCCTTTTCCTAATCTTGAGGATGAAGGAGGAGTACGAGCTTGAGAGAAGAGCCTCGGAGAAGGGAAAGTCCAAGCTGTCGAGAACCATCAAACAAAGCATCGTCGTATTGAAATCACAGACACTCATTCTGGCCCTGCTGATCCTCTTCCTCTTCTCCGAGTTCGCCTTCGAGACCATCTCCCAATTCTGGCAGGTTCATTTCGATGAGAACCTGTCGGTGGCGACTCAATACTTCGGCTGGATTGCGGCTGCAGCTTTCGTCCTGACCATTCTCCTCATTGACAGGGTCACTGCCCTTTCCGGGAAGTTCAAACGCGAGACCTCTTCTCTGATCATACTGGAATCACTCTTCATGTTAAGTCTTCTGCTCATCGCTCTGGTTGGTTCTCCTCTTCTGGCGGTGATACTGTTCGTTTTTCTTCACTCCTTCGTGAACTTCAAAGAGCCCATCTTCCTCGATTTGTACAACAAGCGCATCCCCTCGGCACAGCGAGCGACCCTGCTCTCCTTTAAGAGCCTGGTGGGCTCGACGGGCGAAGTTCTGGCCGGTCTCTGCATCGGAGTGATGGCCATCAAATTCGGGCTGCGGATCACATTCGGGTTCGGAACGCTCGTGCTCTTTGCCGGGATAGTGGCCTTCATTCTCCTGGCTGCATCAAGACCTCGCAGGCCGGGTGCGTGAAACTCCTTGCAGATAGTATGAAATCGGCTTGCATGCGCTGGCAGCATTTCATGCCCCGCTCCGCAGGTGTATAAAAATCAGCCAATCTCTCCGCCCGGGTAACTCTCTGTAAATCAAGGAAGTAGGCCCGTCCGAATCGAATCTGCTGGTCACGGCTCTCGCGCGACCACTCCCCAATCAGGCTCACCATTTAGCGGCAGCGCCTTTGCTTTAAGGCAGGGGTGAAAAAAGCCAGGGAGCCTAGGGATGTCTGCCAGACTAAGAAAAACACTCTTCTTCTTTCTGCTGCTCTTCTTCTTCTTCCGGGCCTTTGCCGCTTTCGGCGGCCGGATCAGCCCGGGTCTTGCATCCAAGCTGAGCGGGCTGAGGGCGGACGAATCCCTGACCTGCCTGGTGGTAATGGAAGACCAAGCCAATATCGCTCAATTGAACTCCAAGCTCGATCTTCAGAAAGCAACGCGCCAGGTGAGACACCAAAGGCTTTTGGTGACTCTGAAGGACAGAGCGAAACGCTCCCAGTCGCGCCTGGTGGATTATCTCAATCAGAGGACTATTGATGGGAGCATAAGGGAGTTCAAATCCTTCTGGATTACCAATGCCATTCTGGTGACCGCTGGCAAGCACGAGATCGAAAGAATCGCCGCGTTTCACGGAGTTGAGGCTGTCTACGAAAACTACCCTATCACGCTGGTCGAGCCGGTATCCGTTCAGAAGTCCAGCGGAAACAATCTGGAGAGGGAGAAGATTCTCTCCGCCATCGGCACCCGGGAGGCCTGGGCTATGGGATACACAGGAAAGGGACGGCTGGTGTGCAGTTTCGACACGGGGGTGGACGGAGATCATCCGGCGCTCCTGTCGAACTGGCGGGGAAATAACAATGGTTCGATTGCCGCCTCTTGGTTCGATCCGTTGGGCTCGGATCTTCCGGTGGATGGCAGAGGGCACGGAACTCACACCATGGGCGTGATGACCGGGATCACGGATAGTGACACCATAGGTGTAGCGTTTGATGCTCAGTGGATCTGCGCGGCGGTGATAGACCGGGGCGTTTCCATCAATCAGACTATTGCCAACATCCTGGCCGCCTTCCAGTGGGCGGTGGATCCGGACGGCGATCCGGGAACCATCGACGACGTCCCTGACGTGATCAACAACTCCTGGGGAGTCCCTCCCGGGTATTTCTCCCCCTGCGACCAGACCTTCTGGAACGCCATAGACAACGTGGAGAGCGCCGGGGTGGTGGTGATCTTCTCTGCCGGAAACGAGGGCCCGGACCCATCCTCCATCAGGATTCCCGCCGACCGGACCTCCTCGCCCACCAACTCCTTCTCGGTCGGCGCCATCGATGCCTTAAGCTTCGGCTATCCTGTGGCCCATTTCAGCTCGCGCGGCCCCTCGGGCTGTGACAACCAAACCATCAAACCGGAACTCTGCGCCCCGGGGGTGAGCATCTACTCCTGCTATAAGGACGCCGAGTACCGAACCATGAGCGGCACCTCCATGGCCGCCCCCTTCGTGTCGGCAGCGGTTGCCATCCTCAGACAGTACAATCCGGATGCCACGGCCGAACAGATCAAGCAGGCGCTCTTGGAATCGTGCGCAGACCTGGGTCCGGAGGGCGAGGACAACAGCTACGGTCACGGGTTGATAAACATCAAGAGGGCGCTGGAGATATTGCCCAAGCCCGACCTGCCAAACCTTTATCTGACCGGCTTTCACATTGCAGGAGGAGTCGATCCCCAGCCCGGAGACCAGGTCGACCTGGTGGTGGAGCTGAAGAACAGCGGACTGGATGCAGGCGGCGTCTGCGCCCTTCTCTCCACATCCGATTCGCTGGTTCAGATCGCATCAGATAGCATCTATCTGGGGCAGGTGGAGTCTGAGGAATCGCGGTCGAATTCCGACTCTCCTTTCCCGGTCGTCTTTGATCAGAACATGCCCGCAGGAAGAAAGGTGGAATTTGTCCTGCGGGTTGTTGGCGATCAGCCTGATTACTCGTGTGATGTCAACTTCTCCTTAATCGTGGGTTCCCTGCCTGCTTTCTCCACCGGTGAGCACGACGTGGGAGACTTCGTCTTCACCCTGTCTAACTTCGGGCAGTATGGCCTGGCCGACAGATCCTTCAATCCTCTGGGGGGAAAGGGATGGATCTATCCCGGCGACGGGGCGAATCATCTTTATGAGGCCGCGCTCCTGATCGGAACCGGCCCGGATAGGATTTCGGACGGAGCCAGAGGAGAGGACGGAAAGACCCCCCAGCAGGATTTCGAAGCGCTTCCCGACGGCGATCTCTCTATCGAGACTCCCGGCATGCTGGCAGATCAGGAGGGATCATGCCGCTTCTCGGATGCCCGGGCAGAGAGTCCCCTCGGCCTTGAGATCACGCAGCGGAGCTTTGCCTATGACGATCCGGATAACGACGGCTTTCTGATTTTGCTATACAACCTAAAGAACACGGCGGTCGGTCCGCTTCAAAACGCCTTTGTGGGTTTGTTCTTCGACTGGGACATCTCCGCAGGATCCCCTGATGACGATGAGGTGGGCTATGACCCCGTGCTTTCGATCTACTATCAGTTCGATGAGGAAAGCGACATACGCTTAAGCGTGGTTCCGCTATCCGGACTGTCTCACTTTTTGAATCCGATAGACAACACACTCACGCTATATGACGGGTTCTCCGACCAGGAGAAATTCGAGTTCCTTTCCGGACAGGTGTACCAAAAGATAGGTCAACAACTGGCCACGGGAGAGGAGTCCGAGGCTTCGACCTCGGAGCAAAAGGACTGGTCGCAGATGGTCTCCCTGGGGCCGATCAGTTTGGCTCCGCAGGAGAGCGCCGAGGTGGCTTTTGCCATCGTGGGCGGACAAGGTTTGGATGAGTTCCGTGCGAACGTAACTGCCGCCCAGGTGAAATATGGCTGCCTCTGCACCGGCACCGAGGATGAAGAAGAGGAAAGCATCCTGCCTGAACAGTTTTCTCTGGGTCAGAACTATCCCAATCCCTTCAATCCTGCAACGACCATAGCCTTTGATCTGAGTCCCCAGTATCAGTCCTTGAGTTATTCTCAACAGCCTGGAGTCGACAGCGAACCGCAGGTTCCACAAAAGAAGCAGGTTCTTAGCATTCCTACCTCCCTGAGAATCTACAACCTGCGTGGGCAGTTGGTAAAGACCTTGATCGATGACGAACTCTCCCCAGGAAGATACGAATTCACCTGGGACGGGACGGATGATAAGGGCAGAAAGGTTGCCTCCGGTGTTTACCTTTACCGCCTGAAGACCCCCCAAAGCCAGACCACCCGCAGAATGATCCTGTTGAAGTAAAGTCTCGACATTCAAAGAGACATTGAGGATTGCCCCGCGCTGACTTCGTCAGTTTTCGAACCGGAACCTAACTTAAGTTAGGTTCTGGTCGTTTTCGCACAGAGCCGGTCGTGATCGCATCCGGCACAGACGCCGGGATACAATCCCGGCGGCCTGAAGCCGGAGTGCCCGTCCGGGGGGTTTCGAGTGATCCCGCCTTTGGCGGGACACGATTCCCTTGCCGGAGATTGCCGCTCCCTCCGGGCCCGCAATGACGTGAGGTGCTATTTGTGTCGGAATAGCAAGGCCAAAAATAGTCGTCACGATGCGTGATCCTCCGTATAATATTAGGATGCCCCTATGGGCATCCTGTTTTTGTCGGAGCGGGGTGCGCCGGGGCAGCCTCCCGGCTTCCTCAAATGGAAGAAACCGCCATTGCGCCAGTAAACGGAGCCTAACATGAGATATAACATTGTCGCGACGCTCCTCTTAATTTCAGTTCTCTCTCTGGGCTGGCATTTAGATGCCTTTGGAGTTGCCCTCACCCAGGAGGTCGTGGAGAAGCTAAGAAAAGAAGGCAAGTTGCAGGAATGGGTGAACCGATGGGAGTACGCCGCCGAGCACGGCATGTACGAGACGACAGACGCTCAGCTTCTCAGGCTGGAGAAGGTAAGATCAAAAGGCTTCGCCGAGGCGGAGACCGTAAAAGCTCTGGTGCTCTGCGTTGATTTCAGCGACAATGAGCACACGTACAGCAAGGGAAAATTCGACACCCTGCTCTTCACCCAGGGCTATGTTCACCCCAGCGGCAGTCTTCGCGACTATTATCTGGAGAACTCCTACGGACAACACGATCCCCAGGGGGGCGTTTCCGACTGGATAAGGATGGATTCGAGCTATGCATACTACACGGCCGGCCTGAACGGACTGTACGGCACATATCCTCGCAATGCCCGCGGGTTAGTCCGCCACGCCTTGCTTAAAGCTGATTCCTTTATCGATTTCCGGGACTATGACTATTATGGCGATGGATGGATCGATGGCCTGATGGTTGTACATGCCGGTCCCGGTGCGGAGGAGACCGGAAGCGGGGATGATATCTGGTCGCACCGCTGGACGCTGACCAGTGACCTGATCCTTGATGGTGTGAGGATTCACGACTACACCATACAGCCAGAAACGCACTCGACCGGGTCTTTCATCGATATCGGCGTGTTCTGCCACGAGTGGGGGCATTTCCTGGGCATCAGTTGGGAGGAATATGATTCCGAAGTGCAGGGGGAAGGTCTGGGCGATTGGAGCGTGATGGGAACCGGCTGTTACAACAGCAACGGGGCAAAGCCGGCACATCACAGCGGCTTTGCCAAATACTACCTGAACTGGACGACCTTAGAGACAGTTTTGTCCAATCGGACCAACCAAGAAATACTGCAGGCGGAGACCTCGCCTATCTCTTACCGGCTATGGACCTCGGGCAGTGTGCAGCACGAGTTCTTTATCGTGGAGAACAGACAGAAGACCGGCTTCGATTCCGCCCTTCCGGGCGAGGGTCTGATGATTTACCATGTGGACGTATGGCAAAGTACCAACGAAAACGAATGGTGCCCCGGTGATCCCGGCGGAGATCATTACAAAACCGCTCTGGAGCAGGCGGACGGCAAGTTCCAGTTGGAGGGATGCTTCGGTTTCGGCCAGAACCAGGGAGACATCTATGATCCTTTTCCGGGTCACCTGGGCAAGAGGGCCTTCGATGATACCACCCTCCCCAGCTCGCGCGATTACAGCGACAATTCCACCCAGGTGGCGGTGTGGAACATCTCCGACTCGGGCCCGGCCATGTATGCCAACCTGGACGTGACCTGGTCCCGGCCCAACCTGGTGGTGGATGATCTCTTCTTCAACGATTCCTCCGGGGGTGACGGTGACGGCAATGCCGAGCCGGAGGAGACCGTGGAACTCTATCTGACCTTCTCCAATTCGTGGGCTAATCTTCTCAACGCCAGCGTGGTGGCATCCGCAGATACCGACGGAATCGTCTTTGGCGTCGATTCGGTGGATATCGGAAACATCCTGTCCGGCGGAACGGCGGACAACTATGGCAACCCGCTTGAATTTACGGTGGCTTCAGGTTTTCCCGACAAGAAGGTCACCTTCACCTTTCACATATGCGGAAACGGGGGCGCATACTGCGCTGACCTGGAAAGAGACGCCAACATAGGTCCGCCCGAGGTTCTATTGGTGGACGACGACGATCACACCGGCGGAGGCTCCGACTACGTGGCCGCCTACGAGAGGGCATTGGACTTAAACGGCGCAGTATACGACGTGTGGGACAAACAGGCCAAGCCGGACGCACAGATCGAGCTCTCCGATTATCCCATAATGATCTGGTTCACCGGAGATCATCGAGCCACCCTCTTGTCCTCTCAGGACGTCACAGACCTGACGAGCTATCTGGACGGAGGAGGAAAGCTCTTTTTGACCAGCCAGGATGCCGCCGAGAAACTCTCATCCGGGACCGCGTCAGACTCGATCTTCCTGGCCGATTATCTGCATGCCGGCTACCAGGGAACCTGCAGCAACTACTTGGCTCGCGAGGTGATCGAAAACCCGCAGCCGGATACCTTGTACACCTTCTTCGGCTCGGTCTGCGCGCCAGCAAACCAAACATCCCTGGACGTCCTCAGCCCCGAAGGGTCTGCTTCCCCGATGATGAAATACGCCAACGATTTCAACACCCTCACTGATTTGGTGGCCGGGGTCAAGTATGCGGGAGATTTTAAGGTGGTCTTCTTCGGGTTCGGCCTCGAAGGCGCAGATAGCTGCGGTGGTGACTTCTTGGGCGGTTGGGTTTCGGACCCGCAATTGGTGATGAGCCGGGTGCTGAACTGGCTGAGAGGTACCTCGGACGTGCCTGGGTGGGAGGAGGAATCGGTCAACCGGCCAAGAGAGATCAGCCTGGGTCAGAATCACCCCAACCCCTTCAATCCGGTCACCACTATTCAGTATTCGGTACACGGCAGACGGACACCCGCCCAGGTCACCCTCAAGGTTTTCAATATCATTGGACAACTGGTGCGGACGTTGGTTGACGAGGAGATGCTGCCCGGAGTCCATTCCGTAACCTGGGATGGCAAGGATGAAAGAGGAAACCAGGTTTCCAGTGGGGTGTATTTCTATCAACTGAGTGCAAAAGACCAGACCGAGACCAAGAAAATGGTCTTGCTGAAATAGCCCGCAGCCAACGCGGTAGCCGCACCCTTTAGGGTGCGCGGAGAAACCGCAGCGTAAGTCCTGCGGCCACTAAAGACCTGCCAGCTTCATGAGATCGTGAACTTCTCTGTCGGATAGATACCGCCACTCCCCCGCCTTCAAACCGCGGGCGGTGAGGTTCGCGAAATGTGTGCGCATCAGCTTGGTCACCCGAAGGCCCAATGCCAAACACATCCTCTTTATTTCCCTTTTCCTTCCCTCTTTAAGCCTCAACTCAAAAACCGATTCCTTCTCGCCGCTCTTGATAATCCTTCCATCGCCCCGCGCCACAACTCCCTCTTCCAACTTCACCCCCTGCCGGAATCGGGCCAGAATCTCCTGATCTATCTTCCCCCGGACGGTGACTGAGTAGATCTTCTCGATTTCGAACTTGGGATGGGTCAGACGAAAGGTCAACTCCCCGTCGTTGGTCAAAAGAAGGATACCTTCGGTATTCAGGTCCAGCCTGCCGACCGGAAAGACCTTCTTCTCTTTCCCCACCAGATCCAGGACGGTCGGGCGCTTGAAATCATCCTTGACTGTAGATAGATGACCCTTGGGTTTGTTCAGAAGGATGTAAACGAGATTCTCGTGAAGCGAAATCTTTTTCCCGTCGACCGAAACTTTATCGGTTCTTTCGTCGACAGAAACCCCCAGCGTCCGGACGGTGACGCCGTTCACCGCCACCCTGCCCGACTCGATCAGAAGATCTGCCGCCCTGCGCGAACATACGCCCGAGTGGGCCAGGAATTTATTGAGTCTCATCTTGCGGGAAAACTTCGGAGGGGGAATCCGCCGGGACCGATACCGGTATCTCTTGGGTGGGCTCGCCCGTCTCCACCGGCTTCTCTTCGACTTGGACTGCTTTCTCCTCCCCCACCCTCTCATAAATCTGCTCGGCGAAGGAGGGCGCCTCCTTTGCCTTGAGAATCTTTTCAAGCTCTTCGATTCTGGGGAGGTCGTCTAAGTCATTTAAGCCGAAGTGGGCCAAAAACTCCTGGGTGGTGCCGTAAAGAAGGGGTCTACCCGGAGCGGGCTTTCTGCCCACGATGGTGATGAGCTTGCGGTCCAGCAGGGTGAATACCGGCCCCTCGCTGTTGACCCCCCTTATCCGGTCGATCTCCGATTTCACGATGGGCTGTTTGTAGGCCACGATGGATAGGACCTCCAGGGCCTGGCGCGAAAGCCGCTCCCTTTTGCTGTGAGAGAAGAGAGCTCTTACGAAAGAGGCGTAAACAGGAAGCGTGTATATATGGAAGCCCTTGGCTATCCTCTTTATGGCGAAGCTGTGCCCCCCCTCCCGATATCTCTCGTTTAAGGAGTCTATGGCTTCCTCGATCTGCTCGGTGGTTATGTCTCTTATGACCGCCTTGATCCCTTCGGGAGACAGGGGTTTGTCCGAGGCGAAGAGCAGAGCTTCGATTACCGGCTGATGATCGTTATTCGATTCCAATTGTCCCTCTTCCGATGAAACCGTTCCCGCGTTGGTTCGGGGTGCCCTCCCCGACGAGCAGACGCTCCCGTCCGGGGGTCTCCGTCACCCCGTCACAGAATTGCCGGCCGGTAAGAGCCTACCCTGCACCAACGGAAGTTCATTCTTCCTCGATCCCCTGTGGGTAGGTCTTGGCCTCCTCCTCTCCCTTGAGCACCCGCAGACCGCCCAAGGCTAACGACTTCATCTCGTCCTCACCGGCGAAGACCAAAATCTCACCTAAGAATCCCACCCACTCCCTCAGCCTCTCCACCACGTAGTCGGACCGCGCCAATCCTCCGGTTAAGACCACCGCGTCCACCTTTCCCCTTAAAGCTACGGCACGACTGCCGATTTCGCAAGCGATTTGATAGATCATGGCCTCATAAACTCGCTCTGCTTCGGCGTCTCCCTCTCCGATCCTTTTCTCCACCTCCTGGCAGTTGTTGGTGTCGAGATAGGCTGCCAATCCGCCCCGGCCCACCAGCTTCTTCTTCACCTCGTCCAACGAGACCTTCCCCGAGAAGCACCACTGGGCGAACTCGAACATGGGAAGGTAGCCTGTCCTCTCCGGCGTGAAGGGCCCGCTGTCCAAGGCATTGTTGGCGTCTATCACCTTGCCCTTGCGTATGGCTGCAACGGATATTCCCCCGCCCAGGTGAGCGACGATCAGATTGGTCTGGTCAAGCCTCTTGGAGAGAGCGCGAGCAGCCAGCCGGGCGGTGGCTTTCACGTTCAGCGCATGAAACAGGCTCTTGCGCGGGAATTCCGGCAATCCGGAATATCTGGCTATCGGCTGAAACTCGTCCACCGACGGGGGATCGACGATAAAAGAAGGGATATGATAATCCCAGCCGATGCCGAAGGCCAACACCCCGCCCAGATTGGAGGGATGCTCCCCACCGTAAGCATTGCGTCCATCCTCGATCATCAGCTCGTTCACCCGGTAGGTGCCGCTCACCACCGGACGAAAGAGTCCTCCCCTTCCCACAACCGCCGACAGCTCCTCCGGCTTCTGCTTGGCATCCTCCAGGGCTTCCTTGATCAGCCTCTTCCGGAACTCGTACTGATCCCACACCCGGGCGAACGGCTCCAGCTCTAACTTGCTGTGATTGATGTTCCGCGAGAATGCCTGTTTCTCATCCTCGAATACGGCGATCTTGGTGGAGGTCGAGCCGGGATTGATAACCAAAATTCGGAACTTTTTGCTCTTGGTCAAACGAATCCTTTTCTGAAGCTCACCCCCTTCTGTCTCTTTCTCCATTTTATGGAGAGGGGGACTACAGGGGGAGAGGTGATTTTAAGGTTTTCTGCTAGCTCGAAAGAAGCTCTCAGTCAGTATGCTCTTCACCGCCCCCACACGTCTTATTCTCTCCTCCGCCATCTTGCAGGCCGCCTCGTAAGGTGACATGTTTTCCCGCTTGGAAACGGCTATCACCTTGGCCATGATGTTATAGATGGTCTTGACCGAATCGAGCGCCTCCTCCTTGGAGAGGACCTTGAGTGCATCCTCGGTTAAGAACAGCTCACCGGCGTTGACCACGAAATCGGGGGCGTACACGATCCCCATCTCGTAAAGTTTCTGGCAAAGCTTCACGCTCTCCACGATGTCGTACGCCGCCCCGGCAACTATCTTGCATTTAAGTTGAGAGACCGTGTTCTTGGTGATCACCGGTCCCAGGGCGCAGGGGGAGAGCACGTCGCATTGAACGGATAGGATCTCATCCGGCCGGACGACCTTGGTATCCGGATATCTGTCCTGCACGTCCTTTATGGAGTCGTAGTTCAAATCGGTGACCACCAGCTTCACCTTTTCCTTCTTCAGACAGTGCGCCAGCTTGTTTCCCACACTCCCCACACCCTGAATGGCAATGGTCAGCCCGTCCAGCGATGAGACTCCGTAGATCTCCTTGGCGCAAGCCTTCATTCCCCAAAAGACCCCGTGAGCGGTCAAGTCGGCGCTCTCCGCCTTGATCCCGGTCGGAGATTCGTAGGGGAGAACGTACTTGGTTTCTCTCTTGATATATTTCATGTCCTGGGTGTCGGTGCCCAGGTCCGGGTAGGTGATGAATTTCCCCTTCAGCCCTTCCACGAACCTCCCGAAGGCCCGAAAGAAAGCCTCGTCGGTCTCTGCCTCCGGATCATCATACAGAACCGCCTTCCCCCCGCCGGTATCCGAATCCGCCACCGACGACTGGTAGGTCATTATTCTGGAGAGCTTCAGGGCATCCACCAGAGCTTCCTCTTCCGACTCGTATTTCCACAGCCTGCATCCCCCCACCGCACTCCCCAGCGTGGTGTTGTGTATGGCGATTATAGCCTTCAGCTTTGTGGGCTTGTTGTAGCAGAAGAGGACCTCCTCGTGCCCGTGCTTTTCCATCAATTCGAAGATACTCACGCTCACCCAATGAAATTTAAAATGAAAAATGCAAAAATCAGAATTGTCCGAATTTGGATCCTGCGGACAGTTCAAAATTCACAATTAACTTCTTCTTCACAATTTTGAACTTTGCACTGCAATTTTTCATTTTTCTTTTTGAGTTTTGAATTGACCTCTATCTTTCCTTCAACTCGATCAGAACTCCGTGCGTGCTCTTTGGCTTGATGAATACTATCTTCTTCCCTTCAGCGCCCATTCGCGGCCTGTCAACCAGCTCCGCACCCTTCTCCTGCAGCTCCGACGTAGCTTTCTCGACGTCCTCCACCTCGAAGCAAATATGATGAATTCCTTCTCCCCGTTTCTCGATATGCCTGGCAACCACGCTCTCGTTGTCCGTGGGCATCAGGAATTCCAGCTTCACCCCGGAAAGATCGATAAAGGCTATCCTCAGCTTCCTTTCCGGGACGTCCATCTGGTCCGAGACCTGGCATCCGAGCACATCTTGATAGAACTTGGCCGCCTCGCCGATATCCTTCACCGCAATCCCAATATGTTCAATCTTATCCAATTTCATGGGTTGCCTTCATCCGTTTAATCCGTTGACCGTTCTTTGCCTTTCTCAAATTCAAACCGATCTGTCAACGGATGCCGCGGATCGAACGGATTGTATCCGCTTAATCTGCTTAATCCGCTGACCGCCTTTGTCCTTGGTCGAATTTAGAACCGTGGACCGTGGACTGCCGACCGCGGACGTCTTTACACAAGAACGCTCTCCCGATACTCCCCCCAAACCGCTCTCAGTACGTCACATATCTCTCCCAGCGAACCATAGTTCTCGACGCACTCTATGATAGGCGGCATGAGATTCCCCTCGGTCGGGGCCATTTTTCTCAGTTTCTCTAACGAAGCCTTAGCTTTGGCATCATCTCTTCTTCTTCTCAACGCTCTCAGTCGCTTTACCTGATCCTTCCCCACTTTGGGACTGATCCTGAAGATCTCCTTGATCTTCTCCCTTTCGGTGGCGAACTTGTTCACTCCCACGATGGTTCTATCCTGGCTCTCTACGGCCTTTTGATACTCATACGCACTCTTTTGAATCTCCCGTTGGTAGTATCCCGACTCCACAGCCCAGAGCGCACCTCCCTTTTCCTCGATGTGATCGATGTAATCCTTCGCTCTTTTCTCGATCTCATTGGTCAGATACTCGACATAGTATGACCCGCCCAGGGGATCGACCGTTTCCGGCACCCCGCTTTCGTAGCCGATGATCTGCTGGGTTCGCAGCGCGATCTGTGCAGATTCCTGGGATGGCAGGCTCAATGCTTCATCCCGTGAATTGGTGTGCAGAGACTGGGTTCCTCCCAAGACCGCTGCCAGAGCTTGGAGGGCGACTCGCACCACGTTATTCTCCGGCTGCTGTGCGGTCAGCGTACAGCCGGCCGTCTGGGTATGGAAACGGAATCTGGCAGAGGCGTCATCCTTTGCCTTGAACTTTTCCTTGATGATCCTTGCCCAAAGTCTTCTGGCCGCTCGGAACTTGGCTATCTCCTCAAAGAAATTGTTGTGAGAGTTCAGGAAGAAGGATAGTCTTTTGCCGAACTCGTCGATGTCGAGGCCCGATTTAATAGCCGCCTTCACATAAGCAATCCCATTAGCCAGCGTGAAAGCAATCTCCTGGACTGCCGTAGAACCCGCCTCCCGGATGTGATAGCCGCTTATGCTGATCGGATTCCATTTGGGCAGATTCTCCTTGCAGTATTTGAAAGTATCGGTGATCAGCCGCATGGAGGGCTTGGGAGGAAAGATGTAGGTTCCTCGCGCGATGTATTCCTTGAGGATGTCATTTTGAATGGTCCCGGAGAGAACCTCTAAGGGCACGTTCTGCTTCTTAGCTAAGACTACATACATGGCTAAGAGCACCGAGGCGGTGGAGTTAATGGTCATGGAGGTGGAGACTTTGTCCAGGGGGATTTCCTTGAACAGAATCTCCATGTCCTTCAGCGTATCTATAGCCACGCCGGTCTTGCCCACCTCGCCTTCTGCTAAGGGATGGTCCGAATCGTAGCCTATCTGGGTGGGAAGATCGAAGGCCACCGAGAGGCCGGTTTGCCCCTGTTCCAAAAGATACCTGTACCTTTTGTTGGTCTCCTCGGCCGTGCCGAACCCGGCATACTGCCGCATGGTCCACAGCTTGCCGCGGTACATATCTTTGTAGATGCCGCGGGTGAAGGGATAATCTCCGGACTGCCCGAGATCTATCTGATACTCGACCCCGCCCATTGACTTGGGATCATAGAGGTTCTCTATGCTAATATCCGAAGTAGTTGAGAATTTCCTCTCCCTCTCCAAAGGTTATCCTTTCCGGTTGAAAACTCTGGTCTCTCTTTGTGTCATTGCAGGCGAGGCGGAGAATCTTACGAGGCCTCGGCAGTGGGAAATGCCTACGCCGATTACCGCGCATCAACTCACTGCTGCCCCGTCTGGCTTTTCAGTAAATTGGTAATGACACCAATTATCACATTCTCACCCATCTCTTGGAGTTTCTTCCCCAGTTTTATGGCTAAAGCTTTGATCTTAGATTCGTCGGGTGTAGGGAGCCTTTTCAGCTCATCTATGTCCCTTTTCAAATCATCCTTTGTTGGCTGGTCAAGCTCGCTGTCCTGGATTGCCTGGTGAAGTCCTTCCATGATCAGGTGAAACTGAAGGTTAGCCGTAGCCCTAGCAGATGCTTGGGCAGCAGCTTGGGACGCCACCAGAACTGTGGTGCCACCGGCACTCTGTACTAGGTTAGGCGGCAAGAGACCTTTCAGTATGCCTACTGCAGCCTGAGCCTGATGTAGTATGGTTGACAGCCTTCTTCCTGTGAACTGTTCCTTTCCTTCCTCATCGAACAGAGTGATTTCCTCCAGCCCAAGTTCTCTATGTTCCTCTGGATATGACGACCTGAAGCTTTCAATGCAGGAGATATAGTTGGCGAAAATGGGTTTGAATCTAACGAAGCCAAGTTGGCCTATTGTGGCGTTCAAAGCAAATATGCTCTCTATGACAGCCTCGAAGCGCCTAAGCAATTTGTAGGGGGTCTCGAATCCACTGATAGGTGACGTACTCATTCTCCTCCTTTACGCGGTTTCATCAACAACTTATCGAGGCCACCGACGTCCAATTCGGAGGCCCTTGTTCGGGCTGCGACCCCCGACACCTGGCACTCCATCACGAATACTCATAAAGGGGCACCGTGCTCGCCGGGCTAGCTGCTGTTTTCAAGAGTTCTTCGATCCGGCGCACCGTCTCCGGCTTAAGAAGCACATCCCCGCATACTGAGCAAACTTCCGCTGGCACGTGGTCAATGACGATCACTTGCCCGTTGTGGCGCACAGTATGCACGATCTTCTTTTCCTCGTACTCTCCCGGACATCCATCAAAACTACATTTCATCTCTTTTGTCTTCCTGTCGTCCTGCGCGCAGCCAACAATCTAACAAGTTCTTAAACCCTTCGACTTCGCTCCCTTCGGGTCTGAGCCTTCCTTCGACCCTGAGGTCTCAGGGCCGAAGGGCAGGGTGGAAGACAGGGACGGTGAGTGAAATCGAACCGTCAGGGTGTCAGGCGTTCGTCCTCATTCTTGTTCCTTAATTGCCTTTTCCCACCAGTCGAACTCGTCGGGAAACTTCTTGTACTCTCGGTCAAACCAACTCATCATTTCGGTGTCGTAGAAGCCGTCCTTTTCGAAGCGGCCTTCGAATTCCTGAAAGGTCATGTTCGTCCTGATTGCTAATATGTACGCTCGCGCCGCTATGTTGTCGTTGGGGTTAGCTCTTAACAGCTTTCGCAAGAGTTCCAGAGCCGCTTCGGTTTCGTTCTTGTCCCATGACCAGAGGGCTTTCCTCAGGATGGCCCTTATCACGTGGCGGTTCTCCAACCACCCCCATTCCAACCTATCCGGCCACTGCCCCTTTTTGTCCGTAATCAACTTCTTCGCGCGTTCGTAAGCCTCGTTTAGGACCTGTTCGGCGTCTGAAGCCTGACCCTCATCTAGCAATATGTCATGAAGGAACGAGTAGGAATCCAAAAAATCCTGGTCCTCTTCGATCAGCGTTCGAAGTTGCTGTTTCACCTTTTTCGCATTGCGCCCGTCGTACCTTTCGCACACATCATGGTAGGCGTCCATCACTTCGTGGTCTTTGTCCACAAACTCCCTTGGTCGTTTTGTCATCATTCAGCTCTCTTCGTTCTATTCGCCAAGCCTTTTTCCTGCGGGATTTCTATGAGTCATTGAGGCTTTTCAGGACCTCCACAATCTTGCTTCTGGTCTCTGGCAGATTCTTCGTGATAACCTCCCAGATAATGCTCAAATCCACTCCGAGATATTCGTGAACGGCTATATTCCTCAACCCGATCATTCTTTTCCACGGAATGTCCGGATACTTGTCCTTCACATCCTCTGGAAGGTTTTTTGATGCTTCGCCGATGATTTCAAGATTTCTTATAACTGCATCCACAGCCATATCATTCTTGACGAACGTGTCATAGGTCAAGCCTTTTATATAGCGCTGTATCTTTTCCACCGCTTCCAGGATATCTTCGAGATATAGTCTGTGGTTCTTCGTTTTCACGCGTACACGACCTCTTTCATAATCCTCTCTCTGATCTGTGGCTTTAAGGCTTTCACTGTCACCAAGTCCACCTCTCTGCCGAGAATCTCCTCGAGGAATTCCTTGACGTCAACAAATTCCCATCCGATAGGCTCAGAGAACTCAACCAGGATGTCTATATCGCTTTCCGCCGATTCCTCCCCTCGAGCGTAAGAGCCGAAGATACCTATCTCCTTGACCTTGAATCTGTCTTTGAGGATTGGCTTGAATTTCTTCAGCGTTTCCCTGATTCCATCCTGTGATTTCATCTTCTCCCTCTTCAAAACATACCAAGCACCGATAATAAGGTGGCTCGCAGGCTGAGTTCTCGTTTGACACGTTCTATTTCAGCACAAGGACACCAAAGTCCTTCGGGTCGTAGCCAATCGGAACCAGCCAGTCAGCGGCACTGTCCAACCGCTTTTGCTTGCGGCGGAAATTGAGCGCCCACTTCTTCCCGGCCTGGTTTTCGGTGTCCAACTGGTCCAACGGTATTCTCGCCTCAATGCTCCAGTAATCGGCTCCCCTGAGGGTTTTTACTTCATAGGTGCCGTCCCAGTCTCTCTCTGTAACATCCTCTACGCCTTCTTTCACCAGGATCTTCTGGTCAAAAGCCGTGCCCAGGGGATTGAAATATATCTGATAGGCCGGACCGTCGTCGGTCTCCGGCTGCAGGAAATAGCCAACACAGTCTTCACCATAGACCGCACCGTCGTGCTCTTTCACATTGGCCCGAATCGAGTCCATCTTCGTCTCCATGCACTTGGCCGCAATATACAGATTGTCCTTGTCCCAGGCAAAATAGAAATAGACTGGATCTGTGAACATAGGTGACCCATCCGGAGCAAAGAACTTGGTGGTCGGATTCTTCCAGACGGCGTCGGTCACTTTGCCGTCAATCGACGGAGGTTCTTGCACCTGGTAAGCATAGACAGTACGTGAGACACCCAGATCTCCGGTCAACTCGAATTCCTTGCCTTCAGCATAAGGATATCGGAGAGAAACCTCGGGAGTAGGATAAACCGGCCCGGTGCTCGTCACCGAGAATTTGAAGGTGGAACTGTTCGCTGGCCCAACCCCGACGCGAACACTCTGAGGAGTAACGGACCACCCATCCGGCACCTCCCAGGAGAGCGTGTCATCGATTGCAGCCTGGTCGTTCAAATTCTTGATGGTAATCCCGATCTCGGTTCTCGGAACGGTAAGGTCCGCTCGAAGCGGCGCATTTTCTATTCGCACGGCCTGGTCCTGAATCTCCTCTATAAAATTGAATTCCGCGGCCGTCACCTCAGCCCAAGGCAGGATCGCATCCTTCTTGATCGGCGCGATTGAAATCCCATCCCCGTCCACCGTAACCCACATGAAGTGATATTCCAGACCTGTGGGACCGGGCCAGAGGTAGCCGCCCGAGCTTCCCACACCCGTATATTTGACGCCATCGAACTCCCCGCTGAAGTAGATATGATAATGCCCGGTGAATACTGCGTCGACCCCGTGCTTGACGAACAGAGAATGAAGAGTGTCCGGCTTGCCCTTGGCTACGGTTTCGATCCAGAAAGGCTTATGGAAATGGACAATGGTATACAAAGCTCCCTTGCTTTTCTCCAGATCCTGAGCTAGCCACTCGATCTGCTCCGAGTCGAGATCTTCAATCACATCCGGAATGCTGTTGTCCAGAGAGATGAAGTGCACTCCCCTGATATCGAAGGAGTAGTAAGGTTCGCCGATGAATCGTCGGTATAGCTCACGAGCGGTGGAGTCCCCGATATCGTGATTTCCGGGGGTAAAATAGATGGGCGCGGTCAGGGGTTCGGTCAATTTCAGGTACTCTTCCCATTCATCCTTGATCGCTATGGTGTCATCCGTGTATCCCTGGATCATATCTCCAACCGTCAGAATGAAATCCGGCTTCATCCTTTGGATCTCTTCGAGCACCTGTTCGTACATGCCCGGCTGAGCGTGGCCGGTCCGATCCCCGATTACCGCAAATCGCATGGGATGCTCTTCGATTGTGCCCGAAGATCCCCCGCACCCGAGCATGCCGACTGACAATAAGGCCAAGAATAGAACATGGGCTGCCAATGTGACTCTTCTCATCTCTACCTCCCCAAGAGATGGTGTTTGCAGAATTCGCTTACGGGGCGGGTGTAGGCTTGAACAATTGTGCCGTCTCATCCTTCAGCAGAACCCAGATACTGTAGACTCCGATGATGGTTCCGAAGGGGATGTTGATCAGATCGACGAACGAAATTATCAGTACCAGAATCCCGGCCCAGGGCCAACGCTTCAAGAGCCCGATTCCTCCGATTATCTCCGGGACCGACACCAGGACGAAGAAGAAGGCAATCACGGTGCCGACGATAGCGGTGATCCCCATGGTTTCCGGATCGCCAGAGAGCACCCCCCCGCCGACCACAGCAACAAAGATGATAATGGCCAGCAGAAGCCCCAATGCCCCGAACCCGATATTGAGAGCGGCCACAGCGGTAACGTGTTTCTCCATACGTCTCTCCCCTCTATTCAAACACGATCAGCAATTGATCCTTATCCACTGGCTGATGCTTCTTGACTTTTATTGCCTTAACCTTCCCATCATGCTTGGCTTTCAGCTCGTTTTCCATCTTCATGGCCTCGACTATCACCACCCCCTGGCCGGTCACCACCGTGTCCCCCTCCTTTACCTCGATGGCCGTAACCAGTCCGGGCATGGGGCTTCGCAGCTCCTGCTCCTTCTTGGTGTCGACCTTCAGCGCCCCTAATCTTTTCAGCCTCCCGGAGCGTTCGTCTTCCAGGATGCACTCGTATTTCCTGCCGCCCCAGAAGACCGACACCTTCTCTTCGTTCTTTGAAAACTCAAGGTCAAAGGATTTGTTGTTGAACAGGAAGGAGACGAAGCCTCTGCCTTTAACGTAGACTGAGTCCGCCTGGACCGGGGTCCCGTCCAATTCAACCCGCGTCTCCCCATCCACCTCCCGGATGTCCACCTGATAGCTCTTGCCTTCTATTTGCGCCAAGTATTTCATTGTTGAACCTGTGTGACCACCGGGCTTAATGCCCGGTACCATGAGAGAGAGATTGTCGGCATCCGAAGGGGCGAGAATTCATCCCGCCCGACGGCACTATCTATGTGCCGCCGCGTCTCAGTCCGGCCCTCCTGCCCTCGATCTTCCAGCGGCTCTCCTCACTCTTGCCCTTGGACAAGACCGGCTTGACTCTCTTCTTCTCCTCATAATCCACCAGAGCAGAGAATACCGCTATGGCCCTGCGAAGCTCATCTTCATCTGCCGCACCGGAAGATTTCTCCTTCTCGAACTCCTCCTCGATGAAATGCGTGTGAATCTCTCCCTTACGGAACTTCTGGTTGTTCATGACCCCCAGATGAAACAGGATGGTGGTTGCCACCCCCACTATTCGATATTCGGACAGAGCTCTCTTCATCCTATCGATGGCTTCCTCCCGACTTTCTCCCCAGACCAGAAGTTTCGAGATTAGGGGGTCGTAGAAGAGCGATACCTCCGCGCCCTCGTACAGCCCCGAGTCGACCCTGATTCCGGGTCCGGACGGCTCCCGGTAGGAATGCACCTTCCCGGTGGAAGGGAGGAAGTTGTTCTCCGGGTCCTCGGCGTAGATCCGGCATTCGATGGAAGAGCCTCTCCACCGAATATCCTCCTGCCGGTAACTCAGTTTCTCTCCGCCGGCAATCCTGATCTGCTCTTTTGCCAGATCAACCCCGGTGACCATCTCGGTAACCGGATGCTCCACCTGGAGACGGGTATTGGATTCCAGAAAATAGAAATTCCGGTCAGAATCGACCAGGAATTCGATGGTTCCCGCGTTGACGTATCCCGAGGCTTTGGCAGCGGTCACGGCGGCTTCCCCCATGGCCAGTCGCATCTTCTGGTCGACCACAGGAGAAGGGGATTCCTCCACCACCTTCTGGTGCCTTCTCTGGATGGAGCATTCCCTTTCCCCCAGGTGAATCACGTTGCCGAACTTGTCCGCCATCACCTGGATCTCAACGTGTCTTGGTCTCTCCAGATACTTCTCGATGTAGATCCTGGGATCGGCAAAGGCCGACTTGGCCTCGGAACTGGCCGCCCGCAATGCGCTTTTCAGTTCGCTTTTTTCTCTTACGATCCTCATCCCTTTACCACCGCCACCGCCCACAGCCTTGATCAGGATCGGAAATCCCACCTCTTCTGCGATGGAAGCTCCCTGGTCGTCCGATCCTATCTCCACCTCGGTACCCGGCACGATGGGCACGCCGGAGCTTCTCATGGTCTTCCGAGCCGCCACCTTGTCGCCCAAGAGCTTGACCGCTTCGGCCGGAGGCCCGATGAATGTCAACCCCTCCGATTCGACCCGCTTAACGAAATCGTAATTCTCGGCAAAGAACCCATATCCCGGATGAACCGCGTCGGCGCCCGATTCTTTGGCCACCTCCATGATCCTCTCCATATTCAAATAACTCTGGGTGGCCGGAGCAGGACCGACAAGATAGGCTTCATCCGCCAGACGGACGTGTAGCGCCTTCCGATCGATCTCCGAGAAGATGGCCACACTCTTGACCCCCATCTCCCGGCACGCCCGGATTATCCTGACCGCTATCTCCCCCCGGTTGGCTATGAGAACTTTCCTAATCATATCGGGCTTTTGTAGTTGCCCCATTCATGGGGCGATTTCTTGCTCGATGAATCGAGCAGCTGCTACAAGGGAATATTCCCGTGCTTCTTCGGCGGCAGCGACTCCCTCTTGTTTTCCAGCATGGACAGGGCGCGAATCAAACGGGGCCTGGTGGTCTTTGGCTCTATAACATCGTCCAGGTACCCCTTTTCCGCTGCCACGTATGGATTGGCGAACTTTTCCCTGAACTCCTCCACCTTTCTGTCCACCGCCTTTTCGGGGTCCTCGGCCTTGGCGATCTCCTTTTTGAAGATGATCTCCACCGCCCCCTTGGGTCCCATCACCGCGATCTCTGCGGTGGGCCAGGCATAGTTGACGTCGGCGCGGACGTGCTTGCTGGACATAACGTCGTAGGCGCCGCCGTACGCCTTGCGGGTGATCAGGGTTAACTTGGGCACGGTGGCCTCGCAGTATGCATAGAGCAGCTTGGCCCCGTGTTTTATGATTCCCCCGAACTCCTGGGCGGTGCCAGGCAGAAAGCCGGGCACGTCCACAAAGGTGACCAGGGGGATATTGAAGGCATCACAGAATCGGACGAATCTGGCCCCCTTGAGTCCGGAGTTTATGTCCAGCACCCCGGCCAAAACCCCGGGTTGATTCCCCACCACCCCAACTGATTTGCCGCCCAGACGGGCGAAGCCCACCACTAGGTTGGCGGCATAATTCTCGTGCACTTCCAGAAACTCGCCGTGATCCACCACCCTGTGGATCACATCCCGGATGTCGTAAGGCTTGTTCGGGTTTTCCGGAACCAGGGAATTCAGCTCCTCATCCATTCGATCAACCGGGTCGGTGCATTCCACCGCCGGCGGGTCATCCATGTTGTTAAGGGGTATGTAGGAGAAGAGCTTTCTGACCAGGGCCAGGGTCTCCACCTCGTTCTCGGCGATAAACTGGGCCACCCCGGACTTGGTGCTGTGCACCTCCGGCCCTCCCAGGTCCTCGTAGGTGACGTCCTCATGGGTGACCGTCTTGACCACGTTGGGCCCGGTGACGAACATGTAGGAGGTGTGCTTCACCATGAAGATGAAGTCGGTGATGGCAGGCGAGTAGACCGCCCCTCCGGCACAGGGACCCAACACCACCGAGATCTGGGGGATGACCCCGGATACCACGGTGTTACGCAGGAAGATGTCCGCGTAGCCTCCCAGGCTCTCCACCCCCTCCTGGATGCGGGCGCCCCCGGAATCGTTAAGGCCGATGACCGGCGCACCCACCTTCAGGGCGGTGTCCATTATCTTGCAGATCTTCTCGGCGTGAGTCTCGGACAGCGATCCGCCGAACACGGTGAAATCCTGGGAGAAGACGAAGACTAACCTTCCGTCTATGGTGCCGCAGCCGGTCACAACTCCGTCGCCTAAGTATCTTTCCTTCTCCAGCCCGAAATCCCGGCAGCGGTGCTGGACGAAGGCGTCGAACTCCTCGAAACTCCCCTCGTCCAGAAGGAGATCTAATCTCTCCCTGGCGGTCAGTTTGCCCTTCTTGTGCTGGGCATCTATCCGTTTCTGTCCGCCCCCTAATTTTGCCTGTTCCCTCAGCTTCCGTAACTGCTCGATCTTTTCTTCCAAAGACATGATCAACCCACCCGCAAAAGTGGTTCAATGAGAATCAACTTCGTCTTGATCTTAGGAATGACTCTGTGTTACTTTGAATACTCCATCCTTCTCTTCGATCTTGCCTAATTTCACCTTCAGATCGTGATCGAAAGCCAATATCCAGCCATCCCGGGAGCACATTTGCAGGAATCTCTTCTTCTGCTCCATGGTCTCCCGGGGAAAGAGGTCGACCGAGGCCACATAGGGTATTCTCAGATGATGAGTGGAGGGTATGATGTCGCCGGCCCACAGAATCTCGTTCTCCCCATCCTCCATCAATACCGCCTGATGACCGGGCGTATGTCCGCCGGTGTTGATCAGTCGGATTCCTGTCGCCGCCTCGTCCTCGCCATCGATCAGCTCCAGCAGCTTCTCCTCTTCCAATATCTTCAGATTCGATGTAAAATAGGTGGCAGAGGTGCGCTCGTCCGGATGCATGGCCTCCTTCCACTCCTTGATCTGCACCACATGCCGGGCGTTGGGAAAGCGGGGGACCTTTCTTCCGCTCTCATCCAAGCTCATCACTCCGCCGGCGTGATCGGCGTGCAGATGGGTTAGGAGTACCAAATCGATATCCTCCGGTCGCAGGTTCTGCTCGGCAAGCCCCTTCTCCAGATGTGATGATCTTTCCACCCCGAACATCTTCTTCTGCCTCTCGCTTAAGGCGTCTCCTATGCCTGCGTCGATTAAGATGTTTTCGCCGTCAGCTCGGATCAGGAGCAGATTGATGTCCAGTTTGACCATGTTGTTCTCATCCGGAGGATAGACCTTCTGCCAGATGATCTTGGGGACCACGCCGAACATGGCCCCGCCGTCAATCTTGAAGCTATTCTCAACGATCGAGAGAATCTCAAACCTTCCGAACTTCACGACGATCCCTTCGCTTCATGGCACAAAGGCCGAAGAAAAAGTATTCCGTCATTGCGAGGACCCGCAGGGGACGAAGCAATCCCTTGAAATCGCTTCTCTCCTTTTGATGTAATATCCAGATTAGACTGCCGCCGACACTCGTTCGCGATGACCCTCGATCCTCATGGGCAAACCTGAACGTATGCGCCGTAATCGGACTATCTAAGGTAACTGGCAGCGATCACCAGTCTCTGTACCTCCGAGGTACCCTCATAGATTTCCGTCACTCTCTGGTCCCTATACAGCTTCTCTATCTGCGAGAACTCCCCGATATACCCGTAGCCTCCGTGAATCTGCATGGCCTTGTTGACGCAGAAGTTTGCCGCCTCAGAGGCATAGAGTTTGGCCTGGGCAGCGGCCAAGCCCACGCGTTCGCCTTTGTCTTCTATCTGGGCGGCTTTGTAGGTGAGAAGTCGGGCCGCTTCCAATCTGGCGCTCATATCGGCGATCATCCACTGGATAGCCTGGAGTTTGGCGATGGGTGCGCCGAACTGCACCCTCTCTTTGGCATACTTCACCGATTCATCAAAGGCCCTTTGAGCCAGTCCCACGGCCTGGGCGGCCACGCCGATTCTGGCGCCGTCCAAAGTCTTCAACGCCATTTTGAATCCCTTGCCGGCCTCACCCAGAAGGTTCGACCTGGGAACTCTCACATTCTCCAGCTTCAGCCTTCCGGTGGTGGCCGTCCGCATCCCCATCTTCCATTTGAGCTTCTCCGATGAGAATCCAGGGGTTCCCTTCTCCAGCAGTATGGCCGAGACCTTATCTTTCTGGCCCTCCTCGACGATCTTGGCGAATAATACCACCAGGTCCGCCACATCTCCGTGCATGATGAAGATCTTCTCACCGTTTATCACGAAGTGATCTCCATCCACCTTAGCGGTGGTCTGCTGGTTGGCGGCGTCAGATCCGGCGTTGGGTTCGGTCAACCCGAAAGCTCCGATAAACTCCCCGGATGCCATTTTGGGAAGGTACTTTTTCTTGTGCTCTTCAGACCCGAAAGTCTCGATGGGATAGGAGGCCAAGTTGTCCACTGCCATTATGAGAGCCGAGGCGGCATCAAACCAGGAAATTTCCTCGATTAGGGTCACATATTCTATCTTGCTCTTGGCGCCGCCCCCATACTCCTTGGCCAGGGGATAAGCCATGAATCCGGCCTTTGCCATCTTCTTGAACAGATCCAGCGGGAACTGTTCCTCTCTCCGATCCAACTCCGCCGCGATTGGCTCGATCTCCTTTTTCCCGAACTGCTTGGCCATATCTCTGACGGCCTGCTGACTTTCGGCCACGTTATAGGTCATGACTCCTCCAATTCCGTTTTAGGGTTAACCGCTCGATTGTGATTTGTCGTGTAACGGTACTGCGTAGACACCAAAGGGCTACGCAAGCTTATAATTTATGGAATTTTCGCTGCGAAACAACAGGAAAATGAGCATTTGGGGAAGAATTTGTGGAGCGGAATAACGCCGGAAATGCGCCGTCGCTTGGAGATTGCGTGTTGGGTGAGTGTCAAAAAACGGCGATCGAGAACTCCCCTCCCCCGCCAGGTTCTTGGAATCTGCTCTCGGCGGGAGAAGCCGGCGCAAGAGGAGAGTTAGAGTATCTTTTCTTCCTTTCGCCCTTCGCCTACGGCCTTCTTCACATACTCAATCGCCTCGGTGGTGGTGGCTCCGGGCGTGAAGAGCATCCCCACTCCGATCTTCTGCAACTTCTCCACGTCCTCCTTGGGGATGATTCCCCCTCCGAAGAGAAGGACATGCTCTGCCCCTTTCTCCTTGAGGAGTTCCTTCACCCGGGGGAACAGGGTCATGTGGGCGCCGGAGAGGATGCTCATACCGATAGCGTCCGCATCCTCCTGAATGGCCGCCTCCACGATCATCTCGGCCGTCTGCCTTAGGCCGGTGTAGATCACCTCAAATCCTGCATCCCGAAACGCCGCGGCGATCACCTTTATGCCCCGATCATGCCCATCCAAGCCGGGCTTGGCTAAGAGAATTCTGATTTTTCGTTCCATAGTTTTCCTTCCAGATTAAGTTCCTTCGGTTCGGCTGTTCTCCATCCTTGCTTGGGTTAAGTCCCGGTTGCATGATGTTTCTCATCTTTCGTTGGGTCAGGAATTGGAATTCCTGACCCTGTTATCGTTGGTCAGGGGTACCCTTACCCCTGACCTTTCTTGGTAGAAAAACCTTTCGCAATCTGAAGATTGCAGCCATAAATTCTTCATTTTCCCCCTCACTCCAACTCTCTCCCCCAAGGGAGAGAGGACTCTATCTCCTCTCCCCTTTGGGGAGAAGAGATTCTATATCAGTCTTGTAGGCCGGATATGCCCCCAACGGGGGCTATCCCGCAATCAATGTTCCTCAAGTTTCGTCCGAAAGCCCTGAACGGTATTTCGGATCCACTCCCTTGACCCATGCACCTTGACCCATGACCCTAAATCAGCGGCGGCTCCACATATGTTCCAAACACCTCTCGCAGAACGTCGCATATCTCACCCTCGGTGGTATAGCAGCGCACGCATTCAAGCAGGGCGGGCATGGTGTTATCAATTCCCTGGGCAACCTTCTTCAGATTCTCCAGGGATCTCTTCACCTTATCATTATCTCGTCTTTCTCGCAGCTTTTGGAGATTTCGCACCTGCTCCTTTTCCACCTCCGGGTCGATCTTGAGGATGGGAATCTCGACCTCCTCCTCCTCTAAGACGAAGTCATTAACCCCCACCACGATTCTTTCCTTTTTCTCTATCTGCTTCTGATAGCGGTAGGCTGCCTCAGCTATCTCCCTCTGGAAATACCCCTCTTCGATGCACTTAAGCACTCCCCCCCGCCTTTCTATCTCATTGAAGTACTTCTCCGCTTCCTTTTCCATCTTGTTGGTCAGCGCTTCCACGAAGTAAGAGCCTGCCAAAGGATCGATGGTATTTGCCGCCCCGGTCTCATGGGCGATCAACTGCTGGGTCCTCAGGGCGATGTGAACCGCCTTCTCCGAGGGGAGAGCGTAGGTCTCATCCATGGAGTTGGTGTGAAGGCTCTGGGTTCCCCCCAGGACACCGGACAGCGCCTCGAAGGCGGTTCGCACGATGTTGTTCTCCGGCTGCTGGGCGGTCAGGCTGCATCCGGCGGTCTGGGTGTGGAATCTCAAAAGCCACGACTCCGGCCTTTTGGCCTTGTATTTCTCCTTCATGCGTCTGGCCCAGATACGCCGGGCAGCCCGATACTTGGCGATCTCCTCGAAGAAATCCAGATGAGCGTTGAAGAAGTGCGAGAGCCGGGGCGCAAAGTCATCCACATCCAGCCCGGCCTTGATGGCCGCTTCCACATAGGCGAAGCCGTCGGCTAAGGTGAAGGCCAACTCCTGCACCGCGGTGGAACCCGCTTCCCGGATGTGATAGCCCGAGATGGAGATGGTGTTCCACTTGGGCACGTGCCGGGTGCAGAAGGCTATCAGATCGGTGATCAATCTCATGTGAGGCTCGGGCGGGAAGATCCACTCCTTCTGGGCGATGTATTCCTTCAAAATGTCATTCTGCAGGGTTCCGGTAAGCTTCTCACTCGGGACCCCCTGCTTCTCGCCCACCGCGATATACATGGCCAGCAAGATCGAGGCAGGGGCATTGATGGTCATGGAGGTGGAGATCTTATCCAGGCTGATCCGATCGAAGAGTATCTCCATATCCTCCAGCGAATCGATGGCCACCCCGCAGATTCCCACCTCGCCGATGGAGAGCGGCTGATCGGAGTCCCAGCCCATCAGGGTGGGCAGATCGAAGGCCACGGACAGACCGGTCTGGCCCCTGTTCAACAGGAAGTGGTATCTTTGGTTGGTCTGGCGCGGCGAACCCATCCCGGAGAACTGCCGCATGGTCCACAGCCGCCCCCGGTACATGTTCTTCCTCACCCCCCGGGTGTAGGGGTACTCTCCGGGAAAGCCAACGTCCCGGTTGTAGTCCAAATCCTCCACGTCCAGAGGAGTGTAAAGCTCCTTGATCGACTCGCCCGAGACCGTGATGAATTTTCTGTCTGGGGGAGATTTGGCCGTCTTCATCTCCTCTTCCCATCTTTTCCGGCGCTGGGCGATTTGGCTCAATTCGGTCTGATCGGACATACGAATCACCTCTTTCAACTTCTTTACTTTGCTTGAGACTCCAACTGCTTCCAGGGATAATTTACACAATGTCTGCCAAAAAGTCAAATCCGAAAGAGCAGAACCTGCGTGATCCGGACTGTCCGAAAGGCTCAAAAAAGAGGAGCCCTGGACTGATATCTTGGGGCGTCAACCACCAGGCTGCATTTCCTGAAACAGGATGAGGGGGGAATCGAAAGAGGGGTTTTCAAGTTTTGTCGGCCGAGTTGGTCAGGTTGATCTGAGCGAAGATCCTCTCGCCGGCGGAATAAGGATCGTCCTCTCCCCGCAAAACACTCTCCGCCAACCGGTCCAAGTCCAACGAGCTTAGCACCTTCTCATCGATCACGTCTTTTATCTTCAGCTCCACGATCCTTTTTATCTCTGCCTTTATCTGACCCTTTCTGTGTTTTTCGAAGTGGTGGCTGCTTGTGATGAACTCCCTGTGTCGTTGAATCTTGGAGAGCAACAGGTCGATCCCCTTATCGTTGACCGCCTCCGTGGAGACGATTGGGTATTCCCATTCTCCTTTCTTGCGGCGGATGTCTAGCATCATCTCCAGTTCGCCGACGATTCTCTTGGCCCCCTCCCGGTCCGATTTGTTTACCACGAACACGTCCGCGATCTCCATCAACCCGGCCTTCATGGCCTGGATGGAGTCCCCCGACTCCGGCACCAGCACCACCACCGTGGTATCGCAGGCGTTCACCACGTCCAGCTCCACCTGGCCCACCCCCACCGTCTCTATCAGAACGTAGTTTTTGCCGAAGGCATCCATGACTATAGCCACCTCCTTGGTGGTGGTGGCCAGCCCGCCGTACGATCCCCTGGTGGCCATGCTGCGGATGAAGACCCCCTTCCGGCTGGTCAGGTCCTGCATGCGAATGCGGTCTCCCAGAAGGGCGCCGCCGGTGAAGGGGCTGGTCGGATCCACCGCTATGATACCCACTCTTTGTTCTTCCTTGACCAGCAGGGAAGCGAGCTTGTCCACTATGGTGCTCTTTCCCGCCCCGGGGGGACCGGTGAATCCCACCCGGTATGCCTTGCCGGCCTTGGGGTAAAGCCGTGCCAAGACCTTGCGGTAGTCAGGAGATTGGTTCTCCACGTAGGAGATTATCTTGGAGAGGGCGATTCGGTCGCCCTTTGTGAATCTCTCGAGTATGCTCATACGGATCGGATAAGGTCTCTTGGATACACTTCTCTACGCTGGCCCTCCAAAGACGACTCAGATTATATGGTCGGAGATCTTCAGGTCTTTCAGCCTCAACTGGATTTTGTAAGTGTTGTTCCAGACGTTGGTCTCTGCCACGTATGCCAAGTCAACCCGGATTCCCTTCATGCAAAGGATTTTGGCCATATCCCCCATTCCGAAGCCGATGCAGTCGAAAACCGGTCCGTCCTTTTTGACCCTCATACGCAGATGGTTGTTCCCCACCACATGGGGCTCGCCCCAGACCCGCAAATTCCGGCTGAAGAAGACCGGCCGCATGTTCTGGGGGCCAAAGGGGGCAAATAGATCCAGAAGCCTGAGAAGCTCAGCATTGACCTGAGCGAGTTCCAACTCCGAATCGATGATCAGCCTGGGAATTAGATCCTCCTCGGTGAGCTTCTTCTCCGAGACCTTCTTGAATTTCTTGCGGAAGGGTCCGATCTCCTCCGGGGCTATGGAGAGACCTGCCGCATATTTGTGGCCGCCAAATCTGATGAGATGCTCCTGGCACTCGATGATGGCCTCGTAGAGATCGAAACCGCGTATGCTGCGGGCCGATCCCTTCCCCTCCTCCCCGTCGATGGCGATCATCACGGTGGGACGGTGGAACCTCTCCACCAGGCGGGAGGCCACGATTCCGATAACCCCCTGGTGCCAGCCGGAGGATGCCAGCACTATGGCCTTGTCGCTGGTTAAATCCACCTCGCTCTCGATCATCTCTAAAGCTTCCCGTAAGGTGGTCTCGTCGATGTTCTTTCTGCGCTGGTTCTCCTCGTCTAAGACCCGCGCCATCTCGGCGGCCTTGGATTCATCCCTGGTGGTTAGCAGCCTGATGGCCAGATCGGCATCCCCCAACCTCCCCACGGCGTTTATGCGCGGGGCCAGGATGAAGACCACCTGTCCGGTTCCGATCCGCTGACCCAGAAGACCGGAGACGAAGATGAGCGATTTCAAACCCGGCTTGTTGGTTCTGGCTATCTGGGCCATGCCGAATTTGGTGAGGGTCCGATTCTCTCTCACCAGCGGGACGATGTCGGCCGTGGTTCCCAGGGCTACCAGGTCCAGATGATCCTCCAATTCCGCCTCATCCTGTGCCAGCCTTCTGTAGATGGCCTGGGCGAACTTGAAAGCCACCCCCACCCCGGAAAGCTCACCCCCCTGGTACGGGTGCTCCTTGATGGCCTTGGGATTGATGATGGCGGACGCCTGGGGCAGCACCTCCTTGGGTTCGTGGTGATCGGTGACGATGGTATCGATGCCCTTCGACTTGGCGAAGGATATCTCCTCCACCGCCGTTATCCCGCAATCGACCGTGATAATCAGGGTCACCCCTCGCTTCTGCGCTTCCTGGATCCCCTCCTCCGAAAGCCCGTAACCCTCGATTAGGCGGTTGGGCAGGTAGTAGGTTACCTCTCCCCCTAACTTGTTAAGGGTCAGAAACAGAAGAGAGGTGGAAGTGATGCCGTCCACGTCGTAGTCACCGAAGATCATCATCTTCTCCCTGTTCCTCAAAGCCCGGATGACCCGATCCACACCCTTCTCCATGTCCGGCAACAAGAATGGATCCAGCAGGCTTTCCAGGGAGGGTGACAGAAACTGCTCGGCCTTAGCTTGGGTGTCGATGCCCCGGCTGACCAGAATCCGGACCGCCACCGGAGGAAGCGAAAGCTCCGAGACCAATCGATCCACCAGCGCCGGGTCCGGCTCGGGGGATAACTCCCACTTCAGTTTGGATAATCTGTCCTGTGTCTCCATCTGCTCAAAACTCGAATTTGTACAGCACGGCTCCCAACCCGGATGGAGCTCTGTAGATGTCGACCAGACTTAACCCCCGGGTTTGCGGGACGTTACCAGGATCGGTCAGCGGCTGCAGAAAGAACGAGAGATCCTTTCTCCAGTCGGCTTGTTTGCCCAGGCTCACCACCAGGTGGTCCAACTCGTTTCCTTTGGCGAACTGGACGATCCGGTCCAGGGTGGCGAACGGAACCGGGGCTGTAACCCGATTACAGTAGAAGAAAAACGAATCTCCGGAGAGGTACATGACCGCTGCATCCCTGGGCAGAGTCCGGTCCGCCCACAGGCCCAGCTTCTTGAACTCCTCACTCTCCAATTTCAGATTCCTGAAAGTGGCCTGGTGACTTTCGGCCACGGCGGTGGCCTGGGTCCAGGAGAGAACCGAAAGCAGGGCGACAACAGCGAGAACCGCAAAGACGCCCAGGCTAAAGCCTCCAGCCTGTTCTGGTGCTTTGGTGAACGTGCCCAGTATCTTTCTGATGTTCAGTATCCCGGCCACCGACAGCAAGATCAACAAAGGGGCGTAGGGCTGGGTCAGCCGGCCGGCCGGAGAGAAGAAGATGGGCATGGTCAAAATGGGAGAGAAGGCGCACAGAAGAAAGATCCTCTTCTCCCAGGATGCCTTGTCTATCCTCCAGGATAAGAGATAGAAAAGGGATAATACCAAGAAGATCAAAAGGAAGAGATTCACTGTTGTGACGCCCTTCCACGCGTTTTTCAGGTAGCCGCCGAAGAAGCCGGAGGAGGTCACGTAGCCGAAGATGCTCTCCTCCCCCAAAAGCACCTTTCCCCTTACCTCGCCCTGCGGAGTCAATCCGTCCACCACTTTGGCAAAGGCCTCTCTCTGCTCCAGGTAGTTGAGGCCGGTTGAGTAGGCCTTCTGCTTGAGGATGTTGTGGGCCGTCTTTCCGCTCAAGATCCAGTGCCCGGTTTGAGAATGCATGAAATTGACATAGGGAAGGGCCAGGATGAGAAAGCCCAACAGGCAGATCAGAAAAAGCGGCACCGTTTTCGGGCCCCTCTGCGTCTTCCTGCTTGTCCCGACTATCAGAAATAGCAAAAGCAACAGGCCGAAGGCCACCAGGAACTCGGGCCGGGTCAGGTAGCAGATGCCGGCCAGCAGCCCGAAGAGAAAGGCGCGTGCGAGCGATCTGGCCGTGATCAGAAGCCACCCCAAAAGCAAGGTCAGCAGCAGAAAGAAGGTGTAGGTGGCCTCGGACAAAGAGGTCGCGGAGATGGCCACCAGCGAAGGGAAGAAGACCACCAAAAGCGACCCTAGATAGGCGGAGAGATCGTCGAAGATCTTCCTGGCCAGAAAGAAGAAAGGCACCACTATCAGGCTTCCCAGAACAAGCGAAACCACAGTGGCGGCCGATTCCAGCGAGCCGGACACCAGCGAGAAGAGGAGTATCATGAAGGGATAGAAGGGCGGCCAGACCACCGACCACCAGTGAAGGCCGTACCCGTTCCTTATTCCCCAGGCGATCTTGCCGTAGATGGCCGCATCCCCGACCAAGGGGGCCTGGAAATAATCCAGATGGGAGAGCCGGACAAGAAAGCCGAGCAGGACCAAAGCTCCGAGGTAAACAAGACTTACCGCTCTTTTCCGGAGCAGATCGTCCAGCCTCCCGGAGATCAAGGAGGGGCGCTTTCTCTCCTGCGGGACAGCGGATGGCTTGCGTTTTTTCTTCTGCTTCATGCTGCGGATTTCGTGCCTAATCTCTTGAGCAGGCCTCAGCCTGCCTTCTCCTGGTCGAAGACGCCCACTCAGCATGTACCCAACTCCATGCCCGAGCGAAATCGTAAGTAAACTTCTTGCCCAGAAAAAGTAAAGACATCTTTTTGACTTTTTTCGTTCTAAGTCCCGCCGGGGGACTGAATTCCGGTGACCGAAGATCGCAAGCACTCCAAGAGCAGAGTTGCTGGAAAAGGGATGGACCCCTGCTTCGGTTAGGTCGGACTCGCGGCCAGCCTAGGTCAGGGCATTCAGCCCTGCCGGCCTTGGATATTCCGTGACGAATCGCTCTTTGTCGGTTTAAAGACTCTTTCAAGAAGCCCGAAAAACGAAGTGCCAGAGCAGAAAATAAGCCGAGTTCTGTTCCCTTCGATTACTCTCAGGGTGATGATCATCTATCTGGATCCTTTGTCGCCAAAGGATTCACGCGACCTACCCGGAAGCTATCCCCCGCATGCGGGAGGCGAGGCGGGCAGCCTCTTTCTTCCTTACTTGGTCTTGCTCTCAGGTGGGGTTTACCCGGGCCCGTGTTACCACGGGAACGGGTGGTCTCTTACACCACCTTTTCACCCTTACCCTTCGACTACGCTCAGGGCGGTATGTTTTCTGTGGCACTTTCCGTCCCTTGCGGGCCCACGAGTTACGTGGCACCTTGCCCTGGAGAGCTCGGACTTTCCTCCCCCTCCGCCGAAGACGGAGGAAGCGATCATCTATCCTACTCTGGCAACACTAACCGATTTTCTGTTAACCTTTTCTTCAAACTCCAGCCGAACAATATGAATACGTCCTGCGCGCCTGAAACGAAAGACCGCTTATGATCTTAAGAAGAATAGGCGGCGGCAAGCCTGTAATGGAGTAGATGCCTGCTCGGCGCTGATGAAGAATGGCCGGGCCAACCAATCAAGAGGCCTCTTTCTCGATGATCGCTATGTAGGCCGCGTCGCTGGAATCGATAAAACGACTCACCCGCCATCCGGTCCCTTTCAGTATATGGCGCATCTCCTCCTTGGATACCAGCAGGTAATCGAACCAGGGAGTCACATGTCTCTTATATCTCACCCGTATCCGGGCCTGCCCGGACATCCGGCCCCTGCCCTCGTTGAATTTGTGGTATTCAAGATGCACCGGATCGTCGGTTTGATATGGATCCGTGGTCTCCGCTATTATCCTGGCCTTTTCAGAGGTGATTCGGTGAAATCTCTTAAGCAGCCATCTGGCTCGTTTGAAGTTAGCGAATAGTCCGACATTGTTGCCCAGCATGAGCAGGGTATCGAACATCCCCAGGCTGGCATCGACCTGAGTGATGGACATCCGTCTGGTCCTCTTCAGCCCTCTCAGCCTGCACACCTTCAATGCCAAGGGAGAGGTGTCCATTCCGACCACCACAAATCCCTTCTCCTGCAGATAGAGAGAATGCCTTCCCGCCCCGCACCCTATGTCGAGCACCTTTCCTTTCACATATCTCATCGCCTTCTTCTGCTCTGGCTGCCAATGGTTGTATGTCGAGAGATATGCAGCCGGTCCGCCCGAGGGGCCGAAATAACCGTCATCCCGCTCGACGATTTCAAAGCCGCCCATGCCCCTCAGATAGTCGAACACTGCGTGATCGTATGCATCCTGATCATATTTCATACGTTAATCTTTACGCTGGGTGATTCACGAAGTTTCTCTCTCTATGATTGCCGTATACACCGGGCCTTTTGTGTCGATGAAGCGTCTGACGCTCCAGCCAGTATCCTTTAGTATCTGCTTCATTTCATCCTTCGAGACCAGCAGATAATCGAACCAGGGTGTCGCGTGCTTCTTGTATCTCAGCCGTATTCGCAACTGCCCGGACATCCGGCCTCTCTTTCTGTTCAGTCTGTGATACTCAAGATTGACGGGATCATCGGTCTGGTACGGGTCCATGCTCTCTGCTATTATTCGGGCCCTCTCAGAGGTGATACTATGGAATCTGCCGAGCAGCCATCTCGCCCTTCTGAAGTTTGCGAACAATCCAAAATTGTTGCCCAGCATGAGCAGGGTGTCGAATTTCCCCAACTTGGAGTTGATCCGGGTAATGGACAGGAGCTTTGTCTTTTTGAGTCCTCTAAGCCTACAAACCCTTAATGCCAGCGGAGAGGTGTCGATGCCGAGAACCTCAAACCCCTTTTGTTGAAGATACAAGGAATGTCTTCCCGCCCCGCAGCCGATATCCAGCACCCTGCCCCTCACATACCGCATTGCCTTCCTCTGGTCGGGCGACCACTCCCTGTAATCGCGGAAATATAGCTTGGGCCCCCCGGAAGGGCTGACGAAGCCGTCCTCCCGCTCCCCGATCTCAGACCCGCCCACACCCTTCAGGTGGTCGAACACCGCATGTCCGTATGCATCCTGATCATATTTCATAAATTACCCTCTTCGGGGATCGCCGATTTCGAATCAGAGGCAAGAGATGCTCATAGCCTGTAGGGCCGAAATCCTTCGCCCTGGGCGAAGATTTCGGACACCTCACGACGCGGATTGTAGGGGCAACTCAAGAGTTGCCCCTACGCTCTTATTGAAAATCTTGGCTTATTTGATAATTGGGGGCTTCCTTGGTGATGATCACGTCGTGGGGATGGCTCTCCCTCAAACCGGCGTAGGTGATGACCATAAACTGCGCCTTCTCGGAGATCTCCTTTATGGTCCTGGCCCCGCAGATTCCCATGCCTGCTCTCAATCCCCCCACCAGTTGGTATACCGACTCAGAGAGGTAGCCTTTATAAGGAACTCGCCCTTCGATTCCCTCCGGCACGAGTTTCTTGGCCTGTAGCTGGTGCTCCTGGAAATATCTCTCCTTTCCCCCCTTCTTCATGGCCTCGATGGATCCCATCCCCCGGTAGAGCTTGAAGGTTCGTCCTTCGAAGAGTATGGTCTCTCCCGGGCTCTCCTCGGTCCCGGCGAAGATGCTTCCGATCATGGCCGCGGCGGCACCTGCGGCCAGGGCCTTGGCCACGTCGCCGGAGTATCTTATTCCCCCGTCGGCGATTATCGGGACGTCATGCTTGGCGGCAGCTTCGGCGCAATCGAGTATGGCGGTTATCTGCGGCACGCCCGCCCCGATCACCACCCTGGTGGTGCATATGGACCCCGGGCCGACCCCCACCTTGACGCAGTCTGCTCCCACCCGGATCAAGTCCTCGGTTCCCTCTTTGGTGGCCACGTTGCCGGCTGCCAGCGGCACGTCCGGGAATTTGTTCTTAATCTTCTTAACCGCGTCCATCACCCCCTTGGAGTGCCCGTGGGAGGAATCGATCACCAGAATGTCCACCCCCGCATCCACCAAGGCGGAGGCCCGGGCCATCATCTCCTTGGCCACGCCCACCGCCGCCCCCACCCTCAGCCTGCCCCGAGAGTCCTTGCAGGAGTTGGGATACTGGATGTTCTTCATGATGTCCTTGACCGTGATCATCCCCTTCAAGTTCTTCTTCTTGTCCACGATAAGGAGCTTTTCGATTCTGTTCTTGTGCAGAATCTCCTTGGCCTGCTCCAAGTCGGTCCCCTCCGGCACCGTGATCAGCTTCTTCTTGGTCATCACGTCGCCGATTCTTTTGCCCAGATCCTTGTGGAATCTCAGATCCCGATTGGTCAGGATGCCCAGCAGTTTGCCCCTCTTGGTGACCGGAATGCCGGAGATGGAGAACCTCTTCATCACCTCCAGCGCCTCCCCGATGGTCTTATCCGGCGGCATGGTGACCGGGTCGACGATCATGCCGCTTTCCGATCTTTTCACCTTGTCCGCCTCGGAGGCCTGCTTGGAGATGGTCATATTCTTGTGGATCACGCCGATGCCGCCCTCACGGGCCAGGGCTATGGCTAAGTTGGATTCGGTCACCGTGTCCATGGCCGCGCTGACGATGGGAATGTTCAGCTTGATCCCTTTGGTCAGATGGGTGGAAATGTCGGCATCCTTGGGAAGTACCTCGGACTTTTGGGGGATCAAGAGAACGTCGTCGAACGTCAGGCCTGGTTTATCTCGTAGTTTGGCCTTCATACCGCCTTGCTCCTTTTTGGGCTGGATCATCCAGAGTCCTCGTTCCAGAGCAGTATCCTCCCGCAGTTGTCGCAGGTGTAGATTATGTCTCCCTTTCTTATCTCCTGGATAACCTGGGGAGGAATGCCCTTGTAACAGGCTCCGCAAGCTCTCTTCTTTATGGTAACCACAACCTGATTGCCTCTTCCCTTCCTGACCCTCTCGTAGGTGGCCAGAAGCTTCTTGTCAATTCTCACCGCGATGTTCTTCCGGTCCCCCTCCTTGATCTTGATCTTATCGTCGATGGAGTTCAGCTCCTCCCGCAGTTGAACCAGCTGATCGGCGTTTCTTTCCTCTATCCCCTGCAGTTTCTCCCGGTATTCCTTCACGCTCTCCTTCAGATCGTCGATTCGGGTGAGGGTTCTTAAAATCTCCTCCTCGATGTCGGAGATTCTCACCTTGCGGTTGGCTATCTCGTTGGTTATGGCGTCGTATTCCTTGTTGGTCTTGATGATCATCATCTGCTTCTGGAGTTTGGCCAGCTCCTGATTGAGCGTGGTCAGCTCCAGATCCAGCTTCTTGTTGAGCAGGGTCTGCTCGTTGAACTCCTTCTCGGAATCCTCCAGCGCCTTCTTGGTCTCCTCGATCTCGCTTTCCAGGTTGCTTATCATCTCGGGGAGATAATCCTTGGACCGCTCCAGCTCTCCCAAATCGTAGTCCACGCTCTGGAGCTTGAGTAGCATTTCCACTTCCTTTTCTATGACCATTCCAACTCTCCTTGGGATATAAAGAAAAAGTGCACAACCTTGTTGTGCACTTTACGAACCGCTCCTTCTTTCCTCTACCTTCAAACAGCTCGGGAATCGTTTTATGAAATAGTCGTTGCCCCCGTAGGATCCTCTCTTCACCATCAAGTCTCCTCGGGGCTAAGATGTGTGATTTTTATCTTGTCGGCCACTTTGTCATCCCTTCATGGTGGGCAATACTGGATTCGAACCAGTGACCTTTCGGATGTGAACCGAACGCTCTAACCAACTGAGCTAATCGCCCATTGAGTCGTCTGGCCCGAGTGCGGGGAAATCCGCTCTCCCCGAACTCTGTAAACCCTAAGTATACGCAGGTCCTGTCGTTTTGTCAACCCCTTTATTCTTTTTCACTGTGGAGACCAAATACAAATCATACACTTTTTAGAGAAACAGATAGGCAACGCCCAAGAGAGATGGTATTTTTGAAGAACGCCAAATTCTTCTACTCTCAAGGAGGTTGCCTATGCTATTTG